>Ga0265293_10000007_pt1 | contig 531369 bp, 488 predicted proteins | sample Munlanlewell138R_FD_192505 | JGI IMG/M metagenome (GOLD analysis project Ga0265293, IMG submission 192505) | Leachate microbial communities from a municipal landfill in Southern Ontario, Canada - Leachate well 138R | ecosystem: Engineered > Solid waste > Landfill > Unclassified | place... | reverse complement strand
CCGGCTTTTTGGTGGGGTTCTGGTGGGTGTTCGCCTGGTGGGTGGGGTTGGTTGGGTTTATACCATTTGTGTTTGGTTCGGTGGTGGGTGGGGCAGAGTAGTTGTCCGTTTTGGTGGTTGGTGGGGCCGCCTTGTTCCCAGGGTTGGATGTGGTCAACTTCGCAGTATTGGGCTGGTACTTGACAGTTTGGGTATTGGCAGTGTCGGTCACGTATTTGGATCGCCCGTCGGGCTGCTCCGGTGTAGAGCCTTACTTGTCGACCAAGATCAACGATCTGGTTTTCACTGTTAAACACCGCTCGTTCTACTAGCACATCCACATCGCTAAGCAGACGGAGTGCCTGTCCGGGGGTGACCGGCACCCCAGAACCAAGTTCACATATCGCCCCAGTTAAGGTTTTATGGTCGATATGCACTGTGATAAGCGGCGCTATCCGAGCCCGCCCAGAACGAGTCATAGTGACATCACAGGTGCAAACAACATCACTGTTGTCAACCATCTCAGAACCACTACTGCTGCTCCCGTTAAAGCTGTCGGGATGGCTGCTGTTAAAGCTGCTCACATAGCGGCTCTCGGGATGGTTGCTGTTAAAGCCGTTGGAATGGCTGCTGGGGTGGTGGTCGCCAAGCTGATCACCATCTCCACGGGTCACACCGTTGGATGTGGGGGTTGTGGGGGTGTGTTTAGGGCATGGCTGGCTGATATGCGCAGCACGGTTAGCCATTTCGATTAGAGCATCGTATCGGCGTTGGCTAGGACTACGTTCCAAATCGGTATTGGTAACATTGTCACCCAATTTGGCTTTGGCTAGGTTCCAATCCGTTTGCCAGAGTTCTTGTTCGATTCGTTCCAACACGGTTTTAAACCGCTCATGACCAAAAGGTTCGAACTGCACATCCAAAAACCCTGTGCCATCAAAACCCGACGACAAAAACACACTACGACGCTCAAAACATCTCTGCGCTGCGATTTCTGCTGCCATCGGGTCGGCGACTTTCACCCAATGATCAACTAAACGAACAAAATCGGCGAACACCAACTTGTTGGCTTGTTCCACCAACATTGCTTCAGCTTCCCCAAACAGCTCGGGAACCTTGTTTTTAGCCAAAACCCGCACATGACGACCAGACAACACCCCAGCACCAAAACCGTTTTCGGTTTCAGGCATCTCGCGTAAATCACGACCGGTTCTAAAGATCTGGTTGGTTTCTTTACGATCACGACCACTTTGACGTTCTAACCAAGCCCCAGCTGAGCGTGACCCATCGGTTGACCAAAACATAGAAGCATCCACCAACCCAGCCAGCTGAGAAACAACAGCCTCGATCTGGGTTTGGAAACCCAACAAACCAACCAAAACCTCAGCCTGGGCCGGCGCTGACCACAAACCAACATCAACCCGCTCAACAAGCCCAACCACCTCAGACACCAAACCCAAAAACCGTTGATTCACCTCATCCGACAACATCGCCTCAAGGTCGACATCCAAGGAGCGAGAACTTGGGGAGACAGGATTTGGAATGGCACTAAATACCGGTGTGGAGAGACCTGGCGTCGAACTGTTCGCGACCGGCGTTGGGGGGTTTGGCGGGGATAAAAACGCGGACGGCGGATGCTGGGGTTTGGGTGGGGTTTCACCTCCTGGTGGAGGCGGCGGTGTGGGGTTCATTGCTTCATTGTATCGTACGGTTGTTCTTGTATCAACACGTTTTCACGTGTTTTAGCTTTTTTAGGCTGTTGTCAGGTGTTTTAGATGTTTTCAAAAGATCCAGTGTCTATTAGATGTTGTGTATACGGTCCCACGGAGTGATTCGATGCAGAGCGCCCAGGGACCCTGGTAAATGGACGATAGACAAACAAGGCCTTAATCAAACGGGACAACCGCAGGCGGATATTCCCAAACGCCACAATGCCGACAACCAGTGACACTTAGCGCCGCGCAACACCCCAACCAAGTCTGAATGTCACAGTCAGCAAGTATGGTTACACCACTTCCCTCGCAATCTGATTAGCACCGTGGAGCGCTGCCCGGGACTGCCACTGGGCACTACATCTAGCGGCTATCACTGGCCGACGAACGAATGGCGCGTCACAGATGTGGCACGAAGTTTCGTTAAATGTCAGCCATTCCCAAGCGAGCGAACGCGACACGATTGGACCTAAAGAGTAAGGTTTAGCGCCAGGAGGAAGGCCACTTTGGGCGAGCATAACTTGTTTACGCGAGTATCTAATAACGAAAAACCCGATAGAGAAACGCCCGCCAAACAACGCGGAACGAGCACCTCAAACTTTGGAGCAGGGAAACGAGAAAGCCATGACTCCAGTGCCTTCTATCGGCGTTTTCGTGCCCCGGTCATCTCAAACGACGATCACGTAGCGCCAGCGTTACCAGTAGCGAACCCGTTCGTGCTGGGCGACGCCCGCCACATGGACGCAATAGCTGATAATTCAGTGGCGCTGGTGGTTACCTCTCCGCCATATTTCGTCGGCAAGCAGTACGAAGAAGAACTGGCGCGAGACGGCATTCCCTCCACCTATCTCGAATATCTTGAAATGTTGCGAGACGTATTTGCCGAGTGCGTGCGAAAGCTGGAACCGGGCGGGCGCCTGGCCATTAACGTGGCCAACCTTGGCCGCAAGCCGTACCGCAGCCTGTCATCCGACATCATTCGGATGTTTGAAGATGACTTAGGCCTACTGCTTCGAGCAGAACTGATTTGGCAAAAGGCCGAGGGTGCCAGCGGTTCATGCGCCTGGGGCTCGTTTCGAAGCGCCGCCAATCCAGTCATCCGTGACGTGACCGAGCGCATCATTGTGGCAAGCAAAGGCCGCTTTGACCGGGCTCAGCCGCCCAAAGTCAGGGCCGCCAAAGGACTACCACACAAGAACACCTTGCCCGCCGACGACTTCATGTCACTCACCCTCGATCTGTGGCAGGTTCCACCCGAGAGCGCCACCCGGGTAGGCCACCCTGCCCCGTTTCCTATTGAACTCCCAGAAGCACTAATTCGCCTCTACACCTACGAAGACGATTTGGTGCTTGACCCGTTTATGGGCAGTGGATCAACGCTGGTGGCAGCAGCGCGGCTAGACCGGCGCTATATCGGCTACGACCTTGACCCCAGCTACGTTGAACTAGCGCAAAGACGAGTGGCCGACGCTACTGTCTCAGCTGCACAACAGCAGGAACAATCGGCGCATCACGCTTTGTCAGCGATCAGCAACAATCCTACGGGCGCGTCGGCAATGAACCTGGCCAAGTCGACCCTCGAAGAGGCTGGCTTTTCAATCACTCACACCAACCGACGGATTCCCAAGACCGGCGTTAGCGTAAGCTTTGTTGCTACCGATAAAAACCATCAGACCTGGTATTTTGAGGTAGCCGGAACTGCAGCTTCGACTCGGGGAGGCATGTTGCCAAACGATGTAGTTTGGCGGAGTTTAGGCCGAGCTCATGCTTTACGAGGTGCTGAACCTCTCACGCCACTGGTTATTCTCACCACCCAGTTGCCAAAAGCACGTAGTGAAGGTTCCCAAGCACTATTAGCTGCTGGTCCGAAAGCATTTTTCGATCTCATCACACTGGGTGATCAACCAAGCTCAGAGCGTTTGGCTATGTACGCCAGCGGTCACCACTATCAACAGCCACTCATTGGGTTCTGGAGCGACGCAGAATTATCGGCCGCGATTGTACAAGGCTGAACTTCTTGGGCCGTACCTAGAAGCGACGGCGCACACGGCAACCACCTTATACGGGCTAGTCAAACGCCATGTTTGAAGCTTGTACCGGACGCAATCGCAATGAGATTCCGCTTGCAACTTGGGTGGCAACTGTGGCCACTAACGGCACAACGATCACCAGTAGCACCACTTGAAACCACGGAAATACCACCTTGAAACTCATTCCATTACTCATGGCCGCCTTAGCGACCACGAAAGTAGGTATGAAGCCGAGCGGCACCCCAATTAGCGTGCCCGAAGCAGACAACACGGCAGCTTTGGCACCGGCTAAGCGGCCCATCGTTCGAGGCCGCGCCCCAATAGCCACCAAAACGTCACGCTCGTCTTTGGTTTCGGCCGCCGATAAGGCCAAACCCAAGGCCACCACTCCCAGTGAGAACAGAGTCGCCACTGCCACGATGGCCGAGGTGATCAGTCCTTCTGGCGGTTCCCAACGAGGCACCTGATACGAGATCCAGCTTGATAATCCACTGAAATCTCCCCATAAGCCTTCTTGAAGATCTATAAGGGCATCGGCTTGATCATCGTCAATTGGCTCCGGTGCCACAAAGACTGTCTGGAACGGCCGAAACTCGAGATTGAGCCGCCTGGCCATTGAGGGGCTGGCATATTCACCGGTGCTATCAGGCAACGGATGGGACAAAATCGTGACTTCAAATTCGTCTCGTTTATTCCCAGCTTCGTCGTATACAGATACGGAAACATCTTGGGCTTCCTTACTGTCGCCAGCACTAAGGCCCACTCCGAACATGTCGGGTGAGATTATGTAACCAGTGCGAGCTAGGCCTTCTTGAGCTTCTTTTGAAAGACCCAGCTCTTTGGCAGTTTCGGCATCTAACACTGGCACCGCCTGCCAATTCCATTCTTGTGTGAAATCGCCATCGGCTTTGAACAGCCACAGGCGCTGATCAGCCTCATGGTCGCCATTGCCAACACCTGGAATCCAGGCCTGTTCTAGCCGTAGCACGGTTGCATCGGGTACCACGGTGGTGATCTCTTCAAGCACTTCATCGGGCACTTCGACTGGTATTGATGGGGCCCACGCCTCAGCATCGGTGTCGTCAAAGGGCAGCTCTTGCGAACTAGAAACCACAACCTGGTTGGCTGGCAATGACGAGTCATAGCGCTGCCCATCACGGGCGTCGATGGTTAGCCAGGTTGTCGAGGCCGCCACCGCACCCGCCGCTACCACTGCAACCGCTGCCACGACAGCACCAGTACGTGTTCGTTGACGAGCAATGCTACGAGCCGCTAACCGGGCGGTACCCCGTAGATGCGATGCCAATGGTTCCAACTTGCCAACGATGGCGGGCGACACCGCACATGTCCCCAAGATCACACCCAAAGCACCAACTACGCCAGTGACAACAAACAGCCAAAGGCCCGAATCATTGCCGCCATTTAAGCCCTGCGCCCCAACCGTTGCCACGGCTAAAAGCACCAAACCCGCGGCTACCGCAATACCACCCCGTGCCACCAACTTCGCCGGGTAAGGACCTACCGGACGACGACCGGACAACGCTTGTAGAACCGAGGTACGCAAGGCCACACGAGCTGGAATCAAAGCAGCACCGGTGGCGGCCAATGTGGCCAAAACAACTATCGGTAGCAGATCGAACAGGTGAACATCGTAACCGTTAAGGCGATAGTTGACGGCCCGTTCCACCAAGGGTTGGAAAAGATGCAGGCCACCTAAGGCCAGCGCCACTCCAATCACGCCCCCAACAAGACCAATCACCGTGCCCTGTAAGAACAGCGCAGCTCGCAAAGTCCCGACGCTCGCCCCATTCCCCATCAGCTGCCCAATCAGCAACAACTGTCGCCGTGCTGTTACCGCAAAGGCTGCGGCGATCACCACCCCCACGATGGTGAAAGCAAGAGCACCGCCCATCCATGACCACACAATGGTCTCTTGGGCCACCGAAACTTCTTCAAAATGGTAATAAGGTCGTTCAAACGGCCCGCTACTCACCAAATTAAACAGGTCAGGATCCGCAATTTTTGGGGTATCGTCATCGAATCTGGGTCCGTTCCAGCGGATAAGGGTGATGAGATTGGGCTCGATATTCTCCCCGAGCATTTCGGCCATAACCTCAGCGCCACGGGCCGAGTCAACCAGAATGGCACGCCGAGACAGATCACCATTCCAATTAATGGTGCCAACTACTTCTGCGGAAAAAGGCTGGGGTCGTGTCAACTCAAGCCGATCACCCACACCAAGATGCAAAGCCTTGGCCAATGATGCCGACAATACAACTTCATCGGTGCCACTTGGCAAACGGCCACTTAGATCCCCTGTCACCCCCGACACCATCGGGTCATCCACTGGCAAATCAGTGACCACGGCCCAGGACCGCTGCCCTTGTCCGTCTCGAATCCGAAACCACCAATTTCGAAACTCTAAGCCAGTGGAGTTCTCCTCCAAGAGCGTATAAAGCTGCGAATCAGCAGTGGAGACCGAACCGTCGGAGTTGAAATCGGAATCGGACACATCACGCCAACGTTCGTAGTCGCTCATGGAACCTCGCACCACGAAATCGGCGCCACCCCAATTGCTTGCAAAGCGCTCCGCCGATGTGCGATCGGTGGTGCGAACCATCACACCAAAGCTGGTTAGCACCAGCACTGGCGCAATAACCAGCATCATGACGATCAAAGTTCGCCAAGGTCGACGAATAACTTCTCGCCGGGCCAGTCGGGTCGCAACTCCCCATGAGGTCATGGCAATACCGTTCCTTCTGCTATAGCCGACGAGCTCATGATCGATTCGTCAACCACTTGTCCATCACGTAGGTAAATAACGCGATCGGCCCAAGCGGTAAAGCGGGGTTCGTGGGTGACCAACAAGATGGCAGTACCGCGATCTTTTGCCAGACTGGCCAGCAAGTTGATCACCGCATCTGCAGCCAACGTGTCAAGGGAACCGGTCGGCTCGTCTGCCAAGAGCACTTTGCGAGTACCCGTAATAGCTCGAGCGATAGCAATACGTTGTTGCTGACCGCCTGAAAAGTCATCGGGATACCTGCTTAGGCCATCGCCCAATCGCACCCGCTCCAGGGCTTCAGCCGCTTGGTGGCGGGCTTGGCGACTACCCAAACCATCGAGCTCGAGGGGTAGCATCACGTTCTCCATTGCGGTCAAACTTGGAATGAGATTTAGCCGCTGAAACACGTAACCCACGTCGTTTCTACGTAGACTCGCCAGCTCTTGGGCCGAGATGTCACCCAGATTGCGCCCGGCGGTGACAACTTGGCCTGAAGTGGGTCGCTCAAGTCCGCCCGCCACATGCAACAAGGTAGATTTTCCACAGCCCGACGGTCCCATTACGGCCACCAGCTCACCGGGAAATACGTTGAAGGTAACGTTGTTAAGAGCCCGAATCTCGGTGCTCCCGCTGCCAAAAACTTTGGTGACGGCCTCAAATGAGACCACAGCATTTGAATTCATCGGCGGTTCCTCCGCATCAATCCGAGACGATTAGGTCGGGGTGGGTTCGTATCGGCTCTATGGCCTGGGTCTGCCCCGGCTTCGGGGCCACCGGTCGTTGTTAAATCTTTCAGGTCAGCAACAATCCGGGCCTCACATCGGTCGAGCCAGCGCAAATCAGCCTCGGTTCGCATCAACACGGCGTCGTCTAATAACGCAGCCGCAAACGTGGTCGGACTTTGGCCCAACTCACCAGAGTGGTTAGCCCCAGTTGTAATGGCGGCCTGTCGACGAGCGTGAAGAATTTGTGCCAAGGCACTTCGTTGTCGAGACAGCACCGCCAGCGCATGTTCTTTGCCGTGGGGAAGCGCCAGCAACAACTTGATCAACAACTCATCACGCGGCGGGGGCCCATCATTGGGTACCGCCTCCCACCAATCTTCCAACTCATCATGGCCAGCATCGGTAAGGCGATAGAGCTTCTGGTCATCGGTTTCTTCCATCACCACTAAACCGTCTCGCTCAAGTCGATCGAGGGTGGTGTAAACCTGGCCGACGTTAAGCGGCCAAGTCCCGCCGGTAGCGGTTTCAAAATGTGTTTTCAGGGCGAACCCATAACTCGGGCCTTCCGCCAAGAGGGAAAGAATCCCTTCACGCACGCTCACATACTCAGTATGCATACTCAGTATGGTGGCTGTCAAGAGCTCGTATGTGGCAACCCTGGCGAAGGTGGGGTAACGTGCCAGTGCCTGGCAACCTTGCCAGGTGATTTGAGATAAGCGAAGTCCGGTGAGAATCCGGCGCTGTCCCGCAACTGTGATTCCTTTTTGGATAAGCCAGGTCGCCTGATCTCATTTCTACGAATGCACCCTCGGAGGAAGGGCAAGTTCGTCCGGTGCTTAGGCGTCGGCCGGCTCAACCTCCGCTAGATGGAGGTTGAAATGAAAAAACTCCCGCTGTTAGCAACAGTTCTAACAGCACTGGCGGCCCTGCTACTCGCAGCTTGTGGCACGAACGACAATGGCAATAGCAGCGCCAATAACGCCAGCACTAGCGCCAGCGCCGACGAGCAAACCACCAACAGCACCGCCAAAAACAGCGCTAACAACGAAAACGGCGACGGAGAATTCCCAATCACGGTGGTCGGCAGCAACGGCCAAGTGACCATCGAGGCCCGACCTGAAGCCATCATCTCGCTATCGCCCACCGGTACCGAGATGCTCTTCGCCATTAGTGCGGGCGACCAGGTAATCGCGGTAGATACCTACTCGTACTACCCCGCCGAAGCTCCGGTCAGTGATCTCTCGGGTTTCCAACCCAACGTCGAAGCCATTGCCGCCTATGAACCTGACTTGGTGGTGATGTCAAAAGACCCCGGCGACGTGGAAGACGCCCTAGGCCAAATTGGTATTCCGGTCTTGGTGCTTTCCTCAGCGGTAGAGCTAAATGACACCTATACCCAAATCGAAACCTTGGGTGCCGCCACTGGCAACATCGCAGACGCCGCCGCACTGGTGGCCAAGATGCAAAGCGAAATCAACGAAATTGTGGCGTCGCTGCCAGCCAATCCACCAACACAAACCTATTACCACGAACTCACCGACGGCCTTTATTCGGTTAGCTCGAACACCTTTATTGGCCAGGTTTACTCGCTGCTTGGCCTGAAAAGCATTGGCGATGAAGCCGAAGGCGTGGCCGCGTCGGGTGGATATCCGCAGCTTTCCGCTGAATTCATAGTGAACGCCGACCCCGATTTCATCTTCCTGGCCGACGCCTTGTGCTGCGATCAAAACCTCAACACCGTTGCGGCCCGACCAGGTTGGGACAACCTTGCTGCGGTCACCAACAGCCGTGTTATTGAACTAGATGATGACATCGCTTCGCGTTGGGGTCCTCGCATTGTTGACCATCTCCGCCTCGTGGCCGACGCCGTCACCACAGCGCTGGCTGAATCGTAGATCTATCACCACCTAGGAGACGCCGCCATGATTTTATTTGGTTCCAACGTAGACACTGAGCTGCTGGCCTTGCGGTCAATCATCGACGATCTGCCAGAAGAACTTGGCCCAGTTGATTGGTTCAATCCCGACCGCATTGAAGGGTTACCACCACTAGATCAAGTTTCAATGGTCGTGCTTAGGCTCTTAGGTGGTGAAGAGGCCTGGTCTCCTAACTTTCGACAATTACAGCAGGTATGCCAAGAGCTAAACATTGCGTTGGTTGCAGCTGGTGGGGAAAACCACCCTGACGCCGAGCTGTTGGAAGCCTCCAGCGTGCCGAGTGGCGTGGCCGAAGAAGCACATCGCTACCTAAGCGCTGGTGGGCCCGAGAATGTTGGCAATCTTCTCCGTTTTCTTTCCGACACCGTCAACATGACTGGAGTCGGCTTTGACCGGCCAATCGAAATTCCCGAATACGGGGTTTGGAATGGGGCGGGATTAGGCAAAACCGGTCTTCCTCGAAACCCTTCACGGCCTTTGGTGGCAGTGGTTTTCTACCGTGCCCACTTGGTGGCTGGCAATACCTCGTATGTGAGTGATCTTTGCCGGGCCATAGAAGATGCCGGAGGCGAGGCCATCGCGATTTGGACCTATTCACTTCGGCGAGACAACGCCGATGGCACCGTTGCAGCCTTAAGTTTGTGTGTTGAATACGGGGCCGATGTGATCATCACCTCAACTTTGGCGGCTGGTTCGGCGGCCGATGACGGCGACGACTGGTATGTACCTGGTTTGGCCGAAGTCTCGGTGCCAGTGATTCAAGCCCCAGCCACCAGCAGGTCCCGTCAAGAATGGTTAGAAGACGACGCTGGCCTCCCGCCCCACGATGTTGCCACCGGGGTTGCCATCCCTGAATTCGATGGTCGAATCATCGGGCCTACCTACGCCTTCAAAGAAGTTGTGGATGAAGGAAGCCACCCCGGTGCCGAAATTATTGCCACCCGGGCTGACCCCGAACGCAGCGCACACCTGGCCCGACTCGCCATTGCCCATGCCGAACTCGGCCGGGTTGAAACGTCGCAACGCCGTATCGCCATAGTGCTCTCGGCGTATCCCACTAATCGTTCTCGTTTAGGCAACGCCGTAGGGCTAGACACTCCCTCATCTACCATTAGCTTGCTAAACGCCCTGGCTAGTGAGGGATACCAACTCAACATCATTCCAACCAATGGTGATGCGTTGATGGATGAACTTGCCACCAACTTTACCTACGATCAGCCCCAACTAAGCGCTGCCCAGCTACAAGCCGCCGCCGGTTCGTTTAGCGCTACGGACTACCAAAATTGGTTCCGCACCCTGCCCGATGACGCCCAGTCGCTGGTAGAAAACGTGTGGGGTGACGCTCCAGGTGAGGTGTATTTTCACGAAAATGCTCTACATTTTCCCGGCCTCGACCTTGGAAACGTGCTGGTTAGCATTCAGCCGCCCCGAGGTTTTGGCACCGACCCGATAGGCACTTATCACGCTCCCGACCTACCCCCACCGCACCACTATCTAGCGTTTTATCGCTGGCTCGCCACCCCGCAGGACGAAGGTGGTTGGGGTGCTCACGCCATTGTGCATCTTGGTAAACACGGCAGCCTGGAATGGCTACCCGGCAAGGCGCTAGCCCCAGCAGCTGGGTGTTTCCCATCAGCGGCCTTGGGTGAAGTGCCGTTCTTTTATCCGTTTGTGGTTAACGACCCTGGCGAAGGTGCCCAAGCTAAGCGCCGCACCCATGCTGTCATCATTGACCACCTGCCACCGCCGCTGACCAGGGCCGACACCTACGACGATTTGGCTCGGTTGGAACAGCTGCTCGATCTTTACGCCCAAAGCCAAGGCATGGACCCGGCGAAACTGCCTGCACTGCGGGCCCAGGTGTGGGATTTAATGGTGCAAGCCGAAATTCATAGAGATTTGGATTTGGGTGACCATCGGCCCGACGACACCGACTTCGATGACCTGTTAGTTCACGTAGACGGCTACTTGTGCGCACTCAAAGACGCCCAGATTCGCGGTGGTTTGCACACCTTGGGTCGCGGTCCTAGCGGTGATGAACTTGTTGAAACCATTTTGGGGGTGACCCGTCTGCCCCAAGGTAACGTACCGTCGCTGCGTGAGAGTGTGGCTGCCAAACTCGGTATCGATCTCACCCAAGAAATTCGCAGTGAGATAGACCTGGTTGAGGCCGAGTGTCGCCAGCAGGTTGAGGCCTTGGCCTCCAATGGTTGGGCCTGCGAGGAAACTGACAATGAAACGTTGCAATGGGTTAGCAAAACTCTGGTTCCAAACTTGGCCCGAACCAGCGACGAGGTTACCAACCTCATCGCCGCCTTGGCAGGCCGTCCAGTACCCAGCGGGCCAAGCGGCGCACCTAGTCGAGGGGCGGCCCATGTGCTTCCCACCGGACGGAATTTCTATTCGCTCGACCCTAAAGCGGTGCCGTCACCCCTTTCGTGGGAGGTCGGTAACGCCCTCGCCAACAAGCTGCTAGAGCGTCAGCTCAAAGAAAGTAACGAGTACCCCCGCACAGTTGGATTGGTGCTTTGGGGAACCGCCGCCATGCGCACCGCGGGTGACGACGCCGCTATGGCCTTGGCCCTGCTGGGCGTAAAACCCGAATGGAACCCAGAGAACCAACGCATAACCGGCCTTCGTGCCATACCGATAGAAGAACTGGGCCGCCCCCGGGTAGATGTCACGCTGCGGATAAGCGGTTTCTTCCGCGATGCCTTCCCCCATATGATTGCTTTGTTGGATGACGCGGTGGCGCTGGTGGCTTCCCTCGATGAAAGCGACCGCGACAACCCTATTCGGGCCGCTGGAGTTGAGGATGCTCGCCTCTGGGGTCCACCACCTGGTGGTTACGGCTCGGGTTTGCTTGAAATGTTGGCGGATCGGTCGTGGCGTAGTGAAACCGACCTGGCCGAGGTGTATTTGGCCTGGTCGGGCTTTGCCTACGGTCGTAACCGCTTTGGTGAAGCACAACCCGAGGGTATGCGTCGACGCTTCGGTGCCATCGAAATAGCCGTCAAGAATCAAGACAATCGTGAACACGATATTTTCGATTCGGGAGACTACGCCGAAGAACATGGCGGCATGGTGGCAGCGGTAAAGGCGTTACGCGGTGAAGCCCCCAAAGCCTGGTTTGGTGACTCATCGAACCCGGCCAATCCCCAAGTGCGGTCATTGAAGGAAGAAGCCGCCCGGGTAGTACGGAGCCGGGTCCTTAACCCGAAGTGGATTGAGGCCATGCAACGACACGGATACAAAGGCGCTTTTGAGTTGGCCGCCACGGTTGATTATTTGTTCAACTACGACGCCACCACCCAGGTCGTAGATGACTGGATGTATGAACAGGTGACCCAGGCCTATGTGGCTGATCCGGCCATGCGAAAGTTTTTCGAGGCTTCGAACCCCTGGGCGTTGACGTCGATTGCCGAAAAGCTGTTAGAAGCCGACGAGCGTGACTTATGGGACGCCTCTAAGGAAGCCCGCCAAAATTTAGTCGATGCCATTCTCGAAGCCGAAGGTTGGGAAGAGTCCCGATGAGCGCCAAATCCTTTGGTTTCCACCGAGTAGTCGGGCAAGAGGACGCCAAACTGGCACTCACCCTGGCCGCGGCCGACCCCAAAATTGGTGGCGTTTTGCTGCGGGGTCACAAAGGTTCGGCCAAGACCACCTTGGCGCGGGGCCTGGCCGAGCTGTTACCAAACGCGCCGTTCGTGGAATTGCCCTTGGGCGCCACCGAGGACCGATTGGTGGGCACCATCGACACCACCGCCGCCCTAAGCGGTGAGGGCATAAAGTTTCAGCCCGGTTTATTGGCCGAGGCCCATGGTGGGGTGCTGTATGTGGACGAAATAAACCTGTTAGCCGACCATTTGGTTGACACCTTGTTAGACGTGGCGGCTTCGGGTGAAAACATTGTGGAGCGCGACGGTTTATCGCATCGTCACCCGGCTCGATTTGTGTTGATCGGGTCGATGAACCCTGAAGAAGGCGAGCTGCGGCCCCAACTGCTTGACCGCTTTGGTTTCTGCGTAGAAATTACTGCGCCCACCGAGCTTGCAACACGTGTACAGGCTGTTGCTACCAGGCTTCACTTCGATGGTTTGAGCCTGGGCAACCCGCCCATGCCAAACGAGCACGAAGCCCGACTCCTACCCAAGCCGGGCCAAAACACCGCTCGGGCCGCCATTTCCCAGGAAATACTAGAAGCGGCGTCACGCTTAGCACTTGAAGTTGGGGCAGAAGGTTTACGGGCCGACATTGCATTGTGTAGGGCTGCAGCCACGCTGGCTGAGCTGCAACAACAACTAGAGGTAACCGAAGAAGAACTCCGCCGAGTGGCCCCACTGGTGTTGGCGCATCGCAGCCGCCGAGGGCCGTTCGATCCACCTACCCTTGATGAAGAACGGTTAAACCAAGCACTAGAGACAGCCTTCGATCAACCAAGCGAAGAGCGCAATGAGGAAACTTCTAGTGAACCCCACAACACCAGCGACGAATCAACCGACGGCAACAATGAGGCACCAGTAGACAACCGTTCATCGTCGCAACCCCAGAAACCCATGGCGCTAGGCCAGGCCCGCACTATCGTTTCTCCACCACCACGTGAGGTTGCATCGAGCCGAGGTCGTTTTGTACGCGACCTAGAACATCGCCCCGGAGACCCGGTGGCCGTGCTATCAACCGTTCGTTCCTTCGCCCAACGCCGTAGTGCCGACCCCACCGCAGAAATATCGGCCCGTGATCTTCGGAGTGAGCAACGCAGCGAACCAGCCCAACAGACCATTGTGATTTGTGTTGATCTAAGCGGATCTATGGGCGCACAAGAGCGCAGCGAACTTGCCACTGGGGTGGTACTTGGGCTGTTAGGAAGCGCCTATCAACAGCGTTACCGCGTGGCGCTAGTCACCTTTGCTGGCGAGGGGGCCGACTTGGCACTTTCGCCAACCTCCAGCGTGGAAGTAGCACGCAACCGCCTCCACAATCTCTCAACCGGCGGCCCTACCCCGCTCGCCGAAGGTTTATCGCTTGGCCAACAAACCTGCCAAAACGCGGCTCGAAGTGGAAGTGAAGCCCACCTCATGGTCATAACCGATGGGCGAGCAACAGGAGACGCCAACGCCATGGAGGGCGCCTTAGCGGCCGCCCGCAAAATTCGGGATCGAGGAATTCAGTCCACCGTTTTGGACTGTGAAAGCGGGGCCGTGCGTTTGGGGCTCGCCGAGACACTTGCTACCGCCATGGGCGCCTACTACCAGCCAATTGATCAGCTTGAAAGCGCCAAAATAGTCGACCTAATAACCACAACCAACCAAACCCATTAGGAGCCAAAATGCCAGTACGTGAACCTGACGACATTCCAACGGATGACCCTCGACCCGATGACCTACGCCGAGCACCTTCGCTGGTGTTGGTGAATACCGGGAACGGGAAAGGTAAAAGTTCAGCTGCGGTAGGAGTTATCGTGCGATCTATCGCCCGAGGGTGGAAGGTGGGGATGATTCAGTTTCTGAAATCGGGCACCTGGAAAACCGGGGAAGAAAAAATCTGTCAACAAATAGGGGCCGAATGGTGGGCTATGGGCGAAGGGTTCACTTGGGATTCAGAAGATTTGACCCTGGACCAAGCCGTGGCTGCCCAGGCCTGGGAACACGCTAAAGGCCTTATAAATGCGGGCGACCATAACCTTATTGTGATGGATGAGGTCACGTACCCGCTGAACTGGAAATGGATCGACCTAGACGATTTCATCGCAACCATCGTCAATCGGCCAGAACATGTAAATATCATCTGCACCGGTCGCAACGCTCCCGAGGCGTTGGTGGAAATAGCCGACACCGTGACCGAAATGAAAGAAATCAAACACGCTTATGCCCAAGGCATCCGGGCCAAAAAAGGCATTGACTACTAGTCACCGGGCCCTGGCTATTTGGGGCACTAGTTCTGGCGCTGGGAAAAGCCTGATCACTACCGCGCTAGCGCGTTGGTACCAGCGCCAAGGCCTCAAAGTCATGCCGTTCAAAGCCCAGAACATGTCGAACCATGTAGCGATTATCGATGGCGGCGAGATGGGGGTTGCTCAATGGCTCCAAGCTTTAGCTGCCAACCAAACGCCTCGGGTGGAAATGAACCCGGTGCTGAGCAAACCACGTCCCGATGGCACCAGCCAGGTGGTGCTCTTGGGCCAGCTAAGCGAAAAGCTAACCCAACTGCCGTGGCGTGAGCGAGCATCACAAGTGTGGGACACCGTTCGGAAAGCCGCAGACGGCTTGGCCGAAGAAGCTGACCTTTTATTGGTTGAAGGGGCAGGTAGCCCGGCTGAAATTAACCTGGCCGATGTTGATTTGGCCAACCTCGCTATTGCGCGCCATCTGAATGCACCGGCACTGTTAATTAGCGATATTGACCGGGGCGGCGCCTTCGCTCATATCTACGGCACCTGGTCACTTCTGCCACGAGAACACAGAGCCCGGATCAAAGGCTTTGTGATGAACGGTTTTCGAGGCGATGCTTCCCTTTTGGCCCCTGGCCCGCAACGCCTAGGCCAGCTAACCGGGGTAGATAGCGTGGCGGTTATGCCATGGTTGGCGCACGAGCTACCCGAAGAAGACAGCGCCGGGAAACAGCGTAAAACCCCAGGGGAGAATGGCGCTACCGATTTGGAAGCAACCTTTGAGCTGCTGGCCGATGCTGTGGAAGAACATCTGGATTTGGATCTGTTACGCCGCTTTGGTGGGTTGTAACGACGGCCGCTGCCAAAAGCAAAGCACCGACACCTTGGTGCGCAACCCCAAGACCTACCGGAACTGCATTAATGAGAGTGAGAACACCGAGCAGGAACTGAGTAGCAACAACTAGCTCTAACATTAGGGCCAGCTTTGTTTGGCCGCTCCGGTATATCCGGTAAGCAACGGCCAAAGAAACGGCCGCTACCACCACCGCCATCCAGCGGTGCAAAAACTGTACGGCGACCAGGTTATCTACGGCGTTCGACCACCAAGGCGACAAATCGCCTAGGCCTGACGGCACCCAGGCCCCGTTCATTTTGGGCCAGGTGTTAAACATAAAACCAGCGTTTAACCCGGCGGTAAAGGCCCCCAGGGTGAACTGCACAAACAACAACACCATAAAGCTCACCATCAGCCAACTAGGCCGCCACACGCTGCGGTCGTCGCCGCGGTGCAGGCTTTGAAGATCTAAGGCGGTCCACACCAAAGCGGCCAAAAGAACCAAGGCAGTTATAAGGTGCAGCGCCAACCTTTCGTGCGCCACATCGGGCCGATCGACGAGACCACTTGCTACCATCCACCAGCCAATTGCGCCTTGTAACCCTACTAACGCTGCTAGTAGGGTTAGCCGTTTGCCATAGCCTTTGGGCACCGCTCGGCGATACAGAAACCAAAGCAGCGGCACCACTAGGGCCACTCCGATTAAACGACCCAGTACACGGTGAATGTATTCCCACCAAAAAATGCCTTTGAACTGTGACAAAGACATTCCGGTATTAACCAAAAGATATTCTGGGGTCGCCCGATAAGCGTCAAACTCGGCGTTCCAATCTGACGCACTAAGGGGTGGGATAATTCCACTGATGGGTTCCCATCGGACCATAGAGAGACCCGATTGGGTAAGACGGGTCGCCCCACCTACCACCACCATCACAAACACCAACCCGGCCACGGCCCAAATCCAGCGACTCAGCGCCAAGGGTTTTGCTGTTGATGGCGTTAGCGGCTCAGCCACAAGAACAACCGTTGTTTACGGCACGGCACATGGCAAGGTTTCCGGGCAGGTTATAGCGTTCAACTAGTGCGGGAGGGGGGACTCGAACCCCCACGGGCATTTCTGCCCAGCTGGGTTTAAGCCAGCAGCGTCTACCATTCCGCCACTCCCGCAGCACTCATAATGTAGCGCTTAGGTGGCGTAACGGCGAGATAGAGAAAAAACCTTATGCCGCCACGTGGGGCACCTCGGAAACGACAGCCGACCACAGCGAGCTGCGTGCCGCCATCGCCGCTTTGCCGACCAACGCATTGGCCACAACAACCCCTTCAACCAAATCGGCCAACACGGCTTGCCAGGGTCGACCTTGTAAACGAACAGAGACCGTAGAACCACCATCGGGACGACGTTTAATACTGCGATCGGCCTGAGCCAAACGGGGTGGGCTACGAAAGGCGGGCACGGTTAGGCCTAATGATCGAGCCGCTTCGCCGAGGTGCGCCACAGCATCGGCAAAGCGCAGCGCCGTAGCCGTGGTGGCGGTAGCCGTGGTGGCTGTAGCCGTGCTTGCCGTGGCCGTTGTGCTACTGGAATTGGGGCCACCAACACTGTGGTGGAATTGTGCTGGTGAAGGACGGATGCGGTTAATGGGAAGAGCTTGCACGTTTTTCATAACCCCATTATCAAGACCAGCTGTGACATTTTAGGGTTGGCCTAGGTTACCTCGGCTAAGAATTCACGCCCCGCTTGGCATTGCGCGAGCAACGGACACCAACGACAAGCCCGGCTGGGCGCTAAGCGAGGTTCCACAACGCCCGCAAGAAGGCCAAAAACCTCTCGGGTACCATGCAAAGCACGCGCCAAAGCGGCTTCTAATACGGCCACGGTGACTTCCTCAACGGCCAATTCCCCAGAATCTAGGTAGTAAGAGGCCACCAACCGAGGCGGGACCTGAAAACGAAGCGTTTCCACCAAGGCATAAAACCGTAGATCGTCTACGTGGTTTTGGTTGGTGCCACCAGTTTTGAAATCGATAATGGCTTTGCCTGCTTCGAGACCCCGTGACTGACCTAAGGTGAGATCGAACTTGGCTGACCAAACCAAACGGCCATCCAACAGCTCAACCCGCCGCCTACTTTCAAAATTTGGCCGCCATTTTGGTTTGAGGGGCGGGAACCCTTCGAAGAATGCCGACACCGAATCAAGCGCCAAGCCTCGCAGCTCTGCCGATTCCAGCTCGCTCAACGAGGCCAAGAAGTCACCAATGCTTTGTTCGGTGTCAACCAGTGAGGTGAGGGCCTGGTTCACTAGTTCTATTGGCGAGGCTTCCGGCATGAAATTCGATAATTCGAGGGCTTTATGAGCCACCGATCCTCGTGCCATTGGCACCGACCAGGCAAAGCCCAGGTCTTCTTCTCCCAAGAATCTAACCTGGCACCCAAGCACGCTTGAAAGCTGGTGTTTGCTCACAAACATAGGGTCGAATGGGTCGAGATCAGGAATTAGATCACCCAGTGCAGCGTTAGCTTCGGCCCGCAGGTTGTCGGCTAAGTCGGCGTCGAAGCTGGGCCGCCCAGCATCACCGGGTTGCAGCTGGGCCAAGATCTTTTCCTGAGCCGGATTAAGCAGGCGTGAGGCCGACACAACCTAAACCATTACTAAAGCCACTCACGAGCGAGCTCGTTGCGACGCTTCGACCATTCCTCGGCGGTGATGGCATAGCGGATGTGGTCTTCCCATTTTCCGTTGATTTCAAGGTACCGAAGAGCAATACCTTCATCACGTAGATCCAACTTCTCAACCACACGACGGCTGGCGGAATTGCGGGGAATTATCGACACCTGGAGTCGATGCAAATACAGCTCATCAAAGGCGTAGCGTGCTACGACCACCAACGATTCGGGCATGTACCCGTTACCGGCTTGACGCTCGTCAATCCAATAACCCACATAGGCGCTTTGAAACGGCCCACGCTGCACCGATGAAAGGTTAATCTCACCGGCGAAGATACCGTCCACAAAAATACCGAAACCGTAGCCACTGCCAACCTGGGTTTCGCGCTCTCGCGCCTTGCAGCGCAATTCAAAAACGTCCCTGTATTCGACTGGGTCGGGATAGCCTTCAATCCGCTGAGGTTCCCATTTGAGAAGCCAATCGGCGTTACGAATTCGAACTTCTCGCCATGCCGAGAAATCGGCAACAGTTAATGGACGTAGCGTGACTCGGCGACCGAACAAGGTGGTCATCGATCAAAAACCTCGCTTAAGGCACCCAGTAACAAAGTCACGTTCCGCATTCTGGCGGTATGTCCCATCAGACCAATCCGCCACACCGAACCCGCATACTTACCTAGGCCACCACCGATTTCAATCTCATATCGTTCCAGCAGCTCCTGTCGAATTTCGGCCTCATGCGACCGATGCGCTTCTGGTACCCAGACCGTAGTGAGCTCGGGTAGGCGGCAAGCAGCGTCGGCAAACAATTTCATACCTAAATCTTCGAGGCCTGCCTGTAGCGCCCGACCGGTTTCATCATGACGTTGCCACGCTTGCTCCAAGCTCTCTTCTAAGATCGCACCCAAACCGGCATGCAGCGCGTAAATCATAGAGATGGGTGCCGTGTGGTGATAAGCACGGGCGGCTTCACCGGTTACATATTGGGCAATGAGATTAAGGTCTAGATACCACGACTGGGGTCGTTCGACAATACGAGCTTGGGCCTTTGGAGAAACGGTGATCGGGGCCAGACCCGGCGGTACACCCAAACATTTTTGGGTACCGGAATAAGCAATGTCAACGCCCCACGCATCAATCTCAACTGGTATACCACCGAGCGAGGTGACACAGTCAACCAGCAACAAAGTACGGTCATGACGTTGTGCCAACGGCTCTATGTCGTTGCGCACACCAGTAGAGGTTTCAGCATGTACCACCGCCATTATGGCGGGCTCGGGATGGGCTGCTAAGACTGCTTCTGGGTCTAAGGCTTCACCCCACGGGGCTTCAACCGCTACCACCTGGGCACCAGCGCGCCTAGCCACCTCACACATACGTTGGCCGAACACGCCGTTCACACCAACCACCACCACATCGCCCGGGTTAACCAGGTTTACAAAGGCAGCTTCCATACCCGCCGATCCGGTGCCACTAACGGGGAAAGTCAGCGGGTTGTCGGTGCGCCAAATCGAACGTAGCCGGTCATTGGTTTCGTCTAGCAACTCGATAAATTGCGCGTCTAGATGGCCTACGACCGGACGGGCTAGCGCTGCGGTGACCTGCGGATAGGGGTTGGACGGACCTGGCCCCATTAACACTCGATCTTGAGACATCATTGGCACCAACATTACGCCAAAGAAGCGATCAAGCCGTCGAGAAGATCATGTTCTGAAACCACAATCGAGCTCATCGATAAGTTGCGCATAATGGCCACCAAGATTGTGGCACCAGCCACGATGACCTCAGCACGCTCAACTGGAAGACCCGGATTGTGGATTCGGTCAGCTAAGGGTTCCACCACCAGGTTTCGATAAACATCCTCAGCGGCCTCACGAGTTAGTTCCAGGTGGTGGGTGATCTCACGGTCATCCACCGACGAACCCAGCTCTACAGAGGCCATGGTGGTGATGGTACCGGCCACACCAATGAAGGTGGCCGCATCGAGGATTTGGGGCATTTCACGCAGCACATCTGAGGTGTGCGCTTCTACCAGTGAAATGCAGTTGTACAGCTCGGTAGCCCAGGGTGGGTCGTGTTCGATGTACGCCTCGGTGAAGCGTACCGAGCCCATTTCGGTTGACATAACCGCTTCCAGCTTGTCAGTACCGATGGCAAACTCGGTTGAACCGCCGCCGAGGTCGATCACACAAAAAGGCCCTCGGGTTCGATCGAAATCGGCAGTGGCCCCAATAAAGGTCAGCTCACCTTCTTCCTCGCCCGAAAGGAGCTCGGGAGCTTGGCCGAGAATGTTCTCTATTTGGTCAAAGAATTGCTGCCGATTCTTAGCTTCACGGGCGGCTTGGGTGGCCACTACCCGCAGCTTTTCAACCTGGTGTTGATCTAGCAGCTCTTTGTATTCACGCAGTACCTCTAGGGTTCGTGTTACGGCATCATCGTTGAACCGCTTGCTGGCGGCTACCCCCACCCCGATGCCCGTCACAACAGCTCGACGCACCAGGTCTCGACCGTCTTGGCTGATTAATAATCGGACAGTATTTGTTCCGCAATCAATAGCGGCCACCGGTTCAGACATTGGTCTCCTCACTGCCATGGTCCGCCGCGACCGGCGCTGCTACCTGTTCACCAGGCTCGGTTTCAGCGGCTAATTGTTCTGCGACCCACCGACCTACCGGGTCGTCTCCCCCAGCCAGATACCAGGCGTAATGGGCGTGTAGGCACTTCACGCCCTGGCGGGTACCACCCACCCCACCGTATGGTTTCGGTCCGTTATGGTGTGGCGGAATGGCACTGTCTCGTTCTCGGGCATAGGCCTGGTGGGCCTGGACCAAGGTATCGGCGTCGACTACCGCCTCGGCTTGGCGCACACCACCGGTTGATTCTAAGCGGCCTACCAAGACCCGATCTCTGGGACTAACCAGCCAATAACGCGTAGGCATCGGGGTGCCATCGTTGAGCAGTGGCGCGTTTCGAATCACCCGGGGAACCCCGGCTTCGTCGCGCACCACTACTTCGAATCGGCCTTGCGGTTCTCGACCGAGCAGTTCGGCCACCACCTCGCGATCATCGTTTTGGCTATCCACTTGTTAGTGCCACCTAGTTGTTGCGGTTCCGCAACCACCGCCAGATGAGCAGCAGTACCAAAACACCCACCACGGCGGGCACCACGCGTTTGGCAACTGGAGCGCCAGCGGTTTCAAGTAAATCCACCGGTTCGGGTTCGGGCTGGTTTATTACCTTGACACCGCTTGTAACGGCAGCTTCGTCGCTCTCGGTATCGGCATCAACATTGTCACTGGCGGTTTCATCAGAAGTTTCGAGAGGGGCTTCGTCAGCTTCCAGCATGGCTTCAAGGTTCTCCACGAACTGGTCGAGCAACTTGGCACTCACATCAGCCATCACCCCCCGACCCATTTGGGCCACTTTGCCTGTCACCGCCAAGTCAGTATCGACCGTTACCTTGGTACCGGTTTCCGTGGAAGCCAAAGCGGCCACAATGGTGGCATTAGCATTGCCCTGACCTCGGGTATCGCGACCGTCGGCTTTTAGCTCGGCTCGATAGTTATCATCGTCTTTTTCAACAAAGGTGGCCTTACCTTTGTACTGAGCGGTGATTGGCCCCACCTTGACCTTCACCAAACCTCGGTATTCTTCGCCTTCCACTTCTTGTAGCTGGGCCCCGGGCATGCACGGCGCGATGCGCTCCAAATCGGTGAGCACCTCCCACGCCTTAGCAATCGGTACCGCAACCTCAAATTCGTTCTTTAAGTCCATTCCGCAAGATCCTCCACGGTGTCAATATCGACCGGCGCTCCGAAAGCGGGCACCTCAACTACCAAATCTGGCCGGGCTTTAATCAACACCCTGGCACCAGCGTCACCTTCCCGGGGCAGCAGCCCCCAAACCTCCCGATGAAGTTTCACCGGATTACGACGCAATCCATCATAGGTAGCAACTGCAATGGGGCCTAGGGCAGAGGCCAGGTCTTTCCAGGTTTCGGGCTGGATAAAAGGCTGGTCACCCAGCCCAACCACCACCGCCTCATAGCCTTTGCTCTCAGCATAGGCAATAGCGGTTTGCAACGATGTGGCCTGACCTTGTTGCCATGCCGGATTGTGAACCAATGTCACCGCTGGCGGTAGCACTTTTCCCAGTTCAACCGCCCCAGTCACCACCACCACCTCGGCAAAACCTGCTGCCAGAGCGTTAGCTACCGCCTCGCCAATGACGGTGTGCCCGCGAAAGCTTGCCAAGAGTTTATGGTTCTCACCTTGGAAACGGCTGCCAGCGCCGGCGGCCAAAATCACGGCCAACACTGACGAAGAGGCTGGGCTTCTGAAACCACTGGAGTGTTGGGTTTGCCTCGACATTAGCGATGCACCGAACCTTCAGTTTCAGTGAGCGGACGACCAGTACGTCCTGAGCGCAACAAAATAATTTCCGCCATCGTGGCAACACCGGTTTCTTCGGGCGTGGCGGCCCCAATGTCGAGACCAATAGGGCCTTGAACCCGCTCAAGCTGAGCTTCAGTTGCCCCGGCGTTACGCAACCGTTCACGCCGATCAATATCGGTGCGTCTAGAACCAAGAGCGCCTATATAACCAACGTCGGTTCGAAGCGCCGCCATAATGGCAGGAACGTCGAACTTAGCGTCGTGGGTTAACACGCAAATAGCATCGCGAAGCCCCAACAATGCACCGCGTTCCTCGATTAAGCGATGCGGCCAATCGACGACGATTTCATCAGCCATGGGGAAACGCTGCGCAGTGGCGAAAACCGACCGGGCATCGCAGACCACCACCCGATATCCCAAGGTTTTAGCAACCCGACCAATGGCCGCCGTGAAGTCAACGGCACCAAAAAGCCAGATTTGGGGAGGTGGGCCGAACGCTTCAATGAACACTTCAACTTCGTCTCTAGCGACCTCGCCTGCTAATCCGTAATGACGAACCCCCGAACGTCCCGCCGCCAACTCGGCTTTCGCGTCTCGAGCCACCACCGCGTCCAAGCGCTCGTGGCCAAGCGTGCCCAGAACCGCGGCGTCGGGCGACACCAACATTTTGGCACCCACATCGCCCCCGCTAATGACCGTCGCCAAAGCTACGGGTTCTTCATCCCGAATTTTTTGGGCCATTCGACGAAACAGCGACACCGACTGCTACCAGTCCAGCTCTTCAATAAAAAGATGCACGGTTCCACCACAGGTGAGACCAACTTCCATGGCATCGGCATCGCTATAGCCATAGGTCACCATATGTGGAGGCGCACCGCCAAGCACCGCCAAAGCTTCACTCACCACGGCACCTTCCACGCAGCCACCAGAAACCGAGCCGGCCACGGTGCCATCTTCGGCAACCGCCATGGCGGCACCTGGCAAACGGGGCCCTGAACCTTCAACGTCAACCACTCTCGCCAAAGCCACCCGCAGACCCTCGCCTTGCCATCGCTCAATGTCATCCAGAATGTCCTTCATGCGGCTATCTCCTTGGCTAGCGATTCGAGGGCGTTTAAGGAATGACCTTCGATGAAGGTGTCAACAAACGGTAAAGCAGCCGCCATGCCTCGAGCTAGTGGTTCGTATCCCGGTGAGGCTTTTAGCGGGTTCACCCAAACAATTCGGTGGGCAACCCGCGCCAAACGCGCCATTTGTTCGGCCAACAGTTCGGGGTCACCACGGTCCCAACCGTCGGACAAGATTGTTACGATTGCTCCGCGAGCCATACCTCTCACCCCCCATTGGTTATTAAAGTGTAAGAGCATCTCACCCAAGCGAGTACCGCCCGACCAATCTTCAACCTCGGCGGCGGCCAAAGCCAAAGCCTCGTCGGGGTCACGGGAAGAAAGCTGGCGAGTGACCCTGGTTAGCTGGGTGGCCATGGTGAACGCTTCAACTTTGGTTCTACCAACGACGGCCGCATGCACGAAGCGAAGCAAGGACCGAGCATACGGCTCCATCGAACCGCTGATATCGATTAACAAGACCAGCCGGCGGGGCCGAACTCCACTTCTTTGGCCCACTAGCGAAACCGTTTCGCCGCCCTGTCGCAGTGCCTTTCGAAGCGTGTGTTCCAAATCTAGGCGGCCGCGACCACCTAGGTCGGGGTGGAAACGCCGTGCCGGTCGAGTGGCAGCACTGAAACGGATTTGGGTCATCAAACGGTGTGCTTCGGCCAATTCTTCGGCACTACAGGCCGCGAAGTCTTTGTTGGCAAGTACCTCCTGCGCCGAATAGCGCAATGTGACCACTGGATTGTTAATAGGCCGTAACTCTTCATCGGAAGCAGGTGGCACGGATTCGGAATCATCGCTAAGCACCGGTAACGGTGTTGTTTGTACAGTTAAAGGTAATCCCGTGGGCAAACGGTGCAGCCAAAAGTTCTTGAACACCTGGTTGTAAAGCTCGAGGTCTTCAGGTTTGGTCACTAGGGTCGCCGAGCCCGCCCAATACAGATTATTTAGCTTGGCCGAACCTAGAGTTGCCACGGCCGCCAGGAACGACAAACTGGCCGACACCGGGACCGACAAGCCAGCGCCACGCAATGATTCAACAAATGAAATCGCCTCGCTAACCACAGCTTGGCCATCTAGGCCATCATTTACCTTGGCCTCGCAATTAGAGACATTGGCGTAGGCGGCATCACGTTGTGCATGGTGAAAGCCCGCTCCCATAGCCGCGCAATCGCCTCTAGCGTGCCTGCGCTCGAGCAATGGCATCGGCCACCAAGGCTGCCATACCGCCACTAGCACGAACTCGTTCTTGGTCTTCACGGTATTTGATGGCGGTTCCCAACGTGGCGTTGGCACGCTCCATGCTTAACGACGTCTCACCCAAAAGATGTAGTGCTTGAGCCCAGTCGATGGTTTCCGCCACGCCGGGTGGTTTATACAATCCCAGGCCTCGAACCGCTTCGGCCATGGCAGCCACCTGGCGAGCTAGGGCCTCACTCACCTCGGGCGCTCGCAGCTGCACAATTTGGACTTCTTGTTCAAAACTGGGATGGGAAACCCAGTGATACAAGCACCGTCGTTTCAAGGCATCATGCAAATCTCGGGTGCGGTTCGACGTTATAACCACCACCGGTGGCACCTTCGCCCCAATCGGGCCGAGTTCGGGAATGGTGACCGTGAATTCGGATAAAAACTCTAATAGAAATGCTTCAAACTCGTCATCGGCGCGGTCAAGCTCATCGATTAAAAGCACCGGAGGCACCTGGCCGACGCTCTCTAAGGCTCGCAACAAGGGTCGTCGAATTAAGAACCGTTCGTGGTAGAGCTGGCTCTCAAGCTCTTCCACACCAACCGAAGTGGCTACCCCCGCAGCTTCGGCCGTGCGAAGGTGAACCAGCTGACGGGCGTGGTCCCACTCGTACGCCGCCTGGGCTAAATCGATACCTTCATAGCATTGCAGCCGGATTAATTCGCTGCCGCTCCAGCGAGCCAGCGTTTTAGCAACTTCAGTTTTACCCACGCCGGCGTCACCCTCTAGCAACAATGGTCGATGCAGCCGGAGTGACAGATACACCAGGGTGGTTAGGCCTTCATCAGCCAGATAGTCATGTTGGGCGAGCGCCCGTTGAACTTCTTGTGGCGAAGTGACGGCGGTGAAATCGACTGGTAACGAGTCGGTGACTTGTGTCATACACCTACAAGGGTAGGCTATTTCGCGGTCTGTTCTAGGGGCTGATCGGTGAAAGGCCACCCCGAGGGAATAGACATTGGTGGCAGAGGTTCGGGCAAGACCCGATAAGCCTCTTCACCTGGCCGTACGAAGCCGTACTGCTCGCGTGCGATTCGTTCGATCTCGGCGGGGTCTCCCAGTGCCTTAACCCTGGCATTCAACTCGGCCAGCTCTTCGCCAAGCTCGGTACGTTGCTGGCGTGCCGAGGAAATATCGCGACGCTGATCGAGCCAGGTCCGGGTGGGGAAGGTGGAGAGGAAGAAGGCAGCAATCACACCCACTAGCACCAAAGCGACCCACAGGACCCGACGCGAACCTTTTTGGTCGGGGTTGTTAGCCATGACGTGGAATATGACGCGGTGTGAGTGCTGCGGAACCCCAGAATCGGGCGCTGTTACCCAGATCTTCTTCTATCCGAAGCAGCTGATTGTATTTGGCTACGCGGTCGCTGCGAGCAGGGGCCCCGGTCTTGATCTGGCCACAGTTGGTGGCCACAGCTAAATCGGCAATGGTGGCATCTTCCGTTTCGCCGGAACGGTGCGACATGACCGAACTGTAGGAATGCCTGGTTGCTAGCGCCACAGCGTCGAGCGTTTCGGTCAGGGTGCCAATTTGGTTGACCTTCACCAAAATTGAGTTACCAACCGAAGCCTCAATACCGCGGGCCAAGCGACGACTATTGGTTACAAACAGGTCATCACCCACCAGCTGAATTTTTTCGCCCAAAGCCTGGGTTAGTAGGGCCCAGCCTTCCCAGTCTTCTTCCGCCAGGCCATCTTCAATCGAGACGATCGGGTACCGTTCCGCCCAATCAGCCCAAAACTCAACCATGGCTTGCGCGCTTAAGGTACGGCCTTCGCCTTCAAGATGATATTCACCGTCACGATAAAATTCGGTGGAAGCTGGATCGAGAGCGATGGCGATGTCGGTACCGGGGGTGAAGCCCGCAGCTTCAATGGCCTCTACCAGAAGCTGAACTGCTGCTTCATTGGTGGCGAGGTTGGGGGCGAAACCACCCTCATCGCCAACGGCGGTTGACAACCCACGGTCGGTAAGAACCCGCTTCAAGGTGTGATACGTCTCAACACCCCAACGCAGCGCCTCGGAAAATGAGGCTGCCCCCACCGGCATGATCATGAACTCTTGCACGTCAACGTTGTTGTCGGCGTGCTCTCCCCCGTTTAAAACATTCATCATCGGGACCGGTAAAACATGAGCATTGGTCCCGCCAATGTAGCGATAGAGGGGAACACCCACCTCAGCCGCGGCCGCATGGGCCACCGCGAGCGAAACTCCTAAGGTGGCGTTGGCGCCAATACGACTCTTGTTTTCGGTGCCGTCAAGATCGATCAAAGCGGCATCAACGGCGCGCTGGTCCAGAGGATCAACCTCGATCAGAGCGGCGTAAACCTCATCGTTGATGGCATCTACGGCGCGCAACACTCCTTTGCCGCCGTAACGATCACCACCGTCTCGCAGCTCCACCGCTTCGAACGCCCCGGTAGAAGCCCCCGAAGGTACCATGGCATGGCCGTGGGCCCCCGACTCAAGAATTACTTCCACCTCAACCGTGGGATTCCCACGAGAATCAAGCACTTCTCGGCCAACCACCAGATCGATCGCGCTCATGTTGTTGTGTACCTCTTTGGGTTGAATGGATAGTAAGACCTAGTGTGGCACGCCTAGGTATCGGAACGCCTCTCGCGGTCAGCTTCTGCTTGTCGATACCGGCTCTCACGCTGGCGGACGAATTGACGCAACGCGGCCTCAGCATCGATACCCGCTTGGCCGGCTTCCACGACCAACGCCATCAGCCGCGACGCCAAGGTAGAATCGGTTAATTCTTGGGGTGCTAGACCAGCCCGAGCGGCCTTGGTCTCTATCTGGGTAGCCAAGACCAGGGCCGGAAGATTTGCCACTACTCCGTCAAAGACACTTGCACGTTGTTTTTCTTGCTGCTTAAGCAACTCCCAGCGGGCCTCTTGGGCTTCCACGGTGTCGGATTCTGACATCGCATTCGCTTCACCAACCTCACCTCGTCCCGCGGCAGTGACTTCAGTGAATGCGGCGGTGTTATCACCAAATAGCTCGATGTTTTCACCAAAGATTTGTGGGTTGCGGCGCTTTAGCTTTCGGCTGATGCCACTAGCCACATCACCGAGGTTGAAATAACCTTCTTCGCTGGCAATTTGGGTATGAAAAACGATTTGATACAAAAGGTCGCCCAGCTCCTCTTCCAGCTGGCTGTAGAAATCATCGAATTGGTCGGCCCGGGCATCGGCCATCGGCACGTTATCCAGAACTTCTAAGACCTCGTAAACCTCTTCAAGCAAATACGGGGTTAGCGAAGCGTGCGTTTGCTCACGGTCCCAAACGCATTCGTCTCGGAGCATGGCCACCACTTCGGTGAACTCAGCCACCGACCACAGGCTTGGTGGTGGCAAGCTTGGTATCCAAAGCGATGTTAAATGGTCAGGTTCGAAGCTCCGATCGAGCTCGGTCCAAGCCACCTCGAATACCGCTTCGTCATCTAAACCTAAGTGATACAACACCACCACCGGTTCTGTCGGTGGTTCATCCACGCAGAGCTTGATGTCACTCAAGACTGCTTTGGTGTCACATTGGGAAACTAAAAATGGCCCACCTGATGTGACGAGAAATTCGTCAAAACTTTGTCCGTCAATTACTTGGGCACCTTGGGCGATTGGATCGACGCCCAAGCGCACCCACGCTAAATCGATAAAGGAAAGCGCTGGTACCAGTTCCACCGAAACTCTTGGATCGGCCACCAATAGCTCGACGGTGTGTTCGGCAACCACCGGCGAACCCGGTACCACATAGCAGATTTCACCATTCGATAAGGCCTCGGCTACCAAGCTTTCCACAATGATCTCGTAGACTTGCTCGATGGTATGGGCCGTCTCGTAGATCGAATCAAACGAGACAAAATCGAGCCCGTTAAGCACACTGGCTGCCGGGTGGCGCAAGGTTCGCACAAACAAGTTTTTGGCGGTTGCCAACCGCTCCATGGTACCTGTGGTTACAAGCCGAGAGTCACTTGGACCAAGGCCGATCACCACCACTTGCGGCGTCATGACAACACGGTGGCGTTAGGCCTAGCCGAGAGGTAGTAAATCTTGACTGGTGCTGGTGGGTGTGACGGATGGACCTTCAGGTGGTACCACGCCCCCAAATGAGGCATCCCAACGACCGTACTTGGCGTTCACGGTGATGGTGGAGGCGTCAACCAGGTTTTGGATGGCCTCGGCAAAAGCAGCCTGGGGCCCGGCCTCGCGCTGTGACTCTAGATTGGCCCGAATGTCCTCGGTAGCATCTTCAAGCGACACCCCACGGGAATCCACCCGAATCACGTGATAACCGAAATCGGTCTGCACAGGACCAAGCACCGCACCAACCTCACCGGTGCTGATGGCGTCCGCAAATTCTGGCACGTATCGACTAGGCGAGCTGCAACCCAAATCCCCGCCGTTTTGGGCGGCACTCGGATCGGTGGAAAAGTCGCGGGCTAGTTCCTCAATATCGCCATCGGCTTCCAGTTGGTCGATCAGGGTCAGCGCCTCATCTTCGGTATCGACCAAAATATGGTGGGCGCAAACCTGGTCGTTGAAGAGCTCTTGGTTCTCATCGTAAAACGCTTTGATCGCATCGTCGCTGATGGGTTCATCGGTGCCGCCAAGCTCGGCGGTCACATGGTCACGAATCAGCTGCAGTTGGGCGTTCCAACGAATGAACTGCTGGGAGTCTTTCGTCGGAATCTCATCCAAAATGGCCATCACTTCAGCCGGAAAGCTTTCAGTTACGTTGGCTAAATCAGTTTCTGCCACCACTAGTGAACGGTTGGCGGCCTCTTGATCAATTAGCTCGAACAAGATGACGAGCCCCAAAACTTCAGCGGCGAAGGCACTATCTACCTTGGCCTCAGACCCAGAGGTTGAGGCTGGCTGGCCAATAAGGGCCTCGGCGTAGTTTGGGTGTTCAACGAACATTTCCAGCATGGAGCGGAAGTCGCTGTCAGAAATTTCTTTACCGTTGATGGTGGCCGCGGCTGAAGAAGAACCACCGCTCGAGCAGGCCGAGAGCACCAACAGCGGGGCCAGGACTAAAGCCAAGAAATATCGAAATCGTGTCACGGAGGGTACAGGCTAGAGCCGATTGGGCCCCGCGCTCCAGTCACCCTAGATACGTTATTCCTCTGGCACGATGGTCTGTAGAAACAGAATTATTGCTTCCACCAGGTCAACGCCGCCTTTTACCCCAACTTGAACCTGAGAAATCTCTTCTTTGTAAATAGATCCGGGGAAGAGCCGGTTGAACTTCATCTGCTGGCTCACTCCCAAATGCAATGGGCTCATTCGCACCATGTGCTTGGGCCCACCGAAACCAGTGCCTTTACCAACAGTAAGTTCTTTGATCCCGACCCTTCCGCATTCGGCACGAAGTAAAGCTACCGCCAAGAGGTTTTCAGCTGGTGGAGGAATCGGCCCGTAACGATCCACCCACTCTGAGCGGATGTCTTCCACCTCGTCGCGGCTAGTAACCACCGCCAAACGGCGATATGCCTCAAGTCGAAGTTCTTCTTTCGACACGTAATCGCCGGGCAGTGAAGCCGCCAGCGGAACATCGATCTTGATTTCAGCCGGTTCGGGAATGGTTTCGCCTTTAAGCTCGGCCACCGCTTCAGTCACCATTTGGCAATAAAGGTCGTAACCAACGGCCGCTATATGGCCCGATTGTCCGGTGCCCAACAGGTTGCCAGCACCCCGAATTTCGAGGTCACGCATGGCAATTTTGAAGCCCGAACCTAACTCGGTCGCCTCGCCAATGGTCTTAAGCCGTTCGTAGGCTTCTTCGGTTAGCTCGCGGTCTTTGGGGGTGAAGAGATAGGCGTAGGCACGTTGCCCGGCCCGACCTACCCGGCCTCGCAACTGGTGTAGCTGCCCCAGGCCCAACATGTCGGCACGGTCGACCACCAAGGTGTTTACGGTGGGAATATCGATACCCGATTCGATAATGGTGGTGCACACCAGAACATCGAATTCGCCTTCCCAAAAGTCGATAACAACTTGTTCCAGGGTGCCCTCGTCCATTTGACCGTGGGCCACCGCCACCCGTGCTTCGGGTACTAATTCACGCAGCCCTTCAGCCACTTGATCAATGTCGCGAACTCGGTTGTGCACAAAGAACACTTGGCCTTCGCGCAACAACTCTCGGCGAATAGCTTCGGCCACCGCACGATCGTCGTATTCACCGACATAGGTCAGAATCGGCTGTCGCTCGGCCGGAGGGGTGTTAATAACCGTTAAATCACGAATGCCGGTGAGGCTCATCTCAAGGGTGCGGGGAATGGGTGTGGCGGTCAGGGTGAGTACGTCGACACCCACTTGTAGTTGTTTAATGCGTTCTTTGTGTGAAACTCCGAAACGCTGCTCTTCATCCACCACCAAAAGACCAAGATTCTTGAAGCTCAGGTTTTCGGCTAGCAGGCGGTGCGTACCAATCACCACATCCACTTCGCCACTCGCCAATCCGGCTGTTACTCGCTTCGCTTGGGCGTTGGTTAGAAATCGGCTTAACACTTCCACTCGGATCGGGAAACCGGCGAAGCGGTCACTAAAGGTCTGAAAGTGTTGCTGTGCTAACAGCGTGGTTGGCACCAAAACGGATGCTTGTTTGCCGTCTTGCACAGCTTTGAACACCGCTCGCAGCGCCACTTCCGTTTTACCGAAACCCACATCACCACAGACCAGTCGGTCCATAGGATGGTCGGCTTCCATGTCGGCTTTTACTTCGTTGATGGCCTGCAGCTGATCAACCGTTTCTTGGTAAGGAAACGCGTCTTCTAGTTCACGCTGCCAGGGTGTGTCGGCCGCAAAGGTATGTCCTGAAGTATTGACCCGTGTTTGGTAGAGCACCACCAGCTCTTGGGCAATTTCTTGGGCGACGGAACGGACTTTGGCCTTGGCTTTTTGCCAATCGCTACCACCCAGTCGGCTAAGGGAAGGGTTCTCACCACCAGTGTATTGACGAATGGTGTCAATTTGGTCAGAAGGAATATAAAGCTTGTCGTCGCCGCGATATTGAAGCAGCAGATAGTCACGCTCTACCCCACCAATCGAGCGTTTCACCATGCCAGTGTATTTACCGACCCCATGTTGGAAATGCACCACGTAATCACCGGGTTTGAGATCTTCAAAAAATCCGGCCGTGGCGCGGGCTCGGGGGCGCGCAGCGCGGTGGGTACGGCGGCGACCTGTAAGGTCGCGTTCCGCCAATACTGCCAGTTTCAGCTCGGGCAGAATAAAGCCGCGTTCGAGCGGGGCGATGACCAAATGGCCCCCAGGCTGCAACAGCTTTGGGCTATTTGGATCGGTGCTATTTAGCCCCACGCCATGGTCTTGTAACAGATGATCCAGACGTTCGGCTGAACCGATACCATCGGCGGCCGCAATTACTGAATAGCCTTCTCCTAACAACTTTTGAAGTTGGGCAATTAGGGCCCCGCCATCGCCAACCACCGGGTTCCAACCCGTGGCTGAAACTGTGGGGACATCGGGGGCGTGTGGCGTGTTGGTGATGGTCCAAACCGGGGTTTCGGTTAAGGCCAACAGACGATCAAAAGGCACATGGAGGGAAGGGAAACGGTCGGTAGCGTCTTCCTCTTCACCAATAGCGCCCCAGGTTCGAGCCAAAGTAGCTGCTAGGTCGGCCTCTTCAGCGGCTATATCACGAGCACGATCGCGCATACGTTGCGGTTCAAACAACAAAACCTGGGCCGATTGGTCCAACAAGTCGAGCAATACGGTTTCGTCGTCTTCGCCACTTAGCCAAGGCAACCAAGATTCCATGCCATCAAAGGTGAGGCCATTGGCGAGGCGCTCCCATTGCTCACGACCCCAAGGCTCTTTCGCCACTAAGGCTTCGGCACGCGCCTGAACTTCGGGGGTAGCTAGTAGCTCACGGGCTGGAAAGATTGTGACCTCGGAAATATCGACCGTTGAACGCTGATCGGCTACCGAAAATTCGGTTAGGCGATCAACCTCGTCGCCCCAGAGGTCAATTCGCACTGGCACGTGGCTGGTAGAGGGGAACACGTCAACAATCGAACCCCGCAGCGCCACTTCCCCGCGGTGCTCAACTTGGTATTCACGTCGGTAACCATTGGCCACCAACCGAGCCACCAGTTCGTGGGGGTCAACTTCATCACCCACCCCAACAATCACTGGCTCAGCTTCAATAGCCCCCGGACCTAACCGCTGCACCAATGCCCGCACCGAGGCCACCACCACTTTGGGGGCACGTTCGGGGTCTTGTAGGTGCCACAGCACCGACATGCGTTGGCCCATGGTTTCCACACTCGGGCTAACCCGTTCAAATGGCAGTGTTTCCCAAGCCGGGAAAACCGCCACCTCGCTAGGGCCCAAGAAGGTTGACAAGTCGGCACTTAGCCGGTCGGCGTCACCACTACTTGGCACACAAACTACAATTGGGGCTCGGCTAGAAACAGTGGCCAGACCAGCCACGGTGAAGGCTCGTGCCGGTTCGGACATCGCCAAGAAAGCATTGGCACGGCCCAGCACTCCAAGCAGCGCCGGTTCATCTCGCAGTAGAGGTAAGAGTGGTTCTAACGCCATGGGTTACTTCGGTTCAAGTGCGCTTTTTGCGAGTGTTATAACGATTCATGGTTGGAGCGAAACCTTGCTCCAACATCATCTCAATAGCGTCAGCGGCTTCTTCCACCACGATGTTCAGCTCTTCACGTTCTGCTTTGGACGGCGCCCGCAAAACATAGTCGGCACCGCTTTGGGCTGATGGTGGCCTTCCGATCCCAATTCGAATTCTCGCGAATTGATCGGTTTTCAGATGCTCCTTGATCGACCGCAAACCGTTATTGCCAGCCAACCCACCGCCCAACTTCAACTTGAACTGGCCAACCGGCAGATCAAGCTCATCATGCACCACCACAAGCGCTTCAGCTTGGCTAACCCCGTAACGGCGTACCAAACGGCCCACTGAATCGCCCGATTTGTTCATATAAGTTTGAGGACAGGCAACAGCCACCCGTTTGGAACCGATTCGTAGCTCGTCCACTAGAGCCAGTTCTCGTCCTAGCTTCAAACGTCCGCCATGACGTTCGGCAAAAACTTGTGCTACTTCGGCACCCACGTTATGGCGGGTGCCGACAAATTGTGATCCGGGGTTGCCAAGACCGACCACTAAGAGGTCGATTGGGGTACCGCGCCTCTGGCTAGCACCAAAGGCAGCACCAAGTGCGCCCACGGAGAACGAGCTTATTCCTCGTCGCTAGCGGCTTCCTCAGCTGGTGCCTCTTCGTCAGTTTCCTCATCCTCGGTCACTTCAACTTCGGCCCGAGTTATAGAAGCTGTTACCACAACTTCTTCAGGATCAACTTCAGTACGAGCACCAACCGGCAAGCTCACATCAGCCACGATAATAGTTTCGCCAATTTCCAGTTCGGAAATATCAACGACAAGCTCGTTGGGAATGGCGTCAGCCTTGGCATATACCGCCAAATGATAGAGAACCTGGTCGACCACACCTTGTTCAGATAGGACTTTACGAGGTTCACCTTCGAGCACCACTGGCACATCGATCTGAATTTCGGCGTGTGCATCGACCCGTACGAAATCGACGTGGATGACTTCGTTGCGAACTGGGTGACGCTGTAGATCACGCACGATGCACAGTTCGTTGTTGCCATCAACCGACATGGTGATAAGAGCGTTTAAACCGGCATCGGTGGTTAGAGCTTGACGCAGGGCACGGTATTCAACCGCTACCGATACGTCGTCTTTGCCCAAGCCATAAAGCACACCCGGCACTTTGCCTTCGCGGCGAAGTCGGCGTGACGACCGAGACCCGGTGGTGCGACCGACAGCGGCCGAAAGAGTAACGTCCATAGTGGGTAATGCTCCTGGCGACAGGTTGAGAAGAAATACTGGTGCCGATCGGCACTAAGCAGTCGACCATCTTACGCCGGAACGGTGAAAAAGCACCAAATGAGCGAAATGGTCGCTTAAAACTAGGTTTGGTTTTGTCCGCCGAAGATCTCGCTTACTGAGGCGTCTTCGAAGACTGCGTCAATGGTATCGGCGATCACACTTGCGATCGACAAGACCTCAATTTTAGGGCTTCTTTTTTCGGGGGGCAAGGGCAAGGTATTGGTAATCACCACCCGTTCGATGCAAGAGGCATTGAGCCGTTCAATAGCGGGTGGGGAAAGTACACCGTGGGTCGTGGCGGCCATAATGCGCGCCGCGCCACGGGCTTTTAGCTGTTCGGCGGCCGCCACAATTGTGCCCGCAGTATCGATCATGTCATCGATCAAGACACAGGTGCGGCCATCCACATCGCCCATCACATCAAGCGCCTCAACCTGGTTTTTTACACCTTTAAGACGACGTTTGTGGATGGTCGCCAAATCGGCGTGCAACTGATTCGAATATCGCTCGGCTACCTTCACTCGGCCAGCATCTGGCGACACGATCACCAAGTCGTCCCCTAAGTGACGCATGTAGTCAACCAACACCGGCATAGCCGTTAGATGGTCTACAGGGCCTGAGAAAAATCCCTGGATTTGCCCCGAGTGCAAATCCACTGACATCAGCCGTTGGGCCCCAGCCGCAAGAAACAGATCAGCGATCAACCGAGCCGTGATGGGTTCGCGACCTTCTGATTTGCGGTCTTGGCGGGCGTAACCAAAAAAAGGCATAACCGCCGTGATCCGTTTGGCCGAGGCCCGCTTGGCAGCGTCAACCACAATCAGCTGTTCCATAATCGAATCATTAACCGACGCCTCGGAAGTTGAAACGTGGCTTTGCATGATGAACACATCGGCACCACGAACCGAGGCATCCAAACGGCAGTGCAACTCACCATTAGCAAAAGCAGCCAAGTTCGCATCTAGCAGCGGAACACCAAGCTGCCCAGCCACTTCTTCCGCCAATGCCACGTTCGATCGGCCAGCGATAAGCGCCAGCTTCTTCTTAGTGACCAGTTCCATGTGCGATCAGTTCCTTAGTGGTCGCATCATGTTCAACGACCATTGCTTGCATTGCCTAGGGGGAAGTGTAGAACGCGCCGGTGTGCTGGCCGAAAGCCACACGCGAACCGGGGCCTAAATAGGCAAACGGGCCTACCACAGCGCCAGCTTCAACAACCGCGCCGTTGCCAACGGTTTGATCGAGGGTCACGTCACGGTCGATCTCACAATCGATCAAGTGTGAGTTGGCACCTATTTGGGTGTTGGGCCCTACCACCGTGTCGCCTTGTAGCAACACACCTGGAAACAAAGTGACGTCGCTACTTAGCCGCACGGTGGTATCGAGATAGGTGGTAGCTGGGTCAACCATGGTTACCCCTTGGCGCAGCCAAAACTCGTTGGTGCGTCGACGCAGGGCCGCTTCAGCTTGAGCCAACTGGAGGCGGTCATTCACCCCTTGGGTTTCATAGGCTTCCGGGGCGGCATAAGAACCCACCTGATAACCCGCTTCGGCCAACACCTCAACCACATCAGTTAGGTAATACTCACCTTGGGCGTTGTCGGGCGTAAGCCGCCGCAAAGCCGGTGCTAACAACGCACGCTGAAAGCAGAAAATACCGGTGTTGATTTCATTTATTTGGCGTTCGTCATTGGTGGCATCGCGCTCTTCCACAATACGAAGAATGCTTTGGTCGCGTCCCCTTACCATCCGCCCATAGCCAGTGGGGTCGTCCATGACCGCGGTAAGCACCGTGGCGGCCGCTCCACTCGAGCGATGTGCGTGCACCAATTCCGCCATCGTTTCAGCACGCAGCAATGGGGTATCTCCCGGAAGAACCAAGAGATCTGCCTGATCGTCGCCTAAATCGTTGGCAAAAGCACTTAGACCCACATTTACGGCATCACCAGTACCATTTTGAGACTCCTGCAGCACGAAGTTGAGCGGACTGGCGGCGGTCGTGGTGGCTAACTTGGCGGTCACCTGTTCGGCACCATGGCCAACCACCACCACAATTTTTGTAGGTGAAGCTTGTTCCAACGCTTCAACCACATACGACAACATGGGTTTGCCACAAAGCATGTGCAGCGGTTTGGGGCGGTCCGACTTCATTCGGGAACCTTCACCGGCAGCCAGAATGACAGCTGATAAATGCCTCTGCGACATGGGAAAACCTGGCCCTTAGGTATTAATACCCTGCACTTCGGGTTGCTAGGTCGCTCGCGGGGGAGGGCTCGAACCTCCAACCTCCTGATCCAAAGTCAGGCGTTCTGCCAGTTGAACTACCCGCGACCGGAAGAAAGAGAATAGCCCACGATTTCCCATTGGCACCATCTGGCACTACCGTTTCTTCCCTCATGGGATCGCTTATTAAGAAGCGCCGCAAGCGCATGCGTAAGAAGAAGCACCGCAAGATGTTGAAGCGCACCCGCTTCCAGCGTCGAGCTAAAGGCAAATAATCAACCGGCTACGTGCGGTGGGGCCCCGGCCTAGCTAGGGCTGCACCGTACGTACCACAACGCGTCCGTCTCCGGGGTAAGCCCCTTCGACGAACCACGTCGAACCGCTACCCGCCAAGACCGGAGTTTTACCTGTCGCGTCTCGAAGCTGGTTACGCCAATGCGCCAAGCGCGGCTCTACATGCAGTGCCGCAGCCTCAAGGTCATTAGTGGCACCGGTAGGGCCCCCAAGGGCATCCCAGGCGGCGTAAACGGCTGGGGTGGAACAGCCAAAGGGTGGTATCAGCAGAGTGTAGACACGCTCTTCAAACGGTAAGGGCTTAATTGTCTCGCCCACCCCGCTTACCTGTGCACGACCACCAACCATACAAAACGGCACGTCGGCACCTAGGGTGGCAGCCGCCTCCAAATCCCTAAACTCGGCCCAGCGAAGAATGGCTGCGGCGTCGGCCGACCCGCCGCCTAATCCTGCGCCCGCGGGAATAGATTTGTACAATTCAACGTGTGCTTGACGCCCCACCAGAGCTAGGGCCCGCCGCACAAGGTTGTCGTCGTCACTAGAGACAGACAGCCCGGTCGTTTCGTGAACCACCAGAGTGTCACCAGGGCCCACCAACAGCTGGTCGTGCAGGTCGATGGTTACCATTTCCGCTTCGATGAAATGGTAACCATCGTTGCGAATCCCGGTGATATGCAAAGAAACGGTGAGTTTGGCCCACGCTGAAAGTTTCTGGGGCACGAAGTCAGTCATTCGTTCTGGTCTCGGCTAATCAGCCCGGCTAATCGGCCCCAATCTTCAACGCTCAGCTCTTCGGCGCGGGCTTGGGGCGAAACCTCAGCCTTCTCAAAATCTTCGAGCTTCACCAGGTCGCCCAGCGCTCCTCGCAGCATTTTTCGGCGGTGGGCAAAACCGGCGCGAACCAACGCAAAGAGGCGTTCGGGATCAGCCGTGGTGGCAGGCTGTTCTCGTCGAACAATCTCTACCAGGGCTGAATCGACTTTAGGGCGGGGCACAAACACACTGGGCGGCACCTTGCCTACCAATTTGGCCGAAGCCCAATACGCCACCTTCACCGAAGGGATGCCATAGGCCTTGCTACCTTTTTCTGCCACCAAGCGCTCACCCGACTCAAGTTGCACCATCACCAACATGCGTTTGATCTGCGGCACGTTGTCTAACAGGGTCAACACCAAGGGGGTAGAGACGTTGTAGGGCAGATTTGCCACCAAAGTCCACTCATCACTGTCGGCTAGCACCTCGGGCCAGTCAAGCTCCATGGCGTCGCCCTCAACGACCACCACGCCCAACGGTTCCACCTGGTCTCGCAGAACAGGTAAGAGGTACCGATCGAGTTCAACCGCTTTTACGGTGGCACCCGTCTCAATTAGTGCCAGGGTGAGGGAACCCAAACCAGCGCCAATTTCAAGTACATGGTCACCGCTCGACACGCCAGCCAGCTTGGCAATACGGCGAACGGTATTGGGGTCGACCACAAAGTTTTGACCCAAAGCCCGACTGGGGCTTAGGCCATGTTGTGCCAACAAGTTCTTAACATCGCTGCGTGACAAGGTCACCGCTTCGAAACCGAGCTAATGAGGTTCGCTAGCGAAGATGGCGACCGCACACCGGCCATGGTGACGAGCCGCGCTGCCCGTAGAGCACTTGGGCTAGATGGTCTTGGCTAGCTGGGTCGGCTTGATCCGGTCGCACGCCGACCAAATCTCCACGGCCAGCGGAACGAGCAACTTCGTCCCAAGTGGCTTGGTGAAATTGGTAGGCCCCCGTGTAAAGACCTGAGGGGTTAATTGCACCGTAGTTGCCACCTGACTCACAGTTTCTGAGCGCGGCCCACTGCGCTGCGCTAGGACCAGCAGGGTTAGGCGCTGGTGGCGGCGGTGGCGGCGCTGTAGTGGTTGTAGTCGGAGGCGGAGGCGGCACCGTCGTCGTGGTGGTGGCGGCCGCTGCAGCCTGGGCCGCTTCTAGCTCGGCTTGTTGCCGCTCAGCCTCGATTCGCGCTTCGATAGCCAAAGAACGCAGCTCTTCGCCGTTAGACAACGTGGAGAGCAACAGTGGCGGTGCCACCTCATCGCTTGACAAAGTACCAATGGCACGGCCCGGCAATTCAGCACTTAGCGCTGCGGTGGCGGTGCCAACTTGGCGGTAAGAATTCGACTCGGCTTGTGCCTGATTGCCACCTGAGCTGATGTTGAACCACAACATCGGAGCTACGAGCACGGTACCCACCATGGTCAGCGCTATTTGCTTAGCACTACGTTTTGACGCCCCTTCGTGCTTTGTCACAAAGAAACCGTGGCGAGTTTTGCGATCGGCGCTAACCGATACAGACCCGGAGGTCTGGGTAGATTGATTCAGTAGAGAACCCTTACCTAGGCGGATACGTCACAACAAGCTAACGAGCTTGCGAAAGTAAACGGTGCAACCTTAGATACGGCCGTAACCAAATTGCAACCTCATGTGACTTTCAGATCATCCAACCTGTAGGCCGCCAAGGTGTTAGCATACGTCTCTTTTGCGACGACCGAAGCGGTGGTTCCACGGGCTTGCGCCAAGGCCTCACCCACCGCTGGTAACAGCATTGGTTTGTTCGGTTTACCTCGGTGCGGCACTGGCGCCAGATAAGGTGCGTCGGTTTCCACCAGGTAGCGGTCAGCCGGGCATAGCGCTGCCGCCTCTCTAACATCATGGGCATTCTTGAACGACACAATCCCGCTGAAAGAAAGATAGGCCCCGAGTGCCAGCGATCGTTCTGCCTCGGCAACGCCGCCGGTGAAACAGTGCATGATGGTACGTGGCGGCACACCTTCACCAACCAGAATGTCGAAGGTGTCATCCCACGCTTCCCGGGTGTGTACGACCAGCGTAAGGCCACTTTCGTGCGCCAACTGAATCTGGGCGGCAAATACTTTTTTTTGTGCAGTGCGCTCGGAATAGTTGTAGTGAAAGTCGAGTCCGCACTCGCCTACCGCCACCACTCGCTCGTGTTGTGTCAGCTCGGCAAGACCATCAATGCCTCCATCAGCGTCGTGGGGGTGCACCCCAGCGGTAGCCCAAACCGAATCGAAGCGCTCGGCGACAGTGATAGCGAGACGTGTGTTGGTGACATCGGTGCCCACGTTGATCAAAGTTTCTACACCAACGGCTCGGGCCTCGGCGATGGCCTGATCGGCCGTCTCAACGTCTAGGTGGCAATGGTTGTCAATCCAGCGCATAGCTATTCGCTGCTACTCGTTTGGTTTGATACGGGGGAAGAGACCGTCACCGGTTTGTAATGTAAGACCTCCGGGATACTGACCCCAGGTTGCTGCTGCTGGCAGTGTTTGCATCTCGGGCGTGCCGGTTAAGCCAATGCGTTGCCAAATAGCAGCCGAAGTTGTTGGAATTGCCGGAGTTGCCATGATGGCCACTACCCGAAGCGCTTCGAGCGCATTACCCAATACGGCTTCCACCTCGGGTCCGGGTTCGGCTTTCCAAGGTTCGTTGGCTTCTAGGTAGGCATTGGTTTCGTGCACAATGCGCCACGTTGCTTCTAGCGCTACCGACGGCGCAACGTTCGCCCAAGCACGTTCAGCGTCAACGTAAGCCGCGGCCACCACTGCGGCTAAAGGACTTGCCGGGTCGGGGGCTGGGCCCACACCTTGGCATTTGGTTTGCACCACTTTGGTGACCCTGGACAACAGGTTTCCTAGGTTGTTGGCCAGATCGGCGTTGTATCGGGCCACCATGCGTTCATGAGAGAAATCTCCGTCAGGTCCAAAAGGCGTATCGCGTAAGAGGTGATAGCGAAAACCGTCAACACCGAACTCTTCCACCAAACGAGAAGGAGCTATGTCGGTTAAACGTGCCGGTCCATGCACAGTTTTGGAAAGCTTCTCGCCACCCAAAAGCAAGAAACCGTGAACCGCAAAGTGTGGGAGTGGTTCAATCCCAGCCGCCATCAACATGGCGGGCCAATAAACACAGTGGAATCGCAAGATATCTTTGGCCAAGAGGTGGAGTGTGTGCGGCCACCATTTCGCAAATTTCTCGTCGTCGTCGCCGTAACCAACGGCGGTGGCATAGTTGATAAGCGCGTCATACCACACATAGAACACGTGGCCTGAAGCCCAAGGCACCGGAATGCCCCAATCAATAGAAGTACGTGTTACCGAAACGTCGCGCAGCCCTTGTCGCACCAAGCCCAAGGCTTCGGCTCGTTTCCCATCGGGAATCACAGCGTTTTGAGACGAGGTGAGCCATTCTTCTAAGCGTTCTTGGAAGGCCGAGAGCTTGAAGAAATAGTTCTCCTCGCTAAAGAATTCGACGGGCCGGTTGTGGATGGGGCAATTGCCATCGACTAGGTCGTCATCGTCGTAGTAGGCCTCACAAGCCACACAATAAAGGCCTTCGTACAAACCTTTTTCGATGTAGCCATTGTCGTAGGCGGCCTGCATTAGCGCCTGGACGGCCTTATGGTGGCGTGGCTCGCTGGTCCGAATGAAATCGTCATAGCTGATACCTAGCGAATCCCAAACCTCACGAAAACGAGCTGAGTTGTGGTCAGCTTGTTCCTGCGGTGTGACACCAGCTTCTTCGGCGGAGCGCTGCACCTTTAGGCCGTGCTCATCGGTACCGGTTAAGAAAAAGACCTCTTTGCCTAAAAGACGGTTCCAACGCGCCAACGAATCGGCAATGGTGGTGGTGTAAGCATGACCGATGTGAGGGGCATCGTTAACGTAATAAATCGGCGTAGTAACAAAGAAACGATCTGACACGCCTTCTAGCCTACGCCGGACGCGCCCTCACATTCGACGAGAGCGGAAACGACCGAGGACGATTTGGCGCGCGCTGTCAACTTCTTCTACCCCTAGCAACAGCAAACCAATGGCATAAACAGCACCACCAACTGGCACCGCCACCACGACCTGCCGCAGCACCGTGCCACCAATCATCTCAGCGCTCAGCCAGGCCGCAACCCCACAAGCAACCGCCGCGGCCAGCATCTTCAACAAGGGCCAGGCGTCTTCACCAAGGTTCAATCCACCCACCCGGCGACTTAGCGTCCAAAGAGTGAGCGAACCACCAATTAGATAAGCCAACGAATAGGCACCTGCCAGCCCCGCAACCCCGGCCAAAGCCACCAAAGGAATCGCCAGTACCACGTTCAGGCCATTTTCAACCAGGTTTAGGTAGAAAGGACGTTTGGTGTCTTTACGCGCATAAAAGGCACGCAAACCATAGAGGTAAACGGAAAACCCGATGAGACCAACCGAAAACGCAGCCAGCACCTTGGCGGTGGTGGCCGCTGAGGTGTCACCCAAGGGCAATAGTGCCACAATCTGAGGTGCTAAGGCGGTGTAACCAGCCGAGGCTGGCAAAATTACCAGGGCCATCAACCGCAAGCCCAGGTTGAAACGCTCGCGGAACGCTTCGGCGTCTTGGCGTTGGGCTGCGATCGTAAGCTCGGGCATAAAGGTGGTCATTATCGAAACTGCGAACAGCCCATGGGGAAGCTGAAAGAACGTGAAAGCCACGTTGTAGGCGGTTACATCACCCCCGATTTGGGCAGTAGCCAAGCCCAACACGATGTATAGGGCAACTTGGTTGGCAGCAACATAGCCCACCGTCCAGCCCGAAAGGCGAAGCACGGTTGTTACTGCCGGGTGCCGCCAATCAAGGTTGAGTCGAATGGGCACGCTCTGGCGGGCCAGCGAGGGCAACAGCGATAGCGCCATTGCTGCTACCCCGACGGTGGCCCCAGCACCCAGAATTAGTGTTACGCGGCCGTTGGTCACGGCCTCGAATAAGGCACCTTCACCCTTCATGCTGTGGCCCACAACGGTGGGCAAAGCGAACAACAATCCTGAAACAACCAGGTTGTTGAAAACCGGGGCATAGGCGGGGGCCGCGAAAGAGCGTCGAGAGTGCAACAATGCCGTAATTACGGTTATAAGTCCGTAGAACAGCACCTGTGGCATGAGGAAGCGCAACAAGGTGGTACCCACCTGGCGATAGGCCTCTACTTCGCCTGGTTCAGGGTTCGAAATGAAACCAGCAAAAATATTTATGACCCACGGCGCGGCAATAATTCCGATAGCCGTCACCACCACCAAAGCAGCCGCTGTCACCGAGATCACGGCCGAAGTGCCACCGTCTTCTTCTTCGGTGCGCTCGGTGAAAACCGGCACCAAAGTGGCCGAAAGAATTCCGCCAAGCAGCAGTTCGTAGGTGAGATTAGGCAGAGTGTTGGCGATGGTGAAGGCGTCAGTAAGCCGGGTTTGTCCTAAGGCATAAAGAAGCGCCACGACTCGCAACAAACCAGTAATGCGCGAGAGCGACGTGCCTACCGCCACTACGGCGCTAGAACGCACCAAAGCTGATCGGCTGGGCCCAGATTCTGTTGTGCCACCCGATGCGGTGGGATTAGCGGCCTCGGCCATGGCCTACCACTTTGGCGCAACAAAGCCAGCTACGAAAAGACGAAGCACCAAGCGCGCGCTTTATTGAAGGCTTGCATGAGACGCCGACTATCACTCGGTCACAGCGAAAGAGCTCGACTGTAGACCTCACGTTTCGAGACCTTCAGCTCTTTGGCGACCTCATTAGCAGCGTCACGTTTGGAAAGCCCGGCGTCTAGCCGTGACTTCAAAGATGCATCGATTTCATCTGAAGTGGCGGGCGCTTTGGGAAGAGCGCCCGCTACCACCAATACATATTCTCCACGAGGCGCAACGCTGTAGAGGTGTTCCACGGCCTCACCCAATGTGCCCCGCCAAGTTTCGTCATAAAGCTTGGTCAGTTCACGGGAGATTGATACTTGGCGCTGCGGTCCAAACGTGGCCACTAGATCGGCAATCGTTTGCGCCACCCGATGAGGAGATTCATAGAGAATTATCGTGCGCTCTTCAGTGGTCAAAGCTTCCAGCCGCTCGGCGCGAACCTTGCCTTTGCGGGGTAAAAACCCTTCAAACACAAAGCGACCAGCGTCTAAACCACTGGCGACTAGCGCCGTCACCGCAGCGGTTGGGCCTGGCACCACCTCAACGGTGTACCCGGCTTGAGCGACCGCTGCCACCAGCCTCTCGCCCGGGTCAGAAATTCCTGGCATGCCAGCATCGCTCACTAGGGCAATCTTTTGGCCTCTACTAAGCCGCTCCAAAAATGCGGGGATACGTTCGGTTTCGTTGTGCTCATTCAGGCTTTGCAGCTCTTTGGCAGCGACACCCACGGTTTTGAACAGTCGGCCACTGTGGCGGGTGTCTTCGGCGGCAATCAGATCCACCGCGTTCAGCACCTCGATGGCTCGCGGGCTCATGTCACCCACATTGCCAATCGGGGTTCCGACCAAAACTAGACGGCCATCACTCATCGGCGAATCTCGAGCTCATCGCCTACGGCTAGCTCCCACGAGGCGAAGGTTCCTGCTTCGGCCTCTACCACCGAGCGAGCTTTCCAATAGGGACGGGAGAGGCGGTTAGGCCGCATTTGCAGTACACGAATCACCACCTGATCAGCATCGAGAAATGCGACGTCAATACTAAAGCGCATACCAAAGGTGTGGACCGAACGGCATGGATGTATCCAAATAGCACCGCGGATTCCTCGCCGGCCTAACAAGCCTTTAAAACGGGCGCGGAAATTTTGGGCGACCTCGAGCGACGACAGAACCTCTTCATCACGTACCAGCCAAGACATCGCCGTTCACCGTTTCACCAAAAATCGCTCCACACCACAAAAGATACGACCTTAGAAACTGAAGCGACATTTGTCCATGGGTCAGGGTTCGGGTTGACGTCGAAGGCAGGGCTAAGAGTCCATGAACCCGTGTCGGCAAGGAAGCCGTGGTTTCGCAGATGGTTATCGGGCACGCTTCTTGGCTAGGCGACCCGCCCGCAGTCGACCAATGTCACTCTCAAGCGGATCAATAGCGTGGACGGTCTGGTCGAGCAGGCCCAAAGCACGCAAGACCTGGGCTACGTTACCAAAGCCCACACCTGGGTCGCCGGACTCAATCTTACGGAGGGTGTCGCGGGTGATGCCCGCTCGCTCGGACACCTGCTGCGCCGTCAGACCCAGGACCATACGCCACCCCCGCACATGCGTGCCGAAGGCGTTCATCTGCTCGTCGATACGGTAGCCAGCCATAGACCATCTTCCCCTTTATGACGATGACGCTAAGCTCAACATACCATTATGGCGATTATATTAGGCATAAACCTCTTGGCAGCTCTCCGCATCACATGCCGCCACGACCCGATCGACCGAGGGGTCACACGTTAAAGCGGATCTCCAGCACATCGCCGTCTTGGACCTCATAGTCTTTGCCTTCCACGCGAAGCTTGCCAGCTTCACGGGCTTTAGACCATGAACCCAACTCTAGAAGTTCATCCGAAGCGATCACTTCCGCCCGAATGAAACCTCGTTCAAAGTCGGTATGAATAACCCCAGCCGCCTGCGGAGCTTTCGATCCTGCCCGGAACGTCCAGGCGCGGGTCTCCTTTTCGCCGGTAGTAAAGAAGGTACGCAAACCCAAGGCGTGATATGCCGCCCGCACAAAACGTGGCAACGCACCCTCGCCCAAACCATAGGCATCAAGCATCTCTTGGCGTTCTTCGGCGTCAAGCAACGCTGCTTCCGCTTCCAGCTGGACGCAAGCCCCAATCACTTCGGCGCGGTCGCCCAACTCGGCTCGGATCGGTGCCACAATCTCCTCAACATCATCGAGGGCTTCCTCATCAACATTCACCACCGCCAGCACGGGTTTATTGGTCAAGAGAAACCACGGTCGTAACGCTTCACGGTGGGCAGCCGAAAGATCACTTCGATAGATCGGGGTGCCTTCTTCTAACACCACCAGGGCCGCTTCCAGCGCTTCTACTTCTTCTACCAAACTCTTATCAGCACGGGCAGCTTTACGGCGTTTCACAATCTGGTTCTCGACCGTTTCCAGGTCGGCCAGGGTCAGCTCAATTTCCACAATCCGCAAATGTTCAAGCGGATCGGCAGGCCCGGGTACATCGGGGTCGCTGAAGGCTCGCAGCACATACACAATGGCATCCGACTCGCGGATTCCGCCTAGAAAACGGTTGCCTAAGCCCTCACCTTTGCTAGCACCTTCCACCAACCCGCCAATATCGGTGAACTGCACACTGGCATGCACAATGGTTTTGGTATTGCTCATTCTGGCAAGCGCCAAAAGGCGATCATCAAAAACTTTGGCTACTCCCACGTTGGGATCGGTAGTGGCAAAAGCGTAAGGTGCTGCTAACGCCCCACCCCCAGCTAAAGCGTTATATAGCGATGATTTACCAGCGTTGGGCAAACCCACAAAGCCGAAACGTTCCATTGCCACCACACTAGTTGCGCTGCGTCACGGCCCTAACTTTGGCCGGTTCTTAAAGCGGAAGTGGTGTAATCCACCTAAGCGGCGCTACCATCTAGCGCCTATGTCAAAGAAGACTTCTAAGCGCAAAGTGAACGCCCGACGCAAGAAGGCAAACCACGGCCGCAAGCCCAATACCGGTCGCGGCTAAAGCTTCTTACCAATCATAATCCTTTGAGGTAGCAGGCCGAATGCCCTGGCACTTTAGAGTCGCGTCTTGTTCTTTCCAGCACGCGAACAACCGCAAGCGTGAATCGCAACCGCCGCCAGAGGGCCGCCCAATCCCCTAAGCTCTCATCGCGCCAGTCGCGATGCGATAACGCCCCACGGTGGGGCATTCCACGTCCAAGGAGGAACTGCGTGCGCAGACACCTAAAGGGAGTACGCCTGCTAATAGCGCTACTAGCCATTTTTGGTTTGGTAGCCGCGGCTTGTAGCAGTGACGACGACAAGTCGTCTAACGACAACACCAGCACTACCGCAGGCAGCGGCGATAGCAACGGCGACGACAAGGCCGACGGCTCCGACATTCGAGTAGGCATGGTCTACGACGTGGGCGGTCGTGGTGACCTCTCCTTCAACGACGCTGCCTATGCCGGGTTGGCGAAAGCCGAAGCCGACTTCGGGATCGAAGCTAAAGACCTCGAGCCGAAAGCAGGCGGCGAAGACCGCGCCGAGCTGCTGCGTCTACTGGCCGACGAGGGCTACGACTATATCGTGGCCGTTGGTTTCGCTTTCGAAGACACTGTCAAAGACATCGCACCGGATTACCCTGACACCATTTTCGCCGTAGTCGACGGTGCCGTCGAAGAGCCGAACGTAAAATCACTGCTCTTTGCGGAAGAGGAAGGCTCGTTCTTAGTGGGTGCCGCCGCTGCCCTCACCAGTGAAACCGGTCATGTGGGTTACATCGGTGGCGTTGAGTTGCCTCTGATTCAAAAGTTTGAAGCAGGATTCGTGGCCGGGGCCCGTGAGGTAAACCCCGACATCAAGATCGATGTTACCTACATCACCCAACCTCCAGATTTCGGTGGCTTCAACGACCCCGCTCGCGCCAGTGAAATTGCCAGCTCGATGTTTGAAGATGGTGCCGATGTGATCTACCACGCCGCTGGCGGTTCTGGCGGTGGACTTTTCGAAGCTGCATACAGCCTGGGCGATGTTTGGGCGATCGGCGTTGACTCTGACCAGTATCTAACGGTTGACGCTCCTCAGAACGAGCGCATCCTGACCTCGATGCTGAAGAAGGTCGACGTGGCGGTTTATGCCGCCATCGAGGCTTTTGTCAACGGTGACCACTCTGGTGGGACTATGGTTTACAGCCTTGAAGATGGCGGTGTGGACTATTCCACGTCAGGTGATTTCATTACCGATATCATCGATCAGCTAGAAGAGCTGAAAGCCAAAATTGTTGATGGCAGCATCACCGTACCGTCAACGCCCTAACCGCTAAGGTTTTGATGTGTCCGCAGCCACTAATGCTGTAGAGCTGCGGGGAATCACTAAACGCTTCCCCGGGGTTATTGCCAATAACAATGTCAACCTGGCTGTAACCCCAGGGGAGATACACGCCGTCGTCGGTGAAAACGGCGCTGGTAAATCAACCCTCATGAAAATCCTGTATGGCATGCAGGCCCCAGACGAGGGTGAAATATTTGTGGACGGCACCGCCCAACGATTCCGTTCACCAACCGATGCCATAGCAGCGGGCATTGGCATGGTCCATCAACACTTCATGTTGGCCGACAACTTCACCGTGGCCGAAAACATTATCTTGGGTGATGAACCCACCCGAGGACCGGTCTTAAACCTCAAAGCAGCCCGCCAAAAAATCCGTCAATTGGCAGCTACCTATGGTTTCAACTTGAACCCCAACGCCTTGGTAGAAACTCTGGGTGTAGGTGACCGTCAACGAGTAGAGATTTTGAAGGTTCTCTATCGCGGTGCCCGGGTGCTGATTTTGGATGAACCAACGGCCGTGTTGGTGCCCCAGGAAGTAACCGAACTTTTCGAGAACCTACGAGTTCTAGTCGATGAGGGCGTAACCGTCATCTTCATAAGCCACAAACTCGATGAGGTGCTCAGCATTGCTAATACCGTGACCGTGATTCGTGCGGGTACCACGGTCACCTCGGTGCCAGCAGCGTCTGTCAACGCCCACCAGCTGGCCGAATTGATGGTGGGGGCCGAGCTGCCGACCCCGGAACGAGGCAAAAGCACCGTTACCGAGCACCAGTGCCTCGCCCTTAATAACATTCGCGTGGTTGCCCCAGATGGCCGTCAGCTGCTCAAGGATGTGTCGATGACGGTGAACAGCGGTGAGATTGTGGGGATTGCCGGGGTTGAAGGCAACGGCCAAAGCGAGCTAATCAGCGCCATTTTGGGCTTGGAACCCATTGTGGGCGGCGACATCGTCTTAGAAGGAGAATCGATCGCCGCGCTTTCCACCCGGGCTCGCCGACATCGTGGTATTGGCTACATTCCGCAAGATCGCCATCGTGAAGGTCTGCTTCTAGAAGCACCGCTGTGGGAAAACGCCATGCTTGGGCACCACCACAAAGAACCATTTTCAAAGGGTTGGTGGATCAATGCGGCGGGGGCCAAAGAACGTACCGAGAACATCGTGCGCACCTTCGATGTGCGTACCCCGAGCGTTGATGTAGCCGCCTACGCGCTTTCCGGTGGTAACCAACAGAAACTGATTGTGGGTCGCGAAATGAGCGCTGACCCAACGTTACTGATAGCAGCACACCCCACCCGCGGCATTGATGTTGGCGCGCAGGCCGCGATCTGGGAAGAACTCCGGGTGGCACGCAGCCAAGGTCTAGCGGTGCTGCTTATCTCGGCTGATCTGGAAGAACTTTTGGGGCTATCCGACAAATTGTTGGTGATCTATAGCGGTGCCATTGTGGCCGAGCTGGACCCGGCCGAGGTCACGCCAGAAATTTTGGGTTCTTACATGACTGGCGTCAGAAACGAAAGACCAGCCTCATGATCAGGCGAGCCGCGGTAGCAGTGGTGGCACCTGCCTTGGCCATTGTGTTGGCTTTGGCCATCTCATCACTTTTTTTGTTGCTGGCAGGAGTTTCCCCTGCCGAGGCGTACAGCTCAATGTGGAGCTACGGCACTCAATCTGACTCGTTGGTTTCCACGGTCAACCGGGCCATCCCCCTTTATATTTCGGCACTAGCCGTAGCGCTTGGTTTCAAAATGGGTCTCTTCAACATCGGTGTCGAGGGCCAATATCGTATTGCTGCCGTTGTCTCTGCCGGGTTAGGAGCCAAGTTGTCGCTACCCGGTCCGCTGCATGTTGGCGCGATCTTGGTGATTGCGGTGGTGGTTGGCATGATGTGGGTGCTGATCCCCGCGGTGCTACGCATCACTCGTGGGGTCCACGAAGTGATTGCCACCATCATGATGAACGCCATTTCATTTGGTATCACCGCCTGGCTCTTAACCGGACCACTTCAAGGTAAAACCAGTGGAACTAGCCTCATCCTTGGTACTGACCGGCTACCGGCCTCGGCTCATTTCCCAAACCTGAACCGATTGGTAGAGCTCTTTGGTGTGGAGCTCCGACGAGGCTCCAACCTAGATGGCTTCTTAATCATCGCCGTTTTGCTAGGAATTGGCTATCACTTGTTAGTTAATAAAACTCGCTTCGGCTACGAGTTGCGAGCCACCGGGTACAACCCCATCGCCACACGAGTTGCCGGCGTTAATTCGAATGCCACCATTCTAAAAACACTGTTGCTCTCGGGTGGGGTGGCCGGTTTGATTGGGATGGCGTACCTGCTTGGCTCTTCTCCGTACCGCTATGACACTGGCTTTCCCCAGCAATACGGTTTCACGGGAATTGCGGTGGCCTTGCTTGGTCGAAACCACCCGGTTGGCATTGCATTCGGAGCGCTGCTTTTTGGTTTCATGGACCGCTCGTCACAAATTTTGGATCTACACAACATTCCAAAAGAGATTGTGGTGATCATGCAGGGCGTCATTGTGATATCGGTGGTAATCGCCTACGAACTAGTGCGGCGCTACCGACAGATCCAAGAAGAAAAAGCTGTTAGCCGGGAACCAGTAATGGCAGGCGTGGAGGCAGCATCGTCGTGAGCTTGGCTGAACCTTCTCTACCATCAGGCACTACGGAAACAGTCACACCGAGGCGCGCCGTCGCTCCCCTACGTCGCCTCCAGGAGATGCCCGCTCGGCAGCGAGCCTTCGTCTATGCCATTGGCGCTATTTTGCTTCTGTCGCTGACCCGAGTTCTCTCTGACGCCCATCAACTCACCTCGCCCGGCACCTCGGGTGCAGCTCTGCGACTGGCGGTACCTCTTGGAATGGCCGCCTTAGGGGGCGTGTTTTCCGAGCGGGCTGGGGTAGTCAATATTGGGCTAGAGGGCATGATGATTTTGGGCACCTGGTTTGGCGCTTGGGGCGCTTGGCAGTTCGGCCCTTGGCAGGGTATTGCTCTGGGTATTTTGGGCGGTGCCATCGGCGGGCTGATTCATGCCATTGCCACCGTGTCATTCGGAGTTGACCAGATCATTTCAGGCGTAGCCATCAACATTTTAGGTCTTGGGGTGGCACGATATTTGTCAGTAATTACCTACACCGCTGGCACCGGTGGCGGCGCAACTCAATCGCCTCAAATAACGCAGAAAATTTCTACGGTGAACCTGCCGTTTTTCGCGGGCGGCGAGCTTCTCGGTTGGAAATCACCCAATATTTTAGGTTGGTTAGACCGACAAGACTGGTTTTTTGTGTCAGATGTGGGCGGACTTCTCCAAGGTTTAACCTCCAACTTGTCGCTGGTAACTGTTTTAGCGATGGTGCTATTTCCAGCTTCCACCTGGCTCCTTTGGAAAACCAGGTTTGGATTGCGGCTTCGCTCGGTCGGTGAAAACCCCACGGCGGCCGAGTCGTTGGGCATCGCTGTGTACCGGGTGAAATACGTTGCGGTTGTGATTTCAGGCGCCTTCGCTGGTTTAGGTGGAGCGTATCTGTCATTGGTGGCCTCTAACATCTACCGGGAAGGCCAGACCAACGGCCGTGGTTTTATCGGTTTGGCGGCCATGATTTTCGGCAACTGGAAACCCTATGGCGCCGCGGTCGGTTCAGGCTTATTCGGATTCGCCGACGCTTTACAGCTTCGCAACGCAAAAGCAGTGCACGCCTTATTACTTTTGGTGGCCATGGTGGCATTAGTTTTCGCGATCAAGGCCTTGTTAGAAGGCCGATTGCGCCAAGGTCTGTTTTCACTCTTAGCGGCCATAGTCTTTGGCCTGTGGTATCTCACCTCGGAAGAGGTACCCTCACAGTTCACGAGTTTCACGCCGCACGTGGTGACACTGTTGGTCCTGGCTTTTGCCACTCAACGGCTACGTCCACCCGCCAAAGTTGGCGAACCCTATCGACGTGGTGAGGCCCATTAATGACAGCCTTTGATGTTGTTGACATTATTCGCCACAAGCGCGACGGTCACCGGCTAGCCGATGAGGCCATCGACTGGTTCATTTATGCTTACACCAATGGTGAAGTGGCCGATGAGCAGGCAGCAGCCTTGTTGATGGCCATTGTTTGGCGGGGCTTGAGCTCATCTGAGCTAGCGCGCTGGACCGACGCCATGATCCGCTCGGGTGAACGCCTCGACCTCTCGGCAGTCAAACGACCCACGGTTGATAAGCACTCAACCGGCGGGGTGGGCGACAAGATCTCATTGATTCTGTGTCCGTTGGTGGCGGCTTGTGGTGCGGCGGTGCCGCAACTATCAGGCCGAGGCTTGGGCCATACCGGCGGCACGCTCGACAAGTTAGAGTCGATTTCGGGCTGGCAAGCTCACCTCTCAAACCCCGATTTGGTAGAAATTCTGAATCGAGTTGGGGCTGTGATCGCCGGGGCCAGCGCCACGCTGGCACCGGCCGACCGCAAACTTTACGCCTTGCGCGATGTTACAGGTACGGTGGAATCTATCCCTCTCATTGCCTCATCGATTATGAGCAAGAAAATCGCTGAGGGTACCGAATCGCTGGTGCTGGATGTAAAAACCGGTTTCGGTGCTTTCATGGCAGAAGAAGCCGACGCCATAGAGTTGGCGCGAACCATGGTCGAGCTGGGCAAGGCCCACGGTGTGCGAACCCGTGCGTTGGTGACCAACATGGACGTTCCCTTGGGCCTAACCGCTGGCAACGCCCTCGAAGTTCAAGAATCTATTGAGGTGCTACAAGGCGGTGGTCCGCCGGACGTGGTCGAGTTAACGGTCGCCTTGGCCGAAGCAATGGTGGCACTAGCCGGTCTCAATGTGAATCCACGCGACGTTCTAGCCAGTGGAAAAGCTTACGAAGTTTGGGAAGCCATGATCGCGGCACAAGGGGGTAATCCCCATGCGGCTCTACCCGTAGCTCCCCACGTCGAAACTATTACTGCCCAAACCTCAGGGGTGCTACAGCACTTGAATGCCCGTGATGTGGGGGTAGCTGCTTGGCGGCTAGGGGCCGGTCGAGCCCGCAAGGAAGACCCTGTTTCAGCAGTAGCAGGGGTGGTTTTGAAGGCCAAGGTAGGTGATGAAGTTAAGATTGGTGACGTACTTTTCGAGCTTCATACAGACAAGCCTGCCCGTTTTGTGAGTGCCAAAGCAGCCCTGGACGCTGCAGTGCATATTGGCAAAGAACAGGTTGCTATGCGACCGTTGGTGATCGCCGAGATTTCTTGAACAATGTCTGACCCGCACCCAAGTATTAACACCAATGCTCTCTTGGTGGCGGCCCGCCAAGCGGCAAAACAGGCTTATGTCCCCTATTCATCATTTCGAGTGGGAGCAGCCGTGCTCTGTCGCGATGGCACGGTGGTCGGCGGGTGCAACGTAGAGAACGCCAGCTATGGACTTTCGAATTGTGCCGAGCGTACGGCCCTCTTCACAGCGATTGCCCAGGGCCAAAAGAACTTGGTGGCGCTAGCCGTTTCATGCGTCGATGGCGATATGAATCAACCCGCCACGCTGATGCCCTGCGGCGCTTGTCGTCAGGTTATGAATGAGCTTTTACCTGCCGATGCGCTTGTGCTGGTTGACCAGGTAGGAAGTTTCAAACTCGGGGAGCTTTTGCCCCGTCCCTTCACCTTGTAGGTCGGGTCATCGACATTACTCATCGATGGTGCGCCAAACACCGTGCACAGGTAGTTCCCATCTAGCATGGGGGCATGAGTTTAACTGCCGAACAAGTAGCTTCATTTGAACGCGACGGTTATCTGATAATCGAAAACTTTGTTTCACCCGAGACCACCCAGTCGCTAATAGAGCGTGCCACACAACTAGTCAACCGATTCGACCCCGACACCACTGATGTTGCCTCAATTTTCTCGACTCGGAATCAAGCTCAAACCACGGATGAATATTTCCTAGATTCTGCCGACAAAATCTCGTTCTTTTTTGAAGAAGAAGCCTTCGACGAAACCGGCCAGCTTCGTCAGGCCAAAGCACTTTCTATCAACAAAATTGGTCATGCGATGCACGACCTCGACCCGGTCTTTGAACCATTTTCACATTCGGCCGATTTAGGTGCGATTGCCGCCGGCTTGGGCATGGTCGACCCGGCAGTTCTGCAATCGATGTATATCTTCAAACAGCCCAACATTGGTGGCGAAGTCGTTTGCCACACCGATCACACTTTCTTGTGGACTGAACCAGTATCAGTTATCGGTTTTTGGTTCGCGCTCGAAGACGCTACTGAAGAGAACGGGTGCATGTACGCGCTGCCGGGTGGCCACCATATACCGGCTAAGAAACGCTTTGTTCGCCACGACGACAACTCCACCGAACTAGTGGTGCTAGACGAAAACGACTACACGCTCGACGGTTTGGTTCCTCTTGACGTGCCTGCCGGAACGCTGATTGTGCTGCACGGGTTGTTGCCACATCTTTCGGGGGCCAACCGCTCACCGAATTCTCGTCACGCCTACACCTTGCATGTAATCGACCAGGCTGCTCATTACGCCGAAAACAATTGGTTGCAGCGGCCAAACCTTCCGGTTCGAGGTTTTGACCAGAACTGAAACGAAAAGCCCTTTTCTATCAATGAATAAGGCGATCCTGTCGAAAGGAATCATGTGACTCTGAGCCCAACCTTTGAAGCCATTCGTATGGCACCCAAAGTGCTGTTGCATGACCACCTTGATGGTGGGCTACGGCCTCAAACTGTTGTTGAGTTGGCGAAAGAAGTTAATTATCGGGGCTTGCCAACGTATGACGCCGATGACTTAGCCACTTGGTTCACCCAAAACGCTGAAGGCACCGACCTTGATAAGTATCTGGAAGCATTTCACCACACCACCGCCTTGATGCAAACACCCGAGGCTTTGGCTCGCGTAGCGCAAGAGGCCGCTCAAGACTTGGCCGCCGACGGGGTGGTTTATGCTGAGGTTCGCTTTGCACCTGAGCTGCACTTGGAAGGCCGGTTAAACCTTAATGAGGTGGTGGAGGCGGTTCTGGCAGGCTTTGCAGCTGGATCCACCAAGCACCCCATTACCGTGGTCACTTTGTTAGGGGCCATGCGTACGGCCGCCAATTCCACAGAAATCGCAGAGCTGGCCCTCCGTTACCGCGATGCGGGCGTGGGTGGCTTCGACATTGCAGGGCCCGAAGCCGGTTTTCCACCTTCGCGGCACATGGATGCTTTTCAGCTAGTGCAGCGGGCTAATTTCCACACCACAATTCACGCCGGGGAAGGTTTTGGCTTGCCATCTATTTGGGAGGCATTGCAGTGGTGCAACGCCGACCGGCTTGGTCACGGCGTTCGCATCGTGGATGACATCACAATCGGCGAAAACGGCGAACCACAATTGGGTCGATTGGCGGCCTTTATCCGCGATAAGCGGATTCCACTTGAAATGTGCCCAACCTCAAACGTGCACACCGGAATCTGCCCCAGTATCGAACTTCACCCAATTAAACTTCTGGCCGACCTCAAGTTTCGAGTAACTGTAAACACCGACAACCGCTTGATGAGTAATACGTCGCTAAGCCACGAATTTCACGAGCTGGTGCAGGCGTTTAACTACGGTTGGAACGAAATTGAGTGGTTCAACATTAACGCTGCTAAGAGCGCTTTTTGGCCCTTCGAAAAGCGATACGACCTGATCAACAATGTGCTGCTGCCGGGTTTCGCAGCAATTCGTGAACGTGAACAAGATCAGCTAAATATCGGCGAGACAAATCGAAATCTCGACGCGGGCCAAGGTCTCGAGAAGAACGACGCCACCGAAATTTAGAGGTTGTGAGCCGGTGCCTAATTTGTTGATAATCCATCACACGGCATCACCCCCGCTACAAGACCTGCTGGAAGCTGTGCGTGAAGGTGCCACTAACGATCAAATTGTCGGCGTTTCGGTCACCACTAAACCGGCCTTATCGGTAACCGCAAGCGACGTGTTGGCGGCCGATGGTTACCTACTTGGGACCCCGGTCAATTTTGGCTACATGTCGGGAGCGCTAAAACACGCTTTTGACACCTTTTACTATCAAGTTCTAGACGCCACCCAGAAAAGACCTTACGGATTGTGGGTTTATGGCAACAATGAAACCAGTGGTGCCGTACGCTCCATTACTACCATTGCTAAAGGATTAGGTTGGGATTTGGTGGCAGAACCACTGGAAATAGTGGCCCCACCCACCGACGAAGCCATGGATGCCGCCTGGGAATTGGGTGCAGTGTTGGCAGCCACCCTTATGGAATAAGGCTTCGGCCACTTAACCGCAAGCGGCACGCAGCAGCGAATATGGGTTTACTGCGTTGCCGTAGCCACCCAGGTGATATTCGAAATGAAGATGGTTAATACCATTGGCGTTGCCCGTGGCCCCCACATATCCAATAACCTCACCTGCACTCACCTGGCCAGAAGCCCCGTAAGCGCTTAGGTGTGCGCCGTAGTAATAATTGCCATCGTCGCCATAGAGGTGCCACGCCAAACCACCCAACGAGTTGCTTCGATGCTCAACTCGCCCACTTACCGGCGCCACCGTTGGGGTCCCTGCTGCGGCGTGGAGGTCGATACCTTTGTGGCTGCGGCCTCCAGATCGAGGTGCTGCCCACGACTCGGGCACAAATGATGAAGGCCGCACCGGACAAACCCAGCCACCCCCTGATGCGGGGGGCTTAGGTGCCGTGGTAGTGGTGGTTGCTGGCACAGTCGTGGTGGTTGTCGGTGCCGGTGCCGTGGTTGGAGGTACGGTGGCGGCTGGGGCCTGGTTGTTAGCATCGCTCACCGTTGGTGTGGGTGTTGTAGGTTGCTTCGGTGCCGCCGAACTACCCTGGTTGTTACTGGTCGAGGTGGCTTTAGCCGCGGCGGCTTCCGCCGCTTCGCGAGCAGCTTTAGCCTCATCAAGACGAACCAGTTCCCCTAAACGTTCCAGTTCTTCATCGAGCTCGGCGATGCTTTCTTGTAGCTCGGCCTGGGTTGCTTGATGATCACGCTGTTCGGTCTCTAAATTTTGGCGAGTGTCGTCTAGGCGTTCATGCAAGGCCTGGAACTCGGCAATGAGTTGGTTCGATTTGTCTTGAGCAGCGCCCATCAACGTGTCCAGACGAGCCGTTTCAAGAGGGTCTGATGACACGACCGAAGGTTTATTGGTGCCGTTAATATACCGTTCGACCATTACCACTCGAACCGCTTCTGACATTTCATCGATCTGCGTCTCGGTGGCCGTGGCCTCAGTTTCAAGCTCGTCAATGCGCTCTTCAAGCCCGACCAGAGTGGTTTCTAGCTCTATTAGTTGGCGGGCTAACGAATCGGCTTTGGCCTGTGCGGCAGCCAAATCATCAGATGAAGACGCCTCTGCTGGCAGCAGCGGCACTAATACGGCCAGCACCGCTAAGACTGCCGCCACCAGTAGCCGAACACCATAGGCATGGCGTTCAACGGTAATGGTGCTGGGGTGGGGCGAAGACTGGGAGATCAAACTACTTATCGTCCTTTGGGATGCCACACGGTCTTAATTTCAGTGGACGCCAAAATAAGCTCGAGACTTTGACTAGTTCCACCTAACCAGTCGTTGTCTTGTGGTTGATGGGTGATTACTTGTGTTACTGCATCGGCCGCCAGCTCTCGAGCTTTAGCGTGAAGAGCGGCTTCGTGTACCCCCACTAAGTCGACCACGTTCACGTCACGATGCGAGGCAAGCCATTCCACCAGTTCGCTTTGGCGTCCGCTCAGAATATTCACCACGCCAGGCGGAAAGTCGGAGGTGGCCAATACTTCAGCTAAAGACAAAGCGGGCAGTGGTGATTCTTCACTTGCCAGCACCACCACGGTGTTACCCGAAACAACCGCCGGGGCCACGCGCGAAACCAGCCCCAAAAGACTAGGAACATTCGGGGCGACCACGGTTACTAACCCGGCGGGTTCAGGCAGTGAAAGATTAAAATAAGGACCTGCCACTGGGTTCGCTCCGCCAGCGACCTGAGCGAACTTGTCGGCCCACCCGGCGTACCAAAGCCAGCGGTCAACAGCGTTGTTCACCTGGGTTTCTGCGGCCATGGTGCGGTCGGTCGACTGTTCAAGCTCGGTGATGAACTGGTCTCGGCGGCCTTCCAACATCTCAGCCACTCGATACAAAATTTGGGCTCGATTATAGGCGCTACGGCTGGCCCAGGCGGGCTGCGCTCCACGTGCCGCAGCCACAGCATCTCGTACGTCTTTGCGACTGGCCAAAGGCACATTCACCCCACCAGCTTCATAAACCCGACCCGATTCGGAACGTGGAAAAGCTCCGTTTATGAACAGCTTGTAGGTCTTGTTGACCTTCAATCGTTGCTCCGCCATCTCTAGCTCTCTCCCCACATTGCACCCAATTGCACATAAGGTGCTAGCCCCGCCCGGCCGCCTTCACGGCCAAAGCCGCTTTCTTTCACCCCGCCAAACGGGCTGGTGGGATCGAAACGGTTGAAGGTATTGGCCCAAACCACGCCAGCACGAAGACGATCAGCCATCCACAAAATACGTGAGCCTTTCTCCGTCCAAACACCAGCAGAAAGACCATAGGCAGTGTTGTTAGCCTTCTCGATTGCTTCCTCGGCCGTGCGAAAAGTAAGAATGCTAAGTACCGGTCCAAAGATTTCCTCTTGGGCAACACGGTGCGAGAGGGCGACATTAGTAAAGATCGAGGGCGGATAGAACCAACCTTCGGTGGGTAGAGAAACCTCGCTTTGGTAAAGGTCGGCACCCTCGGTAACCCCCGCGGCGACTAACGTTTTGATCTTTTCGAGCTGCTGGGGCGAGTTGATAGCGCCAATATCGGTGTTCTTATCGAGTGGGTCACCCACTCGCAGCGTGGCCATGCGGGCTTTAAGCCGTTCTATAAAATGATCGGCGATTGATTCTTGCACCAATAACCGTGAACCGGCCGAGCAAACGTGACCCTGGTTAAAGAAAATTCCGTTAATAACGCCTTCCACCGCTTGGTCGAGAGCGGCGTCTTCAAACACAATGTTGGCGGCTTTTCCACCAAGTTCAAGGGTTAGGCCAACTGGGCGAGCCGCCGTCGCTCGTTGGATCTCTTTACCGACCGCGGTCGAGCCAGTAAAGGCAATTTTTTGCACACCGGGGTGATTAACCAGGGCGGCACCGGTTTCGCCGGGGCCCGTAACCACATTGACTACACCAGGCGGGACTCCCGCTTCCTCCAAGACTCTCACCAGTGCCAGAGCGCTCAATGAGGTTGTTTCAGCGGGTTTCAACACCACCGTGTTGCCAGTAGCCAGCGCTGGGGCCAGTTTCCAAGCGGCCATCAACAACGGAAAATTCCAAGGAATGATTTGGGCCACAACGCCTCTTGGCTGATGTTTTTGTCCTCCAAAGGCGTACACCAGCTTGTCGGCCCAACCGGCATAATAAAAGAAATGTGCCGAAGCTTGTGGCAGATCAAAATCGCGTGACTCTTTGATCGGCTTACCGCCATCCATCGTTTCTAGCACCGCAAACTCTCGGGCACGTTCCGCTAAGACCCGCGCCACCCGGAACAGCACTTTGGCACGCTCGCTACCTGGCCAAGCTGCCCATTCCGCCGCGGCGTTGGTAGCCGCCAGTACGGCCCGATCGATATCGACCTCACTGCCTTGGGCCACCCTCGCTAAGGCTTGTGCGGTAGCGGGGTTATAGGTGGTGAACCATTCACCGTTATTGGGGGCTACCCATTCACCGTTGATGTAGAGCCGATTTTCCTCTTCGATTGGGACTGGCGGTGTGGATTCCGGTGCGGCCGCATATTCCAGGTTGAACTCAGGGTGTGAAGCTTCAGGCGTGGTCATCGTTAAATAGGTGGGCTCCTGTGATCGACTTGTCATAGATGAGCTGACTAGTCAGCCGAAAAATCGGTAGGCCGCTGATAACGCCCGCTGGCCTGTCGTGCCATTTGCATCAATACGTCATTTAACAGGCTCGAAGCGCCGAAACGGAGATAGTTCGGGTCGAGCCAGGCAGCACCCAAGGTTTCTTGAATTAACACTAGATATTGCCAGGCGGCCTTGGCGCTGCGGATGCCACCTGCCAGCTTCAAGCCAATCATTTCGCCACTGACTTCAGCGTGATCACGTATGGCCTCGGCCATACACAGCGCCGTGGGAGGGGTAGCGCTGGTGCCAATCTTGCCAGTGGAAGTCTTAATAAAATCAGCGCCAGCACTCATAGCCAGCATGGAAGCCCGACGAATCTGGTCATACGAGCCCAACTCACCGGTTTCTAATATGACCTTCAGATGCGCCGATTCGGCCGCTTCTTTAGCAGCCACTATTTCGTCGAAAGCCCGACCATAATCACCTGCTAAGAACGCCGCTCGGTTGAGCACAATATCAATCTCATCGGCACCTTCGGCCACCGCCAAGCGAATCTCTTCTAAGCGGACCGACAATGGTCCAAGCCCAGCCGGAAAACTTCCAGCCACGCTGGCAACCTTCACCGTGCTACCGGCTAACTCGGTGGCGGCCACGCCCACCAACGCCGGATAAACACACACTGCGGCCACCGGAGGCACTCGCGACAAGAAAGGGTCACCCTGGAGCGCTTTGGCACACAAAGCACGAACTTTTTGGGGAGTGTCGGTACCTTCCAAAGTGGTTAGGTCGATACATCGCACCACAAGATCGAGGGCCGCGGCTTTAGATTCGGCCTTAATCGAGCGAGTTGCAAAACTGGCAGCCCGTTCCACTAGACCCACCTCATCAACCGGAGTTACGGCCCGAACACGACCTGAAAGGGAAGGTAGGTGAGCCTCATAAGCTGCCAAGGACATAGGCAAAAGGTTAGCCTGCTGGACCACTTATGGAGCTACCGGCCCTCGAAGTGCCATTATCACTAGGTGCAAACTCACGTCGTTAACCACCCCTTGGTCGCAGAACGCCTGGCCACTTTGCGCCACAAAGAATCGAGCGCACCGCAATTTCGCCAAGCTCTAAACGAAATTTCAAGCCTCTTGGTGTATGAGGCCACACGTAATTTGCGCACCATAGAAACGTCGGTGCCGACTCCGGTCGCTGTGGCCGCATCGAAGGGTTTGGCCGCTCAACCTCTTTTGGTGCCAGTGCTACGGGCAGGCCTTGGCATGTTGGGAGCGGCACAAGCCCTGCTTCCTCAGGCCGCGGTGGGATTTATTGGTGTGCGACGTGACGAGACCACCTTGCAACCAGACGCTTACATGTCAACCATTCCCGATTCCGACCAGTCGGCGCCGGTGCTGGTGTTAGACCCGATGTTGGCTACTGGCGGTTCGCTTATTTACACCTGCGAACAGATTTTGGCTCACCAACCAGCCGAGTTGATTGTTGTTTGTGTGCTTGCAGCTCCCGAAGGAATCGATAAGTTTCGTGGGGCTGGGTTTACGGCACCCATTTACACAGCTGCTATCGATGAAAAACTAAATGAAGACGGTTTTATCGTGCCTGGTTTGGGCGACGCCGGTGATCGTCAATTTGGAGTGCAATAACCCCGTAAAAGGGGTACGCCTTCGACCAGCTACGACGTGAACACAACACCATGGGTCACCATCAGCACGGCAACTACCCGTCAACGTAACCTTGTCCTTCGACCCAACGCGACTGGGAGCCGTGCTCATTCGGCGGGGCGACTGGCGGTGTTGGCGGTGTTGGCGGGCTAGCAGATGACGATGGCGGTGTTGTGTGGAGCCCGGCGGGTGAAGGCGGGGTGAATCCTTGGCCTTGGTAAACCTGGGTCGCATCGGGTGTTGGCGGGCCGGGCGGCCGGGGTGCTACCGGCTGGCCGGTGGGCGGGCCATAGCGAGCCGCTGATACTGGTCCTGATGATGCCACCGGGGCTGAAGGTCGATATGACGTTGCATAGGGAACGGCAGGAATAGGGTTCGCATTGCGAGTTGCCGCCGAAGTTGGCCGCGCTCCTATCAGGTGTTTTGACGTGGCACCCCAGATGAAAGAAAGCACCACAGCTACCACACCAGCCGCGACGGCAACGATGGAGGGCATTCGCATACCCTGCGCTGCTACACCCCAGAATCCGCCCACTAAAGCGGCGCTCTCAGGTAGAAACACTGGTGCCGCGACCGGGATAACTACCGCCAGGATCAACCAGAAAGCGGCGGCGCCAATGGCCCAAAAACCCACTCGACGTAGTATTTTTGGCCGATTGTTGGTGATCACAAACGCCACACCAACCAAAATCAAGGCGGCCAGGGCTAATAGGTTCACACCGTTGGCTAGTTTGTCGCGCCAAGAACCCACATCGGGCAGTGAATCCACTGGTAAGTCTACCGAAAGTACGTCAAGCGAGCTAAGAGCGTTTCCAAGCCCCGGAACTTGTTTTCCAAGATCAAATTTAATCTCTTCACCAATTTCTGGGCTGTTCAGTTTCACCGAATCGCCGCTCGGGGTTTCGAGCCCTAGCAGCTGGCGGTGAATGGTACTGAGCGCTCCAACAAATGTGTCTTCCACCTCGGTGCTATCCATGGCCGAAGCGGCTGCCGCCTTGATGTCACGGTTAGCTACCCCCAGCTCCAGTGGCATCTGGGCGGCTACGGCCTGGGCAACACGCTCTTCAAGGAACTCTTTCACGAATGGATCGTTGTAAAGATGCCGGGCAATTTCCTCGGATCGATCAGGGTTGAGCACGGTACGGGACAGCGAGAAACCCGACCATGCCAACGAAGCTAAAATAAGGCCGAACGCTACCAGGGCACCGCCAGCAAGGTTTCGGGTACTCATTTTTCTCCTTCAAATCCTTCTGAAACGGGTAGCGAAAACCTGCTCGTGAGATCTTCACGGATCGCACCAATCAGTTCTTCGGATATGACCTCGGCCTGCGCCACTTCCTCAGCAGATCCGATACTAGTGAACACTTCCAGGTAGAACTTTGCTTTTGGTTCCGTTCCGCTGGGTCGCAACAGTACCCGGCCACGGTCACCCAATTGCCAACCAACCGCATTGGTAGCGAGGCCAACACGCTTACATTCCGCGCTCAAGTAATCAGTGGTTTCGGTAACCGTCAAGCCCCCTAACGTGGTGGGAGGCAAGGCTCGGGCCTCGGTCATTAGTTTGGCAATGTTGGCGACGTCGTGGAATCGAAGCTGCCAGGTTTGTGTGGTGTGTAACCCGTAGCGTTGATAGATGTCACTTAGGCGCGACATGACGCTAAGGCCACTTGCTAGTAGGTCGTTATAAAGTTGGGCGAACATGACGGCGGCTGAAATACCGTCTTTGTCACGGACCTGGTCGGTCACCAAAAAACCCAGCGCCTCCTCGTAGCCAAACACAAATCGCAGCTCAGGTTGGTCGATCGCGGGACGTACAATCCACTTGAAACCAGTCAGCGTGTCTCGATAATGGACACCATGGTCGGCCGCCATTTTTTCTAATAAGCGGGAAGAAACAATGGTGGTTGCCACAAAGCGGTCATCACCGCTGGTGTTTCGAAGCACGTAGTCGCCTAGCAAGGCACCAATTTCGTTGCCGGTAAGTATCCGCCAGCGACCTTCATATTTGATGGCCACCCCAAGTCGATCAGCATCGGGGTCATTAGCCAAAATCAATTGAGCACCTAGCTGCTCGGCCGTGGTTATGGCCTCGTCTAACGCCCCTGGTTCTTCAGGGTTCGGGAAGGGCAGCGTTGGGAAGTCGCCATCGGGCTCAAATTGGGTTGTGACTAAGCTGGGAGTCGCCAAGCCAGCGCGGTTAAAAGCAGCCAAAAGCACCTCACCGCCAACTCCGTGCATCGGGGTGTACACAATTTCTGGGGCTCTGCCACCAACGTTTTCGTTCTTGAGGTTGGTATTGGCAAAAGTCTCTGTCGAGCCTAACGTACCAACCACAGCGGCCAAATAAGCTTCAACGACTTCGTCGCCCAGATACACAATATTCGAATCTGTGGCTTCAGCCAGAGATATATTGTCGATAGATCGGCCACGAATGGCAGCTTCAATAGCTTGGTCATGCGGCGGGGTAATCTGAGCACCGTCGCTTAAGTAAACCTTGTAGCCGTTGTCGTTGCGGGGATTGTGGCTAGCGGTAACCATGACGCCCCCGTCACAGCCCAGCCATTGAATCGCAAAAGCCAGCACCGGAGTAGGTAAAGGCCTAGCTAGCAGAAGCGCTTTTACACCAGCGCAAGCCAGTACCCGGGCGCTATCTTGCGCAAATTCCAACGAGTTGTGTCGACCATCAAATCCGATGACCACCGTTGAACCCGAGCCGAGATAATCAGCTAAACCGGCCGCTGCTTGGCGCACGACTAACCGATTCATTCGTGCGGGACCGGGGCCTAACTGACCCCGCAAACCAGCCGTGCCAAAGGTGAGGGGTGCTGAAAAACATGACTCGAGGGCAGCCAAGTCGCCCTGTTCTAACAACGAAGCCAACTGTTTTCGGGTTTGGGGGTCGGGATCCGCTAAAAGCCAAGCTTCGACAACGCGCTTTAGATTTTCAGGAATATTGGGATGTGCTGTTGAGCGATTGTCTGTCATTGATACGCCCGATCTATGTGCAGGTTTCTTCGACCGTGGCATTGCTTACCAAAGGGCCTTGCTAGCCGAAACCAAGGCCATTCACACGCCTAAATGTGTTCCACTACTTGAGCCAGTATTTCACCCATTTCGCCAGCCGCTGATTCACCTATTTCAACAACCTCGGCATGATCCAACGCGCTGTCGCCTTGACCGGCAGCCTCATTAGTCACCAACGATAGCCCCAGAACTTCAGCGCCTAGGTGCCTAGCAGCCATAGTTTCGAGCACGGTTGACATTCCTACCAAGTCGGCGCCCATGGTGCGCAACATACGAATTTCCGCTGGTGTTTCATAGTTTGGACCGTGCATGGCCGCATACACACCTTCCCCAAGCTCAGGGGCAATTTCTTGTGCTATTTGTCGTAGCCGTGGTGAATAGGCGTTGGTTAGATCTACAAATCGTGAACCATAACGCTCGGGTGGGTTTGACCCCGTCAAAGCAGAAAAACCGGTCAAATTGATATGGTCGGCGATGAGCACGCCAGTGCCGACTTTGAAATCAGGATTGATGGAACCAGCGGCGTTGGTGAGCAAAACGGTTTGGCAACCAGCTTGAATGGCGGTTCGCACGGGGTGCACCACACGAGCTGGGGTATGCCCTTCGTAGAGATGAACTCGACCCTGAAAAATAAGCAACCGTTTGGCCCCAAGCGAACTAGCCCACACCACCGCTTCATGTCCGGGTACCGACGAAGCGGTGAAGCCCGGAACGTCACCCAAAGGAATTTGGCGCTCTAGCTTGCCCAGTTTCCAAACCGCATCACCCCAACCTGAACCTAATACGACCGCCACATCGAAGTGCTCACCACCTAGGTGGTACAGAAGTTCTGAGGCCGCTTGGTCAGCGATATTGAACGGTTCGGCGAACTCGCCTCGACGTCGCTCAACAAAAGGATAAGAGTCGCTCAAGTTGGGATCCTTCTTCGGCCAGCTCGGAAACGCTATCCGAGCTCATTCTTTGTTTTAAGATCGTCACCCTGTGGGGTCAGCTCAATATCTTGGTCGCTCGGAGCATACGTTGCTAACACCATGGCAATTCCGCGAGCCATAGCCGAAACCGTGCCAGCTGTTTCTTTGTCAATAGCATTGTTTTCGAAATTGTTCTGAGCGAAGTACACCATCAGACTCATAAAGGCCAGGCCGTGGTACGCCACCCACGGGTCTGTGGCAAGATCAATCTTGTAGTCACGTAGTTCTTTATTGATAAATCGCGAGAACGCCTCGAAGTCACGCCGAGACGTTTGATCGAGTTCAGCAAGTTCCTGGCGCAGTTTGGCCACCGTCTCGCCCGTGAAATTCCAATCAGGTGTGCTCATACCAACAGGGTAGGTTCGATAAACATGAATGCAGCACTTAGCCAGCTGGCAATTGGTGACAGCCCCGACGCGTGGGAACGGGCCGGGTTTGTTGTTGACGCCAACACCGTTCGAATTGGAAGCGTTAACTTGGCGCTGGTGGGCGATGGCGGCGATCGTGGCGTGCTGTCGTGGGGTTTCGCTGACGAGGCGGTTGTAGGAACTCCAGCCGTAGATGGCTTAGCTACTCACCACTCCCCCAAAACTGAAGCTGCCACGGCGGCCGCTCCAACCCATCCCAACGGGGCCCAACAGCTTGATCATCTCGTCGTGGCAACCCCGAACCTGGGGCGCTCCATTGAGGCCTTTGAAAACTTCGGTTTAGAACTTCGTCGGGTACGTGACACTGGCACTAAGGAACGCCCGACTCAACAAGCATTCTTTTGGATCGGTGAACCAATCTTGGAACTGGTAGGGCCAAAAGAGCCTCGGGGTGACGCCGCGGCTTCGTTTTATGGCATCGCAGTGGCAGTCGCCGACCTAGCCCAAACCGCCGCCTATCTCGGCGAGTCTTGCGGCACCATCAAGAACGCCGTGCAGCCCGGTCGCCAGGTGGCCACCTTGCGGCATCAAGAGCTTGGCATGTCGGTACCCTTAATCTTTATGTCTCCCCATCTAAACGCTTCTGATCGCGATGCTTGACCACATTTTCACCGACGCTATTGGGGCCCTCCGCGACACCTTGGAACAGGCTCTACTCGAGCGCCAAGCGTTAGAAGAGCGTTTTCAAAGCGATATTTTGTTGGGGGATTTAACTTGGGAAACCAGCTATGGTTTGCCCGGTGAAGGCCTGCCTCCGCGGGTGCGGGCAGACATCACACTTGATTGGCCAACATGGTCACAGTCAGCCTACCGCAGCTGGTATATCAACGATGACGTTGACGATTTAGATGATGCTCCCCATATTGATATCGAAATCGTGGTACGCATTCAGCGTTTGGCCCACCTACCCACACCGCAAATGTTTTTGGCCACGCTTCCACTGGAAGGGCCAGCCGTAGGCCGCGACCAGCTTGAGCGCAGTGGACCCACCATAGAGGCCATATACAGCGATGATTTAAGCGAAGTGTCGCATGCTATCGAAGTGTCATACAGCGGAATGTATGAGCTAGACGAGGCGGTTTTAGAAGACGGTAGCGTGCTCGATACTCACTTCGGCGCTATGGGCGGTTGGATAGCCTCAACACTGGTGCGCATCGGCGACCTGAAATTCGAGTTCCTCCCCGCCGAAGAAGAAGACGTCCAATAATCAAACAACTTCAGAGCCGGCCAGAACTTCTCGCGCTAAGACACTAAGCGGTATACGAGGTCGGGCCCCTATATGGCTGATTACTTCAGCAGCCGCCATGGCGCCCAAGCGGCCACAGGTGGCTGGCGGATAACCCATAGCCAGACCCCATAACACTCCAGCCGCGTATAGATCGCCAGCGCCGGTGGAATCTACAATCTGTTCAACTGGATGCACCGGAATATGATGGGTTTCTTCACCGATCAGAATGAGCGACCCTTTCTCCGATCGAGTGATGCAGATAGTTTCCGCGGTGCCACGCACCTGGGCAATGGCTTCATCTAGGGAGTCGGTTTCATACAGTGAGAGAATTTCCACCTCGTTGGCGAAAAGCACGTCAACTTGGGTGTGAATCAACTCCAAAAACTCTTCCCGATGCCGATCAACACAAAACCCGTCAGAAAGTGTCAGGGCGCTGCGGCCACCGTTGGCATGTGCTACTTCCATGCCATAGCGAATGGCAGCTTTGGCATCTTCGGTGTCCCACAAATAGCCCTCACAATAAAGCAGCTCGGCCTGGGCAATAAGCTCGGTATCGACATCAGCCGGAGTTAGGTTCCCGGCAATACCCAAATAGGTGTTCATCGTGCGCTGGGCGTCGGGGGTGACGGCGACTAAGCAGCGTGCCGTTGGGTCGCCACTGGTGGCTGGAGTGGCGCTGAAAGATACCCCTACGGCAGCCATGTCATGGGCGAATATTTCACCGAATTGGTCGTCACGAACCTTGCCGATAAAGCCGGTGTTTCCCCCAAAGCTGGCGATGCCGACGATCGTGTTGGCCGCAGAGCCTCCAGAAATCTCGATGCCTTGCGGGAACACCGAGTAGAGCCGCTCCACTTCGGCGGCATCCACCAGGCGCATAGCACCGCGATCGAGACCATAGGTTTCGGGGAAGTAATCTTCTACCTGGGCAATAACGTCCACAATGGCATTGCCCATTCCGACTACGGCGTATTTTTTTGAACTCATGCCATCTCCGTTTCGGTGCTACCCACTATTAGTAACCGCTAGAGTTCGAATCCTCATATTTATTGGAGGTCTTTGTGACACCTGGTACTAGTTCCACCAATTCGCAAGCGGTTAATCCTTACCGTCTCCCCCGCAATGTGGTGCCATGGCACTACAACCTTGAACTAGCACCCAACCTGGCGGAGGCCACTTTTTCTGGTACCCAAGAGGTCTCACTTGAGGTTCGAGAAGCGACCACGACCATTGTCTTGAACAGTCTTGATATTGAAATCGACGAAGCCATCTGCTTCGACAAGTTTGGGGTTCGCCATAGCGGCGCCGTTAGCTACGATGTGGAAACCGAACGTGCCACCATCGCCTTTGAGTCCCCCATAGCCGCTGGTAGCGCCCGGTTAAACCTGGTGTTTCGCGGTGAGTTAAACGACAAGCTAGTGGGTTTTTACCGCAGCACCTACACCGATGCCTCCGGTGTCACCCAAACCTTGGCGGTTAGCCAAATGGAATCAACCCATGCTCGCCGGGCTTTCCCGTGTTGGGACGAACCTGCTTTCAAAGCCACTTTTGACATCACTTTGGTGGTCGAAGAAGGTTTGACCGCCGTTTCGAACGCCCGAGAAGTCGGTCGGGAAGCTCGGGGCCCAGGCGAAGTCGCGATTAAGTTCGCCACCACCATGAAAATGTCCACCTACCTGGTGGCCTTCGTGGTAGGACCACTCGAGATCACCGAGGTCGTAGTTACCAACGGCGGGATTCCTATTCGTTTGGTACACCCAATTGGTAAGGGTCATCTCACGACATACGCTCTTGAGGCTGCCAGCTTCGCTCTAGATTTCTTCGCCGAATGGTTCGACATTCCCTATCCCGCCGACAAGCTCGATTTAGTAGCGGTTCCCGATTTTGCCTTCGGGGCAATGGAGAACGTGGGATGTGTTACCTTCCGCGAAGTTTTGTTGCTTATAGACCCCGAAAAGGCCACCCAAACCGAGCTTGAACGCTTAGTTGACGTGGTTGCCCACGAACTGGCACACATGTGGTTTGGCAATCTAGTCACCATGGATTGGTGGGAAGGAATTTGGCTAAACGAAGCTTTTGCCACCTTCATGGAGCTATTAGCCACCGATGCTTTCCGGCCCGAATGGCAACGTTGGCTGTCATTCGGTCTGTCTCGCACCGCCGCGTTTGACGTTGATGGCTTAACGGCTACGCGACCAATTGAGTTTCCAGTCATTTCCCCTGATGACGCTGAAGGCATGTTCGACCTGTTGACCTACGAAAAGGGGGCAGCGGTACTGCGTATGTTGCAGCTTTACCTTGGAGACGAGGCTTTTCAGGCTGGCATCCGCCGCTATCTGTCGGCCCACCAGTATGGCAACACCAAGACCACTGATCTGTGGGATGCCATTGAGGAAGCTTCGGGCGAACCAGTACGCCGCATTATGGACACCTGGATCTACCAAGGGGGTTTTCCGTTGGTGGAGGTAGAGCTTGATAAGTCGGCCCACCAAGTGACGGTGGGCCAACGCCAATACCTGGCGGCTTCAGATGCTGCCAGGAAGACCTCCGGTAAAGAATGGGTGGTGCCGGTTACCTTGCGGTCATCGGTGGCGGGCAATGTTGAAAATTCACGTCTGTTGTTGGAACCTGAAACCGCCTCAACCCTAAAGCTGAGTGGAACTGCCGATTGGGTGGTAGCCAATGTTGATGGCGGGGGTTTCTATCGAGTGAGCTACGGCCCAGTGGCCGCTACCGGCTTGCAAACCAACCTTTTTAGCTTAAGTGCGGCCGAACGCTATGGATTGTTGGATGACACGTGGGCAGCGCTGTTAGCCAACCGCACCTCAAGCCGAGAGGTATTAGATCTAGTGGGGGCGTTAGCGGCCGGTGAAACCGATTTGTCGGTGTGGGAACGGATTGGTGGTGTGCTGCGCAACCTCGATCGTTACATACCCGAAACCGGACAAACCGCTTGGCAAAGCGAGGTCCAATCATTGGTGGCACCAGCCAGCCAACGCCTAGGGACTGAGCCACAGCCTGATGAAAGTGACCGTGACCGTCAGCTGCGAGGTGTGCTGCTTGGTTTATTAGGAACGGTGGCTAACGATCCATCGGCCATCGGTCGAGCTCGCGAGCTGCATAATCGCCATCTGGCCGGTGAGACGGGATTAGACCCAGCCTTGGTGGCGGTCGCGATTGAGGTGGTAGCCAGCCAGGGAGACACCAAAGATTTTGCCACTTATATGAAAGCCATGGAAGAAGCGGCTACCCCGCAAGAATCTATTCGGTACCAATATGCACTTGCTGACTTCCCCGGTGAAACCGAGGTGGCACAGCTGCTAGAGGCCGTTTCAAATGGAGTTATCCGTACTCAAAATATGGCTTTTGTGCTGCGTCGAGCGTTGCTAAACCAACACGGAGGTAACCAGGTTTGGCGTTATGTCACCAAGAATTGGGGCGATCTTTCCGCTAAGTTGCCCTCAATGTCGGTGGTGCGCATGGCCGAAGGCGTGCGAGCATTAAGCACCCCTGAACTAGCGACCGAGGTACACGAGTTCTTTAGGGCTCATCCTCTTCCCCAAGCAGAGCGCACCTTAGCTCAGCATCTGGAAGCGCTCGACGTAAACGTGGGAGTGCGCCAGCGAGAAACCGAAGTTTTAGCCGAACTGTTTTCCTAGGCTAAAGATCCTCGATGCTGATGGCCTGTTTCGGACAGGCCGTCACAGCTTCTTCCACCGCTGATCGAAGCGAATCGTCGGGTGTTTCATCAAGGATGTAAAGAAAATCGTCGTCACGGACTTCAAATACTTCCGGCGCAATGGCCATGCACAACGCGTTGCTTTCGCACAGATCGAAATCAACAACAACTTTAAAAGCCATCAGTTCCCCCTCTTGGTATGGCGTTTCGGCAACGTTACCCTTTTTTAGTCGCGAGCTGGGTGGTCGTTGTAGTTAACTGCCCATTGGAAACGGAATCTTTATCTTTTCCAACGTCAGTTTCGTCGTCATTTTCACCGTCGGTTGAATCTTCAGTCGTCGATGAAGAATGCGGGCGACAATTCGCCAAGGCATACCCTTCAACTTGTTTGCGCGACCCGATGTATTCGTCACTGAAGCGAATCTCGAACTCCAAAGCCAACTGTTTCTTCGAGTTAGTTTCTAATTTTGCGATTCGTTCCGCAGCTTCTAACAATTCGTCAACCGCACTATCAACCTCGGTCGGCGCCACCTCAGCAAGCTGTGCCAGCACTTCCACCGAGGCCAGCGCAACCGGATCGTTGGTGGTCACAATTCGGCAGAATGAATCTTGGTTACCCTCTTGCGCTTCATCGTTCCCGCCCCGCGAACAGCCAGTTGCGATCAGCACAAAAACCAACGTCAAAGCCGCCAGCGTACGCCACCCATTTTTGGGCGGCGCGGAACCGGCATTTTGGGAGAATTTAGTGTTTCTGCCAGAACGTTTCACTAGTAAATGTCTAGCGCGTTTTAAGCCGGGCGCGGTGCCACAAGCTGGGTCGTATTAGTGGAACTGGCCATAAAAAGTGGTTGAATCAACCTAATGAATGTTCGTGCTCCTATTCGTCCCCCAAAAGCCAACGAGCCGTGTTGGTGCGGTAGTGGGGTTAAGTTCAAGCGTTGTCACGGAAACTCTTCGCTACGTATCCGACCCGGCGATCTTTCCCCCACCCGCGAGGTGCCAGCCGAAATTGAACGGCCACCTTATGCTGCCACTGGAGAAGCTCGACGGGTGTTTGAACCCCAGGTGAAAAGCGCCGAGATTATTGCTGCCATGCGCCGTACCGCTAAAGCAGCTGCCGAGATTTTAGCCATCACGGGGGCCGCTGTGGCTCCGGGGGTTACCACCGATGAACTTGATGCTATTGCCCATGAAGAAAGCATTAAACGAGGCGGATACCCAAGCCCCCTTAACTACAACGGCTACCCAAAGTCGTTGTGCACCTCGGTGAATGAGGTTATTTGCCACGGCATTCCCGATAGCCGTGAACTGTTAGATGGAGACATCGTAAATTTAGATGTCACCTTGTACCGCGAAGGGGTGCACGGCGACACCAACGCCACCTTTTTGGTGGGCAACGTTGACGAGGCCTCAATAGCATTGGTGAAGGTAACCAAAGAATGCCTTGATCTAGGTATTGCTGCGGTGAAACCAGGGCGACCTATTTCAGATATTGGCGCCGCCATTCAATCCCACGCCGAAGAACAAGGTTACGGGGTGGTGCGTGATTTCGTGGGCCACGGTATCGGCGAACAGTTCCACAGCGACCTGCAAATTCCGCATTATTACACCCCGCGGGCCAACACCATCATGGAGGTTGGCATGACCTTCACTATCGAGCCCATGATCACCATGGGTACCTACCGGTTTAATATTTGGCCCGACAATTGGACGGCAGTCACTACCGATGGCTTGCGCACCGCCCAGTTTGAACACACTATTTTGGTTACTGAAACTGGAGCTGAGGTGTTAACCGTCGTCGGCTAAGCGTGGCGGTTGACTATTTGGTGTGGTGGCTGCCGTAGGCGGCACGACGCAACCGGTCAGCCACCGCAATACCCGAACCCACTGGTGGGGGTGGCACCACCACCAGCACGGATACTCCATCGCTGTCGGCTTGGCGCAAGCGTCGGTAAAGCACCTGGGCGTAATGTTCGGGGCTTCCACCGGCTGGTAGTTGCACCAGCAACGACGCCAGCGAACCTAGATTTAAGGTTTCGGGGGCTAAAACACCAACCTGGTGGCCCTGTTCCATGTATTTTTCGGCAGTTTCAATGACCTCGGATATTTGGGCGTTGGGAGCCAACACCACCACCTTGGCGTTGGGGGCGTAGTGCCCGGGCAGCATTCCGGGAGCATTGGCTTCGGCTCTACCGTCAACAACTTCGATTCCTGGGATAATTGTTTCTAGGTCGGTTTGGGTGATGTGTCCGTGACGAAGAATCTTGGGTTCGGAGCCACTTAGGTCAACGATGGTTGATTCAATACCTATCTGGCATGAACCACCGTCGAGCACCAGGCTCACCGAGGTACCCAGTTCATCGACCACATCTTGGGCGGTGGTAGGGCTGACACGTCCGAAACGATTGGCCGAGGGGGCCACCACTCCGCTGCCGAGCTGTTGCAGCAGGGCTTGGGCCACAGGATGCGCCGGGGCACGCAATGCCACCGTGTCGCGTCCGCCGGTTACCTCATCAAGAACCTGAGAAGACCGTGGTAGTAACACCGTGAGGGGGCCGGGCCACCATTTCGTAAGTAGTGGCTCGAGCACATCGGGTAAATGTTTCACCCACGGTTCTACATCAACAAGACCAGCTACATGCACGATAAGCGGATGACTGGTGGGCCGGCCCTTGGCAGCAAACACTTTGGCGATGGCGTTTCGATTGAGCGCGTCAGCGGCTAGGCCATAAACCGTTTCGGTAGGCATACCCACTAAACCGCCTGCCCGTAGCACCGCTACTGCCGCTTCAATATCGGTACTAATCATGAGTTTCGCTGCTCAGTTCAGTAGATTCCACCGGAAATTTTCCGCATTCAATGATAGCTAGTGAACGCTCCTGCGAAACAAGTGTTTCTCGCGTTACGGAACAGGAATTGAAGGCTAACTTGGTCCGATAATGAACCAGCTCCCGGTGGATGTTGATCTCAGCCGCAAGACGGAACGCACCAAGCAGATCCGATACCTGCTCTTCACCGTATTTGCGATCAACATGGGACAAATGGCGCTAGCACCCATCCTGGCGCCGGTAGCGAGAGAAATGGCCCTACCCGATTGGCAACTTGGTGCGGTGATCTCGCTTTCAGCATTAATGGTTGTAATTATCAGCCCGCGCTGGGGAAAGCTGGCCGCATTACGTGGACCTCGCTATGTGCTGGTTCGTTCCGTGAGCGTGGCGGCGGTGGCCATGGTGGCCTTTGTGGTGGTTGCTGCTATGGGCATGCAGGGGTATCTACAAGGCAACCATCTATTCGCCTGGATTCTGGTCACCAGAGGCGTGATTTACGGTTTGGCTTCAGCGGCCGTGTTTCCTACTGCCCAAACCTATATTGCCAGCCTTACCTTTGATCAGGAAGAACGCGTAGCTGGCATGGCACAACTTGGTGCAGCCCAAGGTAGTTCCCTCCTGGCCGGAGCCATTATCGGGGGTGGACTAGCCCAAGTTTCATTGTTGGTATCGCTCGGCGCTATACCCGTATTGATTTTGGCAGGCTTATTCATCGTACTGGTGGTGCTAAGACCTCCGGCAAACACCGAAGTGCCCCCACAGCCACAACGTGTGTCGCCATTCGACTCACGGGTTTGGCCGTATCTATTTGCCGGTTTCGCCCTGTTCACAGCCCTTGGTTTTATTGAGGTACTGACCGGTTTCATGCTGGCAGATCGTTTTGGGTTGGCGTCTGGCACCACAGGTTTAGCCGCCGGGGGTTTATTGCTAGTAGCTGGCATTGGCATGTTGACCGTACAAGGCGTCATTGTGCCCCGGGTGGTGATACGACCCAATCGATTACTTCAGATTGGAGCATTTTTCACAACGATCGGGTGTGCTGCATTGGTGCCGCGAGAGGGCGTGGCGCTGCTCGTTTTAGGGGTCTTGTTGGTAGGAATTGGCCTCGGTTTTGCTAGCCCCGGCTATATCTCAGGAGCGTCATTACAACTAAACCAAGATGAGCAAGGGGCTTTGGCCGGTCTGACCGGCTCCACCAACGCTCTAACCAGTGTGATTGCGCCTGCCACAAGCACCGCCATGTATTCTTTCCATCACGTTCTACCGGTGGCAGTGGCCGCCATCGGTATGTTAATTACCTTGATATTCAGCCTTATCAACCCTGTAATTAGCGGTACAAAACGTTGGTGAGCAGGCAAGAGCCGCAGCTGATGTACTTAACACGACGCGGTTCCCAAGTAGCCGCTGTTGTTGATGCTTCCTTTCTGGATGCCCTATTAGAGGCTGCTGAGGATCTCGCTGATATCGAAGCGGCAAAGGCCGCTATTGATGAGATGGAACAGACGAACAAAACCCCAGTGCCTTGGGAGAAAGTTGAGGCTGACCTGGGCCACCGGGGCGACATCTACCAGAGATGAGGCATTTCTTTAATTGGAGCTGGCACTTGTGAACCCCGAGTGAGGCTGGATTTGGTCAACAGCACCGTATCGCCGTCGCGCACCGTCATAATATCTTCGGCCACCACCCCCATATCCCTTGCTAAAGAAGCATGGGCCGCCAGGTTCGCTTCCCGGCCATGTATGGGAATAAACGCTTGCGGTTTAGCTAGCGCCAATAGCAGTCGTAGCTCTTCTATCTTGGCGTGACCGGCAGCCGAAATCTTGGATTCTTTGGCCTGCACCACCGTAGGGCCAAGCGCCTCCAACCGCTCAGCGAAGCGTGCCACGTTGACGGCGTTCCCTGGAATCGGGTGCGAGGTAAAGATGACCACATCTGAGGTGCCAAGCGTTAACTCGGTATCTTCACCGTTCAAAATAGCCAACAGCGGGGCGGTGGATTCTGATTGACTACCAGAGGTAAGCACACAAACCTGGCTCGGGGCGTAGTCATCAAGCTCGGTCGGGTTCCAAACAAAACTATCCGGCAGCGATATAGCACCGGTATCAACACCAATCCGAAGAGCATTTCTAATGGGCGCACCAACTGGGGTGATGAAACGACCGCGAGTCTTGGCGGCATCGATAATTAGCGCTAACCGATGCAAATTTAGAGTAGAAGCCCCTATAACAACCCTCCGGTCGGGGTAACGATCAAATAGCGCTTCAATAGCCGGTTTAACACTTGATTCCGATTTCGTGAAACCAGCTTTCGCGATGTTGGTTGACTCTGACAACAGCAGACGAATGCCCGGGTTTTGGGCTAGCTCGCCTATGCGGCTCAAGTTGGTAAATCGTCCATCCACCGGATCAAGGTCAATCTTGAAATCACCACTGTGAAATATCACGCCCGCCGGGGTGTGTAGCGCCAAACCAAAAGCTTGAGGAATGGAATGTGTAACCGGAATGAATTCGGCCCCAATCGGGCCTAACTGCACATATTCCCCGTCGGCCACCGGCCTTAACAACTCATCTTTGGCCAATCCCAACGGCTCTAAACGTTGACGAGCCAAACCCAAGGTAAATGGAGCTGAATAGATTGGCACCGACATTTCTTGCAACAAATATGCCAAACCACCCACATGGTCTTCATGACCGTGGGTAACCACACAGGCCTCCACCCGGTTTGCGTTTTGACGCAAGTATTCAAGGTCGGGCACCACCCGAAATCGGGTGCCATCATCATTACGGCCAACAGCGTAACCAAAATCGACAATAACGATTCGCCCTTCGGCCTCCACCAATAGACAGTTCCGAGCAGGGCCCCCCAAACCTCCTAAAAATGTAAGACGAACCTGCTCCATCAACGCCCAACTTCCTGGCCAATCAACCTGCCCACGAGGCTAGCAAGTCACCACCCACAAAATGCTCGACGCCGTCCAGGCGTTTCGTGAACCTCTACGACAGCGAGGATTCACATGTCGGTTCGCCAACCGTGCAATCGGCGAGCCTTAACATAAGAATTACAGAGACTTGATATGGTCGAAGCAATGACTGAGGTTCGCGCAACTCATACTGGCACGCACCTAGTCCCTCCCGAACCTGGCGAAGCTCAACCGACAGACAAGTTACGGCCTGATCAAATCTTGATGTTCGCGGTGGTAGCTACCGCTTTGTTTATGAGCACCCTTGATCAAACGATCGTGGCCACGGCGCTCGACTCTATTCAACAGGGTTTAGACACCACCGTCACTTGGGTGGGTTGGACTATTACCGCATACAGCCTGGGCATGGTGATGATGCTTTCCCTGGCAGGTAAACTAACCCAGCGCTATGGACCCCGCCGGGTGTTTTTAGCTTCTATCACCATATTCTCTGTGGCATCTTTAGCGTGCGGGCTGGTGACACAGGTTGAGCCTTTGATCGCCCTACGTTTTATTCAGGCCGTCGGAGGAGCGGGTTTCACCCCTTCTGCCACCCGGATTGTGGTGGAACACTTCGGAAGCCACCGGGACAAAGCAGTAGGCCTATTTGGGTCACTGTTTACTAGTGGTGCCATGATCGGCCCCTTAGCCGGGGGCCTCATTGTTTCCAAGCTTTCATGGCACTGGGTGTTCTTAGTGAATGTGCCTCTAGGTCTAATTTTGATTCCATTGGCGCTATGGCTCATTCCCTCAGACCGCGCTATCGATCGGCAGACCTCGGCACCACCAGAACCCCTTGATTTACCAGGTGTCACGTTTCTTGGAGTGGGCCTCTTCGGGGCCATGCTGGCCTTGTCGATGGCTGGCGACCGTCCCCAAAGCTGGGCGGCCATTGCACTGGTGTCGACCCTGGTCGCGCTGGGCACCTTGTGGCAATTCACCCGCCACATACAGAAAGTGGCGCATCCGGTAATTGCTCCTCGGCTGGTATGGGGCCAAGGGTTTGCGGCAGTAAATCTAATAAATGTGTTTTATGCGGGCTGTGGAATGGGCCTCATGGCATTGTTACCTTGGTATGCCACCACCCGCTACGACATCGACGCGCTAGGCTCGGGCACGCTTTTAGCGGCCGAAGGGGTGGCAGCGATCACACTTTCTACCCTTGGGGCCCTAATGCTACGCCGTACCGGCTACCGACGGCCGTTGTATGTAACGGCCTTTTTTGTGGTGCTGGGCATGATTGGCTTAGCCCTACCAGCAAGTGGTTTTACGCCGTATGTGTGGCTATCGATTGCGGCAGCACTAATTGGTATTGGACTGGGGGTGGCCAGCCCGGCCAGCCGTAACGCTGGCTTGCAACTGGTACCGGACCAAGCGGCACCCATCGCGGCGCTTCGGTCTTCCGGGTTGCAAGTAGGCTCAATCGCCGCGGTCTCGATAGCGACCACCGTTATCAGCGGAGCCGCTGAACCTGCAGTTGCTATGGCGTGGGTATACGCCAGTTATGCAGTGCTCACTATCGTGGTAGGGCTTCCTGCTGTGCGCCGCATTCCCGAACATCACGGATCGTGGTAAACCCACCCGATCGGTCTTGGTTTCACAACCCACTACTTGGACACCGGGTGAAGTTTACCTACCTATAGCGTGAAGTATTCGGTCGCTATCGCATCTAGTTGCGCGGCAATACTAGCGAACTCACGATTTAAGTCGAGAGTCTTTACGCTAATCCTATTACCACTCATCTGATACGAAACATCAGGTTGAACATCTTCATCGGTACGGGCGTACAGCAAAATACCCGACACCTTGGCAGATTGTTGTTCTAACTCTGCCTGCTTATTCTTAACATAAGTAAATATTTGGTAAAGGTTACCCGAGTGGATTGTTCGGGCACCAAAATATTCTTGCATAGACCGTGAATAATATTTCGTATCAATAATCACAATTCGACTGTCTCGCCCTAGCACAATATCGCTTTGCATTGTAGGCAGTAGGTTGTTTAGCCCGTCATCCACAGCCCATTTAATTTGTGGTGCGCTGACTGTTAACGACATATACTCTTGTGCATAATACTCATACACAAAACGTTCAAATAGCTGGCTCATACGCTGATCATCTAGAAACGCTCTTAACTTATTATCGCCAGCTTCCGTGGTGAGCAGCATTCCGTCAAAGAGCAAGCGCGATAGTCCTATCGCCATTCGATAGCTGTTATTATGGCGGGTGAAACGCAGCGATGACCACGGAATATTACGGGGGTCTAACTCATCCACATCCCCAAAAAACAGTGCTACCTTCTTAAGCGCTACACGATTAACAGGCTGTATATCACCCAAACGCAAGAGGGTTACAATAGTAGTTTTGAGAATTTGGTTGAGTAGAATATTGTCTGAAAACTCATCGTATTCACAGACCAATGTGTGTCGCCGAGCTAACCGCGTTTTAACCGTACTTCCAATATCAACCTTGCCTCGCAAAGTAGCTAACTCTTCGTTATGAAGTACGTAGTTACGATGGAGCCCTCGTTTAACGAGCCTACCAATGTCTTTGGTGAGCAAAGCAGCAAATAAATCGTGAGTGTTGTCAAATTTCTCTGCCTCTATGCTAACCATCTCGTCCATTCTTAGAGAACGGTAGGCATAGGCCAGCATATAGTATATGTTTTTGATAAAGATGCTATCATCTTTGATCACAGCTGAAAGATACCGTTGAGAGTGTTTTTCCACTTAGTTAAACGATTAGGATCATCAAACCAATACTCGCTTAGCATGGGCAAAATATCGTACTCAACTATGGCCTGTAGCCACTCATCAGAAACTTCGGAAACTCCACTAAAATAGCTGTGTCCGATACGAAAACCTTTGCCAAGCGTCGGGTCTGAGGCTATTTCATCATTAAGCTCAACTACTTTGTCGATGAGCACATCAAGGGTGGGGTTTGCTAGATGTTGGCGATACAAGTTGAAGCCTTTGGTGTGAAAACCTGGTTCCATTTCAAAGAAGCTAAACCTACGTCGCAACGCATAGTCAATCATCGCTAATGAACGGTCGGCTGTATTCATCATGCCAATGATGTAGAGGTTCTGGGGCACAGAAAATGGCAGGTCGTTATAAGCCAAAGTTATTGATGTGTCGCGATAATCTCGTTCGATCAGCATTAGCAGCTCACCAAAAATCTTTGACATATTACCGCGATTAATCTCATCAATGATGAAGAAGAAATCTTGCTCGGGGGCCTCAGCTGATTTTTTGCAGAAGCGATAGAACACCCCATATTGGAGGCTAAACCCGTCTCCCGTAGGTCGATAACCCATCATAAAATCTTCATACGAATAGTTTTGATGGAACTGAATGAACTCAACACGCTCATCGTCTTTAGCACCCATTATTGACCACGCTAAGCGTTTGGATGCATAGGTTTTACCTACCCCAGGTGCCCCTTGCAGAATTAGATTTTTCTTGTTGTGAAGCACACCCACCAAAGCTTTATATCGCTCCGGTGACATATACACCTCACGCAAAAAGTCATCGCTAGTGTATTGAACCAAACAGAGACTCTCGGGTGAGGGTTGTGTTATAGCAGGCGCATATAGGTCAACCCCGCTCAGATCAACCCTCTCAAGTGCTTCAACAAGTTCATCTCGCACGCGATAGACAAAGGTACCGGCTTCGCCTTTTTTAGCATTACGTCCCGTATATAGAACTGCCCAGAGGCGTTGACCACCTTCTTCACGTTGCGAAACTGGAATATTGGTTTTATCAATTACACGACGAGCTAAGGCCTGAGACATTACGTTGTAGAAAGCAGCAGTCTCACCATATTTGCTAGCCAAAGCAGCACAGCTTGCCTCCCCGCCAGCATCTAAGAGCCGCTTCATTACCTGTAGGGCCTGTACGGTAAACACATCTGGATTGCGAACCAATGCTTCCCAATCCGCCACACTCAAACCCGGGTGGTACTGGCTGGCTTTGGGAAACCAATGCTGGGCTTCTCGTTCGGCTTTTAGCTGGTCGCTTATAAAGAAACCGAAATCCATCGTCAAAGTGTTGAGGTTGGGGTCTCGATGACATTCAGGGGTTAGTTGCGAACCCAACATAGCCTCAAGCTGACCATCGGCTGTTAGTAACGTACGCACCTCGTTATAGAGGGCAAAGTGGTTACGGACATTACTGGCGTAGGCCCCTTGTTTTATTTGATAGTCAGCCCCAAGCTCTTCTGCTACCGTTCGAGCAATACCATATTTGTAGATGTAGTAGCGATCAGGGAACCGTAGCCACAAGTATGTGGTTATAGCATTTTCGGTTTGATAATGGTTTGGGGCTTCATCCTCATATCTGTCTAGCAACACCCCAGCCGAGCGTTTAAACGCATCAACACGGTCAAAAAGATCGCCCCGCTCATCAAATAACGCCAGAAACATGCTGCGGACATCTTCGGAGAAAGCCTTCGCGAAAGCGACGATCATCCCTCGTGGATAGTGATTCGAGACGTCCAACAAGTTGCCTGTCAGACTCAAGGCCCGCTCGAGCATTGAGGCAAAATCTGGGGCGTTCACCTCCCAAGAATCTTGAAAGTGCTTAACCGCTTCCCACTTGTATTTCTCACGCTCCCATTGATACGACACAAACTGCTGTTTATACCGCTCAAGCCACTCCGTAAATCGAACCTCGTCAATCACAACCTGACTCCCACGTATACCCATGGCGTGCCAATAAGCCTAACGCAGAGGGATTTACAGGTTGCTTGATCGTTAGACTTCGCTAAACCAATACACGCTTGGGGAGGCACTTAGAGGTTTATAAGTGGAGCTGGCGGGAATTGAACCCGCGACCTCGTCATTGCGAACGACGCGCTCTGCCAACTGAGCTACAGCCCCAAGGGTGAATTACTAATTTAACCATCTACCAGCCCACACCGGTAGTTAACAGCTGAGGTTCTAGGCCGACACGAATGCAGAAGCCCTTGTAGCCACAACGACCTCGCTAGATGCTAGCTAACGGCTTACTGCATGAACCCGTTCGTCTGGCACCTCAACCGTTACAGACTCACGCAGCTGCGGCAGATAGGTAACCTTGTGCCGCATAGCCAGCCGAGCCTGGTTAGCTGACCACAAAAGATATACGTAACCGCCAAATAAGCCAGCCGATACCACAAAGAGAAGCCACGCTTTCCCGCCGATTGCCAAACTGGCCAAGAACGTAACCGCCGTAGCCACCATAAGACCGACCAGAATTTCACGGCGACGCTTCTTAGCCGCCGGAGAACACGCACGACTAGCTCCGGCACCGCCGCCCATATTCATAACCCCCGAACCACCCAGCACTGGGTTGTTCACCGACGAGAAACTGGGAACTAACGAATTAGAAGAGCTACGCCCGACTCGCGACATGCTGCCATTGAACCTCTGAAACGAGTTCGCCCCGCGGCCAAAACCGCTGAAGAAACGAAGTAGAGGTGGCAGGAGCACAAACCCCCAAGCAACAACTAGGCCCAGTACCAAAGCGATCTTTAGCAATCCGATTAAAGCTTGTGCCACGTATTAAAACTCCTGTGCGACTCGCCCGAGCAACTAGGCCAAACGGCCCAGCTAACGTGACGATCCGACTTCAATTGTTACAGTTGTACTACGAAGCACGTCTTAGTGCCATAGCGTCCAACAAAAATATTAAGCCTCACGGCGATAAGCACCGGATTTACCACCGGTCTTTTCCCAAAGCGTTATGTCGCCGATGGTCATCGACTTGTCAACTGACTTGCACATGTCATAGATAGTGAGCGCCGCCACTGACACCGCCGTTAGGGCTTCCATCTCCACCCCGGTGCGGTCAACGGTCTCAACCTGGGCCTCTACTTCAATAAAATCTTCTTCAATATGGAAGTTGATCAACACAGCCCCAATCATGAGGGGATGACAAAGCGGAATAAGGTCGGGAGTGCGTTTGGCAGCTTGAATTCCTGCCACTCGGGCTACCGCCAACACATCGCCTTTAGCGAGGGCGCCTTTGGCGACGATGGTGGCCGTCTCAGGCTGCATATACACCCGACCTTTGGCTAAGGCCCGCCTGTGAGTAGCTTCTTTCGGGGTCACATCGACCATGCGCGCCCGACCGAGCGGGTCGAGGTGCGTTAAACCGCTATCAGACATAGCCGCAGTGTAGACCGGCACCCCCACAGGGGCTTATCTAACCGCCGATTTGGCTCATCGATTTGGAAGGGCGTATGAAGTGAACTTGTCCGATCTGGTGACCCGCCCACTTAGCGGCGATATTGTCCGCCACTGCTTGGGCTAGCTCGTCATCGGTGGCCGTCATTCGCAACATAGCCCGCAGGTCAGTGTGATCAAGAGCGAACAAACAAGACCGAAGTTGCCCTTCAGCAGTTAGACGTACCCGATCACAACTTTCACAAAACGACTGTGTCACCGAAGCAATAATGCCGAACTCTCCCTGGCCGTCTAGGAATCGAAACCGTTCAGCTGGTGCGGCACCTCGGGCGTTGCTTCCCAATGGCTCAAACGGAAACTTTGCTCCGATTCGCGCCAAAATCTCGTCGTACGTCACTACTTGGTCACGGCTCCATCCGCCCTGTGCATCGAGCGGCATGAACTCGATGAAGCGAACGGTCACCCCTTTTTCACGTCCAAACTGGATGAAGTCAAGCAGCTCATCGTCGTTCACGCCACGCATCATGACGGCGTTCAGCTTCACCGGCGACAAACCCGCCGCTAAGGCAGCGTCAATACCTGCCAGCACAGTGGCAAGCTCGTCACGACGAGTAATCGCCAGAAAGCGGTCTCGACGGAAAGTGTCGATCGAAATGTTAATTCGTTTCAAACCGGCCGCCGCCAGCGCTTCGGCCTGATGGGAGAGGCTGGTGCCATTAGTGGTGAGGGCCAAATCGACCGGCAGTTCCGCCAAGCGACGAATCAAATCCGGCAGGTGTGCCCGCACCGTTGGCTCACCCCCAGTTAGACGGATGCTGGTAATCCCGTAACGATCAACCATCAGCCGGGCTATCCGCTCAATTTCTTCGAAACTCAGCACCTCTTCGCGGCGCAACCACTGCATTCCTTCTTCAGGCATGCAGTACGTGCAGCGAAAATTGCAGCGGTCGGTAACCGAAATTCGTAGGTCACGATGCACCCGACCAAACGAATCCATTAAGGGCTGGGTCATTGGAATCTAGGGTAGGAGGAAAGCCTTAGGCTTACTCGCCCAGGTTACGAAGTAGCATCACCGACACCGTTTCCCCGGCCGCGACCCCCGTGCCATTTGGTACCACCGCCAAGCCGTTGGCTTCAGCCATGGCACTTAGCTGGTGTGAACCTTGCTCGCCCGCCAAACGAACCCTGAATTGGCCGTCGTAATAAGAAACTACCGAGCGTAGAAAGTGTGTTTTACCATCGACGCGACGTTGTAGATCTTCATCGGCCACGGCCTGAACCAATGGGCGCTCCACCGCCGGATAACCCATCATTTTTTGCAGGGCCCGACGTGCAAAAAGTTCGAAACTGACCATGGCAGAAACTGGATTGCCTGGCAGCCCAAAAATCGGAGTACCAGCAACAGTTCCAAAGGCCAACGGTTTAGCTGGCTTTATCGCCACCTGCATCCACGACATTTCGCCGATGCGATCAAGGACCGCCTTCACATAGTCAAAATCGCCCATCGAAACCCCGCCCGAAGTCACGACAGCGTCACAGTTCGCCACCGCAAGTTCCAAAGCTTGGCTAATAGCCGCTTCGTCGTCGGCCACGAGACCCAAATCAACGGACTCAACCCCCAAACCATCGAGCAGGCTCAACAAGGTAATTCGATTAGCATCACGAATTTGGCCGGGTAATAACGCCTTGGGGCCACTAGTGAGTTCATCACCAGTGGACATGACACCAACCCGCGGGCGTCGCACAACCCGAATCGTTTCGCGACCCATGGTGGCCAACAAACCAAGGTGACCAGCACGCAAGACCGTCGAAGCCGGAATCACCAAGTCGCCTGGTTGCAGGTCGCTGCCGGAGCCGCGAATATTCTCACCCGCAGGAACTGGTTGCGATAACCAAACCTGGGTGCCATCGTCGCTCAGTCGAGAATCTTCCACGATCGCCACAGCGTCGGCGCCATTGGGAATCGAAGCGCCAGTCATAATTCGCACCGCTTGACCTCGACGCACGACTAGATCTTGTGCCAAGCCAGCTGCTTGGGTTCCCACAAGCTGAAGTTGGGCTGGGTTTTCGGGGCTAGCACTATCTAAATCTGTTGACACCACAGCGAAACCGTCCATCGACGAGTTGGCAAAAGGCGGTGAAGCTTCGGTCGCCACCACATCTTCCGCACAAACCAGACCCAGCGCTTCGCCAATGCGAATCTCGACCTCGCCAAGGCGTTTACAACCAGCTAATACCCGCTCTTGGGCTTGCGACAAAGGAATCATGCCGTTGCTCCACGCCGTGCCTGCACTACTAGAGGCCTTCTTTAGCGGCGAAGTCTTTTACTACCCGCAACAGATCTTCTCGCAAGTCTTCGCGTTCCGCCCCCAGCTCTAAAATAGTGCGGATGTAGTCGATTTTGTTTCCAACGTCGAAGCGGCCACCTTCAAAACGCCAGCCGTTCAGCCCTTGAGCGGCCTGCAAGCTGGCCATAGCGTCGGTGAGCTGAATCTCACCACCTTTACCCGGCATAGTGCGATCTATGTGGTCGAAGATTTCAGGCGTGAAGACATAACGACCGATCACCGCTAAATCTGACGGAGCTTCATGAGCCGGAGGCTTCTCCACCAAAAAATCAATCTGCACCAGCGCCTCGGAATGGTTTAGCTCGCTAACACCCGCCGAACCATAGAGATGGATGTCGGCTGGCGGAACTTTCATTAGAGCCACAGTAGAGGTACCAGTTTCTTCAGTAGCGGCAACCATGTTGGCCAGAAGTGGTGAATCGGGGTGCATCATGTCGTCGCCAAGGAGCACCGCAAAAGGTTCGTTGCCAACATGCGAGCGAGCTAACCCCACGGCATGGCCCAGCCCAAGTGCCTCACCTTGGCGCATAAAGTGAATGTCGGCTAGCTCAGCCAGCTCACGAACCGAACTTGCCTCATCAGCCTTGCCCCCTTTGGCTAGCACCGTCTCCAGCTCCACCGAACGGTCAAAATGGTCTTCAATTGCCTTCTTATAGGGGCTGGTAATAATCAAAATGTCAGTCAAACCAACCCGAACGGCTTCTTCCACGATGTATTGGATCGAAGGTCGGTCCACGATCGGCAACATTTCTTTGGGTACCGATTTTGTGAACGGTAAGAACCTGGTGCCCCAACCAGCGGCTGGAATAACTGCTTTCTTGATCTTCGACATATCTATATCACTCCACCAAACGCACTGGTTTAAGTCGGCCGTAGCTTGTTTTCTTCACCGCGCAATATTCGGCGCACATTAGAACTATGGCGTATTAACACCACAAAACTCACACACAGGGTCACCGCCACCTCAAGACCGGGGCGATGGACCAATAGCACTCCGATCGGTAAACCAGCGGCGATAGCGATGGAACCAAGGGCCGCCATGCCCGAAATTTTAGCCGCCAGCACAAAGACCACCAACAGTACGAGCGATACGAGTGGCCACAAACAAAACGCCACTCCAGCCGCGGTGGCCACACCCTTCCCCCCACGGAAACCACGCGTGGCCGGTGCCACATGGCCTAACACCGCCGCCGCACCACACACCGCTGCTAGGGGGCGACCAGCCATCAATAAGGCTGCTAAAGCTGGCGCAAACCCTTTCATGAAGTCGATCAAAAGCACTAAGGCACCCGCCCGCCAGCCACCCAGCCGGTAGGAATTGCTAGCACCTGGGTTGTTAGAACCAGAAGCAGTTGGGTCGAACCCATAGCCTTTACCTACCCATTGGGCCGAAGGGATAGTTCCGGCCAAATAGGCAACCACAATTGCAATCACGGCGAGCGCCACGGAAGTGTTGAGCACAACTTGAGCCTAGTGTCGATAGACTTAGCACTCGCAGATAACGACCGCTAAAAAGCGGTGGCGGATTCACCTAATTACCTTCTGTGGAGATTGGCCAAGATGCCCACCTATCAGTATCGATGTCGTGACTGTGGCGCGGACCTCGAAGTTGTTCAATCCTTTAGCGACGACGCTTTAACCACCTGCCCAACCTGTGCAGGTTCGTTGCGCAAGGTTTATTCAGCGGTTGGAATTAGCTTTAAAGGTTCTGGCTTCTACAAGAACGACTCGGCATCGAGTGCCCGTTCGAGCGAATCTGGCACATCTGATAGCGGATCTGGCTCCTCAAGCTCTGAATCTAGTTCAGCTTCGTCGTCATCATCGTCCAGCGAAAGCTCAGCCACCAGCTCGGCCTAACAACTCTAGCCAGCTAATTTAAGCAATACGGCTGAAGCTAGAATTGACCGACAGTTGGCGGCAAAGACTGAATTTGGCCGCCAACGGGCATCGACTATAACCAGTTTCAGCGGTATCGTACTTACGAGCTCACTTCCCCCTAAAGATTGCTAAATCTGGGGGTAACCCATGCCGCAGGCCAGCCTGGCCGCCTCGCGTGCTTCCCTTAACCGCCGCCCTAAACAACGAGTCCGGGTGGCGCTAAAACGTTGGCCGGTCTTCCGATGGACCGTAGCTGGCGTGGCTGGCCTATTAACGCTTTGGTCGTTGAACGCCACGGTTAGTAGCACCACAGAAGCTGCTGCCACCTACGGAAACCTGGTGGAAGTGGTGGTGGCTAACCGGACCATCCAACCCGGCGAACTGCTCGATCCTTCCTCAGTGCGAGTGGCAGCCTTGCCAGCCGCTTTAGTTCCGCCAAATGCTTTAACAGAAATTCCCTTTGGCCAGTCAGCCCGAAGCTTAATTAGTGCTGGCGAAGCTGTAATTACCGAACGATTAGCCCCGCTTGGGGTGAACGGCCTGGCCGCTGCCATTCAACCCGGAGAACGCGCCATTGCGGTTCCGGTGGAGAGGAACCGGATAGCATTCGAAATTGGCATGGAGGTTGACGTGCTCCAAACGCTCGATCCGTTTAGTGTCGGAGCTTCGAATGCAACCAGCACCGTGGTGGCGGCCGCCAGAGTTATAGCGTTAGAAGAAATGGCTATCACGATTGCCGTGCCAACCAACGCCGCCAACCGAGTAGCTACGGCGCTAGCCAGCTCGGTAGTTACCCTGGTTATAACGCCTGGTTAACGCCACGGCGAGGCAGCTACGGCGATCACAACCACGCCGAGCACCACTCGATAGGCAACAAAGATGCCAAAGCCGTGGTTACGGACCACTCGAAGTGTGGCCCACACTGCCAACCATCCAGTTATGGCTGCCGTCGCCATACCAACCGCGAACGGTGCTCGAAAGTCAGCCGGTATGCCGCCTTCGCTGAAAACACTAACCGCGCTATAAAGACCGGCCCCAGCAATAATTGGTATGGCCATGAGGAAAGAAATCCGGGCCGCAGTATCACGCTCAAAACCCAACACTCGCGCCACCGTCATGGTGGCCCCCGAGCGTGAAACGCCGGGTTGTAGGGCGAAGGCTTGCCCTAAGCCCATCAATAGCGCATCTCGAAGGGTGAACCCTTCGGTCTTACGCGTTCCCACCAAGCTATCGGCCCACCCCAATATCAAGCCAAAGACGATTAGCAAAACACCAATCAACCAAAACTTGTCTTCCCAAGCTTCCAAAACATCAGATAGGAACAATCCGGTAAGCGCACCCGGCACTGATGACGCCACCAAAAACCATGCCACTCGGGCGTCGGTAGTGGGGTTACTTCGTTGTTCACGGTTGAAAATTAAAGCCAAGCCTGCTTTGGCATAACGAACAAGATCATTCCAAAAGTATGAAATCGCCCCAACCAGCGTACCTAGGTGTAAAGCCACGTCGAAGGCCTTGTTCAGGTGAGGGCTGTTAGCGAAATCGTCCCACCCAAAAAACCACGGCAGCAGACTCAAGTGTCCACTGGAGGAGACAGGAAAGAACTCGGTCAGGCCCTGAGTAATAGCCAGGGCGATGGCATGAATTATGGGCAAGTGTCAGTGCGCTTGGATTGAAGGAACGATTCGAGGGGTCCACGGCCGAGCGCGGTCGAAGTAGTGCCCTACAAGTACACCTTCGGCCAACGACTCTTTAAACGATTCTGGCCCGTCGAAGTCGGGCATTTCCACGTAAACGCAGCCCAATGCCGACGGAACATGCGCATCGCTACCGGCGCCCACTAACAGGTCATGCTTGGCGGCAAATTCTCGTGCTTCCAAGTTCAGGTGTTCCAAGCTGGTCTTACCATTCTTACCTTCGATGGCATCCACCAAACCGGCTTGTACCAAATCGTCGATGATGTCGGCTCGCAGATTGGCGCGCATAGGGTCGAAGGGGTGAGGAATATAAACCAACCCGCCCTGATTGCGGATGCGGTGGGCAGCTTCTAGGGGCGAAACTCCAAATGGAACCCGCTCGGTTAGAAACAGGCCAATAATTTCACCCAGCTGAGTGCGAAGCTCTTCACCAACAATCACTCGGCACGGCAGCCGTTTGGTCAGCTCTTTCGCCCCAGCAATGGCGTTGTGATCGGTGATGCAGAGCACGTCAATGCCACTATCTACTACCGCTTGTTCAACCTCATCAGGTGTGGTGGTGGAATCGCCCGACCACATGGTGTGGGAATGCATGTCTACACGTACCCAACCCGGTCGAAGGGGTTCCGCTAAATGCGGATGGCGGTCTATGGCGGTTTCTTCCGCGTCGTTAATCACCTCGGCCACAACATTTCACCTTAGCGCCCACCTAAGGCCACATCACCTACCACCACTGAAGACATGCCAGTTCCGCCCGGCAGCCAGGTGAGGTCGTTACCGATCTCTTTTATGTCAAGCAACATGCGCTGCAGCGACCCGGCGATGCTAACTTCCCGTACCGCCTCGGCAAGTTCACCATTTCTGATCATCAGACCTTCAGCACCAACTGAGAAGTCACCCGAAACTGGATTCACCCCGGAATGCAGGCCATTCATCGATCGAATAGCAAAACCCAGTTCAACCTCGGCTAATAGCTCGGCCGCGGGACGTGCGCCAGGCTCGATGGCCATCACCTGCACACCAGGCGAAGGCAACGAGCGTGAAGAACGAAGCGCGGAAGCAGTGGAGGGCCGCCCAGCTCGACGGCCCGTGGTGCCATCGTAAAGAAATCCACCTAACACACCGTTTTCAATCAGCACGTTGCGCCTAGTTGCCAAGCCCTCACCGTCGTGACTGTCGGCACCTAACGAACGACGATCGGTTGGGTCATCAACGAGGGTTAAAAGGGGTGAAGCTATGTTTTCACCAAGGCGTTCACCAAAAGGTGACCGACCCTTTAACACCACATCGCCCGACAGTGTGCCTGCGATAATGCCCAACAACGTGGCGGCCATCTCGGGTTCTAAGAATAAGGTCAGACGTTGGGAAGAAACCGGTTTCCCGCCCAAAAGTTCCGTTGAACGTCGAATGGCATCGGCGATGACTTTCTCATCATCAATCTCGGTATGCACCCGAGCGGCGTCATGGCCAGAACCAGTGGCGGTGTCATCACCTTCACCGGCAATGGCACCAATAGCCAGCGAGCAACCAGTGCCCCGCGTGGCCAGTGCCAGCCCTTTGGTGGAGGCTAGGGCAAATTGTGAGGCGGAGTCGGACCAAATGGCAGTGCGAACGCTTCGAATACGCCGGTCGCCTTCACGCACCCGACGCTCCAGTTCGACTACTCGAGCGATTTTGTCGGCCTCAGGATAATCGAGCAGTTCTTCACGCCAGTGATCAATCTCGATAGCTTCAACACCATCGGGGTCGACCAATCCTGCAAATTCGTCAGCCGAGGTAAAACGTGCGTTGTCGCGAGCTTCAGCCAAGGTCTGTGACAACACGTCAGGCTCAATCGAACCAGCCGAAGCGAAACCTTCCCGCTGGTCACTGATCACCCGCACCCCAACCCCATGTGAGGTGGCGGAGGTGAACGATTCAACTTGGCCGCCGTGAACCCGAATGGTGGTACGGCGACCCTCTCCAATGGCTACCTCGACCTGTTCATTCGGTTGTGCCTGAGCTACTAGCGCTTCCGCAATAGCCAGTAGGTCGGTCGGGTTGGCAACGCTGGTCATGCCGCGGTGCCCCCAATGGTGAGGCTGGCCACCCGAAGCGTAGGTGTGCCATCACCTACGGGCACCCCTTGGCCGTCTTTGCCGCAGGTACCGGGGCTGCCCATCTCAAAATCATTGCCGAGGAGGTCAATTTGAGAAAGAACTTGCGGTCCATTGCCTATTAAGTTGCCATCACGCAATGGCGCGGTGATCTGGCCGTTTTCAATCAAGTAGGCCTCGGTCATACCGAATACAAAGTCGCCGGTGGCGGTGTTGACCTGACCGCCACCTAATTGGGCCACGAACACGCCGTGATCGGTGGCGGCGATGATATCAGCAGGATCGTCCTGGCCATTTTTGATGTAGGTATTGGTCATTCGCACCATTGGAAGATGTTGGTAGCTTTGACGGCGACCATTACCCGAGCTTTGACGTCCTTCTTTTTGGGCTCGGAGATAGTCCCACATGTAATCAGCCAAAACACCGTCTTCAATTAACACGTTTTCCGTGCCGGGATGGCCTTCATCGTCAATGTTGTAAAAGCCCCACTCTTTGGCCATGGTGCCATCGTCCACCAAAGTCACCAGCGGCGTGGCAACCATTTCACCGCGCCTGTTGGCAAATACAGAAGCCTCTTTAGCTACCAAATCGGCTTCTAGGCCATGCCCGCATGCCTCGTGAAAGAGCACCCCACCACCGCCTTTACCAATCACAACCGGCATCGAGCCGCTTGGAGCGGGCACCGCCTGAAGCTTGGTAAGGGCTCGATTGGCAGCACGACGGGCGAGCTCTTCGACGTCGTATTCATTAAACAATTCGAAACCAACAGTGTGACCAATAGATTCACGCCCGGTTTGTAGTCCCGTGTCTCCGTTCGCAACCGCTGTCACCGAAAACAAGGTTCTAACCTGATCATCGGTGGCGAAAAGCCCGTTGGAATTGGCCACCAAAATACGACGGCGGTTATCGCCATAGCGCACCATCACTTGGCTTATGGCTCCACCAGTAGCACGAGCCGCCTCGTTGGCCCGACCTAAAAGTTCGACCTTGGTAGCTTTGGCAACCGTCTCGGGCAGCACATCGGCCTTCGAACGACCATCAAACCTTGGCTCTAGGTCCACTTCTCGCACCCCACCGCCACCACCACGGGCAGCTTGGGCAGCCACTGAGGCGGCCTGGGTTAAACCGTTTTCGCTGAGATCGGATGTATGGGCGAAACCAGTGGTGTCGCCCACCACCACCCGAATACCTGCACCCCGATCTCGACTCGACGAGATGTCTTCTATCCGCCCGTCATCGAAGGTGGCCCCGCTTGCTTGTCTATCTTCCACAAAGACTTCGGCAAACTCGGCACCTCGACTAAGTGCGGTAGCCAAGGTGCGTTCAACCAACGCCTCGTCGATCATGCCTTTACCTACAGTCCTTTTGAAATACGGTCCATCACGACAAAAAGATGCAGCTTATCCAAGCAGAACTTTCTTGTCCGGCACCTGGTTCCGGGCTGCTACTTCACCATATAGGGTGGTGCGCTGGCGCAGGCTTCGGCCCAGTGGTGCCACAATGGCGGCAAATTCTTCTTCGGTTAGGGCCTGGCCATGTTCGGCGCCAGCTGCCCGCGAAATGTTTTCGTCAATCAGCGTTCCACCGAGATCATTGCATCCTGCCTGGAGCAATTGCTGAACGCCCGTTACGCCAATCTTCACCCAGCTGGCCTGCACGTTGTCGATCAGACCGTGATAGGCAATGCGCGCCACTGAGTGCATCAGCAAGGTTTCACGGAAGGTTGGACCACGCCGGGCTTTACGCTGCAGATAAATAGGTGAGGCCATATGCACAAACGGCAAGCCCACAAATTCGGTAAAGCCCCCCGTTTGTTTCTGTAAATCACGAGTCACTAAGAAGTGGCGGACCCAGCTTTCAGGCTGTTCTACCGCTCCGAACATGATGGTGATGTTGGAACGCAAACCCACTTCATGGGCGGTCTTGTGGGCGTAAAGCCACTCTTCGGTGTTGATCTTGTCGGGGCAGAGAACCTCGCGTACCGGATCATCCAAAATTTCGGCTGCTGTACCGGGCAAAGTCTTGAGTCCGGCGTCCATCAAACGGCGTAGATAATCGGCGAGTGGCTCTTCGTTCCGTTTCGCCCCTTCTGTCACTTCAAGGGCTGTGAATCCGTGAATATGGATGTCGGGAGCGACGGCAGAAACAGCTTTCGCGACATCAATGTAGTAGTCACCGTCGAAATCGGGGTGGATTCCACCTTGCAAGCAGACTTCGGTTGCACCCATGCCCACTGCCTCCACCACCCGGTCGGCCATCTCCTCGAGTGTAAGAAGGTATGGCTTACCGCGAAGGTTGAGTGAAAGCGGGCCCTTCGAAAAACCACAGAAACGACACTTAAAGGTGCACACGTTGGTGTAGTTGATATTGCGGTTCTTGACGAAGGTCACCGTGTCGCCAACAACCTGACGGCGTAGATCGTCTGCGAACGCTGCTACCGCTGCGACTTCGTTACCACGGGCACGAAACAGGGTCAGAAGTTCGTCGAAGCCCGGTTCTTGGCCTAAACGAACTCCCTCGAGAACCTCAGCCACCGGACCATGTAGCGCTGGTTTCGCCGGAACCAGAATCGGCGCCGAAGCATTAGCGCCCGAATACCACGACGACGAACGGTTTTCTACTTCGACGTCAGCCCCTGAACCGACATGCATTTTATCGCGAGTGCGTTCTGGCCAATGCGAGCCACCACCATCTAGAGCTAAACCGTCAGCGTCGCTGCGATCCAGCACCGCAAAGCGGAGCTTCTCATCGAACCAACGGGTTGGGTCAAGTACGAACTCACGGTGAGCCGTGAGGCGGGGTGCAACCGTGAAGCCAGCGGCTTCGGTCACGTCCGTCAGCTTGTCGAGCGCTGGCCAAGGCCGCTCCGGGTTCACATGGTCAGCAGTGATAGGCGAAACACCACCCCAATCATCAATGCCAGCTTCGATTAGCTGCCCAAAATCGTCGGCCAGATTCGGTGGCGCTTGGAGATGCACATCTGGTGGCAGAATAATTCGAGCCAAGGCAATGGCTCGTAGATGCTCTTGTGGCGGGCAAGCTTCGTGACGCCACATAGCGGTGCCAGGCTTGGGCAAAAAGTTTTGCACAATGACTTCCTGGATGTGACCAAATTGGCGATGAATGTCGGCAATGGCCATGAGGGCCTCAACACGGTCAGCCTCGTTTTCGCCAATGCCCACCAAAATACCAGTGGTGAAGGGTATTTGAAGTTCTCCCGCCCAGCGCAAAGTATCTAGTCGACGCTGAGGCACCTTGTCTGGCGAACCCCGGTGGGCATCGAGATCGTCGCGCAATGACTCAACCATCATCCCCTGCGATGGACTGACACCGCGCAACAGCGCCAGCTCATCACGATACAAAGCACCAGCGTTAGCATGAGGCAGCAGGCCGGTTTCGTAAAGCACCAGTTCAGCCATAGCGGCCACATATTCGATGGTTGAACCGTAGCCATGGTCAGCCAACCATTCCTTGGCTATTGGATAACGCTCTTCGGGCCGTTCGCCCAACGTAAACAATGCCTCATGACAGCCTTGCTCAGTGCCGGACTTGGCAATTGCCAGCACCTCGTCGGGAGTCAGATACGGCGATTCCAAGCGAGCTGGCGGTTGAGCAAAGGTGCAATAACCGCACTTGTCGCGACACAACATGGTGAGTGGAATGAAAACCTTGGGTGAATAAGTTATACGGTTTCCGAATAACTCGTCTCGTAAGTCGCTCGCTGCGCTCAGGAGGTCGTCGGTAGGGAGGTTGAGAAGGTCACTGGGTTCCATTGGTCTCCAATTACGCAGTGTTAGGGTACTTCGCACCCGGTCCTGGCCGAGAGCGGATCTGTCCGGGAGGTACCACGACCTCACAGGTTGGGCAACGAGGCTGGGGTTCGATGGGGGTACCGCATTGCTCGTGAATTAGCTCTACTGGGGCACCATGATCGGCATACCAGCGATCGCCCCAGGCCATCAACGAGATCAGCGCCGGTGATAGATCGGCCCCTTTGCGGGTAAGGCGGTATTCATATCGCAAAGGTCGCTGCTCGTATGGAACCTTTTCTATTAGTCCATGCGCGACCAGCTTGCCTAAGCGATCGGTCAACAAATTACGAGCAATACCCAGATCGCTTTGCAGCTCACTGAAGCGATATACCCCCCGAAACAAGTCGCGCAGAACTAGCAAGGTCCAGCGATCGCCTACCACGTCGAGAGTGGCGGCGATCGAACAGGATTGCTCTATCGGTCCCACGAGGGGCCAGGCTACGCTGAGCGAGTTTAAAATTGCAACTCACTCTTGCTAACTCATAGTTACAGCAATTTCCTCAACAGTGGCGCTTGGATTGTTTACAAGGTGGGGGCGGCGATCGCTATTGGCTCATTGAGGTCGAACCACCGCAGGTAATAGTTCATCTCGACCAGCTGATCAGATGGCTCGCCTAATGCTTCGGCCACAGCGTTAAAGTTCGACTCGACTCGCAAATCCGTAATGTAACCCTCTTCATCAAGCCATGCCTTATAAGTGAAAAGACGTTCCATGAGCTTCGGGTCTGCCAGGGCCGAGATGCCGCCCAGATCTGCAGGTGCTGCCAAATAACCTGAATAGAAGCGCTGATCTCCCAATAGATCGACCACGCCCGACTCTTCAACGGTGATCTTCGACATCATCTCAAAGACCCCTTCAAACTGGCCGAGCAAAGCGCTTCGAACATCATCTTGCGACGAGTCCTCGGCCAACAACTGCCACTCATCATCAAAACGTGCCCGAACCCAGGTTTGGTCAGCCACCATTCGCACATGCAGGATTTCGGGCTGCAACTCGCCGGGTAGGTCCTCATCAAGACCTGACATCATTGCCAACGACGTTGATAGATCCATATAAAGCTCGGCAGCCTGGTTCGGGTTATCAAATGAGCCCAGCAATGTAGTTTCATAAGGCCCTAACTGACCCTGATCGCTATCCACGTTGATTAACAAGGTGAACTCATAGCGGCCAGATGTCGCTGAGCGGGTTTTCCACATGGCTGCCTGCACTTCTTTTTCAAGCTGAGCGCTAGCCTCATGTGATGGGGTCCCTGCAGCGCAGGCCACCATAACTAAACTCAAAACGACGCATGCGAAAGTAGAACTAACACGAAAAATAAGAGAACGGTTCACCCAAACTCCTGCGGTTGAATCACAAGTAACCAAATCGGAGTCGGGCTTAACCGACGATGGTGACAGAATGGTCGATCTCGGCCACAAAAACAAGCACCATTTATGTAGTTGCCGCTAAAGGCCGCCGGCCGGAGCCCTCATGAACAACCCAAGAAAACAAAAAACACGCAACGCCTTGGTTCTGGCAACAAGAAGCGTTGTCAGCCTCGGGCTCTTGGGCATTCTCTTTTTCAAAGTCGCGTCGGTCGATCTATCCCAAGCAATTCCCCCGTGGCGACCTTCGAACGGGTTGTGGTTGGGCGGCGCCGCGGTGCTCACGTTTGTAGCGATTGGCATTTCGGCCGTGCGTTGGTACCAAGTGCTAAATGCACTAGGTGTGCACTCACGTTGGCAGCACCTTTTCTCGCACTGCCTGGCCGGACAATTTATTTCCAACGTATTACCCACCACTATCGGCGGCGACGTGATCCGTGTCTCGCGGCTTTCGCGAGAAACCGGACGCGATTCCACCACCTTTGCCTCGGTAGTTTTGGAAAGACTAAGCGGCTGGATCGTGTTACCACTAACAACGTTTTTGGGTTTGGCATTGAACCCTGGTTTACGACATTTGGGCCGGGCCACCTGGCTCGCACTTGGCGTGGCTATTGCCACCCTTATTGGCCTGGTACTCATAACCGTGGTCGTCGCTGACCCCCGAGTGCTCGGTCGTTTCACCGACTCTGCGGGCTGGCAGCGCTTTCTCGGCGCAATCCACCTAGGGATCGACGAGTTGCGGCGCAAACCGGCGGCCGCGTTGTCTGTATTGGCAGCTGGTCTGGGCTATCAATTGGTGCTTATCAGCGCCGCTTTGATGGCGGCATCGGCACTACATATTAAAGAGGTCGGGCCAACCGCGCTGTTGACGTTTATGCCCGCCGTTTTAATCATCCAGGTTCTGCCGATTGGAATTTCTGGTCTCGGAATCCGTGAGGCAGCCTTTGTATTGTTTTTAGGTCCACTTGGGGTCCCGGCAGAACAAGCGATCGCGCTGGGCCTATTGTTGTACCTATTAAACCTGGTCACATCACTTCCCGGCGCTGGCTCTTTCGCTTTCGGGAATCGCAAAACAGCCTCCACAGTAAGCGGCGCAGCTTGAACATGGTGAATGCTAGAGAAGAAGAACCTCCCAGCCCCGCTGAAGTAAAACATCTACACGCCACCCGGCTGCGGTGGTGGCGCGAAGTGTTGTACATCGCCATCTTTTACGGTATTTACACCTGGACCCGGAACCAGTTCGGATCGGCTTCGGTTGACAGCACCATTGCCCACAACCATGCGCTCTGGATAATAAGCGCAGAAAAGGCCATCGGTTTTTTTATTGAACCCGGATTTCAACAACATTTTCTGGGCTGGAAATTTTTCATCCAATTTTGGAACGTGTTCTACGGAACCTTCCATTTTGTCGTCACCGGCGGTGTGTTGGCCTGGCTTTTTGCCCGTTACCGCCACGACTATTCAGTCTGGCGAAACACGCTGGCCTTCACCACCGCCTTGGCCTTAGTAGGTTTCAGCCTGTTTCCGTTAATGCCACCTCGGTTGCTCTCTGCTGACGATGACGAGTTCGGCGCCGGTCACGGAAATCCCCATTTCCAAGATGACTACGGTTTCGTTGACACCCTGGCCGAGTACGGCGGTCTATGGTCATTCAACGAAGGGGCCATGGCGAAAGTTTCAAACCAATACGCTGCCATGCCTAGCTTGCATTTCGCCTGGTCATCATGGTGTGTGGCCGGCACTTGGGGCCGAATTAGACGGCGTTGGCTGCGAGCTTTAACACTTTTATACCCAGCGGCGACCCTGTTTGCCATAGTGGTGACCGCCAACCACTTTTGGCTAGATGCGGTGGGCGGGGCCATAGTCTTAGGCGTTGGGTGGTACCTTGGGAACAAGTTTACGGACTGGACCGAAAGACGAATTCTTGCCCAAACCACGGTTTGACGGCACCTTGACGGAAGGGACATGGAGCAAATGCTCCTTGAACGAATCCAAACCCCCGCAGATCTCCGATCTCTTAGCTACACCGAACTAGCACTTCTCGCCACTGAAATTCGCGAGTTCGTAGTCGATGCGGTCAACACGGCTGGCAGTGGACATCTAGGCTCGAACCTAGGTGTCGTTGAGCTGACCTTGGCCCTTCACCGGGTCTTCGACTCACCAAACGACATCATCTTGTGGGACACCGGCCACCTAGCCTATGTCCACAAGGTTTTAACTGGGCGCCAAGAAGGATTTTCAAAGCTGCGCCAAGAAGGCGGCGTATCTGGCTATCCAAGTCGCCATGAATCGCCGCACGACTGGATCGAAAACAGCCACGCCTCCACGGCGCTTAGCTACGCGCATGGCTTGGCCGTTGCGCAAACTCAAGGCAAGCACCACGACCGCAAAATTGTGGCAGTAATTGGCGACGGTGCCATGACCGGCGGCATGGCCTATGAAGGTCTGAACAACCTAGGCCATTCTCAAAGCGACTGCATCATCGTTTTGAACGACAACGGCCGCTCCTATGCGCCCACAGTCTCGTTTCTAACCGACTCGCTAAATAAGCTCCGCACCAATCCCACCTATGTCCGCGAAAGCACACGGCTTGAACGTACCCTCGGCAAGGTCCCCTTTATTGGCGAATTCTTAACGAAGGGTTTCAACGCCACACGCTTCGCAGCCCGAGAAATGTGGGCGGAACCGGTCACATTTTTTGAACAGCTAGGCCTGCGTTACAACGGCCCTATCGATGGCCATGACGTTCGCGAATTGGAGCGTGCTTTGGCTCTAGCGGCCGAACTGGGCGGACCTCAGGTGGTGCATATCGTCACCCAAAAGGGTCGTGGCTATGCGCCTGCTGAAGAAGACGAGATTAAACACCTCCACGACGTCGGCGGAGTGAAGCCGGGCAGTTATACCGCCGCCTTTAGTGAAACGATTGTGAAGCTGGGCGAGGAACACCCCAATTTGGTGGCTCTAACAGCGGCCATGCCCGACTCCACTGGTCTGCTTCCATTTCAGGAACGCTTTGGCGAGCGCATGATCGACGTCGGTATTGCCGAACAACATGCGGTAACGGCGTCTGCTGGCATGGCCATGGGCGGCTTGGTGCCGGTCTTTGCGGTCTATGCCACTTTCTTAGCCCGGGCTATTGACCAGGTGAATCTCGACGTGGCTTTGCATGGTCAGAAAGTAATTTTCTGTCTTGATCGCGCTGGTATCACCGGCGACGATGGCCCCTCACATCATGGGGTGCTCGACATGGTGCTGATGTCTAAGGTGCCCGGAATGACTGTGTTGGCACCCTCGTCGTATCAGGAACTTCAAGTGATGATGCGTGACGCGGTAGAACTTGCCACCGGTCCGGTAGCCATTCGTTATCCGAAAACCGCCGCTCGTAACGTCAACGAATCCGAGTTGGGCAGCGGTTTCCATGCCCGAAAATGGGCACAAGGTACCGACGTCTGCATTCTATCGGTAGGCAAAATGCTCGAAGCCTCGTTAGAAGCCGCAACATTGTTGGCCGATCAAGGTTTAAGCGCCACAGTTTGGGACGTGCGAGCTGTAACCCCCTTAGACCAAGACATGATCGCGAACGCCTTAGAACACCCTCATGTGATTACCGTTGAAGACGGTTACCGCGACGGTGGTGCCGGATCATTAATCGCGGACGCCGTATCAACCATGGCTCTAGATCGAGGGGTGTTGGCACCCCCAGTCTCGGTGCTTGGGGTACCAACTAGTTTCATCCAACAGGCCAAACCCGATGTGATCTTGTCTCGATTGGGTTTAGACGCACCTGGAATTGCCGCTGAGGCCATTCGGGTTCAAAGCGCAGCAGGTTTCAAGGAAGCACCAAGTCGAGCCTAACGTTTCGTTCAGACTTAGTTCGTGTAATACGGGTTCTGACCGGAGTCATGGTCAGTCACGTCGATAATCTCAGTAATTTCGGGAATCGCCGCTCGCAGTTGCGCCTCAATTCCTTGACGAAGCGTAATAGCGCTAATAGCGCAACCCTGACAGCCACCACCCATCGACAGATACACTTTGGTTCCATCGACACCTGAAAGTGTGGTGAATCCACCGTGTGCAGCTAGTTGAGGGTTGACCACTTGGTCGAGAAGCATGTTGATCTTTTCAGGCATGTCGCCTTCAAGCTGAATATCAATACCTTCAAGAGGATCGGGGCGGTTCGGGTTACGAATTACCAGACCACCCTGCGCCGAGTTGGAAGGCAACGCCAATGTGGCACCGCGTAGTTTGTTGATGCTGTCAGCGGGCACAATGACCGTCAGCCCATCGGTCTCTACTATGGAATCGCCTTCAGCGGCTTCACTAATGGCCTCAAAAGCCAAGTCGTAAGCATATTCCACCCCGCTTTTGCCCACCACCGCTATACGCAAGCCTAAAGTGTCTGAGTTTTCTTCTGCGGCACGAACACCTTTTACCATCTCACGGGCTTCATCAGTCACCGTGACAATGACAGTGGCGTCGGTAGCGGTATCTACATCGGTAGTCATGCCCAAATCCTACCGTTTACAGAGCGCAGGCCAACCTTGCGATCTAGCATCTGGTTATGACCGACCAAGAACAAGCAGGCGACGAGGTTCTCTACGAAGTTAGCAACCACGTCGCGACGATCACCCTTAACCGACCGCATCGCATGAACGCCATTTCGGGTCTGATGCTGCGCCAGCTAGCCGACCGTTTGGCCGAAGCCGACCTTGACCCCGAGGTGCGGGCCATCATCCTAACTGGTGCCGGCAAGGCATTTTGCGCTGGTTTAGACATCAAAGACGCCATCGCCGGAACCGGAATCGGTGGTGATACCAAGTCGGGCAGCGGCCGTCACATGGGAACTAGAAATCATCCAACAACAGTGATGTTTGAGATGGATACCCCAGTGATTGCAGCCATCAACGGCGCGGCGGCGGGCTTTGGCCTCGACATTGCCTTGGGGGCTGACCTTCGGATCGCTTCGGAATCGGCAAAGCTGGTTACGGGCTTCGCCAAGCGCGGTGTAGTACCAGAAAGCGGCGGCACCTGGTACCTTCCCCGGCTTTTGGGTTGGGCTAAGGCGGCCGAAATCGGCTTCTTGGGGCGCGACATGAACGGAGCAGAAGCTGCCGAATTCGGATTAGTGAACCGCGCCGTAGCCGCTGATGAAGTATTGAACGTTGCTAACGAGTGGGCCGCCGAGATTGCGAGCAATGCACCATTAGCTATTCAGGCTATGAAACGCCTGTTCCGACATGGTTTGACGGAAGACTTTCCAGCGCACGTTCACCATGTATTATTGCAGACAATGTTGTTGTTCCAAAGTGCCGATTTTCGCGAGGGAATCAACAGTTTCGCCGAACGTCGACCACCCGAATTTAAAGGGAACTAACTCTGCTTTTCCCCACCGTTGCATTCGCAATATTTTTTGTGGTGGTTTTCACCGCCAACTGGCTATTGCGACCTCATTACACCATCTGGCGCCTGGCAATGTTGGGCGCCAGTCTCTATTTCTACGCCTATTGGAACGCCCGACTTGTTCTGCTCATAGGTGCTTCAATAACCATCAACTACCTCTTTGGGCACGCCGTTGGCCAAGCGCGAAGTCCTGACGGTGAGAAAACCTCAGCCAGTCGATATTTAGTTATCGCTTCGGTCGTAGTGAATCTGGGCATTTTAGGGTTTTTCAAGTATTACGGATTCTTTGTAACTTCGCTGATTTCGCTTAGCCACGACCTTGGCATCGACCTTTCTCCACCGCTAATCGAAGTGATTTTGCCGGTTGGTATCTCGTTTTTCACTTTCCAAGCCATGAGCTACGTGATCGACGTGGGGCGAGGTACTCAAGAAGTGCTTCCATTGTTGGATTTCGCTCTTTACATCAGCTTCTTCCCTCAACTCGTAGCAGGGCCAATTGTTCGGGCCCAAGAGTTTGCACCCCAGATGCACACCCAGCCTGACCCTCGCCAAGTAGCCATGCCGGAGGGTTTCGAGCTGATCTTTAGAGGTCTGTTCAAGAAGGTCGTCGTCTCTAGCTTTTTGGCGACTAACTTAGTCGACCCAGTATTTGCTCATCCCGACTTACACAGCCGCTTTGAGAACTTGGCAGCAATGTATGGTTACGCCATCCAAATTTATGCCGACTTTAGTGGTTACACCGATATCGCTATTGGCGTGGCACTTTTGATGGGTTTCCGCTTCCCGCAGAACTTTGATGCCCCCTATAAGTCGCTGTCGATTCAGGAATTCTGGCGCCGTTGGCACATGACACTTTCCCGATGGTTACGCGACTATCTCTATATTCCCTTGGGCGGAAACCGGGGTTCTACCGCCTTTATGTATCGTAATTTATTCCTCACTATGCTCTTGGGCGGCCTATGGCACGGAGCGTCATGGAACTTTGTAATCTGGGGAGCCCTGCACGGCGGATTCTTAGTGGCTGAGCGGGTGGTGAAAGCCCGTTGGGAGCCTATTGGGGTTCCCGAGCCGGCAGTGAAGGTCGGACAATGGTTCTTAACTTTCCACCTAGTTTGCTTTGGCTGGATTTTCTTCCGAGCCGAGACCTTTAGCGACGCCACCGCCTTGATTGGACGCATTCTTTTCGGGCCTGGCGGAGGTGCCATGGTAACGGCACTTGTCGTAGTCACTATCGTGGCCATGATCGCCTCGCAGTTTGTACCTGAGGATGCGGTGAGCCGAGCCACAACACTATTTGCACAAAGCCCCATCTACGTCCACATAGCCGCAGTGGCACTTGGCTTGGGTCTCATCGACGCACTCGGCCCTGAAGGTGTAGCGCCTTTCATCTATTTCCAGTTTTAATACTTCTTAGCAACGCCGACGTGACTTTCAGCATGCTCGTGAGATCAAATTCGCCGCAAGAAGCAGACAAAATCGCCCTAGGTATCATCAGAAGTGCGATCCACGATGTTGGCGTCGGCTTCGATCAGGTCGAGCACGTGCCGAGCCAATAGGTCGCCACCCGGGCGCGACAGGTGAATGCCGTCGCCTTGTCGCATATCGTGCACTGAGCCGTCCAACCCAGTGAGATAGGCCTCATAATTACCCGACTCGTTAGCAAACATTGAATAGCTATCTATGAATTTAACCCAAGGCCTGGTTGCGGCTTCTGAAGAATAAATTTCGTTCAGCTGCGCCATGCGGCCTGAAAATGCCGAGTCTCGCATAATCGGCTGACCGACCCAATAGACAATGCGCCCGGGAGCTTTCAACAAGTCCATCGTGCCCGCAACACGTCGTCGGTAGTGGTCTTTCCAACCGTCACTAAGACGTTCAAAAACCTGACCGTCAGCTTCCATACCTTGAGCATCATTGGCACCGAACATAATCACCACCGCTTCAGGGTCAAGGCGTTCCATTTCGGTGTCGAGATGTGCTGGCCAGTTGAAATAATCGGGTCGGGTAAGCCCGGTTGAAATGCGATAGTCGAGAGTGCTGGTAATAACACCGGTTTGTTCCACAAAACTAACCAGGGACTGCCCAAATACTTGTGACATCGAATCGCCACCAACCCACAAACGCAAAGGTTCACCTGCGGTAGGGGTACGCAATTCGGGAATGGCCTCGGTGGTGGTCGTGGTTTCGTCGGGGGCTTCCGGTTCCTCGGTTTCACCGCCCTCGGTGCCACCAGTGGTGGTTGAGGTTGTGGTGTCATCAGGTTCAGGGAAGGTGAAGTCGGTGCTCTTATAGGAATCGGCACGACCGGTGGCTTCATCCAAGGCACTCCTGGGCGCGTTAATTCGGAAGAATCCGCTCACGGTTTGTACAGGTTTCCACACCGCCAATGAAAAGTCGCGTGACCAACCAAACGGCTTGCGTTCGGCCTGAGCAACCAAACTGTCAACATTCAAGAACGCGGCCAGCACTAGGCCCACAACCATGACTACAAGCACCTGACCGGCAGGCTTGTACTTTCCATTCACGTCACGATCCTAGCCTCAGGCACTCTGTTGCTTTAGCTCGACCCCAATAATGAGACTTTGGAAGATCTCAGCTGATCAGCTGGTAATTAATACCCAAGAACTCATAAGTGGCGATAGCGCGGCGGTCACGACTTAATAACACACGGCCGTTAACACGTGCTGCTTCTCCGACCAGGGCATCATAGATCATGCCGCCTCTCAGACCGCTTGAGCCCAAGCGATCGAGCAGCTCGGCCTGTTGCTCAGCTGCAAGCCAGCAGCTTTCAGGAAATGCCAGCCGAATAGCCGCTAAGGCGTCGACCATATCCACTCTCAAGGCTCCTGATAAGCGAGTTAAAACCGCCAATGACTCAAAAGCAGCATGGCCTGCGAACGCTAAACGCTTCGAAGCTAATTCTGCCACGCAGACCGAGTGGGCACTGTGAGTAGCATCCAAAAATGGGATAGCTACGCTAGTATCCACCGCGTAAGCGGGCTGAGCTTTATCGTTGGTCGGCATCGCGCAGACGTTGTATGTCTAGATCAGTAAGGCTACGCGTCGCAACGGCCTCGAAGTAAGGCCGTCCATCGTCGGTAATTTGTAGGACACGTCTTGGGGAATCAACCCGATCAATTCTAATTGAGCCGCCTTCGACGTTAATTGTCAGCTCGGTATAGGGCTGAAAATCTAGTTGTTCCCGAATCTCTTTAGGGATAACTATTCGACCAGCTTTATCCATGGTTACCAACATGGTAACCATCCTACCATTTTTAAATAAGCGGCCAATTAACCCGACGAACCGTTGGACCAATCTCACTCTTTCCAGACGGTGAAAGTTACGAAGACGGGGACCAACGAGCGGCGCGAGCACTAGCGGCCATGGCCTGTTAAAGGATTAACTACGAGAGGCCCTCTTCCTCTTCGGCTAGAGCTAACCAACGTTCTTCGGTTTCGTGACGCTTTTCGTTGACGGCCGCTAAAGCTTCACCCAGCTTCGCCAACTCCACATGATCGGCACCCACCGCTTCCACCTCGACAGTTAGCCGCTCATGTTCGCGTTCCAGCTTGGCTAGCTCTTTTTCAACCGATTTAATCTCATAGCGAACCGTAGAACGCGACCGGCCACCGCCACCAACTTTGGCGGCCCGACCCGAGCCGTCTTTACCGGTTTTCGCAAGTGCTCCGGTGGCACCAGAAACGCGTGCAGACTGCTGTCCAGCTGCCGGCCTAGCCTTGCTCTTCGACACCGCACGAGCAGCGCGCCGCTCTTCTTCCCAAGCCGCATAGCCCCCTGGCCGACGCTCGGCGCGACCGTGACCATCAAGCACAATCACATCGGTTACCGTGCGTTCCAAAAAGGCCCGGTCGTGACTGACAACCACCAGGGCGCCCGGCCATTCCTCCAGGAAATCTTCCAAGACCCGCAGCGTGTCGATATCCAAATCGTTGGTGGGCTCATCCAACAACAACACGTTCGGTTTGGCCGCCAGAACAGTTAGTAACTGTAAACGCCGCTTCTCACCGCCCGAGAGCAATTCCACTGGCGCATATTGGTTGTCACTGTCGAACCAAAACTCTTCTAAGAGCCGCTTGGTCGTCCAGTCGGCTTCTTGATGCGGCCCAGCCACCACGTCGCGCACCCGAGCCGTCGGGTCAAGCTCTCGTACCAGCTGGTCGTAGTAGCCAAGCGAAACAGTGGTACCCAACTCAACGGTGCCCTCAAGTGGCGAAATACGCCCGGCAATAATGTCTAACAGCGTTGATTTCCCGGTGCCGTTGATACCCACGATTCCCAAACGTTCCCGCGGGTCAAGGGAAAGGTTAACTCCACGAAACAGCCATTCCTGACCAGGAAAATGGTGGCCTACCCCTTCAAGCTCTACCACTTTGTCGCCCAAACGCGGAGTGCCAAAATGCAAATCTAAGGTTCCACCCCGGGCGGCAGCTTCGGGCCTACCAGTGACGATTTTAGTGGCCGCTTCGATACGGGCTTTAGGCTTGCGGGTTCGTGCTGGCGCTCCTCGGCGCAACCACGCCAGCTCATGCTTCGCCAAATTCCTGCGCACCGTTTCGGCACCAATAGCTTGTTCTTCCCGAATGGCACTCGCTTCTAGATACGAAGCGTAGCCACCTTCGTGCACATAGCTTTTGCCTCGGTCTAGTTCGAGAATTCGGGTGGTGGTGCGATCGAGCAAGTGACGGTCGTGGGTTACCAAAACCAGGCCGCCCTTGAAGGCAGCCAAACGGTCTTCCAACCAAGCAATACCATCAATATCTAGATGGTTGGTGGGCTCATCCAAGATCAACAGATCAGCTTCAGAAACCAAGGCCCGCGCTAGCGCCACCCGTTTGCGTTGTCCCCCCGAAAGTTCGGTTACATCACGTTCTTGGAAGGCCCCCATACCAACCCGCTCCAACACGGCTTCGGCTTCCCACGATTCACCAACTGCAGCCAGCACCTTCCCCGCCGGCAACGCCGCTTCTTGATCTAAAAAGCTTGTTCGTACGCTGCGACCACGCCGAACCACACCACCTTCTGGTTCGATGGTGCCGGCCATCACTTTCATCAGGGTGGTTTTACCAGTGCCGTTTAGCCCAACAATTCCTAGCCGATCACCAGTCGACACCGTAACCGAAACCTCATCGAGCAGAGGTCGGCCCGGGCGGTGTACAGAAACAGCATCGCAGTCGACCAGAATCACGCTTAAAGGTTAGCGACAACGCCCGCGCTATCACGAAGCTGCATTAACCTCTAAGCGTGGTGCAGCCTCGACGACTAAAAGCCGAACCTTTAAATATCGATGGTCCACGTCGTGCTCCACGAGTGTTTCCCACAGTTCCGATCACACCTGGACTGGAAGTGACTCATCGTGCCTCGGGAACCAGCGGCACGATTATCGAAACCGCTCACGGTGGGGTGAAACTGCGCGATCGCCAAGGTCGCGACCACCTCTTTCGCTTGGGTGAAGGGGCTTTCGCCATCAATCGGGAACCGTGCACTTTGGTCTTGCAACGCCCACCGACGGCGAACGAACCGACCCTGACGGCCTCGGGCTCTATTTCAGTGGCCAGTGCTCCCGCCAAGATTGCGAAAGCTTCCCGTATTTTTGTGGAAGGCATCCACGACGCCGAATTGTTGGAACGGGTTTGGGGCGATGACCTTCGAATAGAAGGAATCGTGGTTGAGCGCCTCGACGGGGCCGACCATTTGGGTGAGATCATTCGAAAGTTCGGACCACGACCGGGACGTCGTTTAGGAATTTTGCTCGATCACCTGGTGACTGGAACCAAAGAACAGCGCATGGCAGCGGAAATTAACCATCCCGAGGTTCTAATAACTGGCCACCCGTACATTGATATCTGGGAAGCCGTTAAACCCAAGGTGGTGGGTATTAAAGCCTGGCCTACCGTCCCAAAGGGCGAAGATTGGAAGACTGGAATTACAACTCGCTTAGGCGTTGATGATCCACCGGCCTTCTGGCGTCACATTCTGGCCAGTATTGACAGTTACCGCGATCTGGAAGCACCGCTGGTGGGTGCGGTGGAAGCGTTAATTGATTTTGTTACTGAACCCCAGCACTAGGCCCCCACCGCTAGCAGCGCATACCCCGCTCGGGAAACTCGAGGGTCAAAAGGTAGCGATCGATCCGGTTGTCAACACACCCATTGCCGCTGCCATAGGCGGTGTGATCTTCACCTTTGACCGACAATATGCGTGACGTTTCCAGTTCCTGCCAAAGACGTAAACCCCATTGGTAGGGGGTGGCAGGGTCGCCGGTCGTGGCCACCACCACAACAAGCGGTGCGTCAGGGACACTAAAGGGACCACTTGGTGGGTCACTGTCAACCATTGGAAAGAAATCGCACGGGCTGGGCAACGACACGAACACCGGCCCAACACGGGGAGCAGCCTCCATCACCGCCTGGGCAACCGCCGCTTCATCTTCGGGGCTTTCCGCGGGCGAGTCGGCACAGCTAATCGCCGTGAAGGCAAAGGTTGAATTGTCGTAGCTGCCAGTGGGTGAACGGTCGTTGTATTGGTCGGCTAATTCGATCAGCCGCTGCCCGTCGCCGTGTTCAATAGCGCGGGTCAAGGCGGTGTCCAACATGGGCCACATAGCGGGTACGTACATGGCCATGATCACCCCAGTCCAGGCTAAACCAGCAGTTAGGATCCGATCACCATTGGCTGGCAATGGGTTCTGTTGAAGCGAGGCCAACAAACCGTCTAACTGCTCGGCTGGATCACCTAATTCGGCCAGGTCACAGCGGGGTTCCATACACCAGGCCAAAAACGACTGGATCGAACGCTCAAATCCACTGGCTTGACCCACCGTCATCTCAAGGTCGCTCAAACTACGGCTGTAGGCCCCATCAAGCACCATGGCTCGCACCCGGTCGGGGAACATTTCTAAGTAGCTGGCACCAAGGTAGGTACCGTAGGAGAAGCCCAAATAGTTAATCTCGCTCTCGCCTAAGGCCTCACGGATGCTATCCATGTCACGCGCCGAAGACTGCGTTCCGAGAAACGGCAACAGATAGCCACTTTCTTCAACACAGTTGTTGGCAAACTCTTCGATAAGGGCCACGGCTTCGGCCCGGTCCGACTCGGTTTCCGGCACCGGGTCCATCGCCAAGTAACGATCCAAAAATGCGTCGTCCCCGCAGGTAACCGGGGTGCTTTCGCCTACCCCACGCGGGTCCCAACCGATTACATCGAATCGGTCAAATAGCTCACCCGACAAAATAAAACGTGAGAGTTCGGCAAACTCAATCCCTGATGCGCCCGGTCCACCGGGGTTCAATAGCAGTACCCCCAAGCGTTGGTTTGGTTCGCTTGCCAACCGCCGCACCATGGCAAGCTCGATCTGTTGACCTTCGGGATTGGTGTAGTCAAGCGGCACTTCTAAGGTGCCACGCTCCCAAGGACCAACCCCCGATCGCCACTCGATTGCATCTTCACTTGGCACCGAAGTGGTGGAAGGTCGTGGGGGCTTCGAAACGTCGTGGGTGGTGCTAGTCGATTCCTGCTTGTCGACGCTTGAGTCACTCCCATTTCCAGCACCTAATTCGTCGTTATCTGAGGAACTACTACAAGCCGTTGCAACCAGGGATAACGCCACGAACATGGCCAGCACAGAAGAAGCGACGCGTTTCATGGACCAAACCTTAAACCGAAATCGCCCTCAGAGGGTCTAGCCTGGCTTAGAGGCAGGAGGCCCAGGCGTGGAACGAGCGAACATCCGATTAGGGAAAATTTTCGGTATCCCAGTTGGGATGTCGTGGACTTTGATGGTGGTGGTTTGGCTCTTCAGCCTTGGTCTGGCCGAAGGCCATTTCCCAGCCGAAAGTCCAGGCCACACGTCGGTCAGCTACTGGTTGGCGGCTCTGGTAACCGTAGTAGTGTTTTTCGGGTCGGTTCTGGCACATGAGCTGGCTCACGCCCTTATGGCGAAACGCTATGGCATCCGCACCGAAGACATCACCCTTTGGATGTTAGGGGGCGTAGCTCGTCTCACTGAAACCCCAAAAACACCAGCCGCACAAGCAAAAATTGCCGGCATTGGCCCGATAACCAGTGGCGCTATCGGCGCGCTGTTATTGGCGGCCTCCTGGGGTGTCGCTCAAATCGGGGAAGAACCGCTGGTTGTTTCGGTACTGCGATGGTTAGGTGGAATCAACCTGCTCATGGCAGCTTTCAACTCGTTGCCTGCCAGCCCCTTAGATGGTGGTTCGGTGCTGTCGGCCATAATTTGGTGGCGAAAGAAGAACGCTCAAAAAGGCCAGATCGGAGCCGCACAGGCCGGTCGGATACTAGGTGCCGGCCTGTTGGGTTTCGGTGCCATTCGGATGCTGATGATGGGTGACACCTATGGCTTGTGGGGCATGCTGATCGGCTGGTTCATCTGGCAGAACGCGCAGCTCGAACTACGTGGTGCCGAGGCACGCAACTTGTTACAAGGTTTAACGGCTGTTGAAGCAACGATTCCTGACCCACCGATCATAGATGAGGGCCTCACCGTTGATGGCCTAATTGCCATGATGGGTGCCACTCCTAACCACAGTGCCTTTGTGGTACGGGAAAGTGATGGTGTGCTGCGAAGCGTGATCACCATGGACGACATTCGTCAGATTCCACCGAACCGGCGTTCACAAATGCTGCTGCGCGACGCCGCCATCCCGATTGAGCAACTGACCACCGCCTGGGACACCGATTCCCTCTTAGACGTGATTGAACGCGCCGCCACCGCCAGTCGACCAGAAATTGTGGTTTACGACGATCGGATGTGCTTGGTGGGAGTAATTAGCCGGGAAGATCTGATCCGTCTGGCCACTCATCCACCCAAGCCACGAGCGCGTTCGCGTGACCACGGCTAAATGGCTGAGTGGCTGAATTGTAAGCGTGGTAACCGCACGGCAATAGTCCGGTTACCACGACCCAATGGTTAAGGCCAAGAACTGTATTTAGGTTCTTGAAGCCTCGAAGATGCTCTGAATCGACTTGTCCATGAGCGCATCAAACTCTTGCGCGCTTTGCTGAGCGGTTAGGCCTTCGGTGAACGCCCGAGAGAAACTGGCAATCACCCCGGGGTTGGCCGCGAGACGAGCGTTCGACTCTTCTCGGGTATAACCACCCGAAAGGGCCACCACCCGAAGTACCTTGGGGTGGTCAACTAGCTCTTGGTAGAAACCGTTGGTCTCGGGCAACGTGAGTTTCAGCATTACGCTTTCGCCTTCAGGAACACGTTCCAGTTGTTCCAGAATCGACTGCTTCATCAACGCTTCAGCTTCGGCTTTCTCGGGGCTGTGAATGTCGATTTCAGGCTCAATGATCGGAATCAGGCCCGCAGCCAAAATTTGTAGGCCAACATCGAATTGTTGGGTTACCACGGCCGAAACGCCTGCCGGGTTAGCAAGCTTTATGACCGAACGCATCTTGGTACCAAAGATTCCCAGATCACGGGCACGGGCAAGAAGCTCGTCAAGCCCCGGCATAGGCTTCATAACCTGAGCGCCATCAACCTCGTCTTCTAGCCCCTTATCAACCTTCAAGAAGGGCACCACGTTCTTTACTTCCCACAGATATTCGGCCGTACCACGGCCTTCGATCTGGCGGTCCATGGTGTTTTCAAACAAGATCGCCGCCAAGACGCGGTCACCGTTGAACTGGGGTGAGGTAATGATCCGGGTGCGCATTTCATGCACCAAATCGAACATCTCTTCATCGCCGCTGTACGACTCTGGCGGGACACCGTAGAGCGCTAGCGCCTTGGGTGTGGAGCCGCCGCTTTGATCTAGCGCAGCCACAAATCCATCTGCTGATTTAACCTTTTGGAACTGTGTGTCGTTCATCTAGCCATCCCATGACTCGGACTCGAACATTCCTTCAAGTGTGGCCTACGAAACGAAACGGCGCTATGTCAACGCCGATTGTGGTCCTAAAGTCACAGCTTTAGCTCTAGAACATCGAAGTAGAGGTCGTCACGCAAGGGAACGCCGAACCGTTCATCGCCATAAGGGAACGGTGAGGTCTCCCCAGTGAGCTGGAAACCACGTCGTATATACCAGGCCTTTAGTTCATCACGTTGATGAACTACCTCCATGGCCAGTGTCTCTACGCCCCACTGCCGGGCCTGATCTATGGCGGCTTGTAGCAATGCCGAGCCGGTGCCGCCGGTCTGAAGCCGTGGGTCAACCGCGAAGAGACCAAAATGAGCTTTGTCCGGCGACGATCGATCTAGTCGCAAGCAGCCAATCGCGACGTCATCCTCATCTACCGCCACCAAGAAAACACCGTTGTTGGCATTAATAGCCTCGGTGATTTCACCAACGTTGGTGCGTTGACCGCTAATTAGATGAGATTCTGAAGTCCAACCTGTGGCTTCGCCCCCACCGCGATAGGCCAGAGTCACGAACTCTAAGATGACCTCGGTGTCGGCCGTGGTGGCACAGCGGATAACGGCTTTGTTCACACAGTTACAATATGCCGTTCCCCAGTCACTGGCCGAAGTTCCGCACCGAATCGCGACCCCACTAGTTAAAATCGCGCTCCGGACGAAGCGGCGCTGCACGATAAAGCCTGGCAAGTTCGAATAGCGTTGGGCCCGGCCGCCCTGCAACACTCGGCCTTCATGAAACGGCCCGCCCACCTTGAGTTTTTAAGAAATGATCTTCGCAGGAATCTCTGAATTTGTCACCGGCGACCTGACGGATTGGGTCATTGGCGTTATCGAAACGATCGGCTATTTAGGCGTAGCTTTCTTGGTTTCGCTGGAGAACGTATTTCCGCCTATTCCCTCGGAGGTTGTCTTACCACTCGCTGGGTTCACAGCTAGCCAAGGTGATGCCACCTTATGGGGAATGATCCTGGCTGCGACCGCTGGTTCCGTGGTCGGTGCCTGGATCCTTTATGGCATCTCGGCGGCTATCGGACCGGTGCGGCTGCGTGCGTTCATTCTTCGCTACAGCCGATGGTTTGGTATCAAAGCCACCGATTTAGATCGCTCTGAAGCTTGGTTTGACGACCATTCAGGCATAGCTGTTTTGGTGTGTCGTTGCATTCCACTGATTCGATCGTTGGTCTCGCTGCCAGCGGGATTTCGACGCATGAATTTGGTGTCTTTTACCCTTTACACCGCCATCGGTTCGGCTGTTTGGAACGTGTTGTTAATAGGTGCCGGTTACCTATTGGGTGACCGCTGGGACGTGGTGGGCCAATGGATCGATGTGCTTCAGTACATAGTGATCGCTGCGATTTTGGGCCTATTGGGTTGGTGGGTTTGGACTAGGTTCATAAGCAGCCAAGCACGAACACAACGTGCTGCTGCTTCACGCTCGGAGGGGAAATAATGAGTCAAGAAGTCGTTTCGTTGCTAGCTGATGAATGGGCAGTGTTGGCCGCCTTGGGCGATGACCTAGCCGACAGCGACTGGGACCTACCTACCGAGTTGCCCGGTTGGAGCGTTAAAGACGTCTTTTCACACATGATTGGCACCGAGCGCATGCTGCTCGGCGACCCGGCACCAGCCGCTCCTTCGAATTTCGGAGCTCACGTTAAAAACCCGATTGGTGAGTTTAACGAAGCTTGGATTGCTGAGCGTGCAGACCGTAGCGGTGCTGAAGTGCTAAATGAATTCAAACAGGTAACCACAGCGCGCCTAGCGGCCCTGCAAGCGATGTCGGATGAAGAATTCGAGGCCGAAGGCTTCACTCCTGAAGGACCGGGACCATACCGAAAGTTTATGGAGATTCGCTTGTTCGACTGTTGGGAGCACGAGCAAGATATTCGGCGCGCGGTTGGCAAAGAAGGTCACCTTACGGGTCCTATCGCCGAGCGCTGTATCGACAAATGCATCGATTCGGCGGGTTACGTAGTTGGCAAAAAAGCCCAAGCCCCACAAGGCTCGACCGTGGTGTTCAACATCGTGGGCCCTATTGAACGATTGGTTGGCATTGCCGTTCGTGAACGCGCCGAACGGATTTATGACATTCCCGAGAATCCTGATGTCACGCTGACCCTTGACACTGCTACCTACAACGCTTTGGCTTGTGGCCGTATGAGCGGCGATGAAGCACTTGCGATTGACGCCAACATTATTTCAGGGAACCAAACGATCGGCCAGCAGGTTCTAAACAACCTAGCCTTCACCATTTAACTGGTGGCTGTGCCACCCATGGTCGCTGTTTAGGCCGTTGTGAATTGCGGTGAGATGACCGGCTAAGAGGTCGAGCAAGCGCAGATCAAGATGCCCGCAACAGCAAGCCCAGAACACCAAGCGCAGAACAGCAAACCCAGAACGAGGCTCGAAAATAGCTCACCATAAACGCATATGGTGGCCCACCGGTGTTGCGGTAGGCCACCATTTTTGGTTTCTTGCGACTAATTGAGGCCGCTTTTAAAGCGTTTGTTTAGGCGTTGTAACCCAAAATCGCTTTGGTCTCAAGGAATTCTTCCAAGCCGAAGTCGCCCCATTCACGACCGTTACCGGATTGCTTGTACCCGCCAAAGGGCGAGCTGAAATCTCCGCCCGAGCCGTTGACATGCACGTTACCGCTTCGGATTTGGCGGGCCATGCGCTTGGCGCGTTCCGGCGAACCAGAAACATAACCCGAAAGGCCATACACGGTGTCATTGGCGATGCGAATGGCGTCTTCATCATCTTCATAGCCAATTAGCACCATCACCGGGCCGAAGATTTCTTCTTGGGCAATGGTCATATCGTTGGTGACATTAGCGAAAACGGTTGGGCGCACATAGTGACCGACGTCTAAACCTTCAGGCTTACCCGCACCGCCAGCCGCAACCGTGGCACCTTCAGATATACCTTTTTCAATCAGCTGCTGAATACGGCCGTATTGAACACCAGATACCACAGGCCCGATGCGGGTGTTTTCGTCGTTCGGGTCGCCAACCACCAGTTTGGATGCCGTTTCGGCGGCAATCGCCGCCGCTTCTTCCATCCGCGAATGTGGAACCAACATACGGGTTGGGGCGTTACAAGACTGACCAGAGTTACTGCACATTGAGGCGTAGTCACGGGCGATCACCGACGCAAAATCGGCGTCGTCCAAGATGATATTGGCCGACTTGCCACCCAGTTCTTGGGTCACCCGTTTCACGGTTGGGGCTGCGGCTCGGGCAACTTCGATACCGGCACGGGTAGAGCCAGTGAAGGAAACCATGTCGACGTCGGGATGAGCTGACATTACCGAACCGACGTTAAGTCCATCGCCATTGACCAGGTTAAATACCCCTGCTGGCACCCCAGCTTCGTCAAGAATCTCGGCAAACAACAAGGCGTTAAGCGGTGCCACCTCGGATGGTTTGAGAACCATGGTGCAACCCGCGGCCAAGGCTGGTGCCACCTTGCAAGCGATTTGGTTCATGGGCCAGTTCCACGGGGTAATCAGCGCACAAACACCGATTGGTTCCCGCACAATTTGTGTGGTGCCGCGTTCTTCTTCAAATTCAAAGTTGGCTAAGGCCGCTCGGGTTGTCATTAGGTGGCCTAGCCCGGCAGTGGCCTGAGCTCGATTCGCCAGGCTGAGCGGGGCACCCATCTCAGAGGAAATGGTGGTGGCCATTTCTCCTAAGCGTGACTGGTAGACTTCGATTATTCGGTCTAATAGCGCCAGCCGCTCCTCACGAGTGGTTTGTGAGAACGTGGTAAATGCTGCTTTGGCAGCGGCCACCGCGTCGTCTACATCGCTGGCGTTGCCCATGGCAATCTTGCCTATGGGTTCCTCAGTAGCAGGGTTCTCTACCACTAGAGTTTCTTTGCTGTGTGGTTCTACCCATTCCCCGTTGATGTAGAACTGCAATTGATGGTCCATCGTCCCTCCTTGTTTGTAACAGCAGCCGAATTCGGGTGCTGTCACCCCTCCTGAATAATGAAACTTAGTAGCTACACCCGGAGTAACACCTAATGACCCAGCAGGGTGAATTGTTTTCCTATGCCCGCGAAGTAGTCGAAACCTCCGTCGCCGATGAGATGAGCGAGTCGTTTCTGGCGTACTCGATGTCGGTCATCACCTCCCGTGCGCTACCTGATATTCGTGACGGATTAAAACCGGTGCAGCGACGGATTCTGCATGCCATGTACTCTATGGGCATTCGCGACGATACCCCCACCCGCAAGAGCGCTCGGGTAGTGGGCGAAACCATGGGCAAGTATCATCCCCACGGTGACGCGTCGATCTACGATGCACTGACCCGTCTCGGTCAAGACTTCAGCCGCAATGTGACCTTGGTGCACCCCCAAGGCAACTTTGGCTCTCTAGACGATCCACCAGCGGCAAGCCGTTACACCGAGTGTCGGTTAACCAGTGCCGCTATCGACATGATCGGCGAGATTGGCGAGAACACCGTCGATTTTCGTGCTTCCTATGATGGCGAAAACACCGAGCCCATCACACTGCCTGCTTTATTGCCGAACTTACTGGTGAATGGTGCCGCTGGTATTGCCGTGGGCATGGCTACCAATATGGCACCTCACAACCTGGTCGAGGTCTATGAAGTAGTGAAGTTGGTATTAACCAAACGTCGACCTAGGCCGACTACCGAGGAGCTAATGCAAGCACTACCGGGCCCTGACTTCCCTTCAGGTGGCGTGGTGGTAGACGAAGGTTTAGCCGAGATTTACGAGACCGGTCGCGGCACAATTCGTATTCGTGGTGTGGCCAAGGTTGAACAGCTCACTGCACGTAAAGTGGGTATCGAAATTACCGAGCTACCGTACCTGGTCGGCCCGGAACGCCTCATGGCCAAAATAAAAGAACTTATGTTAGCTGGCCGCTTAAACGGCATTGCTGAAGTGCGCAACCTTACCGACCGCCACCATGGCCTACGGATTCAGGTCGAATGCAAGGCCGGAGTGAACGCTAAAGCAGTGCTGGCCGAGTTATATCGCCTCACTCCCCTTGAAGAAACCTTCGGTGTTAACAACGTGGTTCTGGTGCGTGGCGAACCTCGCACGGTCGGGCTTTACGAACTGGCAGCCGCCTACGTTGAACACCGCTTAGAAGTAGTGGTTCGCCGTAGCCAGTTCCGCCTTGAAAAAGCACAAGCTCGCCTCCACATCGTGGAAGGTTTCCTAATAGCGCTCGACGCTATTGATGAAGTAGTGGCCATAATTCGTGCCTCCGCCGACACTCCAGGTGCGAGAACCGCATTGATGGAACGTTTTTCGCTTTCTGAAATTCAAGCCACCGCTATTTTGGAGATGCCGCTACGCCGCCTAACTGCTCTAGAGACTCAAAAACTCATCGACGAACGCAACGAGCTGAACACCACGATTGGCGAGTTGGAAGCAATTTTGGGGTCGGAAACCCGCCAACGCACCATCGTCTCGAAAGAGCTTGGCGCGGTAGTCGATCGCCTAGGTGTCCCACGCCGAACCCGTATCGTGGCACCCAGCGCACTGGAGCAAGCTCCTAATACCAAGACCGAAAGCCTTGAAATTAAAGACGACCCGTGCGTGGTTACCTGGTCGGTTACCGGACGTTTGGGCCGTGAAGATGGGGAAGGCACGCCCAAAGCCACCTTCGGCCGCCACGACGTATTAGCGGCGCGCCTGACCACCACGAATCACACCCCGGTGCTGGTGCTGACTAGCAACGCGCGCCTGTTGAGCTTGCCCGCCATGGAGGTTCCCGATGTGAACAGCGGGCGCAGTCGAGGTGCCAAGATCGAAGAAGTGGTCGAACTTTTACCTGGGGAAACAGTAGTTAACGTGGCTATTGCGCGAGAGCACCCGTGGTTGTTGGTTACCCGACAGGGGGTGGTCAAACGACTAAGCCCCGAGGAGCTTGGCAGCACCAAAGCTGGTAGCGAAGTGATGTCACTCAAGGCCGACGACAAACTAGTGGCGGCTCTTGAAGCTCCAGAAGGTAGCGAAGTTCTACTAGTTGCCAGTGATGCTCAGGTGCTGCGCACCGCAACCGACCAAATCAGTATTCAAGGCCGAAGCGCCGGCGGGGTGGCTGGAATGAAGCTGAAAGACGGTGCGACCGTTATAGCAGCCGGACTTGGCGAAGCCGGCACCATGATTGTCAGCGTAACCAACACCGGAACTTCAAAGCTGACCGCCGCCGCCGAAATACCGGCAAAGGGTCGTGCCACGGGCGGAGTGCGCCTCACCAAGTTCCGAAGTGAAAGTCATCTCGCATGGGCGCATGTGGGTCCGAACGATGATTTAGTGGCCATTATTGGCCAGGAGGACAACCCAAGCCGGGCGGAAAGCCGACCGGTGCCGCTGATGTTGTATCCAACCCGACGTGACGCACCCAGCAGCGTGGGAGAAGAGCATGTCTTGGTTGTGGGTTACAGGAGATTTTGATGGCTAAGTATGACGCGTCTCACATCCAGGTTCTAAAGGGCCTCGACGCCGTTCGCAAACGGCCGGGCATGTACATCGGCGGTACTGGTTCCGAAGGACTCTCACATCTACTTTGGGAACTGATTGACAACGCTATTGACGAAGCAGCCGCCGGTTTTTGTGACCGGGTGGAAGTTACGTTCCACCGTGACGGCTCACTTGAGGTAGCCGATAACGGCCGTGGTATTCCCATTGATGTGAAGGAGCATGGTCGTAGCGCACTTGAGGTGGTATTCACCGAGCTGCACGCTGGCGGCAAGTTCGGTTCAGGCGCTTATGCCTCTTCCGGTGGACTGCACGGTGTCGGTGCTTCGGTGGTAAACGCGCTAGCCACAAAATTAGTGGCGGAAGTCGACCGCGATGGTGCTACCTGGCGGTTAACTTTCCTGGGCCGCCAACCGGGCCGTGTTGACGCCAGCGGTAGCTTCGTCCAAACCTCCGAGCTAGAACGGGTGAAAGGCGTTCGTCGTGGCACCACCGGCACCCGAGTACGTTTTTGGCCTGACAACGAAATCTTTGACCCCGACGCCACCATCGAATATGCGGCGGTGCGGGAACGTATAGCTCGGCTGAGTTTTATTGTGCCTGGCCTCACCATTCGTCTAACCGATAAACGTGTTGGTGGCACTGGCGAAACAGAAGAGTTCCTGGCCCGCAATGGCATGGTCGACTTCGTTGAATATTTGAGCGTTGGCGAAGCCGTCACCGAAGTGATCTCGTTTTCTGGCTCCGGTACCTTCAGCGAAAAAATCGCTCAAGGCGGGGCAATGGTCACCGTCGAGCGTGAATGCCAGGTGGAAGTTTCCATGCGTTGGGTGAAGGGCTACGAACCCGTGGTGGTGAGTTTCGTAAACACCATTCCCACTGCCGAGGGTGGCACGCATGTGGCTGGTTTTGAACGTGCCATGACCAGGGTTGTGAATGATGTTTTGCTGAACGATCTACGCAAGTTGGCCAAGCTTGCCAAAGAGGGCAAAGAAAAAGCTACCAAAGAAGACGTACAAGAAGGTTTGGTAGCCACGCTTAAAGTCACTCTGCCCGAGCCGCAATTCCGTGGCCAGACCAAAGATGAGCTGGGCACGCCAGGTGTGCAAAGCATTGTCTATGAGGTGGTTAAGACTGGTTTTACCCGCTGGATTGAAGGCGACGGCAAAAAGGTTCAAGTGAACGCCGTTCGTGACAAGCTCGCCAATGCTGTCATCAATCGGGTCACTTCACGTCAAGCGCTTGAAAACAAGCGGCGAGCAGCCAACCTGGGCTCGGCTGGCATGCCAGACAAGCTTTACGATTCTCGCCGCCACGGACCACGTTCAGAGCTAATAATTGTGGAAGGTGATTCGGCGGCCGGACCCGCCAAAGCCGGACGAGACTCTGAGCTCCAAGCAGTTTTACCGATCCGCGGCAAGATCGTTAACGCTGGTAAGGCCACCGTAAAACAGGTGTTAGACAACGCCGAAGCCCAGGCCATCTTCACCGCCGTAGGGGCCGGCCAAGGCAAAGATTTCGATCTCGAAATGGCCCGCTACGGCCGGATCATCATTCTGTGTGATGCCGATGTTGATGGAAGCCATATCCGCTGTTTGCTTCTCACCTTGTTCCATTCCTACATGCGCCCCATGCTCCAAGCGGGCCGCATTTTCGCCGCCCAACCACCGCTGTACACGACCAAAGTCGGTGGAAAAACCTACCGGGCGTGGAGTGACGCTGAGCGAGACGAGATAATGGCTGAGTTGACCAAGGGCAACCGCAAAGCCGAAAGCATTGAATGGACACGTTTCAAAGGCTTGGGCGAAATGGACGTGGACGAACTGGCCGAAACTGCTTTAGACGCCGATAGTCGGATTCTGCGCCGTATGACCATGGACGACGCTAGCGACGCTGCGCGGGCTGCCGACCTCTTTGAAGTTCTCATGGGCAACGATGTTGCGCGACGGCGAGAGTTCTTGTTGGCAAACTCAGCCTTTGTAGATCAAGAAGCCCTCGATATTTAGTTTCGTTTGGCGGCTGCCCATTTTGCCGCCGCTTCCCCCATAGGAGTCGACGGCGCAGCGTTGGTGAAAGTCCATAGCTCTTCGGTGATGCGCCGCCAGTCGGCCGTAGCTTCAAGCTGACCAAAAATAGCGTAAAGACCGAGGTTTATTCGCTGGATGATCACGAACGCGGTTGGCACGTTGATATGCGCCATTACCGCTTCATACGGGCCCTTAGCATTAAACATGTGGCGCACAGTTTGGGCGGCGTATTCGGAGGTGATGGTGGCACGACCAGCATGGCGAACGAATTCGTAAAAGTGGTTGAAATAATCAAACACTTCGTCGTCGCTGATAGGCGCATTGGGGGTGAGAAGCCCCAAGTTTTCGATAATGCCACGGAATTTGGGCGGGTCGGGGTTGACCACAATGGCCAGAATCAGAGCCTCGAAACCACCAAGTTCTTCCGGGGTGAAAACCTTGACCAAACCGAAATCTAAGAACGTGACCTTACCTCCAGGCTCAAACAGGTAATTGCCTGGGTGCGGGTCACCGTTGAAAAGCCCAAGACGGTACAAACTTCCAAAAGCGAAGCGATAAATGGTCTCGGCTGCTAAGTCACGTTCAGAGCTTGGCCAGGTCAGTACCTCATCAAAACGCACTCCGGCGGAAAGCTCGGTGGTGAGCACATGGTTAGTGCTGAACTCTTCGAGGACCTCGGGAATGATGATGGTGGGGTGCCCTCGGTAATAGTCGGCAAAGCGCCGCTGGTTTTCAGCTTCTAAACGATAGTCCAGCTCTTCTACCAAACGTTCTTGAAGTTCGGTCACAATTGGCACCGGGTCAAGACCGGGAAACAGGTAGCTCATCGCCCCAAAAACCATGTCGGCATTGGCGAGATCGTTTGCAATGGCTTTGTCAACACCTGGGTATTGCACCTTCACGGCTACTGCTTGGCCGTCGTGAGTAATAGCGCGATGAACTTGGCCTATCGAAGCGGCTGCGATTGGGGTGTCATCCCAAGTGGCGAAAACCTCGGTAGGAAGACCACCTAGTTCGGCCGCAATGGTGGCATCCACCAGTTCTTTCGACATGGGCGGGGCCGAAGCTTGTAGCTGCGCCAAAGCATCTCGAACATGGGGAGGTAAGCCCTGGTCTAGGTAGCTGGCCATTTGGCCAATCTTCATGAAGGCACCCTTCAAGTTTCCCAGGGCCTCCACCACGCCTTCGGTGGTTCGGATTTCAAAAGTTCGGTCTAGTTCTTCTTTTCGTTCCGCCGCCGCGAAGATTCTTTTGGCGCGGTACCAGGCGTAGGCGCTGGCGGTAGTACCACCCAAACGCATAAGAGTGACATTTCTTGAAAGACGACTCTGACGACGCAACGCCCGGCCTCGACTGCGTCGTTCTAAGAGCGCCCATAGTGTGGCCATGGTGCCCACCAGCGCGAAAACAACCGCCAGAAAACGTGTTTTTGCCTTTCTTCCCACGTTACGGGTTTAGTCGGTTTTCCAAGAAAGTTCGCAACGCGGCTCACTTCGGGCCAAAATTCCTTAGGTGAAGATCGATAAGCCGACCGCCAACGCCTTTATTGCCATCGACCTGCAAGGCGCACCTTGTTCCACCGGAATTGTTCGTGCCGCCCGCAAGATACTCCAAGGTGGTGCCAAAAACTTGGCCCGCACCACCACCTACACCTTCGCCGCTCGTGAGCTACAAGTTGGCGGAGCTTCCGCCGGAATCAGCGCTGAAGGTGATGCTGTCGAAGCAGCCATTGCCGATTTTGTCACTGCGGTCACCCCTCGGGTTGAGTCGGGCGAGCTTGCTTTCGATGCTGGCAAAGGCGTGACCGGCGAGGCTCTAAGCGCTCTTTCTTCAATCGATAAGCGCTCGACGTTACGTCACGAAACGTTTGAGGGTTTCCCTCTAGCGACCTATCTAGTGGCCATTAGCGCCGTGGCTAGCGCCGAGGCCGCTATGGGTGCTCTAGAAGGCAAAACGGCGATTGTTGAGGAAGGCCCAAACACTGCCGCTATTACCGCAGTTTTGGCCGCCTATGGAATTCCAAGTGTGGAAACCGATCCTTCCAAAGAAGTCGACTTGTTCTTCACGGCGTCAAACGATGGTCGCCTCGACGGCGAAACCGCTGGCGTACTTTCGGCCAAGGCAGTCATACCGACTGGTCCTCATGCCCTCGGAGCTAAAGGTTTAGCGGTACTCCGGCGTCGAGAAATTGTGGCCGTGCCCGATTTCATTGCCACCGCTGGTAGCAGCTTTGCTGGTTGGCCTGGCGACGCCGCCAATGCTGCCGATGCCGTGGAAGCTACCAAGAAGTTTGTGCAGGGCTTCATGGCCGACGTGGTCAGCCACGAAGACGGCCCCGTATTAGCTGCCTGTTACAAGGCCGAAGCCTTCCTAGCGACTTGGCAAGAAACGCTGCCCTTTGGTCGGCCTCTAGCTTAGATAGGTGTAGGGGACGACCAAAACGCTCCCCTGTCTGGTTACTTAGAACCCTTCTTAAGGCGGCGCAGCAACCAAAACAGCAGCACCGCTCCGGTCGCCACCAGCAACGGGGAAAGCTGCAGCCAAAACGATGGACGTACCTCTACACGTCGTAATGGCACCGGCAACTCATCCGACACTTCGGGCATATCGGGAACTAGCTGAAGGTTTGGCTTGTTGTTCTCGCCCCCATCGCCATTGCCATTAGTTGGGGCGGGACCCAACAAGGCATCAATCGGAGCAGCATCATCTGTGGTGTCAGCATTGGGAACTGTCGGGTTAGGCCTAACTCGGCGGGGATCATAACCAGACATGTTTTATCCTCCAGTCGCGAAACGCGAAGTAGATGAAGCTTCTGCCTTAATCAGAGCACGAAACAGTTCCTGAAACTCATCAGCTGCCTCGGCAGCACCGGCCCGCGCCCCTAGCGCATGCACGGGCAGTGATTGTGCGCCTGCTTCAGCAATGGCGGCCCGTTGGTGAATCGGAGGTAAAACCAAGTCTGGATAATCGTTAGAGAGTTGCTCATACCAATAGGCAGCATCACGAGTACGAGCAATGTTATTTACCACAATTCCAGCTACCGGAAGTCCTTCAGAGCGACGCTGCCCAACCCGCTCGATGGTGGCCAACACTTGGGCTACACCGTCGGTTGCCCAGGCAGCTGGGGCGGTCACCACAAGAGCTTTTTCAGCCGCGAAAAGGCCATTCACAGTCAATAGTCCAAGTGATGGTGGACAGTCGATCAGCACCAAATCGAAAGAGGCACCACTCAGCGCCTGGGCTAAACGATCCTGAGCCCCGATTGGATCGGTCGCCAAGAGGGGCTCGCGGTTCGCCAACGAGGGTGAACTTGGCACCACCATTGGAACCACACCCACTGGCGTTGGCCACTGTGCTGGCACCGCGACTTCAGCCACGGTACCGGCATGTTCTTGTGCTAATAGGAAATCAACGGTGCGTTCGGGGTTATACACGCCAAGCCCGGTGGTGGCATTCGCCTGCGGGTCGAGGTCTACCACCAGTACTGAATAGCCCGCCAGTGAAGCCGCTGCCGCCAAACCGAGGCTGACCGTGGTCTTGCCCACCCCTCCTTTTTGGTTCACAACCGCTAGCGTCAACATTCCATCCACCGTAGCAACCCCCAATCGACCGAACCGTTATGGGGTCACGTTATGGAGTCATCAGTACTCGGCCAAAGGCTTGACGACTTTCCACATAGGCGTGCGCGTCGCGGGCTTGAGCCAAGGGAAACACCCGGTCAATTACTACCTGCAGTTCACCTGCGGCTACGTCGTTGATTAGGCGCGCAATGTTCTGATAGGCACGGTCGCTATAAGCCAATTCAGCACCCAAATAGACACCGGTAATGGACTGGTTCTTGCCCATTAGTGGGCTCACATTCAACGGTTGGTTGTCACGTCCAGCATTGCCCACGTACGAGATTCGACCTCGGTACGCCAACGAGGCCATGCTGGCCGCCAAAGTCGAACCAACCGGGTCAACCACCAAGTTCACTCCCTGATCATTGGTTAAACGAAGCACCGCTTGGGTGAGGTCTTCCTCCACATAGTTAATGCCATGATCCAGACCGAATTCGGCCAAGCGGTCTAACTTTTCTTTAGACGACGCCGTAGCAAAAACCGTGGCTCCAGCACGTTTGGCAAGCTGAATAGCTGCAAGTCCAACTCCGCCAGCACCAGCTTGAATCAAAACACTCTCACCAGCCTGTAGATGGCCGAATTCGAAGAGGCAATCGTCGGCGGTGCCAAAAGCGACTGGGATACAAGCTGCAAGCTCGGTGTTGAGGTTGTCAGGAATCAACCAGGTGGACTGAACCGGCGCCGAAACCAACTCGGCGTGGGAACCGTCGGCCACGGTGGCGACTACGCGATCACCAACCTTACGGTCGGTCACCTCAGCACCAACTTCGATGATGGTACCTGCACATTGATAACCCACAATGTGGGGAACCTTTGTGAGCAAACCACCCAAGCGGTGCAAGGTATCACCACCCTCGATGCTGATGGCTTCGACCTGCACAATCACCCCTTTGGGATGAACCTTAGGGTCGGGAACGTCTTCGTATTTAAGGACGTCGGGGGAACCTGTTTCGTAGTAGACCGCAGCTTTCATACTTCAAAACTATGTCATTGAGCGCCAGAGGGTACGGTATTGACCTATGAGCAACAAGACTATTGCTGGCAATTTCTTTGAAGATTTCGCAATCGGGCAGGTGCTCGAACACGCCACACCGCGCACGATTACTAGTGGCGATGTTTCGCTGTACACCGCTCTGTACGGCCCCCGTTTCGCAGCGAATTCATCCGATGAGTTCGCCCGTTCCTTGGGTTTTCCACAAGCGCCGATTGACGATTTCCTGGCTTTCCACATGGTTTTTGGTAAGACCGTGCCCGATGTGTCGCTAAACGCCGTGGCCAACTTGGGTTATGCCAACGGCCGCTTTGGGGCTCCTGTCTATCCGGGCGACACAGTTAGCACCACCTCCACGGTGACCGGCTTGAAAGAAAACTCGAACGGCAAGACCGGTGTCGTCTATGTGAACTCGGTTGGTCGCAACCAAAACGGCGAGATGGTGCTCGACTACACCCGTTGGGTCATGGTGCACAAGGGTGATCTAGACGCCATGACACCCGAGCCAATCGTGCCTAATTTGCCCGAGACGGTAGCCACCGCCGAGCTGGTTCTGCCCGAGGTTTCCATGGCCAACTACAACTATTTATTGGCTGGTTCACCATTTCGGTGGGGCGACTATGAAGTGGGCGAAAAGATTGATCACGTCGATGGCATGACCATCGAAGAAGCTGAACACATGTTGGCCACGCGTCTATACCAAAACACTGCCAAGGTTCACTTCGATCAGTACGCTGCCAATAGCGGCCGCTTCCAACGCCGTTTGATCTATGGTGGCCACATTATTTCTTTGGCTCGGGCGCTTTCTTTCAACGGTCTAGCTAACGCCTTCAAAGTTTTGGCCATTAACGCTGGCTCTCACTCGAACCCAACCTTCGCTGGTGACACCATCTACGCCTACAGCGAGGTGCTAGAGCAAATAGAACTCGATTCTTCAGATCTAGGTGCGCTGCGTTTGCGTTTGGTGGCCACAAAGGATCATCCGGCCGCTGATTTCCCACTTCGTGGTGAAGATGGCAAGTACGATCCCGCTGTCGTGCTCGACCTAGATTACACGGTGGCGCTGCCCCGTTGAACCGCCATTGCCACGGTAATCAGAGGCCACTCGGCGGGCGTTAGCCACCGCCAAACATGTGGGTGGTCAAGCGACTTTGTGGCAAAGCACGACCTAAAATGTCACAGCCTGTTACTAGGGTTGCGACATGGCGAAACTTGCCCCTAGCGGTACTGAATTAACCCAACACAGTCAGCGTTTTGCGCTGGTGCCAGCCGGGCCTCAGGCGTTAAACCGTCTTGGGGCCCTTATCGCCGAGCTCAAAGGCCAGAATCCACTGGCACCAGTCACCGTGGTGGTTCCGCATTCCCTGGCCGGTTTGGCGACCAGGCGTGCCCTGGCTATCCGTCCAGCTGGGGTGGTAAATGTCCGCTTCGATATTTTGCCGCGCATTGCCGATGGTTTGGCAGCCGCATCTTTGGCTGCACAAGGTCTCACCCCATTGAACAACACTGTTCTGGCAGCCGCCGTAAGGCATGTGCTGCGCCAAGAACCCGGTATCACCTTGGCGTCGGTGGCAGCACACCCGGCCACCGAAACTGAAGTCACCCGTTTTGTGGGTATGTACAACTCACTTTCTGAGCCAGCAAAAGCCACCCTTGCCGCCCATAGTGCCACTAGCAGTGACTTAGTTAGTTTGGTGACTCGGGTGAACCAGCACCTCGCTCATCGCTACAGCCGTCATCAAGCACTAGCGGAAGCGGCATCTCTGGTCGCAACAAGCCCTACGGCCACCGATTCGTCGAATGAGCCGGTGGTGGCCTATCTGCCCAGTTACCTAGGGCCCCACGAATTGGCCCTATACGAAGCTTGGGCAGCTGCCGATCGTCTTTGGGTAATCGCCGCCCTAACCGGCTACGCCGAGGCCGATGCCGTGCTCCGGCCGATGTTGTCGCGCTTTGAACCTTTGTTGGGTGCACCTCAGGTTGTACCAGCTGCGGCCGCTGACCAAACGCCGAGGTTAAATGCCGCGAACGCTGCTACGAAGTTGAAACAAACTGGCTCTGCCAGTTCATCAGGCCCTGCAAACTCTTCAGAAATCGGCGTCAATGGCGCTGTTCGAGTGGTAAGCACCAGCGATCCCGCCGAAGAGGTGCGTGCGGTGCTTAGAGAGGTGGTAGAGCGTTGGCACAATGGCACTCCCTTGGAGCGAATGGCGGTGCTTTATCCCACCGCCGATCCGTATCTGAGTTTGCTATACAACCAAGCTCAGTCCGGCGAAATCGCAATCGCCGGAGCTGCGGTCAGCTCGCTTCGGGCTTCGGTCGCCGGTGCCACTCTGGTGGCAGGGTTAAAGCTCAAAGCCCACGAACTAGTCCGCCACGATTTCATTAGCTGGCTCCAAAGTGGGCCCATTGTCGACAGCGATGGCGAAATGGTTCCGGTCGCCGAGTGGGATCTTTTAACTCGCCGGGCGGGCATTGTCACCGGGCCAATTGAGGCTTGGAACGCCAAGCTATCTGCCTATGCAGGTTCTAGTAGCCATGCTGCAAGCGCAGCCGATGCTCTCAGGCACTTCCTCCACTCTTTCAGCCAGCGGTTGAGCCGGGTTCATGCCAGCCGCACATGGTCCGACTTAGCAAAGAACGGGCATCAATTCATGGAATGGGGTTTGGGCACCGCTAGTGTGCGCAGCGCCCACCAATGGCCCGCGCATCAGCTTCAGGCCTTCGAACTGGTAGAAGAAGCCTTAGACCTCTTGGCAGCACTCGACCCCATCGAGCCATCTCCCACCGTGCCCGGCTTCATCAGCGCATTAGAAAACGAACTCGATACCGAATATGGGCGATTAGGAAACTTTGGCAACGGGTTGCTGGTGGCGCCACTACACCACGGCATTGGTCTCAACCTCGACTGGGTGGCTGTCGTTGGTCTCAACGAAGGCATAGTACCGGTCCGAAGCAGCGCAAACGTGTTCCTCACCGAGATCGGTCTCGACGAAACTCACCTGGGCCTGCCGGGTGTTAATGAGGCCAACGCTAGTGGTCATTATCAGTTTCTGGGGGCCTTGGCCTCTGCGGAAGAGCGGTCGCTAACCACTGCCCGCGGTGATCTGCGTGACAAGCGAGCCAAAATGCCATCACGTTGGTTATTGCAACTGGTTTCCGAACACGTCGGCGAAACGGTAACGTCCGAATCCCTTACCCAAATACGGCCTTCTTCCGAAAGTCACTTAACTGTTCAGTCCGTAGCCTCTTTTTCAGGTGGACTACATCAAGCTCGTTATTTCAGTTCGTTAGCTGAGCGTGATTTAGCTGAGCTCAGCGCCTGGACCGATAACAATTCGAAATTAGCCAATCTTCCCAACCTGACCAGCGACTTTAGCCACCTCCATCCCAGCTTGTTAGCGGCCACCCAGCGCAAAGCTGGTTTCAACCCTTATACCGGCTTGGTCAGCTCGCACACCGCTGGGCTCGATCGTGTCATGTCGGCCACTTCGCTTGAGAGTTGGGCTGTTTGCCCCCGCCGCTATTTCTTTTCACGGGTGTTAGGGCTCGATGACGAGGAGGCACCAGAGGAGATCGATCAGATCTCGGCTCTCGACCGGGGCAGCTTGGTTCACGAGACTCTTGATCGCTTCTTCAGCGAGGTAATTGCCGAAGGCCCAAAACCATACGATCAAGATTGGAGCGCTGAAGATCACTCACGGCTAGACAAAATCTTTGAGAAGGTGGTCAAAGGTTACGAAGAACGGGGCCGAACCGGCTTTCCCACACTGTGGCGCCTTGAACGCCAAGTCTTACTCAATGATCTCCACAGCTTCCTAGACCACGATGCTCTGCAACGTGGGAGGTGGCGCTCAACTCCAGTTGCTAGCGAATTACGCTTTGGTTACAGCGATGCAGGCCTCACCATCACTCTTCCCGACGGTGAAACCGTGCAGTTTAGAGGTAGCGCCGACCGGGTTGATATCACTGACACTAATCAGCTCATAGTGCTTGATTACAAAACTGGTTCTGGCAAGCCGTACACCAACATCAGCGAAGAAGAACCTCTTCTTAACGGCACCCACTTACAGCTCCCTCTTTATGGCCTAGCGGCCATTGAACGGTTTGCGAATCAGCTTCCCGCTGGCGAAACCCCGCGCATCGTGAACAGCGCGTATTGGTTTATAACCGAGCGCGGAAAGTATGAGCTAAAAGGCTATGAAGTGTCCTCCGAGGTGATCGAAGAGTTCAAAGAGACTATCGGTGCCATTGTGACTGGCATCCGCCGCGGTGTTTTTCCCGGCGTGCCCGACCCCATAGCCAGCCCCACCACCGACCACTCCAACTGTAAGTATTGCGATTTTAATTCACTGTGCCGTCTCGACCGGACAGAGGAGTGGGAACGAGTACGGTTAGATCCCGCCATCGCGCCATTTCGAAACCTCACTCCTGTTCAGGTCGATGACGCCAGCCAATTAACAGCCGAGACAAAGGTGTAGCCATGGCCAAAGCATTACCTGATCAGGCAGCCAGGCACGACATCAGCCATGCTCACCGACAAACCTTATTTGTGGAAGCAGGTGCCGGCACCGGAAAAACCAGCAGCCTGGTGTCACGAGTGTTGGAGTTGTTAAAGGCTGGTATGTCAATTGAAAATCTGGCCATCATCACCTTCACCGAAGCCGCCGCAGCCGAACTACGTGATCGTGTGCGACAATCTCTTGAAGCTACCGATCGAACGCCTGCGGTCGAGGCGGCCCTAGCGGGCCTAGATACCGCCGCCATATCAACCTTGCACGGTTTTGCCAAGCGTGTGCTTAGTGAAAATCTGCTCGAAGCTGGCTTGCCTCCGGCCATTGACGTTCTCTCTGAGCTGCGTGACACCCTCGACTTTGAAACCGAGTGGAACAATTTTGTTGCCAGCTGGTTAAATGCACCCGACAAGCAGCCTCTAATTGAGCGGGCGTTCGCCCTTGGCATCAACCTTGGACACCTCAAGGAATTCGCCAGAATTCTGCGTGACGAGTGGGACCGCCTTCCAGAAAACTCACCACCACCAGCACAATTACTCACGGTTAACCTCAATGACGTATTGGCCCAGGCACGCCAGGTGTTGAGCTATGAGGAACACTGCATCGACCCCAGCGATAAAATGTTGGCAGCTCTTGTTAGTTACCGAAGCTGGTTAAGCGATGCCAATCTGGCCTCAAACGATGCGGAGCAAATTCAGGCGCTCGCCAGTTTCCCAAGCCGGAAGGTTAGTAAAGTCGGCCGAGCCCCAAATTGGCAAGGAGCACTAAGCGAGCTTCGAGAAGCCATCAGCGAGGCTCAAGCATCAGCGGCAGCGATCAATGAAGAGTTGGTTGACAACCTGCTTCGCTTGATTCTCAACGATCTTCGAATTTTTACCCTTGACGGTGTTTCACGTCGCAAAGCAGCTGGACAACTGCGTTTTCATGATCTGTTGGTGATTACCGCTCAACAGCTGCGACAAAACGCTTCGATGCGTGCGAAACTACACAAGCGTTACGAGTGCTTAATTATCGATGAATTTCAAGACACTGACCCCATCCAAATTGAGATCGCTCGTCTCATTACCACCAGCCTGACCGACGTTGCGAATATCCATTGGTCAAAGCTTGAAAGCCCGCCAGGGTCGTTGTTTTATGTGGGTGACCCAAAACAAGCTATCTACCGGTTTCGCCGAGCCGATATCGCCTTATTCATGGCGGCCGCCAAAGTGCCAGGCACGGTAGTGAAAACACTGGCCACCAACTTTCGTACCGTTCCCGGCATCATTGATTGGGTCAACCACGTTTTTGCTCAGATCATGGGAAACGGCACACCAGGTATGCAACCGCCGTACATCCCATTAGAGCCTGGGCGAGAGGCGGCACCACATGGCTTATGCCCCGTTGTGATTTTAGGTGGTCCCCGCGACGGCATGAGCGCCGACGAACTTCGCCGCCACGCTTCTGCCGAGCTAGCCGCGGCCCTCCAACAAGCCAAGAATGAAGGCTGGCCGATAGTAGATCGAACCAGCCAATCGCTTCGTGCGCCCCGTTGGGACGACATGGCGGTATTGCTTCCCACCCGCACCAGTGTCGATCAGCTACGTCAAGCCTTTGATGAAGCGAACATTCCATATCGTCTCGAAGCAGCGTCGATGGTTTGGCGTACCAGTGAGGTTCGCGACCTAATAAACATCTTGTTGGCACTATCTGACCAGGCCAACAGCGTGGCATTAACCGCAGCGCTGCGATCCGATAGTTTTGCCTGTAGTGATGACGATTTAGCCGGTTTTATAGCCAACGGCGGAGTACTCTCTTTGGCGTCACCACCAGCTCTGACGCTAAATGGTCCCGTCTCCAGTGCTCTTGGCGACCTAGGTGAATTGGCCAAAGCTATTCGTTGGGATGAGCCGGCCGCCGCGGTAGAAAGGGTTATCAGGGAGTGTCACCTGCGAGAGCTGGCGGTGGCGTCGTCACGTCCTCGTGATGTTTGGCGGCGTTTGGCCTTCGTAGTCGACCAAGCTCGTCTTTTCACGGAAACCGAGTCGGTTTCATTACGCGAGTTTCTCACCTGGGTTGAGCTTCAGGCGGATGAAGCTGGCCGACAGAGCGAGGTGGTCTTGCCGGAAACTGACGATGACGCGGTTAGGGTGCTAACCGTTCATGCCTCTAAGGGCCTCGAGTTTCCCATTGTCGCTTTGGCGGGTTTGAATCAAACAGTCGCCAAAGGGGTCAGCGGAGTCTCGATACTTTGGGATGACGACAACACGTTGGAGGCCCAGACCTCTAAAACACGCCGCTCGCTCGGTTTCAGCGAACTGGCTGAGCTCGAACGCGAGCACGAGGAAGCTGAAGCTTGGCGACTAATGTACGTCGCCGCTACCAGAGCTCGAGACCACCTAATCGTGGGGCTTCATCACCCCGCAAAAAAGACCACCAAGGCCCGCATCATCTATGAACAATGCGAAAACCGGCCCGAGCTGCAACGACGGCTGGAGGACAACCCCATCGTGACCACGGCAGGGAATGTCCATGACATGGTCCCAGGTAAGGCTAGGGAAATCCCCAGTCGCTCCGAATGGATGGAGGAACGCCGAGCGTTAGTAATACGCAACGCCAAACCGTCGGTTATGGTGCCCAGTGGCATTGCCAAACTCGATGATGAAGGCCCCAATTTGCCCACCAGCGAAGTCGAGCCGTGGCGTCGAGGTCGCGCTGGCACCAACATTGGTAGAGCGGTACATGCCAGTCTCCAGTTGCTCGATTTCGACCAACTCGATGAGCTAGGCGGCCTGGTAAGAGCACAGGCCGAGCTCGAGGGTGTGCTCGACATTTCCGATCAGGTGGAGGCCGCCGTGCGGACAGCACTAGGCGCACCTACCCTGCAAGACGCCCGTCGCAAACCGTTTTGGCGTGAGCTGTATCTGGCCAGCACCATTGATGGTGTTTTATGCGAGGGCTACATCGACTTACTCGTTGAAGATGAAACGGGCTTTGCAGTGATCGACTACAAAACCGACGCTGTTGAAGACGCCGCCGAACTAATCGAACGTTATCGGCTACAGGCCGCAACCTATGCGCTTTTGGTGGAGGCCACGCTAAATAAACCGGTTACCCGATGCGTGTTCATCCTTATAAAGCCCGACCAATTCGACGAAATAGAGATACCTAATCTTCACGTCGCCAAGGAAGAAGTCCGCACGATTTTGGCCACTAACGCCCGCCGTGTCGGGGCAGTTCTATAAGCCTGGCATTTGGTTCAGCATTCACCAAGGCCTCCACCGAGGCTGGCTGGCAGGTGAAGGCGAACACCTGCTGCTCGGTAGCAATACCAGCAATCACGGCCGCTGTTTGACGTACTCGGTCAGGGTCAAAGTTCACCAGTACATCGTCCAAAATGAAAGGAAGCGGGCTGCGGTTCGCCATCTCGGCCGCCAAGCCGAAGCGTAGGCATAAGTAGAGTTGTTCAATGGTGCCCCGGCTGAGGTCATTAGCCGCCACAACGCGTTGGTCTTTGTCAAGCACCGAGATGTTGCCGTCCACCACTATCAGTTGTACATAGTGTCCATCGGTGATTTGTTGGAACATCGCCTCGGCCCGCCGTAGAACCGCTGGTTGCCGCTCGCGTTCGTAACTTCCCAAAGTCTCTTGAATCAAAGTTTTGGCACCTGAGAGCACCTGCCATTGGTGGATCGCTTCGGCCAACCCACTACGCAAACCCTCAAGCTCAAGTGAGGCTTCGGCAATCTCGCTCGACTTCAACTTCGCCTCTAAAGCCTTATCGGCGTCTTGATGTTTACGGATAGCAGTCTCATAAGCTGCTTCCAGCTCGGGTTGCGCTCTCTTAGCGGCCTCTAGTTCCGTTTTCCAAAGCTGCGGAACACCTCGTTCTAACTCGGCCAAAGCCACCGTTGCCGTATCGCCCCAACCGACATGATTTGCTAAACGCTCCACCAAATTATCGCGCTCTATTTCCAACGCCCGATAAGAGCGAAAACGTTCAGCCGACTGGCGGAAAAGCTCGGCTTCGTCGACTCCGGCAACCGCCATGATGCGTTGCAGCTGTTCTTCAACCTCATCACGCGAATCACTTGCTTGTGCCAAACGGGCCTTGGCGCTGTGCAGCTCATCAAGGGAGTACTGAAGCTGTTCTAAGGCCATCATTGGTTCGTGAGCCTCAACAACTAGCCGCCTAAAGACCCGATTCGCGCGGTCCTGCCAACCCTGGAAACGGGCATTCAGATCTTCAGACTCAGCCTCGGCGGCTTTGACCACTCTCAACGAAGCCTGGGCCCGTTCCAAGATCGTGAAAAAATCAATAACCTCATTGGGCGTAAGCTTGTGATCGACCTGGTGGTCCATCTTCCATGAGAGCCACCCGTCGCTAGCAGAACTCAGCTCATCTCGGGCGGCTTCGGCTAATGCTCGGGCTTGATCCAGTTCCAAATCGGTGCTGTTTGACCGCTCTTTTACTTGTTCTAATTCATTCCTAATTGCAGTGCGAGCTTCTTGTTGAGCAGCAGCTTCGGCAAGTTCATCGGCGTACGCCTCGATGTCATCGGAAGAGGGATTGGGTGGCAAGCCAAGCACAATGCACATGGCCTCGATGCTCGTTCGTATCTGAGCCACACCACCAATGGCTTCAGCCGAATCAGTGGGCTTAGCCGTACTAACAGGAAGTGTGTTTCGGGTTGGCGAACGCAGAATCGTGAACGCAGCGACCAACGACGCTACAAATCCGGCCACGCCCGCCACCACCGCCAACCCCATAAGGTCAACGATTGCAAGCACAATAGCCAACCCCAGTATAACGATGCCCAATACCAGCACCGGTTTGGCCCAAGCCGAGCCGGTTGCGGGTTCTACATCTGCCACGGTTGGGCCAGGGCCTGGCTCGTCCGTTACTGAACTACGGCCTAGCTCCAAAATGTTGGTTCGAAGCAATCGCAGCGCCTTTGAGCGGTTCTCGATTTCACCTTCCGACAAGACCGGGCCCATGGCATCTAAGCGTTCTTCCAACCCCCGTTGGGTATCACGCAGCTGACGTAAACGCACCGTCAGTTCGTCAACGCTGTTGCTGGCCGTTGCTAGCTTATGTTGTGCCGTTTCCAGGGCCGCTCCGTGACGCCGCACCTCCGCGGCTATGGGGAGTGAGGCGTCAAACTGATCGAGGTGGTCCCGGGTCCATTCGGCACCAAGCCTGCCGAGATGACCCGTAAGTTCGCCATTCTCCTCACGAAGCGTTGTTCGCAGGTGTTCAAGACGTTCTTGATGGGTTTGCGCCACCCCAATGCCACCAACCAACTCGCGAATCTCAACCGCTGATTCCTCAAGCTGTTCTTGATCGAGCGGTGTAGGCCAGCCAGCTTCAAGCGAACGATTGACAGCAACTCGGGCTGAATCTACCTCTGCTTGAAGCGTGGCGTACGAGACCTCCAGCCGTTCAAAGCTGGAAATAACGCTTTCATCAAGGCCCGCAGGCAAGCCGAGTTCACGGAGTTCAGCCAGTTCGTCGTCACATTCAGCAATACGGTTTCGTAATGGCCACAACTCTAAATAGCCGCTCAAGCGCGCCTGATCTGATCGGTTGGCCTCTAATGACTTGCGCATTTCTTGGGCTGCCACAAAGAGCTGGTCAACCAATTTTTCTTCGCTGCCTAAGGTGCTCGCCTCTTTTTGCATATGACGCAAACGAGTCTGTTGTTCCCGTGTTTGGTTCGCAAGCGTTCGAATTTCACACGCGCCACGCGGCTTCCACAACTGTGCTCGACGCTTGTCGAGTTCTGCTAGCGCCGCTCGTGCCGATTGGCCAGCACCCACCACCGCCGCGGAAAACACCCGGTCTTTAACGGCCTCCGATTCCAGCAGGTTGAACGAGTTAAGCTCATCGAGGCCAAAGGCAAAAACGTTGCCAAAAAAGGTGGCGTCGGCACCGCCTAGCAACTCGATCAGTTCGTAATCTTCGCCCCGGCTACCGTCGGGTCGTGTTAGCACGAAGCCCTTATCACCTCGGAAGCGTTCCAAGGTCCAGGTTTGGCTTGCAGCGTCGGCCAAGTACAACGCACCGCCGTGCTTGCCACCGTGGACTGGCTCGTATTGAGGTAAACGGCTGCGACCATCGGGAAACCCAAAAAGCACGCCCCTGATAAAGGCCAACAGGGTGCTTTTACCAGCTTCATTAGGTCCGGTAATCACAGTCAGTCCGGTGTCTAAACCATCAACCGCAAACCCGGAAAACACTCCGTAACCGTCGACCCGCCAACCCTGAATCCGCATGGTCTAGTCCCCCGGTTCCACAACAAGATCGATGGCTAAAGCGGTGGCAGCCTTCCATGAGTCCTCATCTAAAACGTCCGAGTAGCTATCGCTAAGCAACTGGGCCAAGTCGCTTGGTAGCGAGCCATCTAGGCCCACTTCTGCGGCTTCAGTCTGTTTTGCCCGCCGTGCTAAGTCGGCCACAAAGTCGTTTCGTCGCACCAGTTCATCCAGCTCCCAGCTGGCGGTTGTCTCCACCGTTAAAGCCGCCCACCACACAAATGGCGCTTGATGGCTTTCACGATCACGCAGCTCATTAAGAAGCTCGGGAACTAGGCCGCTTCGAGCCAAAGTCTGATGCAATGGACCCCGCCCCGTAAGACGAGCTCGCAGAATAATGTTTCTACCCGAACCCGCCACAAGGCTGTCACTGGCCAATTCCGCCAACAATTCCTGCAGGGAAACCAGGTCTTCGACAAGTGAGATGTCAACGGTTTGTTCCACGAAGCGAACCGCATCTACTGGCACAAAAAGGGGCTCATCAATATGGCCCTCATCGTCTACATCCACCAGCAAAACGCCTTTGGGACCTCGTTCAGATGGTTTCAAACTTCGTCCCTGCGTATTACCGCTGTACACCACCCAAGGATGGCGGTGCAGCACCGCGCGAGCATGGATATGTCCTAAGGCCCAATAGTCGAAGCCTTGACCCAAAAGGTCACCTAAAGAGGCTGGACTGTAGGGATTATGCGCGGCGTTGCCGCCAACATTGGCGTGGAGAACTGCCACGTGAACGCCTGGCCGCGCATCGCGCTCAAATCTTAGAGCCAGGTTCTCACTAACGTGCCGATTGTGAAAACTGATGCCATGCACCACCGCCAAGAGCTGACCATCGCGGTGAATTTCTACGGAGGCTGTTTCATGTGGTGGAAAGAAGGTGACCGTATCGGGCCACGAATGCACAGCACTCCAGCCCTCATCTAAGGGGTCATGATTCCCCGCCGCCACCATGGTGGCGATACCTGCCTCGGCCAACTGGCTTAGACCGCGATGAAACGCCAGCTGGGCACGCAACCCGCGCTCAGCACCGTCGTAAATATCACCAGCGAGAACCACGAAGTCCACCTGGTTCTCAATCGCTACTTTCACCAAAGCAGCAAAAGCATCCAGGCTGGCGTCGCGTGCCGCCGCCACCACATGAGGCGGGGCGTTACCTAGCTGGCTAAAGGGAGTATCGAGATGTAAATCTGACGCGTGCAAGAATTTGAAGGCCACTTAGTCTCATATGGTAGGCGCAGTGAGCTTCGCTAGGGTTAACCTATGCCGCTCGAAACCAGTAACAACCCCACAATCTCTTTGGTGCAGGCGGAAACCATTAACCACGGAGCAGCCATCGCATGAGCAACTTGGCAAACAGCGGGCTATTCACCGACTTGTACGAACTCACGATGGCGGCGGGCTTCATCCGTGAGGGCTTGGCCGAAGAAGAAGCGACTTTCGACCTTTTCGTGCGAAGACTTCCCGACCCACGACAATTTCTCGTGTCGGCAGGCCAATCAGAAGCCTTCGAATACCTTGCCGGTCTCAGTTTCAACCAAGCCGAACTAGATTTTCTGGCGAGCACCGAACTCTTTCACGACGACGCCCTAAACCGCTTCGCCAACCTACGCTTCAGCGGCGAAGTCTGGGCGGTTGATGAAGGCGAGATTGTTTTCGCAAACGAACCGATCTTGCGGGTCACAGCTCCGCTCATCGAAGCTCAAATTGTTGAAACACGCCTGTTGAACCTGATCGGTTCACAAACCATGGTGGCCTCGAAGGCCGCACGTGTGGCTATCGCTTGCCAAGGCCGACCCTTTGTCGATTTTTCGGCTCGGCGTGACCATGGCGGCGATGCCGCAATGCAAGCCGCACGCGCTTCATGGATCGGCGGCGGCAAGGGCACATCTTTGGTCGCAGCGGGTTACAAATATGGGTTACCCCTGTCAGGCACTATGGCTCATTCCTACGTGATGAGCTTCGACGACGAACGAGAAGCGTTTCGCACTTTCGCTCGCACTTTCCCCGATGGTGCCGTGTTGTTGATCGACACCTATGACACCGAAGAAGGTGCCCGTCGGGTGGTTGAAGTAGCGGCGGAACTAGCTTCAGAGGGCGTGAAGATCTCTGGAGTGCGACTGGATTCAGGTGATCTGGTACGTCTGTCGTGTTCGGTACGCGACATCCTTGATGAAGGTGGTCTGAACCACACCCAAATTTTCGCTTCAGGCGACCTCGACGAATACCGCATCACTGAACTTCTGGCCGCTGGGGCACCTATCGACGCTTTCGGCGTTGGCACACAGCTAGGTACCAGCGCCGACGCTCCAAGTTTGGGAGCGGTATATAAATTGGTGGCCGATAGCCGCGGACCGAAAATAAAATTGGCGGAAGACAAGGTCACATTGCCTGGTCGTAAGCAAGTTTGGCGGGTAGAGACCCAGGGCCAAGCACTTTACGATGTAGTGGCCCTAGATGATGAAGGCATGCCAATCGAAGCCAACCAGCATGCCAACCTAACGGCACGACCGCTCCTCAAAGAACGTATGAGTGCTGGCAAGATGACCAGTCAGCTACCCACGTTGAGTGAAGCTCAACGAAATTGTTCCAAAGCCATAAGCAAATTGCCTAGTCGGCTTGCTTCTCTGCAACAGCGGGAGCGTTCTTATGAGGTCAGGGTATCGGCCGAGTTGCGTTCCCTTGGAATGTCGTTGAGCGGGAATCATTAGCTCGAGGTTCTTGGTTAATTGCACGTTAGGAAGGGCATATGAACAAAGTAGAAGAGTTTCGTGAACTACATGCCGAGGGCTTTTTCATCATGCCAAACCCTTGGGACATTGGATCGGCCTTAGCGCTACAAGAACAAGGTTTTCCTGCCTTGGCCAGCACCAGCACTGCTTTTGCACGTTCAATCGGCAAGCACGACCACGAGATCAGCCGACAACGACTTGTGGAACATGTGGCGGCTTTGGTGGATGCAATCTCGGTTCCCTTAAGCGTTGACAGCGAGAATCTTTTCCCTCATGAAGATGGCGGTATAACCGAAACGGTCCGTCAATTGGCCGAAGCAGGGGCCGCCGGTTGTTCCATTGAAGACTTTAATCCTCGAACCAAAGAAATTGTCGCTAAAGAACTCGCCGCTGAAGCTGTGGCCGAGGCTGTAGAGGCAGCACGTAAGTACAACATTGTGCTGACCGCGCGTGCCGACAACTATTTTCACGGCATCAACAACATCGATGACACCATTGAACGCTTGGTCTCTTTCGAAGCCCTAGGGGCCGAGGTTCTCTACGCTCCTAATCTCACCACTATCGACGACGTAAAGGCCGTTTTGGCCGCTATTAACCGACCCCTAAACGTGCTGGGTTCACCCAGGGCGCCCAGCATGGCCGAACTGAAAGCAGCGGGTGTGAGGCGGATTTCAACTGGTGGACGCTTGTATTGGGTTGCGGCGCAGGCCGTGGCCGATACAGCTAGAGAACTACTTGACGATGCCGGGAGTTAAGGACTAGCGCCGTTCATGGCAACCAAAATACAAACCGTACTGTTCGCTCCGAGCGACTTGGCTGAAATCGCAGCTCTTCTTCGGTCCCTCCAGGATGACAAAGCGGGCTGGATCAATATCACCCCTGCCAACATGGACGCGCCGAAACCCACCTCAGTTTGGGGTCGTATCAATGGCCGTGGACCCGAAGTACCGCGCCTCACCTGGACTGCCCCCACTCGAAAGGGCCGAAAAACGAACCCCGCTCAAGTGGGTCTAGAACACCCTGGGGGAACTAAAGCACTTGGGCAACTGGCCCAAGCTAACCATCCTCTACCAAGCGGCTGGCAACGGTTACAAGACCATCCCATGCGAGGGCTGGTTGTTGTGCCACCAGTCGATGCGTTAGCTGAAGACATCCTGGCCTGGGCACTAAAGGCGGCCTGCTTGCTTGGCAAGCTTGAAGAACCTTCTCGTTGGCGAGCCGAGGTTTGGCGGTAAGTCATCCTTGATGCGCTAACCTCTATGCCTGAGTGCAGCGAAGTCCGGTGCAAACCCGGCGCTGTCCCGCAACTGTGAAACCCATTGGGGTTGAGCCAGGCCGCCTGCACTCCCGTATCGGAAGGCAAGCCCTCGGAGGAAGGGTCGTTGACGACTCAGATTGAACTGCGGCCCAGCCGCCTAGGTCGCGTGGCGCTCGGGGTTGGTTTGCTAACCCTAGTGTTTGCCATCACCGCCGGAGCGGCTTTAGGTCCCGCTGGCTTACCCTTTAGTGGGGTCAGTTCGGAACTTGCTAACCGGATATTTCGAATAAACCTTGGCGAGGGGCTTTCGGAACGCCAGGCCGCCATCTTGTGGCAGATCAGGTTTCCTCGTGTAGTGCTCGGAGCACTAGTTGGCGGCACCTTGGCATTGTGTGGCGCGGCCTATCAGGGTGTGTTTAGAAACCCTTTAGCTGATCCGTATTTGTTAGGTGTGGCCTCGGGGGCCGGGCTGGGTGCCACCTTGGCGATCGTCTATGGGCCCGATTCTTCATCATGGCCAGTGGGGGCTCTGCCCGTCTTCGCTTTCGCTGGTGCTCTCATAGCAGTAATGGCAGCTTGGGTGGTGGCCAAGGGCGCCGGTCCCGGCAAGAACACCGCCATTTTGATCTTGGCCGGCGTGGCAGTGGCGGCATTTCTAAACGCCATTCAAACCTACGTTCAACAACGCCAGACCGATAGTTTGCGAAGTGTTTACGCTTGGATTTTAGGGCGATTGTCAACCTCGGGCTGGTACGAAGTTTGGTTGGTACTGCCTTATGTCGTAGTCGCTAGCGTGGTAATTCTGCTGCATCGACGCTTACTAGACGTGTTGAGTGTGGGTGAAGAAGAAGCATCGAGTTTGGGGGTACGCACCGAACGAGTTAGGGCAACGGTGATCATCGCCGCCACCTTGGGCACCGCGGCCGTGGTGGCGGTGAGCGGCCTAATCGGTTTTGTGGGCATTATCGTGCCTCACGCTATTCGCCTGGCGGTGTCCACTTCCTACAAGGTCGTGCTGCCCCTTTCCGCACTTTTTGGTGCTGCATTTTTGGTGCTAGCTGACATTGCCGCCAGAACGGTGGCCTCACCAGCCGAGTTACCAATCGGCGTTATCACCGCGTTTTTCGGTGCCCCATTTTTTGTAGTGGTTCTCTTGACCAGTCGGAAAGGCACAATATGACTGTTCTGTCGTTTGAGAACGTCAATATTCGCTTCGATGGCTTCGAAGCCGTTTCCGCGCTGACGGCCTCTGTTTCTTCCGGTGAATGGTTAGGTCTCATCGGACCAAACGGCGCTGGGAAATCGTCGCTTTTGCGTGCTGCTCTGCAGTTGGTGAGCTATTCCGGCAAAATTTGTATTGATCACCAAGATTTGCACGTTCTGAATCGTAAAGCGCTGTCTCGCATAGTGGCTTTGGTTCCCCAAAACCCCATTTGTCCGCCTGACATGACCGTCAGTGAATATGTGTTATTGGGCCGCACCCCCTATATCGGCTATTTCGGTAGCGAAGGGGCGAAAGACATTGCGGTAGTCAGTGAAGTCATCGAGCGCTTGTACTTGCATGACTTCACAAACCGCACCCTAGGCACTCTTTCCGGTGGTGAACGCCAACGGGTGGTCTTGGGCCGGGCTCTCGCTCAACAAGCACCCGTGCTGCTGTTGGATGAACCAACTAGCGCCTTAGATATCGGCCATCAGCAACAAGTGCTCGAGCTGGTGGAAGAACTTCGGCGACATGATGGCCTAACCGTGGTAAGTGCCATGCATGATCTCACCATGGCGGGCCAATTTTGTGACCGATTGTTGTTACTGAGTAACGGCAGCCAAATAGCTCTCGGGACCGCTGGGGAAGTGCTAACTGAGACTGTCATCTCAGAGCACTATGGTGCGTCAGTCCGTGTAATACACGATGAGGACGGTTCGGTAATAGTGATACCTTCCAAAGCTCAGAACAAGGGCGCGTCTATAGTGACCTAGCACATGGAAGGCCCACTATCACGCCGCGCAACGCTTGCCTGGATAGTGCTTTATCTAGCCATGTCGGGGTGGGCCATGCACTGGCTTTGGGGGCCAGAGCTAGCACCGGGCATGGACACCACTGGTCACCTTGTTCGCCTTGATACTGCCTTTGAGCTGTTCCGCCACGGCCGCCTCGATGGTTGGATGGACCGGTCCATGCTCGGCTACCAGCTACACCTGGTTTATGGGCCGGGTTTCGCCATCATCGCTGCCCTGATCAAAGCCCTTAGCTTCGGTACGTTCTCAACAGCATTGGTTTACAAGCTGATTGGGTTTTTGGCCATATCCGCCATTCCGTTTGCTGGCATGGCTCTGTCACGATCACTCGGATTGTCGCCCCAAGCCGCCTGGATAAGCGGCCTGTTCATGTTGACGGTTTCCTCTTTCAACGGTTCGGGGATTGAAGGGGCATTCTTAAATGGTTTGGTCCCGCAACAAGTCGGCACCGCCATGGTTTTAGGGGCATGGGCCCTACTTTTGGCTCGTCAAACTAATCCTTGGGCACTCGGGTTAATGGTGGGCGCAATGGCCTTCACCCACCCATATTCATTGGTGATGTTTGTATATTTTGTGCCGTTCTTACTGGTCGTTCTGCATCTTCAAAAACGTAGAATTGCGTGGTCATCGCTAATGTCCGCAGCGCTTATTGCACTTCTAGTTTCGGCCTGGTGGTGGATACCAGCTTTTGCGGGCCGCGACTTGCAAGGGCCAATGACTTGGTGGCCCTCACCTGGCTTTTGGGGTCGCTTCAAACTCCTGGCCAGCGGTGATCGGGGTATGGCCATGCCAGCATCAACCATTTTGCTTGCCGCCATGGCTTGGACGTTCTACTCAGCGATCAAAGACCGAAAGACCAACAACCTATTGTTGCTTATCGCCCCAATAGCTGCGTTTGGCCTCTTGAGCTCGTTCTCGCTGCTAGTTCAAGATCAATTACCTGCCATCATTCAGTTAACTGATCGAGCCTTGCCGTTTGTGATCTACCTATTGATACCCACCATTGCCATGGTGTTAGTGAGGTTCAACCACGTTGGTGTCTCGCTTTCTATCTTCGTGGTTCTGATAGCAACCCCACTCCTGGTCCCACCACTGTCCACTCGCTATCGAGCTACCACATCGCTTGATTCGGTCGCTGCCGCATTAGCAGCAAACAGCACCTCCGCTACGCGATACGCTCTCGCCGAGGCACCCCGCATCGGTTTCGGGGTGCCAGAACCAAGCCGATACCTGGGTTGGAAGGCCAAAACCGCAGACCTATCGATATTTGGGCCCGAGTGGGCACCGGGTTCTGAGGTGTCGTTCAAAATCTATTCGGATCTCACACCGGCCAACATCGACGAGTGGCTGGAGTCAATGCGTCAAGCTGGTATAAGCCACCTAATTTCTGCGAGAACGACTACTGCCCAAATATGGTCCCAGCGAAACGATTTAGAGCTGATCGAAACTCACGGGGAACTAGCCCTGTGGGAGCTTCTCGGCCCTCGCTCCGCATAAATTGTTAGTGCAGGGCCAAACCAAATAACGCTTGCAATACACCAGGAGAATGTTTCAGGGCAGTCCAACCTCGTGGCCCTACCAATTAGTTTTTCACACGGGTGGACAAGCCCCAATGCTCAGCTCGGTCCCATGCTTGAAGGGCGGTTATCTGTCGTTGCGCCGCCGGGCACCACCACCGTAACCCTCCATTGGCAACTACCCCGTATACATACTGTGGCGTGGCTGGTTAGCTTCATCGGCATTGCCATCTTCACTATTTTTTGGACCCAGCCAAGCCAGATCATTCGTCGTCACCATCAACAGGCAAGCTATGAAGGCACCAACCACACCAGCTGAGCAGCCAATAAAAGCCCAGAGCTCGCCGACGAGCCTGGTATGGATCATGGTCTATTTAGCGCTTTCCGCATGGGCTCTACGCTGGCTGTGGGGACCCAACCTGACCCCGGGAATTGATACTGGCGGTCATTTAACACGTTTAGATGCCGCATGGAACCTGTTTCAATCTGGGCATTTGGATGGTTGGTTCGACCAGGTCAGCCTGGGCTATCAAATGCACCGCCTGTACGGCCCTGGGTTCGCTTTCATCGTTGCCACCACCAAAGCGGTCAGCTTCGGACTGCTCTCAATCCCAGGCGCATACAAAGCTGTGGGTGCTTTGTCCACACTCGCTATTCCCTTCACAGGTATGGCACTGTGCCGTTCTTTGGGTTTGAAACCAAACGCGGCGTGGCTCGGTGGAGCATTAATGCTGGCTGTTTCTTCGCCTTTTTCTAGCGGCCTGGAGGGCGCCTTCCTGATGGGACTTATGCCCCAACAAGTGGCCGCCCCACTGGTACTTGGAGCTTGGGCCTTGACCATTGCTGCCAGGCCTCGCCCGGTCATGTTGGGAATCACCGTGGCCTTGCTTACCGTCACCCATCCCTACTCGCTGGTAATTTACGTTTTCTTTGGAATCTTCCTACTAGGCGCGGCTGCTCTGCGGTCGCTCAGAATTCACTGGTTCGAGCTCATCAAAGCTGCATTGGTGGCGCTGACACTTAGCGCTTGGTGGTGGATTCCAGCTATTTCGGGCAGCGACCTCCGTGGCCCCTTAACAGGATGGTCAAACCCCGCGTTTCTCGAGCATCTGAAGCTGGCGGCCAGCGGCGAGCGGGGCATTTTCGATCCTGTGGCAGCACTCACAGTGCTGTCGATCGGTGGGGTCGCGGTGGTGGCTGTAATTAAACGCCGCTTAGCGCTGGCCGTGTTGGCACTGTTGCCTTTCGTGTTGATGGCGGCCTTACACCTGGTAGTTTACCTAAGCATCGCCCATTTACCCGAAGCCATGTTGTTTCCCAACCGAGGCCTTACCTTCGCGGCCTACTTGGCCATGCCGGCAGTGGCGGTAGCTTTGGCCACCTTTAGAACCTTGGGCCTGGCCAGTGGAGTACTTGCCACAGCCCTAGCGGTGGCCACCTTTGTACCACCCCCGGTGTCGCTTTATGAACCGACTAATGCCCTTGTCACCATGGCCGCCGAACTAACCGAGGTTGTGCCACCGGGCTATCGGTTTGCGTTCGCTCAGGTGCCTATGTCGGCCGAGGGTGTGGCGGCACCCAGTCGTTATTTAGGTTGGCGCTCTAGCGTGGCTGACCTGACCATCTTTGGCTCCGAATGGGCCCCAGGTTCGGAAATCTCTGGATTGGTTTATGAGAAATTGAGCCGCGGTAACCTAGACGATTGGCTCGATTCGCTCGGCCAATACCGAGTCAGCCACGTAATTTCTGCTACGCCGGAAGTGGAAGCATTATTCAACGGTCAAACACAACTTGAGCTATTGACACAACATGAAAATCTGGCACTGTGGCAACTAAATGCTGAGACAGCCGTTCAAGTGCAAGAAGCTGGCGCCGAGCACTTTCAGCTGCAAATCACGGTCGGTGACGAGAGCGAAATTCTCTTACCAATCGGCTACTCACCAGGTTGGCATCTGATGAATACCACCCCAGCCAACGGGGGCGAACCTCACAGCAAACACCGGCTAGGACGAAGCCGCAACGGTCAACTCGCCCTGCTACCAGCACCAAACACGGCACCAGGGTCCATGCAAATTGTGCTTCGGTGGCAACTGCCTAAGGTTCACCTTGTCGGATGGCTAACCACACTCTTGGGCACCACCGTATTGACTATGTTGTGGGCGAGGCCTTCGCAAGTAATTGCGCGGCAAACTCGGCGCTGGCGCTACCAATTGCACCGCGATGAATAGCCACTCCGCCAATGACATTGGCACCTAAATCGCTCACAATTTCGGTCAGCTTATGCAAGGTTTTGCCAGGGTTTATCGCGTAGGTGCAAAAGACCGCTGCTTGCTTACCGTCGATCACCGGTAGTTGCCGCAGCTTGGCAGCCTTGCCGGGGCGCTGACCTACGATTAGCAAACCATCAACCCAGCTACCGATCACGACCAGATCAGCTTGGGCAACAGCTGCCAGATCTACCTCATCGACCGAACAAACGGTAGCCTCGGCTCCAGAAGTTCGAAGCTCTTCGGCAATCAGTTCGGCTGCCTGTTTGGTAGTGCCGGTAAGACTCTCGTAAATCAAGACAGTACGCACAATATGAAGTTCTAGCATTAGTTGCGCAAAGTTGGAACTCTAAAGAAGGTAGAAGCATGAAACACATCGTTGTTGGTATTGATGGTTCCGACGGTGCCGACCAGGCGCTGCGGCTAGCCATTGCCGAGGCCCGTCAGTGGAACGCGCACCTAGAAGTGGTGCTGGCCTGGTCTTTCCTCGACCAACCTACAATTAAGTTCGACCCCAACTACAATGAAGACTCGGCTCGGGCGACCGCGGAAGATGCTTTGGCCCGCGTTGGGAACACCGACGGTGTTGATATTACGATCACATGTGTGAACGATCTGCCAGCGCGTGCTCTTTTAGCCGCTGCTAAAGACGCCGACATGCTGATAGTGGGTTCAAGGGGCCTAGGGGGATTCAAAGGACTATTGCTCGGTTCGGTGAGCCAGCAATTGGCCCAATATGCACCCTCGCCGATTCTTATTGTGCATCCTGAGGTAGAACAAAACGAATGACACCCTTATTAGCGGCCGTCCCGCCCGGCGAGCATCTAACGGTTCCACCCTGGGCGTGGGCTGCGTTTTTGGCTCTGATCGCAGGGCTATTGTTCCTCGATCTCAAGGTCTTTCATCGAGATTCTCACACGGTTAAACCCCGTGAAGCGTTAATCTTTAGCCTTTTTTGGATCAGCCTCGGTTTAGCATTCACGTTTGTGATTTGGGCCAGCTTGGGAGGTGCCGCGGCCAGCCAATACATTGCTGGTTACCTGATCGAAAAAAGCTTGTCGATAGACAACGTTTTCGTGTGGGCCGTCATTTTCACATTTTTTGGGGTCGACCCTAAATACCAGCATCGCACCCTATTTTGGGGCATTTTTGGGGCCCTGGTGTTACGGGCGATCTTCATTTTTGCTGGCGTGGCCTTGCTCGACGCCTTCAGCTGGCTCATCTTCTTGTTCGGCGCTTTCCTCGTTTTCACCGCTTGGCGAGTGGCTACCCACGACGACCAAGAAGTCCACCCCGAACGAAACCCGATCCTTAAAGTAATCCGCCGCTTTATTCCCTCAACGCCCGAATATCGAGAAGACCATTTTTTTGTGGTCGAAAACGGTCACCGTTTAGCAACCCCGCTGTTCGCGGTGTTGATTATGGTTGAAGTAAGCGATGTTCTCTTCGCCGTTGACTCGATTCCGGCCATTTTGGCGGTAACGCGCTCGCAGTTCCTGGTCTTTAGCTCGAACGCCTTCGCCATCTTGGGTCTGCGTTCGCTTTACTTCTTGTTAGCTGGTTACCAAGACCGCTTTATCTATCTCAACCAGGGCCTCGGCATAATTTTGGCCTATGTGGGCGTGAAAATGTTGGTATCCGAGTGGTATCACATTCCGACTTTGATTTCACTCGGCGTAATTGTGGTGGTGCTAACCGGCACCGTTATGGTCTCACTAATGGTTTCCAAACGCCGTGAAGCTAAAACGCTCAGCGAAGGCTGAGCTTACTCTGTGCTTTCACGAACCAAGATTAGGGAACAATTAGAAACTAAAGGCACGTATTCACGCTGGGTGTTGATCGCGGCTTTGGCTGGCATGTTCGCCACTAGCTTTCCGGTCACCATCCTCTCGGTTTCTCTTTCCGATATCGCCAAAGAGTTCAACACCAGCACCTCAACACTCACCTGGGTCATTTCCGGTCCCATGTTGTTGTCGGCCCTGACCCTGCCAATCTTGGGAAAACTTGGTGACCTCTACGGACATCGCCGGGTATTCCTAACGGGCTTCACCTTGGCAACCGTGGTGTCGGTGTTGACGGCACTGTCATGGGATCCGCTTAGCCTCATCGGTTTTCGGTCGCTTTCACAAATGATCGGTGGGGCTACTCAACCCACTTCAATGGCGATTGTGATGCTCGTTTTTGCTCCACATGAACGAGTGAAAGCCCTTGGCTATTGGACCTTCGTTTCGGCCGGTGCGCCCGCCATCGGCCTAGCGGTAGGTGGTCCATTAATCGACCTTTTTGGATGGCGACTAATCTTCGTGATTCAGGCCGTTCTAGCTGCCGGGGCGTTAGCTTTCGCCACCCTTATTCTGCCCGAAAGCAACCCCACCAAGGTTAAGTTCGACCTACCCGGTGCGCTTAGCTTGAGCGTAGTGGTGGGGGCCTTGATGCTGATCATTACCGAAGGTCCAGGCTGGGGGTTCGGCCACATATTGCTTTGGGCGTCGATAATCGCGTTTCCGGTTGCCACCTGGATTTTCATTTGGGTTGAACGACGGGCTTCGGCCCCGCTCATCCCCCTCGGTTTCCTAAAAGACCGTGACTTCACTTTCAACTTGTTGGTGAGCATGTTTATGGGTGCCGTCTATATGGGTGGCTTTGTTTTGTCACCGGTGGCTTTGCGCGACGGTTTCGGGCTTTCAGCCACTACAACCGCCACCGTTATGTTGTTGCGCACCGGTTTCTATTCCGTGTCATCACCCCTAGGCGGCCAGCTCGGGGCGCGACTTGGAAACCGACGCACCATAATCTGGGGAAATATTTCACTTGCGGTTTCGATGGCCGTGTTCATCGCAGGAACCCACTACAACATGTTGCTGGTCTTTTGTTTCGCCCTCATGGCACAAGGGATTGGAAACGGGATTGCACGACCGCCTGCCACTGCAGCCCTGGCTAACACCGTGCCCGAAAGTGATTTGGGCCTAGCGGCCGCCCTACAGCGCATGACCCAGCAAATTGGTAACTCATTCGGTATTGCGGTGATGAGTGCCTTCTATAACAACGCTGGTACCACGGGCTCGTTTACCCCGCCTTTTGTGGCCGGTGTGGTTATGGCATTAATTGCTATTGCAACCTCGCTTCCGCTTCGTCACGACGCTCCCAATACGCTGCGAGCAGAGCGGTTGTCGAAACATCGTGAGGCTCGGACTGCTCATTAGCCTCAAGTTCAGTTGCGATAGTGCCAGCTAGGGCTTTACCAAGCTCAACGCCCCACTGATCAAACGGATTGATCTGCCAGATAGTGGCTTGGGTCAACACCTTATGTTCATAAATCGAGATCAACGAACCGAGGGTTCGAGGGTCGAGCCGGTTAAGCAACAAGGTGGTAGTGGGTCGGTTGCCAGCGAACGTCTTGTGTGGCACGAGTTCGGGTGTAACTCCGCTCGAAGCCACTTCTTCGCTACTACGCCCGATAGCCAGAGCTTCAGTTTGGGCAAATAGGTTGGCCAAGAGCAACCGGTGGTGATGCATTAACCGATGGTTGGGGTTGACCACTCCAATGAAGTCGGCGGGCACTAAGGGAGTCCCCTGATGCAGTAACTGGTAGAAAGCATGTTGACCGTTGGTCCCTGGTTCACCCCAAACCACGGGCGCCGACGACCAGCCCAATGCTTTGCCATCAGTGGTCACCGACTTGCCGTTGCTTTCCATTTCAAGCTGCTGCAAATAAGCCGGAAAACGCCGTAGCTCGTCGGCGTAGGGCAGCACAACATGGGTAGTCGCCCCAAAGAAATTTATGTACCAAACGCCGATTAAGCCCATCAGCACCGGCAAGTTTCGACTAAAAGGAGCGCTAGCTACATGTTCGTCGATTAAACGAAATCCTTCTAGAAATTCACGAAAATGGTCTGGACCAATAGCCAGCATGAGCGACAGCCCGATCGCCGAATCTACTGAGTAACGGCCTCCCACCCAATCCCAAAAGCCGAACATATTAGCCACGTCAATTCCAAAGGCCGTTACCTCAGCAGCATTGGTAGAAACGGCCACAAAATGCTTGGCCACAACCTCGTCATCAACCAGGTCGCAACCGGCTTGGCGCGCTCCTTCTAGCAGCCATTGCCGTGCACTCTTGGCGTTAGTCAGTGTTTCTTGGGTGGTGAACGTTTTCGACGCCACCACAAAAAGCGTAGAGGCGGGGTCTAGGTCACGTAACGCCCACTGCATGGCCGCCCCATCAACATTAGAAACAAAACGGTGGGTCACCTGATCATCAGCGTATGAGCGTAACGCTTCGGTAGCCATGGCCGGGCCCAGATCGGAACCGCCAATTCCGATATTCACTACGGCTTTAATCGTCTCGCCACTGAACCCACGCCACTCGCCGTCACGAACTGAACGCGCGAAACTTTCCATGGCGTTAAGCACAGCATGAACATCGGGTACCACGTTGTGGCCATCCACCTCAATTACGGCATCAGCCGGTGCTCGAAGGGCCACATGACATGCAGCACGACCTTCCGTGGTGTTGACTGGGGCCCCGCTGAACGTGGCATCGATACGTTCCCGCAGACCGGCCTCTCGGGCCAATTCAACTAAGAAAGTAACCGTCTCCGCTGTAATTCGATGCTTCGACAAGTCGGCGTAAATTCCTGGTAGTTCCATAGACAGAACCGACAGGCGCGCTGGCTCAGTTAGAAGTTCCCGTAAGTGCCGATCTTTGGTGCGTTGGTAATGATCAGCCAACGCCGCCCAGGCCGGGGTTAGGTTTATTGCTTGGCGCATTCTTAAAGCCTATTGCGCCTTGTCTGTTCTAAGGTTCAATGCATGGATCTAGGTATTGCGAATCGTCGTGCCGCGGTGGCTGCCAGTTCGGCCGGGTTAGGTTACGGGGCCGCCGCGGCGCTAATTGAAGCCGGGGTATCAGTGGCAATTTGTGGCCGCGACAAGGCCAAGGTGGAAGCCGCCGCCACCAAGCTTGGTCCGCTAGCTACCCCGCTTGTGGCCGACGTTTCCACCTCAGATGGGGCCCGTGGTTTCATCGGCGATGCGGTAGCTGCGTTGGGTGGCATCGACATATTGGTGGCCAATGCCGGTGGTCCCCCACCAGGAAACTTCGCCACCACACCGTTTGATTCCTATCAAAAAGCCCTAGAACTCAACCTGCTCTCGACCGTGGCTATGTGCACCGAAGCCATACCGCACATGACCGAAGCTGGCTGGGGGCGAATCATTGCTATCACATCGTCAACGGTTCGCGAACCATCCACTAATCTGATTCTTTCGAACACTGCCCGTGCTGGGGCCACCGCCTTTTTGAAGAGCCTGTCCTTCGAAGTGGCACCGTTGGGGGTTACTGTTAATACTGTGCAACCCGGACTTCACGCTACTGATCGAATGATCGAGCTTGGCGTTGATCCGAATGCCAAACCGGCTGGTATCCCAGTTGGTTTTATTGGTGATCCCGCCGATTTTGGCGCTGTTTGCGCCTTCCTGGCGTCGGAGCAGGCCCGATTCATAACTGGTGTTTCAATCCCCGTTGATGGGGGAACCTACCGAGGACTTCAATAACATGCGTCACTGCATCATGCTCACCTTCAAGCCCGAAGCCACACCCGAGGCGCTAAACAACCTGGCCGAAGCGTTACGGGCCCTACCAGCCCAGATCTCTGAGATCCGTTCCTATGAGGTCGGTCTTGATTTGGGTTACAACGATGCCAACTATCAGCTCGGCATAATTGCGTCTTTCGAGAACCGGGAAGATTGGCAAACCTACCTCGACCACCCAGCCCACCAAGCGGTGGTGCGCGACCACATCGCCCCTATCGTGACGGCACGCGCCGCTATTCAATTCTAAATCGATGTTCTTGTTGCCGCGGTTGGTTTGTTAGATGTCCACCTCACCAAGCGCGACCACACCACGACACCTCTCACCCTCATCTGCCAGCCTCTTCGAGCAGTGTCCGAAACGATGGTATTTCCGATACGTTGAGCGCCTGCCTGAGCCACCGTCAGAAGCGGCGTTGGTCGGTACCTTTGCCCACCGGGTGCTAGAACTGCTCTTGGCACGGCCACCCGCCGAACGTACACAAGAAGCTGCCCGAACCATTGCTCGTGAAGTCTGGCCAGAAACAGCACACAACAGCGAGTTTCGCGCTCTTGGGTTAAGCGCCGACGATGAGCGTGCTTTCCGCTGGAAAGGTTGGATTGCCGTCGCTGGTTTGTGGCACCTCGAAGACCCAAGCGAAGTCGAAGTCATTGACACAGAACGCCGTATACGCACCGACATTGGCGGAGTCCCATTCTTGGGCGTGATTGATCGTGTTGAGGCCAGCCGTGACGGCACCGTGATCACCGACTACAAATCGGGTTCACCACCCCTCGAGCGTTACCAAGATGACAAATTAGCCCAAGTGTTGTTGTATTCAGCAGCCATTACCGCCGCTGATGGCATTGTGCCCTCCAAAGCGCGTTTGGCTTACCTAGGTTCCACAGTGATCGAAACTGAGGTAACCGAAGATCGTGTTGCCAAGGTCGTTGAAGCTCTGAGGTCCACCTGGAACCAGCTCCTTGTGGCCAGCACGAATCACAGCTTTGAAGCCCGACCAGGGCCCTTGTGCGGATGGTGCCCGCATGTTGCTCACTGTGAAGAAGGCGCCGCCGAAGTTAAAGCTAGGTGGCAAAGTGGGCGAATCCGCTCGGACGCGCCGGCACTCGTTATCCTCAACCTGTAAGGGTTGTTTCAAGGAAACTGATGTACGAACTAATTGCTCACAACCGGCGGATGAGCTGGGTACTGATAATCGCCTCATTTGTGCTGCTGTGGCTGGTGGCGGCCTCGGTGAGCGCCTACACCGGCGGCGGTCGTATTGGTCTAGCCCTTGGTGTGCTGGTCGCTGGGGTCATGACCTTTGTGGCTTATTGGAAATCTGATTCGGTGGCTTTAGCTGCGACTCGAGCCCAACCGGCATCGGTCGACGACTTTCCTCAGCTCCATAACATTGTTGAGGCACTCTCAATTTCGGCTGGTATACCCAAACCGCGGGTCTATGTGGTTAACGACCCAGCACCCAACGCTTTTGCTACGGGCCGAGACCCCGACCATGCTGCCATTGCCGTCACTACGGGCTTAATGCAGATTATGAACCGCACCGAGCTTGAAGGCGTAATAGCACACGAACTTTCACACGTTCGTAACTACGACATTCGGGTCAGCACTATCGCAGTTGCGACCGCTGGCGCAATCGCTCTGATTTGTGACATTTTCATACGTTTCACCTGGTGGGGCGGCGGACGTCGACGCGACAATAACTCCGGCTCAAATCCTCTGCTGCTGATCCTGTCAATATTGGTGATCTTATTGGCACCCTTAGCTGCCGGATTAATAAAAGCCGCTGTTAGCCGTAAACGCGAGGCCTTAGCCGATGCCAGCGCCGTTGAAATTACCCGCTATCCAACTGGCCTGCGCCAAGCGTTAGAAAAATTAGCGGGAAACAAAGCAGTTGTGGCACACGCTTCAACCGCTACGGCACATCTTTGGATCGAATCACCCCTTGAGCGAGGTCGTGGCAAGGGCTCCAAGTTGAACTCTCTATTTGACACCCACCCGCCGTTAGAAGAACGAATCAACACGCTTCGGGAACTTGAAGGGCTCGATAAATGGGACGGCACCACTCCAGATACACGCGGTGGTAGTGGCTTTGCGGCGTCATCCACGTTTGGGGTCCCGGGCCAGCAGACGGCCTCAACCCAATCGACCAGCACCTCACCAGCCACCAATGGGCCCCAGCCTGGCTGGTACGACGACCCCTCAGGGCGGGTGGGCGTGCTTCGGTTCTGGGATGGATCACGTTGGACCAACGAAATTCGCAGAGCCTAAGCCATGCTAGCGAAACCGGCGGTATCCCTCGTTTGGCTCATACCGCCCCACCAAGGCTGAACCGTCATGCCAGAGCTTCCCGAGGTTGAAACCATTGTACGCCAGCTGGCACCCGTCGTGGCCGGTCAAACAATTACCCAGGCTGGGTCACACCCTTCGGCAAAATTTTCGTCGGCTGCAGACGCCATCGACACTCAGATTCATAAAGTGTTTCGCCGGGGTAAATATATTCTTTTCACGCTAAGTAACCAGCACGAGCTCATCGTGCATCTAGGTATGACCGGCAAACTACAGCTAGTCCGAGCCCCAGACGCCAATGATGCCTATATTCGGGCCTGGTGGCAGCTTTCGAACGGGAAGCGGCTCGAGTTGCACGATGTGCGTCGATTTGGCCGTGTTGCGGTGGTTCGAGCTGGGGAATATGCCACCCTTCCCACCTTGGCGGCGCTCGGACCCGAACCGCTAGATTCCAGTTTCAATGCTGAGATGTTTTGGAAAGCCAGCCGGGCAAGCCGACGGGCCATTAAGACCCAGCTTCTTAGCCAAAGACTGCTGGCCGGGATAGGAAATATCTACGCTGATGAAGCCCTATGGCGTGCCGAAATACATCCCGCCGCTCGTCAGCTCACCAAATCTCAAGCTGAAACATTGCGCCAAGAATTAGCGGTCGTCATTGAAAACGCCATCAAACACGGCGGTACAACGCTGCGTGACTATCGAAGCCTTGATGGCAGCACAGGAGAAAACCAGCATCATCTGGAGTGCTACGGCCGTCATGGTGAAGCCTGCCTGCGCTGTGGCGAACCATTGGCGCGCATGGTGATCGACGGCCGGGGCACTACGTTTTGTAAAAGCTGTCAGAAACGCTGACACCGATTAATTAACCGGGCTGTCTCAACCAGGCCAGGGGCCTTGAGGTCCATCGGACATGACATCAGACAGTGACTTCTGACATTTGCTGATTCAGGCTATTGCGACCAATGGGCGCTCACGCCCACGCTTCAGACAGCGGAACATAGGGCCGACTCAAAGCTTCAGCCACAGCCGGGTTGGTCACCACACCAGCATGAATATTTATTCCAGCTGCCAAAGCAGGGTTCGAGCTGGCCTTGTCGCCTAAGCGGCCCAATTCCACCAAATACGGAAGAGTGGCGTTGGTCAAGGCCCGCGTTGACGTGTTCGGCACGGCACCGGGAATATTACCGACGGCGTAATGGGTGACCCCATGCATCTCATAAACCGGATCTTGATGGGTGGTTTCATGCGAAGTTTCAATGCAGCCACCCTGGTCGATGGCAATGTCGACCACTACCGAGCCTGGTTTCATTTGCTTAACCATGTCTTCGGTCACCACCGTGGGCGCACGACCTCCTGGTACCAAGACTGCGCCAATCACCAAGTCGGCTTCCGCCACGGCCCGCTCCACCGCGCCTCGGTTCGAAGCCAAGGTGATCACTCGACCGTGATTGATGTTGTCAAGGAAACGAAGGCGTTCCAAGTTCTTGTCTAGTAGATGAACTTCGGCCTGCACACCCGCCGCGATTGAGGCCGCGTTCCACCCCACATTGCCAGCACCAAGCACCACTACTCGGGCTGGTTGAACCCCAGGTACGCCACCTAAAAGCACACCGCGTCCACCATTGTGACGCTCCAGGTAGGTAGCACCTAGTTGAATCGAGATACGCCCGGCGATCTCACTCATGGGGGCCAACAGCGGCAAACTCTTGTCGGCTAATTGTACGGTTTCATAGGCTACGGCCGTAACGCCGCGTTCTAACAGTGCGTCGGCCACCCCGGGATATGCGGCCAGATGCAGATAGGCAAAAAGGGTCTGACCTTCACGCATCAGCTCGAATTCTTCACCCTGTGGCTCTTTAACTTTGCACACAACATCGGAGCGTTCCCAGACCTGTGCAGCGTCGACCACCGTGGCACCTGCCGAGCGGAACTCATCGTCACTAAAGCTGGAGCCTGCCCCTGCGCCTGCCTCAATGAGAACTTCAATTCCTGCCGCTCGTAGCTCAACCACCCCGTCAGGGTTTACCGCTACGCGATGCTCGTCGATCTTTCGTTCTTTGGGAATTCCAATTATGGGCATTCCAAAAGTCAAGAGGAATGCGCGCCAATGCGCAAGAACAGAACCCAACTACCTCGCCTAGCAGCAGGTTTTATAGTCTTGGAAGTGGCTATTGGCTAGAAGGCGGTAGTCCCTCCGGTGCCACTCTTGGGGCCTCTCGCATGCGTTTCGCGGCAGCTTCGCGTTGGTTGGCTTCGCGCTGTGGCACCTGGGCCGTGGGGCCTGAGCTTGGTTCAGCCGCGGTACCAACTCCGACAATTGGTGCCGGGGTTTGTAGGGCGACCAAGTCGAATGGCCCCATGATAAAGCTGCGCACGTTGTCACGGTCTAAAACGTTGATTTGGCCATCGGGCAACGTGTTCACAGCATGAACACGAAACCAACCCGCTTGAGCATTCGCATCACGCGCCACCACGTCACCCACGGTCACATCGCGGGCCCTGATGAGAACGATCTCTACCTGCCATCTAGGCATTTTCATAGGCCTCTAAGGGAGGACATTCACACATCAAGTTACGGTCGCCATAGGCCCCATCGATACGACTCACCGGTGACCAGTACTTGGTCGACTCGTCAACACCTGGGGGGAATGCGCCCACCTGTCGTTCGTAGCGGCGGGTCCAGTTCTCAACCATCAAAGCCCCAGCGGTGTGAGGAGCGAACACCAGCGGATTGTCGTCGCTGGTGTATTGGCCATCTTCAATCGCCTGGATTTCAGCGCGGATCGCGATCATGGCATCGCAGAAGCGGTCGAGTTCTGCCAGATTTTCACTCTCGGTGGGTTCAATCATTAACGTGCCCGCTACTGGGAACGACATCGTAGGGGCATGAAAGCCGTAGTCGATCAGCCGCTTAGCAATGTCTTCTACGCTCACACCTGCGCTTTCACGCAATGGTCGCGTATCGATGATGCATTCGTGTGCCACATAACCATTGGCGCCGGAATAGAGAACGGGGAAATGAGGTGCCAAACGTTTGGCGATGTAGTTGGCCGACAAAATGGCGATTTTGGTGGCCTCGGTCAAACCTTCTGCACCCATCATGCGAATGTACATCCACGAAATGGGCAGCACACCGGCCGAACCGTAATGCGCCGATGAAACTGCTCCGATACCTTTACCAGGCAAGAATTCGGCTAAATGGGCTTTAACTCCAATTGGGCCCACGCCCGGTCCGCCGCCGCCGTGGGGGATAGCGAAGGTTTTGTGCAGGTTGAAATGGGAAACATCAGCACCAAAATCACCTGGCCTTGCCAAACCTACCAGTGCGTTCAGGTTGGCACCGTCTAAATATACCTGACCGCCGTGTTGGTGGATCAGCTCGCAAACCTCAACTACGGTCGGTTCGTACACCCCATGGGTAGAGGGATAGGTAATCATGAGCGCGGCCAGCTTCGAAGCGTGCTTTTGGGCCTTGGCACGAAGATCGACAAGGTCGATGTTGCCGTCGTCGTCGCAGGCCACCACCACAACCTTCATGCCTGCCAGTACAGCGCTAGCAGCATTGGTACCGTGAGCCGACGAGGGAATCAAGCAGACTTCTCGTTCGAAGTCACCTCGGCTTTGGTGAAAGGCGCGTATCGCTAGCAGCCCCGCGAACTCACCTTGGGAACCAGCATTGGGTTGCAAGGAAACAGCATCGTAACCAGAAATTTCGGCGATCCAGTTTTCCAGATCACCGATTAACTCTAGGTAACCCTGTACTTGATCGAGCGGGGCGAAGGGATGAATGTTGGCAAATTCTGGCCACGTTATACCCACCATTTCAGCGGTGGCGTTCAGTTTCATGGTGCAAGAGCCAAGCGGAATCATGGTGCGGTCAAGGGCTAGGTCTTTGTCGGCCAGAGTCCTTAAGTAACGCAGCATGGCTGTTTCTGAACGGTAGCGGTGGAAAGTGGGGTGGCTAAGATACTCGCTGCTGCGTGCGAGGTGCACTGGAATTTTGCTCTCGGCCCAATTCCCAATGGTTTCACGAGGAGCGGGTGTCGCTTGGGTCGCCTCAGCAACGGCTGCCACAAGACGTTCAAGAACTTCTTTGGTCGTGGTCTCATCTAAGGTCACTGACACCCGATCAGCGTCAATTTCTCTCAGGTTCAAACCATGTTGCCGTGCCGTGTCGTGCAGCACCTCGGCCTGTTTGGGAACGTTCAATACCAGCGTGTCAAAAACTTCTTGGTGTTCAACGGCGATACCCATCTGGGCCAAACTTGTGGCCAAGCCAGCCGTTAGTCCACTCACCCGTTCGGCTATGGAACGCAGACCTTCTGGGCCGTGATAAACCGCATAGAAACCAGCTATCACCGCCAAAAGTACTTGAGCGGTGCAAATATTTGAGGTGGCTTTTTCGCGGCGAATGTGTTGTTCACGGGTCTGAAGCGTCAAGCGATAGGCGTTGCGGCCTTCAGTATCAACCGAGACCCCCACCAATCGGCCAGGCAAAGCCCGTACGAAACGCTCGTGTGTAGCCATGAAGGCAGCATGCGGTCCGCCAAAACCCATGCCAACTCCGAAACGTTGCGATGAGCCAACCACGATATCGGCACCTTGTTCGCCAGGGCTTACCATGACACAACATGCCAAGAGGTCGGTGGCAACAGCGACTAAACCCGAGGCGGCGTGCACTGATTTGATGATGGGTTCGAGGTCGCGGACACGCCCGTCGGTGGCTGGATTTTGTATAAACACACCGAAGACTTCGCTCGGATCGAGCTCGGTTTCCACATCACCAACGACCAATGGGATTCCCAGAGGCTCGGCTCGAGTACGGATTACCTCAATCGTTTGCGGATGTGCTGCTTCATCCACGAAATAGGCGCTGGCTTTATGACGACCCACTCGGGCGATCATGGCCATGGCTTCAGCGGCGGCAGTGCCTTCATCTAATAGCGAAGCGTTCGCCACGTCCATACCGGTCAGGTCACTAACCATGGTCTGGAAATTCAACAACGCTTCGAGGCGTCCTTGAGAAATCTCGGCCTGATATGGCGTGTAGCTGGTGTACCAAGCCGGGCTTTCCAAGACGTTACGTTTAATGACCCCGGGCAGTTCGGTATTCACGTAGCCCTGACCAATTAACGACGTCATCACTTGGTTCCGCCCAGCGATGCGAGCTAATTCGGCCATAGCCTCAACTTCGCTCAGCGCACCAGGTGTCCCAAGAGGTGCTTTTGCTCGGATCGACTCGGGCAGAGCGGCCTCGACTAAGGCCTCAAGAGACTCCACACCCACCGTCGCCAGTAGTTGAGCGGTTTCCCTTTCATCAGGTCCAACATGGCGCCTAATGAATTCGGCCACTGTGTTTATCTCCGTTTTTGTTTATTGGGTAAGAATGGTAGGCGTACGATTTGAACCTGCACAGGTTTACCTCGTACGTCGGCCACCAGGGTATCGCCCCTGGTGATTGGGCTTCCATCGGCATAGGTTTGTGCCACGAGGGCCATAGCAATTGGTCCGCCGACTGTTGCGCCGTAGCCGCCCGAGGTGACATAGCCCACCTCTTCACCGTCGGGACTGGTGAGCTTGGCGCCATCACGCACCATCTTGCGCCCCTGCACCATAAGACCAATGCGCTGGCGAGGAGCCCCATTGGCGAGCTGGTCGAGGATTACCCCATCTCCAAGGAAGCCACCCCCTTGGCGTCGTCGCGGTGGGATAGCCCAGGTGAGACCGGCTTCAATGGGGCTGATAGATTCAGTTAGTTCATTGCCATAAAGGCACAATCCGGCTTCAATCCGAAGCGAACCTCGGGCCGCCAAACCAGCCGGTTCTACCGTGTCTTGCAACAAAATTCGGCGGGCCAGATACACCGACCGTGGTGCCGGTGCCCAAATTTCGAAACCATCTTCCCCGGTGTACCCGCTACGACTAACGATGCAGGAAATACCGGCGACCGTGGTTTCGACCAGTTCCATAAACAGCAGTTCGGAGAGGCGGACTTCCGGCCCGATAAGCGGGGCCAAGCTACTTTCAGCTGCCGGGCCTTGCAGGGCCAAGAGTGCCATGTCGTTGCGTTCCACCAATTCCAGCGATGGTGGAAGTTGGTTCCGTAAATGCGCTAAATCAGCTTCGTAGCGACTGGCGTTCACGATTAAGACGAAGTGGTCGCCGCGGTTGCCAACCATTAGGTCGTCGATTGTTCCGCCCGCTTCATTGGTTAAAAACGTGTAGCGCAACTTATCGACGGGCAAATCGATCAGATCGGCTGGCATTAAGCGTTCAAGTTCCGTGGCGATGACACTCATGTCGTCGCCGTGCACTTCGATCAGACCCATGTGGCTCACGTCAAAAAGTGAGGCCGCAACCCTGGTTTGATGGTGTTCTGCTATTTCGCCGTAACCGTAGCTAAGGGGTAGTTCCCAACCTGCAAAGGATTCGAACCGACCACCTAACTCGACTTCTAGTGGGTATAAAGGAGATCGGCGCAGATTATCGGTCACAGCAAATAAACTAGCCGCCGGTAGTGGACCAGTGCCACGGTTCGCTAGGCAGATTCTTGAAGCCAAAGCGTGCCGCATTAGCACTTAGCCACTGGAAGCAAGCAGTAGATCGGCTGGAGCAGTTGTTGAAGTCAATAGCCAGGCCTTGTTCGTGCATGGAGCGGCCTGGAATGGCGGTCGGGACTCGGCAACTTGAAGGTGAAGCGGTCCACACGTCAGGGCATCCATTTACTCTACGCAGGTGAATTTGCACACTGTTGTCACGATAGCCAGCACCGGTAAGGGTGATTCCGTCGGCTGCGGCGGCTTGGAGCATGGCCGCCACCTGCGCCTGGATCGAAGCGTTGACCACGATGCCACCTACACGCACTACGCTCACTGAAGGCGCATTAGGCATGGGTTGTTGGCCTTGGCGTGCGTTTGCTTCGGCAATTTGGCGCTGAAGCTCTTCTCGACGCTTACGTTCTTCTTCTTGGCGTTGACGCTCCCGGCGGTCCAGCTCATTGGTGATGCTATTAGCACTAGCTTCCAAGCTTCGGTCTTGTGATTGCAGCTGATCAAGCAACGCTTGGGCTTGTGCTGCGAGACTGGCCTGAACATCACGAGCCGCTTCGAGGTCAACCAAGATTTCTTCGATATCTTGACGAGCCTTTAGAGCTCGCTCTTCCGCTTCACGTGCTTCTTGGGCGTAGCGTGTGGTGTCTTCTTGCGCAATACGGAATCGATCTAGGACATCGGCGCGATCAGCGACCCGCATTTCCAAGAGTGCCTGCCGCTCCGGAGCGTTGCCAATATCGCCGTCGAGAACCACTTTCAGTGAGTCTTGCTGCGGCGGGCTTACATAGGCACTAACTGCTATGGCGGCCAAAGCTTCTTTAAGTGATTCCACTTCAGCCGCGGTTTCTGCGGCATTGGCGTCGGCTTCAGCCTTGTCAGCCTCGGCCTGCTCCACGTCTCTTTGGGCGTCTTCGAGGCGGGTTTGCTGGGCACGTACTTCGGCTTCGGCGGCCTGCAAAGCCGCGGTTATTTCTTCTAAGGAAGCATGCTGAACATCAATCTTGCCAGCCAGCACAGCCTGTTCAGAACGGATGCGATCTCTTTCAGCCCGAAGGTCCTGGTCGGACTGTTCGGCCGCTGCGGCCACATTCGACAAAGCCAGGGCACCTGCTATGAATAACCCGACGATGCGTGTGCGCCGTTTCCAGTTCTGCATGCCCCTCCTGAGAGAATGGCCTAGCGGATTCGTTACGAAACTGTAACAAAGCTTTGGCGCAAATGATACTCGGTGTCAAGTAGCAAGTCCGACGGGACAGCTAACACCGGTACCGGCGATGCCGCAATAACCAAAAGGATTCTTGTGCAGATACTGCTGGTGGAACGCTTCGGCGTAATAAAACGGTCCGGCGTTATCGATCTCAGTTGTAATGGTGCTGTAACCCGCCCGGCTCAGTTCCTCGTTGTAGGCAGCCTTGGTAGCTAGGGCAATCTGGCGTTGATTCTCGTTGGTGTAATAAAGAGCCGAACGATATTGCGTACCTACATCGTTACCTTGACGCATGCCTTGGGTTGGGTCGTGGTTCTCCCAAAACACTTTGGTTAAATCGTGGTAGGTAATCACTTTGGGATCAAAGACCACCAAGACCACCTCGGTGTGGCCAGTTTGGCCCGAGCAAGTCTCTTCATAAGTAGGGTTCGGCGTATAGCCACCGCTGTAGCCCACGGCTGTGGTTATCACTCCGTCTAATTGCCAAAACAGTCGCTCGGCACCCCAGAAGCATCCCATCCCAAAAATGGCTCGCTCGCTACCTTGGGGGAAGGGGCCCAGCAGCGAGGTGCCCAGAACACTGTGGCGTTCTGGCACTGGCATAGCTTCGCTACGCCCGCTCAAAGCTTCATGACGACCTGGCAGTGCAAGTCTGACACGTCCAAACATGTTCAACCCTCCCAAGCGGCGCACTGCATCGAACATGCAGATCTGCGACTATTAAAGTGTGGTTAATAACACGATACGAGTTTTAGTAGTCGATGACGACCGTGCCATTCGCGATTCACTAGCACGGGCTCTAAGAATCGAAGGCTGGCAGGTATCAGTGGCCTCAGATGGCGCCGAAGCGTTGACCATGGTGGCCGAAAGCAACCCTGATGTAATTGTGCTTGACGTTATGATGCCCGAGCTAGATGGTTTGGCGGTGTGCCAACAACTTCGTGGGGACGGAAATGAAGTTGCCATCTTAATGTTGACGGCCAGGGTGGAGACTGCCGATCGGGTGGCCGGCCTCGACGCCGGGGCCGACGACTATTTGGTGAAACCCTTCGAACTTGATGAGCTTCTAGCGAGAATCCGCGCCCTATTGCGTCGAACCCGGACTGACATGGCCAGCGCTACTCCTGATACCACCTTAGAAATAGAAGATTTGCGCCTTGACCCGGCAACCCGGCGCGTTTGGCGAGGCGACACCGAGATTGAACTTACCCGCACCGAGTTCAATTTGTTGGAACTTCTCATGCGCAACCAGGGCGTTGTGCTTGACCATTCCACTATTTACGATCGGATTTGGGGCTACGATTTTGGTCCTGATTCCAAGAACTTGGCGGTTTACATTAGCTATTTACGACGCAAAATAGACACCGATAATCTGGCACCGCTCATTCACACCATCAGAGGCTTTGGCTATACCCTTCGAGCCGCATGACGCTTCGTCTAAAACTAATTTTTGCGCTTAGCGCACTGGCGACTTTAACTGCCGCCAGCATCGGCGCGACTGCTTACCAGTTCATGTCCGCTCGCCTCGACGAAGAGATCAACCAATCGCTGGAACAAGCCGTGGCGAACGCCGCTGTGGTGGTTGATGCCCTAAACACCAACCCCGAAGCCCTAACTGGGGTCACCCCGGTCCTTGATATTCGAGAGCAACTGCGTTCCGACGAAGACCTCAGAGTAACGCTATTTGAAGGACGCAGCGGACTTGCGGTCAGCACGTCGATCGATCCGATGCCAGTAACTGAGCGCGACTGGAGCCTGGCACAGGTGGGGAATCGTGCCGGGCCTTGGTGGCGAGAGGTCACCGTAGAAGGTGAGCATTTCAAGATCGTAACCACACCCTTTGAAGGCGGTTACGCCGTTCAAGCCGCTCGTCGTCTTGATGAGAAGAATCGGGTTTTGGGTTCAATTAAGAACCGCACCTTGGTTTCGGTGGGTCTAGCCACTGCATTTTCCGCTCTCGGCGGATGGCTAATTGCCAACAGAGCCACACGCAGGCTTTCGGGCTTAACCAGCACCGCTACCCAGGTGGCCGTCACCGGTCGCCTCGATGTTCCACTACCAGCCGAAGGCACCGACGAGGTCGGCCAGTTAGGTGCAGCCTTTCGAGCCATGCTCTTGGCGCTACAGGAATCGCGCGAAGCTCAAACCCGTTTGGTGCAAGACGCTGGGCATGAACTTCGTACCCCTCTTACAAGTCTTCGAACCAACATTTCACTGCTGAAGCGGCTTGATGATCTGGATGACGAAACCCGGTACCAGATACTTGCTGACTTGGAATCAGAGGCTAGGGAACTTTCAACGTTGGTCAATGAAATTGTGGAATTAGCCACCGCTTCGCGCCAGGACGAAACCGAGAACCTAATAACTCTTGACAAATTGGTGGAACAAGTGGCCGATCGGGCCGCGCGTCGAACCAACCGCCAGATCACGGTGAAACACGGTTCCCAGTCTCCCATCATGGGTCGAAGCGGTGCTATTGAAAGAGCGGTTTCAAACCTGATTGATAATGCCACCAAATTCTCACCACCCGAGAGCGAAGTTGAAGTAACGACCGGGGGCACCACCGTGACGGTCTGTGACCGTGGCATTGGCATCAGCGAGAAGGATCTGCCATATGTGTTTAACCGTTTTCACCGCGCTACCGAGGCAAGAAGCCGTCCGGGTTCTGGTTTAGGCCTAGCTATTGTGCAGGCTGTAGCGCTTGAACACGGTGGTTCAGTTCAAGTGACCCAACGCGAAGGTGGTGGCACCTGCGTGTCAATTACCTTTCCGGCTATTGACACCCAAGCGCCACCACCATTCACCACACCACCATTAATTGGTTGAGGCTAGGTGTTATCCACCTTTCACAAGTGAAAAATCGAGCTTGGTGCCAGCGTCTTCAACTAGCTGCGGCACGACCGAGCCAAGCTCGGCTGGATCCCAACGCGCACCCTTGTCTTCTTGAGGGCCGCGTTGCCAGTTGAGCGCCACACCAACTCGACCACCACCAACCAAGAACACTTGGCCGGTAATGTCTTTCGATTCCGGGCTAGCCAACCACGCGATTAGCGGCGCGATGTTGGCTGGCGAATGCTCATCCCAATCGCCAACGACGGGTTGCGACATGCGTCCACCCAAGTTTTCGGTCATCCGGGTACGAGCGCCCGGAGCAATAGCGTTGACCGTAATGCCGTAGCGGTTAAGTTCTTTGGCCGCAATGATCGACATGCTGGCGATACCAGATTTGGCAGCACCGTAGTTACCTTGGCCAGGGTTGGCGAAAATACCCGACGTTGAGGAGGTGTTAATTACCCGTGCGTCAACCGGCTCACCCGCTTTGGCCTTTTCACGCCAATAAGTGGCCGCCCAGCGAAGCGGGGCGAAAGTGCCCTTGAGGTGCACGTCGATCACGGCATCCCATTCGGCTTCGGTCATGTTGAAGAGCATGCGGTCACGCAAAATTCCGGCGTTATTGACCAAAACGTCGAGAGTTCCAAACGTTTCGATGGCGGTGTTAATTATGCGTTGGGCACCTTCCCAATCAGAGACCGAGTCGGTGTTGGCAACGGCTTCACCACCCATCTCTTTAATTTCATTAACAACCTGCTGGGCCGGGCCCACGTCACTACCAGTACCGTCGGCAGCCCCACCTAAGTCGTTAACCACTACCTTGGCACCTTGACGTGCCAGTTCTAATGCGTGCTCACGACCAATGCCTCTACCGGCACCGGTCACAATCGCAACGCGTCCGTCACAAATCCCAGCCATATTTATGCTCCTCCTTGGGCAGCTTGCATTGCAGCGCGATATTCATCACGCAACAGCCTCTTGTAAAGCTTCCCGTTGTCGTGACGGGGAAGCTCTTCTCGAAATTCCACCCGACGTGGGCATTTGAAGTGTGCCAAGCGCTCACGAGCATACGCGATTAGCTCAGCGGCCAGCTCAGGGGTGGGTTCAACACCCGGTTGTGGTTCCACCACGGCTGTTACTTCTTCGCCCCATTCCTCGTTAGGAATACCAATTACGGCTACGTCGCCAACGGCGGGATGGGTGAGCAATTCGGCCTCAACCTCAGCCGGATACACGTTTACACCACCTGAAATAATGAGGTTGGCGCTGCGGTCGGTAAGGAACAGGTAGCCGTCTTGGTCGAGGTAGCCCACATCGCCCAGGGTGTAGTGCGTACCCCGGTAGCTGCCGTTGGTTTTGTCGGAATCTTTGTAGTACTCAAAACGCCCAACCTCGGGGGCTTTCAAATACACGGTGCCGATTTCACCCTTAGGAAGGTCGTGGCCCTCGTCATCAAGGATGCGAATGTGATCTTCGGTGGGCGGCTTACCTACCGTGCCGGGTTTGGTCAGCCACTCTTCCGAATCAACGGTGGTACCGGCTCCTTCGGTAGCGGCGTAATACTCGTGAACGATGGGGCCCACCCACTCGATTAGGGCCTTCTTCACCGTGACTGGACAGGGAGCTGCACCGTGGTTGATGTATTGCAAAGACGAAATATCGTGCGCCTCGCGAACTTCGGCTGGCAGTGAAAGCAGCCGATGGAACATGGTGGGCACCATATGGGTGTGCGTAATTTTGTGTTGTTCGATCAGCTTCAGCGTTTCGGCGGCATCCCAACCATCCATCATCACTACACCAGCACCGCAGTTAAGGGGGGCGCTCAACGAGAAAGCGAGTGGTGCTGCGTGATACAAAGGGCCGGTACAGAGGTTGACGCTTTCACCCGGCTTGTAATTAGCAGCTGAATTCATAGTGGCAGCCGCTTGCAGTCGTGCCGCTTCGGGGGATCGGGGACGTGCCACGCCCTTGGGTCGGCCGGTAGTACCCGAGGTGTAGAGCATTTGGCTACCAACGGTTGGCTCGTCAATGTCGCTTGGGTCTTGCCCAGCGATGACCGAATCGAAGGTTTCGAATCCTTCAATATCGCCGCCCACTGAGATCAATATGGTAGCGCCGGGCGCATATTTGGTAGCGCCTTTGGCAGCCTCGGCGAAACGAGCGTCGGCCACAAAAACCTTGGCTTCGCAGTCGTTTAGAATGTATCCGGCCTCTTCGCCGGTTAGGTGCCAGTTGATGGTGGTGAATCGCACGCCAATTCGAAGGGCGGTGTATACCGATTCTGGAAATTCTGGCCGGTTGGCCATCATGATCGCCAATGAGTCGCCAGCTTCAACGCCACGCGACCGAAGGGCGCGAGCTAACCGGTTGCAGTTGGCGTTAAGCTCTTCAAACGTTCGATCGCCGTGCTCGCTGATGATAGCTGGCACATCGGGCTGACGCTCGGCCCAATACGCCAGTGTCATTCCATTACCGGCTGCGTCGAGAAACGCTTCGTCAGTCATTTACCTACCTCTGTTGATACTTCTAGAAACCGTCGGTAGGGCAAGTGCCTCGACACCATCAACCCTTGTGGCCAATCTTGGACACACCCAGAGCTGTTGAGTGCTTCACAATTCCCCCTGCACCCAGCTGTGACGCTAGGCACGAAAATTAGTTTAGGTCTTTAATCAAATTTTCGCTAAGACAGAACGCAAGGAAAGCTGGCTGAAACATAATCCAGAGCTAGAAAATATGTGGAAAACGCCTATTTAGAAGGGCTTTTAGCTGGTCATTCCGCCAAGGCCGACTAAACCTCGTGCCAGTTCGACCTCACCCATATGACGCATGCCGTGTTGGTAGTGCCAACATTCCACGGCGTCTAGAACAGTCAAACCATCAGGGCCAGCCACACGAGCACTAAACGTGTTTTCAACCATGGGGCCAAATGGCCGAGGAACTATCAGCTTACGCAAATCGTCTAAAGTTTGTTCCTCTAGCCAGGCTTCAGTGCGGTCGAAAACCGCTCGTTGATATTCTTTGAACGCCTCGTAGTCACCAACCCGCTGGTGAATCATTTCCTCAACCATACGTTCTTTACCGTGATCGTTGATGGCCATTTTCACCCGCGCCTGCCACTCGTCGTTCCACACGGGCGAAACACCGGCCAAGACGGCAAAGGTGACATCTTGCATGTTGGTGTAATGGAAAAGAGAGAACGCGATCGGCAAGACGCCTTCACGTTCAAAATGGTTGACATGGCTCAAGTCCATTGTGGCCACCGCGTCGTACCAAAGGGTATGCATGGCGGCCATGCGTCGACGCAGCGAGTCGACCAGCAACTCACCGTCGCTAAGTTGATTAGGGGCAGTCTCTTTTTCGACGGTCAAGTTGGTCTCCAAGATTCAATTGAGTTTGAACCAACACCAGGGCGGAGCTGGGCTAACACTCTGTCTAGTTAGTAAACATTATTCATAGACGTGACATCGGTCAATGAGTAGGGTTGCTCTATGCGTGCAAGCGAACGACGACAGCTCCGGATAAAACGACCGGCCGATGACGTGTGGAAGCTAGTTGGTGACCCCGAGCTCATACACACTTGGTTTCCAGGCATCGTTTCCGCTCGCGTGGAAGGTGACACTCGCACCATTGTTACGGCCACCAACCAGGAATTACCCGAGCGAATCATCACCAACGACGCCGTTCAGCGGCGCTTCCAATACAGCATCACTTCGCCGCTGTTCAAAGAGCACCTAGGCACCATCGATGTCATCGACTTAGAAGACTCCACATCTTTAGTGGTGTATTCCACCGATGCCGATCCGGCCACCATGGCTTTAACCATTGCTGGTGGTACCGCCGAAGCACTCGAAGAGTTGCGCCGACAACTAGAAAACTAGTTGGGGAAAGAGGAATTCATGGGCCGTAAAATTCTTTTTGTCACCACCGATCAGCAGCGCTACGACACCCTTGGATGCAACGGGGGCCAACTCGCTCGTACCCCAGTGGTGGATGCGTTGGCCAAAGCAGGCTTGCGCTATGAGCGCGCCGTGCCTCAAACCGTAGTGTGCATGCCGTCGCGCTCCACCATGTTGACCGGGCAGTATCCGCGCACTCACGGCGTTTGGATGAATGGGGTGCCACTGCCAGCTGATGCCCCCTCGGTTGCCAACGTGCTTAGCCAAAACGGATACCGAACAGCGCTGGTTGGTAAGCCCCATTTCGAACCTTTTTTGGATCCTTTTGGCCGATTCACCGAAAACCGTCTAGCTCGAGAAGGCTCGTTCGGCCCCCATCGAGGTTTTGAACACATGGAATTGGCGACACATGGTGCCGCTGGGCAGCTGCATTATGCGCGCTGGATCGCGAACGAGCACCCAGAAGCTGCCACATGGTACTACCCGGTACTAGATGGCGACTTCGAGGTGAATGCTGCCGGTGGGGGCGACACCGGTGCACCACAGGTTCACAACAACCAGATTCCGAAAGAGTGGTACCACACCGACTGGGTAGCCGACCGCACGATTAGCTGGTTGGATTCCCTAGACGAAGGTGACGATTGGTTCTGTTGGATGAGCTTCCCCGACCCGCACCATCCTTGGGATCCACCCTCCTCCGAACTGGGCCGCATCAACTGGCGCGACGTACCACTGCCGGCGGGTTACCCAGAAAACGAGGCCGAACGCCTGGCCCTGCTTGATAGCAAACCACGTCATTGGCGGATGTGGTACGAGGGCCAGCTGGTTTCGAACTACGAAGCACCTCGTCGTTGGGTTCCAGCCACCTTGAGCGCCGACCAGGTGCGAGAGGTGAACGCTAGAAACGCCATTGAAGTGGAGTTGATTGACGAGGCACTTGGTCGGGTCTTAGCCGCCATTGCCGCACGCGGTTGGAGCGAAGACGTCGACGTGGTCTTCACTACCGATCACGGCGAACTCCAAGGTGACTACGGGTTGTTGTTCAAAGGCCCCTACCATACCGATGGGCTAATGCGGTTGCCTTTGATCTGGCGGCCAGCACCAGCGGCCAAAGTGGCACCCCAGGTTGTTACGAAACCAGTCAGCCTGGTTGATTTGGCCCCCACGTTCTGTGAAATCGCGGGCCTTGATGCACCAGCTTGGATGGAGGGCCAAGCACTACCTAGTAGCGACTTTGACGCCAACCAAAGAGGTTTCGAACGGTCTTTGACAGAATGGGACAGCGAGATATTCGGCGTCTCTATGTATTTACGCACCATCACCAGAGACGGCTGGGTAGCGACCATTTATCGCCCGGGCACTGTGCATGATGGGACCGAAGGTGAGCTTTACAATCTCTATGAGGACCCACTCCAACGGGTGAATCTCTGGGACGACCAATCTAAGGCCGCCGTGCGCCGTGACTTGGTAATTGACCTAGAAGATTCGTTGCTGCCACGAACGGCACCGAAAAAATCGGTCCAAGCGCCGGTTTAGAAACCGAGGCCTGGACCGAAATACAAACGGTTACTACCAAAGCGGTAAGCGCTGCTAGCAATGGCTATTGCTCTATTGAGAAAACATGCTCTGCTATAGCACGAATCCTCGGCAGCAAAACTTATTCGTCGATGGTGATCAGGCCGTAATGTCCGTCGTAGCGGCGATAGATTACGGCACCTCGATCGGTACTCTCGTCAATAAAGAACACAAACTTGAGTTCACTACCATTCAGCGCATCGACAGCGTCATCCACGCTCTGAGTAGGTAGCGCCACGCTCGAAAGTTGAATTTGCTCGCTGCATGAATTCAAGGCGTCGCCGTTCGGCGTTGGTTGAATAATTTTGTAGCCCTGCTCGCTGGCGCGGTAAACCAGGTTGTCTTCTTGGGTGTTGACGTTGTTGAACAAGAAGAAGTCGTGGTCCATCGTTTCCATATCGAAAACTGCTTCGTCGGGGGTTGAGGGCCCGGGAGTGAAGCTCTTACGACGAACAATCTCACGATCTTCAAGGGGACGATCGAAAAAGACAGGCCGGTCTTGGGGGATGTCGCCCTTACGCCAGTGACCGTCGCCAGCCTCTAGGTTCTTACGCTGCAACGCCCGGCGACGTGACGAGTGGTCGCTAATTTGGCGCTGAATTCGCTCTTCAAATTTGTCGATGGCGTCGGGCATGGTGGCAGCGGCGACATAGGCGCGCACAACCTGGCCGTCGAGGTCGACCGAACCAATAACTTTGGCGGGCCGTTCTCGTGCTGGGTCAGCTTCCATAATCAGTCGGATACGACCTAGAAGTGCAGGGCTCGATGACACACGCACCACAGTGTTCAGTTTGTCTAGTGCCCTCTCGACATCACGTTCCTCCACCTCTCCTTCGGTGGATACGTTGATTGCAAAACTATTTTCGACAGCCATGAGGCTCCCTTGCCATGGTCGGGGGTAAAAGAGTGTTGCACAAGCTATTCTACTCGTGCGGTAGACCTGTCCTAGGTGGACCATGGTCACGATTTAGTAGGTCTTTAATCTAGACGGTTCCGCGTGGGGTCTCTAGGCAGCCCAAATTTCAATCGCCTGAATATCTCGGTGTCGATTCACAATTGTGGTGGACCAAGAATCATTTAACCGCCATGCTTGGATGAATCACAGGTTGAAGGAGTGCATCACTGTGGCACCATCGAAATCGGGTTTCGACCCTGAGAGACTGATGTCCAATAAGGGCAGTCCCATGCCAGCCATTCCAGCCGCCACCGTAATTTTACTGCGAGATGGCCCTGATGGTCTTTCCACCCTGATGCTGCGCCGCAACCCATCGGGCATATTTGGTGGTTTGTGGGTGTTTCCCGGTGGGCGGGTGGAAGATAGCGATCACCAGTTGGCCAAGACTCTGCTTGGTTCTGATGGTGAGCCACTCGATCCGCTGGAAGCAACGATGCGGATCGCGGCTGCTCGTGAAACGATCGAAGAGTGCAGTCTGTTGCTGGAGCCAGGTCAGATGGTTCCGTTTTCACGCTGGTTGCCACCACCGCAAACCCCCAAGCGTTTTGATACTTGGTTTTTCGTAGCACCTGCGGCGGCGGGAGATGTTGCTATCGACGGACAAGAAATCCACGATCACATCTGGCTGCCGCCAAAGCAGGTGATCGAACGTCGAAACGCTGGCGAGCTGGATTTAGCACCACCCACTTTTGTCACGCTTTCCGAACTAGCTCACGCTTCGAGCGTTGCCGAGGCCATTCAACTGGCTAGTTTGCGCCAGCCGCTTCCATTCTACGAATCGCGTTTCTCGGCCAGTGGCGAACCGGTCTTGATGTGGTCAGAAGATGCTGGCTATGAAACCTCTGACGCCAGCCTTAGTGGTGCTCAACATCGTTTACTAATGGGTTCAGGCCCCTGGCAATACATCCGGGAATTGGAAAGCTGACCCGGCAAACCTTGTTACGCCAAGACCGTCAAATGGACGCTGGAAAGCCAGTGGGCGACATGGATCCGCTGCTGTTAAGGTTCATCAACAAGATCAGCTAAGGTGCCGGATTTTGGATGGTACGCCAGGCTCTAGAACGCAGGTAGGTGTCGAAGCTTTGTCCGATATGGCGGTGGTCTTCTTCCGTTTTTGGATGAGTGAGCTCGTAGAGATGGGGGAATTCGCTCCAACCCCTAACCAGGTCCCAAAGGCGTAACGCTTCGGCACCAGTGGGTGCAGGCGTGATGACCGGTCCGAATAAGGCGTGGTCGCCCGGCAATACAATGATTGGCACCCCGTATCCGCCGTAGGTGACAACGGCCCGATTGTGGTCAGCATGTACCTCTTCGGTGGTGGTGGAATCATCCAAGGCTTCATCCAACAGCTCGGGGCTGTAACCCAGCTCACCTAATAACTTGCGGTGGGTGTCAGGTTCATGAGTTCGTCGGCCGTTCAGGTGAAACGCGGTGCCGACAGCCTCATACCACCGGTCGAGAGCTGCCATGCTCTCTCGACGAAGTAGCGCACCAACCCTCATTTGTGACCAACCGTAAGACCATTGGCGCTCCCACGGGTGCTTTTTACCTTCTTCGCGGTTAATTTCCTCTAAAGAAAAGAAGCTCCACTTAATATCAAGGGGGACCTGTTTTCGTACTTCACGAATCCACAATGACGTTTGAAAAGCCCACGGGCACATAGGGTCAAAGAAAAATTCGATGGTTTCGGTGGAATTCGTACTTCCCACAATCTCAGTCATGCGGCCCCCTATGATTGATATCTACAAAGACCTACGCTACTGCTCTTGCCATATTTTGAACACGCGCCCACTCGGAGGGTTACATGCCTGCACCTAATCGCTTTCAACCACCAAGCCCCTATGATTATTTGGCCGAGGTTCCTAGCTTCACCGTAACCAGCACCGATATCGCTCCGGGAAGCCCCATCGACAAACGCTTCGTGGCCGACGCCAACTTCGGATCGGATGGCGATAATGTTTCGCCCCAGTTGTCGTGGGAAGGGTTCCCGCCCGAGACCCAAAGCTTTGCTATCACCTGTTTCGATCCCGATGCGCCTACTGGCAGTGGTTTTTGGCATTGGGTGTTGTTCGATCTGCCAGCATCGGTCACGTCGTTAGACACTGGAGCCGCCTCGGGCGTGTTGCCTGGTCTACCCGATGGGGCCACACATGCCCGTAATGATACCGGACACACTCTATATACGGGGCCGTTCCCGCCCGCTGGTCACGGTCCGCATCGTTACATTTTTGCTGTTCACGCCCTGTCGGTACCATCACTCGGACTGGACGAATCGGCATCGCCAGCGGTAGTTGGTTTCACCATTGCCAGCAATATTTTGGCCCGCGGGGTGCTTAGCGCCACCTATGAAGTTCCCGTCTAATCCCATTGGAGCAACCTGGGAAACTACTGGCGTGGAGGGGTAAACTGTCGGTTGGGTTTAGAGTTTCGCTGGTTGGGCCTAGCGTACGCTTGGTCGAGCGCAACCTTGCGCTCACCTGCGGTAGCGTTCCTGCGCCATAGCATTTATGCCAACTAAGGCTTACCACCCCACCGGACCTCTACGTTTAGCAGCACTATTGGCCGCTGTGGCTGGCTTTGTTGACGCCCATATCTACCTAAACGTCGTCAACGTTTTCGTGGCGAATATGAGCGGCAACATGATTCATCTCGGAATCTTCACTGGCGAGTTTGCGTGGCGAAACGCCGAAGCTCCGGTGGTGGCAATTCTTGGTTTCGTCAGCGGAGTTATTGTGGCAACCGCCTACCACACCCGCCGTCGCAGAGCTGGCTTGGCCGTGCAACCCCATGTACTTGTGTGGGCCGAGGCGATCTTGATTGCGCTGATGACCGCCGGCCTCTGCCTGTGGCACCCGGGCTTCTCAACTAAGGTCAGCGCTGGAGACTTGGCCTTTGTGGCCTTGGGCGCCGCCGCAATGGGTATCCAAACCGCCGCGCTTCGTCGTGTCCGCTCAGTGCAAATTGCCACCACATACGGCACTGGCACCATAGTTCGAATTGGTGAGAAGGCCGTGTCTCATATGGCCGCACGTGGCAACTGGTTTGAAAACAACGGCGGTCTTCACAACGTACCGGTCATCATCCTGGTGACGGTCTTGCTCAGTTACATTGGCGGTGCAGGTTTGGCATCTTTTTTAGGGGCCGAGCACTGGCTATTGTTGGGGCCGGTGGCAGCGTTGGTTTGGGCCGGGGTGTCACTGAGACCACTGCGGCGACAAAGCCACGCCAGCCGCCCTGGTTCCTAGACCTCAACCGATTCTCGGCTGGCTAACCTTCCTCGGCACGACGAACAAGCTTGCCACCATGGCGCTCCATCGCTTCAGAAACGCCAACCGGATCGCCGTGACTGCATACCGCAATGAGTGTTTGACCGGGTTCCAGTTGAATCTGGTCGATCTCGACACTTTCGTCATAAGCCTGGGCGTTGGCCCCAATGCCCATGTAGCCGCCGAGCATGGCACCAACCACTGAAGCACCGCCGCCTATAGCCAACATGCCGCCAAGGCCGATTACTCCTCCCGGCACCAGCGCCAGCGCCGCGAAAGGTAGACCACTTAGAAATCCGACGGAAGCACCGACGGCAGCGCCCACACCTACACCTTGGATCATCTCGGCTTCGGCATCGGTTTCCGAAGGTTTCGGATCACCCTCTCGGAGGGCTAGGCCCAATAGCTCGTCGCTGATTCCCATTGTCGTTAGCTCAACCGTGGCGGCATGGGCATCGTTACGATCGTCAAACACCGCTGCCACATGGTCGTGTCCCCCATGGTCAGCGTGTTCAACGCTGGGCAATGTTTGGTCATCGAGAATCGTTACAATGTCAGCGTCGTTTTTCTCTAGGGTCGGGCGCGCTACCGGGGCATAGGTACCAAGAGCAAGACCATCAGAGGTCGACAGCGCAAACAACAGGGCCTCTTCTTCATCGGTGGAGATACGGCCGAAACGAACCACACGCGAAACCGTTAGATCATGGGGATCATACTGCGCACCCGAAGACACAACCTGAAGCTTCGCGCCTTCACTAACCAGCTCTTCGGTGTATCCGTCGTCCGACAAAGCGGCCTGCACTTCTTCTAAAGTTGTCATAGCCATATTTCAATCGTATGGGCTATTCACAACCTCACAAGCGCGTGGTCATAAGTTTTTATTGCATTTATTAGCGTAGCTAATACTGGGTAGTGCCTAACCGAGGTGTGTCTCGAAAGCATCGAAATAGCACTAGTGATAGTAACCTGGTTGAGCTTTTCAAGCCGGCCGGAGGTCATCTTGGCTTCGGGCAACCGTAGCCGTTCGCAAACGACCGATTTACCTAACCGCGGCTCTCAATCCGACGGCGCTCACCTCACCGGGTCTAGGCAGGCCAGAGTGGGTGAGGAGAGCGTTTTCAGGGACTAAACCCGTTCGATTATGGTGGCTGTTGCCATTCCGCCACCGGTACACATGGTAACCAAACCGGTTTGCAAGTCTTGGCGTTCCATTTCGTCTAGCAACGTGCCAATTAGCATTCCACCGGTTGCTCCAATGGGATGACCTAGCGCCATGGCACCGCCATTCACATTCGTCTTAGCCGGATCAACGCCAGTATCTTTAAAGAATTTCAACACCACCGATGCAAAGGCCTCGTTCACCTCGAAAAGGTCGATGTCATCAAGCGTCATACCAGCTTTTTGCACGCAACGCAGTGCGGCTGGACCAGGGCCGGTGAGCATTATCACGGGATCAACTCCAGAAACCGCAGTCATGACGACCTTGGCTCGGGGCTTCCACCCAAAGCGGTCAATTCCTTCTCGAGAAGCCAGCAACAAAGCTGCCGCACCGTCCACCACGCCGGATGAGTTTCCACCATGATGCACGTGGTTGATTGATTTGACCTGTGGGTACGCAACCATGGCCCGCTCGTCGATAGATTTCTCTTCACCCTCGGCCTTATAACCGCCCATGCCAGCGAAACTTGGCTTAAGGCCAGCCAACATTTCGGCCGTGGTACCGGGCCGCGGATGTTCGTCTTTATCTAGCGCCAGCGTGCCCTCATCGGTATATATGGGCACTAAGGCATTGTCGAAACGGCCTTCGTTCACCGCAGTTTCGCACCGTCTTTGACTTTCAACCGCCAAAGCATCACATTCCTCACGGCTGAACCCTTCAATCGTGGCAATAAGGTCAGCTGAGATGCCTTGGGGCACCATGTCGTATTGAGCACGAAGATGGGCGTTGTTGGCAGTAAACCCATCGACATGCAAAGGTGCAGCTCGCGACATCGACTCTACGCCGCCGGCCACTACAACGTCTTGAAATCCGGACCGCAAACCCATAGCCGCAAAATTGACCGCTTGCTGGCCTGAACCACAGAATCGGTTCACAGTCACGCCAGGCGCATCAAGTGACCAACCAGCATCGAGGGCAGCGTTGCGGGCGATGTCCATTGCGTGATCACCAACCCCCGAGTTGTTGCCCATTACAACATCGTCAACTTGCGCTGTGTCTAGGTTGTTACGTTCGGCCAAGGCGTTTAGGACTTGAGCCAAGATTCGTTGAGGGTGAACCAGATGCAGGGCCCCAGACTCTTTACCTTTTCCTCGTGGCGAACGCAGGGCATCAATGATGTAGGCCTCGTTATCCATTACTTTCCCCTCGTGATGCTGTCTCGAATATGTAGTGTTGAGAATAGTCGACGGTGATCAGGGACCTCACCGAAAGTCGTTTACTCGATGCCACCTCGAATTGGCGAGGTATGGAATCGACCAAGCATTGCTCAGAAGAACAAGGATTGCTCAGAAGAAGGAGCCACAAGGTGGACACACTGGTGGTAAGTAGGCAGGACGGCATTGTTACGGTCGTGCTGAATCGGCCTGAAATCAAGAACGCCATTAACCCGACCATGTTTGACGAGCTTCACTCAACGTTAAGCGAGGTCTCGAAGAACGATGACGACCGGGTATTGATCATCACCGGAGCCGGTGACGCATTTTGTTCGGGTGCCGACCTTTCGGGTGATCGCTCTGGGCGAGAGCGCCACCATCTCGAGCGGTTGCGCACCATTGGTGATGTGGCGTTGCGACTACACCGTTTGGCTAAACCGACCATCGCTAAGGTGAATGGAGTGGCCGCCGGGGCGGGGCTCAACTTGGCACTTGGTTGTGATTTGATTGTTAGTTCTGACCAGGCACGTTTTTCGGCCATTTTCGCCCGGCGTGGTCTTTCGCTCGATTTTGGCGGATCGTGGCTGTTGCCCCGTCTCATCGGGCTGCATAAAGCGAAAGAAATTGCGTTGTTCGCCGACATTCTTTCGGCCGAAGAAGCGGCCGATTTCGGAATTGTCAATCGGGTGGTACCTGCCTCCGAACTTGATGCCGTCGTGAACGAGTGGGCCACTCGTTTAGCTGCCGGACCACCACTAGCGCTGTCGATGACCAAAACCATGTTGAATAATGCTCACATGGTTTCTATGGAACAAGCCCTAGAAGATGAAGCCCGAGCTCAAGCAGTGAACCTGACTAGCGAAGACGCCATCGAAGCCTTGAAAGCTTTCCGCGACAAGCGTGACCCGACCTTCAAGGGCCGCTAAAACCCCACATCCATCAGCTTTGAGGGACCCTAGCAGCGCACATACGCCTTTGGCCTTGTGGCACGGTGAGCTATTTTGTCTTCGAGATCAGACCTAACGCCGAGCCGAACGTTGACACAGCGGTCTTTAATTGCAGAAATTCGATACCGCGGTTTTTAAGTTCGGCTAGCCTTCCTCCAACAATTCAATGACTTCCGGGGGGAAGGTATGTCAAAGGCTTCAATTAGTCGCTTTTTGGCGGTGGTTCTAGCGCTCACGCTCGTAGGCGCAGCGTGTAGTGACAACGATGAATCGGGTGGCTCATCGAATACCAGCACTACACGCAATGGTGACGAGTCCACCGTTCCCACCACCGATAATGCTGAAGTCACTCTCGGCGGCACACTTTATGTAGGGTTGGAAGCCGAAACGAACTCGTGGAAACCAGGCGAAGGCTCGTTCTCTAACCCCGGTGTCATGGTCGCCCTAGCAATTTATGACCCGATTGCATATCGAGGAGCAGACGGCGACATCCACCCTTATCTGGCCGAGTCGATCGAGCCCAACGATGACCTCACCGAGTGGACCATTAACTTACGCGAAAACGTCAAATTTCACGATGGCACCGCGCTCACGGCTGAAGTAATGAAAACCATTTTCGACGAATTCTTGTCGGCACCGGGCTCCAACCTCTCAAATGCGGCACAAGTTGATGAGGTACGAGTCGACGACACACTTACCTACACCTACGTACTTCACCAAGGCAGCGCTGCTTTCCCTGACCTTCTCGCTGGAGCCATGGGATGGCCTTTTTCACCTGAAGCTTGCCGGGCCGCAGGCGACAACTGCGGCAGCCAACCCGTCGGTACAGGTCCATTCAAATTGCAGAGTTGGGCGCGAGATGCCGACTTGGTGGTGGTAAAGAATGATGACTATTGGCGCACCGATGAGAACGGTGTTCAGCTCCCCTATCTGGATAAAGTTGTCTTTAGGGCACTACCTGACGAGGATTCTCGCTTACAGTCAGTACGCGCTGGCGACGTGCAATTGGGCCAGAGTCTACGACAAGGCCCAATTCGTCAAGCCCTAGCAGCCGAAGAAGCCGGCGAGCTTAAGGTTTACTTCACCGTAGGGAACTCCTCAGGCAGCTCGATCATTAATACCGCCGTACCACCAACCAACGACGTCAGAATTCGACGCGCTTTGGCCTTTGCTTTGGACCAAGACGCCCTCGTTGCCATTCTCGATGGCACTGGCATTTCACCACCCCAAACCCAATATTTCAGCTCAGAATCACCGTGGTATTCCGAAAAAGTTGCTGCCGCATGGCCCACCAATCAGCCCGACAAAGCTCGTGAGCTGTTGGACGAATACGTGAATGACCCGGAGCGGTCCGATGGCAAAGCAAGCGGAGCGCCCGTGGAAATCGACTTCATGTGCCCTCCCGACCCAACGCTGATTCAGGTGGCTCAGGGTTACCAGCAACTGTGGACCGACGTGGGATTTGAAGTGACATTGGAGCAGGTTGACAATCCAACCCAAATTTCACGTGCTGTAGGCAGTGCCGACACCGACCCACCATACGTAGGTAACTATATGATCACCTGTTGGCGAAATGGTGGAGAATCGGACCCTTACACCACCCTCTACACTCAATTTTCTGACCCGGCTATAACGCCCGGCAATGTAACGAACTATCACAGCGACTATGTAGATGAACAGCTGGAAATTCTTCGTTCGAATGCCGATTTCAACGTGCGTTATGAAGCAGTCGAGAACATCATGATGGACTTTGCGGAAAACGTGCCCAACACCTGGACCGGTGCCACCGCCAACGCTCTATACAGCACTAACAAGGTTCATAACGTGGCCGGATGGACGCTGCCGGGAGGTATCGAAGGCCGCGGCGCCGCCGGAGCCGTGACGTTCGTCAGTCAAATCTGGATGGATAAATAATCAGCAACCTATTGAGTTGATGGTTGCTCCTGTGACGTATGGGCCAATCGTTGGTCTACGATTCGCATATGCTGCACACCCGTTTCAGTGAACTTTTCGATCTTCAATATCCAATAATGTCGGCCCCTATGGCACTGCACAGTGGGGGTGCTCTCGCCGCTGCCGTGTCCGCTGCCGGAGGTTTAGGTACCTTTGGAGGTGCGCATCCAGGAGGTGCCGAGTGGATTCACGCTGAGATCACAAAGGTGCGCTCGCAAACCTCTAAGCCCTTTGGAATAGGCTTTATTACCCCATTTCTCGCATTATCACCGGTGAACTTTAACGCCACCGTCGAAGCTGAAACCCCAGTGGTAATGCTCTCATTTAGCGATCCGACCATGTGGATAGAACAAGTTAAGGCCCGGGGAGCGCGTGTGATTTGCCAAGCACAAACCATGCAAGACGTGGATGTTGCAGTTGAGGCCGGTACCGATGTATTGGTGGTTCAAGGCAACGAAGCTGGCGGACACACCGGCCATATGGCGCTATTGCCGTTCTTGTCGGCAGTGCTAAAACGTCACCCCGATGTGGTGACATTGGCGGCGGGTGGCATTGCCGACGGGCCTACTTTGGCGGCAGTATTAGCCTGTGGGGCTGACGGGGCGTTGTTAGGCACCGCCTTTATGGCCACGAAAGAAGCCGTGGAAGTACACGCCAAGGTGAAAGACCTTATTGTGGCCTCCGATGGTTCCGACACCATTTTTACTCGGGCGTGGGATGAGCTTGGCGGGTTGCCCTGGCCCGAAACAATTGGTGAGCGGGTTTACCACAATAAGTTCACTCAAGCTTGGCATGGCTACGAGGACGAGGTCGCAGGCAAAAGGCGTGAGCTTCAAGAGACCTTCGCCTACTCCAGCGATGATCCCGACCCTAGAACCGACCACATACCCATGGGGCCTGCCGCAGGGCTAGTTAGCTCGGTTCAGTCGGCCCATGAGCTCATGTCAGGAATCTGCGAAGACGCCGAAGAAATTCTGCGCCACAAACTCGGACGCATCCTCCTATAAACCACTGCTTTTGGGTTGCACGAACTTGTAGTGAGTTTTCTGCGGATAGCGCTTAAAACTCACTACAAGTTCACGGAAACCTCTTCAGAGCTGACCCAAGCCAAGATCAGTTCAACAATGCGGTCGAGCGAGGCACCCAAGAAATGGTCTCCGGGAACTATTACCGTCTCGGTCGAGTGCCAAGAGTGGATCGCCGTTTCCACTGCGTCTGGCGATGAGAACTGGTCATCTTCGGGCACTATCAACAGTTTTGGCCGCTGGTCTTGTCCCAAGTTCGAGGTAACTAGGGCCGTTGCCACTGGGGCTACCAGGCCCCATGCGCCGATCGACGGATCGTCCATGTTGCACGCTATGGCGGAGCCAAAGGAATAGCCCACCAGAACTTGGCGTGCGTGGGGCCACTTCAGTCGTGCAAATTCAAGAGCAGCTTGAACTTCAGCTTGGGCCACATCGGGTGTAGACGACGAAAAATCGAAACGGATGCTGCCGTAACCTGCTTGTGAGAGGCGTCGATGCAGCTCGCTGATCAGAGGATGAAACCGGTCTCCGCCCATGTCGGGGTGTGGGTGCAAAAGAACCAGGGCAAGAGGTGCGTCTTGAGCATCAACGGGTTCCGCTACATCAAATTCAATCATCGATCACCTTTATAGCGCGCTTCCGCAGGCAGTCGCCTTTGGCACTATGGTGACACGGCTTGCGACCGCCTCAATCCGGCGAGGCGCTCAAACTGCCGGTGTTGTAGCAACGCTTCGCATCAAGTCCGTGAGCAGAGATAAAACGAACAGACCCCCTGCGCATGGCCTTCCGGCATAAACCAATAGCCTTTAGGCACAAATACGCTGTGGAGATGCGCGCGGTTCTGGCCGACCCACTAGCCGCCGACGGGCCTTCGCTTTCACCAAGGAGCCTGCTCAACCTCGGCCCCAGTGACCGGGTGGTCTTACCGTCGCCGAATGGTTCAACCTGCGCTGTGTTGGAAGGCCAAACGGGCGCTGTCGTTTACGCAGCCTGTTTAAGAAACGCGACCGCCGTTGGCAAATGGGTTACTAAGCACCATGAGAGCGCAACTGTGATCGCCTGTGGCGAACGTTGGCCTGATGGTTCTTTGCGGCCCTCGCTTGAGGACCACTTAGGAGCTGCAGCCGTGCTCAGCACACTCCGTGGCACTCGTTCACCCGAAGCCGAGGGAGCCATCCATTTATGGGAAGGATTCAGATCGAACGTTCAGGAGACGATTGCTAATTGCGTATCTGGTCGTGAAGCCATTGCTCGAGGCTGGTCCAAAGACCTCGAGTTTGCTTGCCAGGTGGACACCAGTCAGGCGGTTCCATCGTTGACAGACGGGGGGTTCGTTAATGTCGCAGGTGGAACCTGGCTGAGTCCAATCACGCCGTTTCCATGCTCTAGCCGTTCCGCCACCACGTACATCGAAAGCACGAGTTGATCTTGTTATGAGTTTTGTGCGGTTAGCGCATGAAACTCATAACAAGATCAATGGGCCACTGGCGAGGCGGCCATCTAGAAGGCCATGTAGCCTCCATCGATGATGAACTCTTGCCCAGTGGTGTAATTGGTCGATTGCGAGGCTAGGTAAACCGCGATCGGGCCAAAGTCCTCAGGAAGGCCCACACGCCGTGCAGGTATTCGTGGCAGTACTTTTTGGCGGAAGGCATCAAAGTCGAATCCGCCGGTCATGGGTGTATCGATCCAGCCAGGAAGAACAGTGTTGGCTCGAATTTGGTGGCGGGCCAGTTCAACGGCAATGGAGCGCATCATAGATACAAGCCCTCCTTTGCTCGCCGAATAATGCTCACCACGGGCCTGACCAGATATAGCGGCCAGCGATGCCACCCCTACGAGACTGCCGCCTTGACCGCGCTCAACCATATGATTCGCGGCCGCTCGCAAAGTGAGAAAGGCCCCTTCAAGATTGATGCTGACTACTCGGCGCCATTCTTCAAGGTCCATAGTTAGGAAACTCTCAGCGAAACCCCCCACACCGGCGTTAGCGAAGCATGAATTAATGTGGCCGAAGCGCTCTACCGCCTGTTGACAGCTGGCTTCTACCTGTTCTTCATCGCTGACATCGCAAACCCAGGCGGCTACGTCAGTTCCGTACGTAGCTAGTTTTTCGACAGCGGCTTCGTTCTTGGCTTCATTACGTCCCCAAATGGCCACGTTGGCACCTGCCGCCGCCAAACCCTCGGCCATGCCGAGGCCGATGCCACTATTGCCGCCAGTTACGAGGGCCACATGCCCACTAAGGTCAAACGGATTTTCCATAGTCGAAGCCTAACAAGCAGGCCAATTGCGTGACGCCGTTACCGACTTGGTTTCCTAGCGAGGTTTGGTCCACCAGAACTCAAGTTGAATGTTGTCGGGATCACGAAACACTAAAGCAGCACCCACTTCGACATCTTCAACCGGTGAATGCTTGACCCCAGCTTCGGCCAGCCGTTTTTGCCAAGCGTCTAGATCGGCACGTTCCGGTACCGCAAAGCCAACATGATCAAGCCCTGAATTCCGTTCATCGAAAGTACGCACATCAGCCGTGTGGTGCTCGTTTAGGCCGATGATCAAGTTGGTGTCGGGGTGAATTAAAACCACCATGGTGCGGCCTTCGCGTTCAGATTTTGCCACCCGTTTGAGCCCGAGAACCTCGGCGTACCACTGCGCGCTGGCTTCAACGTCGGAAACAGATAAGTCGAGGTGTGAAATACCGGTGAAGCTTGCCATCCATCCCCCTTTTGGGTGTCTTATTGGTTACTTTAACGTGCCGTTGCAATAACTCGGGCCGTCGCCTGAAACCAAGTTTTACCGAAGCCCACACTTACAACTGTGGCTAAGTCGGAGAACTAGCCAGAGAGCACGCCTCGCGCCTCGGCCGGAATCGACTTTACGCCCATCACAATCCTTTTGGACCAAACGCTCACTAACCCACGAAGCCGAATTAACAGCCGAACCCCACCAAGACCAAACGTTGGGACATTTCTTTACCTTTACCGTGACCGGCCCGAAAATAGGTGGTGGGGCTGGCGCGGCTAAAGTAAAACAGTGCTTTTACACGCGGAACTAAACGCGGAACAAAGCGCGGAAGTCCCGCCCTCGTGGGACTTCCGCGGATTAGGTGTGACCTGCTCTTCTAAGCCGCAATAATCGCCATATGCGAGTGGTTCTTGGGACGTCTTCTGACCGTTTTTGGAACGCAGTGAGAGCCGAACATCAAGGCGCGCTCTCCTAAGCGGCTGGCCATTTGTCGCCTTTGCTTTCAGGGTGTCTTCTCCCCGTTAGCGCTAGCTGGTGTTTGCTTTTAAGCTCTTCAGAGCCAGATCCTCTGGTAGCAAACGGCATTCGGAGGCGCCGCAACCCAGGCATGGGAGTCTCAAGAGAAGTAGTTTCGGTGGGGCGTCCCGGCCCAAGCATCTCCACACCGAAACGAGGACTTCCTGGGTGACTACCGAAGGAATTGCTCTGAACCAAGCCAGGCAATTTCATCTGGCGGGCGAACGTTGTCTAGAGCAACGACCTGTCGCACTCCATACCGTCAACTGGCTGCCTATTGCGGCGAGCGTGAACCTGGCCCTTGCCTGCGAACTCTATATGAAGGCGATCCTCCTGGGTGGGGGCACCAAGGTTCCCCGAACCCATGACTTGAAAGCCTTAAGCGAGAAGCTTCCAGAGCCGGTTCTGGATCATCTGCGCGACGTGTACAAGCCGGTGGACGGCGAGTCAATTGATCAGGTCTTGGCCACAGTTGCCAACACATTTCAGTCCGTTCGTTATTTCTATGAAGCACGCGAGCAGTCACAAACTTTGTTCGATTCCCGTCAGGTCTCGTTGGCTGAGGCTCTCGAGATGGCTTGCGTGAAATACCTCTCTGGCGCTACTGCGTAGCGCCCTGCTGCGTTGGCCGGGAGCTTCTGAATTGGGAACAACAGCAGAAGCTTGCCTACAGCCATGATTCGGGGAAGCCGACGACGCGTCGCTATAGCAGTGCGAAGAGGGGATCGAGGGGGCAGCGGGGCTAAGTTGCAGCGGTCAGTTTCGGCGGCTCCGGGAGAAGGGAATGGGCGCTAGCCCGCCTCTGTCTCTCTGGACTTGTTCGATTCCCCGGTTTCGCATCCACACGGCAACGTCGAGCACCCGGAGAAGCGAAATGCGACCATCAAGGCCCGCTGCTGCCCTTATCTCTTTGAGTCGCTCAACGAGTTGTTGGTTTTGCAGTTCAGCATGTAGCGCTGCCCAGAAACCCTTCCCGGGAGGCATCAAGGCGTCCTTCACCACTTGGTCGTACACCGGGATAAGACGGGGGCGCTTGCGCGCTAGAAGCTTTCCAGCGGTCACCCAGCCAACGCCCGGCAGATCAACAAGGTGATGCCAGAGCTTATCCGCTTCTGAGCCGGATGCGATCACATCTTCAGCAGCCTCCCATAGATCGACATCATCCGGGATCCCCTGAAGGAAGCCGTTCAACACCGCCGCGTCTTCGTCGAGGATCCGCAGTGCAGCTCGGCCAGGAACCTCAACACCTAACAGGGTCACCGCCACTAGGTCCGCGGGATCGAAGCTATGACGGCGTCCAGGAGCGTCACCACCACCGCCAAATCGCTCAAAGAGCGCCCCGGTGAAAGGCGAGCGGGACTCCTTGCCGGAGCCGAAGTACTCACTCACCAGTTCCACAGTCGCCGAGCCGTCAAGGAAAGGCCAAACGTCACCCTCAAGTCCTGGCATAGAGATCTCCTAACTAACGGTTGACAGCCCCCCGAGACCACACACTTGGGACTGCGGTAACCACCTCTCAGGCGGCTTTGTTTCGTTCAGCTTGGCAGATTCGGTGCTGGTGCCAGGCGAGGGTGTTGGTTAGCAGTGCCCAGGAGGTGAGGTCGACGACTTGGCGGCGCCAGCCGAGGGCTGAGGCCCGGTTGTCATTGAGGGTTTCTTTGTAGTGCGCGTTGATGGATTCGCTGTCGTTTCGCAAGCCGTAGAGGGTTTGGAAGTAGTCGTCGTTTTCGTGGATTAACCGGAGCTGGTCGGGCCGGCGGTTTCCGGTGTCGCCGGGTTGGGGGTGTGGGCTGATCCACGCGGTGAACGACTCTTTCGGACAGGGCACAATGACTCCGAGGGTGAAGCGGTATCCGCCGTCGCGTCCTCGTGTGTACCGCCGGATTTGTTGGCGTCGCAACGGTTCAGAGAGCACCAGTTTGCCGCTGTCATCAAGCGTGCTGTCATGCACCGCCCCTGCATGGGCAACCAGGGTGTGGACACATTCATTTTTGAGCACGGTGTGTGCCCATTGGCCTAGCGGAACTTGTTGATACGTTCGTTTCTCTTTTTTGCGGCTAGCGGGATGGACTTTGTTGACCACGATGAGGCCGAGTTCGCTCATGATCGTTTCGTGATGCACACCCCGGAACGCCCCGTCATAAACAACGGCTTGAATCCCGTCGCCAGCCTCGGCATGTACTTGTCTGATTAGCGCGACCGCGGTGTCGGCTTCCCGACTTTTTTGATGCACTCGCCCAACCGCCAGAATCACCCGGCGGTGCACCTGAGGGCCCCGGGTGGCGATGATAACCAGGTCGTTGCCCCACACCGGCCCGTCATGTCCTACGTGTTCTTCAGCATCAGGGTCGGTTCGGCCGTTGTTGGCCGGGTCATACAGCGGCCGGACCACGGTCCCGTCGCCATAGATGGTGCGGGTCGGATCCGGGTAAGTTCGAGAACCCCCACCGCCGGGGTCAAGCAGCCCAACACTGTTAGCGGTGGCTACGGCGTGGTGGGTGAACGCTTCTGAGAACCGGTCGAGATAGGGATCGGTGGTGAGCCGGTCCCGGAAATGCCGGTAAGTGTCAGAGATAAGCGGAACCCGCACGGCATGGAGGACTTCGCCTTCAGGATGGTTTTCGGCCCCCGAGTTATACCGCTCCACAATGTCAGCCCAGGTTTGTGGGTGGGCGGTTTCAGCATCGAGACGGTTAGCGGAACCCCACAGGCGGGCCATGGCCCCAAACGCCAAATGCAACGCCACGGGGTGGCGGCGCCGTTTACGGCCCACCGGCCCGATATCGGCGGCGATGTCATGAATCAGGGGGCTAGCAAACAGTGCGTCGAGGTGGTCGTTGCGGTGCGGTGGCCGATGACGGTGGCGACGGCTCATAGCGGCGGCTGCCACTGGTAGCCAAGCGCCCGGGCTGCGGCGTCAAGACTGCCAATCCCCAACGCCCGGGCGGCTGCTTCAACCCCAGCGGTTTCCAGTACCGTCCTCGCGGCCCACAGCCGGATAGAACCCGGCCGCACCCCAGAGCCCTGCACCCCAGCGGATCGAAGCAACCCAGAGATGTAGTTAGCGGTCTGAGCTTGGGCCGAATGACCACGACTCGCCCCAACCCGCCGAGGTAGCACCGGGCCCACCGGGCCGTGGGATCAACAATTGTGGGGTCAAGGCCGGCCAGCACCCGGTACAGGTCCCGCAACGCGGTGCGCCGCAAATGCACCGTGTGCATCGAAGGCGGCCTACCACGCCGAGTAGGGGCCCAAAGAAACCCGTCACAATCCAACTCGGTCGCCACGGCCAACGAACCCACACCGGTAGCTACCAGCCGGGTAGCGAACCGCTCAGCAAGCTCACCTAGCCGACCCAGAGTTGAAGCAGCAATCGGTTCCTTAGCTCGAACCCGAAGTAGTACCTCAACCTCCGGAATGGGGCCAGTCCCGGCAACGTCGGACCACAACACAACCGGATCCGACACTGAACGAACAGAAGCTTTGGGGTTGTTCGATTTTGGTTTCATCGACGCTAAAGGTGCTCAACCACACCTCTGGCGCACACGAGACCAACCGCCAATCCCGAAGAACCAACAACGGCACTCCCCGGCAAATCGCTGATAGCGACTCGGCTAAACACCAACGGGCCTAAATAGCTGTGACAGATAAGCAGCTATTCAGCCTTTCGTGGTGTGTGTTCGACGATGTTGCCGTCGTCGTCTAACTCAACCCAGGACTGGCCCGTCGCCTCAAATACAGCTCCCAAGTCCAGCGTGGCGATACGGGCCGCTATCCGCTCCTCCCACGCCTCCCGTACCACCGCCTGCTCGGGCCCAGGCAAGGTGTCATAGCTACGCCGACCGGCCAACACATCAGCAATCGCCTCCTCCGACAAACCACCAGACGACTGCTGCTCACTGCCCTCGCTATCGCCCATCGCATCCACCTCCTAGGGCGTCATCGTATCCTCGGGCCACCACATCAGGGCCGCCATTTGACCGGGCTATCGCCGGGGTCGCCGACCCCACTTGAAGCAGCTAACGCGTCGATCGGGAAGGCCTAGTAATGGGCTGGTGACCATTTCCGGCCGAGATGTTTATTGGTCGGTCTGCGGTTGGTGTGCGGCCCGGATCGATCCGATGAACTCCTGCGAATGGGCTAACAGGACAACGAACCTGGCCCGGTCGAGTTTGCCTGTACGAAGGAGTAACGTCCAATAGGTAAAGCCACCATTGTCGGGCGTTCGCCCCAAGACTCGCCGATAGAGCATCTCTACAAACTGGTCCGGCGCAAGACCTGTATGTGAATAGGACGCTTCGTCCGACGCCAGCAGCAGGCTGGTGATATGGACCGGCGATACGCCTTGCCGGAGAGCGACTCCCAATATTTGAGTCCTTCGGCGTCCGCTGGACGGGCAAAGACAGCGTGGTAGAGACGGTGGATCACGCCCTCTGGAGTCTCGTCGACCGCATTGGAAGACATCCGAGCAAGAGCTTCCCGATATGAGCGTCGCAGTTCAGAAACAGGCTCCGACGGAGCCGGGGGCTTCGGCAACTCAATCATTGAGCCACCACCTGGGCCCGGGTCGGGTGGGTTGATGGTTCCAGGGTCGAGTTCTGGTTCGCACGGCGCCCCAAGTGCCCCGGACGTACCGGTCTCGGTTGCAGCTATTACTTCAGCCGACTGAGAGAAGCTGAGCACCACCGCCGACCTTGGCGTCCCCCTATCAAGCAGATCCTCCCAATAGGCCGCCCCGGCAGTGCCAGGAGTGCGTTGCAACGCGTGCTGGTACACGGCCGCGATGAAATCACCGTTATTGAGATCACCATGCTCAGCTAGAAATGGGCCCTCAAGAAGATCCATCACCAACGAGCCCGGAGACGCTTCGCACGCCTCCCACGCCAAAACCGCAGCCTCAACATCGCTCACCGACGGACCACCGAGCCCCAAATCAGCATGGACCCGCACCAAAAACCCCTCCATCGCAGAAGAGGTGTCGGCTGTTACCGGTGCTGCGGCACCGAGTACGAGCAGCATGGCTGCGACCGCGGTCGATATCTTCTTTAGCAAGGCGATCCTCCTGGCTGCTGATGCTCTCGGGGATCATCCCATACAAAGGTTTTCGACGCCGTGGAACCTGTGTCTGAGGCTTTACCAAAAGCGGTTCGTTGCGACAGCAACCAACAGCTGCAACAGCACCGGTAGTCGAATTACCGGCCCGGCTGGCTATAGGCAGCTATGGAGCCGTGTACGGTCCCGAGCGGCCGAAAAGGACGCAACCCCCTTAGGCCGCTGAAATCCCCTTGTCACTATGCCAATGAGCTACGCCGCCGCGGCGGACTTCACCCGTCGACGTGGTTTGTGTTCGCGGAGCCCGATTTCGCGGGCCACCGACATGAAATCGTCATGGCCAAGTATTCCTGCGGTGGCCTCGAGGTCATTTCCGGAGTCATAGAACGCTCGACCAAACGTATTTCGGATCGAAAGCGGCCGCACCGTCGCGTCTCCACTCAACCCAGCGTCGGTTAGAACCGTGCGGGCCCCCATCAAAACCGCTGACTGCCGCGATGCTGGGCGTGGCGAATTGCCGCCATAGAGGATCAACTCATCGTCCCGATAATGCGTAGCCAGCTCAGTAAACGCTGGTTGTGCCCAAAAAGCGATCTCGGTTGTCCTAGGAGCGGCTTGTGGGTAACCGGAGCGGTTATGTCGACTTGTTCCGCCCAAGCGGAGCCCAACAGCGGTACCGGTTCCGTCAATCATCACCGACGACGCCCGCAGCTCGGCTAGCTCCCCGCTCGCGACGCCACTGTCCAATGCACCGACAATCGCCGCCCGGGTCGGGTTCGCTAGCGCACAGTAACGCACCAAACCGCGTTCAATATCGGTCAGGACTCGACGACGCATATTCACCGGCGGTTCGGTGATCTTGAACCACGGCAACGGGTCAACCCGAAGCCCGCCCAGGCGTTCCAGTGTCCGCAACACCGCCCGCCGGTCACACTCATCCGTCCAGGTCACAGCTCCACGCAAAAAGCCTGCCACCCCCGAGGCACTCCCGGCCGAAGCGATCCGATCCTCAAGTTCGTCCACCAGCTCCATGCACCGTTCAACCGCCGAAGGGCTATAAGTACCGACCGCTAACAGGCGCTGGTCCACCAAATCCGGAAGCCCGTCGTCTTCCCACTGTTCCCACCGAAAATCGACACCGCTGAAGTTGTAGAAGTTAGCCATGCGAACCACGGTCCGGACGATGCCCGACGGCGCAAACAACCCTACAGGTGGGACAAGGAAGACGTCAGGGACATCCCGTTCATCTTCTTTGAGCAGGTGACAGATCGCGTCGGATGCTCGTCAGTTGCTGGTCCTCATCAGGCTGTCAGGGCATCGACGCAGATGTAGAAGCGTTCATTTGATGGCGGGGATCCGGATGGTCCGCTCGGAAAGCTCCACGGGGTTGGACTGAGTCTCCTCTTCGAGCAACGCCTGATCCATCAGCTCGACTGTGGCGGTCTCTGTTAGGAGTTCGATTTCAGCCTCGAAGGCACCACGGGCAGGTGCACCGACGTCGCAGGTGAAAAACGACTCTTTGAGTATTTGCCCCCACTCGTCAGCTTGACGCACGACGACCGTACCTTCGTACGCAACAGCTGTGCCGGAAACGAGCATCGTAGCTCCCTTCCTACCAACTCGATGTACTTCAAGGGTCGGCAGATTGTCCGGGGCTCTACGCTCGGTAAAAATCAGGGCTTTCGATCTACGGGGATACTCAAGCCACTGGTATGCAAGTACCACGTCGTCTGCAAACTCCTTGGAAGGGTTGTGGCCCAGAGCAAACACTCGGATCCACTGCTCATCGCTCTTTGGAGCGCCCCAGCTAGTGAGAATGAGCGGTGCTCGTTGGCCAGCAAACCGACGCTCAATTGCATTTTCAAGGGCACCAAGCTCAGGTCGCGGTGCCGATAAACTGAGCTGAAGTGGGCCGTATGTCCCAGCGCCGAATAGCCGGCCCGCAACCTGCTCGGCACGCCGGACCCACTTAGGACGCTGCAGGTTCTCCACAAGGAGAAACGCGTGGACAAGACGCGGTTCCCCGTTGACTCGTTGAGCCGTGTCGCGGGCGAAGTCCCATACCTCATCTGGAATGGCCTGTCGGGACTTCTCAAGAGCGCCTTGCAGGTCACCACCCTCAAACCGTGTTACATGCACGAGAAAGGCCCCGATAACACCCGCAAGAAGTCCTGTCCAGATGTTAGAGCTGAGCTCTTCTGCCGGCGGCACCAGAGCCGCGTACCAAGATTCGGTGAGGCTGCCTGCAATCGCCACAGCAACCGTAACAAAGCTCACCAGAAGGTGAAAGGTAAGCACCAGCGGCCGCTTACTTGCTTGCCCGCGCCTCATCAGACTGAACGTCGCTCGACCCGAAGTGGATGCCATGTGTAATGCGCCTAGAAAAAGCGACGGGACCACAATCGGTTCGCCCAATCGGGCAAGAGTTACCGCCAAAAACACGCTCATCGCATAAACGGGCCCAAATCGAAACGCCAAGTATGCGATAGGTGACGAGCTGATCCGTCGGTCCAGATCTCGCTCGATCACGTAATAGCTGGCTGGCCACTCCGACTCGACCAAACGGTAAAATACATGCAAGAAGCCCCACGCGAGTCCGAGACCCAGAACGACGGCCCAGCTCACAAACCAAGTCCCCTCTGCTCCGAATAACCCCACCGCTGCTGGATGTATTTTTCGCGTTCGACGGTGTTAAGGGCTTTGGTGCCGTTGATGATCCGGACGTAGAACTCGGTGCGGGTTTCTTTCGGTCCGCCGGGTTTTTGGATGATGACTTTGGCGTCGACGGGGAATCCGGCGGGGTCGACTTGTACCCGGCACACCTCTCCGCCGTTTACCCGGTGGATTTGGGGGCGTACGAGGGTGGCAGCGGCGTCACCCATCGATGCTGAGATGATGTTGGCGAGGTGCTGCAAGAACCAGTCCCGTGGATCTTGGTCGCGCTTCGAGCGGCTGGTGTAATCAGAGTCAAGGCCATGAACAGTGCCGTCATCAGCCACCCCAATGAGCAGGGTTCCGCCTTCTCGGGAGTTCATAAACGCCGCAATGGTTTTGAGGGTGGCGGTCTCAAGCGGCTTGAACACCTCACCACCCTCAGCGTGGGTACGCAGTGTCGCTTTATATTCAAGGTGCGTGGATTCACGGTCCGGGCCAAGCAGATCAACGATGTCGCAGTGCTCCTGATGCCTAACCTTGGAGCGGCCTTGAACAAACGGGAGATAGGCGGCGATCACATCGGCTTGCATGTCAGGGTTGTCGACATAGGCAAGCGCCATGTCCTCAGCCACCCCGAGCTGGTCAAGGACCCCAGCCATAGCTTCTTTTTCTAAAACCAGCTTGAAGTTCTCCGGCGGGTTAACCGCGGCAGCTTGCTGGATATCAGCCCGCTTGGTGAGCTTATCGAACACCGCGTCATAAAACACTCGGTCTTCGGCCGAGAAGTCGGTGCCGTACCGTTCGTTCAACCGAGCAATAATCTGCGAGAGCGGTTCGTCCTCGGGGTCATGTAGCCGACCGCCACCGAAGATGGTGGTGACCTCACCAGTGGTCTCAGCCAGAGTGACCGAACCCTCAAAGGTCTGGTCGACCTTTAGATGGGTAAGCTCCACATCGGGATGAACCGCCTCGGTGCCACCCTGTTTGATGAGCGCCGCGAGGGCTTTGCAAAACAGGTAATCCCGTTCGAGTTTCGGGTCGGTGAACGCCACCACTTGTGACAAAAACGTGTAGGTGCGGATGAACCGGTTGAGGTCTTCTCGGAACCGTTCCTGTTCCTCGTCGTCAAGGTCGTGGTGGAACCGGTCAACCGCCGGCGTCAACGCCGCGTTCACTTGTCTATGCGCATCTTTCCCGGTTGTTAGCAACAACGTGACCATGCGTTCAATCTCATCGGGCCACAGCACCCCGTAGAGGTCAAGCGCATGCCGGGTGTCATACAGCAGGTTCGGGTCGGTCGGCGGTGCCACCGTGGCCCCGTAATACGGCTCGAAAGCGTCGTGAATATCTTCGGCCTCGTTACGGAAATCCAACACAAACGTGCCGTCTTTGCGGATCCCGTCACGGTCAAAGGTTCGGTTCAGCCTCGACAAGGTCTGCACCGCCGCCAACCCGGTCAGAGGCTTGTCGACATACATGGCGTACAGCTTCGGCTGATCAAACCCAGTTTGGTACTTCTCAGCCACCACCAAAATATGCCAAGCATCAGTGTCGAACTCGACGGTCGTTTGGGACTCGGGGAACGTGTTCATTGATGATTCCGTCTCGTCCTTGCCGTCGATATCGAGGGTGCCGGAGAACGCGACCAAGACCCCAACATCGGTGTAGCCCTTGTCGTTGATATAGCGCTCCAGCGCCAGTTTGTAGCGGGCCGCGTGTTCCCGAGAAGACGTGACCACCATGGCTTTGGCCATCCCACCGATCTTGTGGCGAACCTTCGCTCGGTAATGCTCAACGATCACCTCCGCTTTCTGAGCCAGGTTGTGTTCATGCAGCGACACAAACCGGGCGATCGCCGCCCGCGCTTGGCTCGGGTCGTACTCGGGATCATCAGGGGTGGTTTGTTCGATGTTCCAGTACGTCTTGTAGGTGACGTAGTTGGCGAGCACATCGAGAATGAAACCTTCCTCGATCGCTTGGCGCATCGAATACAGGTGAAACGGCACATGCCGATCCGTCGCCGGGTCATAACGACCGAACAACTCAAGCGTTCGAGCTTTCGGTGTCGCAGTGAACGCAAAAAACGACAGGTTCGCCTGCCGCCCCCGAGCCGCTACCGCCGCGGCTAACGCGTCCTCAACCGGATCCGCCAACTCACCATCGCCGGGTTCGGGGGCTTTGGTGCCGAGCACCGCTTTCAGCGCGGTAGCAGAATCACCGGTTTGTGACGAGTGGGCTTCATCCACAATCACCGCATACGTGCGCTCCGGTAGCTCGCCGATCTTGTCGGTAACAAACGGGAACTTCTGCAACGTTGTAATAACAATCCGGGCCTGTTCCCCCGCCAACGCGTCCGCCAACTGCTGGGAGTTCTCATCGATGCGCACCACCACCCCGTGCGCATGCTCAAACTGATAAATAGTTTCCTGTAACTGGCGGTCAAGCACCCGCCGGTCGGTGATCACCACCACCTTGTCAAACACCCTGGCATCCGCCTCGTCATGCAGCGACGACAACCGGTGCGCCAACCACGCAATAGTGTTCGACTTCCCCGAACCCGCCGAATGCTGCACCAAACAATCCCGCCCCGCCCCCTGCTCGCGGGCCTCCGCGGTCAACGCCAGCACCGCGTCCCACTGGTGAAACCGCGGAAAGATCACCACCGGCTCCGCCACAGTCCCCTTCTTCGCTGGCTTCACGTGCACGAACCGGTTCAATAAATCGAGCCAGGCGTCGCGCTGCCATACCCGCTCCCACAAATACGCCGTGCGATGCCCTGACGGGTTCGGTGGGTTCCCAGCGCCTAGGTCATGGCCCCGGTTGAACGGCAAAAACCGGGTGGCCTTACCCGCCAGACGGGTCGTCATCGCCACCCGTTCGGTGTCCACCGCGAAATGCACCACCGCCCGCCGCAACAACGAATTGTTCGGGTCCCGAGCGGTCCGGTACTGCTCAATCGCCTGATCCGCACCCTGGCCCGTTAACGGATTCTTCAACTCCGCCGTCGCCACCGGGACACCGTTCACAAACAAACACAAATCCAGGGTCTTCGTAGACCCCGCTTCGTACGGCAACTGCCGGGTCACCGTCAGACGGTTCTTGTGATAACGCTCCACCAACTCCGGAGTCAACCCCGACGCCGGCCGAAAAAACGCCAACCGAATCGTCACCCCCAAATCCACCACCCCATGCCGCAGCACATCCACCGTGCCCCGACTTTCCAACTCCTTAACTAACCGATCAGCAAACCCCCGCTGCGCCCGATCCGCATCCCCATACAACGTCCGGAGCTGATCCCACGCCTCGCCCTGAGTAGCGCCAATGAACGCGAAAAGCTCCGCCGTATCCAAACCCCGCACCACATCAAAATCCGTCGGTACCCCCTGCGCCGTGCCGACCTTTACCGCGTCATAGCCACCGCGCTCAACAAGCCAGTCGCAAATGAACGCCTCAAACGCCGCCTCGTCCACGCCAGTCATGCTGCGGCCCCGGGGATTTCCAACTTGCCGGTAACCGCAGCCGTAATCAACGCCTGACGGTGCTCTTGTAGCAGTAGGAGTTGACGAGTTAAGGCATCTACCAGAAACTCGGTCGCTTTCCGCTCCGAGTCTGAATCGGCGACGATCCTTCTCTGAGCGGAAAGGGAAGGAAAGGGAACTACCGCTTCTTTGGCAATGTCCAAATTGATTCGGCTTCGAGTGGTCCCTCGTGCGGCAATAGCCACGCTGTGCATTCCTATCGGGGAGGAAAGAACGAGCGCCAAGAAGTGGGGGTCCGCCCGACTCTGATCCACCTCAGCGCAGTAGCAGTCCGCCTTTACGATGGCAGCCCCTAGATCGGGTGCGACGCAAGCTCGCCCTACATGATGTCGAGAATCACCTAGGCCGGCGATAACTAGGTCGCCAGGTCGGACCCTATGTCGAAGAAGCGTCTCGTAATGGGCAACTGGAATAAATGCCTTGTCCTCGTCCTTAAACTCGGCAAAACCAACGTTACCGAGCCGAACTACCCTTGCACCTTCCACGGAGTAGTGCCTTGAAGTAAGCGAACTCCCGAAGGGTCCGTCAGTGATGCTCTTCAATCCCCGCCTAAGTGGGGCCAATGGGCCTCGCTCAGCGGTAATACGGGCAGCAACAGATTCCCAGAATCGCTCTTCGAGGAGGTCGATGAGGCGGCGTTTTTTGGTGATTAGGGCGTCGATGCGGGCGGTTTCGGTGTCGAGGTAGTCAGCAATCGCCCGCTGGTCCGCTAGCGATTTAACAGGGAAGGGAAGGTTTCCAACCTGCTCTGCATTGAGATTGTCTTGGGTGTTGGATCTCACAAGACCAGCCAATTCCGGACGAAGATGTTCGAGCCAGTAGCGCACGAACCGGTTATCTGAGAGACCTTCTCTGGCTTCTACGCCCAATAAGGCCTGGTTCCATACCGCCGACACACCCAACTCGGCGACGGCACCAACTGATGCATACATGGCGAACAACAAAGTCCCAGGCGGAGCTACTACCAGCCGGCGGTCTCGCAATCCGGCGCCCGTCAACTCACGGTCCGTCCGCTCGACAACCGACCCGTCAGACATGTCGCTGATCGAGACCCACGGGGTCCCCTCACCCGGCTCAGCCCAAAATTCGGCACCGTCAACTGAAGGAGTGCCACCAGAGCGCAACCTAACCATGCGCTTGAGACGCGTGGTGGAGATCACTCTGTTACCTCTTTTAGGAGGGCTTGGATTTCGGTTTCGAGTTGTTTGATTTCTGCGTCGATTTCGTGGAGGGGTCGTGGTGGGGTGTAGGTGTAGAAGTGGCGGGTGAGGGGGATTTCGTAGCCGATTCGGGTTTTGGTGTGGTCGACCCAGGCGTCGGGGACGTAGGGGTGGACTTCTTCGGCCATGTAGTTGTTGATGGCGGTGCGGTATTCGATAGTGGCGAGTCGTGCGGTGGGGTCAGCCTCGAAAGCCACGGGGTTGGCCGGGAGGGGTACGTTTTCGTTGTCCCGTAAATCAGGGTCGGGAAGTGGTTGGTCTTTGGTGTCGGTGACGGGTTCGGCGTTGGGGTCCCGGATGGCGAGGGCGTCGAGGATGGCGGTGCGTAGCGGTTTGCCTTTTAGTCCGAGTTCGGCCATTAGCGCTGTAACGCGTTTTTCGGCGATGGCCGGGTCAGCGATGGGGTCGTTTCGCCATTGTTCGATTCCGGTGCGTAACGCGGCCTGAGTGGTTTCGTCGAGTTTGGTGATTCTGCGGTCGCTGTTGAGGGTGGTGAGGGTGTCGTCGGTGGCTTCCCAGCGGACTCGTAGGGGGCGTTCGACGGTGATGCGGAGGAACCCAAATGCTTCGTTTGGGAAGGTTTTGACTCTGACTCCGGAGGGATGGTCGGCGTCGGTGTTTTGGCCGTAGGCGCGGACGATGTCGGCGATTTGGGGGTCGCTGATCTGGTTGCGTTTCGCGCCGAGGCTTTTACGCATTTTGGTGAACATGTTGCGGGCATCGATCAGCTGGACGGTGCCGCGACGTTCGGGGCTTTTGCGGTTGGTGACGATCCAGAAGTAAGTGGAGATCCCGGTGTTGTAAAAGAGTTGGTCGGGGAGGGCGACGACGGATTCGAGCCAGTCGCTCTCGATGATCCACCGGCGAATCTCGGACTCACCCGAACCCGCAGCACCGGTGAATAAGGGGGATCCGTTGAACACGATCGCCACCCGCGAACCGCCTTGTTCGGCGGGTTTCATCTTGGCGATCATGTGCTGCAAAAACAGGAAACTACCATCGTTAATCCGGGGCAGCCCAGCCCCGAACCGGCCGGCGAACCCTTGCGATTCGTGCTCGTCACGGACCGTGTCAGCAACCTTTTTCCACTCAACCCCGAACGGCGGGTTCGCAATGGCGTAGTCCACCTGCAGTCCGGGGTGGCCATCTTCTGAGAAGCTGTTGCCGTAGGCAATGTTGGTGGCGTCTTGGCCTTTTAGCATCATGTCGGAACGGCAGATGGCGTAGGTCTCAGCGTTGAGTTCTTGCCCATACACATGCAGCCGTGCGCTCGGGTTGTGTTCACGGAGATAGTCCTCAGCCACCGACAGCATCCCGCCGGTGCCACACGCCGGATCGAGCAGAGTCTTTGAGATGCCGGGTTTGGTGAGCAGGTCTTCGTCTTCGATAAACAACAGGCTCACCATGAGCCGAATCACTTCACGGGGGGTGAAGTGCTCGCCTGCGGTTTCGTTCGACAGCTCGGAGAACCGGCGGATCAACTCCTCATACAGATAACCCATCTCAAGGTTCGACACCGCATCTGGGTGCAGGTCAACCTCAGCGAATTTTGAGACCACCAGATACAGCAGGTTGGATCGTTCGAGGCGAGCGATCTGGGTGTCGAACCCGAACTTTTCAATCACGTCCCGGGCGCCGGGGGAGAAACTGGCGATGTAGTGGCGGAGGTTGTCAGCCAGATCATCCGGGGCGGCTATCAGCTTGGCGAAATCGTATCGGGAGGTGTTGTAGAACTGCTGACCCGCCGCCGCCTCCAACAACTCCGGGCGGTCCCCGTATTTAGCGGCTCGTTCAAGCACCTGGTCTTTGGTGGGCTCCAGCACACAGTCCAAGCGGCGAAGCACCGTGAGCGGCAAAATCACCCGGCCGTACTCAGACTGCTTGTAATCACCCCGCAACAGGTCAGCCACCGACCAAATAAACGCGGCGTGGTTATTGATTATCGGACTGCTTGTCTGTGCCAACTCGACCGCTCCGTGATGTTCTCATGAGGATCCCATGTTCGCACTCCACCATCAACTTTGCTGGCTCCACTCAACGCATCGGCGGTTAGGCGACGGCTCGTAGTCGGCGGCGGCTTATCAGCTTGTGTTCGTGTTGAGCGCAGGCGGTGTGCTGGGCGACATGGACATCCCAGGCCACCGCGTTGTTCAACAACACCGCCCCGACCAGGTCGAGGAGGAAATGGCTGGGGTTGAGACTTGAGGCCCGTTCCCGTGGCAGCATGGCTTTCAACCACGAAAACACGGATTCGGAATCGCTTCGGAGCCCTTCGACCCGGTCCGAGTATGGGGTGGACTCGTTAACTGGGCGGACCCAGTCCGCCAGCGCGAACGGTTCCTTTCTTTGGTTTCGGCCTTTGCGGTCCGCCGCGAAGTCAATCTCAACATCTAAAGCCCCAGCCGAGCAGGGGACCCTGAGCCGGCCGATCGGATGCCACCCATCGATCCGGTGCTCCCACCGCAGATCCACACACTCAACATAGGTTGCGTTAATCGATGGCTGGTCACCAGGGATGACCGCGACGACCGCTCCGTCCATGGCCCAAAGCTCATGCACACAAGCCCGGGACCCCACCTGGTGGGTAACCAGTTGGAGCTGGTGGATTTTGAGTCGGGCTTTGGGGGCAGTTTTGTCTGCTGAACGCCGACGCGCTCCTTTACCTTTCCGTTTTTCTCGTACCCCAGCGCTGCTGTAGCCGGCCCGTTGCAGCTCCACTGGAAGATTCACATGCGCATGGTTTTTGGCTGCTTCTGGCATAGCCACCACCGGGAGCACTCCGGTTTTCATTAACCGGCGAATGTGGGAACCGGACATCAGCCGGTCATACACCACATGAGACACCCCTCCGCCAGCCTGGGCGATGATCTGGTCAAACAGCCCAAGGGACGCCCCGATCTCGTTGGCGTCACGAAATAGCTGGAGTCCAAGGATTACTCGCTGCCAGCGTTGGCGGCCATGGCAGCCAACCATCGCGATCGGCAAACCGGTTTGCTCCCTCGGCCCGCCCTTGCCCTCAAAACGATGCGCTAACCGAGGACTACGCACCGCCCGGGACCCCTGCACCTCTCCGTTGTGGTCAACGGAAACATCCGACAGTGCTGTAAATACTGTGCCATCCCCATAGATCACCCGTCCCGGGGCGGGTCGATGCCACGGCGAGCTAACCGCCGGGTCCAGCAGCCCCATCGACTGGGCCAGTGGCACTGCCACCTCAGCCACCGCCTCCGCTAACGCATCAGCAAACCCCTCCCCGGTGGCTTCCCGAAGATGGCGCAGCTTGTCAAAAGTTGGAGGAGCAACCGAAAGCTCACGCCCAACACGGGCTGCGGATTCACGCAAATAATCCCAAACCGGGGTAGCCATGAAAGTGGAGCTACACGTATTGGCTGAACCAATCGCCCAGCGACCCGCCAAAAACACCAGCATCGACACCCACTCCGCCCGAGACCCCCGGCCATCCTGCAGGAAGTCGCTGAATACATCTGCTAGCTCTTCGAGGCCGGGCATGGCCGCTACTGCTTCCAGATCGGAGAACGGATTCCGGTCCATCAGATCAACCTCCAGACGAGACGCCCCATGCGTCTCCTGGAGAAAGGTCCGAAATCACCCGCCCGCCGCAATCCCCACCGGGGCGTACCACAATAAGACCCCATCTGTTCCCACAATAAATGTCCGCTGAACCCATCCCGGTGGCGAGTTGTGGCTCGTCTGGTGCTTGGACGCGGGCTCTCCCAAAGCAGTTTGTGCGGCGAGCGCTAAAGAGGAATTTCGTAATGGTGGTTTCTGTCGGCACTGAATGACGGCCGGTAAACCAGCAAACCTTGCCGTTTCAGACGGCGTTCCTGTGCAGCGATCTGTACCTCGGTCACTTCGATGTGGATATGTCAGTGTTCTCCGAAGAGACCCGATCCGTCCGGCGCAGCAACGTGGTGCAGTTCGAGAAGTTCTGCGAAAAGCTCAAGTGGGCCATCCAGGTGTACCGGATCAGAGCCGTCGCCAACCGTGGCCCTGCCTTGGTAGCCATGGGCGACGGCAAACTCAAAGCCGTCACCGCCGAGCTAATGCTGAAGTTTCGCGAGAACGTAGCCATCGACTGGAACAGCAAGCAATCCGCCCAAGCTGGCATCCGGGCCACCGCAAAGACCCTCCTCGCTCGGCACGGCTACCCTCCGGGCTACAGCGACGAAGCCATCGAACCGTCCTCAAACAGAGCGAAGTATTCGCTGAAACGTGGACACAGGAAACAGCCGCATAGCAGGCCGGATGTAGCCGTGAAATAAAGTCCCATGTGGCTGTCAGCGAGGTCGAGGACAATACAGACATGACTGACCCCCGCTTCCTCAGACGACGAGCTTTGGGCTCGCCAAGTTGGCCCAGCTCTCAACGAAGCCAACACCGCCGAACTTCTTGGGCAGACAGTGACCGAGACCGCCACAGACCCGGGCTTGCTCCGTATTCGCAGCAGCGAGGGGCAGCACGTCTACCCAATCTTCCAATTCGATAGTGCTCACCCACTCCCCGGACTGGCTAAGACCCTCGAGATCCTGCGACAGGCAACCTCCGACGTCGGGGTGCTCGCGTGGCTCACAGGTATCCATCCGCACCTCGAGGGCACACCCGTCGATGCCCTCCGCGCCGGCGACATAGACACAGTACTCGCTCTGGCCACCCGTTTCGCCAACCACAACAGATAGCGAACACTTCAGGTCGGGCTACGAGCTAACCGACTCCAACCCGGCTCCACAGGATGTGCAAACTCGGACGAGTTCGTGTGCAAGCCATCTTCGCCTGACATGCCAAGAAGCCGCTCGACCTACACAGACGCGAATTGAGGGAACACGCCCACCAATATCGTCAACCACGTGATCCAGAGAGCCGAATTACACCACCAAATACCGCCCCCGCTCCGGACGGGTCACTGCCCCCCGCCCAAGCAAGTAGTTCAATGTGGCAGTAACCAAACGAAGATCCTCAGTCCGCCCCGAAGCTGTTAACCGCCCCAGGATTTCGGTCGGAGACAACGTCAGACCCGAGTCCCGTAAAACCGCGACAATCGCATCGGACCTAGACATCGCAACAACGTCCTGAACCAGAGGTTCACCGGATCGAAGGAAAGCCAGCTCCGCCTCGATCCCCCGACATCGCGCCATCACTTCCCGAGCTAAACGCTGCTGCTCAGCAAGATCCCGTTCCAGTTCCCTAATCCGACGCTTAGCCACGCCAGCAGCATAACAGACATTAAAGACAAAGAGACAAACAAAGGACAAAGGTTGTCTTTGTCTTCACTCAAGCGAAGCGCGAGTAAACTACAACACCAACTCAGATGCCGCCTACGATTACCTGGCGCGACTTCACGCCGAACAATACGCTGAGGTAACCGCGGAAGTCCCGCCCTCGTAGCTCAGTGGATAGAGCACTTCTCTCCTAAAGAAGGGGCCGTAGGTTCGATTCCTACCGGGGGCACTTTTTCAACTTGTTAGGCTTTGGTCATCACTATGAACAGCCCTAGGCCGCCGGTTCCTTACCGCTTACTAACCGCCACGTTCACTTTTATAGTGCCTATGGTGCTTGCAGTCGCGGCCATCTTGTGGGTTCGGAGCTTCGCACACGAACTGCCAAATCCAGTCGCCAACCACTGGGGTGCCAGCGGTAAACCCGACGGTACCGGCACGTGGCAGGGCTCTATCACCGGGATTGTCTTGGTCACGGCCCTGATGTGTGCCATAGGAACTGTTATAGGTGTTAGTCTTGGTCGATGGGCGGCCACACGACGACTAGCCGTCTTCGTCAGCATGTGGAGCGCGATCGCGCTGCCTTGGTTCGTAGCTGGTGGACTCTGGCAACAGCGCGGTCTCGCCAACGCTCTTGAAGCACCCGATGTTTACCGTCCCATGTGGATGGCTTTCACCCTAGCCGCAGTGGTAGCTGGAATTGTGGCCGCCCTAATACCTGCCGATGCCCCCTTGCCAGCCACAGAGCCACTTCCACCCGAGGCATCTCGAGCCAGTCTGGAACCGCATGAACTGGCCAACGCTAGCTGGACTGAAGTAATTGTGATGCCCGGGTTTCACCCATTAGCGGGCGGCGGCATTGTCGCCACCATACTTCTTGCGCTGATGGCCACCTGGCGGACACTGGCCATTGCCAGTGTGGCGGCACTAACCCTGGCCGCGCTCACCTTGTTATTAGTAGCTATGGGGCGATGGACCGTAACAATTAACGCTCACGGCCTAGTGGCCAGTCCATTCTTTGGTAGACCACGAACTCGCATCCCCTTAAACGAAATCATTTCGGCCGAAGTTACGACCGTGAAACCTTTCCAAGAGTTCGGTGGCTGGGGTTACCGGGTGGGCCGAGGAGGCACGGTAGGCATCGTGATTCGTCGGGGCAAAGCGCTAAAGGTTCATCGCAGCGGCCAGCGCGATCTCATCATCACAATTGATAACGCTGCAGCTGGTGCCGCTTTGCTAAACACCCTGGTGGAACACTCACGTCAATAGTGCCCCATCGGCCCAAACCATTCGCCCAGGCCAAAGGTCCAAACCAATTTGCGGTGGCTTTAGCGCTTCAGGCCGTCAAGGGCCAGGGCAATCGCATGGTCATCACGCAACATCAGTCCGAAGCTGACTACATCGTCATGGTCGAACAGGGGTGCCTTTGGATCGGCAACCTCCCGAGCTGGCGTCTTCCAAACCGAGTATGAAACACCCGCTGAAATCAGCAAGTCAATCATGTCGCCCGGAGCCTTCTTCACCACCACGCCAGCACAACTGGGGCAACGAAACGAGTAGGAAGCGCTGAGGTCGTCCTCGTTGATCATCACTTGAACATCAGCAACAGTCAGCTCCACGTCTCCACAAGTTCCGCATGTTGCCTTAATGGTGGTCATTAGCTTCGTACCCTTCGCACTCTCATCAAATGCTTCGACCACTTTCGGTGAGACCTTGAGTAAAAACATTGCTGGGTGTAAGCAATGAGCAGCACGGCCCATTCGGGCCCTCAAAGGATCGAAGCATGCCTAAACCACCGCGCTCACAAGTGCGCAATTACCATCCTGCACAAATCATTGTATTTGGCTTCGGTTCCGTTATTTTGGCAGGCAGCGCCCTCTTGATGCTGCCAATTTCTCACACCGGCAGCGCTGACATTCGACCTATCACCGCGCTCTTTACGGCCACTTCAGCCGTTTGCGTGACCGGGCTAGCGACAGTTGAAACAGCCACCTCCTGGACCACCTTTGGCCATGTCGTGATTTTGGTACTCATCCAGCTCGGCGGACTGGGAATCATGAGCTTGGCCTCCCTCGCCGGCATTCTAATTAGCCACCGCTTGGGCCTACGTTCCCGACTGCGAGCTCAAGCCGAAACCGGAGCACTCAACCTGGGCGACGTTCGCACCGTGTTGCGAGGCGTGCTGGCGGTAACTCTCTTCTTTGAAGGCCTCGCCGCCACCACACTCACTTTGTGGTTCATGTTCCACCATCACTACAACCCTTCCAAGGCCATTTGGAACGGTGTCTTTCACTCCATTTCGGCCTACAACAACGCCGGTTTCGCCCTGTTTGAGGGAAATTTGGTGCGTTTCGCGCACGACCCCTTCGTGCTTATCGTCATTGCACTGGCCATCATCGCTGGCGGCATCGGCTTTCCCGTCATCCTCGACCTACGCCGTGAGCGCTTTCGTTTCAAAGCCTGGACGCTACACACCAAACTCGTGGTCATCATGACGGTGGCGCTCATTCTGATCGGCACCACCTTCTTCACCATTTCTGAATGGGACAACCCGGCGACTCTTGGCCCGCTCAACTCTGCGGAATCAGTAACCGGCGGCTTCTTCGCCGCAATTACCGACCGCACCGCTGGTTTCAATGCTCTAGATTACGGTTCAGCCAACGAATCAACGGTATTAATCACCACCATCTTCATGTTCATCGGCGCTGCGCCCGCTGGAACCGCAGGCGGCGTAAAGGTCACAACCATCGCCGTTCTTACGCTCATGGTTTGGTCGGAGATGCGAGGCGACCCCGATGTAAGCGCCTTCGGTCGACGCCTGCCCCGATTTTCACAACGCCAGTCACTCGCCATCTTCCTCTTGGGTTTAGGCGCCACCCTCGTTGGTACCGTGGTCCTAATCACTACCGGTCCATTTGAAATTGGTGCCGCGGCCTTCGAAGCCGCCTCGGCCTTTAGCACCACCGGTCTAACAACAGGCATAACTCCGCTTCTGAAAATTCCGGCCCAACTTATTCTTATAACTCTTATGTTCTTGGGCCGCGTTGGCCCGGTAACGTTAGGCACGGCCCTAGTTCTACGTGAACGCGGCCGTTTGTTCCGCTACCCCGAAGAACGTCCCATGGTCGGCTAAATGGCAACCACCCGATGACACCCGCTCGCCTCTTAGTACTTCTGTACTCGCTGGCCCTCGCCTTAGGCACGGTGTTGTTGCTGCTTCCATACGCCACCCGAGGTCCGGCTGCTCCCTTCGACATCGCCTTCTTCACCGCCACGTCAGCCATTTCGGTAACCGGCTTGGTAGTAGTTGACACCCACAGCTACTGGAGCGGTTTTGGCCATTTAGTCATCTTGGCGCTCATTCAGCTGGGCGGACTTGGAATTGTGACGCTTGGGTCGATCGCCGGTTTGGTGGTGTCACGACGCCTGGGGCTAAGCGGACGGCGCTTGGCGCAACTCGAAAGCGGGCTCGATCTGGGCGACGTCCGTCATGTGTTACGAACCGTGCTCAAAATCGCGGCCGTGGTTGAAGCGACCACTTTTGTACTTCTGACCGGCGTGTTCTATTTCCTTCACCATGCCGCCTTCCCCGAGGCACTGCGTTTAGGTGGCTTCCACGCCATTTCGGCCTTCAACAACTCGGGCTTTTCGCTCTTTAGCAATAGCTTGGAAGACTATGTGACTGACCCCTTTATCTGCGGAATTGTAGCTTGTGCCGTGCTTATCGGGGCCGTTGGTTTTCCGGTGCTGACCGACATTCGACGCAACCATCTCTCACCGAGGCGCTGGAGTCTGCACACAAAGTTGACCCTCTCGGCCATGGGTGCCGTGCTGGGGGTCAGTGCCCTTATTTTTTTGTGGTTCGAATGGACCAACCCAGCCACCCTCGGCGAGCTTCAAACCAGCGGAAAAATATTGGCGTCGTTCTTCAACACCTCCATGCGAACAGCCGGATTTTCGAGCATCGACTTTGGTCAGCTGAACGAAACAACCCAACTGGCCACCATTGTTTCCATGTTCATCGGCGGAGGTAGCGTTTCGGCCGCCGGAGGAATAAAAGTAACGACTTTGGCCCTAATTCTCTTAGCGGTGATAACTGAATATCGAGGCGATCAAGACGTTACGGCCTTTAGACGCCGCATCCCGCCAGAGGCGATTCGCCAAGCTGTCGCCATCACACTGACTGGAGTAGTAGCCGTTTTAACTGTGACGATGCTGATCTTGGCAATTGAAAAATTCCCTCTCACGAACACCCTCTTTGAAGTGACCTCGGCGGCAAGTATTGTCGGGCTATCAACTGGTCTTTCCGGCGAGCTAAACACCGCTAGCCGCCTTATCATCACCGTACTAATGCTTTTGGGCCGTCTAGGGCCCATGACCGTAGGCGCGGCGCTCATGCTAAGAGAGCGTCAACGTCTTTATCGTTTCGCGCAGGAGCGTCCCATCGTTGGCTAATCGATCACATTCACATCCCAACTCGGCAGAATATGTGGAGTGGCGCCCCGAACCATCTGGTTTAATCGGCTCGTGGAACGAAGTCTTGGTAGTTGGTCTGGGACGATTCGGCTCGGCCTTAGGCGTAACACTTGAACATTTGGGTTACGAAGTCTTAGGGGTCGATGCAGACGCCGAAGTCGTCCAGCAAATGGCAAACAGCCTGACATATGTGGTGGAGGCCGATGCCACCAACTCGGCAGCCTTGGAACAAATTGGGGCCGCAGATTTCGAATGTGCTGTGGTTTGTATCAGCGACGATATTGAGGCCAGCATCTTGTCGGTGGCAGCCTTACACGACCTGGGTATTAACAGTATTTGGGCTAAGGCGATCACACGCTCCCACGGTCGTATCCTGCGCCGAGTAGGGGCCGACGCTGTGGTTTACCCCGAACATGACATGGGAGTTCGCGTGGCCCATATGGTGACCGGGCGAATGATTGACTACATCGAACTTGACCCAGGTTTCGTTTTGGTTGAAACGCTGGTTCCTAAAGAGGCACAGGGAAAAACACTGCTCGACGCTCAGCTGCGCGCCAAGTACAACGTGACCGTGGTGTGCATAAAACCCCACGGGCAGAATTTCACCTACGCCACACCTGACACCATGATGAACGAAGGCGACATCCTGCTAATCGCCGGAGAAACCCAAAGCGCCGAACGCTTCGCCAATATCGACTAGGGCCATGTCACCCCCACCCCATCGATTCAGGACCTTTGGCCCAATGTGCGACGCCTATCAGCCATGGCGCTTGTTTCTGACTAGCTTCGTCCAAACCAGCCGAAACTATATCGAAAGTTAACTATGCCCGAACCAAGCCAGTGGGTGCAGATCACCCAAGCCAACCCCAACCATTCGGTCGCCTACATCGACCGTTTCCGCCAAATGGAGGCGCAAGGCCGTGATCTAGGTGGCGAGGCACGCCTCATCGATGCCATGGTCGGCCGCAACGCTCACATCCTTGACGCTGGTTGCGGGCCGGGCCGAGTTAGTGGCCGCCTGGCTGCCATGGGGCATCGAGTCGTGGGGGTTGACGTTGACCCAATCCTGATCGAAGCTGCCGAAGCCGACCACCCTGGACCTCGGTACTTCACTGGAGATTTAGCTGAACTCGACTTAGCGGCCAAAGGAATCACAGAAGGTTTCGAGGCCATAGTGAGCGCCGGAAACGTGATGACGTTTTTGGCACCCAGCACCCGCATCGAGGTGCTGCGCCGTCTAGGCCACCACTTGGCCGACAATGGCCGAGTGGTAATTGGTTTCGGGGTGGGTCGCGGTTACGAATACAGCGAGTTTCTCAACGATGTCGCCACGGCAGGCCTCGAACCTGACGTGCTGCTCGGCACCTGGGATTTGCGGGCCTTTACAACGAACTCCGACTTCTTGGTGGCTATTCTTCGCCGAGCCTAACAGCTTTGCCGGCCACGACCGCGGCTTATCAGAGCTACTATAAAGGCGGGCTTTATAGTAGCTTTAGGGTGGCTGACCTGGTGTTTTACACCTACAGAGCCCCTAGAGAACGTCTACCGCTTTTTGGCGCAACCATAAGTCGGCCAACACCAACAACGTCATTGCTTCTACCAGGGGTACGGCCCTAGGCAAAACGCACGGGTCGTGGCGGCCTTTAGCTTCAAGGGTTACCGGATTGTGGTCGCGATCGACCGTTTGTTGGGCCGAAGAAATGGTGCTGGTGGGTTTAAAAGCCACCCGAATTATCAAATCTTCGCCGTTCGAAATTCCGCCTTGCACCCCACCGGAATGGTTGGTGGTGGTGTGCACACGACCATCTTCACCCGGCACAAACGGGTCGTTGTGACTAAGACCCGTCATGCGGGTGCTGCTAAAGCCGCTACCAACTTCAACGCCTTTGACAGCTGGTAACGAAAACATGGCGGCTCCCAAGAGGGCATCCAGCTTGTCGAAGACCGGATCACCCAAACCAACTGGCATATTACGAGCCACACAAGTAACTACGCCGCCTAATGAATCGCCGTCACGCCGTGCCTGTTCAATAGCGCTTTCCATCTTGGCGGCCGCGTCAGGGTCGGGGCAGCGCGTAGGCCCAGCCTCAACCTCAGCCAAAGTAACGCTGCGGTGGTCAACCTCGGCATCAATGTTGTATATAGAACTGACCCACGCCAAAACTTCTACGTTGGCGACGGCTTCCAGCATGAGGCGAGCCAAAGCTCCGCCCGCAACTCGGCCGATGGTCTCTCGAGCTGAAGAACGACCCCCACCCTGCCAATTTCGCACCCCATATTTAGCTTCGTAGGTGTAGTCGGCGTGACTAGGGCGAAAAACGTCTTTCAGATGGTCATAGGCGTGCGGGCGGGCGTCAGTGTTGCGTACCAGCATGGCAATGGGGCTACCGAGCGCCAAACCTTCAAAGGTGCCCGAAAGTATTTCCACCTCGTCGGCTTCTTGGCGTTGGGTCACCAGACGGCTTTGACCAGGTCGCCTCCGATCGAGATCGAATTGAACCTTGGCAACGTCAATCGGCAAGCGCGGCGGTACTCCATCCACCACAACGCCCACGCCACCACCGTGCGATTCCCCGAAGGTAGTGACCCTAAATAATTGTCCGAAGCTGTTTCCCACCTAGTCCATCCTTTGGGGGTAGGCCTCGCCAGCACCGAAAGTGGCGTGGTGTTGTGAGGCGGGATCGTATAGTCGTTCACGGTAATCGTTCACCATACGGGCGGCACTCACCCGCGGCCCGAGCGATGCCCAGGTGTGACGAACTCGGCCCAGCCAGCGAGATGAAAGCGCCTGGCCGCCTTCATAGAACAGGGGAACAATTTCTCCTCCGAACACGTCATACAAAACCGCCACTTCGGCAGCGTCGCGTTCAGACTGGTCAGCGAATTCCATAAATGACGGAATCGCCCAACCGTTCGCACCATCGTGCATTTCGTCCCACCAGCCATCAAGCACTGAAAGGTTGAGTGCGCCGTTAATAGCCGCTTTCTCACCCGAGGTACCGCAAGCCTCATACGGCCGAATCGGGTTGTTAAGCCAAACGTCCGAACCGTGATACAAAGCTCGGGCCACGCCAATGTCATAGTCGTCTAGAAAAACGAATTTGCCTTCGAGTTCAGGGTCGGCGCTGGCCTCCAGTGTTTGGCGCAACAGTGCTTTGCCCGGCTCATCGGCCGGGTGAGCCTTACCAGCGAACACAATTTGCACTGGTCGGTCGGGGTTATTCAACAAGGCCACCAAGCGGTCGCGGTCTGATAGCAACAAAGTGGCACGTTTATAGGTGGCGAAACGGCGCGCAAACCCCACGGTAAGAGCGTGCGGGTCAAGGGCCATCTCAGCGTTTGGAACTCCTCGGGCAGCTAAGCGTTCTCTCACAAAATGCACTAAACGGGTACGGGCCGCCACACGAACTTCGCGCATCTCCTCATCGGAAATGCTCATCACGTTGGACCATTCCTCCGGCGTGGCGTTGGGCCAGTGCCCACCAATCACCCGCTCAAAGAGGTGCTGTACTTCCGGGGCGGCCCAGGTAGGTGCATGAACACCGTTGGTTACTGAAGTTATGGGCACTTCAAAATGAGGGGTGTTGGGCCAGATCGGCGCAAACATTTCTCGGCTTACTTTGCCGTGGAGCCTCGACACCCCATTGGCTCGGCCTGCCACCCGTAAACAAAAAGCTGCCATGTTGAACTCTTGGTCGCCATCAGCCGGAAAATAACCAAGCGACATAAGGTCAGACAGCTCGACCCCCACGCTTTGGCACCAATGGCTCAAATAGCGATCAATCAACTCACGCGAGAAACGGTCGATTCCGGCCGGTACTGGGGTATGGGTGGTGAACACCATCGACTGGCGCAAAGTGTTCACGGTGGTATCTAACGACTCGCCAGTATTAATAATGTGGGCACGTATTCGTTCAAGCGCTAAGAACCCCGCGTGACCTTCGTTCAGGTGGAACACATGTGGGGTCATGCCCATGGCCGACAGCACCCGCACCCCGCCAATTCCAAGCACCAGCTCTTGACGGAGTCGATGCTCTTGATCGCCACCATATAGTCGGTTGGTGATGTGCATGGCGGCTTCTGAGTTGCCTTCAACATGTGTATCCAACAAGTAGAGCGAGATACGCCCCACGTTGGCTTTCCACACCTGCACGGCCACCGCTTCGCCGCCAATCTGCACTGTGGTACGCGCCCCAGGGACCTGTTCTAAACCAATCAGATGAGGATCAAGGTCGTGATAGTGCTCAATTTGGCCGACTTCTTGTTGAATTTCTTGGCGGAAGAAACCTTGCCGATAAAACAGCCCGATTCCGACTAGGGAAAGATCGTGATCACTAGCTGCTTTAAGGTGATCACCGGCCAAGACACCCAGTCCGCCTGAATACTGAGGCAAGCTTTCAGCAACGCCAAATTCAGGTGAGAAGTAGGCTACCTGAGGCACCAGACGTGCGCTGGCGGTACCCAGGTATCCCATTAGGTCGTCATAACAGGCCGCCGTGTCCGCCACGAAGGTCTCGTCGTTAACCAGTTCGTCCCATTCCGGGTTATTGAGGCTGGCTAACATCGCCAATGGGGCACGCTGGCCCACTTCCCAACCATCGGTCGCAATCCGGGTGAATAGGCGTTGGGTCGGAAGGTCCCACACCCAACGGAAATTACGGGCCAGTGTTTCGAGCTTCGAGCGAAGTTCCGCTCGAGCGTCGTTTTGAGTATCGCTATCGGGACTCACCTATAGAAGGCTAGCGAGCTATAAGCGTCTAGGTTAAATAGGGCAAGACTTCCAGAGGGACAATTTTATGACTGCAACTGCACATGACTCTTCGACGAGCGACCCTGCTTTGGCTGATTTGGGTGCCCTTGATGTGGCCTGGGACTTGGAACCGCTACTGCAGGTCGATGAGGGGGGCAGCGTCGAGAGCCTTCTGTCTAAAGCCGACGCCCTAGCCGATCGCTTAGCAGAAAAACGTGGTTTGGTAGCCACCTTTACCGCCACTGATTTGGCCGAGTTTATGACGTCCTTAGCCGACCTTCATGATGTTTTGGGTCGGGCCGGCTCGTACGCTGGTTTGCGTTTTGCGGTCGACACTGCCGATGCCGAGGTTGCTGCCACTATGCAGAAGGTGGAAGAACACTCGGTGGCGGTGAGCACAAAATTGCTGTTCTTCGAACTGGAATGGGCACAGTTAGACGATGCGGCGGCGGAGCAGCTACTGAGCTCCAATGATTTAGCGTGGTGTGCTCATCATCTACGTTCAATTCGCCGTTACCGCGACCACTTGCTCTCTGAGCCCGAAGAAAGAATTCTGGCTGAGAAATCAATCTCCGGTGCTTCAGCTTGGGCACGTCTTTTCTCGGAACAAACCTCGGCCATTGTGGTTGAGTTGCCAAGTGGCCCGGCCAAACTTGAAATGGCCCTGTCACTGTTGGCCGACCCCAGTCATCAAATGCGTAGAACCGCCGCCGAAGCGATTACCGAGGCCCTGAATCCGGGTTTACGCACCCGAGCTTTCATTTACAATACGCTCTTGGCCGACAAAGCCACCGACGATCGGTTGCGTTCGTATCCCACCTGGATAACCAGTCGAAACCTAGCTAATGAAGCCACCGACGAGTCGGTGCAGGCCCTCGTTGATTCGGTTCAAGCCCGCTACGACATTCCCCAGGCCTGGTATCGGTTGAAGGCCAAAATTTTAGGTGTCGACCGCCTGGCCGATTATGACCGAATGGCTTCGGTAGCCGAATCTGAAAGCCAAGTTGGTTGGGCCGAAGCACGCGAATTAGTGCTTGATGCCTACCAGTCTTTCTCACCTGAAATGGCTGAAATCGCCGAACGTTTCTTTGCCGAGAATTGGATTGACGCCCCGGTGCGAGATGCCAAGCGACCCGGCGCGTTTTGTGCCTACACGGTGCCATCACACCACCCGTACCTTATGTTGAACTGGACAGGTCGACGCCGTGATGTGCTTACTTTGGCACATGAGATGGGCCACGGTTTGCATGCCTATTTGTCACGAGAACAGGGTATTTTTCATCAGTCAACACCGCTAACCTTGGCCGAAACAGCCTCGGTCTTTGGCGAGACCGTGACCTTCGGTCGGCTGCTAGAGGCCACCACCGACCCTCGAGAGCGACTCGCTCTTCTAGCTGAGAGCATAGAAGGTGCGATCGCCACGGTATTTCGCCAAACCGCCATGAACCGATTCGAAAATGCCGTTCATCTGGCGCGGCGTGAACAGGGTGAGCTGTCGGTAGATACTTTTGGCCAACATTGGCTTGAAACCCAAGGTGAAATGTTGGGCGACGCGGTGGAGCTAAGCCCCGGCTATGCCACCTGGTGGTCATACATCCCACATTTCATTGGGACCCCCGGCTACGTGTACGCCTACGCCTACGGCCAGCTCTTGGCACTCTCGGTGTACGCCCGCTACGAAACCGAAGGCCACGATTTCGTTTCTCGATATATGGATCTGCTTTCCTCAGGCGGTTCGTTACCACCAGAAGAGTTGGGCTTGATTGTGGGTGTAGATTTGTCGGACCCCGGCTTTTGGGACGGCGGTTTGGCTATCGTGCAATCACAACTTGAGGCGGCTGAAACGGCGGCCCATGACGCAGGAGTGCTTTGAACGATGATCATTAAGCAACCCAGCCAGTTGGTCGACGAGTTACGCCAAACCTTTCGTTCCGGAAAAACTAGAGCCCTTAGCTGGCGTAGCGAGCAGCTTTTGGCGCTGAAGCGTATGCTGGTTGATAACGAGCCCATGCTGGCAGCGGCACTAGAGGCCGATCTTGGCAAGTCTCCTATCGAGGCTTACACCACTGAAATTGGGTTTTGCCTTAACGAAATCGACCATGCCCTAAAGAACCTGGGGGCCTGGGTCGAGCCTCGCAAGGTGAAGGTTCCCTTGTCACAACGACCAGGCCGGGCCGAGGTAATTCCCGAACCTCGCGGGGTGACCTTCATCATCGCACCGTGGAATTACCCCCTCCACTTGTTGGTGGCACCTTTAACAGCTGCCATCGCGGCTGGGAACACGGTGGTGGCGAAACCCTCAGAATTGTCACCGGCCACTTCAAAGGTTTTAGGTGAGTTAATTCCCAAATATCTAGACGACGAAGCAATCGCCTTGGTGGAAGGTGATGCCAGCGTTGCCGAAGCGTTGCTTGAGGTTCGTTTCGACCACATCTTCTTTACCGGAGGCGGACGTATCGCCACCAAAGTTTTGGCCGCGGCGGCACCTCACCTGACTCCGGTGACACTTGAGTTGGGTGGGAAATCACCAGCTTTGGTTGATGCCAGTGCCAATTTGGCGTCAACTGCTCGCCGGATTGCTTTCGGTCGTTTTCTTAACGCCGGTCAAACCTGTGTGGCACCCGATTATGTGTTGGTGCATCGTTCACAAGAAGAAGAACTGGTGGGCCTGATCGCCGAAACGGTAGGTCAGTTCTTTGGCGAGAACCCACAAGAATCACCCGACTATGGCCGAATTATCAACGAACACCACGCCCGGCGTTTAGCCAATCTTATTGACGAAGGCGGCTGGGACCATTTGGTGATTGGCGGTCAGGTTGATATTGATGATCGCTACATTGCCCCCACCGTTATGTCTGGAGTCGACCTGGATTCGGCGGTCATGGCCGATGAGATTTTTGGTCCGATTCTTCCGGTGATCGCCGTTGATTCGATGGATGACGCCATCGATATTGTTAACGATCGGCCGCAACCGCTTTCGCTTTACATTTTTTCAGAAGACGACAACATGGTGGAACACATAATCGGTAACACCAGCTCGGGTGGTGTTTGTGTGAACCACACCTTATTGCAGCTTGGAGTGCCCGATTTACCCTTTGGTGGCGTGGGCCCATCAGGTATGGGTGCCTATCACGGCCAGGCCGGATTCGAAGAGTTCAGCCACCTAAAGTCAGTGTTTCACAAAGCCTCGAAGCCCGACCCATCAATCATGTATCCCCCGTACAGCAAGCTAAAAACCCGAATCATTCGGGCGGCGCTATAGCAACTCTTCGGCGTTAATAGCACCACGGGGTTCAAAAGCGTAAGAGGCAGCTAATGGCTCTAGTACCGGCATTACAGGTTCGGGTCCCCGCAACCGAAGCCGAAATCGTAGCCAGCGTCATGTGGGCGCAGGGGGTTAACGCTATTAGTGAAGAAGCTAGCGACGATGGTCGGGTACTTTTACAGTCCGACCTACCCGCCCACGGCGGTACCGAGCTGATAACGGCGCTCGCCAAGAATGGCTGGGAAGCTTCGATAGTTGAAGTCGACGACGGCCAAGACGCCTGGCGCGACTTCGCACAAGTTGTACGTGCAGGCAAAAACATCGTCGTGTGGCCGCCTTGGGTTGAGCTGGGCGAGGTTAGCCCTAACGACATAGTCATCAGCCTCGACCCCAAAGATGCTTGGGGCCATGGCGCCCACCCAACCACAGTGGCTTGTTTAGCCGAGCTCGAACGAATTATGGATGAAGGGCGCGATTCCACAACCGACAGTGGTTATAGCCCGCAATCATCGGTTTCCACGGTGTTAGATCTGGGCTGCGGTAGCGGTGCCCTCAGCGTGGCAGCCGCCATGCTGGGTGCCATCCAGGTTTACGCCATCGACATCGACCCCGCAGCTTTGGAAGCAACCGAAGCCAATGCTTTGGCCAATGGCGTGGCCAGCCGAATCATGGTCGGGGCTAGCACTACCGAGGTTCCCCAGGTAGATGTGGTAGTAGCCAACATTGGGGTCCAAACACTGATCGAGATGTCCTCGATCATCAAAGAAGTACTGAAGCCAGGCGGAACCCTAATAATCAGTGGCATTTTGAACCCGGCCCCCGAGGTTGTAACAACAGCGTTTCAACCCTTAGCGCTACGGCATGAACGTGTAATTGATAAATGGGTAAGCCTTACGTTGAGCTAGCCAAATAATGTGCCAGCCAAAAAACACGGATCGCTCTTCCCAAACCCAATAGCCCAGTCGCCAGCGGTGGCCCTGCATATACGACCGCACCGGTATTAGCGTAAGACTGACTGGTAAAGCGCTACTGTCTGGCGGGCTATTTCCTCCCACGAAAAATGCTCGATCGCCCGTTGGCGACCAGCTTTACCCATCGCTTGGGCCAAGGCGGGATTAGCCAAAAGCTCGTCAATGGCCTGGGCTATATCGCTGCTGAAACGAGCTGGATCTGCTGGTGATCCATACAAATCGTGACCAGCTTCGAAAGGCACCAAAGTGCCGGTTTCACCAGGCACCACAATCTCGGGGATACCGCCAACTGCTGAGGCGACTACCGCCGTCTCAGCAGCCATGGCCTCAACATTAATTAAGCCAAATGGTTCGTAAATCGATGGACACACGAAGACACTGGCATGGGCCATGAATTGCACCACCCCGGCACGGGGAAGCATCTCTTCAATCCAGAACACCCCGGGCCGCTGCACTGCCAAACCGGCCACTTTCGACTTGATCAGCGCACCGAGCTCCGCCGTGTCAGGCTGTCCGGCGAGCAGCACTACCTGGGCGTTGTGTTCAAGCTTGGAAAGTGCGTCCAACAGATAGGTAACACCTTTTTGGTGGGTGATTCGCCCCACAAAAAGTATGTAGGGAACATCGGGGTCAACACCGAAACGAACCAAATGCTCAACGCCAACCTGTGGTTGATATTCATCGGTGTCTATGCCGTTGTGAATAACCTTCACGCGTTCCGGGTCGATGGCCGGGTAAGCGCGCAGAATGTCGTTTCGCATGCCCCCCGAAACGGCGATAACCGCAGCCGCCGCTTCTTGCGCAGTTTTTTCGCACCACGATGAAACCCGGTAACCGCCACCTAATTGTTCTGCCTTCCAAGGGCGCAACGGCTCGAGACTGTGTGCGGTGCAAATATGGGGAATGTCGTAGAGGAGTGAGGCCAGGTGCCCGCCCATGTTGGCGTACCAGGTGTGAGAGTGAACAACATCAACACCACCTAGCTCACTAGCCATCGCCAAATCTACCGACAAGGTTTGAAGCACTGCGGCTTCGGGACGCTCGCTCGCCAAGGCCGACCAAGGCTCATAGTTGGCCTTCACCAACGACGAAGGACGCTGACCCCCAAAGGCGTGTACCTCAACGTTGACTAACGAGGCGAGATGTTCCGACAAATACTCGATATGAACCCCGGCGCCACCATAAACTTCCGGCGGATATTCCCGGGTCAATAGGCCAACACGCACTAGCTCGGACCGCCCCTAAACTGGTGGAATCGGATGGAACTTGCCAATGGCCACGATTCCTTCTTCCGAGATTGTGAAATGTTCGGCATCAACCTTGGGGTCAACACCAATCTCCATTCCAGGTGGGATGCGGGTGCCCTTATCGATAATAGCTCGACGTACAATGGCCCCGGCCCCGATCTGCACATCATGCATAATGACCGCGTCTTCGACCAAGGCCCCTGCTTCAACACGCACGTTTGGGGAAATCACACTGCGGCGTACCGTTCCACCCGAAACAATGGCACCTGAACAAACAATAGAGTTAATGGCTTGGCCGGTACGCCCTTCACCATCGAGCACGAATTTGGCTGGGGGCAGCGAGCCTGTGGAGGTTAGAATGGGCCATTCCCAGTTGTAAAGGTTGAACACTGGGTGAACATCGACCAAGTCCATATGGGAAGCGTGGAATGCGTCGAGCGTTCCTACATCACGCCAATAACCGTGGTCGCGCTCGGTGGTGCCAGGTACCCAGTTATGGGTGAAGTCGTAAGCATGAGCAACGCCCTCATTTACCAGAGCGGGAATAATGTTACCGCCGATGTCGTGGGTGGAACTGGGGTCTACGGCATCGTTGCTCAACGCTTCAATCAAGGTCTCAGTTGAAAACACGTAGTTACCCATCGAGGCCAACACCTGGGTTGGGTCATCGGCTAGACCAATGGCGTCGGTGGGCTTTTCACGGAACTCTTGAATTTTTGATCCTTGGCCAACCTCAACAACTCCGAACTGGTCAGCTTCTTCAATCGGTACTCGAATTGCAGCCACGGTAACGCCAGCCCCTGAGGCAGTGTGGGCGTCGAGCATTTGTCTAGGGTCCATGCGATAGATGTGGTCGGCACCAAAAACCAAAATGTGACTGGGTTTCGCGTCGTGGATCAGGTTCATATTCTGGAATATGGCATCGGCTGAACCGGCAAACCAGTACGGGCCTCGCCTCATTTGGGCGGGCACAGTAGCTACATAGTCATCTAATAATTGAGAAAACCGCCAGGTTCTCGAAATGTGCACGTCTAGGCTGTGGCTCTTGTATTGGGTGAGCACAATAATGCGTCGATAGCCAGCATTCACCAGATTAGAGAGCGCAAAATCAATCAGTCGATAATGACCTCCGTAAGGAACGGCAGGCTTAGCGCGATCGAGCGTCAAGGGTGCCAGGCGTTTACCTTCGCCACCAGCCAGAACGATGCACAGGACTCGAGATGGATCATGCATTGGTACTCATCCTAATACCTTGCCGTACACTCGGGATGTGAAGACGCTGCCAGGACAGTCGACACCGCTAGGCGCTACCTACGACGGGGCAGGCACAAATTTTGCTCTATTCAGCGAAGGTGCTGAACGTGTGGAGTTATGCCTATTCGATGAACGCGGGGTAGAAAGCAGAATTGAGCTCACCACGGTGACCGATTTTGTTTATCACGGCTACTTACGGGATGTTCACCCAGGTCAGCGTTATGGTTTTCGCGTTTACGGACCATGGAATCCGGCCAATGGCCAGCGCTTCAACCCAGCCAAGCTGTTGCTGGACCCATACGCCAAAGCCATTGACGGCGAACTACACTGGGTACCAGCCACCTACGATCATCGCCTCGACCAGTCGATCTACAGTCAAGACACCACTGATTCCGCCCCTTTTGTGCCTCGATCGGTGGTTGTTTCACCCTGGTTTGACTGGAAAAACGATTCCAGACCCAACATCGACCTAGCAGACACCATTATTTATGAGGCCCACCTCAAAGGATTAACGCAGCTTCATCCCGATATTGAGCCGGAGCTTCGGGGAACTTACCGGGGCATGGCCGAACCGGCCATTCTCGACTATCTAGTAGACCTGGGCGTTAACGCCATTGAGTTGTTGCCAGTCCACCACTTTGTGCACGATCATCGCCTAGCCGAACTGGGCTTGCGAAACTATTGGGGCTACAACACCATCGGATTCTTCGCACCTCACCGCGGCTACGCTTCAAGCAGCACCCGGGGCGCTGCTGTGTATGAGTTCAAAGAAATGGTCCGGGCGTTACACGATGCTGGTATCGAGGTGATCCTAGATGTGGTGTACAACCACACCGCCGAAGGCAATCACCTAGGTCCAACGCTTTCTTTTAAAGGCATCGACAACGAAACCTATTACCGGCTGCAGCCCGATGACCCTTCTCTCTATTTGGATTTTACCGGTACTGGCAACAGCTTTAATGCCCAGCACCCCCAGACGTTGCGACTGATCATGGATTCACTGCGTTATTGGTATTCCGAGATGCGGGTGGATGGTTTCCGCTTTGATCTGGCCCCGGTTTTGGCCCGAGAGGAATACTACGTTGATCGCTTCTCGGGTTTCTTAGACGCTGTTCATCAAGACCCGGCCTTAGCGGATGCCAAGATAATCGCTGAACCTTGGGACTTAGGCGAAGGTGGCTATCAACTCGGCAACTTTCCCAATGGCTGGTCAGAATGGAACGGTCGCTACCGCGATATCACACGAGACTATTGGCGTGGCCAACCCGGAACCTTGGCTGAGTTCGCCTCGCGTTTCACCGGCAGCGCCGACATTTATCAGGCCCGGGGCCGTCAACCCCAAGCGTCGGTGAATTTTGTGACCGTGCACGACGGATTCACCCTGGTCGATCTCGTTAGCTACGAACAAAAACACAACGATGCTAACGGCGAAGGAAACGAAGACGGCACCAACGACAATCGCTCTTGGAATTGCGGCATTGAAGGCCCAAGCGATGACCCGATCGTCAGCGAACTCCGCAACCGTCAGCGCCGCAATTTTCTAACCACCTTGCTGCTCTCACAGGGAGTTCCATTACTGCTCGCGGGCGACGAGCTAGGTCGCAGCCAAGGGGGCAATAACAACGCCTATTGCCAAGATAACCGTACGTCTTGGGTTGATTGGTTGGGCAAAGACCAAGAGACTTTCGAGTTTGTGAAACTATTGATGGCGTTGCGTAAAGAGCATCCCACTTTCCGTCGCCGTCAACATTTCACCGGTCACGCGGCCAGTCGTGCTCAATCACCAGATATTGCCTGGTTCACCCCTGCGGGCACAGTGATGAACGAAGCTGATTGGCATGATGAAGGTGCCCGGTCACTCATGGTTTACATGAACGGACTCGCCATTGTGGATCGCGACCGTCGTGGCGAGCTCATCACTGACGACAGTTTTTTTGTGTTGTTTAACGCCAGCGGCGACGAAGTGAGCTTCTCGATACCCAAGATTTCTTGGCCAACAACCTGGGAACTGGTGTTGGACACCGCCGATCTGGCTTCACCGTTAGTAGCCCTTGAGGGAAATCTCCAATATGAAGCTGGCAGTAATCTCCATTTAGTTGGTCACTCGCTGGTGCTGCTGCGACAAGCCAACTCGTCGACCAAACCCTAAGTACGCTGGAAGTGTTCAACTCAACTTTGGCACCGCGGAACGTGAAGCGCTGGCATTAATACCGATTCTGAACCGGTCGCTCGAAACAGTTACACGGCCTTCATCGGAAGCTTCGAACCGGGCGATAGCAACACGGCGGCTAAAGGGGGCAAGGTAAGCACCACCGATTGGTAATAATCGTGACTGGGGATAGGAACCGAGTCGACACCACCCATATTGCCCACGCCGCTACCCCCATAAAGCTCGGAGTCGGTGTTGAGCAATTCAGCCCAATAGCCAGCCTTGGGTACCCCTAAACGGTAGTTCGAGCGAATAACAGGGGTCAGATTAAAGACCGCTAACACTGGCTCTCCGTCACGACCCAAACGCAGGAAGGCCAACACATCAAAGTTAGTATCGTTGGCTTCGACCCACCGAAAGCCGTCGCCTACGCAGTCTTTAGAGTGCAAGGCGTCTTGTTCAAAATAGGTTTGGTTCAAATCGCTGATAAGCCGGGCTAAACCATCATGTTTGGCATCATCTAACAAGCCCCAATTAACGGTACTTTCGTGGTTCCATTCACTGGTCTCACCAATCTCTCCGCCCATAAACAGCAGCTTTTTGCCGGGCTGAGACCACTGGTAGGCATACAGCATGCGCAGGTTGGCAAACTTTTGCCATCGATCACCCGGCATTTTGTTTAATAGCGAGCCTTTGCCGTGCACCACCTCGTCGTGAGAAAGCGGCAGCGTGTAATTCTCACTATCAAAGTACACACCTCGGAAGGTGAGCTCGTGGTAGTGGTATTGGCGATGGATTGGTTCCCGTTCAAAATGTTTGAGCGTGTCATGCATCCAGCCCATGTCCCACTTGTAACCAAAACCCAACCCGCCGGTATAGGTAGGCCGCGAAACCATGGGCCAAGCCGTAGATTCTTCGGCGAAGGTGGCTACATCGGGAAATTCCCCGTAAATGGCGGTGTTTAACTCACGCAAGAACGCAATCGCGTCGAGGTTTTCTCGACCCCCAAACTCGTTCGGAATCCATTCTCCTTCTGAACGCGAGTAATCGAGGTAAAGCATTGACGCCACAGCGTCAACTCGAATGCCATCGACGTGATAGCGATCTAGCCAACACATGGCACTGGATATCAGAAACGATCGGACTTCATGCCGGCCATAGTTGAAAATCAGGCTGTCCCAATCGGGGTGATGACCCAAACGGGGATCGGAATGTTCATAAAGATGGCTTCCGTCGAAACGACCTAAACCATGGGCGTCATCAGGAAAATGTGAAGGCACCCAGTCGATGATCACTCCAAAGCCACGTTGATGCAGATAATCGACCAAGGCCATAAAATCTTGGGGCGTGCCGTAGCGGCTGGTAGGAGCGAAGTAACCCGTGGTTTGATATCCCCACGAGCCGTAGAACGGATGCTCGGTTACCGGCAACAGTTCTACGTGGGTGAAGCGAAAACGGTCCAGATGATCAGCTAACGGTTTAGCCAGCTCACGATAGGTGGGGAAACGTCGATCTTTGGGTTGAAACCGTCCCCAGGAACCCAAATGCATTTCGTAAATCGAAACTGGAGCTTCAAGCGAAATGGTGTCGGCCCGTTTTGTTAACCAATCGGCATCGTTCCATTGGTAGTCAAGATCCCAAACTATTGAGGCTGTGCGGGGAGCTTCTTCAGCATAAACGGCCAGAGGATCAGCTTTTTCCAACACCTGGCCGTTCGACGCGACAATTGAAAACTTATAGGCGTCACCGTGTTGAACTGCTGGCACAAATCCTTGCCAAATTCCCGAGGAGCCGAGCGGCGAAAGAGCGTTGCGATTGCCATGCCAGCCGTTGAAGTCTCCAATTACAGAAACCGATTGAGCGCTCGGTGCCCATACCCCGAACCAAGTCCCGGCCACTCCGTTTTGGGTTGCCAGATGTGCGCCCAGGTGGCGGTGCAAAAAGCGCTGCGTACCTTCGTTAAACAGATAGGTGTCGTCTTCGCTAATCACTGGGTCCCTCCGGGGTCACCTCATTGCGGCTTGCGTCTAGCCTAGCTAGCGCCCTTCTAGTCGATGCCTTCGCCAGCTCCTTGCCCAGGTCACGGCTGAATTTGCGTCGCCAATTAGGGACTTCACGGTGGGTTCCGGGCACGTTTTGAGGCAGGTCTTCATGCCAAAGGTCTTCCGCGTTGACCAACACCACCTCAGCCTGACTAGCACCCAGCCATTCCAAACCTGCTTCAAAGGTTTCGACCAGGTTCGTAGAGACGTCTTCAGCAATCACCCAGTCCGCTTCGCGGTGCTGGGCTTCGCTTGGCTTTGCACCCAAGGCAGCGGAAAGGGCCGCCTTTTCTTTGGCGCGAAGCAAATGCTGCTTCGAAGCCTCGGCCTCACTGGTGAAACCCAGGTGCACCATCGTTTCAATGTCACGTCCGTGCCACCAGCCAGCAAACGTTGGCATGTCGTGGGTGTTAAAGCTTGCAACGGAATCTATGGGGGGCGAGCGTAGGTAACCGTGTTGGTGGGCGAAGGCAGGCTCAAACTGAAGTTCATACATGCCCAGCATTCCCCAGCGGCGCATTAGCTCGTTGATTTCATCGCTAACGGTCCCCAGGTTTTCGCCTACCACCACGGCTTCGGCACGCCAAGCTTCAATGGCCACGATGGCCATGAGTTCATGCGATGGGTAACGCACATAAACACCCGTTTTCGCATCGTAACCAGGCGGGATCCACCACAGGCGTTCTAAAGACATCAGATGGTCGATTCTTAATAAACCGGCGTAGCGGAAATGGTGGCGAAGCGCGCCAATGAAGTCAACATAACGATTTTGTCGTGATCGGATGGGATGTGCCGGAGGGAAGCCCCAGTTTTGGCCACCGCTGAAAAGGGCGTCCGGTGGAGCCCCGGTGGCAACCTCGGCATAGGCCTGCGGGTTGCTCCAAACGTCATAGCCGTTGGGATTGGCACCCAAAGGCAGGTCTAACGCCAGTATTTGACCTCGACCACGCAGCGATGCCGCCAAGTCACGAAGCTGGGTATCAGCTGCTAATTGAAAGTACTCATAACGACGCACCAGGGCTTCATCAACCCGAAGGTGCTGAGCGCGGTGCCGTACGGCGTCAATTCCGTGTTGTTCGACGGCCGCTCGAAACCAGGCATAATCCTCAAGCTCAGGATTTTGCTTCCGAAAAGCTTGTAAACGTTGCTCAATAGCACTGTCACGGCCCAGGGTTTCAGCTATCAACGAATCCACCGTCGCATGCACCAGTGCCGCTGCTTCACGGTATTGCACCAAAGGGTTGGCCGCTAGGTTTTCGACTTGGCGACGAACCCGGGCGCTAGCGAGCAAGCGAGCTGTCTGTGGAGCTTCCGCTAAACCTGGAAGCTGGGCTGGATCTAGATAAAGTTCGCTCCACCAACGGCGACTCAGCGGAGAATATGGGCTGGGCTCGTAAGGTTCTGAAAGATAGGTGGCCAAGAGCGGCAGAGTCGAAACCACGGTGGCCCCAAAGGTCTGGAACTGTTCGCCCAGCCGGTCGAGATCACTCAGGTTAGCTACTCCCAAGTGTGAAGTACCCGGCGCACCAGTTGGCGCCAGTGCGTAAAGCGGTGCGAAAACTCCCCATTGCCGAGAAGTCGCGAAACTCGGCAGCCGCGGTGGTGGGGCCAGAACAAGGGGGTTAAATTGCCTGCCACCAACCTCAATATGCGCTTCATGGTACCCGACCGCAAGGTTGGTGATGTTGGTCACCACAAAACGAGTTGTGGCCGTGTGACCCGCCAAGTGAATGCCCTCGTACGGTGGCACCTGATCGAGTGAAATCTGGTCACGATGGGTGGTGCCATCTTCGCAATGCACCTCAACGAAAATTTTTGTGCCCACCGCTAACTCTCGGTCTAGGCGGAGTACAAAACCCAGCTTCTCGTGGGCGTTTACCACCAGAATTGGCTCAATAACCTGGCTAAATAGAAGTTGATCATGAGCGTTGATGGCCGTCTCAATTTCTTGTTCGCTCTGCGCTAAGCCCGAGAAGGTGCCAAGCGGAGCGCCTAGTTCAATTAGAACTTTCCATAGAGCCTCGGGCTGGGCGTGGTGCCACTTGCCAAAAATGTCGTGATAGCCGTTTTGCACACCCCAGCGTTGGGCCAGTTCATTTAGCATTGACACCAGTTTCAGAACCTGCACTCAACTGCCTAAAGATCAAAATATGAGCAGGTGAAACATGAGGACGTAGTTCCACATAGTTGTCGGCACCCGACCAGTGGTAGGTCTCGGCACCCAGCAAATCAACCACCTCAAAAGGTTGGTTGGCATCAACGTTTAGCTGATCGAAATCGAGCGATATTACGCCAGCTTGGGTGTGGAACGAGTCAGTATTGACCACCATTAACACCACGTCACCACTGTTGTCATCTCGTTTGGAATACGCCAATAACGCTTCGTTTGAGCTCTGGTGAAAATGCAGGTTCCGTAGCTGTTGTAGCGCAGGGTGATCACGACGGATCTGGTTGACCCGTTTAATAACCCCTCTTAGGTTGTAGGGGGCGTCGTAATCCCAAACTCGTTGCTGATATTTTTCAGAATTTAGGTATTCTTCGCTGCCCAGCGCCGCTGCTTGGGTTTCTACCAGTTCAAAAGCTGGTCCATAGATGCCATAGTTGGCGCTGAGTGTGGCTGCCAAAACTAGCCGTTGAATGAAGGCGGGCCGACCGCCAGTTTGTAGCTGCTCGGTAAGAATGTCAGGTGTGTTGGGCCAAGCATTGGGCCTAAAGAAATCTACGACCGGTGAAGAACTCAACTCGGTGAAATAGTCGCGAAGCTCCCAGGCGCTATATCGCCAGGCAAAGTAGGTGTACGACTGGCTAAAACCAAGCTTGGCCAGGTGATACATAACCTTCGGTCGGGTGAAGGCTTCAGCCAGGAAGATGACCTCTGGTGTTTCAGAGCGAATAGTGGTGATTAGCCATTCCCAGAAACGAAAAGGTTTGGTGTGGGGGTTATCCACTCGAAAGATGGTGATGCCAGCCGCTACCCAAAACCGAACAACGTCAGCCAATGCGCCCCACAGTTCGGGCCAAGCAGCGGTTTCAAAATCAAGCGGGTAAATATCCTGATATTTTTTGGGTGGATTCTCGGCGTATTGAATCGTGCCGTCTGGTCGATGTTTAAACCACTCCGGGTGTTGGCTCACCCAGGGATGATCAGGCGAGCATTGAAACGCCAAATCGAGGGCCACTTCAAGATTCAAACTGGCGGCAGTGCGCACGAAAGCACCGAAGTCGTCCATGGTGCCCAACTCGGGATGGATTGCGGTGTGACCACCTTGGTCCGAACCAATGCCCCACGGGCTACCAGGATCGTCCGGTTCTGATTTGGTGGTGTTGTTCGGCCCTTTTCGAAAGGTAGTTCCGATGGGATGGATGGGCGGCAAATAGACCACGTCGAACCCCATATCGGCCACATACTCGAGATGTTTGGTGGCGTCAGCCAAGGTTCCGGGGCGTTGCAGTGTCGGCGAGGTGGAGCGTGGAAAAAATTCGTACCATGCACCGTGGGCAGCTCGAGCACGCTCAACCTCAACGTGGATGACTTCACCAAAACGACCAATCGGTTCCCTGCTGGCCCAGCGACGCATTAACTGCTCGAGCTCGGGTTTCGCAAGCACGCTTAGATCACCCGATTTCAGCCTCTTAGCTAGACGGCTCATCGCGGCACGATCATTGGCAAGAGCATGATTGGTGGCCATACCGACCAATTCGGCACCCACGGCGAGATCAGTCTTGGTAAGTTCACCAACCTCGTGTTTCTTATGGGCACCATCGAGCCACGAGGCAAAGCGATCTACCCAACCAACCACACTTATTGACCACCGTCCCACTTGGTTGAGTGGCACACGACCCACGAAACGATCATTTACCAAGGCCGACATTGAGATTTCACTGGTGGTGGTGCCACCAGGTGCCCGTACCCAAAGCGCTGCACGGACCTCGTCATGACCATCAGCAAAGACGTCAGCTTCAATCTCTAAGGTCTCACCCACAACACGCTTGAGCGCGAACCTTCCACCGTCAACAATTGGTGACACGCTTTCGACCACCACCCGAACAGGGTCTTTGGGGGCCATGGTCTGTGCTTGCGAGCTCGGCATGCCCCAACACTACTTCTCGCGTTGGGGCCAAGACCTAGAGCTAAGAGTTGTGGGCGACTGGTTTTTCGGCGGCCGCGGCGGCCGCTTTGGCCCGTGCCGCCTTGCGTCTGGCCTGCGATTCCTTGGTTTCGATATGGCCTTCAGATTGACCCCAACGGAACATCAGAACCGCCATCGTGCTCCACACAATCGGCATGCCGCCAAGCTTCATAATCACTCCAGCTAGCTGTTGATCATGCCGGGCGGTTAGGGCGAAGGTGCGCGGTGCTAACTCGTAGGTGGAATAAAGCGGAAAGTCGGAGAAGGTGAGGAAACCACCGGGGATCATCGGTATCACTTGGCCCGCAAGGAAGATGTACACCATCTTCGGGAAATAGCCCTTGGCCCGCAGTTCCTCTAGCGGCGAAATCATGGGCGTCCATAGGATTAAACCGCCCACCACCCATGCAGCGTCTAAAGCAAAAGAGCCAAATTGGTTAGATCGAAAAGCGTCCACCGTCATTGGCGCATGGGTTAACAGCAAAATGGTGTTAAACAACACCCCCGCCACTAGGGGCTTGGCCAACACCTTGGCCACCCGATAAAGGCGCAGTCGTTCCAGCACCCGGCGAGCCATCCATTCCGGGGTACCAAGCATCATTAGGGGAACGGCGATCATTCCATAAAGCACGAACTGGAACATGTGCACACTGGCGAGATAGCCCGCACCAAGGGTACCGATAGGCCAATCGGTTGCAAGCCAATACACGGCTACACCAAGGCCATAAAGGGTGGCGTGATGGCGGGCTCGTGGGTTTGGCCCCGATCGGCGCAGCATGGCCACCGCATAGGGGATTGCCAGGAGAAGCACTGAAATCCAGATACCGGGGTAGGCCCGCGGGCTCCACGTCCACGGTTCAGTAATGGTGACACACCACCAAGTCATGGCTTACCTCCTGTTACATATTGAAGATAGACGCTTATGTCGTCGAGTTCTTCATCCGAGAGCGGGAACAAAGGCATCCGAGGCATGAACCCTTGAACAATTTCAGCCCCCGGGTCAGCCACTGAACGGCGCAGGTATTCTCGATCTACAAGCACGCTTCGACCATTTTCAAGGGCCCGTTCGGTTCCCCAAATGTTGCCCCAACCTGGGCCGAGGCCATCAGTTTCATCTTTGGCATGACAGCCTGCGCAGCCAAATTCTCGGACTAGTGCCTCGCCTCGATCGGCGGCTTTGGCCTCGGCTGATTTTCCTGTGGTGCTGCAAGCACTTACAAGCAGCACGGTACCAGCTACGGCCGTCAAAAACGCAACGCTAATGCGCCACATCAGCGTAGGTAACCACCGTGGCTTCGACCGTTAGCGCCGGACTGTTCTTAAAGAGAAGCTCAACCTCAACCGTGTCGCCTTCGGTTAGCTCGTCAGCTTCTAAGAGCATGATGTGGTACCCACCAGGTTCGAAATCGACGGTTTCGCCTGGATCAACCTTCACCTCGTCTTGCTCTTGCATCTTCATCATGCCGGAAGAGTCTTGCGAGCTTTGGTGGATTTCTACTTCTTTCGCAACGTCGGTTCGGGCTTCTATCAAGGAGTCTGTTTTTGACCCGGTGTTGGTCAACTCGAAATACAACGCCGTATTCGCACCGGCCGCCACTGGCACCACAGCATTGGTCACGCTGAAAGTTGTTTCACCCGACTCGTCGCTACTGCCACAAGCCGAAACCGCGGCCATGAGAAGCACCAACGCTGCTAGTACGGCCACCGATTTGCCCAGCATTTCCAAGTTGGCGTTGCCGATGTTTAGTTTTTGCATGTTAGGCCTCGGGGGTGTCATCAAGATCGCGGAGCTTCAGCAGAATTGGCAGGTCGTGGGCGAACTGGCTTTGCCGGGTTCCAAATGGGTATTGGGTGTAGTTCAAACCGTTTGGAGCATAAGCAATGACCTGTGCGGCGTGGCCTACGGTGTAGTCGTCGGGGTCGTTGGGGTTGGGTTCATCAAGCACCGCGGGCATAACACCAGCCATAATTTGGGCTTGCTCAATTTCCTCGGGCGTTCCTGTTAAACCAATGAAAGAACGGTCGAACTTGTCGAGGTAGCTACGCAATACTTCCGGCGTATCACGATCTGGATCAACTGTTACGAACACTACCCGCACGTTTTTGGTTGAATCGGGCTGTGCCAATATCTCAGAAAGCTGGGCCATATGTACCGGGCAGATATCGGGACAGAACGTGTAGCCGAAATAAAGGAAGGTAACGGTACCTTCAGTTTCCGCCACCAAATCGAAGGGGTCACCGTTGGTATCGGTAAGCACAATTTCTGGTTTAGGTGACGGTTCAGGCATTTCACGGCCTGCAAATACTGAACCTTCGGTGATGTGAGGTACCGAGTCATCGCCAGCAGCATTGTTGGTGCTCTGGTTGTTCGAGCTGCAAGCTGCGCTAAGCATGGCCACGCCTAGGAGCAGCGCTGCGATGAGTTTACTTTTACGACCCAAAGCGGGCCTCCCTGCAATGCGGTGCGGACAAGAAGCAGTGACCATCATGCCTCAGTACACGTGCAATGCCACCTCAGGGAGTGGGCACAACCGTTATATCCAGAGGCGGATCCGGCAGTTTTCCTTCCACAATATCTGGTAAAAACTCCCTCAAGTTTACCGGCAGTGTTGGAACATCACTGGCCAATAACTCATCCAAACTCCACCATCGTGAGCCGGTGAAAGCTAAGGCTTCCAGTGCTTCTAAGTGAGCTGGCACGATTTTTTCTTCATAGCCGCACCAGGCAACGTGGATCCGTTCTTTTTGGTCGAAGGTATAACCACCGAATTGGAATCGAGCGTGTTGGGTCCAAATACAGGGCCCCATCTCAGCTTCGGTGATACCAGTTTCTTCGTATAGCTCTCGCGCTGCCGCAACATCGCTACTTTCACCAGGGTCCTGGCCTCCTCCGGGGATTTCCCACCATGGCGGCTTGGCCCGGTTGCCGGGGTCAAATGCACTGAGTAGCAAAATCTTGCGGTCGGGATTGAGCACCACAACCCGGGCCGCTCGCCTGCCACGCCAACCATCGTCTTCCACTACTGCCTCCTGGGCTTTTTACGCTGCGGACATTCTGGCTAACCGCAGGCCGTCGTCTTCCACCACTATCGTCCCGCTCGTTGAAGCTCCGGGGGAGTTCCCCTGAATTTCCGAGGCTGAGACAGCCTGTCAGAACGAGCCTTACACACGGTAAAGATGCTCAACGATCACGACCAGCATGGTCAATCCCATTTATGACCCACGGCGGTGTGACCGCCGCGAAGGGGTCGGGGATCACCAAGGTTTCACCCACGGTGATGGCGTCGGCATTGGGTAGGTTGTTGGCCTTAACCAGGGCATCCACCGACACCCCGAATTTGGCGCTAATCCCGCTTAGGCTGTCGCCAGATTCAACGGTGTAACGCGCTGGTCGCAAGGTGGTGGTCGTAGTTTCAACCGTTTCTACCGTGTTTTCACCTGGGTATTCCTCAATCTCATCAGGATCACCGAGGGTGGTTGAAGTTGGAGTGATCGATACGAGCTCGAATTCGCCGCAAGCACTGGGAACCGCCAACAACATGAACATCAACAAAAAGGTGCTTATGCGTTGCCTCCGTTTTGGTCCCAAGAAAACTGTCATCGGTTCTAGGCTAGAGCTCCGAGAATGCACATGAGCGTCTACCCTGGAGAAATGGGGATTTCGTTTAATCGTGAGCTCGATTTTGAATACGGCCGAGTTGATCAGGTTTCACCACTGATCCGAAGAGTCATAGCCAATAATCCAGGTGGCTTCACCTTTATGGGAACCGGCACGTACATAGTTGGCCATGGCAACGTTGCGGTAATCGATCCGGGACCAAACGATGCCGAACATTTAGCAGCGCTGCGCCAAGCCCTAGAAGGCGAAACGGTTACTCATATTCTGATCACTCACACCCATAGTGATCATTCTCCGGCTGCCGCACCCTTAAAGGAAGAAACCGGCGCGCCTACCTATGGTTTCGGACCGCACCCCAGTGGTGATATCCCAATTTACTCGGCGAGTGAGCGGGCGGCATTAGCCGAGGCGGCTGCCGAAGCTGAAAAAACCGGTAAGACACCGCCACCCAAAGAAGGCTCTGACCGCGATTTTGTGCCTGATGTTGTGGTTCACGATGGTGACATCATTGTGGGTCAAGGCTGGAGCTTGGAAGCCCTTCACACCCCCGGCCATATATCAAACCATCTGTGTTTCGCCCTGGAAAAAGAAAAAACGTTGTTCAGTGGCGACCATGTTATGGGCTGGTCAACCTCAGTTATTAGCGCTCCCGACGGCAATCTAACCGACTACATGGCTAATCTGCGTCGCCTCCTCGAGCGCGATGACGAAGTGTATTGGCCCACCCACGGAGCTGCCATAACCGACCCTCATCCATATGTTCGTTCGCTGATCGAGCATCGAGAAGAACGTACCCGCCAAATTTTGGCTCGTTTAGAAGCTGGTGACACCACCATCGATCAGATCGTGGCCGTCCTCTATGCCGATGTCGATAAGAAACTTCATCCTGCCGCTGGCCGATCAGTTTTGGCGCATCTCATTGCTTTGGCCAACCAGGGGCGTGTTAAAGCACCAGTTCAAAACGAATGGCTAGACGGCCAGTGGCATTTGCTATGAGTTGTGCGAGCTTCTAACCGCGAGCACAAAACCCGAATGGTTGTGCACCGTTCGTGTGGCAATGCTGCCCATAGCAACCCTGGCTAAACCCGAACGTCCATGCGTTGCTAAAGCAATAACTCTCATGTTCGCTTCAGTGGCAAAGTCGACCAACGCGGTTGCCGGGTCTTCCCCTCGGAGCACTTCCCACTGGACATCAACATCTTCGGGTGCCAAATGGCTGGCCAGACGCTCAAGGTAGGCGCCTTCGTCAATATCTTCACCATGTTGCGCCAAAGCCGTGGCATCACCTCGAGTTACCACCGACACTAGCCACAACGGCGACTGGCTGGTACGTGCCCAGCTTAGAGCAGCGGGCAAGATGGCTTCGGCTCTTTTGCTGCCATCAAGGCCAACCAAAACCGGCCCGGCAACTCCGCCGAGCAAATAGGTTTTTGGCCCGACTAAAAGAAACGGGGCATCAACTTCACGAAGGGCTTCTTCGGCCACCGAACCAAATAACACTCGGCCTAATCCGCTACGACCGTGGGTGGTCATACACACCAACGACCGAGGGTTCTGCACTAGCTCCGCCAGCGCTGCTACCGGCCCTCGCATGGTGTCTACCACCAGTTTCGGGTCCTCGAAACGAGACTGTAGGGCGCGATCGGCTAGTTCTTGTTCCGCGTGCGCCGCCAAGTCGGGATGTGCGGCTTGCATTAAGACCAACCTGGCCTGGTGTAATCGAGCCACCTGCACGGCGGGCAGTAAAGAACGATCGGCCCAGTCAGAGCCGTCAATTGGAACGATTACCTCGTCAAACATGGTGCCACCTCACACTCGCAGACGTGCTCGAAGCCTAGCGCGAGCGTTCCGACCGCAACGATGAGCGCCTAACTTTGCCAGCGTCATCTCGCACTGGTTCATGTACCCATTCGAAAGATCGGGGAATCTTGTAGGACACCAAACGTTCACCGAGGAAGTTTCTTAGCTCAGCCTCATCAATCGCTTCAATGGCCGGGTCAATTTGCACCACGGCATGCACCAAATGGCCCAAATCATCATCGGGTAAACCGATCACCGCACAAGAACGCACCTCGGGGTGTTCATCAAGAGCCGCTTCAACCTCAGCCGGATAGATGTTGGAACCGCCTGAGATAATCATGTCAGCCATACGATCAGCCAGATACAGGTATCCATCAGCATCGATCGAACCCATGTCGCCTAAGGATTCCCAATCACCACTTGTACGAGGCTCAGCCCCGATGTAACGGTAGGTACGGGGAACATCAGGTGGAGTGTGCATCCACAGCTCGCCCACTTCGCCAGCGGGGAGTTCGTTTCCTTCAGCATCGCAAATCTTCATGGAGCCGTCTTTAACCTGCCCCACCGAACCGGGGTGCGCCAACCATTCTTCCCCGCTGATTATGGTTACGCCCTGGGCTTCAGTACCGGCGTATAGCTCCCAAACTCGTTCCGGTCCCAGCCAGTTGATCCATTCGTGTTTCAACCACATGGGACAAGGAGCACCGAGGTGCAAAATACCTTTTAAAGTTGAAAGGTCTCGGCCAAATTTTTCTTCCTCGTCGAGTCGCCAAATACGGTGCATCATGGTTGGCACTAACAGCATCCAAGTTACGCCGTGCTGCTCAACCAGCTCTAAGGTTTTACTGGCGTCGAATCGGGTCATCACCACCAAATGGTTTCCAGTGAAAAGCCCACCCATCGAAAAAATAAACGGCGCGTTGTGATATAGCGGCCCTGGTACTAGTTGCACGCCATTGAGTTCTTGGCCAAAACCGCGGGGCGCTTCGGGGTCTACCAAACCGGGCTGTCCGGCCACAATGATTTTGGGTCGGCCAGTACTGCCACCCGAAGTTGGTGCCTTCAAGGCCGAAGCTACTTTGGAAGGCAACGGCGAATCATCGAGGCCAGGGTCGGCTTCATAACCCGGCGGAATACATAAGCGCGTGCCATGAGTTTCGGGTTCCACTCCCACCACTATTGGCGGGTCGACCAGCTCAACTATCGCTTCGCGTTCTCTAAAAGGAAGCCGAGCCGACACTGGTTGCGGGGTCGCTCCAAGCTTCCAAATCGCGATACATGCCTCATAAAATTCAATCCCATTCGGCAATCCCACCGTCACCAAGTCGTCGTGTTCGACCCCCATCGCCTGATAAGCGCGAGCCAACCGATTGGTGCGTTGGTCGAGTTCCGCTCGGCTGACAGTGCGTTCCTCGTGGGTGATCGAAGCACGGTCGGGGTCTTGTTCGGCCCAAAAACGGAATACGTCGCCGATTGGCATTTGCGCCATTTGATTGGATCCCCCTGCCTAAAAAGTCCAGATGTGGCATTCACAAATTTATCTGACACTATTGAAACATGTCGGATGACATGGTCTGGGACCACGATATACCTAAGCGACCTGCGCTTACGCTAGCTACCACCTTTAAGCGCGCTGCGGTTCTTCGGTGTCCACTATGTGGCGGGCGAAAGATTTTCCGCCGGTGGACAGTCATGGCCGAGAACTGTCCGACTTGCGGACTACGTTTTGAGCGAATCGAAGGACATTGGATCGGGTCTCTTGGGGTCAATACCGTGCTCAGCTGTTTCAGCATCATCGCGGTCTTGGTGGTGGCCTTCATAGTGACCTTCGACAACCCGTCAATCCCGCTGCTGCTCGCTCTAACGGTAGTCACGGCCATCGTGGCGCCATACCTATATTTTCCCTATGCCAAGACATTTTGGTTGGCTTTCGACCTGTTAATGCGGCCTTTAACACCAGATGACGAAGTCGACGTTCGATACCTACCGGAACCCCGCAAACCCTGGTAGCCGAGGTTTCTCAAGCTAAACAACCCATATAGCCAACTGGCTCGCTTCGGCCGGGCCCATGTTTCAGCCGTGCTTTTGGCGAAGCACCACCGGCTTTATTCCACAAATGTTACCGTTGGCTCGGGTCGCTGCGGTGCCAAGACGCCATCGGTAGGCCAACCCAAATAAATCAGCGCAATCATGTGGTCGGTGGGCTCAAAACCGCAGAGCTCACGCACAGCATCACTTCGCAGTGGTGCACCCGAGGCCCAAAACGAAGCCAACCCGGCCGCGGTAGCACCCAACAAAAAGTTTTGAATACCAGCCGCCACCGCCAGGTGATCTTCATACAGAACCTCGGGTTCGTCTTGATGAGCGGCTGCGACCATCACAATGGTGGATGCTCGGCAGTACTTGGTTAAGGCCTTAGCAAGCTTGCCTTCACGTTTTTCGCCTTCGCTAAGCAGCTGTTCACGAGTTAAAGCTCCAAGCTTTACGCGCGCATCACCGGTCAAAACAGAAAAGCGCCACGGCCAAGTACGTTTGTGGTTGGGTGCCCACGTTGCTAGCTCGCAAAGCTGCATAATCAGCTCGGGTGGCACAGGCTTATCAACATCAATTAGCAAGCTGGTACGTCGACGCCGCGCCAGCTCATCAAAATCAGACAAAGCGGTGTTCATGGTTGGCTTCAACCTATCGGGCGGCCACCACAATCGTGCGATACACCAAACGCCAACCATCGCCGTCAATACCCAGATCGGCCAGGCGTCGAGCGGCGTCAGCAGCGCTTAACGGGTCGGAAGTGCCGGCTGCCAAATGCGCTTCAGAGCGGGCCAAAGACACCAGGGCGCTGGCTACTTGATCATCGGTGGCGGCGGCCAGCGAGGCCGCCGAATCGAAGTGAGCGACGCCTTCTTCTGTGGTCCCGATTCCAAGCCACATGCTGGCTAAGGCCAAATGCGCCCAAATTCGATCGAGATAGGTGCTTTGCTCAGCGGCGAAAACCCGGTCGGCCGATTCAATTGCTTGGGCGTGGTCACCCACCATGGCATAAAGCAGCGCTAAGGCACTGAGCGCGTAACCGCTGGGGAATTCTTCGAGCCCCGAACTCACCGACTCGCGCAACCGTGCAAGTGCTACACCGGTGTCGCCCAATTGGGCTTTGGCCAGGCTAAAAGCCACCAAACGGTCACCTTCGCCCACCACGGAAGGGTCGAGGCCATCCATGGTAATTAGGGCCAAATTTTGTAGGGCGCGTTTCGGATCACCGATGTATACCGCCGCGGCCGCGGCCGCCGTTGGGACCGATTCCACCGCACCGCCATGACAAAAGCGACGTTGTTCAATCGCTAGATCAATGGTTTTGAAACCTTCGCTGATGCGTCCCGCTGCGATTAGAGCCCGACCCAGCACACTGGCCGCTTGTAATTCACGCTCCAGGTCGCCAATACGCTTAAAGGTTTCAACAGCGTCATTAGCACGATCGATCGAAGCCACGGAACGCCCGGTCCATAAACGCAATGAAGCCGTTAGCAATAGCATCATGGCTTCGGCCCAACGATCGCCACGTCCTCGGGCCTCAACCAGCATGCCTTCGCCTAAAGCTTCGGCTTCTTCCCATCGACCTTGGTGGAAGCGGACCCAGCCCTGTAACCCAGTGGCCCAACCGTAACCACCGCTGTCACCAATTTCAGCGAACTTTTCTAGTGACTCTTGGAGCTGGCGATCAGCTTCGCTGGGGCGTCCACTTTGAAAGGCGACCCAGGCCAGGTTCTGTAACGCCCAGGCTTCACCACGTTTATCGGCGATAGCACCAAAAACGTCGAGGGCAGCCGACATTGAGCTTCGGGCATCTTCCAGATTTCCGCTTAACAGTTCCACCATGCCACGCAGCCGGAGCGCTTCGGCCATGCCCGTCTTGTCATCTAAACGGCGGAATTCGTTTTCTGCCTCCACGAACGAGGCCAGTGCTTCTTCAACTCGACCTTCACGATCTTCGATCGAGCCGCGAACTAGCAAAGCTTTGGCCACCCCTGAGTCATCATCAAGGACGGTGCTAATGCTCATCGCCTCATCGACATCAGCACGGGCTTCTTCCAACCAGCGCAGATCGGATCGGGCCCGACCCCGGCCCAGCAACAAGGTGGCACGCTGAGCGGTTGGCAGCGGCGGTGCTAACGCCACTGCCCGGTCATATAAACGTTCGGCCACTACTGGCACGGCGTTAGCTTCGGCGCGCCGAGCAGCTTCTATCAACCATTCCAGTGCTTCGCCCACGATGCTGGCCGGAATTCCAGCCACCCCGCCAAGCTCTTTGGCTAGCTGGGCCGCGGCTGCGAAGTGGTGAGCTAAAGCGTCAACAATGGCGTCGGAAACCCCGGTACCCCAGGTGTAATTGCGTTTGAGGAACTCACCGATGCCCCAATGCCGCAGTGCACGAGCGGCCTTGGTCATCATGGTGTAGGTAACGTCGCGCACCAGCTCAGTACGAAATGTGTACTCGGTACCTTCTTCGTTTAACACCAAAATGTCTTTTTCGGCCAAACCGCTCACGGCGGTTTCGACCTCGGTGCGTCCACGTCGGCCATGACCAGCCCGGTCGGCTGCTGCCATAAGCACCAACGCTTCCACCGTGCCTTGACGGCCGTAGACCGCGGCGTCTTCCAGGGCACGGCGCTCAGGTTGGGTCAAACCGTCGAGGCGGGCCGCTACCAAACCCCGCAACGAATCAGGGAGCCGGTCGCCGTCGATTAACGAAGCCGGGTTCACGTGGCCAGGGCTATCGGAGACCAGGCCCATCAGCTCTTCTAAGAACAACGGGTTTCCAGCGCTACGTTCTAGCAGCACATCTTGAACTTCGGGGGCCATCCGATCGTCGGATAAGGCCTCGAGCAGTGTCCGGCTGGCACCACGGCCTAGGGGGTCGACGTTTACTACTAGTGAGTTATGTCGCCCATCGGCCGGTGCCCAGGATTCCCGGAAATGTGGTCTTTGTGTCGTTAGAAGGATGAAAGGCTTATCAACCAGACGTTCTAGCAACACGGCCAGCAGTTCTAAGACCGAACTTCCCGCCCAGTGGAGGTCGGCAATCACCATCATCACCGGTTTGAGTTCGAGGTAGGCCTCAAGAAAACGAACCAGTGAGCGAGCCACTTCTTCTCGGGCTCGACGCGGATCAATGCCCCGCAACGGACCGTCGAAGCCCATAAGGTGAACGATGCCGTTGGTGAGCCGCTCGACCTCACTTTCGGGCTTGGAATCGGGAGGAAACCCAAGGGTATCGACCAGAGTCTCTCGCAACCGTTGGCGCACCGTCGTTGGAGCGTCATTCATGGTGGCACCCACCGCGGTGCGAATAGCTTCGGCAATAGGCCACCACACATTGGCTTCGCCGTATGCCACCGCCCGACCTCGCCACACCAACGCTTCATGTCGCTGATGAGCAAAATCGCCAACCTCAAGCGCCAAGCGAGATTTGCCCACACCAGCATCACCGATAAGGGTCACCAGCAGGGCCTTGCGTCTCTCTACGACGGCATCAATGGCCTGTCCGATGAGGTCCATTTCACGGGCACGGCCAATGAGTGGGGTGCGGAATGCTTGTCGTCGATATCCAGGAGGAACTTCGGGGGCCAAAGCTCGCCACGCCGCCACCAAGTCGTCGCGGCCTTTAACCGTCAACGCCCCGACAGAATCGTATTTTATGGAATCCGCGGTGGCGCTATAGGTGGAGTTACCAACCCAAACTTCGCCTGGTACGGCGGCGTTTTGCAGCCGTGAAGCCGTGTTTACCACGTCGCCCATGGCGGTATAGTCGCCGCCAGCACGCAACGCCCCTGTCAACACTTCCCCGGTGTTGATTCCAATGCGCATTTGCACTGTCATCCCCAGGCGTTCCGACATTTTGGCGATCGTTTCTTGCATTCGTAGGGCCGCCCGAACAGCGCGTTCGGCATCATCTTCATGAGCCACCGGCGCTCCGAACAATGCCAAAATCGCGTCACCCAAAATCTTGTCGACCCGGCCACCAAACGAACGAATGTCGTCTACCAAAGCCTCAAAGAGACGATCAATTAGGGCTTTGACCTGCTCGGGGTCGCGGTTTTCGGCCATGCCCGTGTAGCCAACCAAGTCGGCAAATAAAACAGTGACCACGCGCCGTTCATCAATTTGAGCCACCAACTGATGCCCACACGAAGGACAAAATCTGGCACCTTCGGGTGTTACGGCACCACATACTGGACAAGTCACCCTCACAGCATAGATGCCAAGCCCCAAGGTGACTCTGGTCACCTAGGCCTTTAATTCACCGTTACCAGGTCAGGCGCGCCTATCGTTAACCCCTTGGCATTATTAAACTCGCTCAAAGTCATGGTCCATAAGTTCGGAGTTGCCAGGTGACAAGTACAGATGTGTCGACAAAATTTGCTGCTAAAGCAGTAAACGCAACCAAGATCTACGGTTCTGGGGAAACCAAGGTTGTGGCGCTAGACCACATTGATGCCGACTTCGAGCGGGAGCGCTTTACCGCCATCATGGGACCTTCCGGTTCAGGAAAGTCAACCCTAATGCACTGCTTGGCGGGTCTTGACACGCTAACTGAAGGCCAGGTTTTTATTGGCGATATCGATCTTTCATCGCTAAAGGAAAAGCAGCTAACCACCTTGCGTCGTGACAAAGTGGGTTTCATCTTCCAAGCTTTCAACCTGATTCCAACGCTGAGCGCACTAGAGAACATTGTGCTGCCCATGTCTCTAGCCGGGCGCAAGGCAGACCCTGACTGGCTCGACCGGGTAGTGGCGACGGTGGGCTTAGGTGACCGTTTGGGCCATCGTCCGGCAGAACTTTCTGGTGGTCAACAACAGCGGGTGGCAGTCTCTAGGGCCCTAGCAAGTCGGCCCGAAATTATCTTTGCCGACGAACCAACTGGGAACCTCGACTCGAACAGCGGCGGTGAGATTCTTAATTTCATGCGTCAAGCGGTGGACGAATTTAGACAAACCATTGTCATGGTGACCCACGACCCGTTAGCTGCCAGCATCGCCGATCGGGTGGTCTTTTTGGTAGATGGAAAAATTGTCTCGGAGATCCGTCAGCCCACACGTGACCTGATCATCGACCAAATGAAAGATCTTGAGGTACCTAAATAATGCTTCGCACCACACTGAGGTCTTTGTGGTTCTACAAGCGACGCCTTTTATCAACCGCACTAGCGGTGCTCTTAGGGGTTGCTTTTATGAGCGGCACCCTGATTCTAGGTGACACTCTTGACCACTCCATCAAGGCGGTTCTGGGTGAAGCCGACCCCGGCGTCCACGCCCAAATTCGGGGTCCGGTGCTCTTTGACTCTGGTTTTGGTGCCATGCGCGCCAACGTGCCCGCCGACCTGGTTGAAACGGTACGTGACGTACCCGAAGTGGCTTCTGCTTACGGTTACATCCAAACCCAGTCTGGGCGCGTCTTGGGCGCCGACGGCGAAACCTTAGGGGCCGATCAGGGACCGCCAACCATACTCGAGGCGGTTATTCCAGATGCCTCCTTAACAAGCTATGAGTTTGTGACAGGGCGCACCGTTGAAGCCAACGACGAAATGATTCTGAATCGTGGAGCTGCTAAGAACGGCGACCTCCACGTGGGCGACAAAGTCACGGTTATTACCGCTCTCGGCTCGCAAGAGTTCACTTTGGTTGGGACTTATGACATTCGCGGTAAAGCCAGCATCTTGGGTGCCGTAGTCGCCGGTTTCACCACCGAAACGGCCCAACAATTTGCCGGTGTCACCGACGAGTTCGAAACCATTTTGGTTCACGGCCAAGCTGGCACCACCCCAGATGAGCTGGTGTCGATCCTGCAGCACGATCTTGCTTCCGCAGGCGATTTCAATATTCTTACCGGCGAGGCCGCTGCCAAAGAGCGAGCCGATGACCTGAGCCAAGGTTTGTCGTTCTTCACGACCTTCCTCATGATTTTCGCGGTTATTGCGCTTACGGTCGGTGCCTTCATTATTTACAACACCTTCTCAATTTTGGTGGCCCAACGAAGCAAAGAGCTGGCACTGATGCGCGCCATTGGAGCGTCACGACGCCAGGTACTGATGTCGGTACTTCTAGAGGCTTCTTTCATTGGGCTGATTTCGGCATTGGTCGGGTTGCTAGGCGGTATGGGCCTGGCCATGTTGGTGCGACAAGCACTTGATGCTTTCGGAATGGAACTAGCCACCGGTGGAATTACGGTTACCACCTCTACCATCATCACGGCACTTGTCGCCGGGCTAGTGGTGACCTTCTTTTCGGCTTTGGTACCAGCACGCCGTGCTACGCGAGTGGCACCCATCGAAGCGATCCGCGAAATCGAAACCGACTCTTCGACGACTTCAAAACTTCGGGGCGCTCTTGGATTGATTGCTCTGGTGCTGGGTCTACTCTCGATCATCCCGGCCTTCGGTGATGAGCCCGACAACAATGCCTTAATTGGCGTTGGAATTGGTGCGTTACTTTTGCTCTTGAGCCTGATCGTCCTGGGTCCGGCCATCGCCAAACCTATTGCTCAGCTAGCTGGGATACCTTTGGGTGCTACCCGTGGAATTAGTGGTCAGTTAGCCAGCCAAAACGCTGTACGTTCGCCTAAACGTACCTCGTCCACCGCCGCAGCCTTAATGATCGGCGTGGCCTTGGTGGGTTTCATCACCATCTTTGCGCATTCGGCCAAATTCTCGATCGACAAAGAAATCAATCGAGGTCTGAAAGCTGATCTGATTCTTAGCTCGGACGTGTTCGACTTAGGCATCCCGTTGTCGCTCACCGACGAGGTCGCCAGTCTCCCCGAGGTCGCCGAGTTAGCGTCAATTCGCCAAACTTTCGCGCAAGTTCGCACCTCTTCGGGCAAAGAGATCGTCACCTTTGCTTCGGCGATCAACCCCGACAACTTCACTCAGCTCATCAGCACAAAGATGGCTCAGGGGACATTGTCCGATCTGTCGCGCGGCAAGATCGTGGTTGACCGTAGCGTCGCCCGTGACAACGACATTGCCGTTGGCGACACAATTCAGCTCACCTTCCGCTCAGGTTCAACTTCTAAGTACACGGTGAGTGCACTGGGCGACGATCCGTTCCTGCTTGGCATGTTCGTCATCTCGCACGAAGATTGGAACAAGGCGGTACCCGACGCCACCGACAGCATCGTGTTTGTTAAGGCGTCCACCAACAGCTCGGTCTCGGCTTTACAAGACGAAATCGAGGACCTGTTAGAGCCGTATCCGATGGTTGAAGTCGCCAATCGTGATCAGTTCATGGGCAGCATCGTGGCACAGCTTGATTCGGCCTTAAACATTTTGTATGGGCTACTGGCCTTGTCGGTGTTCATTGCTTTGATAGGAATTGCCAACACCTTGGCGCTCTCCATTCATGAACGAACCCGCGAACTAGGCTTGTTGCGTGCCGTGGGCATGAACCGTAGTCAGCTGCGATCGTCAATCCGTTGGGAAGCTGCCATCATCTCAATCATCGGCACACTAGAAGGACTTGTTTACGCTCTGGGCGTAAGTTACGTACTGATCAAGACGCTGAGCACCCAAGGTTTTTCGGTTTATGCGGTGCCCTATATGCGTCTTAGCGTGATCGTGGTGATCTTCGCATTATTAGGGGTGGCAGCTGCAATTCGCCCGGCACGACGAGCTTCAAAGCTGAACGTGTTGGACGCTATCGCCACAGAATAATAGGACCAGATAATAAGACCGCCTAGTCCGACCAGCCGTGGCTAAGTTGCTCGCAACTTGATGATATAGCCATGGCTGGTCGTGGCCTGCTAGCGACCACTAATGGCCACATAGCCGACGTAATCGGATCTAGGCGAAGGTGACTTCATCGCCCACGTTTATGACACCAGCACCGTTGACCGATGCATACGAACCAAGCGACGCAAACGTGCCCAACATAGAGGTCACCCGATTGTTACTAGCCAAAGTACGTAAAACCTCAGGCAGCGAAGCCAAGTCGCCTTGGGCCAAAGTCGGCATCACACAGCGTGGGGTAGGAACTCCAACTTCAATTTGAACCTCACCCAACTTCAGGGTGCGGCCTTCCCATTCATTTTCGATAAACCCAGGGTCAGTGTTGGTATCAATTACCAAACTAGGGCGGAAACGTCGCAGATCGGTACCGGTTTCTGGTACCAGTTCGGCGAGCGCCGCCAGGCTAGCGGTAGTGATGAAGTGTAGTGCTGCCACATCAACAAAAGATGTGCCTTGGCCAGCCAGATTTACCGGAATGTCTACCGAACCTGCCAGCGATAGGCCTTCAATTTCGGGCCAGTCAGAAGCGTAAACACCTTGTTGGGTCTGGGTCGCCAACTCAACCTTTACAGGACGGCCAAACAGTTCGCTTAAGGCCGTTTCTAACTTGGGGTCAACGACTGACCATTCAGACTTATCAGGCAAGGTTACCGTTACTTCACGGCCCACTCCCCGAGCCTGGCAGTTCAGTAGTTCACGCCACAAACTTGGTCGCTTAGCACTGACGATTTTGTCGGTTTCTAGATCGCGCAATGCCCACGTGCGGTCACCGTCAATACCGCCTTCGTCTACCGGTACCGATTGAAGAGCTTCACCTTGCATTGATTTGAAAGGGAATCGGTACAGGTGAGTGATGCGTCCAAGTGAGCTCATGGCTACATTCTGTGCGTTACGGCCAGCGCTCTGCGAACCAAACCGCGATATCCCTCCACAAAACCGGCTTCTAAGAAGCTGTCTCTCAGTGGATGTTCCCCCGCTGGCACACCATCGATTTTGGCGATTTCCAGTTTTCTGAAACGCCCCTTGTCGACTAGTTCACCTAGGGCTTCGATCCACTGCCCATCAGCTTCATCATCAAAAACCAAAATGGAGCGGCCACCTCGTTCTAAGTAGGCCACTGGCCGACCATCTGTGAGAACAACGAACGCGCCCGCACTGCGCGAAGGTCGACCGGCGGAGCCAGGCCAGCTGAGTGAAGCACCATAAGGCGAAGCCGGGTCGGTGGCGGCCAGTACCAGCACCCCCGTGGCAGCATCACGCATGTCACGCAACCGCTCGACCGCGCCGGGCAGCGCAAACTGTGCCGCGCCCAATCCGGCGACGAAGTAGCCACGTCGAATACGTCCACGCTCTTCGAGTTCTTTCAACACCGGATACAAACCAGCAAAACCGCCACTTTGGCCTTCCCCCAACGCAGCTTCTCGCGACAGAACCCCATAACGTTCTAGCAATGCCGAGGCCCGCGCCAAGCCCGCTTCGGCGGCTGAAGTAGGTTCCATTAACAGTGGCGCCACAAGCGACCAGCGCCCAGACGCTCCGGGGGGCCCTAGCCGAGCTAAATGGCCAGCACGTAGTCCACGCCGGCGGGTGCTGGCGGAGGCTGGCTTGGCGGGACGAGTTCCCAACGCTCGAAGCGGAGCGAACGAGTCGTTGGTAATAGAACCATTCCAGACCAAATCCCACAGGGCACTAAGCACAACCTGGTCATCGTAGGGCAACCCGGCCGCAGCCACCGCGGCCACCAGTTCAGGCCAAAATGAGGCACCGGAGCGTTCGAGACACTCGACAATGGCCTGGTGGGTCGCACCAAAATCGTGTGAGCCGGACTGATCTAACAACCAAGCGGTGGCGACACGAGATTCCAATCGGTTCCCCGTGTCATCGTGGTGAGCCTTACCGGCACCGTCGCTGTCTGGATCAGCGATTGTTGGCCAGTCGAAGAGAAGGCGGGCTTGATCACGAAACGCTACGCGGATTCGCCCGTCAGTTGCGCCTAAAGCACCAGCACCAACCCAGAGCAACTCGCCGCTCATAAACAGAAAATCGAGGTCGCTTGGTTGATAGTTGTCGAGTCGACTCGCCAAGACATCGTTTTCAAAGCTTGACACCGGGATTGAGGCGCCTTGCAGCATTGAGAGCACCTCAACCAGGCCATCCATTCCGCTAAAGCCACGGCCTACGCCCTGCCAATCCGGCAAAAAGCGTCCTAGTGCCCGAGCATCGACGGGCTCTACTTCGTTGCGGAGCCGAGCTAGGGAACGACGACGAATTTGGCGTAGAGCATTCGGATCGCACCATTCACGTTCGAAACCTTGGGGTCGAAATTCGCCTCTAAGCAGCGTGCCATTAGCTTCCATTCTTTCCAAAAACGGCTGCACCACCCCCGGTGCCAACCCGAAACGTGAAGCTACCTCGGTGGTGAGAAAAGGTCCGTGAGTTTGCGCATAGCGACCAAGTAATCCACTAAGTGGGTCGGGTACCGACTCGGTGAAAACGCTGGGTAACCCGATGGGCACACTCACCCCGAAGCTGTCGCGTAAACGGCCAGCATCTTGGGTTGAAGCCCACTCGGCAACACCACCGATATTCACCGGGTAGGCCCTTTTCTCACCCTCCAGTATCTGCAGCCATTTATCAACCATCGACTCGTCGGCTTCACAACGCTGACGAATCTCGACTGCGCTCAGAGGACCGAGTGCCACCAACACATCATGAAGCTCGTCAGCATCGCGAGCGACACGGCTAGCACTCCGGCGTTGCAGTAGGTCTTCGACCTCTAGGATCGCTTGTGGATCAAGAAGATCACGTAATTCCTCGGCCCCCAAGAGCTCACGCAACAAATCTTTATCGAGCGATAGGGCGGCTGCTCGGCGCTCTGCCAAAGGAGCGTCGAGCTCGTACATGAACTGGCCTATCCACCCGAACAAGAGTGACTGGGCAAAGGGCGAGGCCGTCGGCGTGTTAACGGCTACCACCCGAACCGAACGGTTCTGTAGACCCCGCAGCACCTCGCGCAATGCTGGTAGGTCAAAGACATCGTTCAAGCATTCCCGGGTAGTTTCGAGAAGAATCGGGAATGTTGGATAAGCCGATGCCACGTTCATTAGATCACTGGCACGCTGGCGTTGTTGCCACAGCGGTGTTCGGCGGTCGGGGCGGCGCTTGGGCAACAACAACGAACGTCCAGCACACTCACGAAATCGTGAGGCGAACAAAGCAGTTTTTGGCAGTTCGGCGGTGACTAGACGATCAATTTCGTCGGGGTCGATGAGCAATTCATCAAGCGGTAAGTCGTCGATAGCTTCAGGTAGCCGAATTGCAATACCGTCATCGCTCCACATGAGGTCGATATTTACGCTCCAGCGTTCTTCCAATCTCGAACGCAACGCGATCGCCCAGGGAGCGTGAACTTGCGCCCCGAAAGGACTGAGCACGCAAACCCGCCAATCGCCGATCTCATCGCGGAAACGTTCGACCACGATGGTTTTGTCGTCGGGCACGGTACCCGTAGCTTCCGCCTGGTCTTTAAAATAGGCCAGCAGATTTGTGGCAGCCCGGTCGTCAAGCCCGTGGGTATCGCGTAGCTCTTCATGAGCCAGGGCCGGTGTCATTGCACGAAGCCGTCTGGTGGTCGCGCCTACGGCCATACCCAGTTCTAAGGGACGCCCTGGCGAATCGCCATGCCAAAACGGCATCCTGCCCACACGGCCAGGCGCTGGCGTCACCACAACTCGTTCGTGGGTGATCTCTTCGATGCGCCAGGTGGTAGCCCCTAACAAGAAAGTTTCCCCAACCCGTGTTTCGTACACCATTTCTTCATCGAGTTCCCCCACCCGGGTGCCATCGGGCAGAAACACTCCGAAGAGCCCCCGGTCGGGGATGGTGCCGGGGTTAGTAACCGCCAGTCGCTGCGCCCCTTTGCGACCTCTGATGGTGCCCTCAACACGGTCCCAAACAATTCGTGGCGAAAGATCAGAGAACTCGTCGGAGGGATAACGACCCGATAGAAGATCGAGCGTGGCATCGAGAATATCGTCACTCAAATCGGCATAAGGTGCGGCACGTCGAATTACCCGGGCCAAATCGGCCGTGGTCCAATCGTCGAGGGCCGCCATGGCAACAATCTGCTGCGCCAAGACGTCGAGAGGATTACGAGGGTAGGTAGTCGCTTCTACCAATCCTTCTTTCATCCTGGCTACCACCACCGCAGCTTCTAAGAGGTCGCCGCGGTGTTTCGGGAAAATACGCCCCCGACTCGCTTCCCCGACCTGGTGCCCGGCTCGACCAACGCGCTGTAAACCTCGCGCTACCGAACCGGGCGACTCAACCTGGATCACAAGATCAACCGCACCCATATCGATGCCCAGCTCGAGAGAGCTGGTAGCGACCAAAGCCTTCAGCTCGCCGCGCTTTAGTTCATCTTCAATGATTAGCCGGCGTTCTTTCGATAAAGACCCATGATGAGCTTTGGCTATTTCATGGCCCGGCATGGGCGCACTGCCATCAGTTTCGCCACCACGGTTCAAACCTTGGGTGGATAGTTCGTTCAAACGCGTCGCCAGTCGCTCGGCAGCACGACGCGCATTCACAAAGATGAGGGTTGAGTGGTGCTCGTTCACCAAGTCGAGCACCGGAGGATGGATGGCGGGCCAAATAGATCGACCGTCGGTATCGGGTTCGGCCATGTCGTCCACTGGTACTACTACCGAAACATCAAGCGTTTTGGTCGATCCCGCGTCAACAACGGTCACGGGTCGCCACTGTCCATCGTTGTTCTTTCCACCTAAGAAACGAGCGATCTCGTCGAGCGGTCGTTGGGTGGCTGAAAGCCCGATTCGCTGTGGTGGTTGGGCGGCAACTTCTTCCAGCCGCTCTAAGGTGAGCGCCAAGTGGGTGCCGCGTTTGGTGGGTGCCATGGCGTGGATCTCATCGATAATCACGGTTTCAACCCCGGCCAAGGTTTCACGGGCGGCCGAGGTCAACATGAGGTACAGCGATTCGGGGGTAGTGATCAAAATGTCGGGCGGGACTCGTACCAGTTGACGACGGATGTTGGCTGGCGTGTCGCCGGTACGTACCCCCACCGTTGGTACATAGCCCGAAATGCCAAGACGCTCGGCCGCAAGGTTGATACCCACCAGTGGTGACGCCAGATTTCGCTCGATATCAACTGCTAAGGCCCGAAGCGGCGAGATGTAAACGATTCGGGTTTGTTTAGCCGAAGTCGCTGGAGGGTTGACGACCATCTGGTTGATACCCCATAGGAAAGCCGCCAAGGTTTTCCCGGAACCGGTAGGTGCCAAGATCAGGGTATGTTCACCGCGCGAGATTGAAGCCCAACCCTGGCTTTGGGCCTGGGTCGGCTGACTAAAGCTAGTTTCAAACCAGCTTGATACCGCTGGTGCGAATGAAGGTAATGGCACGCTTATACGCTAGCTAGACACTGTGACATCTATGGTCGTACCTATGGGTCAAGTGGAATTGTTGGTAACCGACCTCGACGGCACCTTGTGGGAGCTAGCGCACCAGATACACCCGCAAGTGTTGTCAGCCTGGGCAGAAATTGAGCGCCGTGGGTACCCCATTCTAGTAGCCACAGGCAGGCGTCTTGCTTCTGCGCGAACACCCCTCGTAGCCCATGGCCTTACCCCACCAGCAGTGTTGTTAAACGGGGCATTAGCGGTTGATTTAGCCACAAATCGTCATGTTTACCAACGGGGCTTCAGCAACGAAGAAGCAGCTTTAGTGCTCAAAGTTTTCTTGAACGTTGGCATCGAGCCAATCGTTTACGTAGCCGACACAAAATACGATGTCTTCGCGGGCCAAAACCCTTCTACACATCCCGAACATTTGGAACAGTTTGGTTCGGGGTTGGCCCGTGCCCCACTTGACCAAGTGGTCAAAGAATACCCGGTGTTGCATTTCGCGGTGGTCAGTTTGCCTACACCGATAGCACAAAAGGTGGTCGCGGCTCTGAACGATTTTGGTGCAGCTCATCTGATGGCCGAACGTGGCTATAGCGGCGGTTCAACCATCACTGTGGCACCTAGGAACCATTCGAAATGGGATGGCGTATTGGCCATATGTGAAGAACTCGGGGTTGACCCGAATCGGGTAATGGCCATTGGCGATGGCCCGAACGACCTGGAACTGCTCGAAGCGGCCGCCGTAGCTGTTACGCCAGCCGATGCCGACCCATTGGCCCTAGCTATGGCTCATCATGTGGTCCCAACCGCCGCTCGGGGCGGCTGGGCGCAGCTACTCGACCTCTTGCCTTAATACGCTTCCGGCACCAGCCGCCTTGGTGGATTAGCCCGGCTGCAAGAAGTTGGGCAGTTGACCCGAGTGCACAATCGCTAGGCGTTTAGTGGCGCGAGTTAAAGCCACATACAGGGCCCGCAAACCCTGGGCTTCATCTTGTATCACCATGGTTGGTTCCACCACTACAGTGGCGTCAAGCTCCAAACCCTTCACAATTCCAATTGGCACAATGGTTATTTGAGATTCAAGGCCATGTTTACCAGCTCGGCCGTGTTCCACCCCCGCCTCACTAAAGACGCCGGAAATTTCGTCTTGCAGTTGGGCAGGCACAATTACCGCCACGTTGCCTTGGCCTACTTCGGTTACTTCTTCAAGCGTGATTTTTAACACCGTATCGGCCAAGGCTGACCGTTCTTCGGCGTTGATAATTCGTGGTGGGTCACCCTCGGTTCGTATGGAAATTGGCGGTGTGATGACTGGTGCCGCCACCTGCAAAACTTTGGCCGCGAGTTGCATGTTGGGCGCTGGAATTCGGTAACCGACGGTCAATTCTTTGCGCCGGGGCGTGCGCTTGAGTGGCAGCTGTTCAATTATTTCTTCCCAATCGTCGTGAGCCCACGCCCCAGTGGATTGTGCGATGTCGCCCACGATGGTCATGGAACCATTCAAGGAACGGCGTCCAATCATACGCAGCGCCATGGGAGAGAGGTCTTGAGCCTCATCCACAATGATGTGCCCGTAGGTGCGAACCTCGATCGGTTCTTGGCGATTTCGGGGTCCGAGCAATTCGGAAGCCTCGTCCAAGAGCGGCACATCATCGGTGGTCCAAACCACGTCGTTAACCGAAGCGCTCCAAGGACGGTAGAAAGCTTGCCATTCATAGTCGGCAAAGCTTTCCGGTAGCCGTTTACCGAGTCTTGAAACCGCACGTTTACGGACGTCTTTTGGTAAACGACTCTGCGATGCGTTTTTTAGCAAAGCCATAGAGCCAAAAAGATCATGCAAAAGCTGCGCTGGGGAAAGTTTGGGCCACATCCATTCCAGGGCCTCGCGAACTGCCGGATGTCGGCGCAGCCGATCGCGCACAACCGTTGCTTCAGCGGGGGTACGCGAACTTGCTGCTAAAGCCTCGAAAAAGGCTGTCTCGACATAGCGTCGAGCGGGGTTATGAAGCCGGTACCGACGTCGAGCTTCGCGCACAATTCTTTGTGATTCATCGACGCTTAGGCTTAATTTGGTCACCCCATAGCCAACGCTTAGTGGCTCGCGTAGTGGCCGTTGGCGGTCGCGTATGGCCCGCGCGATCAAGCCAGTGGCACGCAAATCTCCCTTAACTCGGGCGACCATGCCCCAATCTGAACCTTGGACCCGCACGTTTTGCACCAGGTCGGCCAAGACCGAAAGCTCAACTCCGGCCTCACCGAGGGAAGGTAAAACCTGTTCGATATAGCCCAAGAAAAGCCGGTTAGGACCAATTACCAACACACCTTGGCCTTCCAACGGAAAGCGATGTTCATACAACAAATAGGCCGCGCGGTGCAGTGCCACCACTGTCTTACCGGTACCTGGGCCGCCTTGCACCACCAGAATTCCGGGCAATTCAGATCGAATAATTTCGTCTTGCTCGCCTTGAATGGTGCCCACAATGTCGCCCAGGTGCCCTGAACGCGACGATTCAAGAGCAGTAATTAGGGCGCCATAGCCAGTGATACCCAGGCTTTCGCCACGACCAGCCAACACAGCTTCGGTGTTACCGAATAGCTCGTCTTCGATTCCCAGCAGCACCCGCCCTCGCGTGGCAAAATGGCGTCGACGCGACAACCCCAGGGGCGCTTTCGGGGTGGCACGATAAAACGCTTCAGCAATTGGGGCTCGCCAGTCAACTACCAAAGCTTCCCGATGAGGACCAGAAACAGCTACCCGTCCGATATAGAATGAGTCGTCGCCCGAGTTCTGGTCGTGGTCGATTCGACCAAAAACCAGTGCCGCATCACCTACATCAAGCTGAGCTAGCCGGGTGGCGATGTTGCCGTGGATTACTTCTCGTTCCCAGCGCGCTTGTTCGGTGCCACCTTTTCCCACCTCAACCATGTTTTTTAGCCGAATAGCCGAGGCTCGTGCCGCTTCGAGTGCATCATAAGCTTTGTTTATATAGGCTTGTTCAGCTTGCAGTTCTGGGTGAGAAGGGGCCATCGCGCTCTTTCACGAAATGCCGAAATGAGAGGGTTAACCATTCTACGTTCATTGCCGCACAAATCCCCCTAAGAACACTCACTTCCGCACCGATGTATCCTGTTAGACCTGATATCAAGTGCAGCCCCGTAGTGGGTCGTGAGCGATAGAGATGATCGCATGCCCCCAACACTCCTCAATCGCATCCATCTAAAGCAACACTCCCGTCGGGTTGTGATTGCGCTGGTTACCGCTGTTTTAACCGTGGCTTTGACGGCTTCTTGTAGCTCGGAACCCACCGCTCAAGCCGAGCCGCCAGAAGCGAACCCGATTCTGTTGGCAGAGCCCGCTCCACCCACCACTACCACTACCGTTGCCGAGCCTGCGCTCCCACCTCTACCGGTACCGGAATTATTACCGCTTGAGCCCTACACCACGGATGAAATTCCAACGGTGGGACGCTTGTCGATTCCCGCGATTGGGCTCGACCAGCCTCTACAAGTAGGTATGACGTTGTCGGCGATCAACTTGGGGCCTAGCGTTTGGCCCGGTACCGCAGCACCAGGCCAGCTAGGAAACCTGGTAATCGCTGGTCATCGCACCACCTATTCCCGCCCATTCTTCGATCTTGATCTGGTTGAAGAAGGCACCGAAATGAACATTGAGACTGCTAACGGGGAAACTTTCACTTATGTAGCCACTGGCACCCAAATCGTCAATGAAGACGAGGTCTGGATAGCCGACCAAACCTATGGTTACACGGCGACTACCTTTGCTTGTCATCCAAAAGGTTCGTCTCGTCAACGTATCGTGGTGTTTTGGCAACTCCTAGACCAAGAAGGAAACCCGGTTCCGGCGCTGGATGCTTCATAAGTCAAAAACTCGACAACCCTTTAGCGTGGCCTTGGTTTGTATCTTGGCCGGGGCGGCCATTCTCAGTTCGCTACCGCCGTTTGGCTGGTGGCCGCTAGGCATTTTGGGTTTCGCTCTATTAGACGATCTGATTGCGAACACTCGGGCCCGGCAACGCTTCTTCCGCACCTGGCTGGTGGCCTTAACTTGGCTGAGCATGGGCATGATCTGGATGTGGGACATGACCGCACCGGGATACATGATCGCTGCTGTGCTCTATTCGGCCTATTTCGGAGTAGCCGCCATTTTCGTGCCCGGTGGCGCGGTGCGGCGCGTGGCTTTGCCAGGCGCTGTGGTCTTAGCCGAAGCGTTGCGGTGGTCGTGGCCCTTTGGGGGTGTGCCCTTGGCAACGGTGGCCCATGGCCAGGTGGGCGGACCGCTGGCTTCGGTGGTACGTCTAGGTGGCCCATTGGTGCTGGTGGCGATCACAGTAATTTGTGGTCAGGCGGTGGCATCGCTTGCACGTCGAGAACGTTTGGCGGCCTTCATCGGTTTCAGCATCGTTCTATTTACCCTCGGAATAGCCCAGTTGGTGCCAGGTACCAAAACCATTGGGGCGTTGGAAGTGGCCATTGTGCAAGGCGGTGGACCCCAGCGCACCCGGGCTCAGGCCTCCGATGCTGAGGTGGTTTTCAACCGCCATCTGGAAGCTGCCGCCGCTATTGTCGACCCAGTCGATCTAATTGTGCTTCCCGAAAACGTTGTGCACGTGGACGACAATTTCCCTGAAACCCATGAAGCCGCCGCCTTGGGAGAACTAGCCCGTAAACACAACGCTCCGGTAATCGTGGGGGTCGTCGAGTCAACCTCTGGCCCAACTTGGAAGAACGCTGTTTTTGTTATTGATACTGCCGGTGAGGTGACCGACCGGTACGACAAAGTGCGGCGGGTACCATTCGGCGAGTTTGTGCCTCTGCGCACCATCATCGAAATGTTTTCGGGCGCGGTACCCGCTAAAGACGCTGCCATTGGGCAAACGCCAGCGTTAGTCACCGCAGCCGGGGTGCCTTTGGCTTCGCCTATTTCGTGGGAAGTGTTCTTTGCAGGACGAGCGCGTGAGGGGGTTCAGTTGGGGGCCGAAGCCATTGTGAATCCCACCAACGGGTCCTCCTACTGGTTGAGTTTCGTACAAAGCCAACAGATCGCTTCGTCTCGTTTGCGTGCTCTAGAAAATGACCGTTGGGTCATCCAGGCTGCTCCTACTGGGTTCTCAGCGTTGATCGCGCCGAATGGCCATGTGGTTGAGCGAAGCGCCATAAGTGAGCAAAAGGTGATTCAGGGATCGATCGAGCGGCGCGTGGGGCAAACCTGGGCCTCTCGGATGGGCGACCTGCCAGCAATTGCTGTGGCCATGGCAGCAATATTGGTAGCCAACTTATTAAAAAACATGGATCAAAGCGGAGTTCGCAACTTGCTCATGGCCCGGCCGAAAACAGCGGCCTAGCCGAAAGGCCACTATCGTAAAGGCCACAATCAGGCCACCAAAACTAGAATTGCTGGTGGTCACAGATATTGAGACCACCAGCAATTGTTAGGAACGGGAGTCCAATCCTTTCCTAAGACCTGGGGCCAACGCTTAATATCTTCCAACTAATAGCTTCCAACGCACTGGAATTTCGTTGCTTTGGCCCAGTGCCTATACAACGCTCCAACTTCCCAGAAAGTCGCGTTTAAAGTCAGGAAATTTTGAAATGAGGCTTTCTGACAAGTTCTCCACCGAGTGCCGGAGGCTTAGAACACTGACCAGACTCTCAGGCCGCACCGTAGTTTTAAACTGGCCGCTAGCCCTTCAACACCCGAGGAGCACTGTTCATGGCTTGGGTATTTGGTAGGTGACGGACCACGCCTTCGCGCTCCAAAACCTCAACACTTCCCGGGTGCATTGCCAACACTGTTCCTACCAGTGAACGGTCAGGACCCAATTCAAACTCGACCCGGTCACCGGGGCGCAAAATACGCGCCAGATATCGGCCCGCCGCCAGCTCTTGGGCCACATGCTGTCCGCCTAAACCCACCAGCAAAGCAGCTGCGGTTACAACCCCAAAAACCAATGCCGATACGGCTAACACCAGTAACAAGGTGTCCACACCAACCTGAGCCAAAGCCACAATCACTGCGGCCGCAGTAATAGCGGTTCTAACCAACAATCCAGCCTGTGACCGCAAGCGAGAGTATCCGCCAACCAGTCCCTGGCTAAGGGCGGCACCAGCGGCCAACGCCAAGGCCCTACCACCAACTAAAATTAGGGCCGCTGCAATATAGGCGGGTAGTTGGTCGGCAAACCACCGCGGCAAGTCTTCAAATGACTCTTCGTCCAGCACCGAACTGGCTAGCACCAAGCCCAAGACGGTGAGCACAACGAAAAATGATATGGCCATCGCTCTTGCTGAATCGTGGTACAGCCGATCGACATCACGGTCCTTGGTCAAGATGCGATAAATCAAACTGGCACCCACCAGGCCAGCCACAACCCCCACCGCCACCAAGGCAATAGCTGCCGCCCACAGATCATCCATCATTGTTCCCCTTCAATATTTCCGTCATTCGAGGTGTTCAAAATCACATCCAACATGCTCCACGGCAAGGCAAAGAGTTCGAGAAATCCCGAAAGGGCTTCTTGGTTTGCAATTCGATTTCGTAGTTGCCCTTGGTCTGCGATTATCGCTGTTTCTGGCTGGCTACGCGCCTGCGACAAGGCATTCGTCGCCGCCACATCTAGTTTGGAAAGATGGTCTAAGCGGTCTAAGCACACTTCGCAGCGCAACAAATGTTGCCCAACCCGGCCTGGTCGCTCAGTTTCAAGCCAAAGGCTCAACGCCTCATCGTTCGGATGGCTTGATTGTGGGGATGGATCTGGACCGCTCATTTCCACTCTTCCAGAATCGTTTGCAATTTACGGCGAGCTCGGAACAGTCGGGTTTTAACCGTTGGTAGTGGCAGGTTTAGCACTTCTGAAATCTCCTCGTAGCTCAAATCTGATATCTCACGCATCACTACAATCGAACGTGTTTGCGGATCAAGGCTCTCTAGCGCTGCCCAGAACCGCTCTACCGCCACTCGGTCATTCACCACGTCAGCCGTCGACCTATCAGAAGTGGCCACATTGGTGAGCGATTCTGGTGCCATTGGTTCGTCACGACGCTTGCGCAACATGGAGATAGCTTGGTTTCGGGCGACTTTTAGCAACCAGGCCCGAGGTACGTCACCCTCTGGCCAACGGTCCATTGAACCCCAAGCCCGAAGCAACGTTTCTTGAACAACATCGTTCGCTAGGGCTTCATCACTCACAATCGAACGTGCCAGACGGTAAATATCAGTGCCGAACTGCTCAATTAGGCGCGCAAGTATCACATTGGCGTCACTAAATGGCAGCGCCACAGGTGATTCATGATCGGTTCGATTAACAGGGTCTTTGGTGATCGGTTTTCTTATCGGTCGCTCGTGGTAACAACTTAGGCCCTATACCGATGTACAGGTGCTACTTGACCACAGCGTTCTTGGACATAAGTCTTATTACCTCATGTCTGATGCCCAGTCTCCGTTACGTATAGCCCTACTCGCCTATCGGGGTAAGCCCCACGTCGGTGGCCAGGGCGTATATATCCGCCATCTTTCCAAAGCCTTGGTTGACCTTGGGCACCACGTAGAAGTGTTGGGAGGCCAGCCCTACCCCGAGCTCGATCCACGAGTTCCTCTGGTGGAGCTCCCAAGCCTCGACATTTACAACGACCATTTTCCGATGCGTTTGCCAGGGCCGTGGGAGATTAAGGGTTTGGGTGACCTAGTTGAAGTCACCAATTTCATGTCAGGCAGTTTTCCCGAACCTCTAGCTTTTAGTGTGCGCGCCGCTCAACATCTACGTCGCCGTACTGGTGAGTTCGATCTGGTACACGACAACCAATCTCTGGGTTATGGGCTATTGGCCATTGAAAAAATGGGGCTGCCGGTGCTCGGAACAATTCACCACCCCATCACAGTTGACCGGCGTTTAGAGATGGAACATGCTCGCAACGTTTGGACCCGTTTCTCCAAGTCGCGTTGGTACGCCTTCACCAAGATGCAAACTCGGGTGGCTTCTAAGCTCACCCGCATCATCACTGTTTCTGAGTCTTCCTTTGGCGACATCACCAAAGACCACGACGTCGACCCCGCACGGCTTCATGTAGTACCAGTTGGCGTTGACCCCGAATTGTTTAGGCCACTGCCGCACGTGCAACGAGTGCCGGGTCGACTTATCACCACTGCTTCGGCCGATGTGACCATGAAGGGTTTACGTTATTTGCTGGAAGCTTTGGCCGAATTACGAAAAACCCGAGATGTATCGCTTGTGGTTATTGGCAAGCCTAAACCGGGCGGACCTTCTGCTCACACCATCGATGAACTCGGCTTAACCGAGCACGTCACCTTTATTAGCGGGGTGCCCGATCAGCGAATTGTTGAACTTTACGCCGAAGCCGAGCTAGCCGTGGTGCCATCTTTATATGAAGGTTTCTCACTACCGGCCATTGAGGCTATGGCCAGTGGCGTGCCACTGGTAGCGACTACCGGCGGCGCGCTGCCCGAAGTTACCGGCGCGGCTGGCGAAACGTGTTTCCAAGTGGAACCCGGCAATTCAGTGGCTTTGGCGGCAGAGATAGCTCGGGCTTTAGATTCACCCGAAGCACGTGACCGTATTGGTGCTGCCGGACGTGATCGAGTTATAGAACGTTGGAGTTGGCGACACACAGCGGAAGCAACTGTGGAACAATACAGGGCGCTTCTAGAGGAATGGCCACGGTAGATGTTAACGGTTAGATATGAAGAACTGGGTTTGAACCCAGGTGAACGTTTGTTGGACTTGGGTTGCGGTTTCGGGCGGCACGCTTTTGAAGGCTTGCGGCAAGGGGCGACGGTGGTGGCATTCGACTACGCCTTGGAAGAGCTGAAACAGGTTCGAGCTACTTACGGTGCCATGTATGAGGCAGGCGAGGTCCCAACTGGCGCAACCGCCGGGGCGGTGCGAGGTGATGCCCACCGACTACCGTTCCCCGATGCTTGTTTCGACCGGGTGATCGCTTCGGAAGTAATTGAACATCTGCCCGACGATTCTTTGGCGGTTCGCGAACTGGCCCGGGTGCTACGACCCGGTGGCACCATTGCCATTACGGTGCCCGCCCGGTTCCCCGAAACTGTGTGTTGGAAACTTTCTGAGGAATACCACGCCCCAATTGCGGTTGGCGGACACCTTCGTATTTACCCCAAAAAGCAAATTACCAACATGATGGAAAACGCTGGGCTAGCTCCGTATCGATCACATAAAGCCCACGCTTTGCACAGTCCGTATTGGTGGTTGAAATGTGCCGTGGGGCCCACGAACGACGAGAATCAGGCTGTTAAGGCCTACCACAAGCTCTTAACCTGGGACATTATGAAGGCCCCTGCGATCACACGTCGCAGTGAACAGATCCTGAACCCGCTCTTGGGTAAAAGCATTGCAGTTTATGCACGCAAACCAGTGAAGGAGAACGCGGGTGGGTAACGCTTCAATAACGGCCCCTGAGGTGGCGGGTCTCATTACCTCTGCCGAGGTAAAAGCTACAGCCGAAGCCATCGCGGAATGGCAACTACCCAGTGGCATGATCCCCTGGACGCCGAACGGCCAGGCCGACGCTTGGAACCACACTGAAGCCGCGATGGCACTGTCGCGGGTAGGGCTAATATCCGAAGCCGAAGCCGCCTACAGCTGGCTGGAAGCCATGCAACGGCCCGACGGTTCTTGGCATCAGTATTATCTGCCTGACCGGGTGAAGCATCACAAGCTTGATGCCAACGTGTGTGCCTATGTGGCGGCCGGGGTTTGGTACCACTACGCCCTAACCAATGACCGTGGTTTCTTAGAAACTATGTGGCGTGTGGTCGAGCCCGCCATCGACTTCGTACTCGATTTGCAAACCCAACGGGGCGAAATTCTCTGGGCCCGTCACACCGATGGCACCCCCTGGCCTTTCGCCTTGCTCACCGGATCATCGAGCATTGCTCACAGTATTCGCTGTGCCATTTCTATTGCCCATGAACTAGGCCATGAACGACCGGATTGGGAACTTTCCGCGGCACGATTGGCCCATGTTATCCGCAGCATTCCCGAAGCTTTTGAACCTAAAGAACGCTGGGCCATGGACTGGTATTACCCGGTGTTAGCAGGCGTAGTTACTGGTGAAGCAGCCCGGCAACATTTGGCGCAACGCTACGACCAGTTTGTGATGGAGGGTAAGGGCATCCGTTGTGTGCACGACCGTCCGTGGATCACGGTGGCTGAAACCTGTGAAGGCACCATGGCACACCTCGCGGCTGGTGAGTTTGAAAAAGCTCGCGAGCTTTTCAGCTGGATTGCTTCCCAACGTACCGCCGATGGCCGCTACTGGACCGGTACCGTGTACCCCGACGAGGAGCGTTTCCCCGCCGCCGAACAAAGCACCTATACCGCAGCCGCCGTGGTGCTAGCAGCAGACGCTTTAGACGGCACGAGCGCCGCTTCAACCATGTTCACTACCAATGAGGTCATTGCTTCTTTGGTGGAGTTCGAATCGGTGGAATCTATCGAATCGGGCGACACTTCGGGGCCGACTAAGACCGTGGAGTCGATCGCTGAAGCTACTGATTAGGCTTAATACGTTTTAACACCCGCAACGAGCCCGTAACTGAAATTTCGTGAAAAGCACCCGAGTTGATGGCTCGTAAGTAAATCTCATAGGGCGGACGGCCACCGTCCTTGGGGTTCGGGAAGACGTCGTGGATGGCAAGTGTTCCGCCTATGGCCACATGGGGTACCCAGGTTTCATAATCGCGATGAGCCGGTTCGGTGCCGTGGCCGCCATCGATAAACAGGAACCCTAACTGGGTCGTCCAGTATCGGCCCACGGTGGGAGAATCACCCACTATCGCCACCACAAAGGGCTCTAGTTCGGCCTGGTAAAGGGTGCGGCGGAACGTGGGTAAGGTGTCGAGCTTGTTAATAGTGTCGTCGACCAAGTCGGGTTCGTGCCATTCCCAGCCCACCTGGTTTTCTTCGGATCCCCGGTGATGATCGAGAGCAAAAAGCACGGTTTGGCGTTCTTTGGCGGCTGTGCCCAGATAAATGGCCGATTTTCCGCAGTAACTGCCAATTTCTAAGAATGGACCGGCCTCGGCTTCAACCGCAGCTTGATAAAGCGCCAAACCTTCGTCGGTGGGCATAAAACCACGGGCCGCTTCGGCAGCTTGGCGTGCGGCTTCGGGCATTTCGTTGCTCCGGCGTGCGCTTTCCGGCTTGGGTGAGACAGCTTCACGAGGCGGTGAGGTTGTCTGGGAAGTTGATGTTGTCGAAGTAGCGGAGGAGCTTGTGTCGGACACTATATGAACGATTCTTTCTTTGGCGGTTGCCCTTTGGTGTTTGTCCTTGGGTAATTAGCCTTTGGTAATTGCCCTTTGGTGATGGCAACCAGTTTTAGAGTTCGGTTGCCAGGCCAGTTGAAGTTTCGGTATTGCCAAACATCAGCTTGTCCAAGAACATGTATTTGCCAACCCACAACACGCCAAAAGCCGCGATGTTGGTGCCGCTAAGAACAAGTTGGCTATCCCACCAGCGGGTCACAACACCAACCGCAACGGTAGAGAGAATGAGGCCCAATAGCGACACACCCCAAAAGGGCAACACTTCACGGCGGAGGCTGTGCTGGCCGCTTTTTTGCCAGACCCAACGACGATTCAGAATATAGGCGGGCACCGAGGCCCCGGTCACAGCAAAGAAGTTGGAAGCCGCCCCACCCCAGTTGAAACCTTGGTAGGCGAGCACCAACAGAATCTGGGTCACCACAATGCCGACCACCGAAACCGAAGCGTATTTAAGCGCTCGCAAACCATGAGCGCGCTGCAAGTCGCGGAATCGTTCAAAAGAAGCGGTGGTCATCGGCGATGATCGTACTAGGCCTAGCATTAAGTGCTACTAGTCATTCGGCCTATTCTGGTTGAAGCCAGGGGAATCTTATGGTTAACAGGAGTGTTCTCAAGAGTTTTGCATTGTTTTTGGCCCTGTTATTGGCGACGGTTGGCTGTAGTAGCTCAAACTCGCACGAAAGCGATGCTAGCTCTACCAGCACTTCGTTACCGGGGTCAGAAACGGTTCAACCCGACACCAACGGCGACCGCGGAAACAACAACAGCGAGGCTCCGGGCGAAAGCACGAATGGGAATGACGACCTAGCCGGTGAACTGGCGGAACTCTCGTTGCAATTAACACCAGTGGCAGAGCTTGAGGCCCCAATTGCAATGGCAGCGTTACCGGGTGAAGCCTCAATGTACGTGGCTGAACGAGGTGGCACGGTACGAAAACTAGAGCTGCAAAACGCCGAGGTAAGCGTGGGTGAACCTTTAATAGCGGTGGAGACCACTACCGGTTCCGAACGAGGCTTGTTGGGCTTGGCGTTAAGCCCTAATGGCCAACAGATTTACTTGAGCTACACCGACTTGAACGGCAACACGGTGGTGGAAGGGTACGACCTTGACGACACTGGGGTCGATCAGACCTCTAAACGCCAAATTTTTGAGGCAGAGCAGCCGTTTTCCAACCATAACGGCGGACATTTAGCTTTCGGGCCCGATAGTGCCTTGTATTTGGGTTTGGGTGACGGAGGTAGCGGTGGCGACCCCCACAACAACGCCCAAGACCCGAAATCGGTGTTGGGTAGCATCATTCGTTTCGATCCCGAGACTTTAGAACCGGCTATTTGGGCCATTGGCCTGCGTAATCCGTGGCGATTTGCTTGGGATTTCTCAACCGACGATTTGTGGGTGGCCGATGTGGGCCAAGACGCCATTGAAGAAATCTCGGTGCTTCGAGGCGACATGCTTCCTCAATTTCGTTTACCCGAGGCTCTGATACCCAACTTCGGCTGGCCTATTTTTGAAGGACATGAGCCCTACGACGGGGGCGAAGAACCAATGGGTTACATTCCGCCGGTTTACACCTATAAACACGGCCCCGGCTGTTCCGTGGTTGGGGGTTATGTTTATCGAGGAACGGCCATTCCGGCGCTCGACGGTGCCTATTTGTATAGCGACTACTGCGACCCCAGCATTTCGGCTTTAGTTCGTAGTGCCAATGGAGACGGTTATGAAGCCGTGGCTCTTGGGCTTGAGGTTCCAGGCGGGCAGGTATCTTCTTTTGGTGAAGGTCCCAACGGCGAGCTGTACGTGATGTCGTTAGCGGGCGGCATTTACCGCGTTGAGTGAGCTACGGCATGCCACGGCTAACGCCCTGCACAGCGCCATCGTGGTGAGGTGCTCGGACACGCATCAAACGAGATGCCAGGTGTTGCAGTAGATGAAAAATAGAACTGGTACCCGATCGGCCATCAGGGCCTTTAGGTACCAGTTCAATCGAGGTAGCGTTGGTGAACCTAACACCTATGGGGTTAGTTCACTTCGGCACCAGGTCTAGTTAAGCGGTCCAAGTCTTGATCTTGTCGATCAGCTCGGCCGGGTTGTCACCCACAGGGGTGATGCGCATTTGGGTCACACCAGCGGCTTGATAGGCCAACACCCGATCCCGCACTTGAGCTTCGTCGCCCACCAGGGCTATGGCGTCAAGGTATTCTTGGGGGATAGCGGCAGCGGCTTCTTCTTTCTTGCCCGAAAGGTAGAGATCTTGAATCTCTTTGGCTTCTTTTTCGTAGCCGTATTGGGCAAAAACATTGTTATAGAAGTTCTTGCTGCGAGCACCCATGCCACCCACATAAAGGGCAATACCAGGACGCTGGGCGTCTTTAAGCTTGGCGGCGGTAGCCTCGTCACAGATGGCTACGGTGCCTCCGCCCACAATATCGAGGCCGCCCAAGGCAGGGTCGCGTTTGGCCATACCAGCATCGATGTCGGCACCCCAAACATCGCGAGCCTTGTCGGGGTGGAAGACCGTGGGCAGCCAACCATCGGCAATTTCGGCGGTCATTTCCACGTTCTTGGGGCCCAAGCTGGCGATATAGATCGGTATGTTTTCACGTACCGGGTGGTTGATGATCTTGAGTGGCTTGGCAAGGCCAGTGCCTTGGTCTTGCGGCAACGGCAAGGTATAAACCTCACCGTCGTGCTCCACCACTTCGCGACGCCACACCTTGCGACAAATTTCGATGACATCTCGGGTGGCGGCCAGCGGCTTGGTGTATGGAACGCCGTGCCAGCCCTCAATTACTTGGGGACCAGAAGCACCCAAGCCCAACACAAAACGTCCCCCTGAAACGGCGTCTAGGCCTGCGGCGGTCATACCGATCAGGGCCGGACTTCGCGAGTAGAGTGGCAAAATTCCCGATGCTAATTCCGCGGTTTCGGTGCGGGCAGCGAGGTAGCCCAAGATGCTCACGGCGTCGAAGCTATAAAGCTCCGCTACCCAGAGCATGTCTACCCCGGCCTTTTCCAAATCTGCGGCACGATCACCGGCGGCTTTTGGGTCACCGGTGTAACTTATCCCCATCCCAATTTTCATGTCCCTAGCCTTACACATTGCTAGAGGTGATGAGAACTAAAACGTACGGGATACGGTTTCTTGTTGAAATTATCACCTAGCGTGACAGCCATGATGAATGTGCCTGGTCCGGGCGGGCGGACGAGACTGAAGGACGTGCAAGAATGCCGTTACTTCCGCACACCTGGAAAGCTCAACTTCGATCTGGGAGGCCCACTATGACAGCAGCACCGACGAACGAAACCACGACAATGCCTTACAATCGTCTTGGCCGATCTGGCCTGCAAGTGAGTGCCCTCTCGTTCGGGTCTTGGGTCACATTCGGTGAACAGCTCGACGTAGGCCTGGCCCGCGATTGCTTGGCCGCCGCCCGAGAAGAGGGCGTCAATTTTTTCGACAATGCCGAGTCATACGCTGGAGGCGAATCCGAGCGGATCATGGGCCAAGCTCTGTCCGAGTTAGGGTGGGACCGCAACTCCTATGTGGTCTCGACCAAGTTCTTTTGGGGCATCGACAAGGGCACGGTCAACATGACCAACACCCTGAACCGGAAGTACTTGAGCCAAGCCATCGACGGGTCGCTAGAGCGCTTCGGGCTTGATTTCATTGATCTAATTTTCTGTCATCGGGCCGATCCCCACACTCCAATTGAAGAAACCGTGTGGGCCATGTCTGACATCATCTCATCAGGTAAGGCCCTCTACTGGGGCACCTCGGAATGGCGGGCCGACGAGATCCGGGCGGCGTGGGACATTGCCGATCGCTACCACCTCCACAAGCCGGTGATGGAACAGCCCCAATATCACCTCTTCGAGCGGCGTCGGGTGGAGCGCGACTATCGCCGCCTCTACGACGACATTGGTCTAGGCCTCACCACCTGGAGCCCCCTAGCGTCAGGCATGCTAAGCGGGAAGTACATTGATGGAGTGCCTGATGGCAGCCGGGCCACCCTGGAGGGCTACGAGTGGTTGCGGGCCGCGGTCACCAACCCCGAACGCAACGCCAAAGTACGCGAGCTGCGCAGTGTGGCCGAGCGTCTCGACTGCACGCTCTCGCAGCTAGCCATTGCCTGGTGCGCCGCCAACCCCCACGTGTCGACGGTGATCACTGGGGCATCCACCCCCACTCAAGTGAGCGAAAACATGGGAGCCAAGCGGGTGCTGGCCGCGCTCACCCCCGACCTTCTCGCCGAGATCGACCAGATTGTAACCTGATGCTGGGCGCTGCGCCCGATGACGACGGTCCCGCTTAGTGGGGTACCACCACGAACGGGCAGGGTGAACAGTCCATTAGGTGCGTCGGCACAGTGCCTAACAACCGGCCGTTCAAACTGACCGCGCCTTTGGTGCCCACTACAAGCACTGCGGCTTGTTCTTCGGTGGCCGTTCTACAAAGCACTTCTTTGGGATCACCGTAGTGCATGATCATACGCACTGGCGTGTTGGTAATTTCAGCCATTTGTGCTTGTAGCTTGTTGGCGTAAAGCTGCACGTCGTGGGGTTTGCGCAAGGTTTCTAGCGATGGATCGTAGGCGCAGACCGCTAAGAGCTGCGTGCCTAGCGATTGGGCCATTTCCCCGGCGAAACTTATAGCAGCCTCGTTGGCTTCGCTCCCGTTGACCCCCACCAACACCGGGCTCGTGAGTAGGTTAGGAGGGTTTGGGGTAACCACCGCTACCGGGCGACCAGCGTGATGCAAAAGCCAGTGTTGGGGCCCGTCGAGGCCAAAACCTCTGGGGCCACCAGCTTCTTCTTTAGCCACCACTAAAAGGTCAGCTTCAATTTCATTGGCTTGTTTAATCAACGCTTGACGAGGGTGGTCGGCCACCACTGTGGTGGTAGGCAAACCGTCGTGTAAGCGTTCTAGTGCTTCTTCAGCGCTAGCTTCGATGCTTGCTTCTCGCGCATCCCAGCTAGTGGGGTTACGTTCAGCAAACGATGGAGTAGCTACTGAGAGCACATAAAGTTCAGCCGAGGAAACATCGGCCAATGTTCGAGCCCAATCTAAGGGGCCTGCGGCGTCGTTCGGATCGCCAAATCCAGCTAAGAGAGTCTTCATTTCGATCACCTCGGACCGTTTGCTCGTCACTCTCTGCCCCTAGTGTACTGGTGGAGCGCCGTTGTGGTTCACAGATTTTTGTTTGATCTCACCGCAAACCGAACCGTTAGTGGGGAATTTCGCCCATGGCGTGTAACGCCAAAGTTGAGTGCGCATAAGCGCCACCGGCCCGCATCTCGGCTGCCACCCAAATGGCTTCCATAATCTGTTCTGGGGTGGCACCTTTGCGTTTAGCCAACTTGGTGTGGCCATTAATGCAATAGGGGCATTGGGTTACATGCGCCACCGCAACAGCAATTAATTGCTTAGTCACTTCATCTAAGGCACCCTCAGCAAACACAGCCTTTGAAAAATTCTCGAAGGCCTCGGTCGGTCCAGGGCTTAGTTCGCGGCGTCGCTGCGCTACTTCTGCGGTGGCTTTGGGATACATATCATCGCTCATGTTTCATCCTCTTCAAATCGGGTCCATAGATAACCGCTAGGGGTAACAGCAACTAACCAGCAGCTACAAAGGTCACCGTACTAGCCGATTTGTATCTTGATGCGATATATAGAGCCTTGTTGAAAACTTCGGCCGTCGAGCGCCTAAATTCCACCTGTTCTACGCTGTACGGTTTGACTCTTCCCCCCAACCCTTTCTCCCCCAAGGAAACCCTCGATGATCGACTGGACTGAAGAACAACAAATGGTGCGCGACGCTGTAAAGCGCTTCGTTGACACCGAGGTTCGACCCAATGTGGAAGAACTTGAGCACGGCGACATGCCGCCGTACGACATCCTGCGCAAGCTGCTGCAGACCTTCGGCATGGACGCTATGGCCCGCGACAGCTTCCAACGACGCATCGAGCGTGAAAAAGCTATTGCGGCTGGCGAATCGGTACCCGAAAAGGAAAGTAATGGAGGTGGTGGCGGCGGCGACAGCCTTAGCCTCATCCCAATTATCGAGTTGTGCCGCGTAGCACCAGGAATGGTTACCGCCATGGGTGTTTCCATGTCGCTCACCTCGGCCGCCATTATGTCTAAGGGCACCATCGCCCAAAAAGAACGTTGGGCACTCGATCTACTCACCATGGACAAGGTTGGCGCTTGGGCTATCACTGAACCCGGTTCTGGCTCCGACGCGTTTGGCTCTATGGCTTCCACCGCCCGACGCGACGGTAATGAATACGTTCTGAACGGATCGAAAACGTTTATCACCAACGGCCCCTATGCAGATACCACCGTGTTCATCTGCAAGCTAGACGAAGGTAACGCCCCCGCCGACCGCAAGATTTTAAGTTTCGTGCTCGACCGCGGCATGCCGGGCTTTGAACAATCGAAACCGCTGCGCAAAATGGGCATGCATTCTTCTCCCACAGGCGAGCTTTTCCTGACCGACGTTCGGGTGGGCATTGATCGTCTAATTGGGGAAACCGAAGACCTTCCCTCTGGCGGGCGCGAAGGGGCGAAAGCAACGTTCCAACAAGAACGCTCGGGTGTAGCCGCCATGGCACTTGGCATCATCGAAGAATGCCTAGAACTTAGCGTGCAATACGCCAAAGACCGGGTGCAGTTCGGTAAGCCCATCGGTGAGTTCCAACTGATTCAAGACAAGCTGGCCCGAATGGAAGTGGCCCGCCTGAATGTACAAAACCTGGTGTTTCGCACCATAGAACTGGGCGCCGCTGGCCGTACTATGACCTTGGCCGAAGCCTCGGCTATGAAACTGTACGCCGCACGGGCTGCCACCGAAGTAGCGCTTGAGGCCGTACAAATCTTCGGAGGGAATGGCTACATGTCTGAATTCCGAGTGGAGCAGCTGGCCCGTGATGCCAAGGTGCTACAAATATATGCTGGTACCGATGAAATCCAAATAACCCACATCGCCCGCGACCTGCTCAACCGCTAGAACCCTCATCGAGAAACAGTCTTCGACACCGAATTCAGGCGCTGATACGCATGAACAAATTACTACGTATCAGCGCCCAATCCATGGGTGAGCGACCGTGTCGGGTTGCGTGGCAGCCTAAGACGGCACATGATCAGGCATTTATGAACTAGGCGCGTAGGGTGTAGCGGTAGACGTTGGTTTCACGGGCCACGAAACCTAAACGCTGATACAAGCGATTGGCTGCTTCTCGTGATGGCCGCGACGTTAAATCCACGGTCACTGCACCCAGTTCTTTAGCCAAGCCCAAAGCGTGTTGGTTAAGCGCATATCCCACCCCGCGACCTCGGGCGGCTTCATCTACCACCACGTCTTCGATCCAGGCACGAATACCGGTGGGAATCGGAAAAACCACCAAGGTTAAGCTGCCAAGAATCCGAGCGGGCTCGCCTTTGGCCACAGCCGAGTCAACCGCCACCAATAAGTGACATGCTGGCGATTCCACCAGCTCTTCGAGCGCTTGTCGTGAAGGAGGAGGGTTAGACCTAGACAGCTGAGGGATCAAGCGGCGAAAAGCCTCAACCAGCTCGTCATCCACCACATCGACTTCTTCGATCTTCACCTAAGGCTTCCTTATTTCTGTAGCGCTCGTAATTGAGCCCATGGTTTGAAACTAATATCGACGTTTGAAACCGACCCAAGGTTAGTTGCCCAACCGCACAAAATGAGCACCGCTGCTACTGCAACCTGTCTAAATGGCGTCGAAAAACGGTCATCGGGCTCTTTTCGTTATGGCCTCTAATTACATGGTGACGCTTTAGGGGATAGTGTGGCAGTCTGGACAGCAAAATTTCAGACCACCGGGGTCTGAACCCGCCACTTTCTCAAGGGGAACCCAATGGCAGAGCAAAATGAAGCGGTCATCGTCGCCGCCACCCGAAGCCCGATTGGGCGAGCCAACAAAGGCTCACTAGTCACCAAACGAGCCGACGAAATGATGGGCGACATTTTGAACGCCGTCATGGAGAAGGTTCCGCAAATAAACAAAGAAGACGTTCAAGACGTCCTCATCGGTAACGTGGCCCAATCAGGTGAAACTGGTTTCAATATCGCCCGTACCGCCACCATTCTGGCTGGCTGGCCACACTCGGTGCCTGGCCATACCATCCAACGTTTCTGCGCCTCATCGCTACAAGGAATTTCCGCGGCCGCCAACTCCATCAAAGTGGGCGAGGGCGACATATATGTGGCTGGCGGTGTAGAAAAAGCTTCCCGTCCTCCACAACCAGAAGGTGCCCCGAAACCTGCTGGCAGCGGCATTGGCCCAGGTGGTTTGAACCCACGCCTCTTGCCCGATAACGCTGATGGCTTCCCATTCGTTTACATTCCAATGGGTCTCACGGCCGAAAACGTAGCTGAAAAATACGGTGTGAAGCGTGAAGACATGGACGCGTTCGCAGCTCTTTCGCAGCAGCGTGCCGTCGCCTCTCAGGAAAATGGCATTTTCGAATGGGAAATCAGCCCAATCACCCTTGATGATGGCACCGTGGCCTCGAAGGACGATGGTCCTCGCCCCGGCACCACCAAAGAGAAACTGGCTGAGCTAAAGCCAGCGTTCAAAGAAGACGGCACTGTTACTGCCGGTAACGCTTGTCCGCTAAATGATGGTGCCGCCGCGGTAGTTCTCACCAGCCGGGCCAAGGCCGACGAATTGGGTATCAAGCCTCTCGTTCGGGTGGTCGCCACCGCCTATTCTGGAAACAACCCTGAAATCATGGGTGTAGCCCCAATTGATGCCATCTCCAAGCTGTTGAAGATGACCGGCATGTCGATCAAAGACATCAGCTTTGTCGAGCTAAACGAAGCCTTCGCAGCCCAGGTACTGCCCATTGTGGATGCCATTGGTATCGACATCGACAAGCAGCTCAACATCCACGGTGGTGCCATTGCACTAGGCCACCCCTTTGGTATGACCGGTGCCCGAATCATGACCACCTTGATCAATGACCTGATCACCGAAGACGGCCAATTCGGCATTGAAACCATGTGTGCCGCTGGCGGCATGGCCATGGCTACTTTGGTAGAACGAATCTAAAAACCTGCGTTAAATAATTATCTTGTAGAGCCCTCCATCCGGGGGCTCTACTTTTTTAAACGTTACTTCTAGCGCTATCTCGTGGCACGCCGTTCGCGCAGCAACGATTCCTGCACGATTGAGACCGCCAGATGGCCATCCGAGCTCCACATTGCTCCACGGGCCAAACCTCTAGCCCCGTGTGCCGCCACGGCACCTAGTTCATAAAGCAGCCATTCATCGGCACGAGCTCGCCGATGAAACCACATGTTATGGTCCAAACTGGCCGTCATGAACTGTCCGTCCCAACGGTCTTCTTTTTCAATGGCGGTCATTGCAGCGGAAACCGGACCCGAATCAGACATATAGACCAAAGCGCAAGCATGAATCACAGGGTCATCGGGCAATTCACCAACCGTTTTCACCCAACGGGCACGCAACACGTCGGCTGAAGCAGGCGAAGAAATTTCACGCTGTAAAAACGGGTGATGGTGATGATGCCGACGGCTATCAGTTAGTTCTTCGGGGTTCGGTGTCTGACCAAGCGGGGATGGCAACTCAAAGTCGTAGCCCGGCTCGGTGGTGTGGAATGAGGCGTCTAGGTTCAAAATTGCTTCGCCGTCTTGTAACGCCACAATGCGCCGCGTTGAAAATGATGCCCCATCACGAATGCGATCCACCAGATAGGTGACAGGCACGCCGTAACGCCCCGGGCGCAAGAAATAACAGTGCAGCGAGTTCACCTCATGGTCAACATGAACCGTGTGGGCCGCTGAACGCAATGCCTGAGCAGCGATCTGACCTCCAAACAAACGACCTTCGCGGCTTTCGTGGCTTCGAGCCTGAAAGATGTCACGATCAATTCGGTCTAGTTCAAGTAGGTCAATCAGGCTAGGAGAAGACATAAGGGATACCGTAGGAGGATATGAGTGCACTCGTATGGCATGACCGTCCAAACCTAAGGCGACCGGTGTTGATTGCGGCCTTTGAGGGCTGGAGCGATGCTGGCGACGCAGCAAGCGGAGCGGTGCAGTATCTAATAGAACAATGGGATGCCAAGCTATTTGCCAGCATTGAAGGGGAAGATTATTTCGACTTCACCGAGGTGAGACCCCGGATCCGTTTCGATGACGATGGTAATCGTGAAGTGGCTTGGCCCAAAAACGAGTTCTATGTTGCGCCTATTCCAGGGGTTGACCGCGACCTCGTAGTACTGAGTGGTAGCGAGCCCCAGCTACGTTGGAAAACGTTTTGCGGTCACATTGTTGAGGTGGCGAAATCGCTAGATACCACCATGGCTTTAACTCTGGGGGCGTTGTTGGCTGAAGTACCCCACACCCGCCCAGTGGCGGTAATGGGTTCTAGCCAAGATGAAAGCTTGAGTGAAATGTATGCCCTCAAGCCGTCGGAATACGAAGGCCCAGCTGGCATAACGTCGGTACTTAACCTGCTACTTCACCAGGCCCACATTCCTACAGCAGCGCTTTGGGCGGCCGTGCCTTCTTACATTCCAGGAGCACCAGCACCTAAAGCCACGCTTTCATTGGTGGAAAAGGCGGTCTCAATGGTGGGTGCTTCCATCAAGACAACCAATCTGGAGATCGCGGTAGCTTCCTATGAACGCCAGCTTGATGAACTGGTGAAAGACGATGACGAAACCGAAGAATATCTGCGGTCTTTAGAAGAGCGCTATGACAGCGACGACACGCCACTTAGTTCAACTTCGTTCATTGCCGAGGTGGAACAGTTCCTCCGCGAACACCCCCACGACTAAGAGCTCTAATCAGCCGGAGTGGTTTTCGAAGCTCAAGCCAGATGGATCCAGCTAGACGCGACCAGCTGCTACACGCGCCGCGGTCGCGATGGGCTCCCACACCGGCGAAAACGGCGGAGCGTAAGCCAAATCAAGCTCCATAACCTCAGCTACGGTCATTCTTGCCGTGAGAGCGGTGGCCACAATGTCGATACGCTTTCCAGCACCCTTACGACCCACGATCTGAGCTCCAAGCAAACGGCCACTGCCTCGTTCGGCCAACATCTTGATGGTCATGCTCTCATTGGTGGGGTAATAGTGAGCCAAGGTGTTCGTTTCCACCGTAACGGCCGCGTATTGGTACCCAGCTTCGGTGGCTTCGGCTTCGTTCAAGCCCGACCGGGCCACTTCTAAATCGCAAACCTTGGTGATGGCGGTACCCAAAACACCGGGGAAGGCGGCGTAGCCACCACCAATGTTGACGCCCGCTATTCGGCCTTGCTTGTTGGCTACCGTGCCAAGGGCAATATGCACTGGTCGTTCCATCACCTGGTGGAACGAGGTGGCGCAGTCGCCAGCCGACCACACACCGTCGGTCTTGGTACGCTGTTGACGATCAACAGCGATTGCCGATTTCGGACCCAGTTCAATTCCGGCTTCAGAAGCCAGCTTGGTGTTCGGTGCAACACCAATTCCTAACACGATCAAATCGGCTTTTATCGGACCATCGGGTGTTAACACCGCGTTCTGTTCAAAACCTTCTACCGGCAGCCCAAGGCGCAGGTTAACGCCAACATCGCGCATGTAGGTAGCTACTAACTCGGCCATATCGGCATCGAGGGTCGACATGACTTGCGCGGCGGCGTCTACCACGGTCACCTTGGCCCCCCGCTCTAGGAAAGCTTCAGCCATTTCTAGTCCGATATAGCCTGCACCAACTACTACCACATTGCGCAGATTTCCTGCCTCAGCTCGGTCAAAGAGAGCCGAAGCGTCGGCCAGGGTTTGCACGCTGTAAATGTTGTCGCCATTAATGCCGGGCAACGGCGGACGAATGGGTGCCGCTCCGGTGGCAATAACAAGCTCGTCATAGCCGAGCTCGAAGGTGCGTTCATGCTCATGGGAACGCACCTCAACCACGCCTCGGTCGGTGTCGATGCTCATGGCTTCGTGTTCCATCCGCACGTCAATTCGTTGCTTGGTGCGGAACTCTTGTGGGGTGCGCGCCACCAAATCTTCAACGTCTGAAATGGCACCCGAAACGTGATATGGAATTCCGCAGGCCGCGTACGAAGTCCACCGCCCTTTTTCAAGGGCAATGATTTCGAGGTTGGGGTCTTGCCGACGAGCTTGGGAAGCTGCTGACATGCCTGCAGCGTCACCGCCAATGATTACTACACGCTTTGACATGACTAATAGGGTACTCGGCCGCGAGAATGGGTCTATGGCTGTGCGCAAAGATTGCCGACATTATTCGCTTCGTACCTTGGCCAATGGTGAAGCGGTACAACGTTGTCGCCTGGGCAGCAACCAAACCGCGCCTTTTGCCTGCCCGGAAGACTGTTTGTTTTTCGAACGTCGTCCGATCACGGGGGCTGGCTGGCAGCGCTACTCTCCCGACTCGCTTTAGTCGGTTAAACCGCCCAAGCATCATCGCTTCCCACGGTCACCACCAGCCGTCGCTTCTCTGGCTCCGCATTGACACGCTATTACACCTCTTTATGTGGGTATGTCCCAACTACCCACTAGTAACAGAAGGATCGCGGCGGTAGAATTAAAGGTATGAGTGAATCAGAAACTCTTCTCGTGAAGGATTCACGAGGTCGCGTGACCATTGGCAATCTCAGCGATGCTGAGCGGTTCCTCGCCTACCAAGATTCAAGCGGCCGTATAATTCTCGAACCAGCGGTCGTGATGACCGCTACCGAAGCAAGGCTTCTTAGCGACCCTGAATTCGCGCGACGTATGGCGAAGGCCGCAACATCCCCCACCGAACCGCTCGACCTCAACGACCTCTAAGTAGTGTTTGGGCTCCAAGCAACCGCGGCCGCACGTCACGCCCTGCGGTCTCTGCGGGACAGCAACGCTGAACTATTCAGCACCGTAGTGGAACGCCTTGAGGAAATTCGCCGTGGCGACGGTCCGGAACACCGCTTAGGTCAGGCATTCCAAATCGACAATGTTGGGCTAGCCCGACTGCTTACTTTTTACGATTTTGAGGCTAGAGCGGATCTGGCAGTGGTCTGGCGACTCGACGATCAGGGCGAGCCACCCTCCATAATCTTGATTTCAGTTGAATATGTGTCCAATGCGTGATCAACAGGTTTCTTTAGCGAGATGCAACCAATTAGCCCACCGGCTCAGGTCGTCTCTATTAAATCCGTATGAAATATACATACCTGTGAGGGCCTGCGGAGCTTAGCTTCGGCGACGCTTTAGATGCACGAAGGCTTTAGCCGCGCCCCACGCCATGCCTAGCTCGTGCAGTTCAGGGGAAACATCGCCAAACGCGGCGGGGTTTAAATCGTAAAGGTCTTCGGGAAAGTTCCGTTCCGCGAACTCGTCGCGCATCACTGGTGGCACGCCCGCTTGGCTCAAAATTGCGGTCGGATATTTAACCGCACTGCGAAGCAGCGATAACGGCGGCACTTGCTGCTGGTCAATATCAAGCGCTAACACTGCCTTTACCTGATTACCAGCTTGCTCTTGAGCCTCGGTTGCCGCCGCCCGCGCGGCTTGGGCCAACTCGGCCGGCAACACATCCTGTTTCGACCATGCCAAATATCGCGATTCAACACAGCCGATCACCCAGTCTGGGATAGCCGTGTAAATGGCGTTTCCCAGTTGCCGAGCGATGGCTGCTAGCTCCGCTTCATCGTCGCTTTGGTTAATCGAGCTAGACATGCTTGAAACCCCAGGATTCGAACTCCGCGGCTAACCCCACTGGTAACGCTGGTTGGAACAACAACTTCAAACCTTGTGTTAGTTGCGGTCGAGAGTGGCCGAACCCGCAGAGGCCGTACCGACACCTGCCTTTTGCAGAGCTTGATTCAGATTGCCGGAACGCAGCCCAGCCAAGTCTAAGGTTACGTATTCGTAGCCTAGGTTGGTGAGAGCATCGACTATCTCTTGGTGGGCAGCGACCATGGCCAAAAATGCTTCAGCTGGTACTTCAATGCGGGCGGTGTCGTCGTAGTGCCGAACGCGAAGCTCGTCAAAGCCCATCCCCCGCAGCACCCGCTCGGCTCGCTCCACCCGGCTAAGCACATTTACGCTGACCGCAGTTCCATACGGTATTCGCGACGCTAGACAAGCGGCCGCCGGTTTGTCCCAAGTGGGCAGGTTCAACAATTTCGAGGCTTCACGCACCATAGCTTTGGTAAAACCAGCTTCGGCCAGCGGAAACACTGCGCCAGCTTCTTTAGCAGCTTGTTGTCCGGGGCGATAGCTATCGGATAGGTCGTCGAGATTAACCCCAAGCGCAATGGTGCCATCGAGTCCGACCATGGGCTCTAGGGCCCTCATCAACGCGTCTTTACACCAATAGCAACGCATCGAATCATTTAGCCGATAAGCAGCCTGTTCCATTTCATCGGTGAACACTTCCAGATATGAAATACCTAGCGATGAGGTGAAGCTGCGACAGCCGTCGCGTTCAAGCTCGGCCAACGAAGGCGACACCGCTGTGACAGCCGTGGCGCGTTCGGGGCCTAATACCTCATGAGCAACGGCGACCAACAAGGCGGAATCTACGCCGCCAGAAAAGCCCACATAGAGCTTGTCGTAGCTGGCGAGGGCGGTTCGAAGGTTAGCTAAGGCTGTTTCTGCGGCAGACATCGTGGCTATTCTGCCGCAGATTCAGTTAAATCACGCCTTAGGCGGCTTTTAACGGCTGGGCCGGGGCAGGCGTGCATGTTCAGGCTGAGGTGTGGTGAGCTGGTAATTATCACCACTCCAGGCCCAAACCAGTTCCACTTCCATATCGGGGCAACACTGTGCCACATCGTGACTGCTGTAGCCCGAAACCACAATTGTTAGTTCGCTTCCCGAAGCATTGGTGCGAAGCGGGGTCCAGTTATCGTTGTATTCGAGCAACGTAGCCGAGGGTGTAGCTTTGTCGGCCGCCTCGGCGTGTTCGTACACAAGCACGGCGCTAGGCGGGGAACCTGCGACAGCTTGGCAACTAACAGCCACTACAGCCACATTCTTGCCAGGGACTGGCTCCACATATGCAAGGGCCTCGCCCACGGTTTGCCCTCCGCAGTCAACCGGATAGTCCAGTGATCGCCAGTCAACCTCAGCCAGCGCAAACCCAGGTTGAGTTGCTGGTGGTTCTTCCTTGTCTCCAGGCTGTTCCACCTCGGTACTGTTCGGCTCGTCGTCTTCCGCAGCTTTAGTGGTGGTGCTTGCTAAGGACTCGGTGGTCGAGCTCTCGTGTTCGTTCGGTTCTTCGGTGGCCGCCGCATTACCAGCGGCGTCATCGGAGTTGTCACCGTCTCGCGTAAATATCAACGCTCCTGCAATTACCAACACCGCCACTATCGCAGCCGACAAAGCCCACCGCGCTGGCGACATTTTTCCGCCCACTCCGCCAGCGGAGTCGTGGGACGTTTCATCCATCCTGCTCATGTTCGGCTCCCGTCGCTAAGGTGCTTGAAATTGTTGAAAGCAGCCGTGAGACGGAACACGTCTAAGCGGCTCCCATGCTGGACGCTTCCGTACGATGGCAGATGGCTAGACTGCCACTCGTGCAGCAACAGTTTAGACCAGGCGTTGTGAGGCAGCTTCGAGGGAATCGACCAGCACACTGACCATAGTGTCAATTTCTTCGTCGGTTACGGTGAAAGCTGGCCCGAACATAATCGCATCGGGAGAGTGGGGCCCTGAATTGGCTGGGTAAATCCACACATTACGTCGCAAGGCTTCACCTACTACCCGTTGGTACAGCGCGGCACCCGGCGATGCGAACTCCACGCCCACCATCAACCCCAGGCTGCGAATTTCGCTAACTAGTTCATTGTTGCCCAAAGCCGCATCTAGGCGTGCATGCAACTTGTTGCCTTGGACAACAACCGCCTCGAGCAGATTCTCTGTATCGATAGTGCGCAACACCGCACTTGCCACAGCGCAGGCCACATCTTGTGCCCCGTAGGTAAAGAACATGAGCGAATCACCATTTGCAGCGATCGGTGCCATCACCGCGTCGGTAGCAAACACCCCACCAATAGGTACGTAACCGCCGCCTAAACCTTTTCCCCCTACCACAATGTCAGCCGGAATTTGCCAATGTTCTAGACCCATTCGGGTCCCGGTGCGTCCAAACCCGGTCATTACCTCATCCAGCACCAACAACACCTGGTAGCGGTCACAGATTTCTCGTACTTCATCCCAATATTGTTGTGAGGCAATTAGAACGCCTGCCGAAGAACCAACCACCGGCTCGGCAAAAAATGCCGAAACGTTCTGTGGACCAAGCTCTAAAATCTTATCTTCAAGAGCTGCCGCATCGTTCCAAGGCACATGCCCCGAGGCTGGGAACATTGTCTCGAATCCTCGCCGACGATCCTCATGCCCACCCAATCCTAAGGTGGCAATGGTGACACCGTGATACGAAGGAAAACGGCCAATTGCCAGGTGTTTGGACGTTCGACCGGCACTCAGATGATGTTGGCGAGCTAGCCGCAAGGCCGTTTCATTCGACTCGGAACCACCACTGGTGAAGCCACCGCGGGTAATTTCTTCGGGCATCCATTCGTCAACCACCTGGTGCAACAATTCCACGCGGGCCGTTGTCGCCCAGGGGGGCAAAACATAGGTGATTTGCTCCATTGCTCGGGCCGCGACGGCCGCTATTTCGCTACGGCCATATCCAATATTGGCCACCACCGCACCACCGCCAGCATCCAAAATTCTCCGGCCATCATCGGTTATCAAGTGACGTCCGGTGGTTCGCACAATGTGAAGCGGTGATGGTCCAGGCACGAATGAATAGCGTTCGGTGCTCAATTCACGACCAGTATTTGCCATATCAATAGATTACAAAACTGTGTCGATCATGTTTCTTGGCATTGCCATAAACCCACATAATTCCTTAATTTCGTTGAGGAAACTCCAGTTCGGGTCTACGCTCTATCCGTTCACGTAAAGTGAATAGTCCGATTGGTGAACGAAAAGAGATTCATCCTATGCGCAGCTCTAGCCGGTTGTGGCGCGTTTTGGCGTTGCTACTTGGTTTCACATTAATTGCCGCCGCTTGTTCAAGTGATGACGATAAGGACAGCGCTCCTTCGTCCTCCTCGACAACAGCGGCCGACGATTCAGACAATGGTGACGACGAAGTTCCCGGCGATCTGGCCGACATTGATACCGATACCCTGACCATTGGTACTCTGTTGCCAGAAACCGGTTCGTTGGCTTTCCTTGGCCCACCCATGACCAACGGTGTAGCCATGGCTATTCGTGACATCAACGAAGCTGGCGGCGCTTTGGGTAACGATGTCGTACTGATCAGCGGTGACGACGGAAGCGACCCCGACGTGGCCAACAACACCGTTGACCGCCTCTTGGGCACCGAAGGTGTGAATGCCATCATTGGTGCCGCCGGTTCTGGTGTCACCTTGCAGGTGGTTGACAAGATCACCGGTGCTGGCGTACTCGAATGTTCACCGTCTAACACCGGTGCCAACCTCCGTAACGCCGGTAAAGACGGCTTCTATTTCCGTACTGCCCCTGCCGACAACCTTCAAGGTCCAGTCTTGGCTGAGTACATTATGGAAGACGGTCACTCTAACGTGGCCATCATCGTGCGTGCCGATGACTACGGTGTAGGTTTCGCTGGTTTCATCGCCGACGCCCTTGAAGAAGGCGGCGCTAGCGTTGTTTACAACGAAAGCTTCGACCCCCAAGCCACCAACTTCGACGCTGAGGTGCAGGCCATCAAGGCCGCCGATCCCGATGCGATTGCACTGGTTTCCTTCGAAGAAGGAATCCAGCTAATCCAGGCTCTCATTGAAGCTGGTATTGGCCCGGACACCATTCCTCTGTATGTGGGTGATGGCTTGGCAACTGGTGACATGGCCGAGCTGATTGACCCTTCAAACCCAGCGGTTGCGCTTGGTATTAAGGGCACCCAGCCATCGGCAGCCCCCGAACTTGGCGCGGCATTCTTCCCCGCTGCGTTCGCTGAGTTTGCTCCTGGCGTCGACAGCATCTATTCGGCTCAGGCTTATGACTGTGCCATCTTGATTGCGCTAGCCGCCCATCAGGCAGGTACCGCTGACCCGGCTGAGATCCGTGACAACATGTCGTCGGTCTCCCAAGACGGCACCAAGTGCGAAACCTATGCCGAGTGTAAAGACCTCATCGATGCTGGTGAAGACATCGACTACGACGGCGCTTCTGGCCCCATCGACTTCGACGGTAGCGACCCCAGCAATGGTGTGTACGAACTGTTCGAGTACGACGATGAAGGCAACATGAATGTCGTTCGCCAAGTAGCTGTTAAATAGTTTCCTTAAGAGGCAACTAGTCAGTAATTAGTGTGGGCCCCACCTCGGGGCCCACACTTCGTTTTGGGGCTAGCACCGGCGGCGGGGATGATTTCTTGGTCCAGCCAACCCATTCCCAAGCTCAAGCATGAGCCAAGAATGCGCCCAAGCTAATCCTTATGCTGTGCCAAAGTACCCAGGTACAAATCGATAACCTTTTGGTCGTTTAGCAGCTCATGGCCAGGACCTTCATGAGCATTACGCCCCTGGTCGAGCACATAGGCCCGATCGGCAATCTCAAGACACCGCCTAGCGTTTTGTTCCACGATCACAATCGAAACGCCGCTGCGGTTAATGTTTTGCACTTGAAGAAAAACTTCATCTTGATTCGCAGGCGACAACCCAGCCGATGGCTCGTCTAGCAACAAAACCGAGGGACGCATCATAAGGGCACGTCCCATCGCCAACATTTGACGTTCGCCACCCGACAAAAGCCCGGCTCGCTGCGATGGCCGCTCGCCCAAGAGTGGGAACAGCTCGGCCACCATGGCGTAACGCTCATCAAAACGTTTCGGATCTTGGTAAATACCCATCTCAAGGTTTTCACGAATCGACAAGTTCGGGAAAACGTTGTTGGTTTGGGGCACAAAGCCCACGCCCTTTGAGACTAAAGCGTGCGAAGGCATGTTGGTAATGTCTTCGCCCCGTAACAAAACCTGTCCGGAGCGGATGTTGACCAAGCCAAACATCGACTTCAAAAGCGTTGACTTACCAGCACCGTTTGGTCCAATGATGCCCACCAGCTCACCATCATTCAGAACGAAATTGGTACCGGTGAGAATATCGAGTCCGGGTAGGTAGCCCGCCACCAACTCGATAGCTTCAACCACTACCGAAGCGGCCGGGAGCGTAGAAGGCTGCTCGCTCATGGCTGCTGCTCCTTAGGCACCTCAACTTCACTAGGGCGGGCACTACCTAAATAGGCGTCGATGACCAAGGGATCAGCTCCTACCGCTTCCGGCAAACCTTCCGAAATAACCGCTCCTTGGGCCAGACACACCACCCAATCGCTAATTCCCATCACCACATCCATGTCGTGTTCGATAAAGATCACTGACATACCTTCATCACGAAGTTGAGTGATGTGACCCAACAGTGATTGCACCAACGCCGGGTTCACACCCGCCATAGGTTCATCTAAGAGCAACACTTTGGGCTCTACCATTAAGGCCCGCGCCATTTCCAAGAGCTTGCGCTGGCCACCTGAAAGCGTGCCAGCGTACTCATTACGCATATGGGTCAGACGAAAACGATCGAGAAGCTCATCGGCTCGAACTCGAATTTCGTCTTCCTCGGCTTTCCACCGAAACGGGAACAACGCGTTAACTAAACCTTCGCCGCGCTGCTCGGTAGCGCCGAGCATCAAGTTGTCAATGACCGTCATCTTTGAAAGGGCTTTAGTCAGCTGGAACGTGCGCACCATGCCGGCACGAGCAATGTAGTGCGGCCGTTTCCCAGTCAGTGACTGACCATCAACATCCCATTCGCCGGTATCAGCCTGATCGAAACCAGTTAGCAGGTTAAATAAGGTTGTTTTGCCTGCACCGTTGGGTCCAATGACCGAGGTGATAAGTCCACGTTCAACCTCAAGATGTTCAACGTCAACCGCACGAAGCCCTCCGAATTGGCGACTGACACCACGCACCGTGAGGATAGGGTCAGGTTTAGCCACCCCAGGGGTCGGCGCGACATGGGCGAGCTTACGAGGACGGGAATTAGCAGCACTATTGGGCACCGATTAACACCTCTTCCCGCTTGCCGAAGACCCCTTGCGGTCGCCAAACCATCAAGACCATGAGCACCAGCCCCACCAAAATAAACCGTACGGCTGCCACCTGCTGACTACTCAAAAGCCAATCGGGAATCACCCCGTTGGTAATACCTTGGCGCAATAAACCTTCGGTGGCGGAAATAAGGAACCAGAAAATCACCGAACCGGCAATAGGGCCCCACACCGAAGCGGTACCGCCCAAAATCATAACCGTCCACACAAAGAAGGTGGTTTGGGGAAGATAGCGGTCGGGTACGACAGCTTGAGCCTCAAAAGCCAACATGATGCCTGCTAGCGCCCCAATCACACCACCTAGGCACAAACTTTGAATCTTGAATGAAAACACGTTTTTACCAAGGGCTCTGGCAGCATCCTCGTCTTCACGAATAGCTTTTAGAACTCGTCCAAAAGGTGCCCTCATCAACGCCCAAACCAAAGCCATGCTTAGCGCTACTAACGCCCAGGTAACTGTCATCACCCACATGGAACGGGCGTTGAAAGTAACCCGCCAAATACCATAGGTGCCACTGAAAGGGTTCAGGTCGAAGAACTCATCGGCGAAACCTTGGATTCCAAAGACACCGCCGGTCCATTGTTCAAGCGCTGATGAACGCACCAAAATACGGATGATCTCGCCCACCGCAATGGTGGTGATGGCCAAAAATTCAGCTCGTAAGCGCAGCGTGGGAAGCCCCAACAGCAGCGCCAAGAGGATTGAGGCCACAATACCCATGGGTACTGCTAACCAAAGGCTTAAACCCAAATCAACCGAGATGGCCGTGGCGTAAGCTCCCACCGCCATAAAGGCAATATGGCCAAAGTTGATGAGACCGGTGAAACCAAAGTGGATGTTCAAGCCAATGGCTGCCAAAGCGTAGGCGGCCGCCTGAACACCAACCGCCGAACGTAATGCGTCGGCCAAGATTTTAAGCAGAACCTCCATCAGCCGAAACGCTCCTTCAATCCAAGAATGCCCGATGGGCGGAAGATTAGAATCACGACCAGCACCACCAGCGCGAACATCAGCTTCATCTGCGATGGGAACCAGTAGGTGGATAGCTGGGTCACTAATCCCACCACCAGGCCGCCAAGCATGGCGCCATAGGCGGTACCAAGGCCGCCTAGTACTACGGCTGCGAAGATGAACAGCAGCAGCTCGTAGCCCATGTTCCATTGAATAGATTCCGCTAGACCAAACATGGCACCGGCCAAGCCAGCTAAGGCCGAACCTACGAACCAGGTAGCCATAACCACCCGGTTCACATCGATACCACTTGAATTTGCTAGGTCTTTATTGGCCGACACGGCACGCATCGCCGTTCCGATGCGCGTGTTCTGCAGTGCCCAACCAAACGCCAGAAGCACCGCACCGGCAATCACAATAATGAACCACGACTTGGGGGTAAGAGAGACTGGCCCAATCGAATAAGTGGATTGCAGACGATAGCCCCGATAGAACTGCGCTCGTGACCCAAAGAGAATGAGATACAGGTGTCGCACTACTAAGGCTAAACCGATGGAAATAATCATGGCAGCAATATCGCCTGAGCCACGTGCACGTACTGGCCCGAACACCCCTTTTTCAAAGAGCGTGCCTAGCCCACCGGCTAGGATTACAGCCCCCACGACCGCCAAGAGAAGAGGCATGGCTGGAATGGGGCCAATTCCACGTTCCAACCAGAACGCTGTTATAGCCCCAAATGCCAATAGTTCACCGTGGGCGAAATTAACCAGGTTGGTAACACCAAATACTAGCGATAAGCCGAGCGCTGCCAGAGCAATCATAAAACCGAACTTCACGCCTTCAGCTGCCAAGTTCGATAATCGGTTAAGACGCGAGACGCTAACTCGACCGTCACTACCTTCACCATCGTTCAAGGCGAACAAGGCGTTCTTGTCCTGCCCAGCGCGCACTCCAATGGTTAGCGATGCTTTCGTTGAATCACGCAGTGTTAAATCGTCGGGAAGGGTGCTTTCATCAATTGAAACCACATAGGTGCCCTCCTCGGGTAACGACACTTGCCATTCGCCATTGGCATTCGAGGTATCGCTACCGACTTCAGTGCCGTCTTCGGTTGTAACGCTTATAACAACACCTTCAACGCCGTTGCGTTCGAGGTCTTGTAGACGGCCTTTAAGCGATTGTTCAGGGGCGCTGGTGTTTTCAGTCGCAGTTTCGGTTTCAGCGGTGACAGATTCAGAATCAGATTCTTGAGCGCTGGCGCTTGTTACTAGCCCAGACCCTAAGAAGAACCCAACCGAAAGTATTACGCAGAGCGCGCCTAAGAAACGCCGCCTAGGGCGAGTAGCTATCGACACAGTTTGAGGCCCAGCCCGATCATCCATTTACCACACGTCACAGACGTTCTCATCGACGTTGCACAACGGAGATACATTAGCGACTATATGGGCAGCAATTCCGAATTCGTGGGTTCTTCCCTCGAATTACGCCATGAACAAATCACAAAATTTCACTGGCTACAGCGGCGAAGTTCGAAGCTAATCGAGATAGTCTTCGAACTTAGTGGGGGGTCGACCGAGGATTGCCTTGTCATCCAAAACCAACACCGGCCGCTCCATCAGCTTCGGGTGTTCTAACAACAACTCCACCACCGCGGCCGGAGTGACATAATCTTCGGCGTTTAGATTGAGCTCCTTGAAATGACCGTCTTTGCGCACTAGCAACCCGGGCTCAACGTCGAGGTTGTTGACAATGAACTCAAGGTCTTCCCGGCTGGGGGGAAGATCGAGATACCGAACAACCTCGGCTTCTGGGTTCTTCGCTAACACCAGCTCGAGCCCGGCCCGAGACTTCGAACATCGGGGGTTGTGCATTATGCGCATTGGATCCATGGCCCTCTCCACAGGTTCAAGCAACTGGAATTAGTAGCTGCCGCCAGCTACGGCAGGGATGATCGATACCGTTTCACCAGCTGGCACCTTAGTGTTAAGCCCGTCGAGGAATCGAACATCATCATCGGCCACAAAAACGTTTACGAAACGGTGAAGGTTGCCATCTTCGTCAAGAAGACGGTCACGAAAGCCAGGGTGTTCGGCCTCTAGAGCATCTATCACGCCACCAAGGGTTTCAGCTTCAACCGTGACTTCCGACTTACCACCAGTAAGAGGACGCAAAGTTGTAGGGACACGAATGGAGACGCTCATAGAAATCCTTATTTCAAACTAGTTAGAGGCTTGGAAGGCAAGCCGCGTGAAACGCTATCAGTTGAATGCTATACGCACCGAAGAATGACACCAACCAGGGCCAATTGCTGACCAATCTAGGTCGAATTTAGCGCAATTTCTAAGGGTGACTTTGCCAGGTGGTGGCCATTGCGTGACCATTAGAGAGTGCCATTAGCCACAATCTCGTCTTTCAATTACCGCGATTATTCCTTGGAGGCACTTGCCGCTGCCAAGGGCGAGCGCACCATTTCGGTGTGTATTCCAGCGCGTAATGAAGAGTCGACCATTGGCAAAATTGTGGCCACGATCGTGGCTGAACTGGTAGAAAACTGGGCGCTTGTTGACGAAGTCATTTTAATTGACGACCATTCGAGCGACGCCACAGCGGCGGTGGCGGCCAACGCTGGTGCCACCGTGGTTTCAGCCGAAGATATCTTGCCAGAGCAGAACCTTGGCCCAGGCAAGGGTCAAGCCATGTGGAAATCACTCTTGGTTTCTTCGGGTGACCTTATTACTTGGTGTGACGGCGACATTCGCGAGTTCGAAATTCGGTTTGTAGTGGGAATTTTGGGCCCGCTGCTTACCGAATCCAACCTTCAGTTTGTGAAGGCCTACTACGAGCGGCCCTACCTCGACGAAGCTTCCGGCGGGGGCCGAGTTACCGAAATCATGGCTCGACCTTTGATCAGCTTGTTGTTCCCTCATCTAACCGGGCTCTACCAACCGCTATCAGGCGAATATGGGGGCTACCGAAGCCTGCTTGAACAGCTGCCCTTCGTGGCCGACTATGGCGTAGAACTGGGTCTTTTAATTGACGTCGCCAACTTGGTTGGTACCGACGCTATTGGCCAGGTAGACCTGGGCGAGCGCCAACACCGTAATCGTCCACTCGATGACCTAGGCCCACAAGCCGCCACTATCTTGCACACTGCCTTGGTAAGAGTTAACTCGTCACTGGTTAGCGAACAGGTGGAATTTGTTCGCCCCGCTCAAGATTCCTTAACCCTTGACCACTTGGAGCTGCCGCCAATGGCTAGCCTGGCCCCATACCAACAACGCCATTCACCCACCTAAGGGGTGGCCCCGAGGTACCCAGTGAACTATCCAAGCCCACAACCGTCTCCACCACGCTTATCACCCCTCGGGGCCCTAGCTGTTGGCATCTTGGCCATCATCGGTGCCATATCGCTGATTATGTGGGTGCTCAGCACCCTGTGGTGGTTAATTAAGCTGATTATCGCGGCTGTGGTGGTGCTCACCGTAATTAGCTGGTGGGTGGGCCGAAAAAATCCTGGTTAGTGAGCACCTTCAGCGCTGCGTCACGGATACTACCCAGAACATCGGTGTGGGCTTGTTCTTTGCCATATAGTGCCGAAAGTGAGAGTGCCTTCAGGTTGAGCGCTGGCGGGATCTCGTCGTAAACCGCGCCAGCAATGGCAACTGCCGGCACCGACAGATCATTGGCCATGGCCGCCACACCGCCAACCACTTTGCCTTGGAACGAAGCCGCATCTAGGAAGCCTTCACCGGTGATTACTAAATCAGCCTTACCTAGAGCATCGACTAAGCCGACTTCTTCGGCCACCACCTCAAAACCTGAAACTACCTTCGCCCCAATGGCGGCCAGCGCCCCGGCTAAACCACCCGCCGCCCCCGAACCGGGCAGTTCGGTTACATCAACACCGTATTCTTCTTTGTAGAGCTGAGCTAACCTCTCTAAACGCCGCCGCAGGAACTTCACCTGGGCCGTAGTGGCACCTTTTTGTGGACCGAAAACCGCGGCGGCATCTAAGAATTTAGTGGTCACGTCCACAGCTACCACCAGCTCGATACCTTTAAGCCGGGGCAGTGGAGGCAGCGCCTGAATCGCTCCCAGGCCACCATCGGTAGTGGCGGAACCCCCTAAGGTCACTACGATTTTTTTGGCCCCCGCTTCCACGGCGGCACTAATGAGCTCGCCGGTGCCCTGCGTAGAGGCAGAGATCGGGTCGTTCTTGTGCGGTTCCCCAATTAACGTCAGTCCCGAAGCAGCTGCCATTTCGATGATGGCTTGACCACGCCTTATTCGCCACGGCGCACGCACCGGGTCGCCCAAAGGTCCACTCACCAGGGTGTTGCGGTTTGGGCCTCCCAATACTTCGAGGGTGCCTTCACCACCGTCGGCCAATGGAATCGGGTCGCATTCCCAACCAGCTTGCAGCGCCGCCTCGCACATGGCTTGGGCGGCTTCAGCAGCCGAAGCGGTGCCTTTGAACTTATCGGGGGCCGCGACTACTCGCATAGGCATTAGGCCTTAATGACACCGTCTTTGCCTAGCACCACCATGATGTGTGCATCACCCATTTCAAAGTTGAAAGGCGCTGGCAGCGGGCTTAGAAGTTCGTCTTCAACCCCTAGCGCTTTGGCAATGGCCTGGGCTTCTAACTTCCAACCTTCTTCGTAGTAAATATGGCTGTCGTCAATCTGGCCGCCTGGCACGTTGGTAGGGTCGCTAGGCACAAAGCCAAGGGCACTCAACTGGCTGGAGACTCTACCGGCGCGACCACCAGCGCCCGAGCCGTTCAACACCACATAGTGAATTTCGTTGTTGGGCCGGGCCACGGTGCCGGTGTCATCACCGGGTTCGCCGGTTTCATCGCCCGGCTCGGTGGATTCTTGGTCTTGCACATCAGTATCGGTGCCATTGTCGCCGTCGGGTTTGGCGGCCGAGGTGGTGGTTGTGGTGCTCTCGCTGGCGGCACCCGCAAAGAGTCCATCGTCGGATGAGAAACCTAGGCCCAAGAAAATAGCGCCCACAACCACGGCCACTGCGATTAGCGCTACCCCTTTGGCAGCAGCGTTGGTGGGTGGCTTGTCGCCTGGATGTCTTGGTGCGGTCATTTAACCATTATCTCCGTTTATGGCGCCCGGTGGTATCCGCCTAAGGCTAGGGGATATGGCCTAGGGATGAGAAGCATATGTTCCACCTTCTCGCATTCGGACATTTGTCTAGGAACCGGTAACATCAGTGATCGTTATTAATGCCCGGGTAGCTCAGTTGGCCAGAGCAGGCGCCTTGTAAGCGTCAGGTCGTGGGTTCGAATCCCACCTCGGGCTCTAAAATCAACCACAAGGGGGAATACGCTGTCTACCGAACTCACCGTAGATGCACGTTTTAATGGGCCACCATCAATCGGACATGGCGGTTATGTGGCGGGGCTTTTCGCCGATGCTGCTCGGCATCCGCTGCAGGTAACTTTGCGTCTACCAACACCGCTCGATGTGCCGCTATCGCTGGTGGAGCTGGACGAGAACAAAGCCGAGTTACGTGCTGGTGAACACCTAATTGCCAACGCCGAGCCCACTGAGTTCGACCTTGAGGTACCGCCTGTTCCCTCTCTGGCTCAAGCCGCCGCGGCAGCGGAAGCTTCGCCTTCACATCAGGTACATGGCGGATGTTTTGGTTGCGGAAACCGGCCTGAAGGCGAAGGCATGCGAGTCTTTGTGGGGCCAATGGAGTTTGAGGGCCACCAAATTGTGGCTGGCACTTGGAAACCGGTTTCGTGGATGGGCCGCGCAGACGGCACAATTGACCCCCAATACGTTTTGGCAGCACTCGATTGTCCAGGCGCTTTCTCGTTTATCAGCGCCGATATTCGGGCTAGTCTTTTAGGACGGATCCAGTTCAAGCAGCTAGAAGATCTGGCCCTCGACGACGAATACGTGATTATTGGTTGGCAGATTGGCACTGAGGGCCGCAAGATGTTTGCGGGCACCGCGGTTGCCGACCAGAGCGGCCACGTAAAGGCCGTTGCTAAGGCCACTTGGTTCCCAGCACCATCTAAAGCCTAAGTTCGAACCGAGCGGCTCGACGACGGGCGCCGGGCTAGAAACTAGCGCTGAAGCAACCCGCACAATCCCGACGCAATACAACCCAGGCAAAAACGATCAGGGGGAGCAGCCCATCCAAGCTGCTCCCCCTGATGTGTTTATACGTACCGGTTTAATTCACAATCATGGCGGTCACCATGCCGAACATACCTTCGTCACGTTCCACGTGAGTGAGGATGTGGCAGTGATATACCCAAACGCCAGGGTCTTGGGGGTTGGCCAAGATGGAATAACGTTCGCCTGGGGCCACGTTCAGCACGTCGACCCAATAGGGCTGATCTAGTGGGATACCGTCTTTCGAGAACACCAATTGGCGGGTGCCGTGCAGGTGCATGGGGTGAATTTGTAGACCCTCGTTGTAGTAGTGCACCAGGAACCAGTCACCACGGTCGACCACAATCGGATCAGTGGCGGGGAACGACTTCCCGTTGAGCGAGTACCCAATCACACCGGCATCGTTCAGAACCATCGGGATTTCCTGAACCAAATCGATTTCATCGGGGATGGTCACTCCGCTCACGGTCTTGCCCAAGGGCAATCCGCGATCGCCAACGGTGATGACACCAAACATGCCGTTGGGTACCGACACTTGGCTGTGAGCGTGAGCGTGGTACATGGCAATCATGGGTTCTACCAAGGTGAACTCGTAGACAAAGCCTTCACCCGACTTCACCAGCGGCTGGGTGTAAGGTGCCACGCCGTCCATCTCATTGGGCAGGGTAATTCCGTGCCAATGCACATCGGTGCCAAGCGGGGTCTTGTTCTCTAGGTTGAAGCGAACTTTGTCGCCAACCTCAAAGTCGAACCATGGACCCGGAACCTGGCCGTTGTAGGCCCACGCTTCCACAATCTTGCCCGGCTCAACTTCCCAGTCGATTAGTTCGGCTACAAGATCGAACACCAAGGTACCGTCGGCATCAACACTGGTGGGTTCGGCTTTTTGGTTGCCACGACCTTCGGTTTCGGCTGGGAATGCTTCCATAGAGGCCATCATCAAGTCATCAAGACGATCGGCTTCTTCTTTGGTCATGCCGCTGCCGTGGCCAGCGTGGCCGCCACCTCCGCTACCGGACGGAGCAGTGGCCGAGTCACTGATAGTGACGTCAATAATCATGCCAGCCGCTTCATGCCCAGCGATCGAGCAGTAGAACTGGTAGTCACCCGGCGCCAAGCTCGAAATGTCGAGCATGGCAGTTTCACCAGCGTTCAGATCGGGTGTGGTAAGGCTAGTGCCCTTAACAGCAAGGTTGTGGGGTGCAGAGCCGTTATTTGAAACCATCAACATGGCACCGGTTGGAATTTCATTCGATTCCAGCGTGATCTTGAATTCTGAGAGCCCAGCGTTGATGTGAATCATCTCGGCGGAACCACCGCCACCGCTACTGCCACTGGGGCCACCACCATCATTGTTGGCCGCCACAATCACAGCTACCGAAGCAAGCGCGAAGCCCGCCAGGCCTATCAAGATCGCAAATATAGAAAACGCGTTAGCGCGATCAGGTCTATTCGGCACGAACAGCTCCTCCAAAATGGGTCTGGGATGAATTAGGGTTTTAGCCGAAAACTGCGCGCAACCGTTAGGCAGTGGGCAAATCATGGTCTTTAGTCCCGACGCCATTTTCAAACCCACTAAGGTGGGATAACCAAAAGTCGTTCAGGGGGACAGACGTGAGCATCCTAGGACACCGTGTATTACGTAGCGAAGACCCAAAGTTCTTAACCACTGGTGGCCAATACGTTGAAGACATAACTCTGCCTGAAGGCGCAGCTCAGCTGGTGTTTGTGCGCTCCACCATGGCGCATGCACGTATTGTGTCAATCGACACCCAAGACGCCAAAGAGGCCCCAGGAGTGCTGGCGGTAGTGACCGTTGATGATGTTGGTCTTAGCGACCAGCCGCCCGCCATGTCGTTGTTGAATCAGGCAATGCTAGAACCATTACTTGCACGTGATGTGGTGCGCTATGTGGGCGAACCAATTGTGGCGGTGGTGGCTGAAACCCGAGCTCAGGCGGTAGATGCCTCGGAAATGGTTTGGATCGATTTCGAACCCTTACCCGAGGTGATCGACCCCACTACTTCGGCAGATTCGGAAACTTTGCTCTTTCCAGACGCTGGCACCAATGTCACCTTGGAAATGCCCGCCGGAAATCTAAAGGCGTCTTTCGATGACTGTGAAGTGGTACTCACCCAACAGATCATGAACCAGCGGGTAGCGCCCTCTCCAATCGAACCTCGGGTAGCTGCTTCCTATTGGAACGAAGATGGCCGTCTGATTCATTACGCCAGTTCACAAGGCTCGCATCCGGTGCGTGACACGTTAGCCAAAGTTCTCGATCTGGCCCCCGAGGAAATCCGCGTAATCTCGCCCGATGTGGGCGGCGGTTTCGGAGCGAAAGCCAAAACTTACAAGGAAGAAATTTTGGTGCCGTGGCTGAGTCGCCATATTTCTCGTCCGGTGCAGTGGGTTGAGACCCGCTCCGAGAACATGGTCGGCATGGGTCACGGTCGCGCCCAAGTTCAAAACGTCACCATTGGTGGATCTCGTGACGGGACTATCGAGGCTTATCGCCTCGAAGTTTTACAAGACGCTGGGGCGTACCCCTGGTACGGGGCAGTGCTGCCGTTTATGACACGCACCATGCTGACCGGGGTTTATACCTTTACTAACGTGGAATTCTCGTCGCGGTCGGTGGTCACCAACACCACACCGACTACCTCCTATCGAGGCGCCGGCCGACCCGAAGCAGCCGCGGCGCTGGAACGGGCGATCGATCTTTTTGCGGCTGAAATCGATATGGATCCGGCCGAAGTAAGGCGCAAGAACTTCCTCAGTCCCGACCAATTCCCTTACATCACACCAACCGGCACAAATTACGACACCGGCAACTACGAAGAGGCCCTCGACAAGGTTCTGGAAGCCGCTAATTATGCCGAGTTGCGCGCAATGCAACAAAAAAGGCGTGACGACAACGACGTCCGTCAGCTTGGTATTGGGCTTGGCGTTTACGTTGAAATCACCGCTGGTGGAGGCGGAGGCGAATACGGGTCGGTTGAGCTTCTGCCCGATGGAAAAGTGCTTGCTAAAACAGGTTCATCACCCTATGGGCAAGGCCACCACACCACTTGGGCCATGCTAATTGCTGATCGTTTGGGCCTAAATGTGGAAGATGTAACCGTTGTTCACGGCGATACCGACATAATTCCCCGAGGAGGAGTGACCGCCGGTTCCCGCTCGGTGCAGTTAGCAGGTTCTTCCATCCATGAAGCGGCCGGCAATCTCTCCGATTTAGCCCGCGATAAAGCTGCCAATATGTTAGAAGCCGCGGTTGAGGATGTGATTCACAACACCGCCGAACGTAGCTTTCACGTAGCCGGCTCTCCCGCCCAGGCTATTTCGTGGGCCGAAGTAGCCGCCGCCTCAGTAGCCGATGGCAATCCGCTGATCGGGCTATCCGATTTCTCACAAGATGGTGCTACGTTCCCATTCGGGGCGCACCTGGCACTGGTTGAGGTCGATACCGAAACAGGCAAAACAACGCTGCTTCGCCTGGTAGCTTGCGATGATGCGGGCACTATTGTCAATCCACTTTTAGCGGAAGGCCAGATTCATGGTGGCCTTGCCCAAGGTGCCGCGCAAGCCATGTTCGAAGAGATTCGCTACGACGAATACGGCAACCCGCTGACCTCCACTTTTGGTGACTACGGTATTCCTGCGGCCAGCGAGGTGCCCTCCTTCGAACGTATAACTATGGAAACACCAACTCCCCTTAACCCGCTTGGGGCCAAGGGAATTGGTGAGTCTGGCACGGTGGGCTCAACCCCCGCCGTGCACAACGCCATCTGCGATGCCTTGGCACCTCTAGGAGTGCGGCACGTAGATATGCCGTGCACACCTCTAAAGGTGTGGACCGCCATTCAAAACGCCAAAGCGTAACAACTTCTACCACCAACCAATAAGGGGAAATAATGGCCTGGGATTTTTCGACCGAGCCCGAATTTCAAGAGCAGCTCGATTGGGTTGCTAAGTTCTGCGAAGAAGAGTTAGAACCGCTTGAGCTAACTTTTCCTGGCGCAGCACGGTCGCGGGACCCAAAAATGATCGAGCTAGTCGCACCGCTCAAGCAACAAATCAAAGACCGTGGCCTGTGGGCACTATTTCTTGACGAAGACCTCGGTGGGCCCGGGCTTGGACAGCTGAAACTAGCACTACTGAACGAGATTCTGGGCAAATACCCCTCGGCACCAGCCATGTTCGGAACCGCAGCGCCTGACACTGGAAACATGGAGCTAGTGGCCGCGTACGGCACCGAAGAACAAAAAGAAATGTGGCTCTATCCGCTCATGAACCAAGAGCTGCGTTCGGCTTACTCGATGACCGAGCCTCAGGGCGGTTCCGACCCAGAAATGTTTGAAACCACCGCCGTTCGTGACGGTGAAGAATGGGTTATCAACGGAGAAAAATGGTTCACCAGCGCGGGCCAATTTGCCGACCTCATTTTTCTCATGTGCAAGAACGGTATCTTCGTAATCCCCCGCGACACTCCCGGGGTTGAAATCATGCCGAATAGTCCCCTGGCCCACTCTCACATTCGTTACAACGATGTTCGGGTGCCTCTAAACCATTTGTTGGGTCCCGAAGATGGCGGCAGGGTGCTGGCACAGCGGCGTTTGGGCGGAGGCCGAATTCACCACGCCATGCGGGCCATAGCCCAATGCCACCGTGCCTTCGACATGATGTGTGAACGGGCCCTTAGCCGCGCTGCCCACGGCAAAATTGTGGCTGAACATCAAATGGTTCAAGAAGCCATTGCCGACTCTTACGCCGAAATCAAGATGTTGCGCCTGCTGATTTTAGAAACCGCATGGCAAATCGACAACAGTTCAACCCAAGCAACCCGAACCCAAATCGCGGCTACTAAATACACCGCCGCCAAGGTCATGCGGGAAGTAATTTACCGTGCCATGCACATTATGGGTTCGTTGGGTGTTACCAACCTCACCCCGCTACAAAGCATGTGGAACAATGCTCCCCAGATGAGCGTGATGGACGGCGTTGACGAAGTCCATAAGGTCACGGTGGCCCGAAACGTGTTGAAAGAGTATCGACCTCACGACGGTTTGTGGCCCACCGAGTACATTCCAGCTAAGCGTGAACGTGCCCGCGAGAAGTATGCAGACTTGTTGGCAGCCGACCCCGAGCTTGCTGAAATACAGCAACGAATGGAACGCCGGGCCGCTTTCTTTAGCCGCTAGTTAAATACCGACCCATCTACCTGCCATTGTGCGGTGTTGATTGGGAGCAGTCTTCGGGGGTAAGCATTAACACCTGGTTGATGCTTACCCCCGATTGGTTTTTCATTCCACCTCAGGGGCGAGGGTTGCGCTGCCAGCCCTGCCTTGACGCTGGCGCGCCACCTCAAAACAGGCCACCGCTCCGGCGGCCGCCACGTTCAACGAGTTCAAGCGGCCACCCATAGGAATAGCTGCTACCGCGTCGCAACGTTCACGCACCAAGCGCCCTAAACCCGCTCCTTCATCACCAAGGATCAAACAAAGCGGCCCTGCCAAATCGAGATCGCTCAGCGAGGCATCCCCGGTTTCATCGAGACCGACCACCAAAACACCCTGGCGTTGCATGTCGGAAATTGCGCTGGCCAAACCGCCTACCAAAGCCATAGGCACAAACTCCACTGCTCCAGCGGCGGCCTTGGTCACCGTTGGGGTGACGTGCACGGAACGATGTCGGGGTAGAACAACTCCGGTGGCACCAGCACACTCAGCACTTCGTAAAACCGCCCCCAGGTTTCCAGGATCTGTTACACCATCAAGAGCCACCAAGAACGGTGTCGTGGCATCGTCAGGTTGAATCAAATCTTCAAGAGACGACTTCGGGAGTGGGTCAGCTTCAGCAAAAACACCTTGCGGTGACTGGGTGTGAGCCAATGCATCAAACTTGGTGCGGCTAACTTCACGGATTGGAACCTTAAGCTCATCAGCCAGGTCGATTATGTCGTCTAGAACATCGGCCTGTTCCATCCCGGCGCTCATCAGCACCTCATGAACTCGCCGCTTGCCGGAAAGCAACAGTTCACGAACTGCCTGTCGGCCTTCAACCCGTTCACCACCAAGGCTGTCGCGCTTGGCCGCTGAACGTTTCGAACCAGCCTGTTTTTGAGACGGACGTCGCGCCGCCATAGCAGAGCCTCGGGTGTAACTTCCCGCCGAAGACGACGGGACACCTTCACGAGTGCGCCCGGCTGAAGCTCGCCCACCACCAGCTCGACTCGCACCACCTCGGCTCGCGCCGGTGGCACCACCACCGCTACCGCGGCCAGGTCTGCCACCTGATAGATTTACGTTGCGTTTACCCCCACGGGCAGCGCCGCCACTTCGACGATTTGGTTTCGCTCCGGCCATTAGTTCTCACTATCCTTTCGGCAAATTAGCGCTACCGCTATTGCCGCGATTCCTTCACCCCGACCAATTGATCCTAAGCGCTCGGCGGTGCTGGCTTTGACCGAAACCGGCGCACCCACCACGGCGCTCATGCGCTGTTGCATTTCCTCACGATGGGGGGCTACCTTCGGCGCTTCTAAAATCAAGGTGGTATCAATGTTTCCTACCATCCAGCCTGCCGAATCTAACCGCGCCACAACCTCGTCAAGCAACTCCATGCTACTGGCACCAGCATAAGTGGAATCCGTGTCGGGAAATAGGTCGCCGATATCACCAAGACCCGCGGCACCAACCAGAGCATCCATACAGGCATGCACAACAACGTCAGCGTCACTGTGGCCCACTAAGCCCGGAGTATCGGGAAAAGGCACACCACCCAAAATCAGCTTACGGTTCGGGTCATTACTCACGGCGTGGATATCAAACCCTTGCCCAACTCGGATGTTCACACCACAAGCGTGGCATGTTTAAGCTCGTGAGTCCGACCTCCGGTGCGCGAATCTGTAGAATCAGAGCCATGACCGATGTCTCTTTTCTTGCCGCGGTGGAACTCTTTGAACGTTTTACTGATGATGAGCTCAACCAGGTTTGGGAACATGCCACAGTGCGACAGATGAGACGAGGTGACACTCTCTTTGGTGAAGGAGACGCTTCGAACGAGCTTTTCGTGGTCACGCAAGGCCGTATCGCCATGGCCATGCGCTCGATCGACGGTCGAGAATCGATGATGGCGCTCATGGAAGCTGGCGACCTTTTCGGTGAAATGCCGCTCTTCGACGGCAAGGGCCGTTCCACCGAGGCTCGGGCTCTTGAAGCCTCTGAAGTCATCATCATTCCCTACAGCGTGCTCCGCGAAATCTACGATGCTCGGCCGGAACTGTTGTGGAGTGTTACCCAGATGCTTGTGGGTAGGCTCCGCGGCGTTGATGGCGCTTTAGCCGATTCAGTGTTTCTCGACGTGACCGGTCGTACTGCCAAACGGCTGTTAGAACTAGCCGGCGGTGAAGACGAATTTTCGTTACCGATCACTCAAGAAGAACTGGCTGGCATGGTGGGCGCTTCACGAGAGCGGGTCAACAAGGCCATCGCCTCGTTTATTCGTCTCGGCTGGATAGAACAACGGGAACGCCGTTATCGAATTACTGATCGCGAGCAGCTAAGCCGTCGGGCCGTTTAGCTCTATTGGTTGGGGATTGGTTGGAGCCTCGGTTTTGGCCCTACAAGAACCGATCGACAATCGAGACTTCGCCCAGCCGAGTTAAGCCTTCTTTAATGGCCTTAGCCCGCGAGGTGCCCACGCCTTCAACTTGTTCCAAATCGGTAGCAGCGGAACGCATGATTTTCGGCAAGCTGCCGAAATGCTCCACGATATTTTCTACGACAAAACTGGGGATCCGCGGAATCTGGCTTAACAACCGATAACCGCGCGGCGTGATGCTGCGGTCAAAATCTAAGGAACCACCCGGTATCCGCAAGGTGTTGGCAATGGCCTTTAGGTCGAGAAGCTCTTCGTTACTGAACTCGGCCAACTCGTTCATAACATGGTCGATGGTCCATTGGGGCAGCTCGTGCAGATAATCTTGAACCACCCGGCGACCATCTTCATAGACGTGTCCTAGCAGCTCATCTAGTTGCAGTAGGACAAGGCGGCCGTCTTCACCAAGTTCAATGATGGTAATTTCGATTTCTTCAGCGATACGCCGCACCATCTCGGTTCGCTGTAGCACTGCGGCTACATCACGAAGAGTTACCAGATCTTCAACTTCTAATGCCGAGAGTGAGGAAGTAACGGCATCGAGGCGGGAACGATAGCGCTCAAGGGTTTGCAGGGCTTGGTTAGCGCGGTTTAGTAACCGTGCTGTGGGTTCTAAGGGGTGCTTTTCATCGCCTACATAAACCGCAATAACGGCCATGTCTTCAGACACCGAGATGACCGGTACGTTGATGGAACGTGCTACTCGTTCTGCGGTGCGATGTCGGGTTCCAGTTTCTGAGGTTGGCACATTGGGGTCGGGAACCAAATGCACGTTCGCCCGAGCAATTCGTGATGAGTCGGGGGCCACGATAATGGCACCATCCATCTTGGCAAGCTCGGATAAACGCTGGGGGCTAAAAGCAGCATCGAGTAGAAACCCGCCCGAACAAATGTCGAGAACATCGGGATCGTCGCCAACGACGATGAGAGCACCTTTACCGGCTTGGAGGATGCGATCTAGACCTTCTCGGAGGGGTCGCCCAGGGGCCACTGCACGTAGGGCGTCGAGGGTTGCGGGGCTTGGCCGAGCGATCACAATTCTACTTTAGCGGCACTAGCTGCTTGCTCACGCGAACGAGAGGGCTTTAAGCCCATCACACAGCGTTGCGACCCGAATTAGCCGCACTCCGGGCGGCCCGTCGGGGGTTGATTTAGGCACCAGCGCCCGGCTAAAGCCAAGCCGGGCCGCTTCTGCGAGGCGGCGCGAGGTTTGCGACACCTGGCGAATTTCACCGGCCAAGCCTACCTCGCCAATGGCCACCAAATTGGCTGGCAAGGGAGCATCGAGACGAGCGGAGGCCAAAGTAAGTGCTAAGGCCAAATCGGCTGCCGGTTCAGTTAGTTTCACACCACCAACCGCCAGCGCGTACACGTCTTGATCAGAAAAATCGAGTTTGATACGTTGCTGCAACACCGCCAACAAAAACGCCATGCGACCGTGATCAAGGCCTTGAGCGGAACGACGAGGAGACCCACCATGACCTGCGCTCACCAGGGCCTGTATTTCAACCAGTAGCGGGCGATGCCCTTCGATGGTTGGCATGACCACCGAGCCCGAAGCCGTTATGTCACGATCAGCTAGAAACAGGCGGCTTGGATCGGGGACACTGTGAAGACCGGTCTCACCCATTTCGAATAGCCCCAGTTCATCGGTAGAACCAAAGCGATGTTTCACCGCTCGCAGCAGCCGCAGCGCATGATGACGTTCACCTTCGAAAGCCACGACCGTATCAACCACGTGTTCCAACACCCTAGGTCCGGCAATAGAGCCTTCCTTGGTGACATGGCCCACTAGTACCACAGCGGTACCCGTTGTTTTGGCGTGTTGCACTAGCGCCGCGGCACATTCACGCACCTGGGTTAGAGAACCCGGTGAGGATGCCGACTCTTCCGTGGACATGGTTTGGATGGAGTCGATAACCACCACATCGGGATCAAGCGCCAGCATATGTTTTATTACGGTTGCTAGGTTGGTTTCGGCGACGAACCACAATTTGGGAAACAAGGCACCGAGGCGTTTGGCCCGCAAACGAACTTGTTCTGCCGATTCTTCGCCCGAGACATACAGCACAGTGCGATCTTGTTCGGCTAACGAAGCCAAGGCCTGGAGCAACAAGGTAGATTTTCCGATGCCTGGCTCGCCCGCAACCAAGCTCACCGAACCTGGAATTAGGCCTCCGCCCAACACCCGATCAAGCTCGGCAATGCCGGTGGCATAAGGCTGCCAATCCGCCAAATCGATCTCGCTAATTGGCACCGGCGGCATGCCCAAAGTTTCAGCGGCCACCAAACGCCGCTCGGCCAACACCTCTTCTACCAGGGTGTTCCATTCATCGCAGCTACCGCATCGTCCAGCCCACTGAGGCGCCTCAGCACCACAGTTCTGACACACGAATACGGTTCTACTTTTGGCCATAGCTAAACCATAAGGTCAAGCAGTGACACTTTAGGAAACGGGATGCAGATTGCAAGCAGAATCGGTGCGTTATGCCACCTTGGATGGGGTGATCTCCACCGTTTCAAACGGGTCAGCAGCGTCAATAGCCACCACCCATGAATTCGCATTGCGGTACATCACGGTGGCACCCAACAAACTTTGGGCGGGCGCACTTGGTCCACTTAGCGCTATGGCCTCGCCGTCGGAGGTGGCCAAGCGAAGTGTGGAAGTGCCTCGGGCCTCGACGGTAGCGGCGCGGTATGGACGGCCGTGACGTTTTGAAGCCGGTTGACGGGGCGTGCGGAAGAAGGGCAAAGACATGTCGGTCTCCTTGCCACCCGCTCCGCCGAACACTATAGGCCAAGCTTGGAACGAAAGAAAGTAGCTCTAACCAGCAAGTAAACCGCCAAAGCCGCTAATCATGCTGTGTCGAGGCGACGACGGCACGGCACCAGCTGGGTCAAATAGGACGGTGGGGTATCCTTGCCCGAGAGCCAGGTCTAAGAGGCCTTCGTTGGCACTGATAAACAAACAGTCGGTCGGCGCCACCCGAATCTCTTCGGCCAACTGCTGCCACGTGACGTCGGAGTAGGTGCCAAGAGCGGCGTCTTCGGTTGGAATCCACACATCAACGCCAACGCCAGAAGCACTGCTCGCCAGAAGGCCAGCCGCCGGGCCGCTGAGCGCCTCACCAACATAGGCCACCCTAAAACCGGCATGTTGTACCCGCTCAATAAATTCGGTGGTCTCTGCCAACATTTCCGAATCAAAGATCAGGGCCTCTCCACCCAGGATCACCACCTGCAACCCGCTCTTGCGAACCGGTCGCTCAGATGAAGATACCTCAGCCTCGCCATCTGAAACCGAGGTTTTTTCGGTACGCCTAGCTCGAAGGGCTAGCACCACTTTGGCTACCACTAACACCACAAACAGCAAAGCGAACACTACCGCCGCCGCCGCTAGCAGCAACGGCTTGGCGTGCCACACCTGAGCTGTGGTTAGAACGCCTAGGGGTGTCTCAGCGGCCAGGTTTGTGCTCCAGCCAGGGGCATCAGTAGCACGAGCGCCGGGCAAATCAACATGCAGGTTAAGAGTGACGAACGAACCAACCGGAGCTCCAAGCGAGGCTTCAAGAGCTTCTAAATCGGTTCCATACGGAAGCCCACCCAAAGCTTCAGTGACATCACTCTCAGCTAGACCCAACACACCCATCGACCCGTCTAGCACGCCTTCCAAGCGATAACGGCTACGAGCGAAAGACTCGTGCTGGCTAAGCCCCAAACGGGCATAGGGACCGTCTGGCCCACTAACCTCGGCGAGGACATCACCCAGTTCTTTGGCCGAGGCAAACTCTTTTGAGGCATTAAGGGTGACTGAGGAAGATTCGTCTACATTCGGGCCACTCACCAGCCAGCCAGCGTCACTCAAGTCATCGAGACGCAAGTCTTGTTCCGCTTCGAGCGCCTCCCAGGCCTCAGCATCAAAATTGGCCACCACCTGCACTGTGCCGCCACCAGATTCTTCGACTTTGATCGAAACCGTGGTTTCAACACGACAAGCGCTTAACAAGACCGCCAACAGCACAACGAGCAAGAGGCGTTTTAGATGGTTCATACGGTGAGACCCAAAGGTGGTTAGGAGGAGCGGTGCGAGCACCAAATAATTAGCTGGGAAAGAACACGACCAATAATAGGTGGCCCAATATGAATGTGGCCCCACCTCGCGGTAGGGCCACATCGTTGTACTGCAATTTATAAAGCTAAAGCTGAATGTATTTAGTCGGCAGGACCAGCTTCGGCCAGTTCAACTGGCGGCGGAGTAAAGCCTTCAACCGAACGGAACACAATCGACTCTTGAGCGTCGGGGTCATCGGGGTTAGGTCCAACATCCACAATGATGGTTTCACCGGGATGGAACTCTTTCCACAACAACCGTTCTGACATTGGGTCTTCAATCAAGCGTTGGATTGCTCGACGCAACGGACGTGCACCAAGGGTTGGATCGTAACCGACTTGCGCCAAGTGGAACTTGGCGGCCTGGGTAAGTTCGATACCGATACCTTGAGCTTCGAGCTGCACCTGCAAGCGCTTGATCATCAGATCAACGATGTTGGTGACTTCTTCACGAGAGAGTTCGTGGAACACGATCGTCTCGTCGATTCGGTTCAAGAACTCGGGACGGAAATGGCTCTTCAGAGCCTCGTGCACCTGTTCCTTCATCCGCTCGTAGGTAACCGCTTCGGTGTCTCTCGAGAAACCAAGGGTTCCCTTGCGGAGATCTTGAGTACCCAGGTTCGAAGTCATGATCAGCACCGTGTTGCGGAAGTCGACCGCCCTACCTTGTGAATCGGTGAGGCGACCTTCTTCAAGAATCTGCAACAAGATGTTGAAGACATCGGGGTGGGCTTTTTCGATCTCGTCGAAGAGCACCACAGAGAACGGCTTACGCCGAACCGCTTCGGTTAGCTGGCCACCCTCGTCGTAGCCCACATACCCCGGAGGTGAACCTACCAGGCGGCTGACGGTGTGCTTCTCCATGTATTCCGACATGTCGAGGCTGATGAGGGCTTGTTCATCACCAAAGAGATATTCGGTGAGCGTTTTAGCCAACTCGGTTTTACCAACACCCGAAGGACCCAAGAAGATGAACGAACCCGAAGGCCGTTTAGGATCTTTCAAGCCAGCACGGGTTCGGCGAATAGCCTGTGACACTGCTTTAATCGCGTCATCTTGGCCGATGACTCGTTTGTGCAGCTCGTCTTCCATCCGCAGAAGCTTGGCGGTTTCTTCTTCGGTGAGCTTGTAAACAGGAATACCGGTCCAAAGCGAAAGCACTTCGGCTACGGCTTCTTCGTCTACCTCGTCGAACATGTCTACGCCAGAAGCTTTGATCTCAGCTTCTTTGGTTTCTTTTTGGGCTAGCAAAGCCTTTTCTTCGTCGCGTAGACGACCAGCGGTTTCGAAATCTTGCGATTCGACCGCTTCTTTCTTCTTGCGAACGACGTCGGCCAAAGCGTTCTCAACGTCTTTAAAGTCGTCGGGGATGCCCATTCGGCGAATGCGCAAACGAGAACCGGCCTCATCGATCAAGTCGATGGCCTTGTCGGGCAGGTGACGATCGGAGATGTAACGATCGGCCAGGTTGGCGGCTGCCACCAGGGCTTCATCGGTGATGGTCACCTTATGGTGCTCTTCATAAGCGCCACGTAGGCCCTTAAGAATTTCGATGGTGTGAGCCACTTCTGGCTCGTCTACCTTCACCGGCTGGAAACGCCGTTCTAGCGCCGCGTCTTTCTCGACGTACTTACGGTATTCCTCGAGTGTGGTAGCACCGATGGTTTGCAGTTCACCACGAGCCAACATGGGCTTTAGGATGCTAGCGGCATCGATCGCGCCTTCAGCGGCACCCGCACCTACCAAGGTGTGGATTTCATCGATAAACAAGATGATGTCACCGCGGGTTTTGATTTCTTTCAAAACCTTCTTCAAACGCTCTTCAAAATCGCCTCGATACCGAGAACCCGCCACCAACGCACCCAGATCTAGGGTGTAAAGCTGCTTATTGTGGAGTGTTTCTGGAACATCGTCGCGGGCGATTGCTTGGGCTAGGCCTTCAACGATCGCAGTTTTACCAACACCAGGCTCACCGATTAGAACCGGATTGTTCTTGGTACGGCGCGACAGTACCTGCATAACCCGTTCGGTTTCGCGCGACCGGCCAATGACAGGGTCGAGCTTTTTGTCTCGTGCCATTTGGGTGAGGTTGCGACCGAATTGGTCGAGCACAAGAGAACCAGATGCCCCTGACTCTGAGGAGGCCCCAGTAGTTGCACCTGCTTTTTCGCCGCTCGGCTGACCACCTGGACCGCTATAACCGGAAAGCAGCTGGATGACTTGCTGGCGAACCCGTGACAAATCGGCACCCAACTTCACCAGAACCTGTGCCGCTACGCCCTCGCCCTCACGGATGAGGCCCAGCAAAATATGCTCAGTGCCAATGTAGTTGTGGCCAAGTTGCAGGGCTTCACGCAGCGAAAGCTCGAGCACCTTCTTGGCGCGGGGAGTAAACGGGATGTGGCCAGACGGTGAGGCACCGCCCTGACCGATAATTTCTTCAACTTGACTACGAACGGCTTCTAAACTGATACCTAAAGACTCGAGAGCCTTAGCTGCGGCCCCTTCACCTTCATGGATCAGCCCCAGAAGAATGTGTTCGGTCCCGATGTAATTATGGTTTAACAGGCGCGCTTCTTCTTGCGCCAGCACCACAACTCGACGAGCCCGATCGGTAAATCTTTCAAACAAAGGAACACTCCCTCCCACAAGTGGGGAATTAGTTCTCTTAGTGTATCGCTAGGCGCTGCGTTCGCACGCGTTTGGAGGTAGCTCTTAGCTCGGGTGCAATTATTGCTAGGCGAAGGCTAAGGTATCGCGCCCAATAAAGTGTTAGCCTCAGCCAGCGTGTCCGCCGTGCCGTTGCATGACCAAGAATTATTAGCCGCCGACCGTGTTCGGGTAGAGGAAGCTCTGCTGCGTGCTGTACGCACCGACGACGCTTTCTTGACCGAAATGGCCAGCCATCTCATTACCGCCGGGGGCAAACGTGTACGCCCTCTTTTTTCGGTAGCGTGTGCCGCTGTTACATCCGAGTTGGGCGATGCCACCCACGAAGCCGTAATGGGCGGTGTCTCGGTGGAGCTAGTTCATATCGGTTCGCTCTATCACGACGACGTGATGGATGAGGCTGTTATCCGCAGAACGGTACCCAGCGTTAATGCTAAATGGGGCAACCTAAAGGCCATTTTGGCTGGCGATTTTCTGTTGGCTAGGGCCTCTGAGATTGCCGCCTCGCTTGGGGTGGAAGTGGCCGGACTGCTAGCGGCCACCATTGCCCGGCTGTGCGAAGGTCAGGTGCGCGAGCTGCAGGCGATGTTCAGCCCCGATCGCACCGAAGCCGAGTACCGCGAATCAATTGCCGGGAAGACAGCCTCTTTGTTCTCAGCTGCCTGCCGTATTGGCGGCTTGGTAGCCAACCTAGAACGTGACCAAATCGAGGCGGTTACCGCGTTCGGGTTGCATTACGGAATGGCATTCCAAATTGTGGACGACATTTTGGATCTCACCGCCACCGAAGAAATTCTTGGTAAGCCCGCTGGCAACGACCTCGTAGAAGGCGTTTACACTTTGCCGGTCATCCATGCGCTGGCTAAGCCGAACCAAGAAAAACTGCGTGACATTTTAGGTGAACCGTTAAACGAAGCCGAGATCGACTCGGTGCGTCTATTGGTTCGTGAAGCTGGCGGCGTGGAATCAGCTTTTGCCGCCGCCCGAGCAGAAGTCGATGCCGCTGCCAAAGCTTTGGAGCCCTTTGCTGGTTCGGGTTCAGCCATTGCCCTAATTTCAGCGGCCGAACACTTATTAGAGTCGGTCAGCACGATCGCCAAGATTGATCGTTAGCAAGGCTCTGAAATACACCGCTACCTGGCGAACCACAGTTAAATACGGCTTGGCCCAGCGTATGAAAGGCGTATGAAACCAGCCTTGAGGTCTGGCTGTGCGCGCTGGTAACAACCGTTAGGTGGCTAGTCGGTTTACACCAGCTGAGTTTCTAGGTTTGTTCGGGCCTCAGAGTAGGAAACAGCACCACATCACGAATTGAGGGTGCGTTGGCCAACAGCATAACCAACCGGTCAATACCAATACCCAAACCACCCGTTGGAGGTAAGCCATATTCCAACGCTCTCAGATAGTCTTCATCGACCACCATGGCTTCCTCATCGCCAGCCTCTTTGGCCTCGGCCTGGGCCTCCATCCGCTGACGCTGATCGACTGGGTCAGTCAGTTCGGAAAACGCGTTTGCCAATTCGCGGCCGGCCACTACGGCTTCAAACCGTTCGGTATAACCCGGGCGATCTCGGTGCGTTCGAGCCAAGGGCGAGACCTCTTGGGGATAGTCAGTGACAAACACTGGATTCCAAACGTTGGGCTCTACGGTCTTTTCGTAGATTTCCTGGATTAGCTTCCCTGGACCATCGATTTTGTTCCATGGAATCTGGTATCGATCACAGACGCCTTGGAGTTCACTGAGCGGAGTTTGTATCGACACTTCAAGATCAGTGGCTTCGGCAATTAGTTCTTCCATAGTGGCTCGTCGCCAAGGCACCGACAGGTCGAGTTCACGCTCTCCATAGGAAATGGTGGTGCTGCCTCGAAGCTCGGTCGCCAAGTAAGCCACTAGCTCTTCGGTAAGAGCCATCATGTCGTTGTAATCGGCATAAGCCTGGTACAGCTCGAGCATGGTGAACTCGGGGTTGTGCCGGGTGGAGATACCTTCGTTACGAAAAACTCGACCAATCTCAAAAACCCGATCGAAACCGGCCACCACCAGGCGCTTCAAATACAGCTCGGGAGCAATGCGCAGATACAAATCTAGATCAAGCGCGTTGTGATGGGTGGTAAAGGGTGTGGCCGTAGCACCACCGGGAATGGGATGCAGCACCGGAGTTTCGACTTCTAAGAAACCACGATCTTCCAGAAACCGTCGGACTAACGAAACTGCTTTGGAACGCGTTAGGAACGTTTGGCGGGCTTCTTCAGTCACCCAAAGGTCTACGTAACGCTGGCGGTATCGGGTATCAACGTTTGTGATCCCGTGCCACTTATCGGGGAACGACCGATGCGCTTCCGCCAATCGCACCCATGAGGAAACTTTGACAGAAAGTTCCCCGCGGCGGGTGGTCATTACCTCACCGGTAATACCTAACCAATCACCTAAAGCCAGTCGGGTGAAAGCGTCAAAGTTTGGTGTGGCCGCCTGGGGGGCGAAGAGCTGGATCCGACCGGATTGATCGGCCAAGGTGCCAAAGGCCAACTTGCCTTGCACTCGTCGTAACATCAATCGACCCGCAATCGAGACCTGATGACCGGTTTCGCTTCCGGCTTCCAGGTTTGCGAAACGGCTAACCACCGCTTCAATCGAGGTCGATACTTCGAAGGTGTAAGGCTGTTGCAGTTCAGGAATATTCACATTTCGGTCCGCAGCAGGTTCAACGGTTTCTTCAGTCATTTAACGTGTGTTCTTGGCATGAACCAGGCGCAATCCGTGCAGCGTTATCCAAGGTTCGTTCAGTTCAATAGTGGCAGAGTATGGCGAGATCAGCGGACCTAAACCGCCGGTTGCGACGACCTTACATTTTCCAATTTCATCTTCGATGCGATTTACCAAGCCATCCACCATGCCCGCAAAGCCATATATGGCACCCGATTGCAGGGCTTCGGTAGTGGTTTTACCGATAACGCTTCGAGGCTCTACTAGCTCCACCGCCCGTAACGCCGCAGTGCGAGCAAAGAGAGCATCAAGTGAAATGTTAACGCCGGGGGCGATTACGCCACCTAGATATTCACCGTTAACCGAAATCACATCGCAGGTGGTGGCGGTTCCGAAATCGACAACGATTGTCGGCCCGCCGTACAGGTGCCAAGCGGCGATGGCATTGGCGATGCGGTCACCGCCCACTTCACGGGGATTGTCAGTAAGTACTGGTATTCCAGTTCGAACTCCGGGCTCCATCACCACCGGGGCAATAGTGAAATGACGTGCCGCCATCTCACGCAGTGAAGCGGTTACCCGAGGCACGCCCGAGGAAATGGCAATACCGCGAATCTCGTCGATCAAGTGGCGACGATGTAGTCCTAAAAACCCGCCAATCACCACCGCTAACTCATCAGAGGTGCGGTTCCGATCGGTAGTAATTCGCCAATTGTTCAACAAACCTTCACCAGCGGTGGTGGCATCTTCGGGCACCACCGAAGCGTCGTAAAGGCCAATCACGGTGTTCGAGTTGCCAACATCGACGGTCAGTAACATCAATCAACCTCGCTGTTGAGCGGCACAATATCTAATCCAATGTCGAGTACTGGCGCAGAGTGGGTTATGGCACCTACAGAAATGCAGTCTGCCCCTACTTCGCTGTAAGCACCAATGGTGTCTAGGTTCACCATGCCGCTAATTTCGATCAGACAATGGGGGTTAATTTGGCGGACAGCCTGCACTACTTGACGGGCTTCTTCCGCTTCGAAGTTGTCTAGCAACACAGCACTGGCACCAGCCGTGGTTGCTTCGATGGCTTGTTCCAGCCGATCGCACTCCACTTGCACAGTCTTGCCTGGCCACGCTGCTTTCGCCCGCCGAACGCCTTCAGTTATGCCAACGCCTACCAGGTGGTTGTCTTTAAGCATTACCCATTCTGAAAGATTGCCCCGATGGTTGACGCAACCACCGGCCCGCACAGCCGCTTTTTCAAGCGTTCGCAGACCAGGCGTTGTCTTGCGGGTATCCCAAACGGCTGTAGCCGGGTTGGCGGCTGCCCGGTAGCGGCCAGCCATCGTGGCTACGCCCGAAAGGTGTCCTAGAAAGTTGAGGGCGGTTCGTTCGGCGCTCAGCATTGATGACAGCGGTCCGCGAACTTCTCCCAGATTTGATCCTGGTTCAACCAAGCTCCCGTCGGGGGTATGCCAGACCAAGCTAAGGTTCGCGTCGACCTGACGGAAGGTCTCGGCCACGCATGACGCTCCGGCGATGTAGCCGTGTTGACGAGAAACAAAATACCCTGTGGCTTCAATCGTCGGGTCAAGCAGCATCGAAGTCACATCACCAATCGGGGTGAGATCTTCAGCTAAGGCTTGACGCACACGGTCACGCACTTCACCAATCGGAGGCTCAAACATAGGGTTCATTGGGTATCCAGCCTGCCTTGTGCAACCGGAGCGGGCCGAATTGAGCGCTGCAATATGCCAACATCACCAATAACTAAACGCTCTTGCCACTGTGTTGAGACGCTTGGAAAGTCGGTTCGTAGATGGCAGCCCCGAGATTCGCGACGAGCGGCTGCCGCTACGGCCAAAGCACTACCAGCCTCAAACAAGTTCAATAGCTCGATGTGGTGGGGAGTGAGTCTAGCTTCTCTAGGAAATTGTCCTGCTAGCTGGTTCACCCCAGAAATCACCTCAGCCAACGAAGCTGTATTGCGGGCCACCCCCGCTCCTTTGGTCATAAGGTTAGAGAATCGATGTCGAATCGAGGCCAACTCGTCTTGCTGCTCCGACGAGAGGTCGCCAACGCTCATGACATTGTTATGAACGACATCGACATCTTCTTGGCCGATGGGCGCCGCGGTGACCACAGGCTTCGCCAATGCGCTACGGGTGGCTACCACCCGAGTTGGGAATAGCTCTTCAGCTACGCCTAGCCATCGTGCCGCGACCCCAACGGTTGCGGTTGGGTCACCAAGTGGTGCCTTCGAACTGTCGTGTCGCACGGCTGCTGCCAATGAACGCATAGCGCCGGTGGCTTCAGGACCATCTTCACCACGGGCAATCGCTTCCACCGCCCGATGGCCAAAGACCATACCTTCCAACAGCGAATTGGAAGCCAAGCGGTTGGCGCCATGTACCCCGCTGGCAGCTGTTTCACCAGCCGCCCAAAGCCCACGAAGTGTGGTGGCACCATTTAGGTCAGTCACAATTCCACCGCAATGGTAATGAGCGGCCGGCGCGATAGGCAGTAGGTCTTTGGTGGGGTCAAGACCCACGTCGGCTAACGAGCGGTAGATGGATGGGAAGCGCGCCTCGAAGTTTTCTAGATGGCGGGCATCCAACAGGCAGTGGTCGACGCCTAAAGCCAACATTCGCTCGAGCATGGCGCGCGACACCTGGTCGCGCGGCAAAAGTTCATCTACAAAGCGCTCACCGTTGGTGTCTTTGATTAATGCGCCGTGCCCTCGCAAGGCTTCCGATAACAGCGGCCTTGGCATCGACGGATGATGCAGTGCGCTGGGGTGGAACTGCATAAATTCAACATCGGCCACCGCAACCCCTGCCCGCAACGCCATTGCGATGCCATCACCGGTGGCTTCAGCCGGGTTGGTGGTAACGGCAAAGAGCTGACCTGATCCGCCGGTAGCAATAAGTACATGACGTGCTCGTATCGCCATCACATCGGCGTTCGCTGGAGCGGTATGGCCGGGTTCCAGCGCGTTAGCACTAGCGGTAAGGGCACGCACGCCCACGCAGCGGTCGTCTTCAACAATCAGATCGACCACGAAGGTGTGCTCGTGAATCCGGGTGGCGGTGGCTCGCACGGCTTCCGCCAATGAGCGCTCAACTTCAGCACCGGTGGCGGCCCCGCCAGCATGGAAAATACGGGCCAGGGAATGGCCACCTTCACGTGCCAGCAAATATTCGCCATCTTCACCACGATCGAATATCGCACCGGCATTAATCAGCTCGGCGACGCGCCGTGGGCCATCTTCAACCAACACTCGTACCGCTTCCACGTCACACAATCCCGCTCCGGCGGCCAAAGTGTCGGCCAGGTGCAAATCGGTGGAATCAGCTTCGGTCGACATGACCGCAGCCACCCCGCCCTGAGCCCAACGGGTGTTGCTCTGGGTGATCTCGCCTTTGGTCAGCACCCCAACTGAAAGGTTGTGCACTTGTGCGGCGGCTAAGGCCGCGCTGAGACCCGCTACGCCACTACCAATGATCAACAAATCGAGCTCAGGTTTTGGTGAACTCACCTAGTTACCACCGCTGCTAAAACTGCTGGGTGGCGATCCATCGGTCTTTAGGGAATCAGCGGTGTAGAGATGAGGTTCTGATAGTGGAACCGCGGCCGAAATATTGTCTAGCAAACGAGGTTTACCCACCTGCGCGGCGATCAACAATCGAACGTTTTGGCCGCCATATGGGCTTAAGTCATGCACGGCTTCCAAGGTGTCGGGATCGGCCACCTGGGCATAGTCCAAGCTTGCTACGGGCTCCTTGGCCACCACGTCGGACATTAGCTGGCGGATAGCGTTGCCGTTGCGTTCACCAGACGCAATGGCTTTGGCACCCGTGTCGAGGGCCCGCTTAAGAACCGTTGCACTCTGTCGCTCAATCTCACTGAGATAGGCATTTCGACTGGAAAGTGCCAAACCGTCGGGTTCACGAATCGTTTCACAGCCGACAACTTCCACTGGAAACGAGAGGTCACTAACCATCCGCTTGACTACCGCTAGCTGCTGGAAATCCTTCTCGCCGAAATAAGCCCTAGTGGCACCAACAATGTTCAGAATCTTGGCGACCACCGTGGCCACGCCAGAAAAATGGGTCGGTCTGGTCGCGCCTTCCATTTCTTCTGACACCCCCGAAACGCTAACCGTGGTGACCACCGCTTGGGGATACATTTCGGTGACCTCAGGTACAAACAGGAAATCAACCCCGGCCCCAACTGCGAGCTGGCGGTCACGCTCAAGGTCTCTTGGATAACTGCTAAGATCTTCGCTGGGACCAAATTGCAGCGGGTTGACAAAAATGGTGGCCACCACCACATCACATTCCGAACGTGCTCGTGCCATTAACGAGATGTGTCCCTCATGCAAATAGCCCATGGTTGGCACCAAGCCAATGGTGGCACCACTGGCCCGCCTGGAATCGAGAACTTTGCGCAAGGCCGCAATCTGGGTGATTTCTTCCATCATCAGGCCTCAAGACCGGGTGTTGCGTGTCCAGCCAGCTTTTGGGCGGCTTCCGATAAAGCTAGATACAAGGGCCGTTCAGCTTCTGGCATGGCTGCTAGATGGCGGGCAATAGTTGCCATATCACCCCGGGCCGCGGGACCGGTTAAGGCAGCTTTCGGACCAATTTGTTCCACGTTGTCTACGCTCATTCGCACCAATTCAAGATAGGCCTCAAGGGGCACTCCAGCCTGTTCTCCCAGCCGTTCAACCTGGGCCAATAGCGCCACCAGGTGGTTTGAAGCAACCGCTGCGGCGGCGTGATACACCGCACGGTTTTCATCAGCCACCGGAATAGGTTGGCCATGCAACGTTTGCACCACCTCTTCTATCAGGCGAGTTGCTCCGGGGGTGTTGGCAGCTATTGAGTACCAAGCACCCAAAAGACGTTGGGCACCGACCTCGGCGTTGGGAATAGTGACTAGAGGATGCAAGACAGCTTTGTGGGCATGAGCACCTAAAACGTCAAGACCTAAAGATCCGGCCAGATGTGCCACTACCGTTCCCGGAGCAGGCAAAATAGCGTTAGCGACATTGGCGATAGCGTCATCGGGGGTAGCGATTACTAACAGGTCAGGGCCAATCGCCATATGGGTCAGCTCGTCGTCACGGCCCACAAAATCTTCAAGCTCCCAGCCTGCTGCCACCAGTGCAATTGCTAGCGCTCGACCCGCACGTCCCGGACCGATGATGCGCACGTTTGGCACGTTAACCTCCACTTTGGCCTTGGCAATGCCACATATGTTGAGGTTAATCGCGCCGTATCTCAACCGACCCAATAACGAGGAAGGATAGAGCTAAAACGGTAGTTAGTTAAGGCTGTGAATTGTGATGCCAAAGCAACATGGCCGCCAATGAACGCCACGGGCGCCAAGCTTCGGAACGCGCTTCGAGCTGGCGCGTGTTTGGCACATTCGACACGCCGTCATCCCCGGTAGTGGCCAAGGCCTTTCGTAAGCCGAGATCAGCAGCCGGGAAAGCATCGTGATGACCAAGGCGCATGGCAATGTAGTGCGCTGTCCACGGGCCCAAACCCTTGATGGCACAAATTGAGCTGATTAGCTCATCAAGCGGCACCGCTTTGTCGAGCACAACTTGGCCTTCCGCCACGGCGTTGGCAAAGCCTCGGATGGCGTTGACGCGTGCCTGGGGCATACCGATGGCATCTAAGTTCGCTTCGGCAACGGTGGCTGGCGTGGGAAACAGATATTGCGGACAGTCGGCCCCCAGCGTGTCGACGCAATCGCCGACTCTGTCCATCCGAGTACCAAGTCGTTCTACAAAACGCGCTGCAATGGTGCTGGCCCCCGCCACACTGACTTGTTGACCCATAATCGTGCGGACTCCGGTCTCGAAGGGATCCCAGGTTCCGGCCACCCTCAAACCTGAATGCACAGCTACGATCGGTGCCAAAAATTGATCGCTACCGAGCAGCTGATGGGCCTCTACTATCGGTTGGTCTAAGCCAAAGATGGCCCGAACCCGCGCCTCAATAGCTTCGCTCGGTTGGCTTTGGTTGAAACTACTGCTCCACTCCAGGCGACCATCAGACAACGCTTGAATCTCAATGATGCCCATTTGGCCATCAACTCGAACGCTGCGCCGGTAGGTACTGTTCTCCAAGTCGACCTGTTCAACTCCACCGATGGCGCGTCGGGAAAAATATTTGAACATGGTGACCATGTTCAAGGGTCCTTCATAGGGCAATGGCTGGGGCTGCCCTATGTGGGGTTCGCGACCAGAATTACCCTTGGCTTGGCTATTGCGAGTTACCGGGTTCTGGTTCTGGTTCTGGTTCTGGTGAGGCATGGTTGAACAAGTCTCCGTGTGGCACCACCTCGTCGTCAGGATCAACATCCCAAGCAAGATCTGCCAAGTCTGGGGCTAACTCTAAGAGCGGCACCTGAACAAACCTCCGCAGCAACATACGCGGATGCGGTACCACTAAATCGATCTCGTTTACCTCAACCCCATCAATCCAAAGCACATCCACGTCTAAGGTGCGAGGACCAAAGCGCTCCTTGCGCACCCGCTGCGCCGCTTCTTCTAGCAAGCCACACAGGCCAAGGAGTTCACGAGGCGACCAGTTCGTCTCTAACTGAACCACCAAATTGAGATAGGCCCCTTGGTTTTCAGGGCCACCAACCGGTTCTGTTTCATAAACCCTCGATACCGCCGTCAGCTCGTCGATGGATTGAACAGCCTGGCGTAGATAAGCCTGACGATCACCTAAGTTGGAACCTAGACCCAAAAATGCTCGCACCAATCCCCCAACATTTGTTGTTGTCTCAGCTAAAGAAGCTGCTTAACCAGCATTTTTCGAGGCTAGCTGGCGTGTGGGTATAACTAACTTCGTGTTCGTGTAATGCGCACCGATGAAGTCTCGAGAGCAAAGGGCACCGGGGGACGAAGCTTCTTCACCGTCACCGTGACCGTGCTAACCCTTTGGTCTTCAAGGACCCTCTCGGTAATTACTTCAGCCATTCGTTCAATCAGCACAAAACGGTGGCGGGTAATGATTCCCACTACGGCTTCACCCAAAGTGCCGTAGTCGATGGTGTCTTCCAAACGATCACTGGCACCGGCGGCCCGTAGATCGGCTTCGACCACCAAATCGACCTCGAATGGTTGAGGACGCTCTTGCTCTTCTGGCAAGGCCCCACAAAAACCCACAGCCCGAAGGCCACTAAGTATTATTTGGTCGGAAGCGCTCACGAATGGTTAGCGCAGCTACTGAGGCTGCGGTGCCGGGATTTCGAGGCCATCGGCGGAAGACACAATTTCTCGCCCATAGGGGCCAAGTTTGCGCGACACCAGTTGCTCGACTGCCGTGATGGTCGAAGGGCCATCGGGTAGCAGCCCGCACCACAGCAAATATCCGGCCACGATGCCACAAACCTTGTCACCCAGGTCTTCTGAGTGCACCAAAACTTTGCCAGCACCGGAAAGAAAATTGTGAAGCTGCGGGTACAGCGCCCTCATGATTTTGGCCGGATCATCGGTGTTGTGCATGGGGCAGTGCGCCCAGTGCAAGCCCAGCTCTTCGTAGTTGTGCAGGTTATGTGACCCAGGTATGAGCGACACTACCTTGGTGAAGCCCTGCTCACGTAGCCAAATAATTTCTTCCTGGCGACGTACCTTGCGGTGGTCAGTTCCGTAACCACCAGGGCGTTCCGCCACCGCCAACTTGTTTTTGATGATCCACGAAAAATGACGCGGGGCGATTCCTTGTGCCCACTTGCCTTTAGCAGCCATAACTCAAACCTACTCCGTCACTCTCAGGTTTTTCTCTTCGAGTTAGTGCTCGTTGATAGACCCTGCAACTACTGACACCGCCTCAACGCTAGCGCTTACATCGTGCACTCGTACCATTGAAGCTCCAGATGCCAGAGCCCAGGTTACGGTGGCGATCGAGCCTTCTAGCCTTTCAGCAACGTTCACCAAATCAACCGGTAAATCATCATTACCGACCGAAGAAACCCTATCGTCTAAATTGCCAGACACACCCGCAGTTTTGGTGCTTTCAGGGCGAGCGGCGCGGGCTCTGGCCGCACCGGCCGCGTCTGATTCCGCTAACAGCTGACCCAAGAAGCGTTTTCGGCTGGTACCAACCAGAACTGGCCAGCCAAGGCTGCATAAGGCATCAAGGTTGGCCAATAGCTTCACGTTTTGTAAACCGGTCTTGGCAAAACCGATACCTGGGTCCACCCAAATTTCCTCAACGCCTAAACGCTCAGCTTCTTCAGCTTTCAACCGCAAAAATTCACAGACTTCACCAACCACGTCTTCGTAATCGACCAGGCTCTGCATGGTGGCTGGTGTGCCACGGCTGTGCATGGCTACCCAGCCGACCCCCAGTCGGGCGGCTACGGGCGCCAGCGATGCTGAAACGTCGTTAATCAAGGTGGCGCCGGCGGCCACGGCCGCTTCGGCAACCGTTGGTTTAACGGTGTCAATAGAAACCCGGATATGAGGTGCCAACGCCGCCACCACCGGGATAGCTCGGGCCAGTTCGGTGGCCTCATCAATTGGAGAAGCCCCCGGACGGGTAGATTCAGCACCCACGTCGATAATTTGAGCACCTTCATCGATCAGATCGCGCCCATGCGCGATCGCCGCGTTCACATCTAGAAACTGGCCACCGTCCGAGAACGAATCGGGGGTCACATTCACAACGCCCATAACCAGTGGTGGCTGCGGGGCAGGCTTAAAGGCCACCGGGTTGGTTCGGCCATTAAAGCCGGGGTTAAGCGGGTTGGGGCTGCTCATGATTTGGGGTTCGTAACCCCAAAAATATCCAGAAGCTCTTCCGGTTTCGCCACAATGTGATGAGCACCGGCACCGCTTAGCTCGGCTTCGTCACCAAAACCCCATTCCACACCAACGCCAGTCAAACTATGGGCGTGGGCGGCCTTCATATCGTGGTAGCGGTCGCCAATCATGGCCGAGCCGTGGCGGCTAAACGGTTCTACCTGCTGCACCGCTCGCGCCAAGGTTTCAACCTTGCCTTCTTCATCGTCTTGCAACGGACCAAACACCGCTTCGAAAAACACGTTGTAACCCAGTGCTTCTAAAATGGGTGGCACTAAAGCTTGGGTTTTTGAGGTACAGATTACTAAGCGCTCCACCTCCGCTAAGGCCTCAAGCGTTTCGCGCATTCCCGGGTAAGAAATGGCTTGCTCCACTGAAATAACGCTGTAGAAAGACCGATACTGCTCGATCATCTCCTCGATGGTTTCTTGGTCACGTCCGTATTCACGCGCTAGAGCGGTAAAACTGACCCGAATCGGGGGCCCGATATACCGCGGCAGCTCAGCGTCGGTGACCTCGGGTAAACCAAGGGGCACAAAGGTGGCGTTCAGCGACTCGCGGATAGGCAGCGTTGAATCGACCAGACAACCGTCAAGATCGAAGAAAAGTATGCGTGTCATAGGTTTTTCCGCTTCGATCACCTAGTAAACACCTATGAGATTGCGCCGGTAGCTTCGCCCTGGTCAGGGCCCAAATAGGTTGCAATGTAGGGAAGGTTTCGGAAACGCTCGTCAACATCAAGGCCGTAGCCGATTACGAACTCATCAGAAACCTTAAAACCGACGAAACGTAGGTCGAGAGCTTGAATATCGGCGGTTTCTCGCACCAACAGCGAACAGACTTCCAAGCTGGCGGGGTTACGCGCCATTAGGTTCTTGCGAAGGTAGCCAAGTGTCAACCCGCTGTCGATAATGTCTTCCACCAAAATCACATGACGACCAGTGAGGTCTTGGTCGAGATCTTTAACGATGCGGACCACGCCACTGGAACGCGTGGAACTGCCGTAGGAAGACACCGCCATGAAGTCGAAGTCGACCGGTAGTTTAATGGCTCGGGCCAAGTCGCCCATGAACACAAAAGCGCCCTTTAGGACTCCAACTAGCAATGGTGCCTCGTTGGGGTAAGCAGCCGTAATTTCTGCCCCCAGTTCAGAGATTCGCGCGGCTAAACGTTCGGCGGAGACAAGAGTTTCGCCAATTTCTGGCCCAAAGTCAGCTGACACGGTAGCCCACCCTAGCCTTTAGCCTTGGGGCCCGACTAGGTGAAGACGTTGACGATGCCGAACCACTCGCCATCCCCCCACTATTTCGGTGCCCTTCACCTCGCCGTTCGCCACCGACAAAATGCGTTCGACCGTTGCCTGGGAAGGCGGGTGAGCCAAATGAGCGGTGGCAATGACCCAACGCCTAACAGCGATTCGAGCCAAAGCTTTCGGCGCTGCCGATAGGGCTTTAGCATCGGTTGGGTCAATCTCACTGGCGGCTTGGGCCAGATATTCACTCACCTCACGCAAAAGCGCGCTTTGGCGAGCCATGATCGGTACCACGTCACGTTCGGCGATGTCATTTAGCAACGGCAAAACCTCGTGTCGAACTCGATTCCGCCGAAATAGCCCGGTGGCGTTAGTAGGGTCATTTACCACCTCAATACCGAGAGTTTCACATAGCTGTTCGGTCTGGTAGCGGCGCAAAGCCAAGATTGGCCGACGCTCAGGCGCAATTCCGGCCAATCCATCAACGCCAGCACCACGCATCAGGTTCAACAGCATTGTTTCGGCTTGGTCATCAGCGGTATGGCCCGTCAGTACATCTTCGGGAAGCACCGCGTAGCGTGCCATGCGAGCCCGGGCTTCCAAGTTTGGGCCCTCAGGAACATCTACTCGTAACGCACTAAATTGCGCGCCGAAGCGTTCAGCCACCGTAGCCACCATCTGGGCTTCTAAGTGCGAACCCTTCCGCAAAGCGTGGTCAACATGGTAGGCGTGAGCACTACAGCCTGCCGCCACGGCCAGCACCAACAGTGTCATCGAGTCGGCACCGCCCGAGACCGCCAGGTTCACTTCCGTTCCGGTAGGCGGGAAGGTGCAGTTTGGTAATAGCTGCTGAACTAAACCGAGATGCTCTGGGGCAATAACCCGCTGGGGGAAACCCGGTCGATCCATAGATGGGGCTCGCGTATTTCGCCGATGGTGGGTAGGTTGGCTGAAGTTTGCCAAACCCGATTGAACAGATTGTGGCCGCCACTCGCTTCGACTGCTTCGATGAACGCTTCGCCTTGTTGATACTGATTCATCTTGGCTTCAAGGCCAATTAACCGCTGCATCCAAGCTCCGGCACCACCTCGTGATCGACGGGCGTGCAACACGGCGCCAAAGCGCCCGGCGCTTGGTATTAGCGAGGTGCCTGCTCGGTCCATTGTCACGTCGCCATGGCCTTCTAACAGGCTCATCAGCCCAGCAATTTCATCTAGAACATTACGTTGCTGCTTGCTAGCGATCAGGTGAGGTAGACCACCTTCTGCCAACGGGTTCTTCCGGTTCTGTAGGTCGTCGACCACGCGCTTTAGAGCTTCGATGAACCTTTTGGGATCAGGCTCTACCGAATCAATAACCTGGCGCACCAGCGAGAGGAAATGAGGCCGCATCCACTCCACCCCGGTGAACTGGGCCCGATGCGTCACCTCGTGTAATGCAATCCATAGACGAAACTCGCGAGGCGGAAAAGCGCATTTCTTTTCTAGCGCCAACACGTTGGGACCGACGTAGTAGACCATGTCTTGATCTTCGGGATCCTCGTCTTCCACCACCAATAGGTCGTACTGCCCTAAGACCCGCGTCGACATCCAGCCAAGTAGAAAACCTACTTCTAAAGCAGTGAAGCGTTTAGCTATCGGGGCCAGTGGACCACTTGCCAAACCAGGGTCAAGCTTGTCAGTTAGGGGCCGCAATAGCCGCTGGAACGAGCGAATGTTGGCATTCACCCAGTCGGGTCGATCTACCACTTGTGCCCGCGCTTCGCCGCTTAGCGCACGAAGGCCCGTAGTCTGCGCCACCAGCTCTTCCGCTTGAGCCGTGAACTCGCTGAAATCAGAGGGCAAGGACTGATAGTGGTACGAACGCGCGAAAGGGTCGTTGCCAGCTACCTTGTTGGCAACTTTGGCAGCCAGCGCCCAGTCGACCAGATTACTCACTGAATTATTTTGGGTAACGGGGGCGACTTACCTTGGTGAGGTAACCAGCAATGGTCGCGATGACCAAAAGGATTGCTGGAATAAAGATGGCCACACCGATCCAGTAATGCCACACGACTGCGAGACTCATAGTTCTAAGTGTATGGGCAAAGACGAGTCGAACTCATATTGCAGGGCCGAAAGAGCCTCACTGATTATCGACGGGCTCGATTCCAATAGAGCGCGCGATTCGGTCGCGAAGCGCTTCAGGGACCTCTTGATGACAGCATTTCGCCACCACTCGGCGCAGGTCAGCCTCAAAATCAAACCGGTCTAGGCATGGCCCACAGTCGTCGAGATGTTCGGTGATAGCAACTCGCTTTTCGGGCGTTAGTTCACCGTCTAGAAACGTATAAAGATGAGCAATCGAGTCGGTGCAGTTGGTCTCGGTCATCGTGGTACTCCTGAAGAACAGCTGGCATCGTCACCAGTTGTGGAAGCATCAGCCGCGGATTCTTCGGTCGGGGCTTCGGTAAGTCCTCGGGCCAATGCAAAATCGTACAACCGCTTCTGCAGCCCTTTTCTTCCCCGGTGCAGGCGACTCATCACCGTGCCAGTGGGAATATCAAGCATTTCAGCGATCTCTTTGTACGAAAAACCTTCGACATCGGCGAGCAGGACCGGGATACGAAAATTCTCGGGCAACGCCTCAAGTGCCTCACGAACTTCCGATTCCGTGACGAGGTCCATGAGCTCATCTTCGGCGCTTCGACCGTGCCGGGCGGCTTCAAGCCCGCCGATGAGCTGATACAGCATGTAGTCTTCACCTTCATCAAGGGTTTGTTCATCGGGCCGATTCGAACGAGCGCGATAAATATTGATGTAGGTGTTGGTAAGAATGCGGTAGAGCCAAGCACGTAGGTTGGTGCCCTCTTCGAAACCACCAAAACCCCGGTAGGCCTTCAGATAGGTTTCTTGCACCAAATCTTCGGCGTCAGAGGGGTTGCGAGTCATCCGCAAGGCAGCGCTATATAGCGCCCCCATGTACTCCATAGCTTGCGCCGCGAAGGTTGCTTGGTCTGCCACGTGGCCAGCCTAGCGAATTGGCTCTTCGGTGCCCGTTCTACAACCGACAATTAGAGCGTCGAGTTTGGCTGCGTAGTCTTGTTTTCAGCAGCTTCACCATATGTAAACGAGCCAGTGGTGACTCGAATAATAGGTCGGTGGGGTCCACGGTGTTGTTGATCAGGGCGAAACCGGTAGAAGTTCACTGTCATCGGAAGCGAAGACCCAACTGATTACATCTGCGTCGAGATATTGAAAACTCTGCGGGGCCCGCCGCACGCCAGGAATCTCGTCGAGTGAAATTGCTGGATCAAGTCGACGCACGTCACCCACCTTGATGGCGAATGCTGTTGCTGCCCCTGCAAAATAATCTTGAAACTCCTTACGGCTAATTCCCGTGACGGCTCCGTGGCTATCCCAGAGCTTTGTTTTACTGTTCGCCTCAATACCTTCGATTTGAAACCAGCCGACAACGGCCTTTATCGGAGTAGTGGCATAAATCAGAACGTGCGTCACGTCGCTTGCAAGAGTTCGCCGGCGGAGTTCGACGAGCTTCTTGCCCTTCAAGATCGCTTCGGCGTGACGAGGGTGGATTGAAAGTAAGGCTACACGTCCAGGCGCTCGGTTAGCCATTGCAGTCCTTCCGGGTTGATGCCGATAGTCGTCTGTGGGGCACTGTTAATCAGCTTAGCTGCGATCAGCTCGGCCAGAGGGATAGGCGGATCGACAAAACGGTCCTGTCTGAAGAGGAACACCAGGACCGGACCATGACGGACCATGGCATCTACTTCCTCGGACGAATAGACGGTGCGACTTCCAACAAACTTGATGTAACGTCGCTCACCTTCGTAGTCATCGTGATGCTGAAACCCAAACAACTCAAGTAGAGCTATCAGCTCTTCTTGCTTTGGAAAGACTGTGAGCCAAAGGACGTCAAACTTTCGAGCTGTTGACACAAATAGAATTTTTAGGAGTAACTCTCCGTACCGGCTTCCCTTAAATTCCTCGGCCACCTTAAACGTCGAGACCTTTGCCGGTCTTTGTCCTATCCCAATTTCGGCATCAAGCCCCTTAAAGATACAAAGCCCTGCGATCTTTTTGTCTGGACCATCTATGACGAAGGCTTCCCGTCCCTCGCGGGAGATATTCCTATACCAGGCCTCAAAGTCTCGGTAATCAGATTTCAGGGAATCAAAGAAGGGGTCGCCAAGGTCGAGTGCATGAAGCGGACGCTGATCGACACTCGGAACAAACCCCGCGGTTTCCGAATCGATTCGCTGCAGAGTTGCAACAGCATCCTCAATGAAGTGAACCCTGTCTTCGACACCCAGCCGACGAGCTTTTCGGTGAATAGCACTGTCCTGGGTCACTAGCCAATGTACAGCATCACCGACGACGCACGCGAGAAGCTCATGGTCAAACCAATCGTGGCTGCCCTCTGGCGGTGACCCCAGTGTTTCGATGATCAGGTCTTGTATCGGTGGGGGTCGGTCGAGCGTCGCGTAACGTTTACGGAGCATCTTGCGGAGCTCTCGCCGCTCATCATCCGAGTCATTAGCGATCTCATCCGATACTGAGGGGTGAACAAGTAACTGATGACGGCCTGAGGCTTGACGAGCCAGTGCAAGGCTTGACCTGGTCATAATTTCAACTTCGCGAGAACGGGTTGGCTCACTGCTGATCAGAACATTCGTATCAGTTAAGATACGTATATGTTCCCCCGCCCCTTTACATTAGATATGCGCCCCCATAGTACTCAAACATCACATATGGGCAATATTGAGTCACCACGTCAAAAGGTCAGAACGTGAGAATTAGGGCTACCGCCAGACATCCAATCGACGCGACCAACAGACTCACGTTCAGAGGTATAGTCAACGTGAATGTTAGAATGGCTCTAAAATGGTCGGCGGGACTTACGTCCACTGTCTACCCGGAGAGGGCCGCTCTAAGAGCCGTTCTCTCCTGTTGCGCCGAAGGCCCTCTAGCAGCACGAAACTGCGAAAGCTACGCAATCGACGACCGCATAGTTAGAGCCCGAGAGGAGAATCGAACTCCTGACCTTCTCATTACGAGTGAGATGCTCTGCCGACTGAGCTACCCGGGCACGGCCCAAGATTGTACTTCAAACCCTCCCGAACATACACTTTTCAAACAGATGGGAATCATTCCCATTTTTCAAATCCCTACCACCACTGACCCCCGGGAAGAGGTTCATGCTCATGCGCAGTTTTAAACCAATTTTGCGTGCTGCGGTAGCCAGCGGCGCCTTAGGAGCAGCGCTGTTGTTAGGTGTGGCACCAGCCAATGCCCACGTTACTGTTTCACCCGATTCCGCCGCTGCGGAAGGCTATACCGTGCTAACCCTCACCGTACCGCATGGTTGCGGGGGCGAAGCGACCAACGAGATCGAAGTCAAGCTGCCGGAAACCTTCCAATCAGTCACGCCTCAAGCGGTACCAGGCTGGGAAGTTACGCGGACCATGGCTGAGCTCGATGAGCCCTATGAACTGCACGGATCAACGGTCACCGAGTACACCGACACCCTTCGTTGGAGCACCACCTCATCACCTTTGGCCGCCGATGAGTATCTAACTTTTGGAATTAGTGCCAAAATGCCCGCCGAAACTGCGGATCGGGTGTTGATTCCCGTGGTACAACGCTGTGTGGATGGCTCCGAAGAAGCCTGGATTAACACCGACCCGGCTTCCGACCTGCCAGCGCCAGCCATTGCCATTACTGCCTCGGCGGGTGATGCTCACGGAGATAGCCAAGGCGACTCTGCTGCTAGCGATGATCAAGACACGGCGGCTGCGCCCAGTGCACAAGGAACCGCCAGCGCAACCGAAAGCAGCGACAGCAGCAATAACACTTTGGCCATTGTGGCACTAGTTGCTGGCCTGGCAGGCTTGGGGCTAGGCGGCTACTCGCTCGTTGCAAAGAAACGCTAGTTTCGAGGTTTGAAGCTACCTCGGATTAGGTGAATGGCACATACAAAACCGGTATTTCGGATGCTCAAACGCGCTGGAGCTTTATGCCTCTTGCTGTCTGTGGTCTTAGGGGCAGCAGCATCTCCGGCCTCGGCACATGCGGTGTTAATAGATACCGTCCCTGCCGGTGGAGCCCTCCTAAGTGCGGTGCCCAATGAGGTTTCAATCACCTTTAATGAAACTGTCTTGGCCGACGACACTGCCATTGTGGTGGTCGGCCAAGACGGCAAAGCGGTCAACGAACCAGCTGCTGCCAACGGTGCCACCGTTACGGCGCAACTAAAAGGCGACCTGTCGGGCTGGTACGCCGTTTCTTGGCACGTAGTTTCCGCCGATGGCCACCCTATTTCAGGTGCCTACACCTTCCGAGTGGGTGTTGGGCCAAACGCTGTGCCTCAAGGCCTGATCGACCAAGCAAAAGCTGGTTTAACACCCGATGCCAGCGCTCGCTATGGCTGGGCAGCCAGTCAGTTCCTCTCGTCGCTAAGCATCGTTGTACTTGCGGGCACCATATTTATGTTGGCGGTTATCGGCACCAATTCCCTCCGCAACCTCACCATATTGGCCTTGATAGTCGGGGTAATAGCCGCTTTCACTTCAATCTTGGCGGCCGGTTTTAACGGGCCCCAGGTCGCGCCCAACATCGACCTGTTCAATGGTCCAGCATCACCGGTCTATCTTTTCCGTGGCGCAGCAGCGGGTTTAGCCACCTTGCTAATAGCGCTAGGAGCAAGTCGTTCTTTCGAAAATGCCACGCCGAGCAAGGCCCCCACATTGCAGACCGCCACAACTTCGCCGTTGGCTAACGACACTCCAATACCCGGCGAAAGCGAGGGCGACCTCCACAACACCAACGACATCGAAGGAAGCCGCAATAGGCAAGAAGCGCCCGAGCCCATCAACCCCAAGAACGGGGTTCTAGGTTTAGTTGCATTGGCCGTGGCTCTAGTCGGAGTCGGGGTGTCTATTCGTTCGGGCCACGCCTTCTCTAAGGGCGGAATTGCCTATGTAGCAGTCACAATCCACTTAGTTTTTGCTGCCTGCTGGTTAGGTGCCATTCCGGCCTTAGCCCTAAGCATTCGACAAACCAATGAGTCGGCCCGAGTGGCTTTCGCCCGATTTTCACGCCAAGCAGCCGGTCTCGTCGCGGTGGTTTTCGTTTCAGGGGCAGTTGGAACTCTGGCACTTTCAGGTGGCATATCAAACATTGCTCGAACCTGGGGCCTGCTGATGGTGGCCAAGGTTGCACTCGTATTTGTGGCCGTGGTTATTGGTGCGTGGAACCGTTGGAATGTACTCCCGTTTTGGCAGTCGCTCCATAAGTCACAAATTTTGGCACCCACCATTTTGGAAAGCACGGTTCTGGTTTTGGTGGTGGCCCTTAGCATCTCAATCTTGCACAATGGACCACCCAGCCAGGTTGTAATAGACAGCGGACCAGTGACGATCGTAGAGACCATTGACGATCTAAACATTCAAATGGTTATCGACCCTGGCAAACCGGGCACCAACGACCTTCATCTTTATGTCACCGATCTAGAAGGCAAGGCGGTGCCGGTGGAAGACGCCACTATCACCTACTCCTCCCCCGACTTAGGCATCGGCAACATCACCCCAACACTCTCAAATCTAGGGTTCGGCCATTTCTCAGCCCGGGTGAGCGACTTGGGGGTAGCGGGTAAATGGGACGTTAACGTGCTCGTTCGGCCCGATACCTTCAGCCAGGTGGAACTAAACGAAACCGTGGAAATTCGGTAAGCGCCACAACAAGGCCTGTAACAGCAAAGCCTCATTGGGATTTCGAATCAGGGCTTCGCCAGCTTCACGTATTGCCACCAAAGCCTCAATGGCTCCTTGTGCTCGGGTTGGGTTCTCAAGTTGTAGGCGGTACTGCTGCGACAAGGTAGCCAGAAACAAACGGAGCTCGTCGCTGCGGAGACGACGTAACTCTCGGCGTTGACGAGCCTCTAAATCTTTCTTGCCAGTAGCGCTTCGTCCATAGGCCGACTCGGTTTCTGCTAGCTCTTTGGTCTCAGCCTCATGTGCTTCGACCAGCGGTGCGGTGGCGTCATCCAATTGAGCCCGAATCTCGGCGGCTATTTCAGCCGCCGTAGAGCCGGTACCATCCAAACGCTCTGGAATAGCTGACCAGGCTTCTAGGCGTACACCGATTCGAGGATCGCTGACCAACAAGCGTGCACGGCGAAGGTCACCCAGCGACGACTCGGCCGCGGTCTGGGCACGGCTGGCATCAACGCCTTCGACCTGTAATTGGTCAGCAATGATCTCGGCTGGTACCCGACGAAACGGTACCGTCACGCATCGAGAAGCAATTGTCACTAACTCGGGTGTCACTTCATCAGCCAGAACGATAAAAACCACATGTGGCGGTGGTTCTTCAATGGTTTTCAACAGAACTGGGGCCGCATCGCCCACCAGATGAAAGTCCATCAAGACATACACGCTGTAGGCGGCTTCCACGCTGGCCAGGGCCGCCCGTTGCGAAACCCAACGAGCCGAGCCTTCTTCTGGATGATCGGCGTTTCCAACCGGTATCGAGGCACCTTTGCGTTCCACCACCGTGAAATCGGGGTGAGCTTGGCGGCTGACCAACTGTACGTGACGGCGAGCTTTCTCTTCATCCAAAGCAGCTCCGGCGAAAAGAGTGGCGGCGAAAGCTTGTGCTGCTTGGAGACGCCCGCTACCGCTTGGACCCGTAAACAAATAGGCGTGCACCGGTTCCGCGGCGGCACCTCGCAACATCGCCACGGCCTCGCTCTGACCTATCACGTTGTGCCACAACTCATCGGCCAAGGTATGAAAACCTGCCGAGGCACTGGCTGGTGATCCAATCGTTTCGACGGCACTTGGTGGGCCTTGCGATACCACTAGAGGCTTAGCCTTTCGCTCACACCCTGCCAAACTCTAGCTGCCACGTCTTGTGGTGAACCTAAACCAGAAACCCGCAACCAGCGCTCGGGTTCAGCCGAAGCCAGCTGAGCAAAACCCTCTGCGACGCGTTCATGGAACTGAGTGCCAGCCGCCTCTAGACGGTCGGGTTGGCCCATACGAGCCCGTGAAACCTCGGGTGGAACTTCTATCAACACATTAAGGTCGGGCCAAATCTCATCTACTGCGAACGCTGAAAGAGCTCGTACTTGGGCTAGTTCCAAGCCACGTCCAAAGGCTTGGTAAGCAAATGATGAACCGGCAAATCGGTCGGTCACCACGTGACGGCCCAACGCCAAAGCCGGTTTAATTACCTCTGAAATTAACTGGGCCCGCGCCGCCGCAAAAAGCAATGCCTCAGCGCGATCAGACATTTGAACTTGGGCTGGGTCCAACAATATTGCGCGGATCGACTCCCCTAAGCCAGTACCGCCCGGCTCGCGAGTCAACACGGCCTCAAGTCGCGTGGCCAAGAGTGCGGCTTGCGTTGACTTTCCAGCCGCTTCACCGCCTTCAAAGGCAATAAAAACACCTTTGGCGTTTGACATTTTAAGTGAAGATCACTCTTTAGGGGCCTTCGATGACGTCTTCTTAGCGGCTGGTTTCTTAGCAGTCGCCTTCTTGGTAGTCGTCTTCTTGGCAGCAGGCTTCTTCTTTGCGGCCGGCTTCTTCTTAGCCGGTCCAGCTTCACGGCGAATTTGTAGCAGTTCGATCGCCCGCTCATCGGTCAAATCTTCTACCGTGTCGCCTTTGCGAAGAGAGGCGTTGGTTTCACCATCAGTCACATAAGGGCCAAAGCGTCCGTCTTTAACCACCATGGGTTTTCCACTCACCGGGTCGGTGCCAAGCTCACGCAGCGGTCCGGCGGCCGACTGACCGCGTCGACGTTTTGGTTCCGCCAAAATGGCCAAACATTCTTCCAGGGTGATGGTTAAGAGCTGACCTTCGCTTTCCAGGCTGCGGCTATCGCTACCCTTCTTCAGGTAAGGCCCGTAACGGCCATTTTGTACCGTGATCGCCACTCCATCGGCAGGGTCTTCGCCCACCACCCGGGGCAAGCTCAACAACGCAAGGGCGTCTTCCAAAGTGACCGTGTCAAGACGCATGTCTTTAAACAAAGACGCTGTTTTGGGTTTGGTCTTCTTACCCTCTTCAATTTCACCCAGCTGCACATAAGGCCCAAATCGACCTGCTTTGGCAACCACCATCAAACCGGTTTCTGGGTCGACACCGAGCTCACGATCACCTGAGGGCGCCGCCAACATCTCTTCAGCGCGCTCCATGGTTAATTCATCTGGCGCTACTTCATCGGGAATACCTGCGGTGTCTTCACCCCGTTGCAGGTAAGGACCATATCGGCCCACCCGAACGACCACAGTTTCACCGTTAGAGTCGGCGCCTAGGGGAATACTGTTGATTTCGCGAGCATCGATTTCAGCTAGACGATCAGACACCATCTCTCGTAGGCCCGCCGTACTGTTTTCTTCCACCCCGAAGTAGAAACGACCCAACCAGGGCGCAGCATCCATGGAGCCCGCCGCTATATCGTCGAGTTCGCTCTCCATCCGAGCCGTGAATGCGTAATCAACCAAGTTCGGGAAATGCTGTTCCAACAGGTTAACCACAGAAAACGCTGTGAAAGACGGTACCAGAGCTGAACCCTTCTTCCATACATAGCCACGGTCGGTGATGGTGCCCATGATGGTGGCGTAGGTGGAAGGCCGACCGACTCCAAGCTCTTCTAATCGTTTGATCAGCGACGCTTCGCTGTAACGAGCAGGTGGCTTGGTCTCGTGGCCATCGGCATGCAGTTCGGAATTACGAAGCGAATCGCCTTCCGCCAAAGCCGGTAAACGCTTTTCTTGGGCGTCGTCGCTTTCCTCGTCGGTATCTTCAATGTAAATCCGACGGAATCCTTCGTGGGTGATTACGGTACCGCTAGCCGAAAATTCGGTTTCTTGGCCGTCGTTGGTGGCCGCGCCCAGACGAACCACCACTGTTTGACCAACAGCGTCGGTCATCTGCGAAGCAATGGTCCGGTTCCAAATCATTTCATAGATTCGACCCTCGGCCGGGCCAACTAAGCGCGCCACTTCGTTCGGGTCGCGGAAAGAATCACCCGCGGGCCGAATAGCCTCGTGTGCTTCTTGAGCATTCTTTACTTTGCTGGCGTATACCCGTGGGGCGTCGGGTAGAAACTCCTTGCCATAGCGCTTAGTCACCTCGGCTCGCGCCGCCGAGACCGCCGTTTGAGACAGCGTGGTGCTATCGGTTCGCATGTAGGTGATGTAACCCTGTTCGTAGAGGGTTTGGGCGGCACGCATCGCTTGCGCTGAGGACATGCGAAGCTTACGACCGGCTTCTTGTTGCAAGGTTGAGGTCATAAAGGGCGCTGCCGGACGTCGACGATAGGGTCGACTTTCTACTCCCAGCACCGAAAATGCGGCTTCGTTCAGACCTTCAACGAGTCGGTTTGCTTCGTCCTCGCTTATCACCACTACTTCGGCCGTGGCTTCACCTAATGACGAGAAATCGCGGCCTGTGGCTACGCGGCGACCATTGAGGTTCACCAGGGTTGCTTCGAAGCTTAATTTGTCGTCGATGGCATCAGGAAGAGGACTGAACGTGCCTTTTAGGTTCCAATAGGAAGCCGCCACGAAGGCCATGCGCTCCCGTTCACGTTCCACCACGATTCTGGTGGCCACACTTTGCACCCGGCCCGCCGAGAGCGAGGGCATTACTTTCTTCCACAACACCGGCGACACTTCATAACCGTATAAACGGTCGAGCAGTCGACGACCTTCTTGAGCGTCCACCAGTTTGGTGTCGAGTTCTCGAGGGGCTTCAATGGCACGCTTAATGGCATCGGGGGTGATCTCGTTGAACACCATCCGCTTCACCGCGACTTTAGGGTTGAGCACCTCTAATAGGTGCCAAGCAATAGCTTCGCCTTCGCGGTCCTCATCTGTTGCTAAATAGAGTTCGGTGGCGTCTTTGAGCTTTGCTTTCAGCCGTTTGACAACGTCTTTCTTGCCGGGAGGAACAATATATAGCGGCTTAAAATCATTGTCGACGTCGATACCGAGGCGCGCCCAGCTTTCACCCTTGTGGGCGCTAGGCACCTCGTCGGCGTTCTTCGGAAGGTCACGAATATGGCCGACCGAAGAGTCGACGACATAATCGTCACCCAAATAGCCAGCAATGGTGCGTGCTTTAGCGGGAGATTCGACAATAACTAGAGGCTTGCTCACAACGCTAGGTAAGAACTAAATGGGCCCGCCTGTCAACATCGGGCGCTATTCGGGCCCAGAAACAGCGTTCACCGGTCGGCTAACCACAAGCCGTACTGTGGTCCCACTAGGCGACACCGTGAACTCGGTTTCATCAACCAGGACCCTCATAAGAGGAATGCCCAAACCTCGCTCATAACTAAGTCGATTCGGTGATGTAGCGTCGGGGGCCGGGTCGGTTTCTCCCAGGTCGAAGCCACTGCCTTGGTCGATTATCTCCACTTCGATGCGATCTTCACCCAAGTCACTTTTAATAACCACCCGTTCGTTCACACCCGAAATTCGGTGGGCTTCAATGGCGTTGGTGCACGCTTCCGAAACTGCGATTCGAAGATCTTCGATCCGCTCATCAGAAAAAGTGGGTTCAATTGTGGCCGCCCCGGTTATCACCAGCCGCGCTAAAGACAGAAATTCTGGTTTCGCTGGAATCTCGAGTTCGACACTTCTGCTCATAAAGGCGCTGTATCTGGAGTTGGCGGGCGTGTGGGCAGGTGGTTCGTATGGTACCTTACCGCGGCCCAGCTAGTTGATTGTGCCCGACTAAAGCCGAAGCTCGGCTCTAAGCTTAATAGTCGAATGAGTGTTTCAGTTGAGAGCTTTTTAGATTCATGGCTGCCGCGGCTGTCTAGCTCTGGAAACACTATTTACACTCATCTTGAAGCGGCCAGACCCAGCCGCCTAGCGACCCTGAAATCACCATTACCCAGCCAAATTGCTCACCTGGTGCCCGAAAGTGGCCTGTGGTCGCACCAAGTGGAAGCAATCGAAGCCATTGCGGGTGGAGCGAACGTGGCCATCGCCACCGGAACCGCCTCGGGAAAGTCGCTTTGTTATCAGCTGCCAATTGCTTGGGAAATTGCAGGGGATGGTCTACCGGCGACAGCTCTGGCCTTGTTTCCCACCAAAGCACTTAGCCACGATCAGCTGCGGGCACTGCGCACCTTAGAAGTACCGTCATTGGTAGCAGCTACCTACGATGGCGATTCAACCATGGTTGAACGGCGCTGGGTTCAACGCCACGCCAACGTCGTCTTAACCAACCCCGACATGTTAAATCGGGGTATTTTGCCGTACCACAAACGCTGGGCCACCTTCTTCAAACGCTTGCGGTTTGTGGTGATAGACGAGCTGCATGTGCTGCGGGGAACTTTCGGCACCCACACCGCACACTTATTGCGACGCTTGCGGCGAATCTGTGAACTCTATGGTGGCAACCCCACTTTTATTTTCACCTCGGCCACTCTGGCTGGGGTGAGTGAACACGCCGAAGCCCTGTGCGGATTACCGGTTCTCACCGTGGAGGATGACGGTTCACCCCGCGGTGAACGCACCACAGTATTGTTGGATACGTCGGGGGCGGAACCGAACGGAACCATCAGGAGCCCGGGGTTTTATAACACTGCTTCTTTGGTGGCCGAGTTGGTGTCGGCCGGACTCAAAACTGTTGCTTTTAGTCGTAGTCGGGTGGGCACCGAAGTACTGGCTCAACAAACGCGACGACTGCTAAACGCCGACCTGCAGGAACTGGTGGGCACCTATCGAGGCGGCTATTTGCCGAGCGAAAGACGTGAGATTGAGGCTCGGCTGGAAGAGGGGTCTTTACGTGGGGTAGTAGCAACCTCAGCCCTTGAGCTAGGTGTCGACATTGCCGGACTAGATGCCTGTGTGGTGGATGGATTTCCCGGCACCGTGGCTTCTCTTCGCCAACAAATCGGTCGGGCTGGACGCCACGCTCAAAGCTCGCTGGCGATAATTGTTGCTGGCAATGATCAACTTGATCGGTGGTTCACTAGTCATCCATCCGAGCTCTTCGAACGGCCAGCCGAGCGGGTTGTTATTAACCCTGGCAATCTCACCATTGCTAATTCCCACATCGGCGCCGCGGCTTTTGAACATCCGCTGCGCTGGGAAGACGAATATTTTTGGGGTGACACGCTTGAAGCCAGCGTGCACCAGTTAACCATGGCGGGAAACCTACGGGTTCAACGAACACCCACTGACGAACATGCTCTCGGTACGCCCCAGGCTCGCTGGAGTGGCCGCCATTTCCCGGCCCGAGATATTTCCATGCGTTCAACGTCTAACGCTGAGATACGCATCGTTTCCGAAGAAGGGACATTGGTAGGCACAGTCGAAGAATCGGCGGCCCCACGTTCGGTGCATGATGGTGCCATTTACATACACCAGGGCCAAACCTACCGGGTGATTGAACTTGATTTAGAGAATCGTCTAGCCACGGTAAGAGCGGACATTGGTGACACCTACACGCAACCTCGTTCGGTTAGTGATGTGGCCATAGTTAAAGTTGACCAGAGCCAATGTTTGGGCCAAGTAAAGCTTTCTTTAGGCGATGTGAGAGTTCGTTCACAGGTAGTTGGCTACACCCGCAAAGACACAGCCAGCCATTTGCAGCTGTCTCATGAGCCTCTTGAATTGCCCGAATCGGTGCTTGAGACCCGAGGGTTTTGGTATGAAATCCCAACGGCTCTGCTGAGCGAATGTGGCCTTGATGCTGGCGCAGTTCCGGGAACATTGCACGCGTTGGAACACGCCGCCATCTCTTTGCTGCCGCTATTCACCGTGTGTGATCGTTCTGATGTGGGAGGGCTGTCGACCCCGCTACATGGAGACACCATGGCCCCCACCATTGTTATTTATGATGGTTATGCCGGTGGCGCTGGAGTTTCAGAGTTGGGCTATGAGATTGCGCACCAACACTTGCCCGCCACTTTGGAGCTGTTGGAAAACTGTTCTTGCGTCGATGGTTGTCCTTCGTGTGTGCAATCGCCCAAGTGTGGCAATGGCAACGCCCCGCTGGAAAAAGGCGGGGCGATTGCACTGTTACGGGCGATTGTGCTCGATTTGCATGGTGGCCGAAGCACTTAACTCACGGTCTTTGACCAAAGCACCAATTATTGGTAAATCGGCAGCGAATTGGTAGCGCACCTTTACCACCACTCGATCACCTTGGATGACAGAGTCGACTTTGGTGCGCTCGACCTCAAGGGGTGTGCCACCCCACACCGCGACTTCCGCGGCACCCGAGCGAGCATCGACAGCTGCGGCACGAGCACCTTCACGCGCTGCATGCACAACCAAGAGCTGAGAGTGAACCACCAGCCCAACCTGGATAAGCGCCAGAAACATTAGGCACACAATTGGCAAGACTAAGGCCAGCTCAACCGCTGCCTGACCTCGATCGTTACAGGGGTTTTTACCCTTTGGTGTTTGACGCCACCAGCCTTGGCTCGGCATTAGACCCTCAGCTGAAGCGGGACAGAACTGAATCGAGCACCGTGTCGAGTAGCTTGCCGATCTTGTTGGTCTTTGATGTCCAGGCCACTAGCAATAAAGCAACACCGGCAGCACCCAGAATTACCAGCGCGTATTCGGCTGTACTTTGACCGCGGTCATTACGTTCTAGCCGACCAAGAGTGACCATGGCCGCGCTTTGCATTGCTACCAGTGCCCTTAAGCCAAGCCCGTATTTTGTGGTGGTGGATGAATTGACTGTCTGAAACGACATTTTGTTACCTCCAAGGAGGCCAGTTATGGGGGAAGCGCAAAGCTATGGGTGTGCGCGAAGCGTTCTGATGGCTTCAGATTCGGTACTAGGCGCTTAGAACGACAAGCCTTTCAACCCTGTAACTAAGAGCGGCACCACGCTAAGGAGGCCAAACGCAGGTAGCACACAAACCACCAGCGGAAACAACAACTTCACCGGCAGTTTGCGCGCCCGTTCTTCACCGTCACGGCGGCGCTCAAGACGAACTTGGCCACTGAGGCGCTCGAGACTTGCCATGACCGAGGTACCTTCTCGGAGTGCCCCGGCCAGCGTGGCCATTAGAGGGCGGACTTCCTCGCCCAGGTCGTCGGCCAACGCAACTAAGCGGTCCGGCAGAGAATCTCCCAATGTTACGCTTTGGGTCACTTTGCCCAGTGCCGTGGCAATGGCACCGTTGCCCCGCCGGGCCGCCACGTCGATAGCCATGGGCACATTCATACCCGCCGAAACCGCAAGTACTAAGAGGTCGACCACCTCGGGCAACTCGGAAACAAGCGCCTGCTTGGCGGCCTCCTTCTGCCTCAGCTTCCGACGAAAACCACGGATGAAGTACGCCGCTAATACAAGCGCTGCCAAGAGCGGTTCGATAAGCACCAGGACCAGAGACAGCACCGTGAGACTGCCCACGCGAAGGTCGGCGTCGACATCGGGCTGACGTTTCACCACAGAGCGCAATACGCCACCGAGACGCTGCAGCGGCGCCTTCACGAGCTGAGCTTGTATGTAGTTAGGTTTCAATGTGTCAGCGTCTAGTAAAGCCTGGAAGCGACTAGGTGGCCGGTAAGACGATGACGCGCCGACCAGCCATACCACGGCACCAGAAGCAAAGAGCGGTAATAGCGATACCAACACACGGGCCATCATGAGGTTTTCACTAACTGTGCCATCCACCAGGCACCAACCGAGTCAAGTGCTAACCCAGCCGCCATAACCGCCAGACCTAACGGGGTTCGAAATAGAAATTCGGCCACGCGGTTATCAGCCGAGATGGAAAACAAGGCGAAGCCGATTGGTGCCAACACCAGCACCGCTGCTGAATAGCGCGCCTGGCTGGCTAGAGCATGAGACTCGCGGGCTAGCGCAGCGTTATCTCTTAGGGTGGCAGCCACTCCTTCCATGGCACGCGCTGGGGCAGCACCGGTCTCGGCCCCTACCAATAAAGCCGCGGCCGCCATACGAAAAGGAGGCAGTGGATTGCTCTGCACCAGTTCATCTAAACCCGCCGCCAAACTCTGGCCTTGTTCAACCCGCTCCGCGACCGCGCTGAACAGCACTCCGGCGCGACAAGATGGATGTTGACCAAGGCTTGCCATGGCCGCCACGATGGACGAGCCAGCCCGGCACGAGCGCGCCATTAGCTCTAGCGCTTCTGGCACCTCGGCCGCCAGGTTTCGCCCTCGGCGATCGCTCGCCGCAGACAATCCTAAGAAACCAGCCCCAACCATGCCACCGGTTGCCATGGCGGCCAATGGCAACCCACCCAAGAAGAACGCCACTAGGCCCACTAGCGCCGCTACCGCCAACGACACCCGCCACCAAAGCACGGCCGGTGCCAGATCAGCGCTATGAGCTCGCTGTTCAAACCACGCCGGCACCCACTGTGTTGTGGCGGCGCGACTTGAAGATGAGCCTGCCAAACGTTGACGTACCACCTTGGTTGATGGCGACCAGATCGATTTCAAAATCGCCAAAACGGCTACCAAGATCAACACCCGATACCAGAACGTCGGTACCATCATTGGGCCCCTCCACCGAAGCGTGACAAACGTGATGGCGATTGAAAAACTTGAAGGCCGTTAGAAAGGTTGGAGCAGCGCAGTCCGTGCTCGGAGGAAACGGCCAGCTCGGGTTCTGCAATCGACACAATCCGTCGCCCTCCGTGAGCGCTTCGAGCTACTTGCACTACCAAGTCGATGGCCGCCACCAGCTGCTCTCGTAACGCCGATAGCGGCACATCGAGGCCCGCTAGCAATGCCAGCGTTTCTATGCGCCGCAGCGCATCTTCGGGGCTGTTGGCGTGGCAGGTCGATAACGAGCCGTCGTGGCCCGTGTTCATGGCTTGGAGCATGTCGAGAGCTTCACCGCCGCGCACTTCACCAACCACAATTCGATCAGGACGCATCCGCAAGGCGTTTCGTACTAAATCACGTATTCCTACCGTGCCAAGCCCGTCGGCGTTGGCTGGCCTCGACTCAAGCCGCACCACATGCTCACCCGGCAGGCGTAACTCGGCTGCATCTTCAATGGTGACAACCCGCTCGCTGGTTGGAATAGTGGCCCCTAGGGCGTTTAAGAGAGTTGTTTTTCCAGCGCCTGTTCCACCTGAAACCAAAACGTTACGGCGTTCAGCTACCGCCACCGCCAACAGTTCTGCGACCTCGGGAGAACAAAATGCCTCAAGCGGTACGGTTTTGGCACGAAACCTACGAATGGTGAGACAGGGACCATCAATAGCAATGGGTCGCACAACCGCGTTCACCCTCGAACCGTCGGCTAAGCGGGCATCGACCATGGGTGACGAACGGTCGATACGGAGACCTAAGGGGCTCACAATTCGGTCGATCAAACGCAAAACTGAATCTTCCTCAAGGACAACGGTGCTTCGCTCAAGAGCACCAAAGCGCTCTAGCCAAACCTCGCCACCCCCATTTACCATTACCTCGGTAATCGTCGGATCGTTCAAGAACTCATCTAGAGGACCCAACCCTTGAACACGAGCCACAATGGCCTCAACCAGCGTGGCCTCCTCCTTGGCACCCACCAAAGGTGCTTCCAATCGGACCAGCCGCTTAGCCTCCTTAGCTAGTTGGCCAGCCTCTATTGGTAGTTGGGGCCGGTCGAGAAGCTGCCGATGGATACGTTCGACCAATGGTGAATTCATCGGACCACCCGCCAGAGGTCTTTTAGCGGTCGGGGGAAGCGCGAAACCATGAGGCCAGCATCAATACATCTAGCCACGGCCAGGTCGTGGGGAACTGTGGCCGCAACTTCAACCCCAATCGCATGTTCAACATCGGCCGCTTGGAGCGCTCGTCCAGACTGCGAAATAAACACCACTCGTTGTGGGCGTAGAGGTGCCAATCGGGCTTTTTGAATTGCCAAATAGCAGGGGTTAACCACCATGATCGAACGCTGCGCCACCGCCGCCAGCCGTGAGGGCCACGACTGATGGTCAAGCACGCCGCAGTCAATTACTACTTCACGATCGTCAAGGTTAAAGAGGGCCGCCAAAAGATCTACCCGAGCCTTTTGCACCTCGGAACCGCTACCCAATGGCAACAAATCAAGGTGGCTAGAAACAGAGACGCCCAACCGACCCAAAGCATCGGCTGGCAAATCAGCGGTTGAACTTAACCAGTCGGTCACCCCAGGCCCGCTAGTTTCTACCAGTCCTAAGAGTGCGGGCAGATCACCGGCAGCATCAACCAGCAACACACCCTGTGAAGAATTCCTGGCTAAACCTATAGCGCAGGCGGCGGCCACCGTACTGGTGCCAACACCACCTTTTGGTCCCCAAAACGCAAAAACCATTTACTTCCCCATGCGGACACTAAGAAACCTAAGGGGAAGAAAATGGTTGTTGAGTTAATTTAGATGCTTTTCGCCCCAACAACAAGGGGCGTGAGGCGCTTAAACTTCTTTTAGCTTCTTAGAAGCGAAGATAGCCAAAGCAACGACAGCAGCAAGCAAGAGTAGTTTTTTCATCAAAAGAGCCTATCTGTTAAACCGCGAGCAGATCGCGCGCCCCGGTGTCGGAAGAAGGATGGCGAAGCTTCGACATCGCCCTGGCCTCAATTTGGCGGATACGTTCCCGAGTCAGATTGAAGTGCTCGCCAACTTCTTCCAAAGTGCGAGGCTCACCACGATCTAGACCAAAACGAAGCTTTAGGATTTCACGTTCCCGCTCATCGAGCGGTGCTAACAGACGTGAAATTTCCTCGGGCAGTAGTGACGTGGCCGCCATTTCAAAGGGCGATTCCGCTGAACGGTCTTCTACGACATCGCCAAGCTCGGCGTCACCGTCTTCACGCAGCGGTTCTGAAAGCGACAAGGGCTCAGCGGCGAAACGCAGGGCTTCGGTGACCTTGTCTTCGGGCATTTCTACTTCGGCTGAAAGTTCGGCCAAGGTTGCTGGGCGACCCATCTTCAATTCGAGCTGAGCTCGTGCCTTTTGCAGCCTGGCCAAAGTATCGCCAGCGTGGACAGGAAGACGGATAGTACGGCCAGTGTTGGCAATACCGCGAGTAATGGCCTGGCGAATCCACCAGGTGGCATAAGTTGAGAACTTGAACCCTTTACGCCAGTCGAACTTTTCGACAGCATGCATCAGACCCAAGTTGCCCTCTTGGATTAGATCTAGCAGGGGCAGCCCTGAGGCTTGATATTTCTTGGCGATTGAGACCACCAAGCGTAAGTTAGATTGAACGAAAGTTGATTCGGCTCGTTCTCCGTTGCGGATAGCCCGCTTTAGTTCCCGCCGACGAGTGGGGGTGAGACTGCCGCCTGCTTCGAGTTCTTCTCGTGCTGCGGTGCCCGCTTCAATAGCCTGGGCCAGCCTGACCTCATCGTCTTTGGTGAGCAAAGGGTATTGCCCGATATCGGTGAGATAGAGGCGGACCAAGTCCTCCTCATCACGCTCGATTCGCTCTTTTGCCACTTTGACACCTTCTCCTGGCTGAATGCTCGAACCGACTACCGATTACCCACTCACCTGGCATTGGCGGAGCAGGTGAACTTTGGGGTGGGTAGATAGGCGGCCCTTAAAACGTATAAGGGGTAACGATACCGGCCTAATTCAGGCACGCAACTGTTCTTGGGTACAAAGTCACAAAGTTGAAACGTGATTCTAGTTCAAAAATAGCTAAAAAGATAGCCCTTGGCTAGGCACCAGACCACCAGCGTCAAGAAGAATTGTCTCGACTTCGAGCTGCTTATCGGCCATTAGGGCCAGCTCATCACGGTTTACCACCAAGCGTTGTAAGGCGGCTTCACCTTCTTGCCAATCTTCAATCTTGTCTCGAAGAATCAACTTTAACGAGCGTTCGATAGCGGCTTCACTTACTGGTGAAACTGAGCGCAGATAGCTCTGATATGAAGTTATCTGGTAGGGCAGCAGGACCCGATACAGACCAACCAGCTTGAGAGCACTGGTCGATACGGACTCTAAGGTGTCGGCCAAGACTTCGACCAAGGTTTCGTGTGCCTGGCCGGGCGCCAAGGCCTGTTTCGTGGGGTTGTAGGCGGGGGTTTCAGGAATGTGATTGTGCCAAAGTTCGGCGTGCCACCCATAGTGAAGTGAATGGCGATTCAACATCAGCTTTAGGTCACCTTCGGCCACCTTAAGAACGGCTGAACCAAACAGCTCGAAGGCCCGCGACTCATACCACTTATAGATGCTGGCACGTAGCGCTACCTCGCTTAAAGGCAACGAACGCGACTCTCGGGCCCAGTTTGAGGCTTCTAAACCAAGTGGGTTGTGGCTCTTTGGTTCATCGGTCATGTGTTGTTCTTACCAACTCTTTGCAATCAGCGTCATTGCAGCTAGGAACTTGCTAGCCCTCATGATTATGAGTCATGGGCACGTTACGGCCAACCCCAAACGGGCGCCTGGACACTTTAAGACCAGGTGGACCTTGACGCCGTTTAAACTCGGCACGGTCAATCATGGCTGCCACCCGCCGAACCGTGCTCTCGTCATAGCCCTTGGCCACAATTTCGTCCACAGAGTGATCGTGCACCACTAACTCTTCAACCATTGGGTCAAGCAATTCATAGGGCGGTAATGATTGCTCGTCACTCTGGCCAGGTCGCAGCTCAGCTGATGGAGCTTTCCGCAGAATGCTTTCGGGGATGTTGGCCTGACCGTGAATCTCGTTGTGGTGCCTGGCTAGGGCGTAGACCCCCAGCTTAGGGACATCAGCCAGAATTGCTAAGCCTCCAACAGCGTCGCCGTACATGGTGCTGTAGCCCACTGCCAACTCAGTTTTGTTGCTCCCTGTTAGGGCCAGCCAACCAAACTTATTCGACAACGCCATTACCACAATTCCACGAATTCGAGCTTGCAAATTCTCTTCGGTGGCATCAAAAGCCAGACCTGAGAAATGTGGTTCCAACAACTCAAGGTACGCGGCGTGGACTGGCTCGATTTCGATGACACGATATTCAATACCTAGGTTCTCGGCCAGAGCCACAGCATCGGTAACCGAGTGTTCGCTGGAATAACGAGACGGCAACATAACTCCGTGTACAGCGTCGGCACCTAGGGCGTCGCGAGCAATGGCCGCTACAACCGCTGAATCAACTCCACCCGAAAGCGACACCAGCGCTTGGGTGAAGCCATTGCGGTTTAGATACTCTCGGGTGCCAAGCAACAAAGCTTCATAAATTGCTTCAGTCTGCGACAAAGGCGCTTCTAGCCGACCTGGCAGAAGTTTGGGTTCACCATCCTCGTAATTAATTTGCAGACTCACGACATCAGCCTGAAAGCTTCTGGCCCTCACTACGACCTCGCCTAGGTGGTCGGTAGCCAAGCTGCCCCCGCTAAATACCAGCTCATCATGAGCACCAATAGCGTTTAACCAGGCCAACGCCACCTGGTGAGTATTGCTAAAAGCGGCCGCCAGCGATTCAGTATCGCTTTGTTGGTCTCCGTAGAACGACGCTGGCTCAAGATTCAAAACCAGGTCGAGGCTGTGGGCGCCAAGGTCTTCCACCAACTGGTAGGCGTGGTTTATTCCCCAACTGATCGCCAGGTTTAACGGCCCCAGCTGAAAGAGCGAATCGACTGGGGCGTTGTCGCACACCTGGAAATACCGATCTTCGATAAAACCGTCGTCAATGCTGGTATGGGGTTTACGAATAGACTTTTGGATTTTGCCATCCACACAGTAGGCCATGGCATTAAACAAAGCCCCGGTGTTGGAATCTAATTCGACGTAGCCCGCCAAAATTGCGATGCCTTGGGCGCGCTCAGCCAATTGCTCAATGCACGCCAGGTTGGCGGCCACAAAACTTTCACGTAAAAGCAGGTCACCTGGAGGGTAACCAATGGTAGCCAAGGCCGGAAATACAATAAGGTCGGCTTGGGCCACCTTGGCCTCGTCTATTTGGTCGCCCATAATCGCTAGGTTGGCCCCAAAAGAGCCAATACCAAGATCTACCTGAGCCAAAGCAACACGTATAACTGCCACATCACAATCCTAATGACATACTTATGTGGCAGGATTTGTTAGTGCCAAATTAGACGGTGTGTCAGAGCAGCCGATACACCGAGCGCGTGCGAAGAGAGCAACTTGTAAATGGCCGATCCGACCGGAGCAGACAACCAGCTTTATTTTGGGCCCACACCAAAGCACATCGACGGCCAAGCCCCGATTCTGGATTCCACCGTAAATGTCGAAGCATCACTGGTGGTGGACGATCAGAGTCCGTTTGTCATTAGCGACAGTTTCTTGGCCGACATCGTCCGTTCAAGTGTTAACCCCTACTTGGTATTAGACGTCAACGGTCGTATCCGCTTCCTCACCGACACCATTGTAGAAATCACCGGTTACACCGCCGAAGAGTGTTTAGGTCGTGATGCCCTCGATTTCGTAGTTCCCAAAGACCACGAGATGGTGGCTACAGCCATTGGCCAACAACTTGCACAGCGTGCCGCCGATAAAAGCTGGACCGGACCCGCCATACCGGTACATCTGATCGCCAAGGATGGCAGCATTAAAGCCTGTCAGATGCTTGGCGTGGGCACCCCCTCCGCCAACTTTCAGGCTGTCATAGTGCGTATCACACACGCCGAATCGGCCAGTAAGCTCGACGCGGCGATCGCCGCTATGGCCACCTCGGAAGATTTGGCTGATACTTTACGGCTGCTTACCGATGTTCTCTATAGCCAGTTGGCCGGCACCTCAAGTTGTGTATTTCTAAGTTGGGACGGCCACGGTTTCGACAGCGTCATTCCGCTCAACGACCAGTTGCCAAGAGCACTTCTGGATGAAGGTGCCCAAAACCCTTCATTACCGTGGCGAGAATGCATTCGTTCAGCTACTTTCCAATACGCGACCCTTAACAACTTGCCGGAGGAAATGGCAGAAGTCGCCCAACAAGCGGGCTATTTGGCTAGCTGGTCATTTCCCATTCCTTTGGTGGGAAGGCCAAGCGTGTTAACACTTTGGCGGCCCTATCTGGGCAGTCCCAGCACCCATCAACTTCATGCCGTCAACCGAGTGTTGCGGTTGATGTCAGTTGCTTGGGAATCTCACCAAGCTCGCGAGTCGCTTCGCAGGCAGGCCTACACCGATACCCTGACCGGGCTTGCCAACCGTCGCGGGCTAACCGAACATTTCGATTCGCTTGCTCCGAGCGATATACCAAACGAGCCGATCGGGTTCTTGTACTGTGACATCGACAACTTCAAGCTAATCAACGACAGCTTCGGCCATGTCGTTGGTGATGAAGTACTTCGTATTGTTGCTAACCGCTTGACTGCAGAAGTGCGATCCAGTGATCTGGTGGCTCGCATTGGCGGCGACGAGTTCGCCATGGTCTGCCGCGGTGCCGATTTGTCCCAGATGCAACAACTGGCCGAGCGAGTGGTCCAAACCTTTGCCAGCCAGCTTCATGTGGACGGCCACAACATTGAGGTCACCTTGAGTATGGGGGTAACCGCCACTGTTTTCCGCAATGTCCGGGTCAACTCGGAAGCGTTTATCCGAAGCGCTGACCAAGCGCTCCTATCGGCTAAGGCCGCTGGCAAAGGGGGGTGGCGCACCGCCACTTATCCTTAAGGACTAACAGGTCGTTACGGGCTAACAGCCACAACAGCTGTGATGCCAGCGATGGTTTTGTCGCCAGTGTTGGTTTTGTCGCCAGAAAAACCAAACGCCGCCCCTGGCAAACCAAGTGCGGCGTGGACTAGATGAAATAAATTTTTAGATCAGACGCACGTCTTGGGCTTGATCGCCCTTTGGACCTGACGTTACTTCGAATTCTACCGCTTGACCTTCTTCAAGGGAGCGGTAACCCGCACCTGAAATTGCCGAGAAGTGTACGAAAACGTCAGAGGCTCCGTCACGGGATATGAACCCGAAGCCCTTTTCTGCGTTAAACCATTTTACGGTACCGGTAGCCACACCGATTCCCCTTCCTAATTTTGCTGGGATCGGCGAACGCCTCCACCCAATTACTTAAGCGCCGCTAGGGTAGCCGAAACTGAAGATCCGTAGCTGAAATAGTGCTTAAATCTACGTATTTTAAATGTTGGTCTCGATAAGCTCGCTACCCTCATGCCGTGCTAAAGCGTCGTCGCGCAGGAACCATCCAAGCACTAAGGCCGCGGCAGCTCCGCCCCAGATCACTCCGAGGGGAATACCAACGACTAGAACAAGGACGATGATTGCGACACCCAACATTGCTACATAATGCCCCATTTGACGGCTTTCACCAAACGGAATGGCATAGTCGGGCGTTTATTCTTGGCTAAAGGAAAGGTTGAAGTGCCCTAAGAGCCGGTGTAGGCCCACGCTTCGATTTCAATTAAGGCCTCAATGGGTAGCGCCGCCACACCAACCGCTGACCGAGCCGGGCGGTGCTCACCAAAGAACTCCATATAGATTTCGTTCATGATTGGATAGTCGCTCATGTGACGCAAAAAGACGGTGGTCTTTACCACGTCTTCTTTCGTTGCACCTACGCTCTTGAGCTGGGTTTCCAGATTGGCAAGGGCTTGGCGCAACTGGCCAGCGGTGCCACCATCAACCAACTTGCCATCGGCGATGCCGACTTGCCCGGAAACAGAGAGCCAATCACCAGCTCGCACTACCGGGGTATAAGGACCTACAGGCTTAGCCACCGCTTTTCCTTCACAAGACGCGGGAACGACCGGAGGAAACTCCGGCCGCTCCGATGAACTTATAGGGCTTTAACTAAAAGAAGAGCCGCAACCGCAGGAGCGAGAAGCGTTGGGGTTGTTGATGGCGAAACCGGCGTCGGTGAGGCCATCTTTGTAGTCGAGCGTAGCACCCACCAACATCGAGGCGCTTGAAGGGTCGGAGATGACCTTCACACCTGAATAGTCGGTAGCCAAATCAGTGTCGGCAACATCGCTATCAAAGAACATTTCGTAGCTAAAGCCCGAGCAGCCACCCGGACGTACTGCTACACGCAGAGCCAGTGAGGCATCGCCTTCGGCTTCTATAAGTTGTTTCACTTTAACAGCGGCTGAATCTGTGAGCGTGATCACCCTATGATCCTCCTCCAGGGGTTCTTCCTACGGGAATGCTACAAGCAAACCACACAATTACCGCACCGAAATCTCTACTTGACATGGATCGCGGTCGACCAGAGTATGAAATGCCAAGAGTGGTGGTGCCTCGATTCCAGCCAAGAAACCTTCCACCATGCCTCGATGCAAGGCACAAACCACGGTCGGGTTCGTCTTAGCTAGATCGGCAAAAGGACAGTGTGAAAACGCAATTGCCGCAACATCGGTTTTCGTGTCTGCGTCTTGTTCAATGGCGATTTCAGGGTCGAAACCCATGCTGTCGAGGTCGGTCATCATAGCTTCAATTACCGGTGCACCCGACGGCCACGGCCGAGCATTTAAGGTGCCCTGTTCACGTCCAGCTTCCAAGGCGAATTCTGATTCAAGGCCGGAAAGTTCAGCCAAACGCAACAACATACGGGCGATGATGGGATACGGCGACGGTTCAAGGCCAAGCGATGGCGCGTCGATTGCCAAACCATATAAATGCTGCGGCCGCCCTACCCCACCTGCGGTGCTGCTGCGGACATCTAGCAACCCTACTTCTCGCATTCGCTCCAGATGCGGACGAACCGTATTGACATGGAGGTTCAAACTTTCCGCAATCTCATTGGTTGACAGAGGTCGATTAGATCGTGCCAGCTCAAGATAAATCGCGTATCGGGTGTTATCGCCTAGGGCTTTTAGGATGTCAAGGCGCGGCGAATGAGCAACCGCACGTAGGCCCTCAGGCGGTGTCGGCTCGGGTTCAATATTCTCCGAGTCCAGCATGAAGAGTGAGTTTACACGGGGAAACCCGGTAAATTACCTATATGGCCATTAATTCGGAAGTAGAAAGCGCTCGCTCAGATCACGCTGCTCCCCCTAGCCCAGATGACGTTATGGCCATCTTGCGTGGGGTCATCGACCCTGAACTAGGTAGTGACATTGTTGATTTGGGAATGGCCCGGAAGGTCTTATCGCACCCGAACGGCATCGTTGAAATAACGGTGGCCCTCACCACCCCGGGCTGTCCGCTGCGCGCTCAGATTCAACGCGACATAAAAGCCCGAGTGGAGTCACTACCGGGTGTAGAAAAGGTGAAAATCCACTGGGACACGCTAAACGCTGAAGAAAAAGCGGTCACCATGAGCCGCGCCCGCCAATTAGCTCAATCCAACGCGCCCGACACCATGATCCCGGCCACTACCAAAGTGGTAGGCGTAGCTTCGGGCAAGGGTGGCGTTGGTAAATCTTCGGTCACGGTCAACATCGCAGTCGCAATTGCTTCTATGGGTTACCGCGTTGGTGTGATGGACGCCGATATTTGGGGATTTTCGGTGCCCCGGATGTTGGGGGTTTCAGGGCGGCTTGAAGGAGTGAAAGACCAGGTGGTTGAACCCGGTGCACGCCCTAAAATAGCGCCGATCACTTTGCCGATGGGTGAAGGTTCCCTAGAGGTGGTCTCAATGGGGCTTATGGTCGATGACGAAGAGATAGCCCTCATGTGGCGGGGGCTAATGCTGAACCGGGCAGTGCAGCATTTCTTGGAAGATGTCCAGTGGCACTCCAAGCTTGATTACCTATTTATCGATATGCCCCCAGGCACTGGTGATGTCGCCATGGGCCTGGCACGTATGCTGCCCCGGGTTGAGTTGCTGGTGGTAACAACGCCTTCACTTACCGCTCAAAAGGTGGCGATTCGAGCAGCCAACATGGCCCGACGTAGCCACATTCGGGTAGCTGGGGTCATCGAGAACATGAGCTACTTCGTATGCGACCACGGCGATCAATACCCACTCTTTGGGGAAGGGGGCGGCGAATTACTCGCTCACGATGCCGGTGTGCCCTTGTTAGGTAAAATTCCACTTGAACCACAGGTCGCTACCGGTGGCGATCATGGAAACCCAGTTGCTCTTGGCGTTGGTCCGGCGGCTGAGGCCTTTCGAGCTCTTGCCGAGCGGTTGGTGACTGAGACCGTTCCGCCCATAGAAATGAGTGGCTGCAGCGCTCGCTTGCTTGACTCGGTTAACGCGGCTTTAGATGCACTAGATTTTGATTAGGCGCGGTGAGCGTTGAATCGCCCATGTTGAATTGCAGCTAGTTAAAGACTGAATTGCTCTAGGTAGACCTTCGGGGTTTCGATCATCTGACCCCGAAGTGGGGCGATACCTCGAAGGCGTTTTCTACGCAGTTCGGCTACGGCTTGGTAAAAGTCGTTAGACACTTCGATTGGTTGCGGGCTCAGAATGTCGAGATAATCACCGGAGAACACCACTCGTTCTTCCTCGAGGAAAAAACAAACCCGGGGCACCGCGAGACCAGGTGCTTCCAGCACCGAAAGTTTGAATTCGGTGCCCAAAATGGCTTCGCCAACTTCGAGAGACTGACTGTGTTTGAGGCCTCGGCCCACGCCGTCCACGTTTAGGACAGCAGCCCCGGTCATTTTGGAAAGGGTGTTAGCACCCGAGGCGTCATTGGCACCAGTGGTCACAATCCATCGAATCCGATCGCCTCCACACCCCGCGATGGCATCGAGGTGTTCGCCATCGGATGGTCCTGGGTCGACGACTACGATCTCATCGATACCCACCAAATAGGTATTGGCACCAGCTTCACCATCTACTTTGGCTGCAATACGGCGCACCAATGGGCTCAGTGCTCGTGCCACACCGGGCACTATCGGTGGTGGCCCTTCGACTTCAGTTGCTTCGTTACTCATTTGCCTACGCCACTTTGTAATGGTGTCTCATCGGGTGTTTCGGCGTCGCTGTAACCACGATCTCCAGGTAGCAAAATGCGCACTCCGCCATCTTCTTGCACTAAGCGAGGCAAGATTGCCGGAATGCTACCCATGGCAGCGGCGGCGCTCATTAGCTCATCAGCAGAATCGAATCGGGCTACGGCTTCAAGGTTTCGCACCGTTGGTTGAATCATTTCTAACTCGCCAGCTTCAGCACGGTCTAAGGCATCTTGCGGCTGAATCCACAGGCTGGCGACGGTTTCGTATTCATCGTGGGTGCCAATTTGGCCTTCGGGAGCACGAGCCACAAAGAAGCGGGTATCGAAACGCCGTGGGGGGCCAACCGGCGTGATCCAATGTGAAAAATAATGAATTTCGTCGCAAGCCAGGCTTAACTCTTCTGCTTTGCAGACATCTACTAAGCGAGTGGCCCCGCTATCAACTGCTAGGCGGTATTGACTGAATTTGGACACCATGTTCGGCTCTTCCAAACGCAAAGTTTGGTTTGTGCCGTTGTTGGCCAATAACAGACCCGCTTCTTCAAAACACTCTCGGATGGCGGCTACCCAAAAGGCCAGACCTCCGGTTTCAATGCCCAACCGGGCAGAAGCCATTTCGTCGGATAGGCCCGTAACCACGGTTTCCAGATCGGGGTCGTAGCGGTCAGCGTCGTCTACAGCGCCGCCGGGGAACACAAAAGCACCACCCACAAATATGCTCTTGGGGTTACGGCGCAGCATAAATACTTCAAGCCCACTAGCTCCGTCACGAACAAGCATCACCGTGGCAGCGTCGCGAACCGGAACTTGAGTTGGATCAGAGGTACTCATACACCTAGCTCTCCGCGCCGGGAGCGCAAACCTGGCGGTGGCTACTCCCTCTGGTTAACACAACAACCTACAGATTGTTGCTCTCATCCTATCGGGCTTGGCTACAACTGCGGTTCTATCTAGCTGGCCTGGGAATACAGCAGTTGCCGTTCATTCTCACTAAGACCACCCCAAATGCCATGCGGATCGCGTATGGCCAGTGCATAGTCGAGACAGGCTTGGCGTACCGAACACTCGGAACAGATTTTTTTGGCTCTTCGTTCCCGCTCTAACTTGTCACGTTTTCGCTCAAATTGTGACGGTGGGTAGAACACCACCTTTTGTGGCCCCCTACAAGCCGCACGAACCTGCCAAAGATTTTCGCTTGCCTGCACACTCACATCAAACCCTCCTTGCCATAGACCCTAGAGGCAAGATTGACGTGGGACAAGGGTCACATTTACAAAACCATAAGATTTCTTCTAGTGGCGTAAGTTCACATATATTTACTTATAAAAAGGGCTGCTACGGCCGATAAATTCGCTATCGACGCGCCGGTTCGACCTCAAGCCAGGTGCCATCAATCGCCACTACAACCACCAAATCGCCATCGGACAACGCCCCACTTCGACTGCGCGCACGCCACTGCGCACCCCTCACGATGACGAGACCGGTGGGGTCGAGTTGGCCGCTAGCAATCGCTGCTTCTCCTACTAGCCAGCCGCGGTCAATGCTCGGCGTTGAGAAACGAGTGCGAACCATGGTTGGCATTCCGAAGAAGAACAGCAGCGCCACTGAGACAATGGCACCACCAAGGGTGATCCACGACACTGAAACCCCGTCGTAGAACCACACCGTGCCAATCCCGAATAGCACCAAGCCAGCCCCAGTAGCACCCCGGGGTACCCCTATTTGCACGTCGGACGATAAGACGACAAAGGCCAGCAAAATGGCGGCGACGGCCCACCAACGCACCGGCAAAACCCACAGTCCGTACGAGGCCAAGAGCACTGAAGCCGCCCCAACCATGCCCGCGATACCAATGGCTGCGGTGAAGAATTCAAACACAATTAGCGCCAAACCAATGCCCAAAAGCAAGTAGGTAACTGGGGGGCTGGCCACCGTGTGTAACAACTGGTCAATTAGTTGAAGTTCACTGAACCTGACTGCGGTGCGTGGTTCCAAGACCGTGCGACCGTCTTGTTCAATTTCTTGAGTTTCGAAACCCGGTAAAGTGACCGCAAAGTCACCCAAGGTCGGCGCTTCAGCTGCGGCAATACCGTATTCAAGGACCCGCTCAGAACCAATCATCGAAGATTCCAAGGTGGCGGCGTGTTCTCCAAAAAGAACACCAAATTCATCTTCCGGTAAAACCTGTGGGCCCGTTTCACCAATCCGAGAGCCGATAGGAACTCCAACCGAGTCGACGACCCCCAGCAACTGAGCGCTCAAACCTTTGGCTTCCGAACCAGAGGGCCCAACCCAAATACCTACCGGCACTGTTGAGGTTTGAATTCTCCGAGCCAAAGCCACGAATTCACTGTTTGAGATCACCGAGCCCGACGAGTTCAAGTTGATCACCAAGTAGCGCGCCGAGGAAGCTTCAGAATCAGCGATCGAAGTCTCAATAAAATTCGCCAATATCGGGTCTAAGAGACCCGAAACCTCGATTATGTTGATGAACCCAGGGCCCTCAGATTCATCGGGGGTATTAGTTTGCGCGGCGGCCGGTCCCGCAAACAACGCCAACAAAACGACCCCAATAAGGGCTAAACCGCTGGTTATTCTGGCCAACAAACACTCCCTAACGCGAGGCTGAACCCCCAATTTTGCCCAAATAAGGCACCTAGGGGTTAATCGGCGGCGTTGGCGTCGCCACTCAGAGCAGTAAGCGCTTCGTCAACCGTTTCGGTAACAGGCACTATCCGATCGAAACCAGTGGTATGCAACAAACGGGTGAGCGTGGGTCGATTACAGGCCACCGCCACCTCGCCACCGGCTTCGCGGGTACGGCGAATGCCGCCAATCAAGGCACCTAGACCAGCGGAATCCATAAAGGGAACTTCCGACAAATCAATAAGCAACCGGCTGGCATCAACCACCGACACCAGTGCTTCACGAAAAGTTTCAACCGTGTAGGCGTCTAGCTCGCCTCGGGGCCTGCAAACAATATGGCTAGCTGCGTCTTCGATTTGGATATCGAACACTCGATGTTCTCCCTCGTCGCCGAGCTAGGAAGCTCGTCGGTATTTACGACTGGCTAAATGCTACCAGCCCGCCAAAGTTATTTCGTAGCTACCAACACCTTGCCAACCTAGCCTCAACCGGTTCCAAGACCTACCGCCACTAGGCCACTTCGGTGGCGGCACAAGGCTTTATCAGTGGGCAAAGGTGGAGTTTAGGAACCCGCTTTACTAGCCTAATTGTGTGCCTAAAGTCCTTCTTGCAACCGACGCCGACTGGATCCACCACGATATTGATTCAGCCTTGGCGGGTGGCGACACTACGGTCATGCGTGTGCGCCGTGGTGCCGATGTCGTCGAAGCAGTCAATCAGGTAAAGCCCGACGTGGTTCTGCTTGACATGCAAATTGGCAACATGGGAGGCGTTGCCACCTGTTACACCCTGCGCAATGAGGCTGGCGCAGGTCGAATCGATGACGTGAAGGTCATCATCTTGGCCGACCGTCCCGACGACCGGTGGCTCATTCAAGGCAGCGGAGCCGACGGCTGGTTGATAAAGCCGATCAACCGCCTTCGTCTGCGCAAAGCCATCCAAACCGTTCTCTCAGGTGCCATCTTCGACGAAGAGGTTCACCCGGTTAGCTAGTGCCACAAAGGCTGCGCTGGCCTGGTGTCCGCAGCCTCCTTGGCGAAGCGAAGCCTTCGTCGGGTAACGTAGTCAGTCCACCGATTTATCGGTTTTCGGGTAGTGGCGCAGCTTGGTAGCGCGCCTCGTTCGGGACGAGGAGGTCGTGGGTTCAAATCCCGCCTACCCGACTTTTTTCTTCAACAAACAGTATGGAAATCAACGAATTCCAAAACTTGATGGAAGAACTTTATGGCGAGGCTGACCGCGCTCGAGGTCTGCCTTCCACGGTTGCTTGGCTAGCTGAAGAAGTAGGCGAATTAGCTCAAGCCGCCCGCAAAGGCACCCCCGAAGAGCAACTGCACGAGCTTGGCGACGTGTTGGCTTGGCTGGCCTCTTTAGCAAACCAACTTGGCTTGTCGTTGGAAGAGGCCGCCGAGCGCTATCGAATTAACCCGCCATAGATAAGTTTTCGGTCTAGCCAGCGGCCAGCAATTCAAGAATTTGAACCGCGTTTAAGGCCGCACCTTTGCGAAGGTTGTCGCTCGAAACGAACAGCGCCAAACCATTCTCGAACACTTCATCGCTGCGAATACGACCCACCAAGCTGACATCGTCGCCAGTGGCGGCCAGAGGCGTCGGCACATCAACCAAACGCACTCCCGGGGCTTGTCCAAGAATTTCCTTAGCTTGCTCAGGAGTTATGGGGCGTTCAAAATCGGCGCTAACGGCCAGTGAATGGCCGGTGTAGACCGGGACTCGAACGCAGGTTCCAGTAACCCGAAGACCCGGAATATCGAGAATTTTACGGCTTTCGTTCCGCAGCTTTTGCTCTTCGTCAGTTTCACCAAGCCCATCGTCAACAAACGAGCCGGCCTGGGGCAACACGTTAAATGCGATGGGACCAGGGAACACATTAAACTGGGGATAGTGCAAGGCCTCACCGTTGAAGGCCAACTGGGCTGAATCGCCGGCTAACTTTTGCACCTGCTCGGCTAATTCACTCACTCCAGAAAGACCAGCCCCTGAAACCGCTTGATAGGTGCTAACCACCATGGCCCGTAAACCGGCCTCTCGATGCAGGGCCTTCATGGCGGGCATAGCCGCCATAGTGGTGCAGTTAGGGTTAGCAATAATGCCTTTTGGCCGATTGGTAATCGCCTCGGGGTTTACCTCCGAGACCACCAGCGGCACTTCGGGGTCCATCCGAAAAGCTGAAGAGTTGTCGATTACCACCACTCCTTGACCCGCTACTTTTTCAGCAATGGCGCGTGAGGTTGTGGCTCCGGCCGAGAACATTGCGGCGTCAAGACCAGTGAAATCGGCGGTGGTGGCGTTTTCGACGGTGACCTCTTGTCCGTCGAACTTTATGGTTTGCCCGGCTGAGCGCTCGGAAGCAAAGAAACGAATTTCTTCGTAAGGAAATTCTCTTTCAACAAGAAGTTTACGCATGACGCTACCGACTTGGCCGGTAGCTCCGACAAGGCCAATTTTCATAGTTTCAAGGCTATAGGCCTACGGCGGGGGAAGCACTAGCCGCCGAGCTCAAAAGCTTCGTGCAAAACACTGACTGCGTCTTCCAGCCGGTCTTGACGCACGACGCAGCTGATTCTGATGGCCGAGGTAGAAATCATTTCAATGTTGATGTTGTTGGCGGCCAACGTTTCAAAGACCTTGGCGGCCACACCTGGATTCGACTTCATTCCAGCGCCTATTACGCTGACCCGACCCACATTGTCATCCACGATGATCTCGTGCTTGCCGCCGAATTCGCCGAGCAGCGGCTCGAGAACTTCTAACGATCGGGACACATCATCAAAAGGTTGGGTGAAGGAAATGTCAGTGACCCCATCCGCGCTCACGTTCTGCACGATCACGTCAACGTTCACGTCAATTTCTGCCAAGGCTCTGAAAAGTCGGGCCGCGATCCCCGGTTCGTCGGGTACCCCAGTGACCGTTATTTTGGCTTCTGATGCGTCGTGAGTTACCGCAGAAATAATGGCGTCTTCCATTTGGGGGTCCTCCTCAACGACCCAAGTACCCGGTTCCCAGGTGAATGCAGAACGAACGTGGAGTTTGACCCCGTGATTTCGCGCGTACTCAACGGAACGCATCGCAGGTTTAGGACAGCCTGAAGCCGTCATTTCAAGCAGTTCGTCGAATGAAACCTTGTCCATTCGTTTGGCCGATGGCACCACTCGCGGATCAGCGTTAAATACTCCCGAAACGTCGGTATAAAGTTCGCACGAATCGGCACCTAGGGCGGCCGCTAAAGCAACGGCTGTGGTGTCAGAGCCACCACGACCCAAGAACGTCACGTCTCGATCCGTTGAAACACCTTGCGAACCACCCACCACTGGCACCGCGCCACCATCGAGCGAGGCGCGAATACGATCCGGTCGCAGTTCTAAAATCTTGGCGTTGCTATGGGTGGTATCGGTGATAAAGCCAGCTTGGCTACCGGTGAACGATTCGGCCTTAACACCCATGTCGGCTAGCGCCATGCAAACCAAAGCGGTGGCCTTTCGCTCACCACTAGTAATCAGCATGTCCATCTCACGGCCAGGACGAGTCTTTGAAACATCGGCCGCAAGGCGTAACAATTCGTCGGTTTCTTTGCCCATAGCACTTACCACCAGCACCACCTGATCACCGTGTCGCAAGGTGCGGGCCACATGGTCAGCAACCTCACGAATACGCTCAGGGTCGGCCACCGAAGTGCCACCAAATTTCTGAACTACGAGAGCCACGCAGTTGACGCTAGCAACCCGACCACCATTTCCTCACTTCCGCTGACCGAAGGAAGCCGAACTTACCCGCCAATCGCCATCAAGTTTCGATGCGACCAACATGACCCAAGAATTGCTGGGAAGACGACCGGTATTTCCACACCTCCTCTAAGCGTTGCTAGCGTTTCGGGCTATGTCTCCTAGCCCTAAACGTCAACGTCAACGAGAACGCCAACAACAAGCCCGTGCCCAAGCTGCGGTAGAAGAAAAGAAACAGCAGCAAAAGCGTACCTGGCTGGGCATCGGCGGCATTGTGGCCTTAGTAGTGGTTCTTGCTCTGGCCTTCTCGATTTTTGGTGGAGGAAACGACTCCAAGAGTGACGACGAGGGTGCCGCCACTAGCACCACCACTGCTGGCACCGATAATGACACTGACGACGTAGAGTGCCCACCCGAAGATGGTGCCTCTGAACCCCGATTGAACTTTCCATCCTCACCTCCGAATTGTTTAGAAGACGGGGCCAACTACGAAGCCGTCTTCGACACGACCGCTGGGGAAATTCGCGTTGCACTAAATAGCGACGACACCCCAGGGACAGTGAACAACTTCGTGTTCTTGGCGCGTTACGGCTACTACGACGGTACCGAGATCTTCCGTTCCGATCCTTCCATCGATATTTTGCAGGGCGGTGCTCCTCACACCAACTCAGCCTCTGACCCTGGACCTGGCTACACGATTGCCGATGAAGGCAGTGACTGGACCTATGAACCTGGTGATCTGGTGATGGCCCGCACCGCTGCCCCCGACTCGGCAGGTGCCCAGTTCTTCTTCTCGACCGGCGACAACACCGCCAACTTGAATAGCCAAGGTACCTACGTGGTCTTTGGCAAAACCACGGCGGGTCTCGACGTGTTGGAGGCCATTATGGACACTCACGAAGATGACCCCTCAAGCGGCCTTGGTGGTCACCCCAATCCCGTTCCGGTGATCAACAAGGTGACCATCGTCCAAAACTAAAAAGCTAGCTAGCTTTCTACCTAGTGCTGGTCGGCTCTTTCGCCAATTGCTCTTTCGGGTGCTCTTTCGGGTGCTCTGTCGAGGAACCGCTAAGCGGAGATTGTTTTAAGTCAAGGGCGGCAACGCGTTGAGATCGGCCGTGTGGCCGCCCACGTAAACATGCACGGCACCAGCACCTTCGCTAGACCAGCCAGCATCACTTCGGTGGATAAGAGCGCTACGGCGTTCCACCCCAACCACTGGCATGCCTGGGGGTGCCAAATCGATGGTCCGATGGACCTTGTCGCTTGACCATTCATCAAAGCCGGGAATCATGGTAAAGCCGTCGAGCAAGGCCAAACCTTGGGTGAAAGCACCACCACGAGTATCAACCATGTGCCGGAAGAGAACACTGCCACTCGCCGCGGAGGCCGCCAACACATTCCCGGCATGCCACGTAGCGATTATGGCTTCTAGAGCCAACGAATCGCTTAGGACCGAGCGAACATGCATGGGGGAACCACCGCTTGACCCGCCGCCCAGATAAACGAATCGGGCTTCAGCGATGACTTCGGCTGTACTGGGGTTCATGGCGTCGCGTCGGCTGTAAAGCTCGGGTGCCACCACCTTGGCGCCAAGCCCCGAAAAATAAGCTTCAGCACGCTCCACCAAGGCTTTCGGATTCTCGTAGGCAGCCGCCGTAGTTAGCACTACCACGGTGTCGGTGTTGGCATCTTCAAGCAGAGCAGCATCAAAATCACAGCCGTCGCTCCACTCGTCTCCGCCCACCAGGCATAACGGCCCTTTGCTCATTTTCAATAACCTCAACCTTCGCTTGTCTTAGATCCCGTTACTGCTGTCTTGACTGCGTGTTCGGGCACTAGCTGCTCGTCAGTATTCGCCTTAGTGGCACGGCCTTGCACCCAAGAAGAACTCGCCAAGCCCACGTTGGGAATAAAGAACCGCTCAAGGTCGGTCACCACCAACCCAGCTTGGCGCATAAGCGCGGGCATGTCGTGATTCGGCCACCAACCGCTGCGTCTATACGCCCAACGCGCCAGCCGCATTGCTAGGTGGCGGCGAATTCCCGAGCTAAGGCTAGGTTCCACGAAGTAGACGGCTCCGGTGTCACCCAATAGCGGCATCAGCGAAGCCAAAGCCGCGGCAACATCGGATTGGCTACCCAGCCAACCAATTGACACCACGTTTGTACCGGTGGTTGCCTCGGTCGTCACTTGGCTAATCGGCCCGGTGCTCATCGGCCGCATTCCCAAAGCTGGAAGAGTGTCGTGTGGAACCAGCAGCTCGGTGGTGTAATTTCGCGCCGGACCTATGAGCTCTAGTACTGACGAATCGGATTCAATCGTTATCGCGCTTCGGCGACGCGCCAATTCGTTGGTGATATGTCGCAGCGGGAACGGTTTGGCCACGCCGCTAGAAAGAGCGAGTAGGTCCACAACTACACGCTAGCTTGTGAATGTAATTGGTGGTCGATTAGGCATCCACAACGGTTCCATAACTAGCCTTCGTAGCCATGGGGAACCTAACTGTTGGTATTGTTGGATCAGGCATCATGGGCTCGGGTATCGCGGAGGTTGCCGCCAAGGCTGGCCATACCGTTATCCTGCGCAGCCGCAAGCAAGAATCGGCTGATGCGATGATCGCTGGACTAGAAAAATCTTTGGCTCGGCAGGTGGAGCGTGGCCGTCTTGAAGGCGATGCCCGCGACGAAATTGTTAGCCGCGTTAGCGCCACCGCGAATCTGGCCGATTTGGCTGATTGCGATTTGGTAATCGAGTCAATCGTTGAAGATCTTGACACTAAGCTGGGCCTGTTTCGCGAGCTCGATGAAATTGTAAAAGCCGATGCAATTTTGGCCACCAACACCTCTACCTTGCCGGTAGTGGAAATGGCTGTGGCCACCAATCGGCCCGACAAAGTTGTCGGTGTGCACTTCTTTAACCCGGCACCAGCCATGAAGTTGGTGGAGATCATTGCGCCACTAACGGCTTCGGAAGAAACGGTGAAGTCGGTTACCGAATTTGCCGCTGGTTGTGGCAAAGACCCGGTACAAGTTAAAGACCGTGCCGGTTTTATTGTTAACGCCCTGTTGTTCCCCTATCTGAACAACGCGGTGGCCATGTTGGAAGCTGGCACCGCTAATCGGGAAGATATCGACACCGCCATGAAGGGTGGCTGCAACTTCCCCATGGGTCCACTTGAGCTGTTGGACCTGGTTGGCCTCGACACGTCACTTTCTATCTTGGAAGCACTTTACGCTGAGTTTGGCGACCCGAACTTCGCACCACATCCTCGCTTACGTCGCATGGTTTCCGCCGGAGTTCTGGGCCGTAAGAGCGGCTCAGGCTTCTACGACTACAAGAGATAACAAAGGCCCTAGCTGGGGCCGCAAAGGCCCAGGCAGCAGGCACCAAATAGGTTGTTGACTATCGTTAAAGACTATTGATGGGGGTAGCACCGGTTTCGGTCTACCCCCGCTTTGTTTAGCTCGCTGCGACTTTAAATGAGCCAGCAGCCACACTTTGGTGGCTCGCGAGGTGACAGAGCAGGCAATTAGGGCAGACAATAGAAGCATGAGCCACCAGCGCCATGAGCTAAGCCACCGTGAACCCGACCGTCCGTGGATGATGCGGACCTATTCGGGGCACTCCACCGCCAAAGCCTCGAACGAGCTTTACCGCACCAACCTAGCCAAGGGTCAAACCGGCCTATCAATCGCCTTCGACCTTCCCACGCAAACTGGTTACAACCCTGACGCCCACGAGTCGCTAGGCGAGGTGGGCAAGGTTGGTGTACCAGTGGTGCACCTTGGGCACATGCAGCAGCTTCTTGAGGGCATCCCTGTCGACCAGATGAACACCTCGATGACGATCAACGCCACCGCGGCTTGGTTGTTAGGGCTTTACGTAGCCAATGCTGAACGCCAGGGGGTGGCCTCAGAAGCGCTGCGCGGCACCACCCAGAATGACATCGTGAAGGAATACCTGAGCCGGGGCACCTACATCTTCCCACCCGAGCCTTCAAAGCGGCTGATTGTAGACATGGTGGCGTATTGTTCCGAGAACATTCCGCACTGGAACCCCATGAACGTCTGCAGCTACCACCTTCAAGAAGCTGGGGCGACGCCGGTCCAAGAAATTGCTTACGCCTTGGCCACTGCCATTGACGTGCTTGATGCAGTCCGCGAGTCGGGCCAAGTTCCACCAGAGCGTTTCTCGGCGGTGGTGGCTTCGATCTCGTTTTTCGTGAACGCTGGTATCCGTTTTGTGGAAGAAACCTGCAAAATGCGCGCCTTCACTCAAATGTGGGACCGCATCACGTTGGAACGTTATGGCGTAACCGACCCTAAGGCACGGCGTTTCCGTTATGGAGTTCAGGTGAACAGCCTCGGCCTAACCGAGGCGCAACCAGAAAACAATGTGCAGCGGATTGTGCTTGAAGCCTTGGGCGTGACGTTATCGAAAGATGCCCGTGCCCGTTCTTTGCAGCTACCGGCCTGGAACGAGGCTTTGGGGTTGCCGCGACCCTGGGACCAGCAATGGTCGTTACGTATTCAACAAGTACTGGCTTTCGAAACCGACTTGTTGGAGTACGACGACATTTTCGCTGGTTCCCACGTGATCGAAGCCAAGACCGCTGAGCTTATCGACGCTGCTCAAGCCGAGCTAGACGAGGTTCTAGCTTTGGGCGGTGCTTTCGCGGCCATTGAGGAATTGAAGGGCCGCCTTGTTTCATCGCACGCGGAACGCATGCGGCGCATTGAAAGTGGTGAGCTGCCGATTGTGGGAGTGAACCGATTTACCGAAACGGCACCGTCGCCCTTAGGCGGCGAAGAAAGCATCATGCGGGTTGATCCAGCCGTCGCCAACCAAATGGTTGCCGATTTAGAAGAGTGGCGCTCAACTCGTAACAACGAAGCCGTGGCCGACGCGCTGGCCGAGCTGAAGCGGGTGCTTGGCACCAATGAAAACGTTATGCCCGCCACCATTGCTTTCGCCCACGCTGGGGGCACAACCGGGGAATGGGCGAACGCGCTGCGAGAAGTGTTCGGAGAATATCGAGCACCAACTGGGGTGGCGGCGGCCACAGGGGTAGGCAAAATGGGCGAAACATTAGCGTCGGTTGCAGAACGGGTCCGTGCACTACCTGGTGGACCTCCGCGTTTCTTGGTGGCCAAGCCGGGCCTTGATGGTCATTCCAACGGAGCGGAACAAATCGCGGTGGCGGCCCGAGACGCTGGCATGGAAGTGATCTATCAAGGCATCCGGCTAACACCGGAACAAATTGTGGCCGTGGCTCGCGACGAAGACGTTGACGTAATTGGTCTGTCGATCCTCTCAGGAAGCCATATGGAGCTAATCCCAACCGTGGTGAAGCTGCTGGCTGAAGAGGGTGTCGAGGCACCGGTTGTTGTGGGCGGCATCATCCCCGAAGAAGACCGTCCGGTGTTGCTGCAAAACGGTGTGGCCGCGGTGTACACCCCGAAAGATTTCGAATTGGCTGCCATAATGGCTGATGTTTTAGAGCTGGCCCGTGCTCGTCGTGGCTGATTTTCCTCTGAGCGCAGCCCCTTTACCCTGTATACTGGCCAGCCATGGGTGAGAACCGGTCGACAATAGCTATTGCTGGTATGGCACTGGGCGTTACAGGCGGACTTGTGGCCTTAAAACGAGGCGCTATTGTGCCTGGGGCCTTAGCCATTGTTGGTGCTGCTTTGGCCGGCAAGGCAGCCTTAGATGCCATCGAAGATTCCGTAGAAACGGCCACTTCACCCGCCTACGATCTACCTAGCGACGCTCGGCTGTTGAACCTGCAATCTGGACTGTTCTCGGAAGATTATTTCTTAGCGACCTTAGATGCCAGGGTGTCAACCGCTCGGCGCCACCTACGGCCTCTAAGCATTGTGTTTATTGAGTTCAGCGCTGCTTCTAGAGGCAGCGACAGCGAAGACGCACCCAAAGTTCGGGTAACTCCAGGGCGTTCCATTGCTGGTGCCATTGTGGCTACGTTGCGTGAAGCCGACACCGCCTGTCATCTAGACAACGGCCAGGTGGCGCTGGTGCTCGAAGAAACTCCTGAAGATGGTGCTGTGTGGACCGTGGAGCGGATGCGGCGACAGTTGTCAGTTGATGACCCGACTATTACTGTGCACGCCGGTGTGGCTGCTTACCCAGCCCAGGCTCTCGATGCCGACACCTTGGTTTCAGCCGCTAGGGAAGCCTTGGACGAGGCCCTGACCTCGCCTGAAGGCCGAATTCAGCTGGCACCTAGTTTGGCAGCCGAAACGGCCTAGGTTCGCTCAAATAGTTCATGACCGCTACCAGGTTCAGCTGCATCAGATCTGGGGTGTTACGGATTAGTGCCGTAGGTTTTTGAATCTTTTAGTTCCGCCAAAATCTCTTCGGTGTGCTGGCCAAGGCTCGGAGCTGGCCTAGGGCTGACCCCTGGAGTCTTAGAAAGATGAGCGATTAATCCCTGGGTGGTCACGCCGTCAACGGTGACGAATGACTGACGTTCATTAAAATGCGGGTCAGCAGCAATATCTGCCACCGAGTAAACCGCCGCAGCCGCAGCTTCAGCCTGGCTAAAAGCTTCTAGCGCCTGATCTAAAGTGCGCTGAGCGACCCAATGGGCCACTAGCTCATTAAGTTCATCACGATGTTCAACCCGGCCACTAAAAGTAGCGAACCGTTCGTCATCGCCAGCCCCAATCAGTTTCATTACCCGCTGCGCCACCGACTCGGCGGAGGTGGAGATAGCAATCCAGCGACCATCAGCCGTTTGGAAAGTGCCGCGGGGCACCGTGTAAGGAATACCAGAACCTAGACGTTCGGGAATTTCACCGGTGGCCATATAGACCGAAAAGATCGGCCCCATCAGCTGGAACATGCTCTCAAGCAGGTTCACATCCACCACCTGGCCAACCCCAGAATGAACCGCCACCATCACCGCGAAAGCCCCAACAAGCGCCGTAACCTCGTCGGTCAGCGCAATCGGCGGTAACAGCGGACCGCCATCCACCTCACCGTTGATGGCGGCAAAACCCGACATTGCTTCGGCTAGCGTAGCGAACCCGGCACGGTTCGCGTAAGGGCCGCTTTGACCAAAGCCGCTTACCCGTAAAACCACCAGTTTCGGATTACGTGCAATTAGTTCGTCGGGGTCAAAGCCCAGTGCTTCGAGCTTCCCAGGGCGAAAGTTCTCGATCAAAACATCAGCGGAGTCGATTAGCTCATGCAGTGTTTGCTTCCCGGCCTCGGATTTGAGATCGAGAACGATCGAGCGTTTTCCTCGACCCATTAGTTTCCACCAATAAGTCACGTTGTCGGCCGCATGTCGCCAGCCAAGCGATCGGGTTGTGTCACCGTTGCCGGGGCGTTCGACTTTAATGACATCCGCCCCGAAATCAGCCAAGTATCGGGCGGTTCCAGGGCCCGCCACCACCGTGGCCAAATCGATCACCCGTAGGTCGCCAAGCGGCGGTGCGGGCTGATGGGGTCCACTAGGCCTAGGTGTCAACGTCGGCTCCAAATCGGGAAACAGCGGTCTGAGAGTTGGCCCAAAGCATATTCGGTGTAATCGATAATGCCCTGGTAGAGACCGCGACAGCGGTTCGACCAGGCGAGTGCTTCGGGCGCTCCGATGCGGCGATGAATCTGCAGAATGCCGCCTTCAAAAACCCTATATTCAGCCCAGGTGCCAGGAAAGTCTTTAACTGACGCCACTTCGGTCCAGGGGAAATCTCCGGTCAAGGGATGGTGTTGCAGGTGGTTGCGGTGGGTGTGACCACAAAAGTATCCGCTGATTTCGGGCCTTCGGGCCACTAGTTGTGCCAAGTGGGTTGACGAAACAGGGTCGATACCGAAAAAGTCACTCGGCTCTGCACCTTCTTGTCCGGGCAGACACACGTGATGGTGGCCAAAGAGTAGGACTGGGGTTTCACAATCTTTGGCGTTGTCGTCGATCCAGCCCAAGGTCTCATGGCTCACACTGCCACCAGCGCGGCCATAATCCGAGGTGTCGATTAGTAGAAGCCGAACGCCGGGCAAGTCGATCAGGGTGGGCTCAACCCCAAAGAACGGACCTTGAAAGTTATCGTGGTTGCCATTAGTCCACGCCAATTTATTGCCGAAGGTGCCAGCGTAGACCTCTAGACATCGGGCGTATTCCAGTGGCGAACCAGTCGAGGTTAGATCACCCTTGATCAGCACCGCAGCGGGGTCAATAGCCGCGATTTCTTCTACCGCATGGCGGTTCATCATCTCTGGGTACGGTTCTTCACCCGGCACCACACCAAAGGTGGGGCTATCGAGCCCGTCGATTCGCCCGGCTTCCACCTCCCCAAAATGAACGTCGTTCACGGTGGCGAAACGACAAAGCAACTCGCCCGGTGCGGGAAGGGTGGTGACCAGGTGGCCGTCTAGGTTGTAGGTGCGCTGGGGTTCGAGGTCATCAAATTGTCGAACTTGGTCACCGTGGTGGAAGGTCACCTCGTCGTTGGCAACGGTGGTGACCTCCAGACGCGGGGTTTCAGCGGGCTTGAGGACGCTCACGCCGCTTCGTGACGGGTTTGGCCCACCAACGGCCAGAGAATCGCCACCGAGACGGAACTTGGTTCGGAGGCTCGACTGGAGCGACCGCAGCAGTCAGAACCGTGGCTTGAATGGCAGCCACAATGGCCGCCACTTCTTCGTCAGTGGCTTCACCGTCAACTTCGGCGCGCAGGCTCATAGCGGCATGTTTCCGTGCTTGCGTTTGGGCAGTTCTTCCCGCTTGGAACGCAACATGTCGAGACCGGCGATCAGTTTGACCCTGGTTTCAGCCGGGTCGATCACGTCGTCGACGTAGCCTCGCTCTGCAGCCACATAAGGGTTGGCGTAGCGCTCCACGTATTCATTAACCAGCTCAGCCCGGCGAGATTCTGGGTCGGCGGCAGTTTGGAGTTCACGGCGATACACAATCTCAACCGCGCCTTGGGGACCCATGACAGCCAATTCGGCCGAAGGCCAGGCGAAAGCCAGGTCGGCACCGATTGATTTCGAGTTCATAACCACATAAGCGCCGCCGTATGCCTTGCGGGTAATCACTTGAATGCGTGGCACGGTGGCCTCGCAGAAGGCGTAAAGCAGCTTGGCACCGTGGCGAATAATGCCGTTGTATTCTTGGTCTACGCCAGGGAGGAAACCAGGGACGTCAACGAAGGTCACGAGCGGAATATTGAAAGCGTCGCAGGTACGTACAAAGCGGGCTGCTTTTTCGGAAGATTCGATGTCGAGCACACCGGCGAACATCATGGGCTGGTTTCCGACTATGCCAACTGATTTACCGTCGAGGCGAGCAAAACCGCAGACCATGCTCTGCGCCCAATGTGGGAAGTATTCAAAGAATTCGCCGTCGTCGACTACGGCCTCAATTACCTTCACCATGTTGTAAGGCACGTTGGGGCTGGCGGGCATCATTTCGGTGAGTTCTGGGCAAAGCCGTTCAGGGTCGTCACCCAGGTCGGTTTCTGGTGCTTCTTCCAGGTTGTTGGAGGGCAAAAATCCAAACAGGAAACGTACGTCGTCGAGACAGGACTTCTCGTCGTCGGATACGAAAGTGGCCACCCCCGACTTTGAAGCGTGGCTCTGGGCTCCGCCTAGCTCTTCGAGTGTGACCTCTTCACCGGTCACCGTTTTCACCACATCGGGGCCGGTGATGAACATGTGTGAGCTTTCGCGCACCATGAATATGAAGTCGGTCATCGCGGGGCTGTACACCGCGCCACCCGCACAAGGGCCGAGGATTACCGAGATTTGGGGGATAACGCCGGAGGCTTGAACGTTGCGATAAAAAATTCCACCGTAGCTATCGAGCGAAACTACGCCTTCTTGGATACGCGCCCCGGCTCCGTCGTTTAGGCCAATTACGGGTGCCCCGACCGAAAGCGCCAAGTCCATCATTTTGTGGATCTTCTCAGCAAAGACCTCGCCCAGTGCCCCGCCAAACACGGTGAAATCTTGGGAGAACACAAAAACTTTGCGGCCTTCGATGGTGCCCCAACCAGTGATCACGCCATCGGTGTAGGGTCGCTCTTCAATGCCACTGGTGTGGGCACGGTGGCGGGCCAACATGTCGAGCTCGTGGAACGATCCCGGATCGAGCAGATATTCAATTCGCTCCCGGGCCAGCATCTTACCTTTGGCTTTTTGACGCTCTACAGATCGCGGCGAACCTGCATTTAGCGCCTCTTCTTTGCGCTGTTTTAACTGTTCAACGCGCTCAGCGAGGGTGATCTCGGTCATGCGTCGAGACTACCGCGCGCCACCGCTTCGACCCAATAAGCGCTATTCAACAGACAGATTCTCACTTAGGAAGGCGGCCGTTATTTCCCAGGCGGCCTGCGCTGCGCCTTGATCGTAGTAAACCGGCGAGGCGTGGTTATCGAAAGCGTGACCGGCATTGGGTTGCACAACGATCTGTACGTTCTCCATTCCTGAAGTGCCTGATTCAATGGTTTCAATATCAGCCATCGGCAAGAACGGGTCTTTCCCGCCGAAGTGCATCAGCATGGGGCAGACAATATCGGCAGCGCGATCTATCGCTCCGGCCACACCCGAGCCGTAATACGACACCACAATGTCGGGTTCGTACTCGGCACCAACCAGATAGGCCATGGTTCCGCCAAAGCAGAAGCCCAAAACACCGACCCCACCGGTAGTTTCGGGGAGTTCTCGTAGGTGTTCGAGCGCCATTCCTAAGTCGGCCACGGCTAGAGCGGGGTCTACCTGGCTTGAAACTTCAATGGCTTTAGGGAAGGTTTCGTCGCTAAATTCCTGCACCACAAAACCAGGTTGGACCCGCCAGAACACGTCGGGGGCTAAAGCCACATAGCCCAAATTTGCTAGACGGCCGGCGACTTCTTCCATGTAGCCGTTAACTCCTCCAATTTCTTGGATGAGCAGCACACCGGGGCCAGTACCGCTGGTTGGAACCGCGAGGTGGGCTTTCATCTCGCCCCCCTCGACGATGATGGTTTCTTCGCGTGTCGTGGTCATAGACACCAAACTAGTTGGCCTGTTAGCGTGACGTATGGCGATTTGGGGGTGGATCTTCGCATTGGTCGCATTTGGCATGGCGCTTACCGACTGGTGGGCGGTTTTTGTCGACGAGAAGACCTGGCGTTTTGTGGCTAAACCGGGTGCACTGGCGGCTTTAACGTTATTGGCAATCACAGCTTCACCGGCTAATAACACTATTCGGGCATGGATGGTGTTAGGCCTGCTTTGTTCGTTGGCCGGTGATGTTTTTTTGCTGCTCCCCGCTCGCTGGTTTATTGCCGGGCTGGGTGCCTTTTTGTGTGGCCACATCTTTTATGTGAACGGGTTATTACTGGCTTGGGAATCGTGGCTGAGCGCTTTGGTTGGTCTTGCGCTGGTGGCTGTGGGAGGTGCCACGATCGGCCGGGTAATTGTCGGTGGCGTGTCGCTCTACCACAGTCGGTTAACGAAAGCCGTAATGGTGTATTTGCTGGTGATTTCAGCCATGGTGGTGGCCGCGTTTGGCACCGGTCGACCGACCGCAATTTTCGGTGCGCTGCTGTTTTACGCTTCCGACGCCATCTTGGCTTGGAATCGTTTTGTGAATCCTCTTAACAACGGCAATTTGGCGGTCATGGTGACCTACCATCTGGGCCAGGCGGGATTAGTTTGGTGGGCGATTGCTGGCTAGAGCCACCAGCCGTTCGTACAGTTTTGGGGCTCCCAAATAGTCCATCATGGTGGCGGTCGCTTCGGTTGGGGCTCGCCACGCCAACTCTTCTACCGGGAAGGGGTCGAGACAGTCGTCGACCAGGGTGGCTAGGTGCACGAACAACATGGCCTCGTCACGGGCTGCTTCTAGGTTGGATGACAGCTTGGAAGCGCCTCGAACCTTTATTTCCCATTCGGCGGGGTCGGTTGGGATATCAGCTACATGCTCATATCGGCTGAGCACGGTTGCGCTAGATTTGGCACCCCAGCCGCTGACCCCGGGGAACCCGTCGGCAGCATCGCCTACCAACGCCAACCAATCCGGAATCGATTTGGGGGTGACCCCATATTTTTCCAATATTTCCGGTACGCCTAGCCGTTCGTTCCGGCGACGATCAAGCTGGAAAACTTTGCCGCCCACCAGTTGGGCGAAGTCTTTGTCGGGGCTCGCTACCAGCACCTCGCTTACCCGTTCATCGGCGGCCGCGATTTTAGCAAGTGCCGCTAATGCATCGTCAGCTTCGTGCTCAACCATAGGGAAAACCGCAAAACCTGCTGTTTCGAGCGCTTTTTCTAGCAGTTGAAATTGGCTCAGAATTAAGGGGTCCACCCCGTCGGAACTTTTATAAGTAGGCCAAAGTTCGTTTCGGAACGATTCGATTACGGTGTCGGTTGCGATGCCGACATGGGTGGCACCTTCTTCCAAGAGAAGAATCATGGAAGTAACCACGCTACGCACGGCGGCGATTTCTTGACCGTCATCAGCTTGGCGTGACGGCACGGCAAAGAAGTGCCGAAAAAGTTCGTAGGTGCCATCAACAAGGTGAACTTGCATGCGATAAACCTTAAGGTCGGCGGTGAAGCATTCCGCTAGAGAATGCTGCGGCGTTCTTCGGGGTGCAAAGCGGTGTCGATGCAGACACCAGAGGCCACCACCAAGAGTCGAAGCGGATCTTCTAAGGGACGGTGCATAACAACTACGTAGCTGTCGGTTCCTGTTTTGAACACTTGGCGCAAGCCTTCGAAAGCTTTGGTTATCTTGCCGATCTCGGCGCCCGATTCGTCATGAATGGTGAACTCGTGGGAGCCCCAATCTTGACCCTTAATTCTGCCAATCTTGCGACCGTCAACTTCAAGGGTGAAGTCGATAGAGCCGTAGGTATTCTTCTGTTTCACCACACCAATGAGATTGTCAGCAGCGTCGCTGATCTCGATTTTCGACTTCATCCAGTTGGCGGGACGAACCAGTTTTAACATCACATTGTCGTCGGCATCTAACACTTCAAATTGCTGTTTGAGATGTTTGTCAAAGTTGGTTAGAGCCCGAAAAACTTGTTTCGCTTGGCTTTGACCTACTTCACGAACCGACCCTAAACGCACCCCGTCGTGGCCTTCTACGTTGTAGTTCGACGAGGTTGACAGCATGCCCGAACCTTGTTGTTTAACCACCAAAACCGGTTCGGTGAAGAGGTGCCCTGTGCCGGTCCACTGAGGTCGGCTATCGGTGAAGTTGGCAGCGTTGGCACCGTCCATGATGTAGTCCTTGAGACCACTCGCTACAACGTAATCTTTCACCCCACCGGTGACGCTAGGGTTGGCGCCAAAGGGGTCAACCAAGGTTTCGCCTTTGGTCGAAATATGTTCAGTCCATTTTGCGCCATCGTAATAGCGCAGCTCAGCCCGAAGAAACGGGTCGGGATACCAGTTGGCGGCGTAGGTTTCTTCGTCGGCCATCACAACTCCTTCAACTAATGCTCACCGTGCAACAGGTTTGGAACAACCGTGCTACATGCTTAGCGCGAAGCGGGTAGCTATTTCGACCATGGCACCACACAGGCCCATATTTCCAACAGGTCACTACCCACTCCGCCCTCACCGTCGGGGGCTGGACGCAAATAGGTGTCTCGGTCGAACCGGACTCGACACTGAATGTCTCTAATTAGAGGTCCCGTCAAGATTTCCGGGGCGAAATGTCCGCTGGTCGCGGCGTTCGGCTGGTCGGGGTTGGCCAAGTTCAAATTCACCGCGCCTAAAAGCAGCTGCGCGACTAGAAGCACCGTAAAGGCGGCACGACCCCAATTTTCGATGAGGGCAGCCATCATCACTACAAACACAAACGCTGGAATTAAATGGGACAGCTTCCACGGATAGCGAATAAAAAGAAGCTGAACTGCCACCACGGCCAGAAATGCCATGCGGAAGACTGGCTGGTGCTGCCAACTGGTGCGCAATCGGGGCCAGCGCCGCAGGAGCGTCCAAAGCATGAGCCCCACCACCACCGGACCGTAAAAATACCAGCTCTTAACGGCTGCTCGTCCAAGGTGCGAGAACAGACTGGCGGCTTCCACGTTCGATTTCAAGAAACCAAACCCCAAAGTGGTGAATGGCGGCAAAAAGACAAGGGTCGTTAACACCACCGCTAAAGCCGTGCTTCGCAACAGCCAGACTTGGGGGCCTCGTTCCGTGCCGAGCGTCGCCCTAGGTGAACGCGACTTAGTCGTCTCAGGCTGGTCGCTGGTCGTCGCGGCACTGTCGTCACTTGGATTACCCTCATTGTCGCTTAGATAAAGAGGGTCGACGCCATCTGGATATATATCACCACGGTTGGTTCTCAACCACCAGAGCTCTCCAAGAACTAAGGCCGCTACTAGAAATGCCCCGGACGCTCGAATTCCGATCGAGATGGCATAGAGCAAAGCCATGCTTAGGTGTCGACGTCGCTGCGCTACTAATCCCCAGGCCAAAGCGGCTAACGCCCACACGAAATCAACCATGGATGTGCCAGCCACCCATATGAAAGGGTTGAGCAAAATTGCTAGGCCAAACCAAGCAGCACCCCGCGCCACGGCTGGCCGTTCTTGTGCGACTAGCACGGCCACCGCTAACGCCAAGCTAAGGGCTGCAAGCCCCGAGCCAACATTCACTGCCACTGCACCACCAAGGCTATGCAACACACCACTGACGGCTTCAAAGACCGGCGAACCTGGCACTCGGGAAACCTGGTAATGCCCATCTAATATGGCTTGTCCTGATTGGTAGACGCTACGAACGTCTAAGTCTGTGCCGGGCCCCAGGAACATGAGAGGCACGTACCCAAACGCGAAGAGCGCCGCCCCCAAATAGATGGGGCGGCGATCTAAGCCAGCAATTACTTGCTTTATGGGTTTGAAGTGGGTGTTTATTCTTGAACCAGCTCGATTAGCGTGCCGAAGGCTGTTTTCGGATGCACGAAGGCCACCGTGGTACCCCGAGAACCGGGGCGAGGCGCTTCGTCAATTACGCGGCCTCCTTGGTCTTTAACGGCCTGAAGTGCCGCGGCGCAGTCGTCCACTCGATATCCAATGTGGTGGAGACCTTCACCTTTCTTGGCCAGATATTTGGCGACCGGTGAATCATCGGTGGTTGGGGTGAGAAGCTGGATGTAGCTTTCGGCCACCTTGAGTAAGGCCTCTTCCACCCCGTCTGATTCCACTACTTCACGATGATCAACGGTGGCACCGAAGGTGTCTTGATAGTAGCTGATCGCTGCTTCCAAGTCGTTTACGGCAATTGCCACATGGTCAATTTCGGTTAACAGCAACTCGCTCATAACAATTGGTCTCCGTTTCGGCCTGCCTATACGCCCGCTCGGCGGAAGAGGGTGATCTTGTCTTCACCGACTCGTTCCCGCATCTCGGGATCTTCAATTCCTTGGCCTTCTTCCTCGGCCAGACACAACACACCAATCTTACCTTCGTGCAGGTTGTGGTGCATTTGGTAGGTGGCTTCGCCCACGTTTTCAAGGGTGTGAACCGCTGAGAGAATTGGCTGCACACGACCTTGGCGAATGAGCTCGTTCGCCTGCCAGGCTTCGTGATAGTTGGCGAAGTGGGAACCGATGATGCGCTTGAGGCGCATCCACAGGTGACGGTTGTCGAATTCCAGCATGTAACCACTGGTGGCAGCGCAGGTGACGATGGAACCACCACGACGGGCTACATATACCGAAGCTCCGAAGGTTTGACGGCCGGGGTGCTCGAACACCACGTCCACATCGCGACCAATCATGTCACGAATGTCAGAACCTAAACGACGCCATTCAGCCGGGTCTTGGGTGGTTTCATCTTTCCAGAACTTGTAACCAGCAGCTTTGCGGTCGATTACGTGCTCAACACCCATTTGGCGCAAAAGATCAGCTTTTTCAGGGGAGGAAACGACCGCTACCGGTGTCGCTCCACCGTTTAGGCAATACTGAACCGCATAACCGCCCAGACCACCCGAGGCACCCCAAATGAGTACCGCTTCGCCTTGTTTGATTTGGTACGAGTTTGGCGAAAGCAGCATGCGGTAGCTGGTCGAGTTCACCAAAGCGTTGCAGGCCGCTTCTTCCCAAGAAAGATGATCGGGTTTCGGCATTAGCTGGTTGGCACGCACCAAAGCCATGTCGGCTAGACCGCCAAAGTTGGTCTCATAACCCCAAATCACCTGGTTAGAGGCCATCATGGCATCGTCGTGAGCGGCTGGGTCTTGGTCATCAATGTAGTTGCAGTGCACTACTACTCGGTCGCCCGGCTTCCAAGCGCGTACCGCCGAACCAACCCGCACTACCACACCGGCAGCATCCGAACCGATGACGTGATGATCGATGGCATGGCGCTTCGCCCATTCGCTTTGGCGGCCCAAACGATCAAGGGCGCCAAAAGTGGAGACCGGTTCAAAAATTGAGGACCAGACGGTGTTGAAGTTGATGGCACTGGCCATAACGGCCACGACCACCTCGTCGGGAGCTAGCTCGGGCGTGGGGACATCACCAACGTGAATAGACCGTCGTGGATCTTTCTCATTGGATGGCAAACCTTCGAAAATCTGCTGTTCAGAACGTAACAGGTGAGCAGCACGGTAAGACTCGGGTAGCGGAATCGCGGCAAGTTCCTCACCGGAAGCTCCGTTATTTATAGCCTCGCGAAATTGATCCATAGACCCGAAAGCTAGCCGCGCCTAGAACCTTTTCTCCATGTCAGCATAAAAGATTGATGCTATTAGCGGGCCAAGGTGGCCCAATTGGAAAGGTTCTCTCTATGCTGGGACAACCATTGGATCGCACATCTTTCTGGGGAGGCCCACCATGGCCGGTTCCGTAATCCTACATGGCGCTCGTACGCCTATCGGCAAGCTTTCAGGCGGACTCGCTTCGTTCGCTGCCACCCAACTTGGTGGTTTCGCCATTAAGGCCGCCCTTGAGCGCGCCGGCGTCAAGCCTGAGCAGGTCGATTACGTTTTCATGGGGCAAGTGCTCCAAGCTGGGGCAGGCCAAATTACCGCTCGACAGGCCGCTGTTAATGGCGGTATCGACATGGGCGTGCCTGCTACCACCATTAATAAGGTGTGCCTCTCAGGTTTGAACTCGATCTTTTTGGCCGACCAAATGATCCAGTCAGGCGAAGCCGACATTGTGGTGGCTGGCGGTATGGAGTCGATGACCAATGCTCCCTACTTGCTCCCAGGGGCTCGCTCTGGCTACCGCATCGGCGACCAAACCGTGGTCGATTCGATGATGTACGACGGTTTGTTCTGCGCTTTTGATCAGTGCGCAATGGGCGCTGGCACCGAGAAGTATGCGGCTTCGGCAGGTTTGGGCCGTGAAGAGCAAGACGATCTGTCAGCTAAGTCGCACCAACGTGCAGCTGCGGCTCAGAAGAACGGCCTGTTTGAAGGCGAAATCGTGCCAGTCGAGGTTCCACAGCGTCGAGGCGATGCCATTGTGGTAAGCGACGACGAAGGTGTTCGTGGCGACACCACCGTCGAATCGCTTTCCAAGCTGCGCCCGGCTTTCGACTCCGCAGGTAACATCACTGCTGGTAACGCCTCCCAAATTTCAGACGGCGCTTCCGCCGTTGTTATGACCAGCAAGGCCATGGCTGAGAAGCTAGGCATTACACCCTTGGGCGAGCTAGTGAGCTACGGCCAGGTAGCAGGTCCCGACGCTTCCTTGCTGACCCAGCCAGCAGCAGCCATTAAACAAGCTTTGGGCAAGGCGAATTTGTCGGTTGGCGACATCGACCTTTTCGAGCTGAATGAAGCCTTCGCCGCTGTTGGCGTGGCTTCCATGCGCGACTTGGGCATAACCGATGAAATCACCAACGTGAACGGTGGTGCGGTTGCCCTTGGTCACCCCGTTGGCATGTCGGGTAACCGTTTGGCATTGCATATTCTCCTTGAACTGCACCGCCGTGGCGGTGGCACCGGTGCCGTGGCCCTTTGCGGTGGTGGCGGTCAAGGCGACGGCGCCATCCTACGAACCATTTCGTAAACTATTTGTAATATTTCTGTAACAGTTGTAATGTAAAGGTGTCGGTCAAGGGAGCTAACGCTTACTTGGCAGATATTGGTACCGCCCCTATTGCTTGGCATCCCGCCCGCGCCCAGGCAATTGGGGCGGCACTATTTTTACCGGTGCTTTGTACTAGAATGCAGCCTTGGCATGCTTCGCAATAAGCAAGCTGCTGCACCGAACTCGCTTAGTTCAAGCCGATGTACTGGTAAAACGCGCCGGCGCAGCAACAAGAGGCTGGCTGGCTCACAACCACAGCCTCTGGCCACACATGCCTAGACAACGCCACCAAATAGTGGACGCTTAGATCGCTCGACGACCTTCTAAGGCTCGACCCAAGGTCAATTCGTCGGCGTATTCAAGGTCGCCACCCACCGGCAGCCCACTCGCAATCTTTGTAACATTCACCCCGAGTGGAGCAATCAGGCGACCCAAATACATGGCCGTAGCTTCACCCTCGATGTTGGGGTTAGTGCATAAGATAACTTCGGTTACTTCTTCCGGGTTTAGCCGAGCCAGAAGCTCTTTGATCTTTAGCTGGTCGGGCCCAACCCCTTCGATCGGACTGATCGCCCCATGCAGCACGTGGTAACGGCCACGATATTCACGGGTTCGTTCAATGGCCACGATGTCGCGGGGGTCTTCCACCACACAGATCAGGTGCGGATCACGTTTTGGATCAAGACAGATTTCGCACAGCTCGCCTTCGGCCATGTTGAAACAGCGTTGACAAAACGAGACCTTTTCTTTAGCCGAAACAATCGAGTCGGCTAAACGCAGCGCATCGACTTTGGGTGCTCGCAACAAATAGAAAGCAATACGTTGGGCTGATTTTGGACCGATCCCAGGGAGCCGGCCTAACTCGTCGATCAATTCCTGTACAGCGCCAGAATAAACGGCCAACTGAACCTCAGCCTTGTCCTAACATTCCGCCGAGCCCACCCAAGTCGCCCAGCGCACCAAGGTCGAGGCCACCAATCGCGCCCTGCTGCATTTCACCAATCTGGGCCATCGCATCGCCTAGGGCCGCCAGCACCAGGTCTTCAAGCATGGAGGGGTCTTCCGGGTCGATCACTTCAGGGTCAATGTGAACAGAACGAAATTCTAGGTGCCCATTTACGGAAATTTTCACCGCTCCACCACCGGCGCTGCCTTCTACCACGGCGGCCGCTGCTTGGGCTTGGGCGGCCATCAGCTGCTGTTGCATTTGTTGAGCTTGGGCCAGTAGGTCGCCTAGTGATGGTTCGCTCATTGGGTCTCCTTGGGGGAATTCGTGAACTTGGGTCTGGCCTTGAACGAAATAACCACGCTATCGGGCCTGGCGCGCTCATGTTGGAGTGAGACATTCATGTTTGACCACCGGTATCAACAACGGTAGTTCCGGGAAACATTTCGGTGATGCGTTCGATGGTGCTGGCCGCGACATCGGCTTCTGGAAGTTCAGAAACATCACCCAGATCAGCCAGCTCTTCCTCATAATTGCGCTCTGGCTCAGTGGCAGCTTGTCTAGGGACAACTACTTCGCTACTAGCGCCCTGAACCACCAACTTGAGCGGAACGGGCACCCCAAAATGGGCTTGCAAGGCCGCTTCCACCTCACCGCGAAGTTCTTCGCAACGATCCCGATGGATCATATTCGGCAAGGCGTAGTGAGCTTCGCTATCAACAGCAATGAACTCACCGGCACCGTAACGGGCCCGAGTCCGGTTGCCCAGACCAGGCAAGATCGTTGAACGCCAGGCCGATTCAAGGGCTTCAAGCTTTGGCAGCGCCCCGCTATTTGATGCTGTAGCTGTAGCCCCAGAAGTGGTAGTCGTAGCGGCCTTTGGCGGTTCGGGCTTGGTTTCGGCCTTGGCCTGTTCGACATCTGCTGAAACCTTCGCCGGAGCGGATGGTACCTCGGGTGCAGCCGAAGCCTGGGACGGAACCGAAGACTGGGCCGAGGCGGATGGTACCTCGGGTGGAGGTTGCGCCGAGACACTTGGGCTTGGGCGGGGTGGCACCGAAGGAGGTGGCGCGGTTGGCGCAGCACCAGCCTCACCGGCGGAAGCAACTTGGCGTTCCAGCTTGGCTACCCGTTCCACCAAGGCCGCCAACGAAGTATCGATAGCCGGTTGTGTAAGACGTACCACGGCCACTTCCAGGGGAATGCGAGGGTCGCCCACAAAACGCATTTCAGCAATGGCAGCCCCAATAAGTTCGAGCGCTCTAGTGATGGTTGCTCGGCCCAACCGTTGAGCTTGATCGTTGGCTTTAGCCACGTCGGCTTCGGTCAGGTTCACTAGCGGAGCTCGCACTGATGCCAAGAAAACATTTCGTAGCTGGCTCAGCAAGTCTTCGGCCAACGGACGGGGCTCACGGCCAAGGTTTAGCGCCTCGTTAAGGGCTACCAAGGCGGCGGCGGTGTCTTCTTCGGCTAATGCATCAACAATCTGGTTGGCGGCATCACCCGAGGCTGGCACACCACCAGCTGCCACAATTTGTTCCAGCACCGAGAGCGTGTCGCGGGCCGAACCGCCGCCTTGGCGAAGGGCATACGCAATACCTTCTTCATCAACACCAAGTTCAGCGTCATTGATGATGTAGCGCACATGTTCTTCCAGCTCTTCAGCTGAAATAAGGCCAAATTCTAAGTGCTGGGTACGACTGCGAATGGTGGGCAGCACCTTATGGGGATCAGTCGTAGCCAAGATGAACACCACGTTTGACGGTGGTTCTTCCAACGTTTTCAACAAAGCATTCGAGGCCGCGGTGGTGAGCATATGCACTTCGTCGAGCACATAGACTTTGGTGCGCCCGGGGGAGGCAATTACGGTTCGGCTAATTAGGTCGCGAACGGCTTCCACACCATTGTTTGAAGCGGCGTCTAGCTCGTGGAGGTCGAAGGAATTGCCAGCCTCAATGGCTAAACACGAAGCGCACTCCCCACAAGGTTCGCCGTCGATTACGTTTTCGCAGTTAAGAGCTTTCGCCAAAATTCGTGCGGTTGACGTTTTGCCAGTGCCCCTAGGACCGCTAAATAAATAGGCGTGACCAACCCGGTTTTCACGCACCGCGTTTCGCAGCGCCCGCACCACGTGTTCCTGGCCGCGTAGCTCGCCAAATCGGCCCGAGCGGTAACGCCGATATAGAGACTGATACGACATGAGCCTGACTCTATCGGTAGGCGGCATTTAACCCAGAAACCCGGTTTCACAAGTGACGGCCAGACTTACTGCGGCACATTACAGGCTCCGCTGAGAGCTGCTGCCTTCCGGCCCTGACTCGGTTCACGGACTGTAATTGCACAGGGCCCGACCGCCACATGTCAGACCGGGTTAAATTAAAGGATAGCCGCTTTTATGGGTTAAGTTGTAACCCACACCTGGAGGGGTGCGAGAGCGGCCGAATCGGAACGCTTGGAAAGCGTTTGTAGGGCAACCTACCGTGGGTTCGAATCCCACCCCCTCCGCCAGAACGTTGGTTTATTGGCCTTTTGGGCCCCGGTCAACATGAAGCAACTGCCCACGATTCCCTGGTAGTTCAAAGCGAGGCACCAATGGCAATTTCGAACGAAGAAGCAATGCGTTTGGCCTTAGAGCAGGCCCGGCTAGCTGCGGAAGCCAACGATGTACCGATCGGCGCGGTGGTGCTTTATGACGGTGAGGTGGTGGCCGCCCGGCACAACGAGCGCGAAGCCGCTTCCGACCCCACTGCACATGCTGAAATTCTTGCTTTGCGCGATGCTGCGGCCGCGGTGGGCGATGGTTGGCGCCTAGTTAATGCCACCTTGGTGGTGACCTTAGAGCCGTGCCCCATGTGTGCCGGTGCTGCCTTGGCAGCCCGCGTAAGTGAAGTGGTTTACGGTGCGCCCGACCCGAAATCAGGGGCTTGCGGTTCGCTTTACAACCTAGGGTCCGACCCCCGGCTTAACCATGAAATGCGAATCACGCACGGGGTCTTGGGCGAAGAAAGCGCCGAGCTACTGCAAAACTTCTTTGCTACCCGTCGGGGCTAGCCAAAAGTTTGGCAATCCGACTAGCATCGTGAACGGAAGGTTGCCAGAGCGGACGAATGGGGCGGCCTCGAAAGCCGTTGTGGCCTCCGGGTCACCGTGGGTTCAAATCCCACACCTTCCGCTGAGTTTTTCATCACCTGGCGTAGGAAACCCTTGAACCAAATCGTTTAAGGGTTTTCTTCACGTTGGTTCACTTCGCGCCTTCGCTTTGCAATTGTTTGTCGCTGGTTCCGCCTGTCCTCGTAAACGGGCCTTGCCATGCTCTAGCTAAATATAATCTCATGGGAATCACCGCCTATTAGGGGTGAGCGCCCGAGACTGTCTTAGCAGTGGAGTAGCCTTATAAAAAGCTTCCCCGCCCATCCGCGCTTAGGTAGGCGAAGGAGATTTCTGTTCTAATGCCGAACCAACAAGCTCGTAATGGCACCGAGTCTGCCAACATTGCAGCCCCGCTATGCCAACCAAACCAAAGCACTAGTTATCTAAACAGCCCAACACCTGGCAGTGTCAAACATCTGCTTGACACTAAGCAGAATGTGGTGCTTGTGGGGAATGCTGAAGCGATGTTGCGTAGCCTTCCTTCTGGTTCCGCCCAAATGGCGGTTACATCACCTCCTTATTGGTCATTACGCGACTACCAAACTGATGGCCAAATTGGCCGCGATGAAAACTTAGATGAGTACCTTAAGTCTCTAGTTCGCATTTTTGATGAGGTCGGTCGGATACTAAGCAGCAACGGAACACTTTGGGTCAACATTGGGGACTCATACACCTCCGGCAATCGAACCTGGCGAGCCCCGGACCCGAAAAACTCAGCACGGGCGATGGCTATGCGCCCTCCCAACCCTGAAGGCACTAAGAATAAAGACCTCATTGGTATCCCTTGGCGCTTCGCTCTTGCCATGCAAGACGCAGGTTGGTACGTACGAAGCGACATCATCTGGTACAAACCAAATTGCCAACCAGAGTCAGTACGCGATCGGCCAACTCGTAGCCACGAGCACATCTTTTTATTTTCGAAAAACGAACGGTACTACTACGACGTAACCGCCGTTACCGGCCCCAACGGTCGTCGGCTGCGTGACGTGTGGGATATCAACACGGTCGGTTACCCGGGTGCCCACTTTGCAACGTTTCCCCCTGAGCTTGTACGTCGATGCATCGCACTTGGTTCACAACGCGACGATCTTGTACTCGACCCATTTCTAGGCTCAGGGACGACTGGCAAAATAGCTATCGACATGGGACGCCGATTCGCTGGTACCGAAGTTAACCCTGATTACATTCCGTTAATACGCGAACGTATCGCCAAGAATCCTCAATCCGCTGACCAAGCACTATTTACAATTACCCATGAAACAGCGGTCTGAGCTCCACAATAAATTAGACCGCTTGGGTGACGCCGAAGCCCTAGTGGTTGAACAAGTCATCGACGCTGAACTAACCGATATTGAGTCGAATTACTTGAATAGCTCGTGGCTTGTCACAGACACCTGGGCTGCAAGTTTTAGTGCCAGGCTGCGAGCTCATCACGCTTTGAACCCCGAGCCTATAGCTACATCGGCCTTCGAAGCTGCATTTAACGAAGCATGCCGTAACGCAGGGTTTGAGGTTGTCGCAACATCGTCCGCAACCCATCGGTTCTTCGACACAACGATAATTACGTCAGGCGGTCTTGTCCGACACGTCAGTTTGAAGTCGTCATCAGCAAGAGACATCAGAGAAGACCGTCTTCACATCTCGAAACTTACTGAAGCTGCGTGGATACAAGACACCCGAAGACAAAGGGACCGTCAACAATCTATCATCACTCTTTTCCAAGATTATCGTGCAGCTACTGACGCAATTGTCATGCTCAGAATGTTCCCGCTTCCGGAAGCTTACCGGTATCAACTAGTCGAGATTGATACGTCTCTATTTGACCATGTCGACCAACTATCCGTTACCCAGGCGCAACATGGAACGATTAATTTCCCAATTGGGAGAAATTCGCGAGACCGCGATTATGCCATCCGTATCGACAAAAGCGACGCCAAAATCACCGTCACCGGCGTCGATATTGAACGGTGTGTAATACACGGGGAATGGATAATCCCTAACCCTTCCGGAGTTAGTCGCTGATCCACAGCTCATCGGCACTGTTCGATCGTCAAGAAGTCTGGTCAAAGAAGTGAAAACTTATTCGTAGTCTGGGTCTGTGAACGTCGCTTGCGGTGGGTGGGCTGAAGTAGGCTCGGCCCAACTACGTAACTCCAGGGGGATTTGAGTATGGAAACCAATCCAAGCGCGGCCGGTTTGGACGAAAGTCGCCTTTCACGAATTCACGATCATCTCGAGCAGCAATACATTCAAGCGGGCCGTCTGGCTGGTGCCCAGGTTGCGATTGCCCGTAATGGGCACATTGGCTACTACACCGAAGTGGGTTTCGCCGACCGGGAACGGAACCGTCCGGTTGCAAAAGACACGATTTGGCGCATCTACTCCATGACCAAACCAATTATTGGCACTGCTCTCATGAGCCTTTATGAGAAAGGGCTCTTCCAGCTCACCGACCCGGTGAGTCGTTTCATACCCTCTTTCGCCAATCAGAAGGTACGAGAACCCCAACCCGACGGTTCGATGCGTTATGTGGAACCTCGCCGCCCGATGAACATGAGCGATGCCATGATGCACATGAGCGGGTTTGGCATCACCCTCATGGGCCTTCCAGAGATGCCTGGAGGGGAAGATCCCAAATACTTAGACCGCAAGATCACGCTAGAGGAATACTGTGATCGCTTAGGTGGTCGTCACCTCGACTACCACCCTGGGGAACATTGGGTTTATGGCATTTCTACTGACATTTGTGGTCGGCTAATCGAGGTGTTGTCGGGGCAACGTCTCGACCATTATCTACAAGAAACCATCTTCGACCCCCTAGGCATGGTCGACACCGGGTTTATGGTGAGCGACGACAAAATAGACCGTTTCTCGGCCACCTATCGCCGCAACCGCAACAAAGAGCTAGTGCTCATGGAAGACCCACAAACTAGCTCTTACCGCAAAGAGCCTCTGTTTCTCTCCGGCGGCGGTGGTTTGGTGTCAACAATGGGCGACTACCTCACCTTTACCCGCATGTTGGTCAACGGTGGTGAACTTAACGGAGTGCGAATCCTCGGACGCAAAACGGTTGATTTAATGACCATGAATCACCTGCCTGACGGTGCCGACATGACCAAGTTCGCCATTCCTGGTAGCTACGGCGAAGTAGGTTTTGAGGGTATGGGCTTTGGTTTCACCATGGCCGTTAGCAATGGCCCAGTCGAGACTGCTCAGATCGGCAACAAGGGTGACTTTATGTGGGGTGGTTACGCATCTACCACCTTCTGGTGCGACCCGACTGAAGACCTAACGGTAGTATTTATGACCCAGTTCATTCCTTCGGGAACGTTCAACTTCCGCGGCCAACTAAAGTCGCTCGTCTACCCCACCCTGTTGTAGTCATCTCGGCGCCACTAACGGCGCCGAACTAGAAATTCCTGGACCAACGATCGAATACGCCCGGCCACACCATTATTTGAGGCGAACGAGTTTTAATGTCTGTACCCACCCTGAGTGTTGCTGAACTAAACGCCGCTATCGCTGGGGCGTTAGCCAACGCATTCGACGACCAAGTGTGGGTACAAGGCGAGATTCACTCGTTCAGCACCTCACCGGCCGGGCACAGCTATTTTCGCCTTGTTGAACCTGGAACGTTGGGTTCACCCTCTGAAGCCAGTATCAATGTGGTGCTTTTTCGGGGCAATAAACGCTCGGTTGATGCAGTCTTAGCTAAAGCTGGCGCCCTAGAGATAGCCGAAGATATGGAAGTGCGGATTCGCGGTGAAGTGAGCTTTTATGCTCCCACCGGACGCGTCCAACTGCGGATGACCGCCATCGACCCTTCTCACACTCTCGGACGTTTAGCAGCCGAACGAGAACGCTTATTGCGACAGCTAGCAACCGAAGGTTTGCTAACTCGTAACTCGCTATTGGCGCTGTCACCACTACCTCTGAGAGTGGGCCTTATTACTAGTGCTGATAGTGCGGCCGCCGCTGATTTCCTGAATGAACTTAGCCTCAGTAGCTTTGCTTGGCAGGTCACCTTATTCGATTCCCAGGTGCAGGGCCATGGCTCAATACCTGCTCTCACCAGGGCATTATCTCAAGCAGGCGACGGCGACTTTGACGTGATTGCGGTCGTGCGGGGCGGAGGTTCGCGGAGCGATCTGGCTACTTTTGACGCCGAAGCCATCGCCAGAATGATTGCCGCAACCCCAATACCTGTAATCACCGGGATCGGGCATGAAATCGACGAGTCGATCGCTGATCGAGTGGCCTATCAAGCCTTCAAAACCCCCACCGCGGCCGCAGGCTTCTTAATCGAACGGGTAAATGACTTTCGTAAGCAGCTTGATGATTTAGCCAGCCTCAGTGCCAGCTTGGCACTGGAAGCGCTAGCCAAACAAGAAGACCGCATCGTGCGCTTAGGTGAGCGTGCTAGTGAACGCGCCAACAATGCCCTCGAACGTGCCGAAGCCAAAATCGAATCGTTACAGCGCTATGTTTCAGCACTTGATCCCGCGAAATTGTTGGCAAGGGGCTGGTCGATAACCCGCACCGCTGATGGCGAATTAGTGCGTAGCGTGAACGAACTGGGCGAAGGTTCCCACATCCACACGATGTTGCAAGACGGCACCATAACTAGTGCCATTCAAACCATAGAGAGAAAAACCGATGGGTGATTACCTAGAGGCCATGGCCGAGCTGGAACAGATTGCTTCCGAGCTCGACGGCAACAATTTGGACGTTGACCTGTTGTCCTCTCGGGTGGCACGAGCCTTCGAGCTTGTTAACCTATTGCGTGAGCGTATTGAAGTAGCTCGAATGGAAGTTACCCGAGTAGTGGCTAGCCTCGAAGCGCCAGATGACCCCGATAGAGTGTGAAAAATGCAAACCGACGCTTCGGACAAGGTCAGCTCCTGTGTGTCCGCGCCGGATGTTCTAACCGACATTGCTGAGCGGGTCACTTCGCGGCTCGAGGGTATTTTAGCCAGCGAGATTGAGCGTTGGGGTGGTCTAGATCTTGATTTGGTGCCACCTTTGGCGTCGCTAAATAGACTCGTCATGAGCGGCGGCAAGCGATTACGGGCCGCGTTTTGCCATTGGAGTTTTGTGGGTGCTGGGGGGGACCCGCTCGACTCTCAAGCACTCGATGCAGCGGCCGCTTTTGAACTACTCCAGGTGTTTGCCCTCATCCACGACGACGTGATGGACAACTCGGCCACGCGTCGTGGTATTCCAACCGTGCATGTGGAATTTGCCGAGCGCCACGACCAGGAAGACTGGCGGGGTGAAGCCGAAAACTTTGGTGAAGGCGTGGCCATTTTGGTGGGTGATGTGGCCCATGTATATGCCGACCGTTTGATGACAGGCATGCCCATTCAAGCCGCCGAAATCTGGCATGAGCTGCGCATTGAGGTGAATATCGGCCAGTACCTCGACTTATTAGGCACGGTGCGTGGCGACACTGATTTGGCAGCGGCCCAACGAATTTCTCGCTACAAATCTGGCAAATACACTATCGAGCGGCCGCTGCATTTAGGCGTTGCACTGCTTGGCCGTCTGCCAGAATTACAAGACCAGCTCGACCGCTACGGCGTTCCACTAGGTGAAGCGTTCCAATTACGTGACGACCTTTTGGGCGTATTCGGCCAACCCGAGTTAACTGGCAAGCCCATCGGAGAAGACCTGCGGGAAGGTAAACCCACCCCGCTTTTGGCGATTGCCACCGCCAAGGCCACCCCTGGGGAGCGAGAAGTGCTGGCCACGGTAGGCAAAGCCGATCTGAGCGAGCGCGAAATCGCCCGTATCCAACAAGTATTGGAAGATACTGGTGCCCGCGACGTGGTTAATGCTTCGGTCGACCGTCTGACCACTCAAGCAGCTGCCTCGCTAGCTGACGCGCCGTTAGAAAAAGTGGCTCTCGACGCATTGGCTGATTTGGCCACCTACGTTGGTTGCCGAGACGAATAGCGCTTGGCAACAACAAACCTGACGGCGAAACAGAAACGGTGGCCGATACAGATAGTCGCAGTTCTGGTTGTTAAGGAATAGCTCCAAAGCGAGCCAGAGCGGCCTCGAGGGGTTCTTCACGCACCCCGTATTCCCCAGCCACCGCGGCAAGCCATTCGGGCTGAGTACGCGCACACACCACGATGCATGGGTCAAGGTCGTTTAGATACACCGCTTGACGTACAAACGAGGTGGCGTAGTCAGGCGGCCGCACCTCCAAGGCCAGCTCATGCATGGCAAAGGGGTCGGGTGGGCTAGGCGCGTTGGTGTCAACACGCAGCAACACCCCACTCGGTGGTGTGGAACCACCTCCCGCGATTCCTGGGCCGTCATCAAGAATCGCACCCTTCACTTCTTCAGGACGGCTGCCTGCCAGCATTAGAGCTAAATATGCTCCCTGTCCGCGACCGTAGACCGTTGCTGCCCCTAGGTGCCCAAGCGCCACATCGGCGTCAGCCATCATCACTTCCGAGCTGTAACCGCCACCTTGTGGAACTGTCGATTCGCCGTGCCCGGTGATGTCTAGGGCGTAAATAGGTCCGGGCCAAGAAGCAAGGCTCTCGGGGGTACGCAAGGGTGACGATTCGCCCAACCCGTTTAACACCAACAACGCCCGACCTTCGCCCGACCTGAGTTGGTGGAGCGCCAAATCAATCTTGTTGTGACGAAGAAATGTAGTGGTTCGATTGGCGGTCACGACAAGAACTCCAATACCAGATCAGCCACGGCTTGCGGGCGTTCAATATGCAAAAAATGGCCAGTGTCAGGCATTTCAATTACTCGACCGCCATAGGGCAAGTGCGGCTCTACATCGGCGAGCGAAGTACCCCAACCCATGGGCTCTTCAATGGTTGAAAGCACCCCGAATAACGGCATTGAAATCGAAGACAGCCGCTTTAGGGACCAGTCAGGACGGTATGGACCGAACCCTCCCATCCGCAAAGCCGGGTCAATGGTCCACCGATAACCGTCGTCGCTCTTAGAAGCCCCCACCGCAGCCAAATACAGCAACCATTCTTTGGAAAGCCTGGGGTTCATGTTGCCCCGACGTGCGGCTAGTTCTTCCAAGGTTCCCGGTTTACGAGAAAGTTCATGCGCTCGGCGTTGATGGTCTAGCCAAGAAGCCATTTCATCAGCCAACATGCGGGTGCGTTCATAACCGGAGATGTCGGGAGCTTGACGGTGTGAGGGTAGCCCGTCGAGGTTGACTAGTTTCGAAATACGCCACGGAGCAATATCGGCTAACTGCAGCATCAAACTGCCGCCTTTGGAGTGACCCACCACCGGCAGCGGGTTGGTGGTGACTGAATCCATGACCGCCACCGCATCACGCACATCAGCATCCCAGTTATAAAGAGGTGCGTGCTCGGAAGCACCGTGGCCCCGTTGGTCCCACGCCACCACTCGCCAACCAGCTTTAGCTAAGAGCGGCGCGAATCCATCGTAAGTGCGCGCGAAGTCGAAACCACCGTGCACCAGCATTAGTGGCGGAGCGTTCTCATCTCCCCATTCATAAGCTTGCAAGAACACGCCAGAGCTGTTCACCCGATAGGTGCGCTGCGGTGCTTCGGCACCGGGAAATGTTGCTGGGTCAGTCACGTCACAATGGTAGGTGCCCGAGCTGGAATCTTACATATTCTTAACTTCTTAGGGTGGGCCGCTAGCCTGGGGGCTATGGCTGCTCCTCGGATCGTTGCCCAGACCTCGAACGAAGTTCACGATACAGCCGCCCAATTGTTGCGTTCATCAGGTCAGCGTTACACGACCAGTCGCAAAGCGCTGGTGGAGATTTTGAGTGATGCTCCGCGTCCACTCACTATCCCCGAGATGATGGAAACCGATGACAACATCGCCCAAAGCTCGGCCTACCGCAACTTGGGGGTTATGGAACGGGCAGAGTTATCAACCGGGTTGTTACTACCGACGAGTTTGTACGTTACGAACTAGCCGAAGCGTTGCTTGAGCATCATCACCATCTGATTTGCTCCAAATGTGGCGAGGTGAGCGACTTCGTAATGAGCGACGAGCATGAAGCCCGTCTTGATGAGATCGCGCGGCAAGTTGCCCGGCTAACTAATTTCAAACTTATGGGTCACAACTTTGACCTTCTGGGCTATTGCTTCGACTGCACCAGTTGCCCGAAGAACGAAACCGCCAGCCAGGGTGCCGTTTAGCTAGTCGAGAGCTCTAAGTCGTCGTGGCGCCCGGTTGTTGCCGAAGCTTAATGAGGCCTGCGACACGGTTGATAGCGGCAACCTGTTGTTGGTGGCGTCTACCTTAAGGCTTCGGCCAGCATCAACACCCCGAAGACACCAAAGAGCGCGGCGGAGGTGTATTTGGTAGCTCGTGGCGAGATGCGGCTGCTTAGAAAACGCCCGGCGAAAACGGCGATGCACCCCGAGGTTATTATGCCGGCGGTGGCACCCAGCCATGCTCCAAACGGGTTACGGTCAGCCGCTATGGCGGCGGTGGCCAGCATCGACTTGTCACCAATTTCGGCCAGCATCATAGCCCCAATAATTCCAAGCACGATGCGTAGTGAACCTTTGGCACCCAGCGCCCCCGCGCCCGCTACTGCTGCGTCGGTGATCGTATCGGCAGAAGTAGTAAGCACCTCGGGTTCTAATGCCTGCGAATTTGGTAATAAACCCAATTCATCTTGCGCCGAGGTGCCGGTTGGAGCGGGCTTGACATCGGTCGAATCACCAGAGGCCGAGCTTGCTAATTGTGACGTGTCATCGGAGTTTATCTCCGAGTCATCGTCTTCATCTTTTTCGAGCAACGTCCAAACGGCGAAAGCCAAGAAGGAAATTCCAGCCACAATTCCAATCTGCTTGGAGGGCAGCGCTGACCCCAACAACCCGCCTAAGAGGGCGGCCAAAGCTTGGGTTAGGGCATACGCCAAACAGATTCCAGTGAGCACTATTTTGAGGCTGTAGCGGGTAGCGATTCCCATCGCCACTAGCTGGGTTTTGTCCCCCAGTTCCGCCACAAAAACTACTGCGAAAGCAACTAAGACCGCATCCATTAGGTGTTGTACGTCTTTCGTTTAGCCCAAGGCGGTGACAATGTGGATTTCGTTGTCACAAGGGTGGCACTCTACCTCAAAAGTGGCATGGTGCAGCTGGTGTTCGCGCAAGAGCGCCTCACGGACCTCACTAAGCAACGCCTGCGCTTCATGAACCGCCATTTCACCATCCACGACTAGGTGAGCCGATAGCGAAGGCTCATCAGCGGCTGGTTCCCACAGGTGCATGTGATGAACTTCTACGATCCCGTCGATTGAAAGAATGGTTTCTGTAACTTTATCTATGTGGAGGTTGGGTGGCACCACGTCAAGCAACACCCGCCCGCTTGAACGCAGGAGCCCAAAACCGGAATACCCAACCCAGATAGCAATGGCAATAGCCACCACCGGGTCGACCCAGGTGGCGTTAGCCCACAACACGGCCGCGGCGGCGATAATCACTCCGCCAGATCCGGCGGCATCACCAATTAGGTGTACCACCGCTGCCTTGGTCGACATACTGTTGCCTGCTCGAGCCAAGGCCACCGCTGAGGCACCGTTAACGGTTAGGCCTATAACAGCCACCACCAGAATTGCTACCCCGTCCATGGGTTCGGGGTGCATGAGACGCCGTATTGACTCCCACACGATCCAAAACGATGAAGCTACCAACAAGAAGGAACTGGCCAGCGCCCCCAACACATCGGCTCGGGCCCATCCGAAAGTGTTCTTGTGGCTGACTCCTTTGGTGGCTAACCGCAGGGCGACGAGCGCGATACCTAAGCCTGCCACGTCGACTACTTGGTGAGCGCTGTCGGCCATTAGGGCGATCGAGCCGAATATTACACCGGCGAAAATCTGCGCGACCGCAAGGATTGTGTTGGCGACCAATGCCGCCGCCACAACCTTGACAGGTGAGTTAGCTAGGCCGTGGGAATGGTTGTGGCCATGCCCCGACCCGTGCCCATGCGAATGTTGGTGGCTAATAGCCATATAGCTAGGTTGGCCAGTTTCGGCCCAAATAGCAACGGGAGAATGACTCTCAGACGCGAATAACCCCATCGGCCACGGCAGCCGCCGCTACAGCCAGGCCAACTTCCACTGGTACGTCGCGGTCAAACACCGAGGGCACAATCTTGTCGGTATCAAGTTCGTCTTCGCTAACGGCGCGGGCAATAGCCTTGGCGGCGGCCAGCTTCATATTCTCGGTTATGGAATGGGCGTTGGCGTCTAGCGCCCCACGGAAAATACCGGGGAAAGCCAAGACGTTGTTGATTTGGTTGGGATAATCGCTGCGCCCAGTGGCAATGATGCGAGCCAATCCATCGGCCGCTTCAGGGCGGATTTCTGGTTCGGGATTAGCCAGCGCGAACACAATTGGGTCTTTGGCCATGCGTCGTAGATCGCTCGGCTCGACAATACCGGGGCCGCTAACGCCTACAAAGACGTCGGCACCCGCCAAAGCGTCGGTCAGCGGTCCGGAAACACGTTCGCGGTTGGTGTTCTTGGCGAACCATTCTTTAGCCGAGTTTAGATTGTCGCGGCCTTCCCAAATGGCACCTTGGCGGTCGGTTCCAATCACTTCGCCCACCCCAGCACTTAGCAGAATTTTGCCAATGGCCACCCCAGCAGCACCCACTCCAGCGATAACCACCTTTTGGTCGGCAAGTTTGCGGCCAGTGAGCTTATTGGCGTTTTCCAGGGCGGCGAGCACTACCACGGCCGTGCCGTGCTGGTCGTCGTGGAACACCGGAATGTCGAGGCTGGCCTTTAGACGGTCTTCCACCTCGAAACACATGGGGGCAGAAATGTCTTCAAGGTTGACGCCACCAAAGGTGGGGGCCAACCGTTCCACGGTTTCGACAATCTCATCGGCGGTGCGAGCATTTATACAGATCGGGAAGGCATCAACACCAGCGAAAGATTTGAACAGTAAGGCTTTACCTTCCATAACTGGCATTGCGGCTTCGGGCCCGATGTCGCCCAAACCCAAAACTGCGGTGCCGTTGCTAACTATCGCTACCGTATTGCGGCGAATGGTGAGGTCATGCGAACGCGAAACGTCTTCGTGGATAGCCATACAAACTCGAGCCACGCCCGGGGTGTAGGCCATGGAGAGGTCTTCGGCATCGCTGACTGGAGCCAGTGGCAACACCTCAATTTTGCCGCCATCGTGCATTTTGAAGGTGCGGTCTTCCCAGGTGAGAAGCTCAAAACCACGTAGATTACGAATGACATCTAAGGCTTGAGCCTGATGGGCTTCGTCGCGGCAATTGATAATGACTTCCTCGTCGAGGTATCGACCTTTAGCTTCGAAACCTTTTAGGCCAATAATGTTGGCCCCTACTGCCCCTACTGCGGTGGCCAGTTCGCCCAAGGCACCGGGGCGATTCTCGAGGCGGACACGAACACGTAGGGAATAAGCTGCAGTAGTTGACATGTCTCGCAACGGTACTGTTCTTCGGCAAAAGGTGACAGCCAGCCGAAGATTTTAGGTTTTAGCCCTCGTATTCAAAACCCAAATCGATGGCGGTTACGAGAGGGTCGAAAGCTATTCCTTCGGCTTGTGCCATTGCAGCGCAGGTTCCGCCACGGTCGACAATGGGCATAATGACCACTGGGGTGGCCCCGAATTCTCGCACCACAGCAGCCGCTTCCATTGGTGAGGTTCCCCTGGTCACGGTGTCTTCCACAATGGCCACCATGTCGCCCGGTTTCAAAGCACCAGCGATTCGCCCGGTGACGCCGTGGTCTTTGGATTCTTTACGAATGCTAAAACTTCGCAGCTGGCGACCTTGGGTGGCGGCCACGGCGGCAATTCCAAAGGCCACCGGGTCGGCACCGGCGGTTAGCCCACCAATAGCAGTAACTTCGCTGGGTAGTTGGGCTAAAGCGACCTCGGCGACCAACAGAATTCCCTCGGGGCGACATGCTGTTTGTTTGGAATCGATAAACCAGGTGGTGGGTTTGCCAGATTTCAACACGAAGTCGCCGGTACGCACCGAGTAGGCCCTCAGATGCTCAATAAGCTTAGATTTGGCCGAGGCAGCGGTGGTGTTGTTGGTATTGGTGCTGGCCTTGGTGTCACTGCTGGCGTTGATGTCAGACATATTGCACCGTTCCGTTACCGCGCTCGACTTGGCCTATTTGCACTGCGCGATGGCCGAGGGTGCGCAGCTTGTCGATGGCTTTGTGAGCTTCTTTTGCGGGCACAATTACCGCCATGCCGATACCCATGTTGAAGACCTGGTGCATCTCTTGGTCGCTAACCCGACCCAGTGTTTGAATCTCGGTGAAGATGCGCGGCACTTCCCAGCTACTGCGAGTGAGGTGAGCGTCTAGCCTCTTGCCTAAGACCCGAGGCAGGTTTCCCGAGATACCACCGCCGGTGATGTGCGAAACGGCTCGCACTTCGACATGGCGCACGAGGGCGTTAATGGCCGGTGAGTATATGACCGAAGGGGCTAAGAGCTCTTCACCAAGGGTGTGATTTGCCCCTTCGTAGGCCGGACCGTCCAGGGGTTTTTGGGCTAGTTCAAGCAACACACGCCGTGCTAATGAGTAGCCATTAGAACGTAAGTTGGGTGAAGGCAGCCCAATGATGGCATCGCCTTGGGCTACTTTGTCGCCCGTGATGAGCTGATCACGCTCAACGACACCTACCGAGAAGCCCACCAGGTCGAACTCACCGGGCTCCATGGCACCTGGGTGTTCCGCCATTTCACCGCCGATGAGGGCGCATCCAGAGGTGCGACAGCCTTCGGCGATGCCTTCAATTAGCGATTCGATATGGTCGGGGTCGAGTCGGCCAACCGCGATGTAGTCGAGGAAGAACAACGGCTCTGCACCTTGGCAGGCCAAATCATCAACACACATGGCCACCAGGTCAACGCCGATGGTGTTGAAGCGCCCAAGTTTTTGGGCGATGAGAGCCTTGGTACCCACGCCGTCGGTAGAGGACACAAGCAGGGGTCGGCGATATTTGTTGGCGGAAAATTCGAAAAGGCCGCCGAAGCCGCCAATGTCACCCACAACCTCGGGGCGAAAGGTGGAGCGAACGTTTTCTTTGATTCGCTCGACTGCCGCGGCACCAGCGGCAATATCTACGCCCGCAGCGGCGTAGGTTTCGCCACCGGTCGAGGTTGATTGATCGGAATCGGTCAATGTTTGTCCTTGGCTGTTAGGGCTGGTTGTCGGCGGTGATGTGGGTTTGGGCACCGCTAGATTTTTCAATTTTGGCGTCAAGCTCGGCTTTAGCCTTGTTTAGGTTCACCGGTATTTCGGTGGGGTAATTGCCTGTTAAACAGGCGTCGCAGAAACCGGGTTGGCCAGTACCGGCTTGGTTGATGGCCTCGCGCATGCGCTCAAGCGATAGGAATGCCAATGAATCTACGTTTAGATAGTCGCGAATTTCATTGACCGTCAGATTGGCCGCCAACAATTCGCCCAAGGTGCCGGTGTCCATACCGTAAAAGCAGGGCCAGCGATAAGGCGGCGATGAAATGCGCAGATGGATTTCTTTGGCACCGGCTTCTCGAAGCATGGTCACTATGGCGCGGGTGGTGGTTCCTCGAACGATGGAGTCGTCGATGACCACAATGCGTTTTCCAGCGATGTTTTCACGCAGCGGGTTGAGTTTCATCCGCACCGCTTGAGCTCGCATTTCTTGGGTAGGTGCGATGAAGCTGCGGCCGATATAACGGTTCTTTACGAGGCCTTGCCCATAGGGGATACCACTGCCCCGGGCGTACCCTTCAGCTGCTGGCACCCCTGATTCAGGTACCCCCATCACCATGTCGGCCTCAACTGGCATCTGATCGGCCAGTTGTTCACCCATATGAATGCGTGCTTCGTGAACAGAGCGTCCATAGAGTCGGGTATCAGGGCGTGAGAAATACACGAATTCAAACACGCAAAGCCTGGGATCGATGCGGTGGCTTTCGAACGGGAAGTAAGAACGTGGTCCGTCGTCATCGATGACCACCATCTCGCCCGGGTCAAGCTCTCGGATGAACACGGCCCCGCAAATATCAAGGGCCGGACTTTCTGAGGCCAGCACCCAACCGTTGTCGAGCTTGCCCAAACAAAGCGGACGGAAACCATTGGGGTCGCGTACCCCAATAACTCGTTGCGAGTCGGCCAAGGTTAGCGAATACGCACCCTCGAGTTTCGGTAAAACCTCAATCAGCGCCGCTTCGATGTTGGCGCTTTGGCCTTGACGACCCATCTCAAGCACCATCAGCTCGGCAATGAGCTCGGTGTCGCCCGCAATGGCGCCGGGCAGGAAGCTGGCCGTTTCAATAAGATTGGCAGCGTTGGTGAGATTACCGTTGTGGCCGATAGCGAACCCGGTACCCCCAGCCCCGGCTGTACCCCGGTAGGTGGGTTGCGAATCACGCCAGGTATTGGTGCCGTTGTTGGAATATCGCACATGCCCAATGGCTAAATGGCCAGGTAGTGCAACCAGGGTACGGTCATTGAAAGCGTTGGTTACCAGGCCAACTTCTTTCACTACAGTTAGCGACTCACCGTCGCTTACCGCCATACCGGCTGATTCTTGACCTCGGTGCTGTAAGGCAAAGAGCCCCAGGTAGGTGAGGTGCGCTACGGGTAAGCCGGGAGCGTAGATTCCGAATACGCCGCAGGCTTCTTTCGGTTTGTCATCCGGTGCAAGCACGTTTTCCATGCTAGAGCGCCTCGGGCGCGAGTGCCTCCACAACACGATTCTTCCAAACATCTCGGGCATGTTCTAGGGGCAAGTTGATGAGGTCTTTCACCACTAATGCTCCGCCTCCGGCTTCGCCTAAACGAGTACAAGCCACCCCAGCTGCTTCAGCCATATTTTCAATGGCGGCCACCCGATCGGGAGCCACACAAATCACTACTCGTGAGGGGGCTTCCGAGAACAGCTCGGCCGCCGATGAGATACGGGCCACGTTAAAACCAACGCCTGAACGTAACGCCATTTCTGCCAGCGCCACCCCTAAACCACCTTCGGAAACATCATGAATTCCCTGTGCTAACCCGCCAGTGGCAATAGCACGAACCACTTTGGCCAAACTCTGGTGGGCTTCCACGTTGAGCCCGGGCAGCACTCCGCCGCGTTCATTGTGGTTGAACGCCCATTGTGAGCCCGAAACGTTGTCGGAGGAGTCGCCCAGAAGCAAAATACGACCGCCGTCAGCCAGCGCAGTGGTGGGTAGGTTTGAAGGCAGCTGTTCTATGATTCCCAACACGCCAATGACTGGGGTGGGGTCGATGTTACGACCGCCTTTTTCATTGTAGAGGCTTACGTTGCCGCCTACTACCGGCAGACCAAACGCTTCGCAGGCTTCGGCCATACCCTCGATTGACTCGACGAACTGCCACATTATTTCGGGGTTTTCGGGGTTACCAAAGTTAAGGCAGTTCACGAGCGCATGGGGTGTGGCACCCATGGTGGCCAGGTTCAGAATCGATTCGGCCACCACCATGGCCGTGCCAGCGTTGGGGTCAACAGCACACCAACGATGGTTGCCATCAGTAGTTATTGCTAAGGCCCGACCGGTGTTTTCCGAGGTGGTTGGATGCACAAGAGCGATCACGGCTGCGTTTTCGCCTGGACCTACCAAGGTATTACCGAATATTTCATGGTCGAATTGTTCGGTGATCCAGGAAAGGTCGGTGAGCATCGACAAGAGGTCGGCTTCCGGGTCGGTAGCCTTGGTGGCCAAAGCTACGGCTGGATCAGCCGAGCGCCGCGCACCCAAATCGGAAGGGATTTGACGGGGACGATCGTAAAGCGGACAGTCTTCGCTTAATGACGCCGCCGGGATACGAGCCAGCTCGTCACCATTGGGGCCATTGAGTACCCGTAGCCAGCCAATGCCCTTTTCATCAGGTGCGGTGACCGTGGCTACCACGCTGGCGGTGATGTCGTAACGCTTGGCAATTGTTTGTACGGCTTCAAGGTTTTTCGGTTCGATGATCGCCAGCATCCGCTCTTGGGTTTCAGCGGTCATGATCTCGAAAGGTTCCATGTTTTCTTGGGCTTGGGGCACGGCAGTTACATCAATGTCCATACCCATGCCACCGTTGGAAGCGGTTTCAGAGGTGGCACCCGTTAAACCAGCGGCACCTAAATCTTGAATACCGACCACCATTTTCTGGTCGAGCATCTCTAGGCACACTTCAATGAGGCGCCGTTCTAGCTCGGGGTTGCCTTGGGGCACTTCGGGCAGCGCCACGTCGGCATCGTCGCTAAGGCCTGCCGAGGCCAACACACTGGCCCCACCAATGCCTTCACGGCCGGTAGCTGCGCCTAAGAGGATGACCAAGTTGCCCGCTCCGGTGGCTTTGGCCAACGCCAAACGTTCGGTGGGTAAAATGCCCATCGCGAACACGTTGACCAGTGGGTTGTCAGCGTAAATCGGATCGAACACCACTTCGCCACCAACGGTTGGGACGTTCACTTTTTTGGAATAGTCGGACGCACCGGCCACCACACCCTTGGCGATCCAGCGGGACCGCTCATCGGAAAGCGGACCGACTCGCACGGGGTCCATGACCGCGATCGGGCGGGCACCCATGGAGAAAATGTCACGCAAGATGCCACCAACACCGGTGGCAGCCCCCCCAAAGGGTTCAAATGCTGACGGGCTATTGTGACTTTCAATCCGAATCGCAATGGCTATGCCGTCGCCCACATCGACCACGCCAGCGTTCTCGCCCGGGCCGACCAAAACGTGGGGCGCTTCGGTTGGCAAACGACGCAGGTGCATACGAGATGACTTGTAGGAGCAGTGCTCAGACCACATCACGGCGTACATCGAGAGCTCTAGCGGTACTGGCTCGCGACCTAAAATCGATTCGATTTTCTCGGCTTCAGAATCAGTGAGGCCAAGTGTGCGATGCAGTGGCTGGGTCATATTAGAAACCGTACAGTTGTAGGGGCTAGCTAGTCGAAGCGACCCCCGCCCAGGCGGCAAAAGACCGTTCACTAAGCCGTTCATAGGCTTCGATATATCTGGTGCGGGTGGATTCGATTATTTCAGGGGGAAGTGTGGGGGCAGGCGCCGTTTTATCCCAGGGTTGCGCCTCAAGCCAGTCGCGCAGGGGCTGCTTGTCGAATGCCGGTGGGGTGGTGCCTTCGGCCCAACTATCAACAGGCCAAAATCGAGACGAGTCGGGGGTAAGCAGCTCATCGGCCACCGCAAGTTGCCCGTCGATAACACCCAATTCGAATTTGGTGTCGGCAATGATGATGCCCCGCTCGGCAGCCCAACGCGACCCGTGTTCATATAGCGCCAGACTGAGCGCTTGAGCGGCCTGGGCCGCTTCTGAACCAATCAACTCAACGGCTTCGTCAAATGAGATGTTTTCGTCATGGTCGCCCACCTCGGCCTTTATTGATGGGGTGAACATGGGCTCGGGCAGCTTGGCCGATTCGCTCAACCCAGCAGGCACCTCCATGCCGTGCACAGTGCCCGAGGTTCGATATTCCTTCCAGGCACTTCCAGATAAGTAGCCACGCACAATGCATTCAATGGGCAACATTTCGGCCCGCTTCACCAGCATGGTGCGCCCCTCAAGGTGTTCAAGTTGGGCCCCTGGTGGAAAGTCGGCGAGCTCGGTACTGATTAGGTGGTTGGGGGCTACCGACGCAAGCTTCTCGAACCAGAACTTAGAGAGCGCCGTGAGCACCCGCCCTTTGTTAGGCACCTCTTGTGTCATCACTACGTCGAAAGCCGAAACCCGGTCGGAAGCAACCAGCAACAGGTGGTCTTCGCCAGCATCGTAAACGTCGCGAACTTTGCCCTGGTGGATTAGAGGTAGTGCTACTTCAGAGGCCATGCGGAAACCTTAAAGTTGGTAGAGGCTAGTTAAGAATTGCGGCTTCAATTTACGAATAGCTGTTTCGTGTTAGGAACAGCGGTATCAAATGCTGAGGCGGGATAGTTGGGCATTTTGGATGCGACAAACGACGCAAGAATCTGGTTGAGCGTTAGAGGATAGGGGCGGGTGTATATGTGGCGGCTTCGGGATATTTGGCGACTAATTGCGCCACGGTGGCCGCGAATTGGTCGACTTGAGCTGAAGCGGCACCCGTGAATGCCAGTGGGTCGGCTACTAGTTCGTTAACTTTTTGAGAGCCAAGTTTCAGACGTTCTTCCCCACCAAGCCGTTCAATGAGGTTGGTGGCCTGGCTGGGTCGCTCGCGTCGATCAAGAGCCGCTGCCACGGCATGTTCTTTAATAATTTCGTGGGCTTCTTCGCGCCCAACGCCTGCTGTCACGGCGGCCATAAGAACCTTGGTGGTGGCAAGGAACGGCAAATTAGCGCTCAGCTCGGCTTCAATAACAGCTGGGTAGGCCCCGAAATCGGTTAACACGGTGAGGAACGTTTCGAACAATCCGTCGATGGCATAGAAGGCGTCGGGAAGAGCCACACGTCGAACCACCGAACAAGATACGTCGCCTTCGTTCCACTGGTTGCCCGAAAGTGCGGCCACCATGGTCAAATGCCCGCCCAAGATAGCGTTAAACCCATTCACACGTTCACAAGAGCGGGTGTTCATTTTGTGCGGCATGGCCGACGAGCCAACCTGGCCAGGCTTGAAGCCTTCGGTCACTAGGTCGTGCCCGGCCATGAGTCGAATAGAAGTAGCCAAGCTAGAAGGGCCCGCTGCTGCTTGCACCAACGCCGAAACAGCGTCGAGATCAAGCGAGCGCGGGTATACCTGGCCCACCGCGCCCAACACGTTTTCAAAGCCAAGGTAGTCGGCTACCGAGGCTTCTAGTGATGCCACGGCGGTGGCGTTACCAAGCACATCGAGTTGATCTTGTTGCGTGCCAACTGGGCCTTTAATACCGCGAATGGCGTAGCGAGCTAGCAAGTCGTCGATGCGGTGGAAGGCGGCCAGCGTTTCCTCACCGGCATTAGCAAAGCGCTTCCCTAAAGTGGTGGCTTGCGCCGGCACGTTGTGACTTCGCCCGGTTATTACCGTGTCGCGGTAGGTTACCGACAACTGTGCCAGCTGGGACAGAACACTAACTAAGCGGTCACGAACTATTGACAGGCCCATACGAACCTGAAGTTGTTCCACGTTTTCGGTAAGGTCGCGCGAGGTCATGCCTCGATGGATCAGCTCGTAGCCAGCCAGCGCACAGAACTCTTCAATACGTGCTTTCACATCGTGCTTGGTTACCTGTTCTCGGGCGTCGATTGAGGCGAGATCAACCTGGTCGACCACCGCTTCATAAGCCTCGATAACACCGCTTGGCACCTTTACCCCAAGTTCGGCCTGAGCGCGCAAGACCGCGATCCACAATTGGCGTTCCAAAATCACTTTGCGCCTGGGAGACCACACGTCTTTCATGGCGGCACTGGCGTACCGGTTGGCCAAAACGTTCGGGGTTAGGTCGCTCACAAATTTCTCCAGCAGATGGATGTTGCGGGTGGCCACATAGGGCGAGTTGGGGTTGGCGCCGGGTGGTAAACCCAGGTGTTTGGCCCAGTAGTAAGCCTAGCGAAGGGCAGTGACACTTTAAGTAGCGCTAAAGATTTTTGATGGCTCGGTCGATGGCATCGGTACAGGATGTTAAAGCCGGAAGTCTCCACTAGAGATGAGGCGTGATTCTCAATGTGGAATGCGAAGGCTCAAAGCGGTCAAAGCAGGACGCGAGGGAAAGGTCGGCACCATGGACGGGCGCTGCGAAAACCATCAGTTTGAAATTTTGGCAGATCATTGCCGGACCTGCGGCGGTGAATACTGCTTGGAGTGCCTGGTTTACAGCTATGGGAACGACAAACCACCGTTTTGTGTTGACTGTGCCCTTGCCGCGGCTGGCATTCGTTCCACCGCCAAACGACCTAGTTTTCGTTCTAGGCGTGAGCTGCGCCGTGAGGCTCGGTTGAAGCGCCGAGCTGCCAAAGTAAATGTGGTGGAAGAGCCTGCGGCAGCGCCGGTGCCCTTGGTGCGTTATGAGTTCACCATCACCGACGACGGCGAAATTGAATATGCCGACGACACCGCCGAAGCTGGGCGTCCCCAAGCTTCTTAGGTTCTTTGGGCCGGTCGGAAGCTACGATCTGTACTGTCTACTCTGTGGCCGTTGCGTTAGGCCGAGAACTCGTATTCTAAAATGATTTCGGCTTCACTGCTCAGACCACCATCGTTTGGTTCAAAGGGGTAATCGCTCCTAAACCGAACTAAATGGGGCACACCAAACGTGTCAGGTTCAAAAGGTCGAAGGCCGGGAAGATCTTTATATAGAACGATCTCCATAGAAACTACCTCGCCGGGCGCAATCTCATATGGCGAGTAAAAATCTAAACAGCTAGCACCAACCCCGCCGCCTGACATCGAATACCCACATCCAGGGAACGCCACAATGATTTGGCTGTTTTTACCGTCAGCCACGGTGGCGGCTTTAGTGTCATCAAGAAAAATTGTGGCGTTTGATTGGTTTTGAAATCGGAGTTCGTGCGTTAACCAAGCCTCGTCTGCGCTGCTTTCCACCAAGGGCCCTGTGGTCACGCTAAGGCCATCGAGCTCGCCGCCGATAGCGACAACCGTGCCGCCAGGCGAATCGGGTGTCTCCGACGAGCTTTCTTCAAGAACAGTGCTGGCACCATTGGCGTTCGATTCGGAGTCGGACGAGTTGTTGCTACAGGCTGCCAACGAGATACAAAGGGCCACAACGCTCAATACTGCCCACGGCGAAATGCCCTTCATCACACTTCGCGAGGACCCACCGTCAGGTGCCTCATCGTTAGATGGCGCCTGACTAGATTTCTTCGACCTCTTCATTTCAACCAACCCCTTTCTAAGGTTTCGAGGCGGCAACAGGCACGCTAATTATTCGAAATACTTGGTTCCCCCTAACGCTGCCAAGCCTCTAAATCCATCCTACCGGCGCGAAATCCGCACAAGTTGCTGGACGTAAAACCTCATTAGGCCGCGCTGCGGTCGCTCAAGCACGTGACAATTTAAAATCATCGCAACCGCACTACCTGCTTCAACCTGCTGTCTCACCGAAATTCGGGCCGGGCATGGGTGCAAATCCCGCCAAGGTCCTCAATAAATCACTGGGGTGGGCCCTACACTGGCGACATATCGTCAAGCTCGTTTGAGATTCCCCCAGCGCTACGTCAATGCGGAGCACATCTATGGCTGAACCTTCATCTGACAACCCTGCGACACAACACCACCAACACCCAGGTTCGCCTTCTGAGCAGGGGTATTACACCGGGGTTAAGCGTAGGTGGTTAGGGGTGATCGCTGTGCTGATTCTGGCGGCGTTTGTGGTGCCTTTCACGGCGCTCACCAACATTGATGCTTGGTACGGAAGTTTCTTATTTTGGACCGTTCTCACAGCCGTTGTAATAGCTATTAACGCGCTGGTTAGCTCGGCCTGGAGGGATTAAGCAATGACTCCGGGTTGGATTTGGTTTGGGGTAGCTATCTACGTGGTGATTGCGGGCACGGCAGCTCTGATGTCTCGCCACGATGGCGAACAGACCATGAGCAGTTATTTCTTGGGGAATCGCCGTATGGGCGGTTTCATGTCAGCCATGAGCTACAGCGCTACCACCTATAGCGCATTCATGCTGATTGGTTTGGCCGGGCTCACCTACACCGGCGGAGTGGGCGCTTTGGGGTTCGAGCTTATTTATCTTTGCGGCGTGACCTTGGTCCTGATTTTCGGGCCGCGGTTCTGGTTGGCGGGGAAGAAGTTTGGCTATGTAACGCCATCGGAAATGTTGGGTGACCGCTATGAGAATCGGGCAGTGGGCGTGGTGGCGGCGCTATGTAGTTTGGTGTTTCTTATTCCCTATGCGGCGGTGCAGCTAGCCGGGGTGGGCTACCTGCTTTCAGGCATGACTGACGGTGAAATTTCATTCACTTCGGGCACAGTGTTGGTAACCGTCTTGGCCATTGGTTTTAGCATGGTAGCGGGGTTGCGCTCGGTGGTGTGGACCGACACATTGCAGGCTGTTTTCATGATTATTACCGCCACTTTGGTAGTAATTTTGGTGGTTCACGAACTGGGTGGGGTGTCGGGTTTCTTTAACAGCCTCACCAACGAACATCCGGGGGCGCTAAGTGTGCCGGGGAAGGGTTTCTTCAGCTTCAGCACGTTTTTAGGGCTGACCTTACCGTGGGTGTTTTTCAGCTTGTCGAACCCGCAGGTTAGCCAGCGCCTGTTTACCCCAAAGACCATGAAAGACATGCGGCGCATGCTGTTGGGCTTCATGATCTTCGGTTTTATTTACACTTTGGTGGCGGTCACCTGGGGTTTCGCGGCCATGGTGAAGTTTCCCGATTTGGCTACGGGCGACTTGGCCACCCCAACTTTGTTGGCGTCTAGCGTAGTGCCCACTGCCCTGGCCATTATTGTGATGATCGGTATTATTGCGGCCGCGGTTTCTACTATCGACTCGATCATGCTCACCTTGTCGTCGATGGCTACCCGAGACGTTTATTCGGTGGTGAAGAAAGACGCCGGAGACACCGAGCAACTGTTGGTGGGCAAGGTGATGCTGCCGGTTATCGCGCTTATGGCTTACCTGTTTGCCCAGCTAGAGCTGAATTTAATTGCGGTGTTGTCGGTTTCAGCTTCTGCAGGGTTGTTGGTGTTGGTGCCTGCCCTAGTGGGGGCGTTCTTTTGGCGTCGAGGAACCGCAGCCGGGGCGATTGCGTCGATCTTGGTAGCTGGAGCGGTGGTGTTTTACTTGGAGTTCGCCAAGGTCAAGTTCCTTGGTCAAGGCAGCGGAGTGTGGGGTTTGACGCTGTCCGTGGTGCTCTTCGTAGGTGTGAGTTTGGCAACCCCCCAGCCCACTGGTCGCGCACAAGAGTTCATGGACCACGTGCGAACCAAACTCGCCGACCACGGCGCTATTTAACCCAGCACACCTAGTTAACGCTGCCCGACCTTCGCTGGGCGAAAAACTGTTGCACGCTCAAACCAACCGCTGCGCTTCCCTGGACATAGTTGATATCGTGAAGATATCAACCTTAGGAGGTTCTCATAGCTGACATAGTTATTCGAGACGTACCACCCGAGGTGCTTGCCAATCTTGAAGAACGTGCCCGCCAGCTTGGCCTGTCTCGAGTTGAGTTTCTTCGTCGTCTGCTGATACGGGAATCATCGGTACAAGTAACTCAATCTGCAATCAATGACTGGCACCATTTCGCTAAAAGGCACGAAGATCTCAACGATCCTGACATCATGCGAGCTGCCTGGTAATAGCTTGTTAGCCAGCGGTCAAGGTTCCCTTGAGCGGCCACTTGGGCTTGGTGTTCTTAAACCCCAGCGGCGATGTCGGAGCGGGAGAACTTGCCGTTCCAAGAAATTAGCTCAGCTGCCATATAGGCCCGATCACGGGCTTCAGCCAAATTGGCACCCATTCCGGTTACCGAAAGCACCCGTCCCCCAGCTGTTACCAATTCACCAGCTTCGTTGCGTGCCACACCGGCGCCAAACACCACCACATCGTCCAGAGCATTGGCCGCATCAATTCCGTTAATAACGTCGCCAATACGAGGTGAACGAGGGTATCCTTCGGCGGCGCAAACCACGGTCACCGCAGCATCGGCATTAAAGGCGGGTTCGGTTTCAAGCTGGCCCGAAGCCGCTTCGGCCAACAAGGAAACCAAGTCACCGCTAAATCGGGGCAGCACTACTTGGGCTTCAGGGTCACCGAAGCGCACGTTGTATTCCACCAGTTTGGGGCCTTCAGGGGTAAGCATTAAGCCTGCGTAAAGCACCCCGCGGTAGTCGATGCCACCGTCACGCAAGGTAGCTAAAGTGGGGGCGATGAACCGGTCCATCACCGTTTCCACCACGGTGTCACCACTCGCATAGAAATCGGTGATTAACGGCACCGGAGAATATGCCCCCATACCGCCGGTGTTTGGGCCGCTGTCGCCGTCGCCAACCCGTTTGAAATCTTGAGCTGGGGCCAAAGCCACACCCTTTTGGCCATCACACACCGCCAAAATCGACAATTCCGGGCCGGTCATACCCTCTTCAATCACCACGGTTTGGCCAGCCGAACCAAACGCCTCACCCGAGAGGTATTCTCGCACCGCTTCTTCAGCCTCAGCACGAGAGGTGGTGACGAGCACCCCTTTCCCTGCTGCCAAACCATCGGTTTTAATAACGAACAGGTCTCCCATGGTGTCGAGATAGGCCAGTGCTTCGGTTTCGCTGGTGAAACTGCCGTACTGGGCGGTTGGCAGGTCAGCCCGGGCCGCAATTTCTTTCATCCAGGCCTTCGAACCTTCCAGGCGTGCCCCGTCAGCACCCGGGCCAAATACCAGCGCTCCACGGGCCCGCAAACGATCGGCCAACCCGTCGACCAGCGGCACTTCAGGGCCGATCACAAACAGGTCGGCGTCTATTTGTTCTGGTGGTTGGTTGGTTGAACCGGGAATGAGTGGATTACCAGGCGTCACCACTACGGTGGCGGTGCGCCCGAGAACATAGGCTAGGGCGTGCTCCCGCGCACCCGAGCCAACTACACAAACCTTCATGTCGAGCCTCGCGATGCTTTATTCGGCGAAGTTTACGTATTGGTCGCGACCAGGGCCCACACCTACCAACGTGATTGGAACCCCAACCTGGGCTTCCAAGAAACGTAGGTATTCAAGCGCAGCGGCTGGTAAATCGTTCTTGTTTGTAACTTCACTGGTGTCTTCATCCCAGCCCGGTAGCTCTTCATAGATTGGCTTGACCTTATGGAGAACCGACTGGTGATAAGGCATGTTTTCTAGCCGCTCGCCTTCGTATTCATAGGCCACACAAATCTTGAGCGGGCCGAGCCCACCTAAAATGTCGAGCTTGGTTATGGCGAGCTCTGACATCGAGTTCAACCGTACGGCGTGGCGCATCATCACAGCGTCGAACCAACCTGGCCGACGCCGACGTTTGGTGTTCACCCCATATTCTTGACCTTTGTCAACAATAGTGTCGCCCAACTCATCGGTTAACTCGGTGGGGAAGGGGCCAGAACCAACTCGGGTGACATAGGCCTTACCTATGCCAACCACCCGGTTAATATGCATGGGCCCAATACCGGCACCGGTGCACGCTCCACCCGCAATCGGGTTTGACGAGGTCACATAGGGATAGGTGCCGTGGTCGAGGTCTAAGAAGGTGGCTTGTGCGCCTTCTAACAGAATGTTCTGCCCAGTCTCTAGCGCTTCATGCACCAAGCCAACGGTATCGGCGATGTGGGGCCGTAAGCGTGGCAGGCATTCGTTTAGATATTCATCAGCTATGGCGTCGGCATCAGCAGGCAGGCGGTTATAGATCTTGGCCAGTTGAGCGTTCTTTTCTTTAAGAACCTGCTCGAGTTTTTCACGGAAAATCTTCGGGTCGAGGAGGTCTTGCACCCGTAAGCCGACCCGGGTTGATTTATCGGCGTAGGCAGGGCCAATTCCACGCTTGGTGGTGCCCAGTTTATTGGTGCCCAATCGCCGTTCAATCAACATGTCGATTTCTTGGTGGTAGGGCAAAATCAGGTGAGCGTTGCCGCTCACTTTCAGGTGGGAAACGTCGACACCTTTAGCGGTGAGGCTGTCCATTTCCGCAATCAGCACTCGGGGGTCAACCACACAACCATTACCAATTACTGGCGTGATGTGCGGATACAGCACCCCACTGGGCACAAGCTGCAACGCAAAGGTTTCTCCGTCGACGACCAAGGTATGGCCAGCGTTGTGGCCTCCTTGGTAACGGATCACCATGGTCATTTCTTTTGCGAGCAGGTCGGTAAACCTGCCCTTGCCTTCATCGCCCCATTGGGACCCGACGACGACGGTAGCCGGCACGCGCGTCTCTCACTTTCAACAGCCGGGTGTGACACTGCATCTTATCGCACGAGCACCCGGCTATGGCTAAAAACCAAACGGGGAGCCAGCCTAGACTCCCCGTTGGCAGCGTTGAAATTAACGCTCAGGTTCTTTTCGGTTGAAATTGCCTAGCGGCTTCGACGCCGGGTGTAGGTGACCATGGCGCCGCCACCAGTTAGCAGAACTCCTGCCAGGCTAAGCGCCGTAGTGGGGTCAACCCCGGTTCGAGGCAGTTTTTGTACCTCGGGGGCGGTGGTGGGGTTTTCTTCAGTGCCTTTGACTTCTTCGGTCGTAGTGGTGGACTCTTCATCAATACCCTCCACTTCTTCCGTGGTTGTTACCGGTACTTCGGTAGTTGGAGGCTGGGTGGTTGGAGGTTCGGTTATCGGCGTAGTGCTAGTGGTGGTTTCGGCTTCGGTAGTGCTTGTGCTTGGTGGCGTCACCCATTGCACGGTTAGTTCATCGTCGGTTTCCACTTGCACGCTGTTGGCAAGAATCAGCCGTTGATACTTGGGGCTTCCGTCGTCTTTGAAGGTGGCAAACACCCGTCCGGCGTGAACCGTAGCGGTGGCCGAAGCGCTGATGGTGGCAGTACCGACACCAGTTCGCCGGATACCAAATTGTTCGTTTAGCCCAACTGAGGTTATTGGTTCCTTCGTAGCCCACGACACAAGCTCACCGCCAACAACGACAACAGTGGCCGAAGTAGCGGTTGAGGTGACTACCAAAGGCCCCGCAACTGCGCCTTCATAGAACGGCGGCGTACCCAGGTTTTGAATCATCAGGCTCGGATCGGGTTCTAGCACCGGGCCGCTACCAGGGTTCTTTTTTACATGATTGTAGTTGTCCCACACGTTGCCCGATGAGGGGGTTGAGAGTGTGAAACCATCCGAATACGACCAAATAGCGGTTTGTACGCCCGCAGCTTTTTCTTGGTCAGTGCCTTTTAATTGGTTTGTCCAAGCGTCGCCGCCTTGTTGGTAGGTATGCAGAATTGAGGTGATGGTGGCCAGGTTGTTAATGCCCGAGCTGGCCCAGGGTGTTTCACCTCCACCTTGGTTCTTGCTGATGCTGGTGTGAATATCAATGCAGTAGGCCCTAGAGCTAGCCTCGTCAATGGTGACGTGCATTAGCCCGGCGGTGGTGCTGATCGGCTTGCCACCTGCCATGCCTGTTACTCCCACTCCGGTGACGGTGCCGGTGAAGATGGCGTTAGAGGCAGCACTGGCGCTTGGGGCGAAACCAAAGGTGGCGGCAATCATCATGATTGCTAAGCCAATAGCAAAGGAAAGCTTGCCCCGGCCTACGCGGGGAAGCCATGTTCGTGTGGTGCTCACTTTGAGACTCCTTGACGATGGGTGTTATTCGAGTCGAGCTTCGTGAGGCTCGAAATATGTTCGTCGGGGCCGGTTTCGCTTCTGGCTATTCTCAGACCTAAGCGACCATTTAATGGTCTGAGCTTTACGCTCCCCGCCAAGGTAGAAGGTGTTACAACCTCAAGTTTACCACGCTATTAATGCATACCCCTAGGGGTGTGGCAAGGATCATATTAAAACAGAAATGGGGAACCAACAAGGGTTCCCCATAACTATATGTATTTATTTTTGCGTTAAAGCCGTGTCACATGAGGATGATGGTTGCTAGCGGTTACCGCCAACTAGCAACCACCATCTTGCTGTGGGGGCTTTATGCCGTTTGGCGGCGACGGCCATACACCACGAGGGCAGCACCGGCTGTCATCAATACTCCGGCCAAGCTGAGCGTGGTGGTGGAGTTGGAACCGGTACGAGGCAAGCGACGACCGACCGTGGTGGGGGTCACCTGTTGGTCTTTAACCTCAGGAGCGGTAGTGGTGGTGTTCTCCTCGTCGATACCACCAACCTCCTCGATGGTTGTAGTGGTCGATTCAGGCACCGTGGTGGTAGTAGTCGGCTCTGGCACCGTAGTAGTTGGAGCTTCCGGGTAGGTGTTGGTAACAACTAGCTCGGTTGTCTCATTCCGAACCACGTTCACTACACCATCTACTTCGCTGTAGGAAACCGCCACGCCAACACCTGGCGATTCTTCCTCAACCCGGTAGGTACCAGGGGTAAGGCCACTAATGGTTTTGGTCTCACCAGCACCTAGCTCCACAGTTTCAACCAACGAGTCATCCTCATCGCCCTCGGTAATTGGACCATAGACATTGACCGTGAAGGGCCCCTTTCCACCGGGGCCTGCAACAACCTTTGTTACCGACAATGAACCGATAGGGGCGTCGTAGGTGTTAGTAACCGTAACGGTTGCCTTGGCTGTCTGGTTGATAGTTACCGAGCTACTTGGTGAGTAGGTAGCTACCGCTCCACCACCCGGGTCAACCTCGCTCACCGTATATTGGCCCGACACCAGGTTGGTTAACGTCGCCGAAGAAGCAGCACTAACAGTTACCGTCTCATCAAAACCGTGCGGACCAGTTACCCGAACCTCGAACTCGGTTTCTACGGTGATCGGCCGATCGTTTGCATCAACCGTACCGTTAATCACCTTGATGATCTCCAGCTCACCCTTCGGAGCGGGATAGGTGTTGGTAATGGTGACCTCACCACCAGCGTTTTGGCTAACGAGAACTATTCCATCGGCACTCGAATATGAAACTGATGAGCCATCTTGAGGGTCGGTCTCTTTGACCGTGTAAGTACCGCTTACGAGATCACTAAGCACAACCGCGGAAGCAGCAGAAACCTCGACGGTCTTCGAATAGTTGTGGGGTCCTGATATTTGGACCTCAAATTTGCGGTTGTCGAGTGAATTACCAAACTCGTCCTTACCAACAACGGCCTTAATTATTCGTAAAGAACCCGCTGGGGTCGGATAACTATTAGTGATCGCTACTTCCGACTGTTGGTTCTGAAGTACCTCAACAGTCCCACCACTAGGAACATAGGTGGTTGTTACTCCACCACCAGCACCGTTCTCGACTACCGTATAAGTCCCAATCTGCAGGCCCGTTAGAACAAGTGGAGAACCTTCTTTGACCGTACCGGTCTTTGAGTAGTTGTTTGGACCGGTAACAGTGACGTTGAAACTCTGATCAGCTACAGGGCTGCCTTCAGTGTCATATTCACCAATTACCGTCTTGGTGATTTTTAAACTTCCCAGTGGAGCGGGGTAGCTGTTCTTTACTGTTACTTCCGAAATTTGTCCGTCGTTAACTTGAATTGTTTGGCTTGGCTCATAGCTAACTGTTACACCGTTCCCACCATTTTGGGTTTCGGTGACTGTGTATTTGCCGGGAGCTAAATCGTTAATCTGGAATGATTCGTTATGCTTAATCTCGCCAGACCCCACGACATTGTTATCACTGTCAGTTACTTCGATGGTGAACGTGCGGGCAGTAACGTCACCACCCTGGTTATCAACAGTTCCGTCAACGATCTTGGTGACTTTCAATGAACCAACCGGTACCGGCGGTTCAGTCCAATTCGCGGTTGCAGTAGCGGTGCTTCTGCCTGTTGCGTTCTCAGCCATGATGAGCCGCTGATATTTCGGTTTGTTATCTTGGCCAAAGAGAGCGAAAACACGTCCACTGTGAATTGTGGCCGACGTTGACGCTGTAACTGACGCCTGGCCAGCGCCGCTCCCATTCCGCTTGAGGTAAAAGCTTGTACTGTCGCTATATGGTCCGCTGAATGTTGCTCCACCCGCGTCGACAATGGAAGCACCGGAGGCACTCAGTGTGACACTTAAACCTGTCGTAGCGATAGTGAACGGTCCTACCAAGTCACCGACATAACCACTGCCACTGGTTGGGTCAATGCTCAGGCTTGGGGCAGGCTCATTGCCGCTAATTATGGCGTTAGCATTCACCGCACCAAGAATCGTGTCGTAGTTGGTTTTGACGTTCTGTGATTCCCATGACGTTAACGAAAAGCCGTCAGAATAATGCCAGATTGCTGCTTGGATGCCCGCTGCTCGCTCGTTCTCGTCACCAACCAGCTTGAAATGTTCTGGTCCCTTCGAACCATTTAGCGCGTCATAAGTATGTAAAATACCTGTAATTATATTTAGGTTATTAATTCTAGATGTGGCCCAGTCAACTTCCGGTAACGAGTTCCCATTACCAATACTATGGTGTATGTCAATGCAGTAAACATATGCTTTTTGACCACCCGTTAGAGTCACCCGCATAAGTCCAGCTACCTGATTACTAAGCGACCCCCCATTGTACGGTCCACTAACCTTCTTATAATAAATAGTGCTATCGAAGGTAGCGGTGGTTGCGGCGTCGGCTATGGGGGAGAATGCTACGAGGCTGGCGATAAGCATCAGCACTACACCAGCGATGGTCGCTATCTTGCCTCGCCCGGCGTCCGAGCGAAGTCTTTCGGGGGTTGCCACGAGTGGCCTCCTTAACGTTACGGATATTGAGCTATCGGTAACTAGCTCAACTTGTTCACGTTGGGGCCGGGTTCGCTCTAGTTCCCCACAAGCTCAAGCGACCAGTTAGCGACCTGTGGATCAAAACTCCCCTGCCATCATTAACCCTGGTAGGGCCACTAATGACAAGAAACAAGTTAACCACGTAGAGTGAGAAAAGCCATAGGCGAGCGCCATATTAGGTCGTTCGGACTATGCCTAAATTCGGGCTTCTTCACACCTGAGAACGACCAATTTCGGCATAAGCCCAGCTTGCAGGCCAAATAGCGCCGGCCACACTGAGCGCGTGAAATGCGCCACGCCAACCACTAAGAGTGGTTTCGAAGTCTTCTAACATGTTGCAAAAAGTATGGTGGGGAGCCAAATTTAGCTCCCCACCAGGTACTTCGCATCTAGCAGTTAATTGTGGCCGTGCTCATTGTTTCTGGCCTGGCAAGCACCGAGACCGAAACAACCAATACAGCTGTCACAATTAGTGGTCAGTGTGGAAACGCCTCCGGCTGAACAATACGAATGCGGCACCGGCCGTTACTAGCGCTCCGGCCAGGCTCAACGCCGTCGTTGAGTTGGTACCTGTTCGGGGCAAACGCCGTTGAGCAACGGTGGTTGGAGTAACGACGGTGTCGAGCACTTCCTCAGTTGTTGAAGTGCTGGGCGTTTCGTCAATTCCACCCACTTCTTCAGTGGTGGAGGTGGTTGACGATGTGGTTGTGGAACTAGTGGTGGGTGGCACGGTTACTGGTGGTGGAATTGTTACCGGTGGTCGACGGGTACACACGTTGCGCACTGGCACCACTTCGGTTGGGCGGTTGTTACCACCGTGATAGTTGCCGGACACCGGCATAAGCTCACTGCGTGAGCAGCTCCAACCGTCGGGGTTGATGAAGGTTTCACCCACATCATCAAAGTCGATCTCCACGGACTCTGGCATTTCCAAGGGTGTGCTGTCGCCAACAAAATTACCGCTGGTGTCGAACGTCCACGACTTGGTGTAGGTGGTTTCACCCTCGCTTACCGTGATGGTCACAGTGGCGGAGCCATCAGCTGGAATGGCACCTTCAGGGATATCCCCGAAATCCCAATATTTTTCGGGTATTACCATTCTGGTCTTCGGGCACGGTTCGTTTCGACCTAGCTGATAGGTGAAAACCCACTTGCCGCCCTCACCTTTCGCCCATCCTTGTGAGGCCATTTCTGTGGGCACGGTGGATGGAAACACGAAGCCATTGTTCGCTTTAGCAACCACAGTAACCACACCATTTTTGGTGGACGAGGTGTAGGTGATTTGGTTCGTGCTCTCGGGCACGGTTACCTGATCCTTAGCTTCGCATTCACCGGTTCGTGAAACGGTTGGTGTGGTGGGCGTTACGGTTTCAGTACAGCCCGTCTTGGGGGTAACAGTTGCTTTGCGCCAGTTGCCGTCGGCTTTGACTCCGTTGCTCCAATAACCCTGGTCTCGCACCTGAACAGTGGCGTTGACACCCGCAGGCACGCTGAAAGTTCCGGTGAATTGGCGGCCATTGTCACTAGTGAATTCTCCATCGGGAAGGTTCTGCCACGAACCATTACCAATCCGGTATTGCACCTGCACCTTGCCCGACTTACCCGAATCACTTGAGTATTTGAGCTGCGCCGACCCGGAACTTAGATCCCATGATTTGGCGGTGTAGGTAACCGTGTAGTTGCCGTTAACTGGGCATGCCGCAGTAGCAGAAACCTCGGCGTGATGGGCACTAGCGAAGGGCGCGAAACCAACGAATGCTGCCAACATCGCCAAGGTCAATAACAAGGCGCTTATGGGTTTTCCTCTGCCTCCATTGGGCTTAGGAATAGGAGTATTAGCCATGGTGGGCTCCTAAGTGTGACTATTCAATTGTCACCGGACACCCATAGGCGCGGCACCCGGCATGGTTTGGGGCCGGGTTCGTCTTCGCTCCCCGCAGGTTCAGGCGACCAGTTAGTGGCCTGCGGATCTATGCATCCCCAGTCACCCTGAAACGGGTGGCGTTTCAAGAATACATTACGATTTCATGTCGCGTCGATAGGTTTTTGTCATATTGGACGAAAAATCAAACGGAGAGCCCCATGAGAGCCCTCCGTTAGTACTGCTTATTTAGTTGTGTAATTCAGAAGTGCCTAGTGCTGCTATTTAGTTGCCAGCGTTGAAACGACGGCGGCCAAACAACACGAAGGCAGCTCCAGCAGTCATCAGCACACCAGCCAGGCTCAACACGGTTGAGGTGTTAGAACCAGTCTTGGGCAAGGTCTGCTTGGCAACCGTGGTAGGCGTTACCACTGTGTCGAGCACTTCAGGCTCGGTGGTGGTTGGTGCCTCGGTAGTGGTGGTTGGCTCTTCATCAATGCCACCAACCTCTTCAGTGGTCGAGGTGGTGCTGGTGGGCTGCTCTGGAATGGTCGGCGTAGGTGGTGGAATCTCACCAAAGGTGTTGGTTACAACTACGCACCGATCCGCGATTCCACCTGCAAAGGGAACGATCACCCCATCACCACTTACTGGATGCAAGCAGTATGTCTCATCGTCCTTGCCAACAACCGCCGATGACTGATTTGGATTTTGCGCATCGACAGTGTAGCTAGGACTGCTCCACCGGTACCCAGCAGGCAACAGCGAGTCAGACGGAGTCGTTTCCGTTACCGTGCAGGGGCTTGCTCCTTCGGGAATATTGTCGAAGAAGGCGCGCTGACCCACATCAAAGGTTTGAGTGGCGATATATGGAACACCGTCTTCAACCTCGCATGAGATTGAAACCGTAAAACGAGGCTCCTCCGAGCTGGGTAGCTCTACGCCTGAAACATTCGGAATGTCTTTGGATACTTCCAAAGACCAAGTTTCTGGCTCTGGTTCGGGTTCGTCTTCACAATCTTCAGCGGTCCAGAGGAACTTCCAGCCCTGGTTCAGCCCGGTTACCGGATGCAAACCTGAGTCTTCCGGAGATCCGTCGTTCGTGAGCTTGCCATCCTCCCAAAGAGCAGCAACCGCATTCTTATCGGCTTGAGTAGTGTAACGGTAGATATCAATCTGAAGAGCACCGCACTCAGCCAACACCTCTAGAACAGCTTCATTGCTATCCAGAACGTCCAGGAGGTAATCCGGCGTAGTTACTTGACTGGTGACAAACGCTTGACCGCCGGCCCAGATCGAATCCCAGTTGGCATTCGGTTCACGGGTTCCATGTCCGTCTGCGTAGTTGTCTGGAAGCCGCCAAGCAACAGTGATGAACTCTACGACGGGATCAGGCGTACAAGACACTTGTTCTTCACTTGTTAATTCACGAGTGCCGTTTTCTGTTTCCGTTGTGGCATTCTTGTGATCCAACACCCACGTTTTATGATTCGGGTGGTTGACCCACTTGTACGGGGTCGTGGTCATGGTGCGCGTCTGGTGTACAACCTGACCCTCACAATCTAGGTCACCATCAACCCATTCCGAATGCGTCACCTTCGGTCCGGGAGGATTAGGCGCAGGAAGCTTGCAGCCGTTAGCTAGAATTTCAGCTCCAGTAGCTGATTCCCCATTCGGGCCAGTAAAGACCTTACCTAAATTCTTCCCTTTATATGTTTTCGTCTGCTGACCAGACTGATATTCGAACGAAGGAATAATGTCGTTTCGGTGGCTATCGTGGCCGTTAACAATTCCATTTGCGTTGGGTGAATTAGTGGTCCATGAATTTGCATTGTTGTTGTGGCAAATGGTGATGTTGTTGCCCGGATTATTCTTTCCGTTTCCTTGGCCGCCACCACCTGTGTAAGCTTCGGCGAAAGGTGAGAAGGTTACAAGGCTTGCAAGCAGCGCCAGGGCCAGCAGGGCGGTGCTTAATATCTTGCCTCGGCCCGCATCTGGCTTCGGCTTGGGACTAATTCCCATTTGGTCGGTCTCCTTGACGTGACTCTCTTTTGTCACCGGATACCAAATCCCACAGCACCCGGCTTAACGTCGGGGCCGGGTTCGCTCTAGCTCGACACAGACCTAAGCGACCAATTAGCAGTCTGTGCGTCGATGCTCCCCGGTAATCAAATCAACACAAACGCGATCCGATTACCACGTACAACATTAACCACTCACAGTGAGAATGTCTATAGACAAAACACCGATGAGCCTAAAGGACTACTCGGCTCTCCGCTTGAAACCTATAAATCTGCCTTTGCCAGGCCGTCTAGAGCTAACCACTTACGCTCAAGTGCCACCAAGAGCAACCATCATTACCGAATATCACCACGCAGAGTGGTTACATCTCTCGATTGACCGTCCAGCAAAACACCAACGCCGGCAGATCGCTCATGCTTCAGCAAACAAAAGTGCGGGGCCCATGTGAGCCCCGCACTAAGTGCTAACTATTCAATTTTGTTGATATTAAGCAGTCAACTTGTTTAGTTGCTGGCGTTGAAACGGCGGCGACCAAACAACACGAAGGCAGCTCCGGCGGTAAGCAATGCACCAGCCAGGCTCAACACGGTTGAGGTGTTAGAACCAGTCTTTGGCAAGGTCTGCTTCGCAACCGTGGTAGGCGTTACCACTGTGTCGAGCACTTCAGGCTCGGTAGTGGTTGGTGCCTCGGTGGTGGTGGTTGGCTCTTCATCAATGCCGCCAACCTCTTCAGTGGTTGAGGTGGTGGGCGGAACCGTTGACGTGGTGGGCTGCTCTGGAATGGTGGGGATTGTCACAATGGTGCAACGGTTGTGAACGTCCACATCTTCAATGACGTTGGCTGCCCGTGGAACAACAGGCATTTCAACCATTTCACAAGACCAGCCGCTTGGGTTAGTGAAAGTTTCGCTTACCTCATAGTCAGTGCCCATAGGCACTTCAAGCGGAGCCTTGGTATCCTCGTCGCCGAGCATTTCTCCTTGCGTGTTAAACCGCCACGTCTTGGAAAGCTCTCCGGCCGTGATGGTAATCCGGGCTTCGCCATCAGACGGTACGCTGTTTCCTTCACCAAAGTCCCAGGTCTTAGATGGTTGCACCAGATATGTGCACCCGCCTTCAACGAGCTCCTCGTAGGTTGCTTCACGATATGTCGTCACTGGCTCGCCAACCGGGACTTCTTCGCCAGGGACATACTTGCCTTCCGCGTCACTCCAGACGAACGGCGTCTCGTACGAGGTCGTTACAATCGTCCACTTTTCAGCATCGCATGAGAGGGTCTCAATCACATCAGTGCGAGTGGTGTCCTCAGGCTTTTCGGCGCATTCCTGGCCCGAATCCTTGGGATCAAGTTCGGTCTTCCAGATGTAGCTGCGACCTTTCTTATTCCACCCACTAGGAATGTCCGAGCCCCACTTGTAACTATCTTGCAAAGAGGCCGTTACCGTGGTCCAACCATTCTGTTTTGAGGTGGTGTAGTTGATACCGGGAGTCTGTGGGAGGTTCAACGATGCTGGATCGTCACAGGTAGCCGGGTTGACTGTAGGAGTTACGGGAACCACCGGGGTCTTACACTGCTTGCCAGTCAACTTCGCAATACTGAACGTCCAGGTTCTCTGAACATTATTCCCAAAGGTTACATTCGCAGCGGGCGTCGCCGTGACCTTTGTTTTCCCGTTCTCTACGGTCTCATGCCAGGTGTAGTAGTCCGATACAGACTTGGTGATCACACCGGGAGCGTCACAGGTGGCAGGTGTAGCCGACGCGGTGGGGCAGTCGATCGGCTCATTCACGGTCTTTGCATTACCAAAGGGCTGCCACCCGTCACCGTCTGGCGGTGTACTCCGGTAACCGGTCGTTTCGGGTGGGCCGTCCACCTCACGAGTAACTCCGGTGGCAACATACTTATATTCGGTAGTTATCTTCCGGTAGTACGTCTTATCCCACCAAGACCCAGTTTCCCATTCTTCCAGCACTGCGTTGTGTGATCCTTCGGAAGGGCTGGGTTGACCCCAGACTGGGCCAGCGCCGGGGTAATCCTCCCAATCGAACGTGTCGTAAGTGGTCCACCACCAACCGCTCTTTTCTTGGAACACTCCCTTAACCCACTTCTCATATTGATGTTGGGTTACGGTCGTAGGGCGCTTGTACATGCGTTGCTCAACTTGAACCGAGCACTCGTTCTTGCCACCACTGCCTTCGTGTCCGCCTCGGGCACCAGCATCGGCTAAGGGTGAGAAGGTTACAAGGCTTGCAAGCAGCGCCAGGGCCAGCAGGGCGGTGCTTAATATCTTGCCTCGACCGGCATCCGGTCGAGACTTGGGGTTCGTACCCATAAATGGTCTCCTAGACGTGACTTACAAAATGTCACCGGATACCAAATCCCACAGCACCCGGCTTAACGTCGGGGCCGGGTTCGCTCTCGCTCCCCACAAGCTCAAGCGACCAGTTAGCAGCCTGTGGATCAACACTCCCCTGCCAGCCAAAACACCCAAAGGGCTGTGACTGACACAACACAAGTTAACCACTCAGAGTGGTAAAAGCCATAGCCCGAACCAATATTAGGCCGAATGACTTATACGGCTGAACCACCAACAAGACGGTAAATTCAGCCCTATTTCTTTACAAATGCCCAGGTAGAAGCGGGTTTAAGCTACAACCACCTAGAGTGGCCAGAGGTTTACCCGTTGGCCACTCACAGTGATAATTACTCTTTTAATTCAACCCAGAAGCTCGCTGAAAAGTAGTTCAAGCCCCTGAAATGTGCAGCTCGCCATCGACAACACTCACCTTCACTGTGGCACCATCGGCCACCTGGCCATCGAGAATCATCAGCGCCAAAGCATCGCCCAACTCACGCTGGATAACCCGCTTCAATGGCCGAGCCCCAAAAGCCGGATCATAACCAAGCGCTGCCAAATGTGCTGACGCTTCACTACTAACCACCAGCGTTATACGGCGCTCAGCCAAACGCACCCGCAACCGATCTAGCTGAATATCAATAATCCGGCGCAGATCGTCTTCGTCTAGGGCACGGAAACGCACAATGTCGTCCACCCGGTTGATGAACTCGGGCTTAAAGAAATCACGCGGATCGCCAGGCAGGTTCGAGGTCATGATAAGCACCACGTTGGTGAAATTCACCGTGCGGCCCTGACCATCGGTTAGTCGCCCATCATCCAACAGTTGCAACAACACGTTGAATACATCGGCGTGCGCCTTCTCAATTTCATCCAGCAACACCACCGCATAGGGCCTGCGCCGCACCGCTTCGGTTAGCTGGCCACCTTCGTCGTAACCCACATAACCCGGAGGGGCACCAATTAGGCGACTAACCGAATGCTTCTCCATGTACTCCGACATGTCGATGCGCACCATGGCCCGCTCATCATCAAAGAGGAAATCAGCCAACGAACGGGCCAACTCGGTTTTACCCACTCCAGTGGGGCCCAAGAACAGGAACGAACCAATTGGCCGATCAGGGTCGGAAAGCCCGGCCCGGCTACGACGAATAGCATTCGCCACCACACCAACGGCGGCTTCTTGGCCAATAACCCGTTCTCCTAGTACCTCTTCAAGACGAACCAGTTTGGCCATCTCGCCTTCCATCAAACGAGAAACCGGCACCCCAGTCCACTTCGACACCACCTCGGCAATGTCTTCCTCGTCGACCTCTTCTTTCAGCATCTTCTCATCGGCCTGCAACACCGCCAACGCCTCGGTGGCTTCTTCCACCTCACGCTCAAGCGCCGGCAGCTGCCCATATCGAATTTCAGCGGCACGCTCTAAGTCATCTTCACGTTCAAGCTCAACTCGTTTGGATTCCAGGGTTGACTTCAACTCTTGAATCCGAGAAATGGCGTCTTTTTCGGCCTGCCAATGCGCCACCATGCCCGACTTTTGCTCGCGCAGTTCCGCAAGCTCGGCATCAAGAGCACTTAGACGCTCTGCCGAAGCGGCATCGGTTTCTTTAGCCAGCGCTACCCGCTCAATTTCGAGTTGGCGGATGCGTCGCTCGACCACATCTATCTCGGTGGGCATCGAGTCGATCTCGATCCGCAGCTTAGAAGCCGCCTCATCCACCAAGTCGATAGCTTTATCGGGCAAGAACCGCCCAGTTATATAGCGATCAGACAACACGCCCGCCGCCACGAGCGCCGCGTCTTGAATCCGTACCCCGTGGTGAACCTCGTAACGCTCTTTTAAGCCGCGCAGAATGCCAATGGAATCTTCCACAGTGGGTTCACCCACAAAAACCTGTTGGAAACGACGTTCAAGGGCCGGGTCTTTTTCAATATGTTCACGAAACTCGTCGAGCGTGGTAGCGCCAATCATGCGCAGCTCGCCACGGGCCAGCATGGGTTTAATCATGTTGCCCGCATCCATGGCGCCTTCGGCAGCCCCGGCACCCACAATGGTGTGCAGCTCGTCGATAAAGGTAATCACTTCGCCCTCAGCATCGGTAATTTCCTTCAAGACCGCCTTTAAGCGCTCTTCAAACTCACCCCGATATTTGGCACCGGCCACCATAGAAGAAAGGTCGAGCGAGATAAGTCGCTTGTTCTTTAAGCTCTCGGGCACATCACCCTCGGCAATACGGCCCGCTAGGCCCTCCACAATGGCGGTTTTACCCACACCAGGCTCACCGATAAGAACCGGGTTGTTTTTGGTGCGACGGCTAAGCACCTGAATGGTGCGGCGGATCTCTTCATCACGACCAATAACCGGGTCGAGCTTGCCCGCCCGAGCGGCTTCGGTGAGATCGCGGCCATATTTTTCTAGGGCCTGATACTGGTCTTCTGGGTTCTGGCTGGTGACCCGGTGGCTACCCCGCACCTCACGCAAGGCCACCAACAGGTCTTCACGGTTGATCTGGAGATGGTCGGCTAGCGCTAGCAGTAGGTGTTCGGTAGAGATGTATTCATCACCCAGCTCGGCCCGAGCCTTGTCGGCCTCATCAAGGGTGCGGGTGAAATCTCGTGACGCCCTGGCTTCTGAACCATAGGCCTTTGGCAGTTTGTCGATGGCGTCGTTGGTTTTATTCCGCAAGCTAAGCGGGGTGACCCCCAGCTTTTGCAGAATCGGAAGGACGACGCCTTCTTCTTGACCCAGCAGGGCCGCCACCAAATGGTCGGGGGTAACTTCGGGGTTCGAATTATCTCGGGCGGCACTAATAGCCGCGTTAACTGCCTCTTGGGTTTTTAAGGTCCAATGATTGGGATCAAGAGCCATTGACATCACACTTTCTTCTAAAAATTAACCTAGAAAACAAACTCGAAGAACACGATTCAATTAACAATGCCGCACCCGCCTGGCTCGCAGGTTTCTGCCAAGCGCTTCTAATTCATTCAACAGTTTTTGTTGCAGTTTCATGCCAAGGCGAGCTGGGTCGGTTCATCTTGCGGCAGCCGTAGGCGCCGGGTTGGCAGCAGCGGTGGCTTGTTTCCGTTGCGTTATCGAAAAATGCGGCTGTTCACCTGTCCGGTTGCCACAAGATTCTCGTTGGCATCTGTAACGTGCACTTCAGTGAGCGTCGCCGAACGAGTCCGGTGCACAACCTTGCCTGCCGCCGTGAGGTCGGTTTGTGCTGAGACTAGGTAGTTCACTGCGAGGTTTGCCGTCGCACCTCCGGAGGCTTCATCATCGGGCGAGATGCCAGATGCCGAGGCGGCAGCACCCACAATGTCGATCAAAGTAGCGATGACGCCCCCATGCAGCACGTTGGGAATAGTGGTCAGTTCTTCAGAAAACGGCATCGTCAGCGTAACTTGATCTACTTCTGCCGATCGTACCGAAATGCCCAGGGCCCGCGCTACGGGTGATTGGAGAACGACATTCTCGATCCAGTGCTGTGCAAGCGGGTGCATGTTGGACTCACTCCTCAAAGTTTGAGACGACTGGCTTCTTGGCGATCCAGCGTGGTCTCTTCATCAGCGCCTGTCGATAACCTCCCAGGTCATGCTCTCAAAATTATCAAGGCCCTATCCCTCATGACATCACGATAATAGAGTTTCTCGTGAACTCATCGGCTGGGTAGAACGCCTCGATTCGCAACTCGTCTACGGTGACATCCAGTGCTGATTCAACCATGGCGGAGACACTAAAAAATCGTAGCTCTGCGCCACCGACGGTGATTTCGAGCGGTAGAACGACGTCGGTTAGCACCGGTCGCCCAACGTCTTCACCTGGGTAGGAGGAAACTTCCGCTACAAGATCACGCAGCCGGGGGTCTCCATCACGTTCAGACCTGCTCTGCACCTGGGAAAGTAGATGCGCCCGCCACTGGCCAAGGTTCGCGATACGAGGAGCTAGGCCGTCGGGGTGCAAGGTCAGCCGCAATGCGTTAAGTGGAGACTCAAGGAGATAGGTAGCGCAGCCATCGAGCAGGAAATCAGTCGCGGCGTTGCGATCGACAATATTCCACCACCGGTCGAGGATGAGAGCGGGAAACGGCGTGTGGGCTTCCATCAGCGACTGCAGTGCCTTACTCACCGCCAGCAACTCTGGGGCGTCGAGCCCGCGCTCGGGATAAATCGGTGCAAGACCTGCCGCAAGCATTAACTGGTTACGCTCTCGAAGTGGAATCTCTAAGTGGTCTGCGAGACGCTCAATCATCGTGAGCGTTGGCTTTGACCGCCCCGTCTCCAAGTAGCTCAGATGGCGGGTTGACACGTTGGCACGGACCGCCAACTGGAGCTGACTTAACTGTCGTCTAGTCCTCCAAGCCCGTAGAAGCTCGCCAACCGGTGTAGTGCTGATCTTCATCACCTTCATCGTTCTAAAAGCCCGTTTGGTCCCCAGCGCCCGCTTTGCTTCTGCTTCTTGGGCACATAGACCAATTGAGCACTTCACAAGCTCGGCTTGTTAAAACACCTAACGTATCCGGCGTAACAAAGTGTCACAGCTAGTAGCTATCTTTGATATACACTTAATAGCACTGGCTCTAAGTCGATAGAATGCTTGGCTAACCAGCTATCGAAACTTGTCTTACGGCCTCAATCGTTAGCCCGATAATCTTGGTGCAACCTGCATTGTTAAGGACTGGGGAAATGCAGAATTTAACCATCAGCCAGATTGAAGAAAAAGCACAGGAACTGCTGGCCAAACACTTCGGTCGACAGTTTGAACCACCCATCAAAGTGGAAGACTTGCTGCACCGCCTCAGAGGTTCCATTGAGGTTCGTTACACCGAAGAAGCCGATCCCGAGTCGCTTCGCATAAAGGATGACGGCTCATTTACGGTTTTTCTTCCTATCAACACTTCGTACCGACGTGATCGTTTCACGATTGCCCACGAGCTTGGCCACCTCGTCCTGCACTACCCTCATGCCGAGGAAACAAAGGCCTATCGCCGCTATGGACAATCGCGGCAAGAAACCGAAGCCAACGCTTTCGCAGGTGCGCTCCTAATGCCAGAAAAAGCATTCCGCGATTTTTGGTATGAGCATCGACACCTCACCCATGACGCAAGACTTGATGCTGTCGTACGGCAATTTCAGGTTTCAAAATCCGCCGCAGATGTACGGCGTCAAGTTCTCAACGTTTAAAAATAAAAACCGAAACATGCAAGATCACGATACTGGGACCTCGCGGCTATTCCTTTCGGCCGACCTGGTGGGTTCGACCGCGTTCAAACAACGCGATCCCGAGGGTTGGCTGAACACAACGCTCGGCTTCTACCAACAATTTCCAAGCTTGCTAGCCGAAAAACTCATTGAGACATCGGGTCCAGATCAATCGGCTAGCTCTGTTATTCCTGATCCCATCGAACTGTGGAAGGCCCTAGGCGATGAGCTCGTCTTTTCGTGTTTGATCAAAGAAGAAGCACACGCCGCAGTAGCCATTAAGAGTTTCGTTGCGGCACTTGCACATTGGTCTAACGAGGTTGTAAGTGGCAAAAATCAGTTAGCGTTAAAAGGTGGCGCTTGGGTGGCAACCTTTCCGCTACCCGACCGAGCTATCGCTGTCATGTCGACCCCTTCATCGTTAACTCCAGCGTGGTTCGACCCCGACAAGGCACCTGAAGAGAACAACCGGTCGCTAATCGATGCAATTGGGAAAGGCGACTCATCAAAAGCTCTTTGGCTGGATTTCATTGGTCCAGGAATGGACCTTGGCTTTCGCATTGTTCAATATGCATCGGCCCGCAAATTTGTACTCAGTTTAGAAGCTGCTTGGCTTATTGCCGAGGCCGAAAGTGAGACCCAAATCTATTTTGACGGTGAGGTAGAGCTACGAGGTTTTGACCATGGCGGTGGTTATCCACTTTTTTGGCTCGATGTCGCGCTCCAACGGAGCGGCGACAACATTCTCGACCAAATACAGGGCCTAGCACCTGTGCAACTATCGCAAGTTTGTGAACTAGCCACTGCACTTTGTGCCGATAAGAGATGGCCCACGAAGCTCTACCTACCTGGTTCTAACAAGGCTCACCTCCAGGTTCACCATGATGCGGTTGAGCAAGAGGTTCACCGGTTGAATGAGATTCGAGACACACAGGGTCAGATTCCAGATCTCTAAAGACGTGTCCTACGCCTTGTTGTGGCTGTGTGCCGGGCGCCTTATTCGGGGCCGTTTACGTGCTAGCGGCGGCGACGACGGCGAGGGTCGTACAGCACTACCGCTTGGCTCACCGGCACTAAATCACGCCGATACTGCCGATGCGCAGCTTCCACCGCCTCTTCCGCTTGGCGTTGCAACGCCACCAACTCGGCCCGCAAACGGTCCATTTCGGCTTCCATTTCGAGCACCCGCTTCACCCCTTCTAGGTTTAACCCGTCGTTGGTGAGCGCTTGAATGCGGCGCAACAACCGCACATCAGCATCGCTATAGCGGCGATTACCACCGTCGGTGCGGGCCGGCTCTACCAAACCTTTACGTTCATAAATACGCAAAGTTTGTGGATGAACACCGGCCAGCTCGGCCGCCACAGAAATTACATAGACGGCCCGGTCTGAATATTTAGATTCATGCTGTGCCATCACTTCACACTCCTAAATGAGCACGAGGAGATTCATCGGATTGAACATCGGCCAAAGCCTTAATAGCAGTGCGTTCTTCATCGCTCAGCTTCTTCGGTACCGCCACTTCAACCGTCACCAACAAATCACCCTTGGTGCCCTTAGTTGGCACCACACCCCGGCCTTTCACCCGAAATGTTCGCCCTGAGGGAGTACCAGCAGGCACCTTCAAAGTGACCGGTGAACCGCCCAGGGTCGGCACCTTGATGTTGGCCCCTAAAACAGCTTCGGGGTAGGTAATTGGTGCTACCAAAGTTAGGTTTTTGCCACTACGGCCAAAGATTGCGTGTGGTTCGACCCGAACCGTTACGAACAGATCTCCAGCCGGACCACCGTTGCGACCAGGGCCACCCCGGCCAGCTAAACGAATACGCTGCCCATCATCAACCCCAGCCGGAATACGAACCTTAACGGCACGTGATTTCCGCTCGGTACCGCTGCCATGACAAGTGGGGCAGGCCTCTTCAATTACCGTGCCGCGCCCACCACAAGCTGGGCAAGGTTGGCTGAACGAGAAGAAACCTTGGTTGTCATCCAAGCTGCCTTTACCGCCACAGCGAGAACAGATTTTAGGGCTAGTGCCAGGTTTAGAGCCCGAACCGGAACAGGTTTCACAACGAACGTCAGAAACCAGGTTCACTTCGGTGGTAACCCCACCCACGGCTTCGGTAAAATCGAGATGCAACTCGGCTTCAATGTCGGCACCTTTAACCCCTTGGCGAACACCGCCACCAGCGGTTCCACCAGGCGCTGTGGGCCCACCGCGACCACCACGGCCACGGTTAAACAGCCCACCCAAAAGGTTGCCTAAATCATCGGTGGTGAAGGTGAACCCTGTGGTGCCATCACCAAAATTGGCACCACCTGGCGCAAAGCCGCCAAAGCCACCCGGACCACCCGCAGCGCCCATGGGCCCCAACCGACGAACCTCGTCGTATTCTTTGCGTTTCTCGGCATCGCCCACCACATCATAAGCGGCCGATACCTCTTTGAAACGCTCTTCCGCCGTGGCGTCATCGGGGTTAGCGTCGGGGTGTAGTTGGCGAGCCAGCTTCCGATAGGCCGACGTTATTTCTTTCTGCGTTGCCGTGTCCGACACGCCAAGGACCTGGTAATAGTCCTTTTCAAACCATTCTCGCTGAGCTGCCACTACACCTCCTCCATTTCTTCGTTACTTTGACGTTGCTTCACCAGAGGCCTTCAATACCTCATCTATTAGCGCAGGTAGCCAGGGTAATTAGCCCTCCACCTTCGCTTAGCCCTTCACCTTCACCATGGCTGCACGTAGCACTTGGCCTTTCCACACATAACCAGGGCGCATGACTTCAACCACCAGATGCTCGCCCTCATCACCATCGGCCGCTTCAAACATCACGGCTTCATGCAAGTTCGGATCGAACGGTTCATTCAACGGATCGACACGCTCTAAACCCTGTGCCGCCAGCGCACCCAAGAGAGCGTTCAGCACCGGCACCACCTCGGTAGAGCCATGCGCCACGCCAGCATCACAAGAATCGAGCACTGGCACCAACGCCTCGGCCATGCGACCGGTAGCGTTGTCAACCGCTAGTTGGCTGTCGCGTGCAACACGTTTCTTGTAGTTCTCGAAATCGGCTTGCAGTCGTTGTAGCCGATCGAGATAAGTGTCACGTTCAGCCACCACAGCTTCTAGCTGGTCAAGGGTGTTAGCGGTAAGGGTTTCCAAATCATCGGGAATGCCACCCTCATCACCAGAATCGGCATCACCGCCCGCTGCGCCCGCTTGGCCACCTGGAGGAGCGATTCCACCTGAACCGCCGCTGCCCGCAGCACGAGAGCCAGCACCACTACCACCACCAGGGCCCGGGCTAGGGCCGGAAGCACCGGGGCCACCGGAGGCAGGGTTAGCCGCCCCCGAGTTTGGCTCTTGCGCTTCGCTTTGGTCGCCTACCGGGCGGTCATTCGGGTCGGCGTTACTCACGCCTCCTCCTCATCAACCACCTCGGCGTCGATGATCTCAGCATCAACCACATCGTCATCCGATGGAGCATCGCCAGCACCAGTACCACCGCCTGCTTCGCCAGCTGACTGGTCGGCAGCCGCTTGTTCATACAAACGCTGGGTAAAGCTTTGGCTGGCAGTCATCAGAGCTTCGGTGCCGGTACGAATGGCATCAAGATCGGAGCCCGCCAGAGCTTCTTTCAGCTCAGCCAAACTGGCTTCAACCTTGGCTTTTTCGTCACCTTCAACCTTGTCGCCCTGTTCACGCAACACCTTTTCGGTTTGGTAAACCAAGGTGTCGGCGTTGTTACGCACCTCAACCTCATCACGGCGCTTGCGGTCTTCCTCGGCGTGTGCCTCGGCATCTTTCACCATTTGGTTAATGGCGTCTTTGTCAAGCGACGACTGACCGGTGATGGTCATCGACTGTTCCTTATTAGTGGCACGGTCTTTAGCCGACACATGCACAATACCGTTGGCGTCAATGTCGAACGTGACCTCAATTTGAGGCACACCACGGGGAGCTGGAGGCAGATCAACCAGTTGGAACTTGCCCAAAGTTTTGTTGAACTGCGCCATCTCGCGCTCGCCTTGGAGCACATGGATTTCCACCGAAGGCTGCATATCTTCAGCCGTGGTGAACACCTCGGTGCGGCGAGTGGGAATAGTGGTGTTGCGCTCGATCAGTTTGGTCATCACGCCACCCTTGGTTTCAATACCAAGCGACAACGGGGTCACATCAAGGAGCAGAACGTCTTTAACGTCACCCTTCAACACACCAGCTTGAACAGCAGCACCAACCGCGACCACTTCGTCGGGGTTAACCGACTTGTTGGCTTCTTTCCCGGTCATATCGGTGACCAAATCGGAAACGGCGGGCATACGGGTAGAACCACCCACCAAAATCACGTGGTCAATCTGACCCTTTTCCAAACCAGCATCTTTAATGGCTTGTTCGAAAGGTACCCGGCAACGATCAAGTAGATCGGCGGTTAGTTCTTGGAACTTGGCCGGGCTCCACCGGTAGTCGAGGTGAAGTGGACCAGCGTCGGTAGCGGTAATGAAAGGCAGGTTGATTTGGGTTTGTTGAACCTGCGAAAGTTCGATCTTGGCTTTCTCAGCTGCTTCTTTCAAGCGCTGCACGGCCATAGCATCATTGGAAAGATCGACCCCATGATCACCCTTAAACGAAGTGGTTAGCCAGTCGATAATGCGTTGATCCCAATCGTCGCCGCCCAGGCTGGTATCGCCATGGGTGGACTTAACTTCGAACACGCCGTCGCCAATTTCCAGCACGGAAACGTCGAAAGTACCGCCGCCCAAGTCGAAAACTAGGATGGTTTGGTCGGTGCCTTCTTTATCGAGGCCATAAGCCAACGCGGCTGCGGTGGGCTCGTTAATAATACGAAGCACTTCGAGACCTGCGATTTGGCCCGCTTCTTTGGTAGCGGTGCGCTGGGCATCATCGAAATAGGCTGGCACGGTGATAACGGCCTGGGTGACGGTGTCGCCCAGGTAGGCCTCGGCGTCGCGCTTTAGCTTCTGCAAAGTACGAGCTGAGATTTCTTGTGGGGTATAGGCCTTACCGTCGATGTCGATGGTCCAGTTAGTACCCATGTGGCGCTTCACCGAACGAATGGTGCGCTCGGGGTTGGTAATGGCTTGGCGCTTGGCTACTTCGCCGACCAGCACTTCGCCGTTTTTGGAGAATGCAACAACCGAAGGGCTAGTACGACTGCCTTCGGAGTTAGGGATGACCACTGGCTCGCCAGCTTCTAAGACACTGACGACCGAGTTAGTGGTGCCGAGGTCGATACCGACGGCCTTTGACATGTGTGTTACCTCTACGTGTTAGACAACTTGAACTGTTACCATCATAAAAGTTGAGTGCGGTATTGACAACCTTTCATTTTAGATTTTATTGATGAGGTTTTAGCGGGTTGCAGGCGCGCCAAAACGCACCCCTCCCACTACCTCAATTCTAAGTGTTTACCCCACCAGCCGCCCCACAAAACATGGCTTAGCCGCGACGCTGCCATGTACAAGCGCTCGTACTTTTAACGGCGCTGCGGAACGGATTGGCGGCAGGCACCAACCGAACCTTGACGAGCGGATCACTATCCATGAGGCGGGCCCTCACTTGAGCGAAGTAACTCTCGCCGAGGAGTGCACCACCGACTGACCAAACAATCGCAATGCCTCGCGACGGCGGGTGTTGTGTGATAACTCTCGATGGCGGTTGTCATGGCCATAGCGGCTATTTACTACTGTGTTGGCATGTCGCACACACTGATTCTCTTGCGTCACGGCCAAAGTGAGTGGAACGCCTCAAACCTTTTCACCGGATGGCACGACGTCGACCTAACTGCTCTAGGTGAAACGGAAGCTCGTGCCGCTGGACCGACCTTGGCCGAAGCGGGCCTTTACCCTGATGTTGTCCACACTTCCTTGCAAACTCGAGCCATCCGCACCGCCAACTTGGCACTAGCGGCGATGGACCGAGCTTGGATTCCAGTGCGACGCTCATGGCGGCTAAACGAACGCCACTACGGTGCCTTGACCGGTCTCGATAAGAAAGAAACCGTTGAGAAATACGGCGCGGAACAGGTGCACATCTGGCGACGCAGCTTCGACACTCCACCACCGCCAGTCGATCTCGATAGTCCTTATTACCCCAAAGCCGATGCCCGCTACGCCTACCTACCGGCTGACATATTGCCGCGAGCCGAATGCTTGGCCGATGTCATTGTGCGCATGTTGCCCTGGTGGTACGACGGCATTGTGCCCGACCTGCAATCCGGCAAGACCGTACTAGTTGCGGCACACGGCAACAGCTTGCGAGCGCTGGTGAAACATCTCGATGGAATTTCGGATGAAGAAATCACCGAGTTGAACATCCCTACCGGCATACCCGTGCTCTACAAACTGAACGACGCCATGGAAGCCAACCCGGTTTCCAACTTCGCCGAACGCTACGTAGGCGACACCGAAGCCGCGTTGGCCGCCGCTAAAGCCGTCGCCGCCCAAACCGGAGCCTAAATAGCCTGCCTTGGCTGAAAATTAGGCAACCCGAACCTCAATCGGCGGGCTAGCTCAACCGAACCCGCAATCGGCGGGTTAGCTCACCCGCACCTCGTCGGCAGTAATAGGTGCTTGGAGGCCGATAACCCATTCCGCCGCTTCGTCAACCCCACCGTTGATCACACTGGCGGTGCCCCCTTTGGTGGAGATGATGGGCCAAAACCCATGTTTAGGCGAACGCAGGTCGCTGCGTGCGATAGTGACCATTTCGGCCCCTGATTCCAACAGCGACGCTAAATCGGTGTTGGTAAGCCCAGCACCAAACAGCCGCACTTCTTGGCCTCCAGCACCGCCATGGGCTTCGTCACGTTCTTCTGACGATAACGGCAGGCTATACACGTTCGACCGTCCAATCAGCGCCATGAACCGTTCAGCACCAAACTGGTTCAGTTCCTCACGACCAGAAACCGCAAGCGCCAAACCAACCCCCAACGCCTCGGTGGTTTCCACCAAATCACGATGCGCCAACCTACCGTTATAAACCAACAAATCGGCCCGGCGGGCAGCCTCAATTTCTTCCTCGTCGGTAGAAACCACCAGCACTGCCACATCAACGTTCGATAAACAAACACCTAATGACACCGCCCATGCGGGCGCACCAATGAGGGCCACCCCGGTGGGGTCGGGCACCGCCACATGCAACCAACGCGACACAGGGCGAGCTAAAAGCCCATATATCACCACCGAGCCAGCCACCACCACAAAGGTAAAGGCCGCCAAATCGGCACCACCTTCCACTCCGTTTGCTTCGAGGCGCAGTGCAAACAACGCCGAAACTGAGGCCGCCACAATTCCCCTTGGTGCCAACGCTCCTAAATACATGCGCTCGTTCCGGCTGAGATTGGACCGCCAAGTGGACACCGCCACCGCTAATGGGCGAGCAACCAACACCAACACCGCCAACACACCGAGGGCCGGTAACAGATTGTCACGCAAGCTGTCGGCTTCCACCCGAGCCCCAAGCAACACAAAAATACTGCCGATTAACATCACGCTCAGGTTTTCTTGGAACTCAACCACGTGACGTACCGGAGCACGCCGCTGATTAGCCATGGTGATGCCCATAACAGTGGTGGCAAACAAGCCCGCTTCGCTACGCAGTTCGTTCGAAACCGCGAACGCCACGAAAACCGCGGCCAGGATCAAACCATTTTGAATGTGATCGGGCACCCAATGATGGGCCAACGCTCTAGTAACCACCACTGCCATAATAAAACCTATGGCTGTGCCTATCACCGCCGTGGAAGCCACTTCGGCCGCTATTTGAAACGGACCTTCGCCCTCCACCGCCACCACTTCCAACACCACCACACCCAAGGTGGCGCCTACGGCGTCAATAGTGATGCCTTCCCAACGAAGCACCCGTGCCAATCGCGGCCGCAGCCTTGCCTGGCGCAAGAGAGGGATAATTACGGTAGGGCCGGTGACTGTCATGAGAGCACCGAACACCGCCGCCACCCGCGCTGGCAGACCGCCCACATAATAAGCAGCCGCCGCCCCTACCAACCCGGTTATAAGCACACCAACGCTTAACAGGCGCACCAGCACTTTGCGCCAGCGACCAAACTCGCTCTTGTGTAAACCCAGGCCGCCCTCGAAAAGCAGCAGACCGACACCCATAGAAACAACGGGAAAGAGAAGGTCGCCTAACAAATCATCGGGGTCAATAAGGCCGAAACCAGGGCCAGCCGCCAGCCCAACCGCCAACAAAAGCAAGATCGAAGGCACCTTGAGCTGGGTTGCTACCCATTGGGCCACAATGCCCAACGCCAAGACCATTGCTATTAACACGGTGGGGTTGTCCACACCTATCCCCGTTTCAAAGCGGATATCGAACCAACGAGGCTAGGCCCAATTGCCACCGAGTTGGTGAGTTGATGACATATAAACCACCAGGGAATCTGTCATACTTTGGAAATTATTCGAAAAGTTGGGTGAAAAGCGACTACCGTCGCGCCGCGATGAGCACTTCACCCCAAACCACTGATTCGGCGGAAAAGAAACGTCTTCGGCCACACCAAATTGTGGTCATTCTTGGCGTAGCAATTGCCATCTTCACCGCACTGTCGGGTATCGCCGCGACCGTGTTGCAATGGCACGACGACTCCGAGATCCAGCGCGAGGTCTTCGGCAACGTCCCAAGTGGATTGCGCCTTATCTTCTATACCGTCATTCCAGTACTGCTGGTTTATGGGGCGGTGCTGTTCTCGCAACGCACCCGTAACTGGGAACGTGGCGCTCCTGATGAACGCCGCACCACGCCGAAGAACATCAAGCGCCGCCTGGCTGATTTCCGTGCCGGTGTGTTCATGCAGACCCTGCTGCGTGACCCCGCCGAAGGCATAATGCACTCGCTCATCTATTTCAACTTCTTGATTCTCATGGCCGTGACCACGGTGCTTGAGATCAACCACCAGATGCCCGAATCGGCCAAATTCCTGCATGGACAGGTGTACATGGCCTACTCATTTGTGGGCGATGTGGCTGGCGTGGGGCTCTTCGTGGGCACCATGTGGGCCATCATCCGCCGCTTTGTGCAACGGCCCTACCGCATCCGCATTAAGACTAAGCCCGAACACGTGCTCATTTTGGGAACCTTCTGGATGCTGGCGGTAACTGGTTTCACCACCGAAATGTTCCGTATTGCACTGGTGGGTCGACCTGATTTCGAGAAGTGGTCAGTCGTTGGCTATCCGCTCTCGGGCCTGGTTGAGAACATGAACAACCTCTCGGGCTGGCACCAATCACAGTGGATTATTCACGTGGTTGCCTTCGCGGTATTCCTCGCCATCTTGCCCGTCACCATGTTGCGTCACGTGTTTACCTCACCGATGAACATGTACCTGCGTGACCGTGAGCGCCCCAAGGGTGCCATGCGGGCCATGCCAAACCTCATGGAAACCGAGCTTGAAAGCTTCGGCGCTTCGACGGTGGAAGACTTCACCTGGAAACAACTCCTCGACACCGATGCTTGCACCATGTGCGGGCGGTGCACGGCTGTTTGCCCAGCTCACGCTACTGGTAAACCACTCGACCCTCGTGAAATTGTGCTGAAGACGGGTGAAGTGATGGCCGCCACCGGCGACCCGGTTGTTTCGCCTCCCATTGGCACCGTGAAAGACATCACCATTGGGGCCAACTCGCTCTTCGAACGAATTACCCCCGAAGAAGTTTGGGCCTGTACCTCGTGCAAGGCTTGTGATGAGGCATGCCCGGTCAACATCGAGATCCTCGACAAGATTCTCGACATGCGTCGCTATCTCACTCTCATGGAATCCGACTTCCCGACCGAGTTGGGAATTGCCTATCGCGGTATGGAGAACTCGGGTAACCCATGGGGCCTCAGTCAGTCAGAACGAGGTGACTGGGCTAAAGACCTCGACGTACCCATTCTCGATCCGAACGACCCCTTCAAGCACGAATACCTGTATTGGGTTGGTTGTGCTGGTTCCTTCGACGATAAGAACCGCAAAGTCAGCCAGGCCTTGGCCAAGTTGTTGAAGCGTGCCGGGGTTGACTTCGCCATCTTGGGCCCATCGGAAATGTGCACCGGCGACCCGGCTCGCCGTTCCGGGAACGAATACATCTTCCAGATGCTGGCCACCCAAAACGTGGAAATGCTAAACGGCATGGGCGTGAAGAAGATCATCACCCAGTGCCCGCACTGCTTTAACACTATGGGGAACGAATACCCACAACTGGGTGGACATTTCGAAGTGGTGCACCATAGCCAGTTCCTCGAATGGCTAATTGACACCGGCAAGCTCGACATGAGCGAGGCCCAACTCGATGAGCGCATTGTGTATCACGACTCGTGCTACCTCGGTCGCCACAACGACGTTTACATGTCGCCAAGAAACGTGATCGGCTCGCTGGCTGGCGTGCAGATTATCGAAGCTTCCGCCAACGGCGTGGAAGGCACCTGCTGTGGTGCTGGTGGTGCTCGGATGTGGATGGAAGAAACCATCGGCACCAAGGTCAACGACAAACGCTCACAAGAGCTGTTGGCCACTGGCGCTGATCGTATCGCTACAGCCTGCCCGTACTGCTTCATCATGATTGATGACGGCGTGAAGGGTGCTGGTGCTGAAGAAGTAGGTGTTGCCGACATTGCGCAGCACTTGTTGGAAGCACTTGAAAAGGGTGAAGCCGCCGCCGCTGCCAGCACGGTGAGCGGTAGCACTGGTTTAGATAGCGACGGCGCTGCCGGCAGTGGCGGCGGCTCAGCCGAGGCCTAAGGCGCTTAGGAACCTGTTCCTTCCATCGCTTCTCATAGGTGCACAAGCGGTACTGGTAGCTAAGGTGATGGCCACAAACGGCACTGGTCGTAGACGGTCATCGCCAAAGTGCTGGTAGCTATAAATCGGACGGATCGTAATTCGAGTGACACAAGACGCTTTAGACGAAACCGCTGAACTCAACGAGTGGGGTGATCCCCAGCCAACGAAGCGCCGTTTGCTGATCTCGGCACCCGACCCTGATGTGCTCGACACCTACGCCAGTTTGCTCTCTACACACGGGTTCGAAACCTTCCGTGGGCCGCTCGAATTTACGGCGCTCAATACGACCAAGGTCGAAGTGGCGGCTGTGGTTTTAGTCGGCATGGGAAGCACCGATGGCACTGCAATTTCACAGGTAGAGGCGATGCGAGGGAGCCAAAGCGCCCAGGCCCGAAACACTCCAGCACTTTTATTAGGGTCGAGCGAACAAAAGCTGCTGTTGGCCTGGGAAAGCGGCATTGATGCTTTCTTGCCCTTGCCGGTCGACCTAACCGACGTGATCGCTGCCATCAATGAAATTGTGGCTCGGCCCGTTGATGAACGAGCCGCGTACCGCCGATCGGCACTGGCGCAGCTGAACCTGTAACACGACCTCGGGCGTTACGGGTTCTTTAGCTTTTCCTCGGGCGCCGCGCCTCGGCGTACGACGCTACGCCTCGCTGTTCGGCGTGGTGCACCTCGGTGTTAGTTGTCGAAATTTTCCCAGTAGCGACTGGGACGAGGACCAACTTGGCCGTGGTATTTCGAACCTAGCGCAGCGCTACCGTAGGGTATGTCGGCCTCAGAGGTCATTTGGATAAACGAGATCTGGCCGATCTTCATATTGGGGTAGAGCGTGATTGGCAGGTTCGCCACGTTTGAAAGCTCAAGGGTGAGTTGGCCATTCCATCCGGCGTCGACAAAACCAGCTGTGGAGTGAATAAGAAGGCCGAGCCGACCAAGGCTCGACTTTCCTTCCAAGCGTGCCACCAAGTCATTTGCTAAGGCGACCCGTTCGGTGGTGGAGCCAAGCACGAATTCGCCGGGGTGCAGCATGAAGGGAATATCGTCTTCAACCTGCACGAGTTCAGTCAGCTCTTCCAGGTTTTCTTTCACGTCGATATGGCCCACAGTGTGGTTGCGAAAGACTCGGAAGTAACGGTCTAAGTGCAGGTCAACCGATGAGGGCTGAATACAGGCCGGGTCAAACGGGTCGATCTCAATGCGGCCGGACTCAAGCGCTTCTTTAATCGTACGGTCGGAGAGAATCATGCTCGTTGAGGTTAGTGCGCATTGTTGTTGGTTGCCTAAGTGGTTTCAAGGCCAACTATCTCGAGGTCGGTCGGACCCACTCGATGCACCGCCGATCTTGTAGTGAGTTTTCTGCGCATACCGGAGAAAACTCACTACAAGATCAACCAAATCAGCTGTGCCGGGTGGCCGCACTTGGGAACCCACGGCGCGAACCGCTAACGTACCTCTGTGGCCAGCGTGATTTTGCTGGCACATTGCCTTTAGTCGCATCCGCGGCAGGGCCGGTTCATCGATCGGGCACTGCTTTGTGGCTGCGCTCGAGGCAACCGACAGAATCATGCGGATGTAGTTCAATGGTAGAACATCAGCTTCCCAAGCTGAGAATGCGGGTTCGATTCCCGTCATCCGCTCTAACACCCAAAAACCGTTCTGACCTGGCAAAACAGTTTTTGGGGTTTGCCACTAAATACCGCGAAATGCCCCTCTTTTCATTAGGGGTGAGGTCAGATTGAGGAATGAAACTCTTAGTGGACTTTGTCATCGAGCACCACCCCTTCAGCGACCAGGGTGGCAATTTTCTTGGCATCAAATCCTATGTCACCCAAAACCTGGTAGGTGTGTTCCCCCAACGAAGGCCACGAGACACCTACCTCAAAGCTGCTGTCGGAAAATTTCACCGGCGCGGTTGGCATTAAATACGGGCCTGCCACGGGATGTTCGCCTCGGTAAACGTAACCCGCATCTTCACTAACTGGATCTAAAACCATGTCTTCTAAGAAGCGCACCCGACCACATGGGATACCGGCCTCTTGGAAACGTTGCACAAGCTCGGTGGTAGCCCAACCTTTCATTGCAATTTCGGTTTGTTCGTGAATATCCGCGGCTTCGGTGTCAACCAAACCCAAAATTTCTGCGTACTTTGGCGCCATAGCGCCGACGGCACCCACCGAAATTGCACCATCAGCGGTCTCATAAACGTCATAGTTGTAGGGGCGCTGCGGACGGTGAGAAACCCGCTCGGCCATTCGCCGCTCAATCGTGCTACCTGGAGCTTCGGCCTTCGCAACAAACTCGGGCTTCCAAGGGTCGTAATCATAAAACACGTTGGCACTGGCATGTTGAAGCGCTAAAGACGCCTGCATAAGTGTGGTGGAAACATGCTGGCCTCGCCCAGTCTCATTTCGAACGTGTAGAGCTCCAGCCAAAGCAAACGCCAACAACGTTCCCGACATGTAATCGGTTAGGAACGCCTCCCCCATAATCGGCTTGGAACCATTCGCCCCACCCACCGAGAGCATCATTCCGCTTTCGGCTTGGGCAATTGAGTCCACACAAGCCAGGTCTGCGTTGGGGCTATCAGGGCCATAGCCGCTGATCTCACCATATATAAGGCCGGGTTTTTCGCTTGACAATTGGTCGTACGCGAGCCCCAAACCACGCATTAGGCCGGGCCGCATGTTGGTGATAACAATGTCGGCGCTGAGGACAAGTTCTCGAGCTAGATCTCGTCCAGCATCGGTGCCCAGCGCTATCGGGATGCCCTGTTTACCTCGTGACTGGGTTACATACAAACGGCCGTGTTTGGGACCGAGGTTGTTGCTGTTGCGTGTGACGTCACCGGTTATGGGCTCAATTTTGATGACGGTGGCACCGCCATTAGCGAAGAGCTCTCCGGCATAAGGCACCGAGATGTACTGGCCGAACTCGACCACTCGAAGCCCTTCGTATACCCCCCTCGACATTTACTTAACTCCTTTTGGTTCCGTTGGATGGTCCTCGGCCGCATTTCCCCCATACGGCCGAGCTACCTAGGGCCTTGGGTCGCGTGGCAACTCCAAATATTTCTCTGCCAGCGTGTTGCGTTGAATTTCGTCGGTACCCCCGCCCAACGACATTCCACGGCAGTTAAGGAAATGAAACGCCCAGTAATCCGGGTCAACGTCGTCGGGCATCCACGCAGGTGAGGCAGGAAAGGCCAACTTGGCCGCCAATTCCGCCGCCGCTCGCCCTTGGCGAGTTCGCCACAACTTTCCAATCGAAGGATGAACCTGCCGACGTCCCAGCCAGCCCATCACTTTTTCACCGGTGTAAAGTGCCGCTAAATCCTGTCGAACGAGCTCATCATCAGCCATGCCACGTTCCTTTGCTAGTTCGACTAGCTGACGAAACGGTAACGGCACCCGACCGGATTTAGACCGCTCAGACTCGTTCACCCCCACCGACGCGGTGCCAGTTTGCACACGCTCATGAGCCAAAAGCGCCACGGCGTGACGCCAACCGTCATTCACCTCACCCACCACCCAATCCGCCGGGATTCGAGCATCGGTGATAAAGACTTCGTTGAATTCGGCAATTCCTGTCATTTGTCGGAGCGGCCGCACCTCAACGCCTTCTTGCTCGATAGGCAGAATAAACATAGTTATACCCCGATGTTTTGGAGCATCAGGATCGGTGCGGGCCAACAAAACAGCTAGCTGGGCGTTATCGGCACCAGAGGTCCAAACTTTTTGTCCGTTCACCACCCAGGTATCACCATCACGCACGGTGCGGGTCGAAAGTGCCGCTAAGTCGCTACCAGCACCCGGTTCGGAATATAGCTGGCACCAAATTTCATCGCCCCGTAAGCCCGGAGGAACGAAACGCTTGGCCAGTTCAGGGGAATTATCACGAAGGGTTGGTAGCACCATGCCGATACCGATGCCAAAGACAGCATCTTCTCGGGGCACGATTCCTTTAGATTCTTCGCGCCAAATAGCCATTTCATCGGCACCGCCACCACCCCCGCCGAGCTCGGAAGGGTAGTCAAGACCAGCCAAGCCTGCCTGGAAGAGGGCCGCTCGATAACTGCGAGCCTGGGCGATTCGATCGGCAGCAGGGTTTTCAGACTCCAACTCTTGCATTGCCTTTGGCAGATCTTCCTCGAAGAAAGCACGGATCCGCCGACGGAGCTCACCATGATCGCCAACATCAAAGCTTGTTACAGCTAGGTCAGAATCTTTGTCCATGTGAGATCTCCTTGGAGCTACTGATAAATGTCGGCGAACCCTTAATGGTGAAGCTTCGTGTTAATTAGATTTCGCCAGACGATTGTCATTTACTCATTCATCCTCTTCGGCCGAGCATCTGGCGCCTGCATGGCCTGCGCCGTGGCTAAGGCCCCACCAAAATCCATGCTCGAGAGAGCGTTAATAACTTCTTTAGAACGCGTAACGGCTTCGCGAGGGAAACCCGCCATCCGCTCGGCATACGCCAAAGCGCGTTCCAAAACGATCTCATCGGCCACCAACTCGGTGGTTAGGCCGCGTCGAAACATGCCAGCACCGTCAATTCGTTCCGCCATCAGTGCTAATTCGGTGGCCACCGCTCGACCATGGCGCACCATTAACCACACCAGATTGATTGGCGCGACCATGCCAATCGCCACCTCAAGAACATGGGTAAAGGCTGATTCCCCCGAGATCACCATGTCGCCCGCCCACACCAAGGCCGAACCACCACCAACAGCACCGCCAGTGTGAGCTACCACTAAAGGACGCTGGTCATCCCAAATTTCTTGGTGCAGGCTAAGCCAGTTTTCGCTGAAATGGGGCCGCCATTCGGGCGCTGGGTCGGCGTTAAAAGCGTCGAGGTCTAAGCCAGCGCAGAGATGCTCACCTTCTCCAGAAAGTACGACCGCGCCGGTTTGCGCACGAGTGTCGGCTAAGGCTTGGCGGAGGTTGGAAACCAGCGGCCCAACTAACGCATTGCGTCGATCAGGACGGTTTAACCGCAGGTGAGCCACACCGTTTGCGACCGTCGTTGTCACCAATGATGTTTCGGCACTCGCTTCCATTTCAACCCCCTTGACCTCATCGAAACGCCGCTTCCGATGGTCGCTAACCGACTCTCGGAAGCTCTGCTTGACTGGTCTGTATTAGGGCCAGCCTACTCTGGGTGAAGGGGGCCTTGAAGGAAACTCGTACTTATTGGAACAGCCGTTGTTGACCGAGCCTAAAAGCCGGGCTTGAAAACCATAAGGTAAAGGATGACAACCAAAATGAGGTGGCTCACGCCGGTGGCCATGCCCAAAGTGCCCTGAGCGTTCATGTCACCTTCGGCTAATTTCTTGGCAGCTGGACGGGCTACTGCCGCATAAACAGCCACCAAAACAATCCAAAGAAGGGCCGCCACCATCAGCCATGTTTGCGACATTTTGAACACTTTGTCGCTCATGCCAGCGATACCAAAACCCAATAGGCCCGAAAGCACTAGCCCTGGTAGCGAAAAACGAACAATGGTGGCTTCTAAGCTTCGGCCTGCCTCAAGATCGCCACTGACGTTCAGCCGAACCAAGATCGGCCATAGCCATGCTGGTGAGAATCCAACGATTGCCGCCAAAATGTGCAGCAACAACATGAAGTTATAGCTGGTGTCGCCAACCGCTGCGAAGAGCATGTTCCACTCCTAGGAAATGTGATGATCGTCGAGGTAAACCCTCGACGATGCTACTGGAACCCAACCTACACCACTTGGAAGGTGCCGGTTGTCACCACAAAAGGTACTCGCCGAAAAGCCGCAGACACCACTAACAACCCTTGAAGCGAACTGACCCAGCGCCCCAGCTTGGCCTATACGTGTGAAAGCTCGTAGGAAACAGGCACCGGGTTGGCGAACACATCACCCACCGGGCAGTGTTGGTTCACGGTGTCGGCCAGCTCTTGGTAACGCTCGGTAGTTTCAGGGCCCGAAATCTTGACCGAAGCCTGCACATCACCAAAACCGGCACGCACCGACGAATCAAGGCCCAAGAACCCTCGTAGATCGAGGTCGCCTTCGATATCGACTTTAAGGGAATCGAAACGAATACCTAGCTGCTCGGACCAGAACCGATAACTAATTGCTTGGCAAGATCCGAGTGCCGCTAGGGCATATTCAACTGGGTTTGGCCCCAGGCCGCCTCCACCAAGTGCGGCTGGCTCATCGACAGTGAAAGTGTGAGCACCGGCACGCACCGCTACTTCGGTCACACCCACCAGCTCATGGTTCGCCCGAGCCACAATGTTGGCCGCCGCAGCGTCGCTCTTCACGGCCTCTTTCAGACCTCCAATTACCTCAGCTAGTGCCATTTCAATTCCCTTCCACAATTAAATGAAGGCTTAATTCTGATAAATCTGATCAACTTAGTCAAGTATTAAAGAAAATCACCCCGCCGAAGCCAATGATTTCAGCAACGCTCACCAAGAAGACCCACATTCGCCCGTCTCCAAATGCACTGATGTGGCGGGAGTCATAATATGTAGCCTCATGCGCTTCGATCTTCCCCAATCTCAACTGCCCACCGCCTGGTTCAACGCTCTTCCTCGAATGAGCGAGCCCATGCAACCACCACTTCACCCCGCCACTCGCGAACCAGTCAGCCCCGACGACTTGGCACCGCTCTTTCCCATGGCCCTCATCCAGCAGGAAATGTCGGCCGAGCCGTGGATCGACATTCCCGGTGAAGTGCTCGAGATTCTGAAGCTGTGGAGGCCAACGCCCCTGGTGAGAGCAGTCCGGCTGGAACAAGAACTGGGCACACCGGCGCGCATTTATTACAAAGACGAATCGGTCAGCCCGGCTGGATCGCATAAGCCCAACACCGCAGTGCCGCAAGCGTATTTCAACAAGGTTGAAGGCATTACCCGACTCACCACTGAAACTGGCGCTGGCCAGTGGGGCACCTCACTCGCCTTCGCTGCCGCCCAATACGACCTCGAGTGCAAGGTGTACATGGTGCGCACCTCGTACAACTCGAAGCCCTATCGCCGCATGCTGATGGAAACCTGGGGTGCCAGCTGCGTGCCCTCGCCCATCGACGACCCCGACAGCCCCGGTTCATTGGGCATGGCTATTAGTGACGCCGTGGCCGACGCCGTTGGTCGCGATGATTCTCATTACGCTTTGGGCTCGGTGCTAAACCATGTGATTCTGCACCAAACCATTATCGGTTTGGAAGCCAAAGAACAACTGGCCATTGCAGGTGAAGACCGCCCGAACGTGGTTATTGGCTCATGCGGGGGTGGCTCAAACTTCGGTGGCATTGCGTTGCCATTCTTCGAAGACCAGGCTGTGCGTCTTTTAGCGGTCGAACCTTCGTCGTGCCCCACACTCACCCAAGGCACCTTCGAATACGACTTTGGCGACACCGCCGGGCTAACCCCGCTAATGCCCATGTACACCTTGGGTGCCGACTTCATGCCGCCTGAAATTCACGCTGGCGGGCTGCGCTACCACGGCGATAGTCCGATTGTTTCTGCGCTGGTAAAAGAAGGTCGAATGGAAGCCGTAGCGGTTCCACAAACCAAAGTCTTCGATGCCGCCACCATTTTTGCTCGCACTGAAGGCAAACTGCCCGCACCCGAATCGGCGCACGCCATTCGCGCCGCCATCGACGAAGCCCTAGATGCCAAAGCCAAAGGTGAAGAACGAGTAATCTTGTTCAACCTTTCGGGCCACGGATTCCTCGACTTGTCGGCCTACGACGCCTACAACAACGGCGAGCTATCCGACGATCTGTAAGTCAATGCAGCCCTGGCGCTAAACCATTCAAGCCTAAGCACTAGCAAGGCTCCAGGCAGGCCAAACTCAAGCCTTGGCACAATGCGGCACACAAGTGCAGTGGTTGAAACTTTGGATGCACACACCAAATTCGAGTTTCAACCACTGTCTAGGGGCACAGCTTCGACCTTCGACCCACAGTGGCTTGGCCAGCCTTCGATCCACCTAGGTCTCAACTATTGATCACTTGGAATACACGGCGATTCCAAAACAACCGGTCGTAACGATCGTCGCCGTAAGGTTCTAGCACGTTCAATTTCACTAGCTGAGCAATGGCGTTCCGGCTCGCTTGATCAGAACGACGGTATCTGGTGACCACATCAGCAACGTTCAGCACTGGGTTAGCAATGAGATCGTCAGCGATGTCAATCGCAAGGCGACCGCGTGGAAGGTTGGCACGAACAGACTGTGCGAGTTCCTCTTTCAGCACGAGTAAGCGCTTAATTCTCTGGTAGCCAGCATGTGCTTCGTCTCTGACTGCGGTCGCTAGGAACTCAATCCACGGCGCCCACTCACCACTTTGGCTAACCCGCAGCAGGTGATCACGATATTCGCTAGCTCTTTCGGTGAGCCACACCGACACTGATAGAACCGGCTGGTTGAGCTCTTTTTCTGCCATGAGTTGTAACACCATCACGAGACGGCCAACGCGACCGTTCCCATCGGTAAAGGGATGGAGAGTTTCAAACTGATAGTGAGCCATGGCTACACGTGCCAAGAGCGGGATCGTCTGTCGCGGCTCATCGGCCAAGAGCCAGCTAAGCCATCGATCACACATAGCGCGCAGAGCATCTCCCGGAGGAGGTGGCACAAAGCGTGCCTCATGAATCGGGCGATTCTTGGTGCCAATAAACACCTGGCTGTCACGGATCTCTCCCGCCTTGGGGCCATCGCTCGACGTACCTTCAACCATTAGGGCCTGCAGAGATGAAATAAGCCCCCAAGTAATCGGTCTCTCATCAATCCAGTCGAACGCATACGCTGCTGCCCGTGTGTAATTCAGCACTTCTGCGACATCTGGTGCGATATTTTCTCGCTGATTAGAAGCTTCAAGAACTTCAGCGGCCATGACCTCGGGCAGAGCGGCAAAGGTTCCTTCCAATGCCGACGTTCCAATTGCCTCACGCCGGGTCACAACACGAGTTATCAACCGAGGGTTCGGGATCAAGTCGGCCATAGCGTCAAGCCTGGCTAACGCTGCTCTGGCCTCTGTGATCACCAACCAAGTGGAATCAGGCAGCTTTAACTCATTGGGTAGATCGTGAGGAATGTAGGCATCAATTGCGTAATCCGCGCCAATACGAGCGTCAAAGCCAGAAATAGGCACCGTAGTCCCAACCGGTGAATTAGCTAGACTGGCCATAACTGGGATTCTAGACAACCAAATCCCAGTTTCAGCCTCGAAACTTGGAATTACATTGATGAAATTCGAGTTTCGCTAAACCTCAAATCGTGCAAAATCATGAATGATTCGGTTTCATGTCGCCGACCACCTACATCATCGCTGGATGAAGATGTTGTAGAAGCGTGCATAGCCATAATCGGCACCAGTACCGGGCGAGCCGTCTGGCAACAGCCAGCTAGTAACGCCTTTAATGTCGTCGCGGTAGCCAACCATGGTGGGTGTACCCACGTTCCAAACATATGGTACGAGTTCCGACGTGACCCGGTTGATCTCGGAAACCGCTTCGAATCGCACCTCAAAATCGGTGTTGGTCGCCAGCACCTCTAGCGCTTCGTCAATCCTCGGGTCAGTGAGGTTTGAGGGGTTGGAAGCTGTGGTTGCCACTGGACCAAACGCACCACGGAAATAGGTGAGCGGATCGGATTCACCAGCACCAGCGCGATAACAAGCCAACATAAAGTTGCCCTTGAAAGGCGGATCGGTATCGGCGGTACCCACCACGTGAGCAATCATGGTGGCCTGATCCACCTGGATAAGCTCGAGATCGATACCAATTTCGCCCCATAGACTTTGCAGCAGTTGAGCGCCCTGCAAAAGGCTGGGGTCAGGCTGGCACTCATAAGTAGCGGTCACGGCTGCACCTACCGGCTTGCCGTCGGAACGGTCGGGATCGGCCTTGTACTCTTCCACCAACTCCGCCGCCCGTTCAGGATTGGCGCCGTCAATGCCCGGATAGTCAACCATCGCCTCACGTGAGAACCACGGACTATCCTCAGCGAAAGCCCCTATGGCATTTGGCACCAAGCCGTCGTCATCACGCACCCGAGCCATGGCGTCTTGGTCGTTGGCATAGGCCAGCGCCCGACGAATGCGAACGTCATCGAGCGGCGGGACCAAGGTATTGATCATGGTTACCGACGACTGGTTTCCAGCCGACAACGCGCCATCAAAACCACCCGAATCCATCATGGAAAGAACACGTTTAATGCTCGGACCCCGCAACGACTGAATCATCTGAATATCATCAGCCGCCAAAGCCGCTACCCGGCTCTCATCGTCGGGAATCACCCGGAACTCAATGCCATCTAGATAGGGCAACTGGTCACCGTTAGCAGCCGTCATCCAATAGTTCTCGTTGCGCTTCACCACCAGGCGGTCATCACGAGTCCACGACACAAACTCGAAAGGCCCTGTGCCAACCGGACGGTTTCCAAAGCCTTCCGGGTCGGCCTCATAAGCTTCACGCGAAATCGGATAGCCGATATTGGCCCGAATAAGGTCAGGGAAACCGGCATTTGGTTCGCTAAGTACATATTTCACGGTGAGATCATCGACAATCTCCATGCCCGTCACCCCAGCATTCACCAAGGTGCCACGGTTGCGAGCACCCTCAGCAAAGTGCAGTGTGTCGAAGTTCCACTTCAAGGTCTCGGCATCGAGTGGTGTGCCGTCGTGGAATTGCACCCCCTCACGTAAGGTCACGGTCCACTCGGTCAGTTCATCGTTGGCTTCTAGTGATTCGGCCAAGAAGGGCTTATACAAACCATTGGCATCGAGGTTCACCAGCGGATCGTAAATCGACAAGGCAATGATGGTGCCCGGAGCAGCAAATGAACCTTTCCCAGGGGTCCACTCGTTGGTTTCGGTTTCTACCCCCACCACAATCTTGCCGCCATAGGAAGGCGACACCTCTTCTTCGGGCTCGCTGGTTTCACCACCACTTGGCTTGGTGGTACTGGTTCCTCCCGAGGAGGCATCGTCGTTGTCGTTCCCCCCACAGGCACCAGCAACGATCGCTAAAGCAGCCATCAACGCCAACAGCCGCATCAGGCCTTTTCGCTTTCTAGTCAAAGCAACTCCCCCAATTAATTGTCAGTTGATTAATAACGTTTGTTATTTACACGTACCAATTATTTATCAGAGGTAAGCCTGCCACACAAGCTGGCCTGATTCGAAGCCTTACATGAGAAAAACCCCGCTTTTATTATGGAGCTAACAAAAGCGGGGTTTTTCTAAATCACAGCTAGGTTCTCACTGCCCACTACCCAGTAGGGGCCATGCCCTCGAAACACTTGGCACCAACAGTGCTTGGCGTTCCGAGGACGCTCAACAAAGAGCCCTCAACAAAGAGCCCACGTTGGGGCCTACTTAGCGATGAAGGCCGTGTAATAACGAGCGATACCGTCTGGGGTACCAGTACCCTCAGTGCCGTCTGGGAAAAGCCAGTCTGGGATTCCGAGCACGTCTTTGCGGTAGCCAATCAAAGTCGGAGTACCCGAGTTCCAAATGTGGGGAACTTGCTCGGAAACCACGGTGCTGATCTCAGCCATAGCCTCGTAGCGATCACTGAACGCCGAACTTTCACGCAGGCGCACCAGGGCATCATCGATACGAGGATCGGTGAAGTTGGAGACGTTGCCAGGTGTGGTGTCGGAAGGACCAAAGTAGGCCAGCATATTGAGAAGGGGATCGCCTTCGCCACCACTTGAACGCCAGCAAGCGATCTGGAAGGTGCCTTTACGAGGTGGATCGGTGTCGGCGCTGCCCACCACGTTGGCCACCATGGTGGCCTGGTCAACCTGAATCAACTCAAGATCAATACCAATGCCTTGCCACTGGTTCTGCAAAAGCTGAGCCGTTTGCATGAGGCTCGGGTCTGGCTGGCACTGATAAACGATATTGATGGGGTCGCCAGGGGCCTTACCATCAGAACGGTCCGGGTCAGCACGATATTCTTCCACCAACTCGGTGGCACGTTCCGGGTTTAACTCGGAAGCACCTGGGTAGTCGGCCACGGCTTCGGCAGAAAACCACGGACTATCTTCAGAGAAGAAACCGTTCGCCAGAGGCACTAAGCCATCATCGTCGCGGACCTTAGCAATAGCGTCACGATCGTTCACATAGGCCAAGGCCTGGCGAATTCGCAGGTCGTCTAGGGGTGGCGAAAGGGTGTTCAACAAGCTGTTTGACGACTGGTTACCGGCATACAGGCTGGCTTCGAAACCGCCATCTTCCACCATGCCCAACACCTTCTTGATGCTTGGGCCGCGCAGAGTTTGAATCACCTGAATGTCATCGGCCGACAGGGCGGCGGTACGGCTCTGGTCATCGGGAATTACCCGGAACTCAATGCCATCAAGGTAAGGCAACTGATCGCCATTGACAGCGGTTTGCCAGTAGTTTTCGTTCCGCTTCACGACTAAGCGGTCATCACGGCTCCAAGAGACAAACTCGAAAGGTCCGGTACCTACAGGATGGTTGCCAAAACCTTCAGGGTCGGCCTCATAAGCGGTGGGTGAAACGGGATAGCCCACGTAGCTGCGCAGATATTCTGGGAAGGCAGCGTTCGGACCACTGAGGGTGTACTTAACGGTCAGATCGTCAACTATCTCCATGCCAGTGGTACCAGCGTTAAGCAGAGTTCCCCGGTTGCGCACACCTTCGGCGAAGTGCAGGTTGTCCCAGTTCCACTTCAGCGCTTCGGCATCGAGGGTCGTGCCGTCGTGGAATTGCACTCCTTCACGCAAAGTGAGCGTCCACTCTGAAAGATCTTCGTTCGGCTCCATCGACTCGGCCAAGAAGGGGCGGAATCGGCCTTCTGGGTCAAGCGCAATTAGTGGATCGTAAAAGCTGAGGGCGATCATGGCGCCGGGGGCCGTGAAGGTACCACTCTTTGGATCCCATTCGTCGGTTTCGGTTTCCACGCCCACCACGATTTTGCCGCCGTAGGAGGCCTCTACATCTTGGTTTTCATCGCCACCTGTTTTACCGGGCTGGATTGCGGTTGAAGGGGTATTGGAACCAGATTCCTTATCACCATTATCACTTCCACAAGCGGCTCCAAAAACCGCTAATGACATCAGTACTGCTAATAGCCGAAGACCTAATCGGCGTGGCCTACTACTCAAGAATTTCTCCTTATTGGCACTGGGCTTAGCCAACTACGAAAAGCCCCCCAATTGATTAGTTCGATTAACTAACCAACCCGGTCATGACATCACGGCTTCTTGTTGACATGCAAAATAATAGTGACAAAATTCACTTATTAACAATTTGTCAATAACGGTTGTTATGAGAAAGACGCCCATTCACGGGCATTGCAGCCTTTAATCGCCCTGAACGGACGGCCAGCGAGTACGGTTGATACATGCAAGGACGGCATCGATGACAGGCATTTATCTCTTTGCCTTGGCCGCGGGTCTACCTCTTATTATCTGGTCGCTGCTATCGGGGGGTGACCACGGCGATGGCGGATACGACAGCAATTACGAACTCGGAAGCGGCGATTTCAGCGGTGGCGATCTCGCCGGTGACCTTGGCGGCGGCTTCGGAGGCGGCGATGTGGGTGGTGACATCGGCCTAGGCGATATCAACATCGACACCGGCGACCTTGGTACTGGTCACGGCGGCCTATCTCATGTGGGAGACCACGGCGCTTATGGCACTCACGAAGGTTTTGGGGCCATCATGCTGCGCCTCTTTCCCCTCAGCTCCATTTCAATATTCCTGTCCGTTTTCGGCATGACTGGGGTTGCCCTTGGCCTAGTTGGGAACTCGACTGTAACCACCCTCGGGTTTGCCCTCGCGCTTGGACTTGGTGCCGGAGCATTAAACAGCACCGTGTTTTCATATCTACACAAGAGCGAGTCAAACACCGCTGTAAGCGATTCGTCGCTAATGGGTGCCACCGGACACGTGGTGCTGCCTATTGGCATCTCGCGACGAGGTCGTGTTGCGCTAAGTATGCACGGCCAAACGGTTTACCTAAGCGCTCAACTGCTCGAAAGTGAAAACGGCACAAATCGCCTCGACATACACGCACCAGTTTTGGTGGTTGAAGTTAAGCACGGAATAGCAACCGTCGTCCCCATAGAAGAAAACTTAACCTAATCTAACGAGATACCGCCCTGGAGGAATTACCTATGACCGGCCTAGTACTTGGCTCGATTCTCGCCTTCATCATCATCGTGGTCATCTCGGTGGTGAACAACCTCATCATCATTTGCCCACCAAACCGCGTAGCGGTGATTTCAGGGCGTACCCGACAACTAAGCGATGGTCGCACTGTTGGTTACCGTGCTATCCGGGGTGGTCGAACCCTACGGGTGCCGCTTTTGGAACGGGTGGAATGGATGGAACTGAACACCATTCCAATTGAGGTGTCAGTGCAAAACGCCTACTCGAAAGGTGCCATTCCCCTCAATGTGCAAGGCATTGCCAACGTTAAGGTTTCAAGCCTTGAAGGGCTTCTGCAAAACTCGGTAGAACGATTTCTAGACGTGCCGCAATCAGAAATAGCAGCCATTGCCAAAGAAACCCTAGAAGCCAACCTTCGAGGCGTGTTGGCCACACTCACTCCCGAAGAAGTCAACGAAGATCGACTGAAATTCGCCGAAACCTTGATCGACGAAGCAGACGACGACATCAAGACCTTGGGCCTAGAACTCGACGTACTGAAAATCCAAAATGTGACCGACGAGGTGGGCTACCTCGACTCGGTTGGACGTCGCCGCACCGCAGAAGTATTAAAAGAAGCCCGCGTGGCTGAAGCACAACGCACCGCAGAAGCCGAAGAATCAGAGGCCCTCTCACGTCAGCGTGCCGAAATCGCCCGAGCCCAAGCCGACCTGCAAATTGTGGAAAAGCGGAACCTTCTTCGAGTGCGCGAGGCCGAACTTGAAGCTCTGGCAGCCGCGGCCGAATCAGAAGCGTTGGTAGCCGGTGAAAAAGCCCGGGTGATTGCCGAACAAGAACTTGAAACCGAACGGGTCAAGCGTGAAACACAGCGTTTGGAAGCCGACGTGGTTGCTCCCGCTAAAGCCGATCTGGAAGCCAAGGAGCTGGCCGCTAAGGCCGAAGCCGCCAAGATCATCGAGTCGGGTAACGCTCAAGTTGAAGTATTCCGCCGATTGGTTAACCAATATCAGGAAGCAGGCGAAGATGCGCAGCGAGTATTCGTCTTGCAGATGCTGCCCGACTTGATCGAAAAGATCACCAATACCGTCAGCTCGGTCGACATCGACAAAATTTCAATCATCGATTCTGGCGGCACGGGCTCGGGCATTCCCGGCATGATGGGGCAACTACCCGGTGCGGTGATCAACCTGGTGGAACAGGTTGAAAATGCGACTGGTGTCGACCTGCTAAAAGCGCTGCGCCACACGCCGACCCAGCCCGCTACCCAGGTGGTCGCGGTGGAAACTAACTCCACTGACCACGAAGGGCCGAATACTCCTTAGACCACCGTTTCTTGATGCAAGGCTAAGCGCCAGCGCCCATCATTAAACACGTAGGTGCTGGCCACAATGGCTTGATATTCTGACGCGAAATCGCGACGTGCCTGTACTCGATAAGTGAGCACCGCCGCTTCAGCACCAAGTGTCATAACCACCGGGTTGCGCAGCTTGAACCATGACCACGGCGGCATGTCCATGGCATCAAGGGCTGCTTCATGCTGCAGGAGACCGGCCCCAGGCAGCACCATTAGCGCATCGTCGGTCAACAATGAGCTGTAATAGGCCCGACCTCGCCCTTGATGTTGTGCCTCCCACCCTTCGGTCTCTAGCTGAAGCAGCACTTCTTGGAGCTCATTATGTGTAGCCATCACAATGTCCTTATCGTTGTACCGGCACGACCAGCGTTCCGACGCTCCACCTAGGGCGTCGCCTCGTCAACAAACTACAACCCGAACCGGAGGTTCATAGGTGTTATCTCAGTATCCACAGGCCATAGTTCTAGCTTCGGCATCGCCTCGCCGACTAGAGCTGCTACGCCAAATTGGGCTTCGACCCATTGTGGAGCCAGCAGATATTGATGAAACCTTCGACCCTACGCTGCCATTAACTGATGCTCTGGTGACACTTGCCGAGAACAAAGCTAACCATGTGGCCAAACGCTACGCCGCCAACGTCACCCATTTCGCACCGGTGGTAATTGGTGCCGACACCGTGGTGGTTCTAGACGGCCAAACCATTGGAAAGCCCACAAGCGCGAAAGATGCGGCCCAGACTCTAAGCGCACTCGGTGGACGCACCCACCAAGTGATGACAGGTGTCAGCGTTATTGACACCAATAGCGGGGAACGTTACCAAGGGTTGGCCACCACCGATGTAACCATGCGTGCACTAGAAACCAATGAAATTGATGATTATGTGGCTAGCGGGGAAGCTTTCGATAAGGCCGGGGCGTACGCGATACAGGGTCAAGCCGCCGTTTTCATTGAAGAGATTAAAGGTGACTACTCGAATGTGGTTGGCCTGCCCGTGGCGATTGTTTACCAACTGCTTCGCCAGATCAACAAAGCTCGATAACCTCAAAGTGTGATTGCGACGCTGGGCGACCTGCTTGAAGATATCGTGGTACGGCCAATCGTGGCCCCCGAAGCTGGTACCGACACCCCTTCCCTAATCGACCATCGCCGTGGTGGCAGCGCCGCAAATGTGGCGGCCATGGTGTCTCGTCGGGGTGGACAAGCACGCTTTATTGGCTGTGTGGGCCAAGATGCTCGCGGCGCAGCGCTAGTGCACGAACTTTCAAGTGATGGTGTTGACCTGCGTGTTTCCTATTCGGCCGTAGAACCAACGGGCACCATTGTGGTCACCATCGATTCCCTGGGCGAGCGCAGCTTTTACACCAGCCGTGGAGCATCAACCCAGCTCATGGACTATCGGCCGGACTGGCTCGATGGCGTCAGCGCCTTGCACATCCCGGCCTATTCATTTAGCCAGGAACCAATCTCACTGACCGCCACCACCACGGCCATCAACGCCCGAAACCGGGGCATCCAGATCAGCCTCGATGCATCCTCTACTGGCCTGTTGATGGACATGCCTCCCGATGCTTTTCATGCTTTGGTACGGGTACTTGAACCCGATGTGGTGGTGGCGAACGCCTCTGAAGCAGCCCTCTTGGGTCTGAGGGAAGGCAAACCACAACGAGGTGCCAAATTGACCATCATCACCCGCGGCGCCAATGCAACCTTGCTCATTGAACCCGATGGCACCACCCATGCCGTAGATGTTGAACCGGTCGACACGGTGATCGATACCACCGGCGCGGGGGATGCTTTTACCTCAGGCTGGCTGATGGCGCGAACCGCCGGTGCTGACATCCATGAAGCCACACAACAAGGTCATGAACTGGCCGCTTTAGTCTTGAACCAAACCGGTGCATCGATTCCGCCACTGACTTCCGCCTCAGGGGCCGAAGCTCGCAACGCTGCCGAGACCTCGAACACCAAATGACCCGCCAAGAAAGTAGCTCGCTATGAACAACCTGGTTGTGGCCGACGAAGTGGCCGACGCCCTGCACGACAAGCGCCCTGTGGTGGCCTTGGAATCAACCATTTTTTCTAACCTAGGTTTGCCGTCGCCAGCCAATGCCGACGCGCTTGACCGCTGTCTCGCTGCCATTCGCAACAACGGTGGGGTACCGGCGGTAACGGCGGTGCTTGATGGCGTCCCTCGCCTGGGTATCACCCCCGATGAGCACGAGCGAATCTTAGGTAATGGGCGCAAAGCTGCCGCCCGTGATTTGTCAGTGGCCATTGGTCAGCACTGGTCTTTTGGGGCCACCACCGTTTCGGCTGCCTTGAGCTTGGCCTCAGCCGGTGGGGTGCAAGTATTTGCAACCGGCGGAATTGGAGGAGTTCACCGCGATTCAGCTAGCACCGGTGATATTTCAGCCGACCTTGGCGCAATCGCAACGAAACCATTAGTAACGGTATGTGCTGGGGCCAAGGTCTTTCTCGACCTGCCCGCCACTTTGGAACACCTCGAAACGTTGGGAGTGCCGGTGCTTGGCTGGCGAACAAACGAGTTCCCGGCCTTTACTACGCCCACTAGCGGCCTGCCGATTCACACTCGGGTAGAAGATGCCAGCGAAGTAGCCCGTATCGTGAGGGCATCGGCACAACTTGGTCTTGCCACCGGAACGCTAGTTACGGTGCCCATTAAAGCGGAAGACGGCCTCTCCCAGTCCGAAATCGATCAGGCCTTGCAAGCAGCGCTTGACGCCGTTACTGAAGCTGGCATCGTTGGTCCAGCTGTTACGCCGTTTGTGTTAGAACACATTGCCGCCACAACCGAGGGTCGCTCGGTGCCTGCCAACTTAGCTTTAGCTGAACAAAATGCGATGGTAGCTACCGAGATCGCCAGCGCGCTGCTCGACCTAGACGAATAGCGCCGAGCGTGTGGCGTGTGCGGGTCAACACCAGTTAGAGGCTGCGCGTGTGAACGGTGGAGAACGCTGCCGATCTTGGTTTGAGCACCGCGTTGTTGATGTTCTTTGTGCCGCGATTAGGAACTTAGCAACGACGCTAAGGCCCAAATAGCAGCTACTGCGCCTATGGCCGCATAAATCAACGATCGGGCTAGCGGGGGCCGTTCCAGATCGCCTTCTTTGCGGGCTTGGGGGGGCCGCAATAACGCCGCCAAATTACCCACTAAGAGGGCAGCACCCACCGCGAAGATAAGCCACGGTAAAAGATCGTCGCCTAAGAGCACAGCACTATAGGTTAGCGATCAGAGCCAAAAAGCTCACAGCGGAGCGCCCGAAAGCCTCCGCTGTGAGATTAAGCCTAGTTAGCAGGAATGGGTTCCCACCACTGGCACCACCATTCGCCGCCAACCAAAATACGAAGTTTCGGATGCCAGCAATACGAGATTTCAGCGGTGTTTTCCAGGTAGAAAAGGCAGTTATCGCAACGTTCGTCGTTGTACGGCTTTGCCTTCAAAACAGCATTATCGGCCAAGTGACGAAGCTCAATCGCCAGCTTTTCGTCGATCTCTTTCGGCTCTGGATCGGGAATTTGATAGTCGGACATGCCCCTTAGGGTACTACACCAGCAAAACCGCTTCCTACGAGCTAGATACGACCTTTCTATGGACTACATACATGGTTCCTATTGAAGCCGCGGGGGTAGATTCTCGCTGTCACCCGATAGCACCAAATCAAAATCGGGTTCCACCACTTCATGTCTAGCCCAGACAAGGCGTAGCTCTTCGGTACCCTCAGCACGCTCCACAATGGAGTAGGCCAGAGCACCCGTTAGTGGATCGAAACAGAACTGAGCAGCTTGTCCATAGGGCGGTGCGTGAATCACCCGGGCCAAGCGCAGATTGAAACAGTCGTCGTCACGCTCCAGTCGATATAACGGGATCTCCCCTTCGAAATAGCCATGCCAGCGAGCTATTTCAACCGCCAGCGTGGCACCATCGGAAATATCGTCGTCACGAGTTTCAAGACCATTGCTAAGCACTCGTCGTGTGGTGTTTTGCACCACAATATGTGGCAACTGCAACTCGGCACCTTCGGTTGTGCTGCGCTGGAGTTCAGCCACCGCCACATAAGTTGCGCTTCGGTAACGCTCCCACGCCAGAACGAACTCATCGATCAGAGACACCCCATTTGGCCCAATGGGCACCACAATCTCGTCTCTAGCTGCGACTTTGATTACGTCCGACGCCATCCAAGGTAGCTTCGGAGACCACTGTGCCGCCGCCGCTCCAACACCACTTCCAAGGGCCAAACCGATAAACGCCCAAACCCATAACTTGGCCGACTGGCCAGTGATTCGCGCTGCGGGCATGGACATGTCAAGAGCTTAGGGGAGGCAGAGTAGCGTTCAGATGTCGTATCGTCCTTGAAGGAAGCTTTCAAAGGGGAGAATGTTCTATGACCGCCACCAAGTCTGGTATCGCCAAAAACGGCGACCTGGAAATCTATTTTGATGCTTTTGGAGACCCCTCCAAACCGGCGTTGTTGCTGGTCTCAGGCTTAGGCAGCCAATGCATTACCTATTTGGACGAACTCTGTGAGCGCTTCGTTGAAGCCGGGTTTTACACCATCCGCTACGACAACCGCGATGTTGGGCTTTCCACTAAGTTCTCCCATGTAGAACCCGACTTTGGGGCAGTCATTACCGCCTTGCAAGAAGGTCGGGAACCCGATGTTCCCTATCGCTTGAGCGAAATGGCCACCGATGGCATGGCCGTCCTCGATCATCTGGGCATTGAAAAGGCGCACGTAGCTGGCATGTCGATGGGTGGCATGTTGGTGCAGACCATGGCCATTGAACACCCCGAACGTCTCTTGAGTGTCACCTCAATCATGTCTACTACCGGAGATCGCAATGTGGGGCGTGCCACTCGTCAGGCCAATGAACTATTGCTGAAACCAGCTGGCACCACCAAAGAAGACGCCATCGAAAGGGCTATTGAAGGTGCTCAAGCTTGGGGTTCACCCGAACATTTTGATGCCGATCGTATCGCCGAAATTACCGGTCGTTCCTATGACCGTGCTTTCTTTCCTGATGGCGTGGCCCGTCAGTTGATGGCTATCAACTCATCGCCCGATCGCACCGAAGCGCTTGCCGCTACGACCACACCCATGCTGGTTTTACATGGTGACCAAGACAATCTGATTGACCAAAGCGGAGGGTTGCGTACTGCCGAGGTAACCCCCGGTGCCAAGCTGGTGATTCTAGAAGGTATGGGTCACGATCTGCCGATGGCTTACTGGGACCGAATTGTGACCCTAATTAGCGATCACGCTCGTGAGGCGGTCCGTAGCTAAGAGCTAGAAAGTCACTCTGGGCCACGAGCGACCTTGGCCCAGCAGTGGTTGGAACCATAACGGTTTCACCGGCACGCAGTGTTAAGCCTGCTATTTCGGCTTGCCCCGCCACCACCAGCAACGCTCGCCAGCGCGCCCCCGGCGAAATCACAAATTGCTCGGCATCGTGCCCGCTGACCGAAGGGCTGTGGCTAAGCCGATCAATTTCGAACCACGGGCAGCGCAACAGTTCTTCCACCCCTGGAGCAACTTGGCGGACCACGGGACGTGGGGGTGCAACATCTAACTCGGCACAGGCCAAACCTTCGCTCAGATGCAGTTCTCGTCCACTCCGCCCCCAATCGAAAAGTCGATAGGTGGTGTCGGAAGCTTGTTGCAGTTCAAAAAGAACTAATCCACCACCAATGGCGTGCACCGTGCCCGCTGGGACATAAATAACTTCACCCGCATTGACTTCGGTGAAGGCCAAAATCTCTGGCAACGAACCATCTTGGGCACGGCGGGCAACTTCCTCAGCCGATACTCGGTGCTTAAAACCCAGGTAAATACCGGCACCTTCTTGGGCCTCGAGCACCACCCAAGCTTCGGTCTTGGCATCTCCAGTGGATGGGTGAACCTGCACCGAAAGACTCTCGGCGCAATCTAACCTTTTACCCAGCAACTCGATAGAGCCACCGAAAGCTTCGGGATGAGCAGCCACAACATCGGCCAAGTATTGGCCCTTATAGCTACCCGAACCAATAACAGCGAGCCCATGGGGGTGGGTTGATAAATCCCACGCCTCACCGATTTGTGGCCCCAGACGATTACCGCCCCAAACACGCTCGGCCAGGTGTGGCTGCAACAAGAAGGGTTCGTTCAAGGAACCGGAAAACACCACGGTCGTATCACTTCGATCGGTCTTGAGCGGCATGGCTATGGCAATACGGCGTCAGTCGGCAATGCCACAATTCCTGTGGCCCCTAACGCCCGCAACGACGATAGTTTCGCCCACAGCTGGGAGCGTTCCACGACCAAATGAGCAGCTACCAGATCGTCGCGTTCAGCCAACGGGAGAACCGTTGGAGCGGCCAAACCTGGGAACACTTCTTGCAGACGGTGAATTTGGTCGGGTGGCAAATGCAGCAACAAGTATTGATGACGCCGAGCTGCCAAAGCAGCGTTTATTCGCAGTTCAAGGTCTTCCAAACCCTGGGTTTGCGAACTACGAACAAAACGCGCTTGGCATCGCTGCATTTCTGCCACCACTCGCAAACGGTTGCGAGCCAAGCTGTTGCCGGTTTCACGTAAATCGACAATGGCATCAGCCATTCCCGCGGCACACACACCTTCGAGAGCGCCCCCCATGCCTACCACGGTTACCTCGACGTTGGCTTCGGCGAACCAGCGCTTTGTCACCTCTGGCATGTGGGTTGCCACCACAGCACGGTTAAAATCACCCACGGCTTTGCGTGTGTCGTCTTCACGGGCGGCCAGAACCAAGTCGGAACGGGCAAAACCCAAATCAATAGCGGGCCACTGGTCAATCTCGTATTCCAGTGCAATATCAGTGGAAATGAAGGCGGCGTTCAACCGTCCATTTGCCAACCAGGCAGCAGCATCGCGTGGTCGCATTTCAATAAACTCGATGCCTTCAATGGTGGCCCGGGCGTCCGCACCACGAAAGACACTGACCGAAAACCCGGCCTGGTCTAAGAGCACCAAGCACTCGTCACGCAGCCGACCCTTCGACGGTAAACCAACTCGAATCGTCATTTACCACGCTCCTCCAAGACTGCTAGCACCTCGGAAAACTCTACGTTCACCCCGGCCAGGCCCACCATAAAATGATAGATAAGATCGGCGGTTTCTTCGGCAACGCGTTCGTGCGACACCTGGGCACGCCCAAGTTCCAAACACAGCTCGAAAGCTTCTTCCATGATTTTGCGCTGGGTACGTTCCGGGTCGCTGAGCAAACTAGCGGTGTATGAACCGGGTGTAGGGTTGTCTCGACGCGACTTTATAACGGATTCGAGGTCTAAAAGTGCCACGCTTGAACGCTAGTGCGCCCTGGCCCGTATTCCTAAAGGCAAAGCCCTACTTAATCACGCCGGCATTCCGCAACGAAGCAACGCGATCGGCGGGAACACCGAATTCGTTCAGCACTTGGTCGGTATGTTCGCCGACCTCCGGGCCTACTCCTTGTACCACCAGCGGGTTCGATGACAGCGTAAAGGGTGCCGCCAAGGTGCGAAAAGGTCCGGCCTCAGGATGGTGCACCTCGGGATACATCTCCATCTCAATAGTTGCCGGATCGTTAATAAGGTCGGGCATTTCAGCAATTTTGGCCCAGATTATGCCGGTGGAATCCATGGGCTCTTTCCACTCGTCGGCTGATTTAGTGGCAAAGACCTGATCGAGGATGCCGATAAGTTCTTCGTTGTTGCGAAACCGATCAACTGGTGTAGCGAAACGCGGGTCGTCGATTAGATCGGGTCGTTCCACGGCGTGGCAAAAACGATCCCAAAGACCTTGATTAAACGTGGAAAGAATTATCCAGCGTCCATCTTTGGTCTCAAAGGTTGTGTTCATGGGGCTAAACGCCTGATTTCGAGCGCGTTTATTTGGCTGTTCCCCATCGACCAGGGCCACCGCGACGTCACAAGCCACCGTCCAAGCCGCAGTCCGCACCAGCGCTGTTTCCACCATCTGACCTTGACCAGTTTTATCTCGCACTCGAAGCGCCGCTAGCACTCCAGAAAGTAGAGCTAGACCGGTGGGATGGTCACCTTGGCCGGGACGAAACACCGGCGGCGGTCCGCCAGGTTCGCCCATGAGGCTCATGATGCCACCGCGACCAAAAAAGGCCGTCAAGTCGAAGGCGATGCGGTTGGCGTCATCGCCGGTACTGCCATATCCGGTGACCAAAGCGTAAACGAGGGCGGGGTTGGCGGCGCGAAGCTGCTCGTAGCCGAGACCAAAGCGTTCTAAACGCCCAGGCAGAAGGTTGGTGATAATCACATCGGCGTCAAGCGCCAACTCACGCACTAACGCCGAGCCTTCCTCGCTGCCGAGATCCACCGCCAAGGACCGTTTACCGCGATTGTCGAGGTGGAACGGGTAGTCGGTTTTGGGTGCGCCAGGAGGACGAACAGGCTGTCGCAAAGTATTGCGCATGGAATCACCCGCTAAGGGTTCAACCTTGATCACATTCGCACCCATATCGGCCATAATGGCCCCGGCGCTCGGCCCGGCCACCCAATTGGCCAGCTCCAGCACCGTTATGTCGCTTAGTGCACCATTCATTTCGCTCACCCCTCACATCTCGAAGGGTGAGCTTAGCCGTTCTTAGGTTTACGAAACCGGGCTCTAGGCCTCGGAGTGGGTGACGGGCTCTTCGCCCATCCATTCACGCAAGGTGTTTTTCAACTTGATCTGCTGAATGAAAATGTCGTGTTCGGGTGCCACTTCCAAATTGGCCGACTCGGGTGCCTTGAAATAGAAACTGAGCCATTCCTGCACCCCGAAAGCCCCGGCACGTTGTGCTAGGTCCATGAATAGGGCCAGGTCGAGCACCAGTGGTGCTGCCAGAATCGAGTCTTTACACAGGAAGTTCACCTTGAGCTGCATGGGGTAGCCCATCCAGCCAAAGATGTCTATGTTGTCCCAACCTTCTTTGTCGTCGCCACGGGGCTTGTAGTAGTTGATTCGCACGACATGGTCGAGATCGCCGTAGAGATTTGGGTATTCGCCCGGTTGCAGAATGGTGTCTAGAACGCCAAGCTTCGAAACTTCCTTTGACTTGAAGTTTTCGGGTGCGTCGAGCACCTCACCGTCACGGTTACCCAGAATGTTGGTTGAAAACCATCCGCTCATTCCTAACATGCGCGCTTTGAGGCCAGGGGCCAGAATGGTTTTAACCAAGGTTTGTCCGGTCTTAAAGTCTTTACCGGCAATGGGCACCTGATTGCGTTCGGCAAGCTCGATCATGCAGGGCAAGTCAACGGCGAAGTTGGGGGCGCCGTTGGCAAAGGGAACCCGCGACTGCAGCGCGGCGTAGGAATAGATCTGGCTGGGAGAAATCGCCGGGTCGTTCGCTTTTAGTCCGGCCTCGAAGCTTTCGATGCTTTCATGCACCGGATCGGCTTCGTGGAAAGCTTCGGTTGAAGCACACCAGACCATAACCAACCGTTCGCAATCGTTTTCTCGGCGGAAGTTTTCGATGTCGGCCATCACCGCTTCTGCTAGTTCCCATTTCGTGGGAGCGGTCTTGACCCGTACTCCTTCGAGGCGGCTAACCCATTTTTGATCGAACACGGCATCCATCCCCACAATGCCTTCCAGCTCACCGGAGAGAGGGGCTAGATCTTCAGGGCGTAAGACACCAGCAGTTTCAGCTGCTTCCAGCACGTTGGGGGAAATTGGGTCCCACCCGCCGAAAACTAGGTCATTCAGGTCGGCCAGAGGCACGAACTCTTTGATAAGCGGGTTACGGTTTTCGCTGCGCTCACCGAGGCGAATACGAGCATTTTGGGTGAGAGATCCAATGGGGGCTTCGCCAGCATTGCGCGCAGCGATCACACCGGCAATGAAGGTTGAAGCCACAGCACCAAGGCCAGGAGTCAGAATTCCTAGGCGTCCTGTTGCGGGTGCAAGGTTTCGGGCAGTAGTCATGATCATATAAGATCAGTTTTTCAGTACTAAATGCAAGCACCATTAAGAAAGCCTGAAGTATTTCCGGAAAAATATGGCTGATGTTTCGCTTCCCAATTTAACTGTGGCCCAGCTTGAATACCTGGTGGCGGTCAGTAAGGCCGACACGTGGGCCGAAGCCGCCATCGAAGTCGGAGTAACACCTTCCGCCTTGTCACAGGGCTTGGCCGAGCTAGAACGACGACTCGGTGTGCCATTGTTTGAACGACAAGGTCGGAGGCGTGTAATTACCGCCGATGCCACGGTGGTGTTGCGCCACGCCGAAGCCATGCTTTCACACACACATGACCTGGCTAGGTGGGCCGAAGGCCACCGCCTGGGAATCCTTGGCCAAATTCGTCTCGGCATGATCGACGCCGCAGCCATATACCACTACTCCGACGCACTCAAGCAGTTCCGAATCGACCGACCAGCAGTTGATCTACACCTCACAGTGGCTCCTTCCGCAGCGCTACTAACCGCCCTAGACCGCGGTGAAATCGACGTGGCGGTGTGCGTCAGCCCGCTCAGCGTGCCGAGCCATATCGAAATTCGCGAGCTGTTGGTTGAACCGCTTCGCATCTATGCTCCAAGCCAGGCCGACACCACCACCACGCCCGCCATTTGGGGGCCTTGGGTCACATTCCCACCGGGAAGCCACTCGCGTGAACTGATCGCCAAAGAAATTCGAGCCTTAGGTAACGCCTTTGAGGTGATTGCTGAATCGCATCAACCTGATGTTCTGCGCGGCATGGTCAACATGGGTATCGGCTGGACAATTCTGCCTATCTCGCAAGCCGAATTGGGCCCCGAACCGCTAAGACCAGTTAAACAAGAGCCGGTCGCCTATCGCCGCTTAATTGTGGCGCAACGAACATCAATTGAACCGAACACCGCGCTTAATGACCTCATCAACGCTTTGGTCAAAGACACGCCACAACTAAACGGCACGCAACCGTCAAAACCTTCTTAAACACCTTTCGCCATATTGGCAAAACGGGTGTAATGGTCGAGGAACGCCAAGCGAGTAACGCCAGTTGGACCGTTGCGATGTTTTGAAACGATGATCTCAGCGGTGCCACGATCGGCGGAATCAGGGTTGTAAACCTCGTCGCGATACAGAAACATCACCACATCAGAGTCTTGTTCGATTGAACCTGATTCCCGGAGGTCGGCCAACACCGGTCGTTTGTCTTGGCGCATTTCCAAACTGCGGGAAAGCTGTGAAAGCGCTACCACTGGAGTTTCCAGCTCGCGGGCCAAGATTTTTAGGCTACGACTGATTTCAGACACCGCCACCTGGCGGTTCTCGGCATTGCCGCTGCCACTCATCAGCTGCAGATAGTCGACCACTACCAGTCCTAAATCGCCCACCCGGCTTTTCAGCCGTCTAGCCTTCGAGCGAATCTCCATAACCGTGAGGTTCGGATTGTCGTCAATCCACAGCTGAGCGTCGGCTAATCGGCCCGTGGCGTGAGCAATCTTAGTCCAGTCTGACTCTACTAATTTGCCGTTGCGCAGCCGCGACGAATCGACTCGGGCTTCTGAACACACAATGCGCTGGGTTAGCTCAAGTTGGCTCATCTCGAGAGAGAAGAACAACACCGGACGGCGACTTTCAAGCGCGGCATGGGTGGCCATACCCAACGCAAAAGCGGTGTTATGCGTAGGCGTCATGTTTCGACCGGCCAGATACAGGTGTTTGGGCGAATTAACGGTGATGCACCGTACCGGTACCGATTCAGTCTCGGTGATCGCGACAATGGCTCGCTCTCTGGCGGGTGCTTGGGAGCCGAGTTGTTGTTGCTGCGCGGCTTCCACCTTGCGCGGCAGACGAAATACCAACTCTGGCGACTGCCAAAGCAACACCCAACCCTTGGTAGTCTCCCATTCAGTTTCCGACAGCGAGACCCAAAGGCCGAGCGAAACAATAAGCTCATGCAACTGATTAGCTAGGCGCGTTGGTCCGACCGTGACCTCGCAACCCCGCGATGACACCACACCAGCGGTGTCCATAAAGCCTTCTAGTAACGCCCAACGAGCTTTAGCACTACCTCGCAAGTAGCTGGCAGGAATGAACGGTGGAATGCCTCCCAAAAGACCTAACCGCTGTAGTTCGGTGGCTAAGTTCCGCTCGCCGCTGCGATAACCGGCTAACTCGAACTGGGCCTTGAAATGGGCGGCATCATCGATTTGCATCTCGGTTAGAGACTTCGGTGACCCAGGCGCAAGTTCGGTTTGACCATCGTTGCCACCCATGGTGGCTTGGCCCGCTAGCCAACAACCCAAGACATAAGGGTCGGTTACCAATTCACCACCGGCAAAATCGAGTGGCCGTGCCAGCGGAACGCTCCAACGCCATGCATCGCCATGGCGAACACCACCGTCTAACAGCTCTGCCGTATTCAGCACTCTTGTCGTAGGTGCAACTTCGTGCGCCTTGTCGATGACCCACCATTGGTGCTCGGCGTCGGCGACCAGGGTTTCGCCATCGTCAAAGGTCAGCTCGTAACAAGTACGATTTTGGTATATGGGCGAACAATAGGTGACCCGAGTGGCAACACCAGCTTCATCGATTACCTCGTCGCCAATTTCTAGCTGGCCCATGGTCGTCCACCCGCTCGGGGTGGGAATGGGGGTATCAAGAGCTAGGGCTTTCCCCATGGCCGGACGCGCGCCAACCACGTATAAGGCGTTCGGTTGCAAGCCTGAAAGCAACTCGTCTAAATCGTGGTATCCGGTGGCCACCCCTGTTATAGCGTCGCCACGTTCATACAGTTGCTCCAACCGGTCGAGGTTGGCGGCCAGCAGATCGTGAATGGGGGCCATGGTGTCGGTAACTCGACGTTGAGCGACGTCGAATACCAGTTGTTCGGCGGTATCAATCACCTTGGTCACGTCGTCGGGAATGTCGTATCCCAACTCGGCGATGTCGCCTGCCACGCTAATAAGACGCCGCAACAAGGCGTGTTCTTCAATGATGGCGGCGTAGCGCAAAGCGTTAGAAATGGCTGGCGTGCCTGCTTGAATTGAAACCAGCTTGGCAGCGCCGCCCACGGCTTCCAATAAGTCGGCTCGCTGCAATTCGGCGGCCACGGTAACCGGGTCAACAGGTTCACCGGCGCCAAACAACGACGTGATCGCTTCAAAAATATGTTGGTGCGAAGGCTTATAAAAGTCTTCCGCTCGGACTACCTCAACCGCGTCAGCAATAGCTTCTCGCGACAGCAACATGGCGCCTAAAAGCGACTCTTCTACATCGAGGTTGTGCGGTGGGGTGCGAACACCTTTGCGTGCTGGGGAAAACTCGCCATATTGTTCAGCCATTGATGCCCATTGTGAGATATTTCGCCTGTGGACAGCTATACCCAAAACTTCGGTGATTACAAAGAAAACTTGTGTATAAGTGGGATAAGGCTGTGAATAACTTGTCTAAACGTGTGGATTCTCGCGATTTACGCCATTAATCGGCGATTTCCTTGAAAACCCTTTTCCCGGAGCTGTGGAGAACTCGAGGTATCTGTGGATAAGTTTTGGGGGCTAAACCTGAACTTAACCCCCAAACTTTAGGTCCTGCTATTGCGCTGCGGTGACTTCAATTGTGATGGGAAACTCGACTTCAGCGTGCAATTTGGCGGGAACGCTGTGCGTGCCGACCGTGCGGATTGGTTCGTCGACCAAAATTTGGCGGCGATCAATTTCAATGGAAGTTTGAGTTAGAACCGCTTCAGCAATTTCAGCGCTACCAACAGAACCGAAAAGCTTGCCCTCAGGTCCAGCTTTAGCCGTGATGGCAATGACGGTTGGTACCAAACGGCTGGCAATTTCTTGTGCGCTGGAACGCAAAGTCGCGTCTTTCTGTTCCCGCGAACGGCGCATAGCAGCAGCCTGTGCCTCAGCTTTAGGTGAAGCTGCAAAGGCTAAACCTTTAGGAAGCAAGTAGTTACGTGCGTAGCCGTTAGAGACTTCGACCACGTCACCACGCTTGCCCAAGAGCTCTACATCAGAACGCAGAACTAGCTTCATTCTTCGCCCTCCGCTACTTCGGTGGTATCGGTGGTTACGTCTTCACCTTCGTCGGCCACGGCACCAGGAGGTGGTGCGCTTGGACGTGGTGGTGGGCCATCGGCACGAGCCGAACGTTCGCCGCGATCGGGACGCTGACCCCGCTGGGTAGTAACCCGGCTGATGTATGGCAACAGGGCCATTTCGCGGGCGTTCTTAATTGCGATGGCAATTTCGCGCTGCTGCTGAGCATCGTTGCCGGTTACGCGGCGAGCCTTGATTTTGGCTCGGTCAGACATAAAGCGACGAAGCAGGTTGACGTCTTTATAGTCAACGTATTCAACCCGCTCTTGGGTAAGCAGACTGATTTTTTTCTTGCTGCGGCGAGCGTTGTCTTTGTTCTTATCTCGCCTTGGTGGTGCTTTAGCCACTAGAAGGGCTCCTCATCCATGTCGTAGGCGGGCGGTTCATTCGGTACGGAGTAGCCGCTACCAGAGCCGCCACCCGAGCGCATTCCGCCGCCGTCACTTCTTTCGTTCTTTGCGATGTTTGCGGTGGCCCAACGTAGAGAAGGGGCCACGTCATCCGCAATGATTTCAACCTTGGATCGACGTTGTTTGTCTTCCGTTTCCCAAGAACGCTGTGAAAGCGATCCATAGACTATGACCCGAGAGCCACGGTTAATGGACTCGGCCACGTTTTCGGCTAACTGCCGGAAACACGTGATATCGAAGAACGACACTTCGTCTTCGCCGTCTTGTTTGCGACGATTCCACGCTAGGCCGAAGGTGGCGACTGCCATCCCACCGGGCGTAAAACGCAATTCAGGGTCGCGGGTAACGTTTCCTACAACGGTTACGGTGTTATCAAATGCCATTGGGATCTCCTCCCTTATCCAGCAACTGCTGGCGCGGCCTCCCCACCGATAAGACCGCGGCGTGCGGCCTCGTTGTCGGGAAGACGCAGAATCTTATGACGGATCGAATAATCCGCAATTTGGAGGAAGCGGTCTACATCAGCAAGATCGGCACCTTCCGTTACGATTTCGAGGACGACGTAGAAGCCTTCCCACTTTTTATCGATCTCGTAAGCGAAACGGCGACGGCCCCACTTGTCAGTGGTGGCGAGCTTGCCGCCTTTGGCGCTAACCATGTCAGAGATTTGGTTAATAACGCCCTGGACAGCCGACTCTTCGAGCTCAGCATCCAGAATGATCATAATTTCGTAGGCGCGCATAAGTAGCGCATCACCTCCCTCTGGACCCAACCAAAGTTGGGGTTCCACACCTTGTGGAACAGGGTCATTAATTGACCGTGCAATGCTAGCGCACCTTCGGGTGAATACCTCCATTTCACCATGATGCACTAGCCCTGTGACATTATGAGTTGCCACGGCACCACTTGTTCGTCCTCCACAGCGCTTCGAAGCTCGGAAGCCACCGCTGTGTCTTGGGCCAATTCCAGCGCGTAATAATAAGGTGCCCGAGCAAAATACTGGGGACAATGCGGCTGGTCGACACAAGGCTCCATGGCCGCCACGTCAACCAAAGTTCCATCGGTGTCAAACCAAGCCACCACCAAGGCTAAGGGTGTGTTCTTCATCCAAAAAGCACTAGAAGAGGTCTGCTCGAAGGTAAACAACATGCCATCGAACGGCTCAATGTTGGCTATGTCCATAAGGCCTTGGGCACGCAACGTAGCGGTGTTGGCCACCAAAACACACAACTCGAAGCTGCGCGATTCTCCCAGACGCAACTCAACCAAACGCGAACCAAACGCGGCCAATTCGCCGTCGCTGGTGTGACAGTTCGTATCAGTCTCCTCGTCTGAGCGAGGGTCTTGCACTCTGCCGTTTGTTTCCTCGGTGCCACCATTTGGCGCCGCTAAGTCTTGGCTTGGCTGCTGAGCATCACCATTTGGCACCGAAGTAGTGCACGACGATAAGGCTGCCAGCAGCGTCGCCGTGGCTAACACCGTTATGAACAGACGCGCCAAAGGGTTAAAGCGTTTGGAAATTTCGATGCCCTTAGGTTAATCGCCGCTTGAACCGTAAAGGCCCAAAGCTTCAGCTTCTGCCTCGCCCAGCTGATACGACTCGGCTTCACCGGGAAAAGCCTTACTACGCACATCCGCAGCAAAAGTACTCAAAGCGGTCACCGCATCGGCGCCTAAAGATGCGTAGCGGCGCACAAACTTCGGTTTAATACGGTCTTCAATCCCCAAAACATCGTGATAGACGAGCACCTGGCCATCACAATCGGAACCAGCACCGATTCCTACCGTCGGCACATCGAGCGAGTCGGTAATTAACTTGGCAACTGGCGAAGGAATTCCTTCTAACACAATTAGAAAACAACCGGCAGCTTCCAATGCTTTGGCGTCTTCAACCAGCTCAAGAGCAGCTTGTGACGTTTTTCCTTGAACCTTGAAACCACCCATTTGATGTACAGATTGTGGCGTCAGGCCCAAATGACCGACCACGGCAATTTCGGCGTCCACAATGGCCTCAACCATGGGCACTCTTTTTCGACCGCCCTCAAGTTTCACCGCTACAGCACCAGCGCGAATTAGCTCGGCCGCATTCCTTACCGTTTCACGGGCATCCACGTGGTAACTCATCCACGGCAGGTCGGCAATTACCATGGCTTTAGGTTTCGTTCTGGCCACTGCGGCGGTGTGGTGCGCCATATCGGCCACTGTCACCGAGAGAGTGGTGTCATAACCAAGAACCACCATCGCTAAAGAATCACCCACCAGAATTAGCTCGGCACCCGCTTCGTCAACACTTCGGGCCGAGGGGGCATCGTAGGCGGTAATCATAACCAACGGGTCATGTCCATGGCGCACTTTATGGGCGCGAACGGCTGGTACCGTGATCTTGCTCATGAGAGCCTCCTTTTTCCGTCCAACGCCAAGGTTGGCTGTCGGCGGTACTTCCACGATATAACGCGGAACCACACGAGCAACTAGCTAAGGCTCATCATTTTCGTCTGGTGGCACCTGGGTAGTGGAGGTAGTAGAGGTAGTGGTTGGTGTCGAAGTAGTGGTGCTACTTGGTGGCGGTTCAACCACAGTTGAAGTAGTGGTGCTACTTGTACCGGGCGAATCCGTCTCATCACTAGTTGTAGAAGTGGTTTCTTCTGTTACTGGCGGACACAGCTCGATTGGGGTCGACGGGTCGGTGGTGTCAGTGCCGTCAACCGGACAGCGCAACACCGTTGGGGTGGTTGTAGGTGCGGTGAGCGTAATCTGGGGGAACTCGCAACGCTCTCGGCCTTCCAGAGCGCGTTGCATAAACGCCCCCCACATTTGCGCTGGGAAAGAACCACCGGTTACCGAAATGCCCCGAAAATTGTTCATTCGTCGGGGCCTTCCTTCAGAGTCAGCACCGGGATAGCCCATCCAAATAGCGGTACTTACCTGGCAGCTGTAGCCGACGAACCAAGCATCACGGTTGTTGGTGGTGGTTCCGGTCTTCCCCGCTACTACCTGGCCCGCAACCGCTGCTGAACGGCCCGTACCGCCGGTCACCACACTGGCCAAAGAATAGGTCACCTCATCGGCTACTTCAGCAGGAATAACCTGTTCACGACGTCGGTAAGGCTCCCACAGAACGCGTCCCGAGGCGTCGGTCACTCGTTCAATCATGATGGGATCACCATGAGCACCCCGGTCACGAAAGGTGGTGTAGGCCGAAGCCATATCGAGAACCGAGACTTCTCCGGCGCCTAACACCACCGAGGGGACATCGGGCAAACGGGCACTGACTCCGGCCTTGCGGGCCAGCTCATTCACCCTGGCTGGGCCAAGGTCTAATATCAGCCGGGCATAAACGGTGTTCGAAGAAACACGCATGGCGTCTAGCAGCGACCACTCGCCGCTTGGCGAACCGCCCCCAGTGACTTCCCAGTCGCTGCCGTTATTAGCGCCTTCGAAAACCGCTTTGGACGGCGCTTCATAGACGCTGGAGAGCTCTTCACCGTCCATTAACGCTCGGGCCAACGCAAAAGGTTTATAAGCCGAACCTGGGCCACGCCCAGAACCGCCACCTCTTTGTCCAAGGGCCAAGTTCACCTGTGAGGTGGAAAAATCTGTTCCCCCTACCATGGCCAAAACGTTGTTGTTCTCATCAAGAGAAACCAACGCCGCCGCGGGATCATCAGGATTGTTCGGATCGAGCGTGCTCGTAATCACCTCGTACGCCGCTTGTTGGAGCGAGAGATCAAGCGTGGTGTACACCCGAAGACCGCCCCCATATGTGGCGGCAGCCCCGAACTCTTCAATAAGAAATTGGCGTACCGCGTCAACAAAATACTCGGAACCGAACTCGGCGCCCTGAACTTTGCCCATACCTTCTCGCGCTTCACGAGGTAGCACCATGGCAGCTGTGGTTTGAGCTTCGGCCTCGGCCATCTGGGCGTCAGTTATCACTCCGTCACTTAACAAACGCACCAAAGCGTTGTGTCGCCGCCGATCAGCTTCTTCAGGAAAACGAGTCGGCTCACCAGTTTCAGGAGCCCGAATCAGACCCGCGAAAAACGCCGCCTCCGAGAGGTTTAACTCGGCTGCTGGTTTACCAAAATAGGTTCGAGCAGCTGCTTCCACACCGTAGGCACCCCGACCGAAGTAAATCGTGTTGAGGTAACGTTCCAAAATTTCTTCTTTAGACAATGAACGTTCAAGTTTCACTGCCAACGCGGCTTCACGAAGTTTTCGCATCAAGGTGCGATCGTCGTTCAAATAGACGTTCTTCACATATTGCTGCGTAATTGTGGAACCACCCTGGGCTACTTTTTTATGTCGCAGGTCGGTCCACAAAGCACGGCCAATTGAAATCGGGTCAACACCGCTGTGGCTAAAGAAATTACGGTCTTCTTGGGCCAAAATAGCGTCAATAACGTTGGGCGAAATGGCGTCCAACGGAACATAAATTCGATTTTCGGCCCCACTCAGTGCCGCCATAGCCGTTTCGGGTCCGCATTCAGTCACCCCAGCGGCACAAATGTATGACGTCTCAACCAGCGGTTCAGCCGGGGGTAGTGGCACTTGGTACAAAAGCCAAACCAAACCGGCAGCACTAGCAATTCCAAGCAACCCAAGCAGGAAGAAAAGCCGTCTCACTCGCCACAAAATCGAACGACGTGGCTCGCTAGAGGTCGCTTTGGTTGATTTAGATCTCTTTTTCAGTTCACCCGTCCGATCAAAAACGTTTGCGCTAGGTGATTCCACCAACAACCAGGACAAACCTCAACGATGTAACAGGTGTACTGGTTGCCTTTAGCGGCCTTAGCCGCAAAGTCACGCAATTCTGCTTTTGATGTTATACAGCGGCCAAAGGCGGGAAGGCGCGGGCCAAAGACGTAGGTGACCAAAACCACGTTCTCGTCTTTGCAGATAGGGCAAATTTGTTTGGTGGGTTCGGCCACCGATTTGGCCGCCCGGCGCAATTCTGGGTGAGCGTCGCAGACTTCGTGTTGCGCAAGCCGTCCACGGTGGTATTGATCGATTACCCATTGCCTGGCCATGCGGTAATCGATCGTGCCGGGTCCTGGCGTACCCGCCGCCTCGCGATGCGACAAAAAACTCACAATTAGACCCTACCTAGGGTTTCCAACGAGACACGACGTCGCCAATACACATCTCAAGGCTGGTTTCACGCGAAACTAGAACTATGGATGCCAAAGCCACACCCTCCATTCAACCGCACACCTTTCCTTTGGGCCTGCCACTTCCCCTGGACCAGGTGCATTATGGGCCAGATATTCCCAACGAGGGCGAGCTGCGACTTCTGGGTGACCTTTCGGGCAAAAGGATTTTGCAGCTGGGCTGCGGTGACGGACACAACACGGTAGCCCTGCATCGTAAGGGTGCCCGGGTAATTGTGGTGGAACCCGACCCCATTCGTGTGAAGAATGCTCGCGACCTTTTTGAGCGTGAGGGCACCCGGGTCGAGATTTTACAAGGCGATGTCGCCGATTTGGCCAGTGTGCGCGCCGAGTCGATTGATATCGCGCTTAGCGTATACACCTTGGCAGGGGTGTCCGATCTGGCCCGAGTCTTTCGCCAGGTACATCGGGTTTTACGGCCCGATCTGCCCTTTGTTTTCTCGCTTCCACACCCTGCTTTCGCCATGGTCGATGTCACCACCAAGCGACCGGTTAAATTAACTCGCTCTTATTGGGAGGAAACACCGCGACCGTGGGCACTGGGCGATGACGACGATTCCGAGGGCATCGACTATGGCCATACCTTTAGCCGTCTCTTCACCTGGCTAACCCGCTCGAATTTTCGGGTCGATATTTTGATGGAACCCGAACCTAAAGATTCCAAAGAGCGCTCACCGTTGTGGGTGGACGCAATGGCCACCGTGCCCTCCACCCTGGTCCTCCGGGCACGCAAGCTAGGTTTCTGATCGGTGTTCCGCCCACCATTCGAGCAGCTGATTTTTTAAGGTTTCCTCGTCCTTAGGGCCTTCTTCTAAGCGAATTTCCAACAAGAAATTCATGGCCTCACCCACCATCGGACCGGGTTTCAACCCCAAGAGATCCATTACCGCTCGACCGTCTAGGCCAGGGCGAATGCTGGCCAGCTCTTCTTTGGCCTGTAGCTCACCAATGCGCTGTTCCAGCTCGTCCATCCGAGCCGCCAAGGCGTCAGCCTTACGTTTGTTGCGAGTGGTGGAATCACAACGGGTGAGCTCAATCAGCTCGGGCAACAGCGGTCCGGCATCACGTACAAAGCGTCGTACCGCAGCATCAGTCCAGCCCATTTGATAGGTGTGGAAACGCAGGTGCATAGCCACCAAAGCCGTTACGGCGTCCACCTCGTCTTTGGCGTAACGAAGCTCGGTCAACCGTTTGCGGGTCATCCGAGCTCCAACCACCTCATGGTGATGGAATGCCACGCCACTATCGGTAATTGTCCGTGTTCGCGGCTTGCCGACGTCATGCATTAAAGCCGCTAAACGCACAATTCGTTCGGGCCGAGTTTTGGCCACCACCGCAATGGTATGAGTTAATACGTCTTTGTGACGATGAATTGGATCTTGTTCGAGGCGCAAAGCCCGCATTTCAGGCAGGAACTGATCCGACAGTCCGGTGTCCACAAGGAACCAGAGCCCAGCCGATGGGTCATCAACCACCAACAATTTGTTCAGTTCATCACGGACACGCTCGGCCGAAACAATGCCTAAGCGATCTTTCATCGCAACGACGGCTTCTACCAAACCCTCTTCGGGAACTAATCCATAGCCAGCTATAAAACGAGCGGCTCGCATCATTCGCAAGGGATCGTCACCAAAGGACATAGCGGGGCTAAAAGGAGTTCGTAGCCGTTTTCGAACCAGGTCTTCCGCACCGCCAAAAGGGTCAATCAAGCGTGGTTCTGGCACCGCTAGAGCCATGGCGTTGACCGTAAAGTCGCGCCTGGCCAGATCTGCTTCGATGTCTGTAGAAAACTCGACGGTCGGCTTGCGTGAATCGGCGGAATAACTTTCGCCGCGATGAGTGGTGATTTCGTAGCTACGCTCACCGAAACGAGCCGCTATCGTGCCAAACTTGATGCCTTGATCCCAAATGGCGTCGGCCAGCGGTGACAAAACAGCCTTAATGTCTGGCGGTGTGGCATCAGTGGTGAAATCTAGATCGGGTTGGGAAAGTTCACGCCCCAACAGCAGGTCGCGCACTATTCCACCCACCAAGTACAGCTTGAATCCAGCCGTGGCGAAGGCCTCGGCTAAGGGCTTTACTTCATTGAGGATGGGTTCAAGACGCTTGGGTACCACGGCGTTCTAAGGTAGCGGTCAAACGGGGTGTCCGCTTAAGCCAAATGGATCATGGCTACATCGTCCACCACGTTACGACCCGGTCCACCCGAGGTGGGCTTTTCTTGATACGAGCGCTCATCAAGCAGTCCCGCCAAGGCCGCCGCAGTGGAATCTCGCAAAGCTTCTAGGTCGTAGCCGCCTTCCAAGAAAGCAATCACCCGGCCTTTGGGTACGAAACGCAACACATCTCGGGTCAGATCGGAAAAGTCACCCGCTGATAGGCCCATCGAGGTCAGCGGATCAGCTCGGTGCGCATCGAATCCGGCCGAGAGCACCAACCAGGTGGGGTTAAATTCAGCCACTTTGGCGGCAAGTACCATATCGATTCCAGTACGCATAACATCGCCCGTCGTTCCGGCAGGTAACGGGAAATTGATGCTCGACCCGCGACCTTCGCCGGTACCAATGTCAAACAACGCCCCGGTGCCGGGATAAAGCGGGTATTCATGGAACGACACGTAGAGAACCCTGGGATCCGCATCGAAGGCAGCCTGAGTGCCGTTGCCGTGGTGGGCATCGTAATCAACTAAGAGAACCCGTTCCCCCTGATTCGCCAAGGTGGCCGCTGTGATGGCGGCGTTCGAAAGTAGACAGAATCCCATGGCACGATCGGGCATAGCGTGATGGCCCGGAGGCCGAACAGCGCAGAATGCGGCGTCCGCTTCGCCAGCACGTAGGCGTTCGATAGCTTCCAATCCGGCCCCAGCAGCTAGCAAAGCTGCCTCCCACGAAGCGGGAACCACGATGGTGTCGCTGTCTATACTTCCACCACCGCCGAGACAGAAACGTTCTAAGGCGTCAATGAAACCGGCAGGGTGTATCACATCAAGCTCTTTCTTGGTGGCGGCCCGTGGCTCAATTTCCACGATGCCGTCTTTTACACCCGAAAGCTCAATGGCGTCATGCACAGCACGAAGTCGGGCTGGATTTTCAGGGTGCCAACTACCGGTTTCGTGTAGTGCAAACTGAGGGTGTGAAAAGAAAATGAGTGACACGCTCTTCCACGCTACCGCTAAATGACACCCGGTAGCTTGCAAATTTCTCGTCGTCTATCCTCACCGCCGACCCATTTTCAGCCAAGATTTAGATGTTGAACCGGTTACCGATACGCCAATACGAAATTTTGCAGTACGGCTCTGATCGCTTGCGAGTCGCTCCGTGGCGCTCCGATTCCTCCGTGGCTGAGATTATCGGCACCACCAATAGCACCCCCTTACGAGTCGCTTCGATTCAAAATGCAATGCGGCTCTTAGAGTTGGCCGGTTATCGATGCGTCATGACCAACGCTTTAAGCGAGACCGAACGTCGAAGCTTTTTACAAGCCGGTTTCGAGGTTTATGAATCACTTCATCTCCTCACCCATACCCTCATCGATGTCCCCAAGCCACGCCGCGGTCAAACGAAACGCGGCTTCACCCGTGATTACAACGCAATTCTCGAGGTCGACACCGCAGCCTTTGAGCCATTTTGGCGTCTGGATGAACGAGGTTTGGTCGATGCCATTGGCGCTACACCTAGAACTCGGGTTCGGATCGCACCTGGTAAGCACGTTTGTGGCTATGCCATAACTGGGCTTTCGGGTTTTCGTGGTTATCTACAACGCCTGGCGGTTCACCCCGACTACCAAGGCTCGGGCATCGGCTCTAGCTTGGTAATCGACAGTCTGTATTGGCTGAAACGTCACCGATGCCAAATAGCCATGGTTAACACCCAAGAATCAAACGAGGGCGCTCTCCGCCTCTACCAGAGCCACGGATTTATTAACCAGCCCTCGGGGTTAGCCGTGTTGCGATATTCCTTTGAGCACCACATATGAGTGAGGTGCGGCCAACGCTTTCCTGGCTTCAGCCGGCCCGATGGCAAAGCAGTGCAATTTGGTTGAACCTGCGGATACTGGCCTTCACGATGGCCGCAGTGATGATAGGACCATTGGTGGTCACTGCGGCCATCATCGTTGTCGCCTCGCCAAGCGCAGCCTCTTCCAGCCTTGCCACCTCAAACACCTCGCCTCATACCGCGCAGCTTCAGAACCAACCTCAAACCGGCGGAATGAATTTCGTTGGTTTAACCACCTGGGTGAAACCCAACGATGAGGTCACGTTACAACTACGTCTTGATGACATTTCGCCAGAAAGTCGCTTGGTGGTGAACCTTCATGGTCGACTACCCATGCGTGCTCGGGTGGCGTCAACGATTGAAGGGAACAATCTCGGTCGGGTCGTTCGCCAGGTTGAGAATTCTAAGGTGACCGAGCTTGAAACTGATGCTCAAGGCAACGTCAGCATCCGTTTTAAGGTTCGTAGTGGTGTTGGAGATACCCAAGCCATTCTGCTCACCAAAGACGGTGTTTACCCACTTGAAATTCAGCTTCGAGACGAGACCGGACAAGTAACCGAATCATTCGTGGTCCACTTTGTGCGCTTGCCAAACAATGAGGTGAACCCGCTCAGCGTGGTGCTAGTACAGCCGCTTAGGTTCGAACCGGTGCTTGATCAAAACGGAGAAGGTCACCTTTCCAGTGCTACCGAGGCCGAATTGCGTTTGGTGACGGAACTTTATCGTGCGAACTCCGATCTTTCCGTCACTTTCCAAGTGACACCCGAAACTTTGGTTGGTCTACGAAGCTCCAACGACCCCGATCGCACCGAGCTTTTCGATGAACTAGCGAACCTCTTAAGCACCAATACGGTCACCGCCGCCACTTTTGTGGAGGTGGATGTGGACGCGCTGATCCAAGCCGGCCTTCGTGACGGCCTTGGCAGTCAGCTGGCGCTAGGTGCGTCCACCTTGGTGACTCTGATGGGGGTGAACAATGAAAGCGGTACGTGGGTAGCTGATTCTGATTTGAGACCGGCCGGGCTAGACGAACTGGCTAAGCGAGGTGTTTCCCGATTAATTGTGTCTTCAGATTCACTAGAGGGAGAACGACCCGAGATTTTGGTGCAGCCTTTCGACCTCGCAACGCCCTCGGGCGGACGCTTGCAGGCATTGGCCACCGATGAAGTGTTGCAAAGTTATTTACAACCGGGTCTCAACCCGGCGCTGGCTGCCCAGCATTTCACCGCCGATATGGCAGCGATTTGGTTCGAACGACCCGCCTACAACCGAGTTGTAGCGGTGGTGTTACCGTCGGGTACTGCGGGGCTAGCACTTTTGGCTGAACTACTACCACAGTTCCAACAAACCCCCATCTTGTCACCCACTGACATGCGAGGTGCGCTTGAAAATGCCGATCCGGCGGCCGCTGACGGTATCGATGCCAAGGTAGAAAACCCCAGCGAACGTTTAGTATTAGCGCTGAAAGATGCCAGCAGCTCGAGCAACTTAAACGGTTTTTCAACCAGTCTCAACCAAGCCCAAAGCTATCTGGCCAGCCACCATTTGGTGTTCGGTCAAAGCGCTCTAAGTCGGCTGCATGAAGAACAACAAATAGCAACGAGCATGGCTAAGAGCTTCACCCCCACCGAGCGCCAAAGCTACCTGGCGGCTTTGGTGGAAGCAGCACGGGCCAACCTTGAGCTATTGGCGGTACCCGACGCTGGTGCGGTTACTTTGGCCTCACGTGAAGGCGTAATTCCCTTGAGCGTGTTCAACTACAGCGGACAACCAGCCAAGGTTCAGTTGAGTTTGGAAAGTGACAAGTTGGTGTTCCAAGACGGAAACGTCATGGAACTAACTCTGACCGATGAGATCACCGCTCTAGAAATACCTGTGCGGGCACGTGCATCGGGTGCCTTTCCCATGCAAGTTCGCTTGGCCACACCTGACGGTGAAATTACCCTCGGTTCATTTCGTTACACAGTGCGATCCACCGCGGTTTCGGGTGTGGGTGTTGGCATTGCGGTTGCCGCGTTAGTAACAATCGGATTTTGGTGGCGAAAAACCACCGTTAAAGCACGTAAGGCCGCTGAATCCTAAGATTTATAAACCCCTGGCTCGGCCGGGGTGAACACTAGGCTTTGGCGACAAGAAATAGGGAGAGCATCGTGACCGTCAGAATCGTTACCGACAGCTCATGCGACTTGAGCCATGAAGAAACCACGGCCTTAGGAATTGAGGTGGTTCCACTCACCATCCGTTTTGGCCAAAAAGAATATGTTGATCGTGAAGAACTTTCGGTCGATGATTTTTATACAGAAATGGCCGCCAACGCTGAGCTACCTGAAACTGCGGCCCCCGCACCTGGTGCTTTTGAGATGGTTTTTCGCAAGCTGGCCGAAGAGGGCGCCTCAGGTGTGGTGTGCATAAACCTTTCCTCACAGCTCTCAGCTACTTTCCAATCAGCGCGCACGGCAGCCAACGCCCTTGAGGGTGGTGTTCCAGTTGCGGTCATCGATTCGAACTCCATTACCGCTGGCTTGGGGACCCAAGTATTAGAAGCCGCCAAAGCCGCGCAGCGCGGTGCCACGGTGGAAGAAATCACCGAGCTGGTAAACAACATGGTGAAACGAACCCATGTCGTAGGTGTTTTGGATACGCTCGAAAACCTTAAAAAGGGTGGGCGAATTGGTGGTGCGGCGGCACTCTTAGGCAGCATGCTGTCGATTAAGCCTGCTATCGATATTTCCTCTGGCGCTGTTAAAGAAGCTGGCAAACCTCGCACCCGCAAGAAGGCCATTCAATGGCTAGCCGACCAGGTGTTGGCATCAGGCGAGGTGGAACAGCTGGCCATTATGCATGGCAACGCTCCCGATGAAGAGATTGAGACGCTGCTTGGAATTTTGGCGCCACGCTTTGAACGCGAAAACATTCGCATCGGTAAAATCGGTGCCGTTATTGGCACTCATGGGGGGCCTCGAGTAATTGGGGCCTGCTTCCTGGCCGATAGTTAGACTCCAACCGGCGCTAACGTTACTAATGTGACCGAGTTCCGCCAACGCTCACCAGAGCCGTCGACAGGTGAGGCGCCGAGATTGTTGGCGGGCCGCTACCAGCTCCAAAACCTTATTGCTTCGGGCGGTATGGCAGAGGTTTGGCGCGCTCACGATCTGGTTTTAACCCGTGATGTGGCAGTTAAAATCTTGCATTCTCATTTCGCAACCGACGCTGCTTTGATTGAACGATTCGCTAGGGAAGCTAGGGCCGCCGCTCGTCTAACGCACCCCGCCATCGTGGCGATTTATGACACCATTGCTGATGGTGAAACAAACGCCATTGTTATGGAGCTAATCAGTGGCATAACGTTACGCGAATATATGGACTTGCAAGGTCCATTACCGCCTGAAGATGCCATCGAAATCGCGGCGGCGGTAGCTGATGCACTGCGTTGCGCCCACGAAGCGGGCATTGTGCACCGCGACATTAAGCCAGCCAATATTTTGCTGTGTGATGACCGGCGGGTGAAAGTAACCGACTTTGGTATTGCCAAAGTAGCGGTCGATGACGACATGACTCACGCTGGCACATTGTTGGGGACGGCTAAATATCTCTCACCAGAACAAGTTTCGGGTGCCGCCGTCGATCCACGAAGCGATATTTACTCCTTAGCGGTCGTTCTGTATGAAGCCCTCTGTGGCACCGTGCCCTTTAACGGAGATAGCGACGCTGCAATTGCCTTGGCCCGCCTGCAACGTGAACCTATTAGCCCTCGACAAATTCGGCCAAGCATTTCTCGTGATCTGGATGGTTTGGTGCGCCGGGCCTTGGCCGTGTCGCCTGAGGATCGCCCCCCCACCGCAGCCGCCTTTCGGGCCTCGTTACTAGGTTTATCGCACGACGCCGCGAGCGATTTGGGGCCCGACCCGACCACGGTGGCACACATTTTTGCCAACCCGGTTGACGATTCGTTCGTGAGAAGCGAGCGTCGCTGGATCGTACCCAGCCTGCTCATAGTGATTATTGGTGGCTCGTTGATTCTGGCCGGTGCGCTTTTCGGCCGCACCGACGCTGGTCAGAACCTATTTGAGCGGGCTCGTGAAGTGGTGCGATTCGAATCACCGCTAAGCTCCAAACCTAAATCGGCACCTTTACCAATTGTGGAAGCTATTCCCTTTGATCCCTTTGGAAGTGGTGCGCCAGGTGAAAACGATGAACAAGCCAGTGCCGCCATCGACGGCGACCCCAACACCTCGTGGCCAACCGAGTTTTATAGCGACCGAAACATGGGGGTTAAGCCAGGAGTTGGTTTTCGAATCAGCGTGGGCCAACCAACAACTCTTGACCGCCTCTCGATTACCTCTGAGAGCAGCGACTGGGCGGCTTCTATATATGTCCACCGTGGTGTTCCAGCAACTTTTGAGGAATGGGGCTACCCCATCACAACCGCCGAGGGCATTGCCCCCGGCGAAACTAACTTTGACCTTATGGGCAACACCGGGGACTCGGTGCTGATTTGGATCACCGACCTTGGACCAGGTCCACCAGGTGAGTTTCGGGTGCGGCTTGCTAATGTTGCGCTCTATGGGCAAGTACCAGGCTAAGTAGCAGCCACACCACATGGACGACACGGCGTTAGTAATAGCGGCGCAAAACGGTGACCGTGAGGCACTTCGCAAACTCTTGGCCAAACACCAAGACGGGATTTACGCTCTGATACGGCGGATCGTCGGCAACGACGCTGATGCGTATGACGCCACCCAAGAAGCGTTGCTCGCCGTGGTACGGGGCCTGCCGGGATTCAACCGCCAAAGCCGCTTCAGCACTTGGGTCTACCGAGTCGCTAGCAACGCCGCCGTCGATCAACTGCGTCGTAACCAACGAAACCCGGCACCCTCGGCCAATTTAGAAGACGATTACGCTAATACCATCGCTCGCCAAGACGCACACACGCCTAGCTTCTACACTGCGGTGGAAGATCGCCTCAGTATCGATCAGGCCCTCCAGCTTATTTCCCACGACTTCGCAATGGCAGTCGTTTTACGCGATCAACTGGGTTTCGACTATGCCGAAATTGGAAAGATTTTAGAAATTCCAATTGGCACCGTTCGTTCTCGAATCGCGCGCGGGCGACGAGAGTTAGCCCAGATATTAGGTCCGTTACGCCACAGCGGAGCGGAGGGAACTAATGAGAACCATCCAACGTCTAACTAATTGTCATGACTTCTGACACTCCCCAGACTCCGAACGAACCCCCGACTCCGCAAGGATCGGAAAGCGAAGACCCACAAGACGAGCTTGTTTCCAGTGTCCTCGACGGTGAGGCTTCGCCTGAAGAGGAAACCCAGGTTCGTGCGCAGTCCAAACTCTTTGAACGGCTCAGCACTTTTTCACGTGTTGCCAGCGCCGTTGGTGCCCCGGTTGCGCCTCTCAATGAATTAAGTGCTCGTCGCATGCTTGACGAAGTGATGGTTGAAGTCGTTCCTGGTGAGGATGCCCAAGCGCCACCACGCAATACAAGGTCACGGTGGCAGCGCCCCTGGCCTGCATTAGGCGCGGTGGCAGCGGTGATATTAATTGCTCTCGCGGTGCCTATCATCGGTTCACTAAACAATTCAGACTCAGCCAAGCAGACCACTGAAGAAGCCGGCGTGGCCGCAGATGCCACTCGAGAAGCGCACGATAGCGACAGCGCCGCCAGTAGCGTTCGAGGCCATGCCAGCGCTGACGGGAGCACTGACGAGCGCGCCAGTGATGAAAGTGACACCCACGCACCCTCTGCGTCTGCGGCCGCACAATCAACATGGCTGGGAGATTTCGACACCGTTGAGGGCCTAGCAAATGAGGCTTTACGCGTAGGCAGCTTGGATAATGCTCTCGATGCTTCCGGTGCCCTGGCTACCGACGATGATTCCGGCACGGCTGAATATGGTTCAGCCAACCCAAGTACCACGCCAGCTGATCGACGGCTTGAGGAAGAAATGGCCGCTTCGACCCCCGCGTTGTGTCCGCCGATATCACTAGAAACAGGCGAAACAATCGTGGAACGTTTCGCGGGCCGTGCCCAAGGCGTTGACTATTACGTATTGGTCACTGAGACCGCCTTATATACCCGACGGGTATATTTTCAACAGTGGGCAGACTGCGAGTCACACGAGATAGTGCCTTAAGTCTTGCTACTAGCTATGCGTGAGACGGGTAGGCTGAGTTTATGAACGACGGTGTGGCCCCGGAACCCGACCAACCTGAATCACTTCACCAAACGCCTCCCCCAGCTGGAACTCCACTTGGAGAACCGCTGGGAACAGCTGGCACCGGTGACCGAAATAGCGCTGGGCCAAGGTCGTATGGCCAAAGTTCCTACGGCCAAAATGGCTTTTCAGGAACATCCTTTGGGCCAGGCACCAAAGACGGCACTCGAAACGGTCCAAGCGGCTGGAGCGAACAGGCCGCTGATTTGGTAGTTGAAACCGTCGACAAAGTTCGGATTGCTACTACCGATCGCATTATCAAAGCTGCCAAAGCCGTGGTTTATGGCGTGACAATTGGGCTGCTCTTGTTGCTAGTGGTCCCATTGGTGCTAATTCTTGTTTTTAGAGTGGTAGACGTTTATCTTCCGGGAGACGTGTGGAGCACATACTTGCTCTTCGGTCTAGTTTTTGTGGTCGCCGGGTCAATAATGTGGGGGAAACGTAAGCCGCAAAACAGCCCTGTCCGCCACTAAACTCGACTTCCAGCACGGATTAAATACGGAATATACCCGGGTATGTATGTGTTAGAGATAGATGGTGCCCAACTTCTATTAGTTGACCAAACATACGTTCGCCCTTGTTAGTAATCTCAACAGGAGTTTCATGTCAGACAGCACTATTCACGACGTGATCATCGTCGGTTCAGGACCTTCAGGGCTTACAGCAGCCATCTATGCCGCCCGTGCTAGCCTCAATCCCCTAGTTATTGAGGGGGAACCCTCTTCCACCAGCGACCAGCCCGGCGGTCAATTGATGACCACCACCGACGTTGAAAACTTTCCGGGCTTCCCAGACGGAATTATGGGCCCCGAGCTGATGATGAACTTCAAGAGCCAAGCCCAACGATTTGGTACTGAATTTCTTACCGATAAGGTTACTCGGGTCGACTTTTCAGAACGTCCCTTCAAGCTATGGGTTGGCGATCCCAACGCCGACGAACCCAGCTACACCGCACACAGTGTAATTATTTCAACCGGTGCACGAGCTTTAATGCTGGGCTTGCCAAACGAACAAGAATTGACTGGTCATGGTGTTTCAACCTGCGCTACCTGTGACGGCTTTTTCTTCCGTGGCCACCATGTGGCCGTCGTTGGTGGTGGTGACACCGCAATTGAAGAAGCGATGTTCTTAGCTAAGTTTGCTGAAACCGTCACAATCATTCACCGCCGCGATGAGTTACGGGCCTCCAGGTTCATGCAAGACAAGGCCTTCGCAAACCCCAAGATCCAATTCATGTGGAACACCGTGGTAACCGCTGTTGAAGGTGACGATCGACTCAGTGGCCTCGAAGTAGAAAACGTCATCACCAAAGAACGAACCAAGCACCCCTTCACCGGCCTCTTTGTAGCCATCGGTCACAAACCAAACACCGACATCTTCCGCGACCAAGTGGAAATGCTTGAAGACGGCTATCTCGTCACCCAACCGGATAGCACTCACACCAATGTCGAAGGTGTCTTCGCCTGCGGTGACGTACAAGACTCAACCTATCGCCAGGCCATCACAGCCGCAGGTTCAGGTTGCATGGCAGCCCTCGACGCCGAACGGTGGCTACTGGCCAACCACGGCTAGCGCGCACGGCACTGGGGTCTGCCGCTAGGCCTCGACGGCTCGAACGCGGAATGTATGACCCCACCAATACGTTGAATACATAGGCATACCCTTTTCTGTCACTACCCCACCCCAAGGAGCACCCAAAATGGCTGCCTACATCAGTAATCTAACCGAATCTACCTTCGATGAAGAGATTGGCGCCGCCGACGAACCCGTACTTGTAGACTTTTGGGCTGAATGGTGTGGTCCTTGCAAAGTGGTGGCCCCAATTTTGGAAGAGATCGCCGAAGAACAACCTGAAAAGATTCGTGTTGCCAAGCTAAACGTCGACGATCATCCCGGCATTGCTCGCCGCTATGAGGTAATGAGCATTCCAACCATGATCCTCTTCAAAGATGGTCAACCAGCACACCGCATTGTTGGTGCGAAACCGAAGACCCAACTCTTGAACGAGCTAAATCCCCACCTTTAAACTCCCGCCAGCTAGGGTTCGAATATTACTAAATCACCCGATTAGGTAATACTTCAATCGTCATTGGTCGAATGACCTCGGCTGGCCTCGGTCATGGCACGATAAATTCGTTCTAAGTCTTCCAAGGTGGCGAACTCAACCACCACTTTGCCCCGTTTTGCGCCCATTGAAACTTGGACCCGGGTGGAAAGATGTTCTGACAAGAGCTCTTCTAGCTCCACTAGTCCTGGTGGGCGTAATCGCCGGGTGGCACCAGTAGCTTCCACCTTCGGTTTGTCAGCATCTTCCAGGTATTGGCGGACTGCATCTTCAACCTCACGCACACTCATTTGGCCGTCTGTTGATCGGGCGGCCAAACGTTCTTGTACCGCTCGATCAGGAATTCCAAGCAAGGCGCGAGCATGACCAGCCGATAAACGACCTTCGACTATCAGTTTCTGAATAGTGGGGGAGAGCTGGAAGAGCCGCAGAGCATTCGCTACCGCTGATCGACTTTTACCAACCCGCGAAGCCACCTGATCCTGAGTGAGATCAAAATCATCGACCAACTGCTGATAAGCAGCTGCCTCTTCGATCGGATTCAGATCAGCACGCTGTAGGTTTTCGACTAGCGCCTGTTCAAGCGACGCTAAGTTATCGGTGTCTTTAACAATGGCTGGAATTGCTGCCAAACCGGCACGCCTGGCCGCCCGCCAACGCCGCTCACCAGCGATCAACTCATACTTGTTCTCGCCTGACGGACGCACTCGGATTGGCTGCAGAACGCCCATCTCACGCACAGATTCAGTCAGACCCGCCAAATCTTCTTCATTGAAGACTGAGCGTGGCTGGTATTGATTGGGCTCAATCTGGTCAAGCGGAATATGCCGCAATTCGCCCTTTTCTTCGACGGAATCATTCGGAATCAGGGCATGAAGCCCTCTACCTAATCCACTACGCCGGGCCACCGCTTACCTCCTTAGCCAGTTCCCGATAGGCAATGGCCCCTCGAGATGTCGGATCAAAAGTGATTATAGGTTGTCCGAACGATGGCGCTTCCGACAGCCGAACCGTTCGAGGAATGATTTGACGACATACCTTGTCACCAAAATGCTCTCTGACTTCTGCCACCACCTGTTCAGAAAGTTTGGTACGGGCGTCGTACATGACCAACACAATGGTCGAGAGTTCCAATCCAGGGTTCAACTGGCGCTGCACTAAATCAACATTGCGAACCAGCTGGCCCAGCCCTTCAAGAGCGTAATATTCACATTGAATCGGAACTAAGACTTCGCTGGCCGCCACCAAGCCATTGACGGTAAGTAAGCCCAGCGAAGGGGGACAGTCGATCAAAATATAGTCGAACTGATCCAGAATCGGCTCTAACGCAATACGGAGACGTTGCTCCCGACTGAAAACCGGTACCAATTCAATTTCAGCGCCCGCCAGATCAAGATTTGCCGGCGCTACGAAGAGATTGCGAAGTGAAGTGGCCTCAATGCAGTCTTCCATAGGCAGATCATGGAGCAATACCCCATACATGGAATGCTCAATCGTTCGAGGATCTAGCCCCAAACCGCTGCTGGCGTTTCCCTGAGGGTCGAGATCAATAAGTAGAGTGCGATAGCCGAGCTCTGCTAACGATGCACCTAAGTTCACCGCGGTAGTGGTCTTTCCTACGCCACCCTTCTGATTCGCCAGCGCAATCACCCGAGGAAGGGGTCTTGACATCAATACCTCTTTCTAGCCACCCACACTGTGACAACCGTGCAATATCATAGACCGCCTGAGCGGGGAGAGGCCTATATACGTTAGCGCGATCTCTAATTTGCGGTCGGATTCAATCGATCAGAATGTTTCACGTGAAACATCACCCTCTACTAGACAGTGTTTCACGTGAAACATTGGTAGGGGCGATGTATTCGCTTAGGTTCCCCATAAGGGCCGTTTGGCAGGTACTCCCACCCGGCGTGGGTAGCGGCTCGAAGTTGGTTTAGTTAGCATAAGGCGGCGCCAACTATTGGTTAAACCTTGCAACTCCAGCCCGAGTTCGGCAAGACCCTCCGTTGACCAACGATCAGAGTCGACTACCGGAGGTTCACTTACGATTAAGTAACCTCGGAGCCTTAATAACGGTGCCGCGCATTCTGCTGTAATCGCTGGCAATCCGAAAGATCGACTACTTACCACATCAAAGATGCCTCGATACTGTTCATCGCGACCGACGGTTTCGGCCCGCTCGTTAAGCACGCTGACCCGCTGTGACAATCCAAGCTCGGCAACAGCCGCTTCCAGGAACTCCGCCCTTTTGACCATTGATTCCACGAAGATCCAACGGCTATTCGGGAAGTTCAAGGCTTCAATCAAACCCGGAACACCACCACCAGATCCGAGATCGGCACCTAGAAATTTGGCATCATCAAACAGATTATCGAGCTGAGCAATCAACCCTTCGGCATGTTCGATGTGAGCCAGGGGGTTTCCAGGCCCAAGGAAGCCAAGTTTCTGCGAACGACGCAGTAAGGCCTCCAAAGATTGCGATTCCTCTTCGTTCATTAGCCATTCCCGCGATCGATGCTTCTACAGACCCTGCTATACCTTCAGCAAGCTGGCAAAAGCCTAATGCACAAGCCGCTACATACCGTATTTGTTAGAAAATCAAGCGATTCAGGCGGAGCATCAGCGCTTCCGATGCTGAACCAGATCTGTGAATAAAGATCAAAAATGAAAATGGCCCCGAGAAATTTCGGGGCCATTACGACAACCGTTTGTTGGGTCGCATAGACGTATTAGGTCAGTCAGCCTTGTGTATCACCACACGGCGACGGGGTTCATCGCCTTCTGAGCTAGTCCGAATGCCCGCAACGCTTGTAGCGGTGTCGTGCACAATCTTGCGGTCAACTGAAGACATTGGCTCTAGAACCTTAGACACGCCGCTTTCCAAAACCTCGTCACAAATCTTTTTCACAAATTCTTCAAGGGCGCTGCGGCGTCGCGATCGATAGCCAGCCACATCTAGTCGTACCCGACCTTCATGTCGACCACTTGCACGGCGTTGGGTGACGGTGCGCGATAAATCATATACCGCCTGCAAAGTGTTCCCGCGAGGACCGACTAATAGGCCAAGTTGATCGCCCTGGATATCGATCTCAATGGTTTCTTCATCGATTTTTTCACTTGTAATGGTTGCGTCTAGTTCAAACGCCTCGAGCAGGCCGGTTAAGAATTCTGTAATGATCTCAGCTTGTTCATCGACGGTTAGATCGATTTCATCGCTTGCTTGGTCCATGGCGCCTGCACTCTCGGGGGTTTGCGCAGCATGCTGCGTTTCTGGATTTGATTGACTGACGCGAGAACCTGCCTTATCCGAGCGTGGCGAGGTTGGTTCTGGCTTGCTATCGGTACGAGACGGCGTGTTCGCCGAAGCCGATTCATCACTTTGGCGAGAACGGCTTTCACCACCGCGGCCGCCACGCCTGCGGTCGCGACGATCGATCTTGGCGCGGGCCTGCACCGGGCGCACTCGAGCCCGAATTCTAGCTTCGCCCTTCATCCGGCCGAAGATACCCTGACGTGGCTCTTCTAAAATTTCGAACTCAGCTTCTTGCTCATCGACACCAAGGCGATCTAACGCCAGGTCTTTGGCTTCTTCAACTGACTTTGCGGTGGTCTCAATCCACTCCAAGGTCAACTCCTCTTCTTCTTGCGAGGCTGTTGTACGCCTCGGGTAGCAGACTCACCGGCTTGGCGTTTAGATGGTGTCACTCGCCGACTTTGAGTGTGAGTCTTTTTCGGTGGGGAACTGTTTTTAGCCCCTTTACCCCCGGTTGGGGCGGACTTAGCGGATTTGCCGCTTCCACTGGTTTTCTTAGGCGCGGGTTTGCTGGTACTTTCCGACTTTTTCGGTTCGGCAATACCCTTAGCGGACTTTTCGGTCGCCGTGGTCTCAATGGCACCCTTGGTCATAACCGTGCCATCTGCCCCATAAATCTTCTTGGAAATATAGGCTTGTTGACCAATTCGATACAGGTTCGAAACCAGGAAGTAAACCACCAATGCGGCTGCAAACCGGAACGAAATGAAAGCAAAGAACACTGGCATTACTCGCAGTAGAATTTTCTGCTGCTGGGGAATTTCAGCGTTCGGGTTTCGGCCGGAAATCTGCTTCTGTTGGATGAATGAAGTGGCAGCTACTGCGATAATTAGCAATATGTATGGCAGGCCGGTGATGAAGTTGTCCGAGAGCATTGACGACGCAGAACTAGCTAAGTCGATACCCCATGAACGCATTTCAGTCTGCCCTTGAAGCGATTGGAATAGGTCGCTAGAAGACGAGATGTATTTGGGATCGAAGCCTCCACCCGCACCAGTTTGGGTGAGACCGGAAATAACCCGATACAAGATGATAAACACCGGTGCCTGCAGCAACATTGGCAGACAGCCGCCCACCGGGTTGATCTGGTTGTCCTTGTAGAACTCAAGCAGAACCTCGTTCATTTTGGCGCGATCATGCGCGTATTCTGCTTGAATTCGTTTCATTTCGGGCGCTAGGGCCTGCATGGCCATCATGGAGCGCGTGCCCTTAAGCGTTAAGGGCGTAACAATGATCATGACGGTGAGTGTGAGAAGGACAATTGCCCCACCGTAAGAGCCACCTACGATTGGTAGCTCATAAAACCAGGCCAGCAGCCCAGCGATCGCATTAAAAAATGCGTCGAACATTAGTGAACCTTCCGTTCAGCGTGAGTACCAACCGGCGCAACCATCGTTGCCCGAGCATTCTTAGGGGCCGGTACCAAATCGATTCCGTGACCGCCGCCCGGGCGGCAACGGCCAATGCGGCGAATGCTCAACCATGAGCCGCGTATCGCGCCATGGGTCTCAAGCGCCTCTAAGGCATAGGTAGAACAAGACGGGTAGTAACGACAAGGTGAGAGGCGTCCAGCAAACAGCCAACGATAGGCCTTGACCAAACCTAAAAGGAGTGAGGTCACATCATCCTCTTTTGTATTTTGGATAGGACAGTCTCAAGATGGGTTTCCAATGAGCTATAGCTCAGGTGAGCACCGGCATCAGACATGCCTACAAGGTATACCCCATGTGGCAAGTGATCTTCTTTCGCGAGCTCGGTAAAAATAGCTCGAACCCTCCTGCGTATCTTATTGCGGACTACGGCATTTCCAAGCCGTTTACCCAAGCTAAAGGCTAAACGCGGAGGGTCATCTATCTGATCAGGTGAGTATGGCAAGAAATTAATCCATAACGGACCGGAACGGAACCGCCAACCGTCTCGACGAAGCGAGGCGAAGGTAGCCCGATCTGTAACTCGCCAAATTAAGCGGACAGCTTGCTCCTACCCTTACGGCGCCGCGCCGCGAGAATGGCTCGCCCAGCGCGATCAGACATGCGGTGGCGAAATCCGTGGCGGCGGGCCCGTCGCCGATTGTTCGGTTGGAATGTTCTCTTCACTACTAAGGCCTCCTAAAGCCCGAATTAGTCGGAGGGCTTGACCTTGGTCTGTCTCGACTTACGACTAAAATTTTATGTCCGGCTGTAGTTGATCCGCTCCAAGCACGTCGGGTGACGACGTTGCAGCGACCCACGGCCGTGCCAGCGAACTAGATTAGAGCCCCGGCTGGCCTCGTGGCAACCAGGGCAGTCGTACTAAGTACCGAAACCATGTCCATTTAAAGAGTTATGGCTAGTTACATCAATGCAATTTAAACTACATTGGTCCCCAATACCCTTATTGACCTGGTCTTTCTCACTACACTATAAAATTGTCGTGCATCGCCTGGCGAGGTAATGCTAGGTTGGCCAATTCCTAATATATTGAGAAGTCAGCGCTAGGTTGAACGTGCCACCAACACGCTCCAACCTCCCACCGAGATTCGGTTGCGTCTGGTTTGCATTGGTTTTCCACACCTGTGGATTACCCTGTGGATGTCTAGTCAAGTATGGAGGCCTCGGACACGTGCGCGAAGCTGGAACGCTCTGGGACGCCTGTTCCGAGATTCTACGAGAACAGGTCTCCGAAGCTGTCTGGCTAAGTTCGTTCAACGCGGCTTTCCCAATCGAAATCAATAACGATGTGCTCACTTTGGCCGTGCCATCATCGGTGGTTAAGGAACGGATCGAAGGTCGTTATTTAGCGCTTGTGCGAGACGCACTTTCTGAAGTTGGCGCCAGCGAAATCGCGCTCGACATTCAAGTTCAAACCCAAGGCGAAACCGACTCCACGACCCCTGACTACGACCAAATCTCGAATCCACCCACAGTTGCGCTGGCTACAAGCGATCTCGGTCACCTAGATCAAGAGAACAGGGTCGCCGACCCAACCGAAAATCATTCCAGCGACGCCTACACACCTCGAAGTACAGAAGGACGATTCACCTTCGAAGCCTTCGTTATCGGGTCTTCTAACCGATTCGCCCATGCCGCAGCACTATCGGTGGCCGAACAGCCAGGTCGCTCTTACAATCCACTCTTTATCCATGGCCACGCGGGACTCGGCAAAACACACCTGTTACAAGCCATTGCCAACTACGTGCGCAGCGTTTATCCCCGCTACATAGTGCGATACATCACCACCGAAAGCTTTCTCAATCAGTTCGTTGACGCCATTCGTACCAACACACCGAATGAATTTAAGCGTCGATATCGAGAAATCGATGTGTTGCTCCTCGATGACATTCAATTCATAGAAGGTCGGGAAGGTTTACAAGAAGAGCTCTTCCACACCTTCAACCATCTTCACGATGCCGACCGACAAATAGTGCTGTCTTCAGATCGACCACCAGATGCCATGGCAACGCTGGAAGATCGCTTGCGTAGTCGTTTCAAGATGGGTTTGATCACTGATATTCAACCCCCCGACTTCGAAACCCGTTTGGCGATTGTGCGCAAGAAAGCTGAACGTGAAACAACGCCAATACCACCCGATGTACTCGAGTTCATTGCCTCAAATATCAAAGACAACATTCGGGAGCTCGAAGGTGCTCTAATTCGGGTGAGCGCCTATTCGAACCTGACCAAAGAGCCGCTTTCGGCTGATCTGGCTCGTGAGGTGCTGGCCGACCTCGTCAACGGCGACCTGCCGCATCTCATCACACCGAAGCTGATCTTAGAAGCCACTTCAGCCATGTTTGGTGACAGCGTCGAAGACATTGTGGGCCGCAGTCGACGCAAGCCTCTGGTCACAACACGCCAAATCGCCATGTACGTGTTTCGTGAAGCTACCGATTTAAGCTTCCCTGCCATTGGTCGTGAGTTCGGTGGCCGAGACCACACCACGATTATCCACGCTGTGGACAAGATTTCGGCATTGATGAAAGAACGCCGGGAAATTTATGACCAAGTTACCGAGCTTATGCAGGTCATCAGGGGTGGCGGAATATGATCACCACCTCTAAGCCCTCTGCCAACTACGCTGGGAAGAACTTGTTGGTATCGCGGGCAAAGACGTGCATAACTTTCTCACTGTCCACCGAATTACATGGCTGGAATACTCAAACTGTGAATCACTGTGGACAACCCTCGGACAACAAAATTGGCTCTGAGCTGGGTAAATGTGTGCCTATCCACAATCCACAGCCCTTATTAGAACTATCGCGAGTTAAGCAACTAAATAAGTACATAGAAAGCGGGAATCAAGTTGAAGTTCCTATGTGAACGAGATGCTCTTCTTGAAGCTTTATCTAACGCTGGTCGGGCTGTGTCGAATCGTGGCAACTCTGTAACAGCGCTCTCTGGTATTCGAGCTGAACTAAATGGTGACCAACTCACCCTCACCGGAACCGACCTAGATCTCACCATTTCGGTTCAAATCGAAGTTATGGGTGAAGTTGATGGCGTGGTAGTTCTGCCCGCCAAGCTGACCTCTGACATTGTGCGCGCCCTTGGTGAAGGGCGAGTGGAAATAACCGTTGAAGACGAAGAAGCTCGAATTGTTTCGGGACCAGCCAACTTCACTATCTTGTTGCTGCCGCCCGAGGGGTTCCCCACCCAAGCTCATGCCGATACCGAACCGGTAACCATTCCAGCCAAGTCATTCGCGGATGCCATAAAAATGGTGGTTCGCGCTGCCAGTCGAGATGAAACTCGCTCGGTTGCCCTAAACGGGGTGATGTTAGAGGCTGAAGCTAACGGACTGCGTCTGGTAGCCACCGACTCTTACCGCTTAGCAATTGCTGATTTGCCAGGCTTCTCATTGCTAGGCGAACAAAGCCAAGTCATCGTGCCAGCCCGTGCGCTACAAGAACTGATCCGTCTTACGAGCGCTAGTTCTGATGAGCTGGAAGTGCATTTCGAGGAAAGTTTTGCAACCTTCCGCCTTGGCACCACCGAGGTCATCACTCGACTAATTTCAGCTGATTACCCGAATTACAAGGGGCTCATACCAACTACCAACGAACGCAGCTTAAAAGTCGATCGCGACAGTTTTGTTGAATCAGTGCGGCGAGTTGCTCTAATGGTCCAAAGCACACAAACCCCGATTCGTATTTCGTGTGACACTGGCAATGTTGAGCTGCGGGCGGTAACACCCGATCGTGGTGAAGCCCGCGAGGCGCTCGAAGCGGAATATGAAGGCGAAGAGCTGCTGGTTGCTTTTAACCCCGAGTATCTCTTAGACGGTCTTGACGCGATTAGCGGCGAACAAGTGCAGTTGAGCTTGATCGATAATGTGCGGCCAGCCGTACTACGTGAGGCAGAGAGTGACGAGTTCACTTACGTTTTGATGCCCGTGCGTATTTCTTAAGACGCTGCGATGCGAGTTGAGCGGTTATCGCTGGACGGTTTTCGCAATTATCGCCAAGCCGAGTTCGTATTTTCACCTGGGTTAACGGCCATTGTCGGTGCCAATGGTGAAGGCAAGACGAATTTGGCTGAAGCCGTAGCCTTTTTGGCAACGTTGAGTTCGTTTCGCGGCGTAGCCAACGACGCATTGGTGGCCATTAACTCACCAGCAGCCATCATTCGCGCTGAAGGGGAGCGTAGTGGTCGCTCGTTGCTAATTGAGATCGAAATCTCATCGACCGGACGCACTCGAGCGCAGTTGAATCGCCAACGAATTACAAGAAACGCCGACCTGTTAGAAGCACTGCGGGTAACGGTGTTTTCACCGGATGACCTGGAGTTGGTGAAAGGTGCGCCGGCGTTACGCCGACGTTTCATGGACGACTTGTTGGTGGCTCTCGACCCGCGCTTGGACCGGGTGCGCAGCGACTTGGAACGAATTCTAAAACAGCGCAATATGCTCTTGAAACAACTTGGAGGTCGTCTCGATACCGACACCGCCGCCACCCTTGAAGTTTGGGATGAACGCCTGGGCAGTGTTGGCAGCACCCTAGGTCAGCAACGGGCGAGCTTGGTTGAAAAGCTGCGACCAGAGGTGGCGGTGGCTTATGAGTCTTTGGCGGGCGAGCCGAGCCACATCGAACTGCACTACAGCCCGAGTTGGCTGGAAGACTATCCCGCGGCGTTGGAAGCTAGTCGGGAAGCTGATTTACGGCGGGGTATCACCCTTGAAGGGCCGCATCGAGATGAGTTTCATTTGGGGATTAACCAGTTGGTGGCCCGTACCCATGCTTCACAGGGTGAGCAGAGAACGTTGGCCATTGCGCTGCGAATGGCTGCCAACCGGATGATCACCAACGAACTAGGGGTCTCACCGATTTTGGTGCTGGATGACATTTTCTCGGAGCTTGACCCTCGCCGTAGCCAGGCGTTGTTAGATTCGCTACCACCTGGACAGACCCTGCTTACCACCGCTGGTGGTCTACCAGATGCTGCCAAGCCTGAGACGGTTTTGCATATTGAAGCCGGGCGAGTGATAGCCGATCATTACCCCTAAATATGCCTACACTGGCAAGGCAATGAGCCGGTTTCGACCATATTCTCCTTCAGAACGAGACCCATCGACCTCGCCACGACCGATAAAGAATTCGCTCGATCAGGTGTTGCGGGCATTAGGTTCACCACCTGTGGACAAACTCACGTTATTACATGAGGAATGGGCGAAAATAGTGGGTGAGGCCATTGCTTCGGTGACCCAAATTGGGGCGTTGGTTGATGGTCGGCTCTCGGTGGCGGTTCCCGATGGTGGTTGGGCCAGTCAACTTCGCTGGATGGAAGCCGACTTAGTGCGTAAAATTGAGGCCTTTTTAGGCCCAGGAGTGGTTCTAGGCTTTGAAGTTCGCGTTCGTCCTCACTGAGGCCCTAAAAACGCCATGAAATAGGGTTAACTAGGCTGTTTAATGGCGTGTGGGCTGGTATAATTAAAGGACCACTTTTCGCAAAGGCAAGCGTTTATAACGCTGCTAGCGAACTTCGTTTCGAGGCGCGTAAATTGCGCTCTGCCGAAAGGCTCCGCTTGGCATCCCAAATAGATTCATATGGCGCGAAAGACATTCAGGTTCTTGAGGGCCTAGAAGCTGTTCGTAAACGTCCTGGCATGTACATTGGCTCCACTGGTCCCAGCGGTCTGCACCACCTTGTTTATGAGGTTGTGGATAACGCTGTGGACGAGGCCATGGCAGGCCACTGCGACCGTATAGATATTGTCTTGTGGCCCGACGGTAGTTGCGAAATTATCGACGACGGTCGTGGTATCCCAGTTGACCCTCATCCTCAATATCCCGAAATGTCGGCGGCCGAGGTTGTTCTCACCGTATTGCACGCTGGCGGCAAGTTCGGCGGCGACGGCTACAAAGTCTCTGGGGGTCTGCACGGCGTTGGTGTGTCGGTGGTGAACGCCCTTTCAACACGGGTTGAAGTCACCATTGATCGCGATGATATTCGCTATCGAATGAGTTTTATAAACGGAGGCAAGCTGGAATCGGCGTTGGCACCAGCCGGTGAATCGCCCCAAGGCCGCCGCGGTACTGCCGTTCGCTTTTGGCCCGATCCAGCAATTTTTGAAGATCTGCATTTCGATGCTAAGACCCTGCTAGAACGCTTCCAGATGATGGCGTTTTTGAACCGTGGCCTCGAAATTTCGTTCTCAGACAAGCGCCACGATTCCGAAGCCCGTGAAGAGCTTTACCGTTACGACGGCGGCATCATCGACTTCGTGCGGCATGTAAATGCCAGCAAAGAACCGCTGTTTGAGGCGGTTGGATACCTGGCTCAAGAAGAAGAAGTTCAAGAAGTCGAGCTGGCCTTCCAATGGAACACCGGGTACCACGACGGCATTCATTCCTTTGCTAACGGCATCAACACCACCGAGGGGGGAATGCACGTTGAAGGTTTCCGTAAATCTCTAACCAACGTCATCAACAAATACGCTCGAGCCAAGAACATCCTGAAAGAACGCGATGAGAACCTACAAGGCGAAGATATTCGTGAAGGTCTCACCGCCATCATCAGTGTTCGACTGCAAGAGCCACAGTTTGAGGGCCAAACCAAAGCCAAGTTGGGCAACGTTTCAATTCGGTCCTTAGTAGAACGAGCTACGAATGAGAAGCTGGCCGACTGGTTGGAAGAGAATCCAACGGAAGCCAAAGCTATCGTGGCCAAAGCAACCCAAGCCGCCCGGGCTCGCATCGCCGCTCAATCAGCACGTGCTGCTACCCGACGTAAATCGGCCCTTGATGGTGCTGGATTGCCCGGTAAGTTAACCGACTGTTCCTCGAACAACCCCGAAGAGTGCGAGCTTTACATTGTTGAGGGCAACTCGGCCGGAGGTTCGGCCAAAGACGCCCGCGATCCTCGTACCATGGCCATCTTGCCAATTCGAGGCAAAATTTTGAACGTTGAGCGGGCCCGCGAAGACAAAATGCTGGCCAACTTGGAAGTTCAAGCCTTAGTACAAGCTATTGGCGGCAGTATCGGCGAAGAGTTCGATGTTTCTAAGGCGCGCTACCACAAGGTGATACTTCTAGCTGATGCCGACGTGGACGGTAGCCACATTCGCACCTTGTTGCTCACCTTTTTCTTCCGCCAAATGAAAGATTTGGTAGCAGCAGGCATGGTTTACATTGCGCAACCCCCGTTGTATTCCACCGAAGTTGGCAAGTCGAAGATTTACTTGAAGGACGACGTCGCCAAAGCTGAGTTTTTGGCTGAACACCCCAATCATAAAGCTGAATTTCAACGGCTTAAGGGCTTAGGCGAAATGGACGCCGAAGAACTTTGGGCCACCACCATGGACCCTGAACAGCGAACGTTGTTGCAGGTCACCGTAGAGGCAGCCACGGTGGCCGACGAAGTGTTTTCCATTCTCATGGGCGAAGACGTCGAAAGTCGTAAGCGCTTCATCCAAACCAACGCTAAAGACGCAAGGTTCTTAGACATCTAATGGCAGATAACGAAAATTCCTCCGACGAAGAACCAACACCGGTAGATCCCAATAACCCCGGTCAAAATGGGGCCGAACCTGAAGGCATTTCCGTAGATGAAGCCGCGGAATTGGTGGCCCTAGGTGGGGTGCAGCCCATCGAAATCGAACGCGAGATGGAGCAGTCGTTCCTCGAATATGCGATGTCGGTGATCGTGGCCCGTGCCTTGCCCGATGCTCGTGATGGACTAAAGCCTGTACACCGCCGCATTTTATGGGCAATGTCGGAAGGGGGCCTTCGCCCCGACCGTTCGCACGTGAAGTGCGCCACCGTCGTAGGCGATGTGCTTGGCAAATACCACCCCCACGGTGACCAGTCGGTATACGACGCCCTGGTGCGGATGGGTCAGCCCTTTAGTATTCGCCACACCCTGATCGACCCCCATGGCAACTTTGGTTCTCCAAGTGATCCTCCGGCGGCTTATCGCTATACCGAATGCCGTTTGGCGCCAATTGCCATGGAATTGTTGGCTGACATAGGCGAAGACACGGTTGACTTTTCGTCAAACTTCGATGGTCGTCACGAAGAGCCCGATGTATTGCCATCACGTTTTCCAAATCTGCTGGTAAATGGCAGCCAAGGCATTGCCGTTGGTATGGCCACCAATATTCCGCCTCACAACTTAGGTGAGGTGATCGATGCCACCGTGCATCTGATTAACAACCCCGACGCCAGCGTGGAAGACCTGATGGCCTTTGTGAAAGGTCCCGATTTCCCCACCGGCGGTTTTATCATGGGCCGTGCTGGTATTGCTTCTGCTTATCGCACCGGTCGAGGATCAGTTCGTATTCGAGCGCGGGCCGAAATTGTGGAACGCAATGGCGGCGACCAAATCGTAGTCACCGAGATTCCTTACCAAACCAGCGTCGAGCAGATTGAACAGAAGGCCGCTGAGCTGGTCGAACGTCGTGAAATCGAAGGTATTCGAGCCATCAGAAACGAGTCAGCCAAGGGCGTAACTCGACTGGTCTTCGACCTCAAGCGCGATGCCCCGGCCTTGGTAATTCTGAATCAGCTTTACAAATACACCCCGCTGCAAACCAGCTTTGCGGTGAACATGGTGGCGCTAGTCGACGGCGTGCCACGCACGTTAAATCTACGCGACGCACTCTTGGCTTACGTCGACCACCAAATTGAAGTGGTTACTCGTCGTTCGGAATTCCGGCTCGCCAAAGCCCAAGATCGGGCACATATTGTCGAAGGCCTTATTCGAGCGCTTGATCTGATGGACCAAATCATCGCCACCATTCGAGCCTCAGCCGACACGGCCACCGCCCGAGCGGCTTTAATGGCAGCACCTTTTGAGTTCTCGGAAATTCAGGCCACCCATATTTTAGAAATGGCGTTGCGTCGGCTCACCCAACTTGGTCGAACCGAACTCGAAGAAGAGTACGCCAAGTTGATGGCCACCATCGCCGAACTTCAAGAGATTCTGGGTAGCGAAGGCAGACTTCGTGAGGTTATTTGCGAAGAGATCAGCACAATTCGCGAGAAGTTTGCGACCCCTAGGCGCTGCGAGTTGCAGGTTGATTTTGGTGATATCGATATCGAAGACCTGATCGATGACGAAGAGGTAGTGGTCACCCTTTCCGATCGCGGCTATATCAAGACCGTTTCAATTGATGCCTTCCGTACCCAACAGCGAGGCGGTGTCGGTGTAGCCGGAGCGAGACTGCGTGACGACGATTTTGTGACCCAGGTTATCCACACCTCGGCACACGCTTATCTGCTGTTTTTCTCAAACCGGGGGCGGGTTTACCGCTTGAAAGCTCACCAGATTCCCATGATGGACCGCACCGCCCGGGGCATGGCCATTGTGAACCTGCTGCAGCTACAACCTGACGAGAAAATTCAGGCTTTAATCGATACCCGTGACTACGAAACCAGTCGCTACTTGTTCTTCGCAACCAAACAGGGTCAAGTAAAGAAAACTCGTTTCAGCGATTACGACTCATCGCTTCGTGCTGGGCTCATCGCTCTACGTTTACGAGACGATGACGAGTTGGTATCGGTGTTCCCCACTTCGGGTGAAAGCGACATTTTGATGACTTCAAAACGAGGTCAAACCATTCGCTTCACCGAGTCTGAAGTTCGCCCGATGGGCCGTGCCGCAAGCGGGGTGCGCGGTATGCGACTACGTGAAGGTGACCAGGTTGTAGCCGCCGACGTGGTTCGAGAAGACGCTGATTATGTCATTCTCACCGATCATGGTTACGGCAAACGCACGCTGACCACCGAATTTCCGCGTAAAGGCCGAGGTACCCTCGGTGTCCGTGGAATGGCGCTGAACGAGCAGCGCGGCGAAGTTGTTTCAGCGTTTCTAGCCAATGAGTTGGACGAAATTGTGGTTATTAGCTCGGGTGGAATTCTCATCCGAACCAAAGTCGCCAACATTTCTACCCAAGGCCGGACTGCTACCGGGGTACGGGTGATGAGTCTCGATGAAGGTTCTAAGGTGGCCTCGGTGGCCTTAGTTGCACCTAATGGTGCCGACGAAGACGAATACGGTGAAGCCGATGCACTCGGTTTAGGAACCGAGGTCGTTGGAACTACTGGTGCCGATGTCACTGCCGACAACGATGTTACGGCTGAAATTGCTGATGACGCGGCGGTCGAATTTGCGCAAGATCAGGAAATAATCGTGGGTTTGCCAGAAGAGAGCGACGAGCAAGACGATTAATGCCGAAGATCACCTAGAACTTGGGTGTTGCTAACCGAGCGGCCTCTACTTCCTCTTTGTAACTACTTCCCCTGTTTAACCCAACCAGTTTTTGGATGGAATCATGGAAGTACGTGGACCGCTCGAAGCAAGTTTTGTTCGCCAAACTCGAGGTAACAAGAGCGAATACGGTTCGGTGTTGCCCTTAATGGCCGTGCTACTAGTCGCAACGGCGGCCGCTATTTGGGGTCTGGCCACTTATGGGTCTCTGTTAATTGAACGTGCTGAAGCTCAAAGCGCAGCTGACGCCGCAGCTTTAGCGGCAGGCCTAGGCAGCGACGACGACGCCCGCCTGGTGGCCAATGCCAACGGCGCAACTCTTGTGTGGATAAAGCGCAGCGGTGCCCAGGTGGAAGTAAAGGTGCAAGTAGGCCGAGCTCATGCTCGTGCTCGTGCCGAAATCGAGCGGCATTACCAAGGGCCACGCTATGAAACCGCTTCGATACCCTAGGTGGATGATCATGCCGTAGACTGGTGAAATGCCTGAACGCCCTAATGCACCCAACGCACGTGCTGAAGCGCCGACACAACAGCGCGAGGGCGCACCCAAAGCCGATCGCCGAAATCCCGTAGTTTCTAAGCCTGTACCTCAATTAGGTTTGACCAGAAAGAGGCCGACCGCCAAGGCGAACTCGTCCGCCAAGGGTGATCTGGTTACCCAACCAAAAGCAACCGGTGGTTTTCGGGCCCGACGAGTTCATCGCGTTGTCCTGCGGGTCGATCCATGGTCAGTGCTAAAGCTGTCGTTGGTTTTTCTATTCTGCTTTTGGTTGATGATGGTGATCGCCGCCATTTTGATGTGGGGAGCAGCGGTTTCATCGGGAACCGTTACCAACCTCGAAGATTTCATCGCCACCTTGTTGAGCTTTGAAGAATTCAAGCTCAACGGCAGTCAAATTTTGCGCTTTTTCGCAATGTTGGGTCTGATCATGGTCTTCGTAGGCACCGCGCTAAGCGCCATCGTCGCAGTATTGTTCAACCTGGTTACTTCGGTAATCGGTGGCGTTCGCTTTACGGTGATCGAAGAAGAATCTATGCGCCGGATCATTCGCGAATAGCAACGGTCGAAACTCTAGTGGTGGAAGTAGCACCTAAGCGCGGGTTCGTACTACGGTTTTACTTTCCTGCGGGGCTATAGCTCAGTCGGTTAGAGCGCACCCCTGATAAGGGTGAGGTCGCTGGTTCGATTCCAGCTAGCCCCACGAATCCGCTGGCCCACAGGCTTTAGCGTATGAGTTGCCGGAGGAGAAAATGCTAACCACTATCCGACGGGCCCTAGTGGCATTTAGTATTGCTGGTTTGGTAGCCGCTGTGCTGCGGCTACGTGGTGCGGGTGGAACGCCGCCCACAAATGGTGGTTGGCGTGAACTAAGCGGATCTGAACTTCGCTGATATGGCTGCCACGACCGTAAAAATTGTTGGCTTAGGTGCCGTTGGCTCAAGGGTGGCTCGCCAACTCGCCTCGTCACCCGAGGTTGGCACCATAGCGTTGTGGGATTCCAACGCCCCTAAAACACAAGCCGTGGCCCACTCGCTCGGTGCCGCTGCAAAGATAGATTCCTCTGCCACGAGCGTAGAACTGGCACCCAAACTAGTGGTGTTAGCCACCCCGGTCGGAACCCATGTGGAACTAGCGCAAGCTTATCTGGCGCAAAATATCTCGGTGGTTTCGGTTTCCGATTCAGTAGAAGACGTGCAGGGTTTGATGGGTCTCGACGCTGAGGCTAGAGAACGCGGCGTGTCGGTGGTGGTAGGAGCTGGCTTTTCACCCGGTTTAAGCTGTGTTTTAGCTAAACACGCTGGCGCTCTGTTCAGCCAAGTTGAAGAAATCCATGTCGCTACTACCGGTACCGGTGGACCGGCTTGCGCCAGACAACATCACCGTGCGTTGAGCTCAATTTCAATCGACTGGCGTGATGGAGTGTGGCAAAGCCGACAGGGTGGCTCGGGCCGTACCTTGTGCTGGTTCCCAGACCCGGTGGGTGCCAAAGATTGTTATCGGGCTGCTCGTCCCGAGGCTCTACTTTTGGCCCCGGCTTTTCCGGGTTTGGAGCGGGCAACCTCACGGGTTTCAGCTACCCGGCGTGACCGAATCACAGCCTGGTTACCCATGCTTTATCGACCCCATCCCGAAGGTGGCCCGGGTGCCATCCGGGTGGAAGTTCACGGCCGTATCGACGATCGAAGCGACGTGGTCGTGTACGGAGTAATGGACAGACCAGCAGTAGCAGCCGGCGGAGTGGCGGCCGTAAGCGCTTTGGCCGTGTTAAACAACACTGTGTTACGCCAGGGTGCCGCTGGTTTGGCCGAACTTGTGGAACCGGTACCGTTTCTGGCTGACTTACAACGCCGCGGCATTAAAGCTGCTGTGTTTGAGGGCGTTACTGTCTAGTTTCGGTGGTGGCAACAACCGGATTTGGAGTCTGGTCATCAGTGTCACCATTTTCAACTGGCAGAGGAACCTGCCACCACGATATGAACCGGGGTCCAAGTTCCAAAACGGCCGCCGCAACAGCCCCAGCCGCCAAGATGACTAACGTTTGGGTTTGGTTCGGAACCTCCAAAGCGAAAAAGTCGCGTGCCATGGGCCAAGCCATAGTAATCACGTAACCGGCGGCCATAGCACTCAACAATGCCAACCGGTAGGTGGTAAGCGGCCTACACAACTTGCCAAGGACCACCAAACTGGCGATGAGAAGCACAAAGACCGCGGCACTGCGAGCCTCAGCTATCGGCGTGTCGTTGTATCGTCGCAAACCTTCAAAGGCGGCAAAAGCCGCTAAACCAACGGTTAGCCCTGAAGGCACCGAAAACCGCACTACACGATCCACAAACCCGGTTGTGGCGCGGCGGGTGTTCGGTTCTAATGCCAAGAAGAAACCCGGGATGCCAATACTGAGAGAGCTAACGATGGTGAGGTGTCGCGGCAGAAACAGAAATGGTGCTGAAAATATGCCAGTCAAGGCTGCCAGGACCACGGCGTAGGCCGCTTTGGTCACAAATAGGTTGGCTACCCGTTCGATGTTGTTGATAACCCGGCGGCCTTCAGCCAACACATCGGGCAAGGTAGAAAAAGCATTGTCCAGCAGAACTAGCTGGGCTACAGCTCGACTAGCGGTGCTACCAGCGCCCATGGCGATACCCATGTCGGCGTCTTTTAGCGCGAGCACGTCATTCACGCCGTCACCGGTCATGGCCACCATGTGGTTGCGGCTCTGGAGCGCGTGAACCATGTCGCGTTTTTGGTGGGGGTTAACACGGCCAAAAACGGTGTGGTTGTCTAGAACCTCGGCTAACTCGGCTTGGTTGTGCGGAAGTTCTCGAGCGTCATAAGGGGCGTTCTTAACCTCGATGCCAGCCCGACGGGCAATGGCCGCCACCGTTTCAGGATGATCACCGGAAATTACCTTAAGCTCAATGCCCTGGCCGGCGATATAGCCCAGGGTTTCTTCAACATGGGGCCGTAGCTCGTCTTCCAAGAGAACCAGAGCTACTGGTTGAAGCTGATGTGGCGGCGGACCGGCTTCATAAGACTCGACTAATTCATCGTGGCATAGGGCCAATAGAACCACTCTTTGGCCCAAAGCCGTGTGTTCTTTGATGCCATCATTAGCTCGCTCGATCAGTGCTTGATCTTCGCTGGGAACGCACTGCAACAAGAACTCCGGTGCTCCCAAAAACCACAAGCCGTGTTCACCGAAGCTCGCTGCTGACCATTTGCGGTCAGACGAAAACGGTATCGCACGTTCTAATTGCCAACCTTGTGGCGCTGCCATGGCCGTCGCAATGGCAGCTTGAGTGGAATTTGGAATCGACTCGGCTCGGGTTAGGGCCCCTAAGGCTGCTTCGGCGGTTTCACGCGAGACAGTAGCGGCAGTTTCGCCGTTCCCGATCGTGATTATGTCGGCAAAGGTAATTTCACCGGACGTGATGGTTCCGGTTTTATCAAGGCACAACACGTCTACACGGGCCAACAGCTCCACCGAGGCTAATTCCTTGGCCAGAGCTTGTTTACGGGCCAAAGCCAAAATGCCCACAATAAAGGCGATGGAAGTCAGCAGAACTAATCCATCGGGCACCATGGCAACGGCACCAGCCACGGTGCCTCGAAGTGCTTCTCTCCAGGTATCTTCCGCCCGAAGCAGTGAGATCAATAACAAGATCGAAGCGGGTGGGATGATAAGGCTGAGCCAACGCAAGATTCGGTTGACACCGGTCCGTAGTTCAGAGTGGGCTAACTCGAACCGGCGAGCATCTTCCGCCAAAGTAGCGGCATACGAATCGGCCCCGATATGAGTTGCCTCATAACAGCCTGACCCAGCCACCGCGAAACTTCCTGACATTACTTTGTCGTCGATGGATTTAAGTACCGGGTCAGATTCGCCCGTTAGAAGCGCCTCGTTAATTTCCAAGCCTTCGCTTGAAACCACGCGACCATCGACCACAATTTGATCACCCGGACGAATTACCAGCACATCGTCTTGCACGACCTGGGTGACGTCGATTTCTAGGGTTTCACCATCGCGTAGAACTCGGGCTTTCGGAGCATTTAAAATTGCCAGACGTTCTAGCTCGCGGCGAGCTCGCAATTCCTGCACGATGCCAATCACGCTGTTCGAGATCACGACACCAGCAAACAAGGCGTCAGCACCGGGGGCCGCCACCATGATCAAGGCGAACATCACCAGAATTATGGCGTTAACCGGGGTAAAAACGTTGGCCCGCACGATCTGGGCGATCGTGCGGGCTGGGGCGTCAGGTACTTGGTTGGTGAGACCCGCATTAACTCGGTCTTGGACCTCGGCTTTAGTTAAGCCAACTACGGGAGCGGGAGTCGTTTCCATCTCGGGCCAGGTTACACGCTTGAGCGATTTGGGGGGTGCCCCTCCGAGACTAGGCACGCCCACTGGCTATTGAACGATGAGCCTATCTAATCAATCAGCTCCGACTCAGGAGTCTTGGCGTAGTGGATGAAACCAGCGATTGAAAGTAGCGCCATCAGCGCAGCTCCCACGAAGGCCACCGTGGCTGCCAAGGCGGCCTTTGTGCCAAGCACGCTAAAGCCATAGGCGGTCAAGAGCACGCCGCGAAGGGTTTCACCCTTGAACACGGTTTCGCGCTGACCTTGAACTTTCTTCAGTTCAGCTTGAAGCTCGGTGGTGTCTTTACCCTCATCTTCGGCTTCGGCAATCTTAGCCTTGACCTCGTTTTCAGGGCCGCCTAGCTGAGCGTAAGTGAGACCACCGCCGATTTGTTCAACGTGCAGACCGATGTAGTGGTTGGCGTAGCATTCCGCTTTTTTACCAGTATCGAGTAGACGGGCCGCTTCATCGCCTTGGCCGTATTTGACCAAGCAATCGAACTTGGCTTCTTCTTCGGTAAGTGAATCAGCGGGGGTGAAATAAATCTGTTGTTGGGCGAACTGCTCGCGGACGTAATTGTCGGCGAAGTCCCCCTCTTGTTTAAAGACAATCGCCAGTACCAGCAGTAGTAGTGCAATGCCCACACCGCCAATACTGAAGAATAAGTCGAGAGTACGTCGTTTCATGATGGGAATTCTCCTAGTGAGCCACAGGAATGGGCTTTATTACCATGTACCTTATAAGCGTACGAAGTATTATTTGAGGGCCAACCGGTAGGAATGAGCAATGACTAAAGTCCCCTCCCCCCGAGGCGCCAACCCACGTCGTGTGGTGGTTAATGTTAACGCGATCTCAGTGGTGCGAGGCACAAGGCTCTCACTTGATAATGTCAGCTTCCAACTAGAATCTAATACCTTAACAGCGATAATCGGTCCTAATGGTGCTGGAAAGTCAACCCTGCTGCACGCTTTGGTGGGGTTATTACCATTAACTAGTGGATCTATTGAAATTAATAATGATGAACGGCGTGGCACTGGTCGCAACGTCGCTTATGTCTTGCAGGGAACCGCCATACCAACCAACCTCCCCATGTCGGTTCGCGAGGTTGTGACTATGGGCCGATACCAGTCGCTTGGTTTCTTCCGCAGGCTACGTTCTCGGGATCGGGCGGTGGTGAATGAGGCGATGGAACGATTGGAGGTTGCCGATCTAGCTTCGCGCCAAATTATGGAGCTCTCGGGGGGCCAACGCCAACGGGTATATGTAGCACAAGGTTTGGCGCAACAAGCACCATTGTTGCTGCTAGATGAGCCAGTCACGGGTTTAGATGTCGTTTCCCGGCAACGTATTTTGTCGGTAGTGCAAGAGGAACGAGACGCCGGGACGGCCGTAGTGATGACCACGCATGATCTAGGTGAAGCGGCAAGCGCTGACAAGGTCCTGTTGTTAGCTAATCGCTTGGTGGCTGCGGGTAACCCACAAGAGGTGCTCCAGAGCGAAACTATTGGTGAGGCTTTTGGACAACGCCTAGTTCGCTTAGGACCAAACGTGCTCATGATGGATTCGTCACACCACCATGGTTCGACAGAGTGAACGCAGCGTCGCTACCAATATTTTCGAGCGGCAATTGTTGATGTCATAATAATCTAAATTGAGCAACTCCAACGTTGATGTCGCTCACTCGAGCACAACGGGTTGTCAGCAAGAACAGTCGAGACGCCGAGTTAAAAAATACGGTATTGGTGTCCGTTTTCACACCATTAATTCAATGTATCGGTATGCGATATACCGAGCGGTGAAGAGTTAATGTGACCGCGGTAACATATACGTTAAAAAGTACCGCTGCTCGGTGTGTTGACCAGGAACAAAATCATGGTTATTACCTGGCTTAGATCTGTTCAAGCGCCCATGCGAGGGGTGGCCACCGCACACACATCGGTGAAACCAAAAGGTCCTTCAAGATCGAAGAGGTCGGACCGACTTACCGCAATACCGTCAGCGCCAATATGGGCACCCACCTCAAGACCGATCCACTCGCCCCGCGGCAGGCGCCCCAAATAGACCGTGATGTCAGCGTTAATGAAAGCCAAGCCTTCTGAACCTGAGTTGCCTAGTGGACTCGCCATATCGGCGGCCATGACGGCTCGTGAAAATGCGCTAGTGCTTTCACCTTCAACTAAAGGCCGAAGATCACGCAGCCAAACTTTACGCTGACCGGACGAACCCATACCTTGACCATCAATTGGACGTAGGTCTAGTGAAGTAACCGACTTGGCACCGGAGTTGGGCGGAGCGGGTATCTCCTCAGGATTAGGTACAACCCAATCTTTCCGACTCCAAACTTCACCTGAGGGGTGCAACGACGTACGCATAAGCACCACCGTGGCTCGTGCTACATCGGCGTTGCCAACGGTTAAATCAACCTGTACAACCCGGATACGACGGCCGTCGCGGACAACCGTGGAGCTGCAACCTACGGTGTCCATGGTTGGCGAACGAAACAGGTCAATCGTTAGCCGTGCCGGTTGGAATTCAGCCGACTGATGATTTTGCTCAACGTGGCGCGCCGCGATTCCAGCCAGCAGTCGACCGTGCATCATGTCTTCGGCCCACGGGCTTCTGGCCTCGGCCCGGGGTGATAAACCGCCCTGTCCGTCGGTTTCGTAAAAGGCACTCAGCTCAGAAGTCATTAATGAATTCCTGTCGGGGAGAGAAGTTTGATTAGTTCATCGTGTAAGACGCCGTTGGTGGCTAATCCCGAACCATTATGGGCACCTTCGCGGCCGTTGGTAGATGAAAAGCGACCTCCGGCTTCGGACAGGATGACAGGCATGGGGGCCACATCCCAAAGCGAGACTTCCGGGTCTAACATCACATCGGCCCGTCCTGTCGCCACCAAGGCGTAGCCGTAGCCGTCGCCCCAGGTGCGTACGTGAATCCCACTTTGCTTAAGAGTGTTGAAGAGTGGCGCTGGCCAGTTCGTGAGGCCACTGGTCATGAGCCAAGCTTCGCTGACCTGGTTGGTGGTTGACACCGTCGCTGGTTCATCGTTACAAAAACAACCTCGACCTCGACCGGCCCACACCGTTTCACCCAACGCCGGGAGGTTAATCACACCAATGGCCGGACCATGTTCGTCTTCTAGAGCCAAAAGGTTGGAATAAAGCGGTACGCCATGGGTGAAAGCCTTCGTCCCATCAATGGGGTCAATAATCCAGCGATGGCCACTGCTGCCTTCACGCAAACCATCTTCTTCTCCCACCACGGTGTCATTCGGACGAAGCTCACCAAGACGGGCCCTAATCAGCGCTTCAGCACCCTGATCAGCTATTGTGACAGGCGTTCCATCTTGTTTGGTGACGACCTCCAAGTCGGTTGACCGGAAATACTTTAGAGTTAACTCGCCAGCCTCTTTAACCAGCTCAAGGGCCAAACTCAACAGCTCTTTTGAAACCGGAGGCTGCTCCGATGACGATGTAATAGTCATCCAAGTAGTTTGGCACTTTGTTTCAGTCACGTCTGGGTTTGTGGGCACACTAGAAGCATGACCACAACCGCTAATGAGCTTTCGATGCGACGTCGCGCTGTGGTGGCGGTGACACTTTTAGCCGTCTTAACGGTTGGCTTGGCAATGCTAACCATGACACGTGAGAGCCAAGCTGCTGTAGAAGGGACACCGTGGCCAAACAAGCAACCCGAAGGTCAAGGCTCGGCCTGGGTTGATCCGGCCACAGCTGGGCATCCTTGGGGTGAAGCCGTGTCAGGGATTCTCACCTTCCGAGGTAATCCCACTCGCAATTATTACGGGCAAGGCCCCGTGCCCACCAACCCGGTAGTGCGCTGGAGCTACCCCGAGTCTCCAATGTGTTCTGAATCAAGCGTTGAACAGGGCGACCACTCGGGTACTTTCAATTGGTGTGGCTCGGGGTGGACCGGCCAACCTTCGGTTTTCGAACGCGACGGTCGAACATGGGTGGTCTTTGGTGCTTATGACAAAGCCGTTCATTTTTTGGATGCAGATACCGGTGAGCAGATCATTCCCAGCTTTCCCACCGGCGACATTATTAAAGGTTCGGTAACCGTTGATCCCGATGGCTTTCCGTTGGTATACAGCGGTTCTCGCGACAACTACTTTCACATCTTGGCGATTGATGGTGACGAACCACGCGAGCTTTGGAGCTTCGACGCTAATTCGGTTGATGGGCTTTGGAACGATGACTGGGACGGTTCGGCTTTAGTCATTGACGATTACCTATTCGAAGGCGGTGAGAATTCGCTTTGGTTTATTTGGAAACTGAACCGGAGCTATGACGACGAAGGCCTGGTCACTGTTGACCCCACCCTGGTCTTTATGGCGCCGGGCTGGGATGAGGAACTTCTAGAAGCCGTCGGTGACGAAAACGTTTCTATCGAAAACTCGGTCGCAATCTCGGGCGATGTCATCTACTTCGGTAACTCCGGTGGGCTTATTCAAGGGTGGGACATCTCGGGAGTTAAGCACGGCCGCGATCCTGAACGCGTTTTCCGTTTTTGGGCTGGCGATGACACTGACGCCAGTGTGGTTATTGATGAGGAAGGTTTCTTGTATGTGGTGAGCGAGGTGAAGCGCCACACCGAGCGTTCGGCCGAGATCGGCCAGATTCTCAAACTCGACCCTCGTCAAAATGATGATCCGATCGTGTGGTCATTGGCCGACCCCGATAACAAGGGCATTTGGGCCACCCCAGCCATTTATCGAGATCTTCTCATTGTGCCAACCGACGGCGGCAGAATAATGGCAGTAGATCGCAACACCGGCACTTTACGTTGGGAGTTTTTTATGCGCGGTCCCACCTGGCAGTCACCGGTGGTCGTTGACGATGTCTTGATACAAGGCGACTGTCGCGGCGGAGTATTGAGCGGATTTGATCTAACTGATACCACCAAGGCACCACCGAAGCTTTGGTCGGTACCTCTTGGTGGTTGTGTTGAATCAACACCTGCCGTATGGGACGGTCAGATCTTTGTGGGCACCCGCGGCGGACATTTCTTTGCCATTGGAGAAAACCGTGGGACCGGCATTATGGCCCCCGGCGGAAACTAACCGCCCGGGGTTACCAGAATTCGGGCACCTACAAACGCCCCAATTCCAACTGGATCGCCCTCAATTTCCACAATAGTGGTGCCATCGGGCGCGATCGAGCGGACCACACCAGCGTGTCCCGGCATCACCGACGCCCCTTCCAAAAAATCGAGTAGACCGTCGGTGAACTCTAATTCTTCGGTGATACGCCGCACGGTGAAGCTGTCACCAACGTCTATCGAATCAAGAGTGACGGTGTTGGGGTGTTCAACATAACCGGATCCGGGAATGGGGTTGCCATGGGGGCAGGTGGTGGGATCACCTAATACTCGCTCCATAGCTTCTTCAACCACAGGCGAAATGATGTGCTCCCATTTGCCAGCCTCCTGGTGTGCGGTGGCCCAGGACAAACCCAAAATGTCGGTTAAGAAGCGTTCGGCTATGCGGTGTCGACGCACCACAATTGTGGCCAATGCTAAACCGCGTTCAGTGAGGGAGATGGTGCCCGCGGCGGTGCTAACCAATCCTTCAGCTTCCATACGTTTGATCATTTCGGAAACCGCGGCTCGCGAAACGGCCAAACGCTCAGCTACACGAGCTTGAATCACCGCCACGTCGTCTTCGTGGAGCTCGTAGATAGCCTCGCAATACTCTTCGAATGCCGGGTGATACTCGGGCGACTCGTAGCTATCCATGCCCCATAGCTTAGAGGGGAATACCTAAAGATGGGCCCTAGCTGGTGTAGGTGGGTTGCTACACTCGGTCCATGCGTGTGCGTAAAGTGGTCTTTGCCCTCTTGTTTTCACTTGTAGCGGTGGCGTGTAGCGATAATTCATCGGATGAGGGAACGGCAGGTGGTTCAACCGACGAAACCCCCTCAACCACCCAAAACAACACTTCGAGCACCCTCGACGACGACTCAGACGATGACGCTTCCGACCTTGACTCGTGCCCGGATGCCGCACCGATACCAGCGTCGGCTGCTGAACTTAGTGAAGCTACGGTCAACTTCGATGGGGACGGTGACGGTGAAAACGATCGCCTTGCCACCTACAAAGATGGCGACAATTGGTGGGTAGGGGTCGAGTGGTCAAACGGTGGTTCAAGCCGGGCCATAATCGACGAAGCTTTTATGGGCGCAGCTGCCGCCGGTGGTTACGACCTTGACGGTGATGGCAATGACGAAGCTTTTGTGTCTATTTACGGCCCTGCCAGTGGGGTTATGGTTGGAGTTTTCTATCGTGACGGCTGTGATTTGGCGCCGGTCTTAGACGAAGACGCCGCGGCGCCATTCGTCTTTCCAGTCACTGGTTCCATCGGGTTTTTCTCTGGGGCCAGCTGTAACTCGATTGGTGACATCTCGCTTATAAGTGGCGAATTGCTCGACGAGGAAGCCGGTGAATACGAGGTTTCTGAAGTGCCCTACAGCTTTGATTCCACTTCAGGAACACTAAGTTCAGGCTTTGGTGACGGCGGTTCGGTCACCTTTGATGAAATAGGCGATTTGTCGCAACTTGACTGCGGCGATTTGGCCAACGCTTTGTGACAAGTTGGTTAGAAGGTACTCAAACGGTTGGTTGCGCTAGGGGCAAACCGATAGCGTAGGAGGACAATGGACGCCACGGTTTCTTCCTCGAGCCCGGTATCAGCCCCTAACCGGTCACAGGCCGATCGGGCTATGCGCTGTGTGTTGTGTCTGCCCTCCGACGGAGAAAAGGCCAGCATCACCGGCGCTGAAAACGCATTTTCAAAATCGGTTGCAATTTCGGCTATTCGCTGCACCATTACATATTTGGTACTGCCTATTTTAAAGCCGATTGTCGATTTGAGCGGTGGTGTCGGCCCCTGGCTAGGGCTCATAATTGGTGCGGTATCAATGATCGCCATCGTGTTTTCGATCCGGCGGTTCTTCGCTGCCGATCACCGCTACCGTTGGCCTTATGCCGTTATTGGTAGCTCTATTTTGATTCTGTTGATCTACCAGGGCTTTGCCGATATTCGAACCCTGCTCGGTTAATGCCTAATACCGGCGAGCCGGCCGCTTTTGACGAGTTAATGCGCTCGATTTTAACGAGTCGCGTCTACGAAGTTGCCCGCGAGACACCATTAGAACTGGCCGCTCGTCTTTCGGCTCGCCTCGATAACAAAATCTGGTTTAAGCGCGAAGACTTACAGCCGATTTTCAGCTTTAAACTTCGCGGCGCTTACAACAAGATGGCCCATCTGAGCGAGCAAGAGCGTCAGCGCGGCGTTATTACGGCCAGTGCAGGAAACCATGCCCAAGGTGTGGCCTATTCGGCGCGGCACCTCGGAATCAAAGCGCTGATTGTCATGCCCGAAACAACACCGTCGATCAAGGTTGATGCGGTTAGAAATCTCGGTGCGGAAGTGGTTTTGGTGGGTGATTCGTATTCAGATGCCCAGGCCCACTGCGATTCGCTGCAACGCTCAACCGGAATGACCGCCATTCCACCTTTTGATGATCCGCTGGTGGTAGCCGGACAAGGAACCATTGCCGATGAAATAGTGCGTCAAAGCGCCGCCGATTTAGACGCCGTGTTCGTGCCGGTGGGTGGCGGTGGGCTGATTGGCGGGATCGGGGCATACCTAAAGACGGTGGTCCCACACGTAAAGGTTATTGGCGTTGAATCGACAGAGGCCGATGCCATGGCCCGTTCGTTGATGGCCGGTAAAATTGTGAAGTTAGACCAGGTTGGGATTTTTGCTGATGGCGTGGCTGTTCGCCAGGTTGGCAACTACACGTTTGGTTTGGCACAAGAGGTGATCGATGAAACCATCACCGTAAGTAACGACGAAATTTCAGCAGCCATTAAAGACATTTTTGAAGACACCCGCTCGATTGTGGAACCAGCCGGAGCACTGTCGGTGGCTGGGCTCAAACACTGGGTCGAACACAACGATGTGCACCAAGAAAACCTGGTCGCGATCCTAAGTGGTGCCAACATGAACTTTGACCGCTTGCGCTTTGTGACCGAGCAAGCCGAGTTGGGCGAAGCACGTGAAGCCTTATTTGCCGTGACTATTCCCGAGCAACCGGGTGCTTTCCGTGAGTTTTGTGCCCTGTTAGATACTCGTGTTATCACCGAGTTTAACTATCGCTTGAACACCCGTGATGTAGCTCACATTTTTGTGGGTGTAGCCGTGGAGTCGCGTTCGGATGCCGACACGGTCGCCAATCTGTTGCGCGCTACCGGACTTTCAACCATCGACTTGTCGAATAATGAAGTAGCCAAGTTGCACGTGCGCCACATGGTGGGTGGCCGAGCGGCAGATGTACATGATGAAGTGCTCTACAGGTTCCAATTCCCCGAGCGGCCAGGCGCCTTAATGCGTTTCTTGGAGACCTTGGGTGGTCGCTGGAACATCAGTCTTTTTCACTACCGCAACCACGGAGCAGACATCGGAAGGGTTTTGGCAGGCTTTGAAGTGCCCGAGACTGAACGAGATGAGTTTCGGTGGTTCTTAGATGAACTGGGTTACCGACACACTTTGGAAGATAGCAACCCAGCATATGATCAATTCCTAAAGATTGAACGCTAGGAAACCCTGATCTATTAACCCAATACAACCAACAACGCGAGTGGCACTACCACAAAGGTTCCCACTACCCACGCTAAGGCTAGCGTACGGCGCCGAGTAGCGACTTCTGCCAGAAACTCTGCGGCGGTGACGGGCAGCATGCGGGTGAGGGGTAGTGGGTATATCAGTAAGATTCCTGCCAAGTTGAAGAGGGTGTGTACTAAGGCGATGGCTAGGGCTTCGGGGCGACTGGCGGCCATGGCGGCTAAGAGTGCGGTGATGGTGGTGCCTACGTTGGCGCCGAGGGTGACTGGGTAGGCGGCGCGGATGCTGAGCACTCCCGAGGCGGCTAGTGGGATTAACAGCGACGTGGTGATGCTAGAAGACTGGACCACGACCGTGATCACCAGACCGAATGACATGGCGACCAAACCACCGCCACGGGTTAACAGGTCATTGAGTGAACGTTCCAGTCGATCAGCGATCAGCGTACGCATATTCTTGGTAATGAACGTGAGCGAAATCATCACCAAGACCAAGCCACACACAATGAGGAGAGCGCCCTGAGCTGTTCCTGAAACAGCTTTCGCAAACAGAGTCTCGATTAAATCGACAGGTCCGTCGACCAGCGTCTTAATCGGGCTTTGCCATTCACTCCCCGACGAACCGACCAGAATTTCGCTTATCCGTGTAGCCGTTTTGGCCAGAAAGCCGGTGGCCATCTCCAACGGAAAAAGCAGTATCACCGCAAAGAGGTTGAAGAAGTCGTGCACGGTGGCAGTAGCGAAAGCCCGCCGAAACTCGGGACCTTGGCGCATATGACCGAGCGACACAATGGCGTTGGTGATGGTGGTGCCGATATTGGCCCCCATAATCATGGGAACCGCCGCTTCCACACTGAGCGTTCCCGAGGCCACCAAACCCACGATCACTGAAGAGGTGGCTGAAGAAGATTGCATTAGGACGGTTACTAAAATACCCACCGAAAATGCGGCCAGAGGGTTGGTTACACGTTCTAACAGTTGAGTCTGAGTATCGCCTCCGAGCGCTCCCATCCCCGCTTGGAGTACCGAGACCCCAATGAGAAAGCCGTAGATGAGAATGACTACTAGCGCTGCTCGGCCGGCCGTTGGTACCTCAAGGCGCGCCGCAGTAGGAGGCGTAGTTTTCTCATCCATGGAACTTACCCGGCAAGCTAGTACGTAGAAGGGCCCGACAGACAACGCTCATAAAGGTAATTCGCCACAGAGTTGGCGAAGCGTTCCTTATTGCTCGTGTTCTATTGGGTTAATCAAGGTTGAGACTATGCCAACCAAGTTGCCCAAGACCCGCTTGAGGTATCGATGGAGCACCGCTCGGGGCACGGCATAGGAACCGGGCATTTCACTGTGCATAAGCTCACGAATTTTAACTACTTGGAGATCTTGGAGCTTGTTTGCCTTGACCCGGAACTCTTCCATGCGTTCAGAGTCGGGATCGAGAATCAGTTCGACTACTTCGCCCAACATGGCTGAGATTTGGGTGTGGATGGACTGCAACTCTTCGCGATCATCAGCTTCAGCGAACGAGACGTCTTCATCGGTGAGCTCGAAAATGTTCTTGGCTTGGTCACCAATTCGTTCAATGCGCTTGATGAGCAAGGTGTAGGCCATCACGTCGCCAATATGCTCGGCCCCTTGCACGGTAATGTGAACAATCAGCTCACGACGAAGGTCTTGTTCGGCACGGTTAATGCCTTCGTCAGTTCGTCGGATCTCTTCGGCAACAGCACTGGAGGAGGCACCGTGGAGAACCGCCGCTGTGGCCAGGTCGAACGAATGACGCACGTCGGAGAGCATCTGGACCACACGACCTGTAATTAGCTCCATGCCGGATTCACGCCGACGGAAAAACGACATCACCATGGTTGGCGGCCTTTCAACCTAGAAAAACAAGCAGTACGAGGGGTAGAACAAGGAAGGTACCAATCACCCAGCCTAAGGCTAAGGAACGCCGTCGGGTAGCCAGCACTGCTAGATGTTCTGCGGCGGTGACGGGCAGCATGCGGGTGAAGGGTAGTGGGTATATCAATAAGATTCCGGCCACGTTGAAGAGGGTGTGTACTAAGGCGATGGCTAGGGCTTCGGGGCGACTCGCGGCCATGGCGGCTAAGAGTGCGGTGATGGTGGTGCCTACGTTGGCGCCGAGGGTGACTGGGTAGGCGGCGCGGATGCTGAGCACTCCCGAGGCGGCTAGTGGGATCAGCAGTGACGTGGTGATGCTAGAAGACTGGACCACGACCGTGATTACCAACCCGAATGACATGGCGACTAAACCACCGCCGCGGGTTAATAGGTCGTTGAGTGAACGTTCCAGCCGATCAGCGATCAGGGTACGCATATTCTTGGTAATGAAGATCAAAGCCCCCATTAGCATCACCAAGCCCACCGCGATTAACGCCATGCCCAAACCTGTGCCGGTAAGCCCGCGCTGGAATAATTCGTCGATCAGATTGACCGGACCATCGACCAGCGTTTTTATCGGGCTTTGCCATTCTCCACCCGAGGAGCCAACCAGAATTTCGCTTATCCGAGTGGCGGTCTTGGCCAGAAAGCCGGTGGCCATCTCCAGTGGGAATAGCAAAAGTACCGTGAAGAGGTTGAAGAAGTCGTGCACGGTGGCGGTGGCGAAAGCCCGTTGGAATTCGGGGCCTTGGCGAATGTGGCCGAGCGACACTATGGCGTTGGTGATGGTGGTGCCGATATTGGCACCCATAATCAGTGGCACCGCCGCTTCCACACTGAGGGTTCCCGAGGCCACCAGGCCCACAATGACCGAAGTAGTAGCCGAAGACGACTGCATGATGGCCGTTACTAAAATGCCCACCGACAAAGCCGCCAGTGGGTTAGTTACCCGTTCAAGTAATTGGGTTTGAGTGTCTCCACCGAGAGCACTCATACCAATCTGTAATACTGACACGCCTACGAGAAAGGCGTACACGAGGACGGCTACGAGCGCCGCACGGGCGGGTGTCGGTACTTGAAACCGAGCCGCAGCAGGTGGGGTTATGTTTTTGTCCATGAGACTTACCCGGCAAGTTAGTACGAACCGGGCTCACATATCGAAATCGGTGGACAGTAATTTGCTGCCGTGCTTTCGCAGCGAAAACGCAGGTGGGGGTTCGCTCTTTGGTTGAACCCCCACCCACTATTGAAAGGTCAAAATGTTGTCATCGAGAAATGACTATTTTTCGATGTAGGCCTGGGTAAATCGGGCGATGGAACCCGGAGTTCCGTTGCCTTTGGTCCCGTCAGGGAAGGTCCAATCGGGAATGCCAACCACATCTTCGCGATAACCCACCAATGTAGGTGTGCCTACGTTCCAAATGTATGGCACCAGCTCAGAGGTTACCCGGCTTACTTCTTCAATAGCTGCGTAACGTTCCGCGAAGTCGGTCGTTTCGCGGAACTTGGTTAGGGCCTCATCAATGCGGGGATCGGTGAGATTGGAGAAGTTTCCGGCCGTGGTCTCAACTGGTCCGAAGTAGCCGCGCAAGTTGGTGAAGGGATCACCTTCGCCACCACTGGCACGGAAACAGGTGGTTTGGAAGTCGCCTCTAAACGGTGGGTCGGTGTCGGCCGTGCCAACCACCCTCGAAATCATGGTGGCTTGGTCGAGCTGTACCAAATGGACATCGATACCTACGTTGCCCCACAGGTTTTGCAAGAGCTGGGCGCCCTGCAACAGCGTGGGGTCGGGTTGACAGATGTACTCAATTTCGATGTCCGCACCGGCCGGTTTGTTGTCGGAACGCTCAGGGTCGTTTCGGTATTGTTCCACCAGCTCTTTGGCAGCCTCTGGGTCAGGGCCGTTGGCACCGGGATAATCAGCTACGGCTTCAGCTGAATACCAGGGGCTGTCCTCTGAGAAGAAGCCGTTTGCGGGTGGGGTGAGCCCATCGTCATCACGGACCTTGGCCATGGCTTCTGAGTCGTTGGCAAAAGCCAATGCTCGTCGGATCCGAATATCGTCAAGCGGTGGTGACAAGGTGTTGATGACTGTGATTGACGATTCGTTACCGATGTACAAGCTGGCCTCAAAGCCACCTTTGTCAACCATGGCGAGTACTCGTTTAATACTTGGGCCTCGCAGGGTTTGAATCACCTGGATGTCGTCGGAGGCCAAGCTGGCGGTTCGACTTTCATCGTCGGGAATAACTCGGAATTCGATTTCGTCCAAGTACGGCAGTTGATTTCCGTCGCTATCGGAGAGCCAATAGTTCTCGTTGCGCTTCACAACCAAGCGATCGTCTCGGGTCCAGGAGACAAATTCAAACGGTCCGGTGCCCACGGGATGATTGCCAAAGCCTTCCGGGTCAGCTTCATAGGCTGTAGGTGAAACCGGTAGACCTGGGTAAGTTCGCAATTGATCTGGGAAACCGGCGTTTGGTCCGCTGAGCGTATACATCACGGTCATGTCGTCAACAATCTCCATGCCCGTTACTCCCGCATTTACCAGTCCACCCCGGTTTCGAGCACCTTCTGCGAAATGGAGGTTGTCCCAGTTCCATTTCAGGGCTTCGGCATCGAGCGGTGTGCCATCGTGGAATTGCACCCCTTCTCGTAACGTCAAAGTCCACTCAGTTAGGTCATCGTTGGGTTCCAGCGATTCTGCCAGGAATGGCTCGAAGTTACCTTCAGCGTCGATGGCTACCAGTGGGTCGAAGAACGTTAAGGCGATCATGCTACCCGGGGCTGCCAACTCAGCCAGCTTGGGATCAAAGTGATTAGTTTCGGTTTCCACGCCCACCACGATCTTGCCCCCGTATTCGGGCTCTGAAGCTTGATCGTCGTCGTTACCAATCTCACCCGAGCGAATGGAGGTGGTAGAGGAATCATTGGGAGGTGAGCTATCCGAGTCGTTATTACCGCAAGCTGCGGCCACCAATCCCAGTGCCAGTACAGCGGCGGCAAGACGCCACCAAGCCCGTCTTTTGGTGTGCATGGGTGATTCTCCCTTATGTGTTGACCATCGTGGCTCTTCTAAGCCTAACCATTAGATGTGACATATGGCATAGGCCTTGACATGGCTATCGTATTTCTAGAGTACGGTGGCGAAATAGATTTACGAATTAATTTTTCTGGCGTTAAGGTTTTTTGCATCGCTGGCGGCTCATCCAAGGAGTACCTATGGCCTATCTACTTCCCGTCGACCCAATCACCACGCTTGATGAGTATTTGGCCACTGATTATGGCGGAATAGGTATTTCAACCGCCATGGAACTTGGTGAAGAAAAGACCATTGAGATTATCGCGGCTGCTGGGCTGCGTGGCCGGGGTGGAGGCGGCTTTCCCACCGGTAGAAAATGGCAGGGCGTAGCCTCTCAAACCGGCACGAATCATTACCTAGTCGTTAACGGTGCTGAAGGGGAACCGGGCACTTTCAAAGATCGTTATTTGCTTCGCCACAACGCGTATCAGGTGGTAGAAGGCATGATCATCGCTGCTTATGCCATTGGTGCCATGGAAGCTTTTATTTGTTTGAAGGCTTCATTTACAGAAGAGATTGAGGCTGTAACCCGTGCCATTGCCGAAATGCAAGAGGCAGGCATTTGCAAGGACTGCGCAATTCGGGTGGTTGAAGGGCCAGAAGAGTATTTGTTTGGTGAAGAAAAAGCCATGCTTGAGGTAATTGAAGGTAACTCGCCTCTACCCCGCTTGTTGCCCCCCTACGAACATGGCCTATTCGCGACCGCACCCCAAACCGGTTGGGTGGCCAAAGATCCAGAGCCAGGCAAAGCAGGCCGATTTTATTCCAACCCCACCTTGGTAAATAACGTAGAAACGTTGGCCAATGTGCCCCATATTCTAGCGAATGGCGTGGGCTGGTATCGCGAGCACGGCACTCAAGAATCACCAGGTAACGTGCTTGCTACCATCGTGGGTGACGTGCAGAGCCCAGGTGTTTTCGAAGTGCCTTTGGGAACTCCTTTACGAGAAGTCATTGAGATGGCCGGTGCTCCAGAAGCCGGTGTTAAAGCAGTTATGTCGGGGGTGGCGACACCGGTAATTACCGAAGCGATGCTCGACACGCCGCTCACTTACGAACACATGGTGGCAGCTGGCACGGGTCTAGGTGCGGCCGGCTTTATGGTATTTGATCAAACCGCCTGCATGGTCGAGGTTGCGCGTCTGGCTTCACACTTCTTGTGGATCGAATCTTGCGGCCAATGTCCACCCTGCAAGCTGGGTACCGAGGCCATCACCGATCGTCTAACGCGGATCGAAGGTGGAGCTGGTTCCATTTCAGATATTACCGAAATTGGGGGCTGGCTGGGCAAGGTAAATGATGGGGCGCGTTGTTATTTGGCTACCGAAGAACAGGTGATGGTGGCTTCGATGTTGCGCGAATTCCCTGAAGAGTTCGACGCTCATATAACCGGAGGGGCATGTCCCCGACCCCGCGAAGTGAAGTTTCCGAAGTTAGTGGACCTGCGAGACGGCGTTGCTACTTATGACGAAACCTATTATTTGAAGCAACCCGACTGGACATATTTGCCGTTGCCGTCTTGATATTTTCTTTGGGTTCAGCCTTTTGAGGGGCGGCGAAGCTTAAAGGGCGGCGCATCGATGCGGGGAAGGTTGGAGGTCACGGTACCAAAACGTTCGTGGCCTTCCTGCCAATCTTCATAGGCGGCGCGGGCTTCTTCGTCGGTACGCGCCACAAAGTTCCACCACATAATTAACTCGTCTTCAAAAGGCTCACCGCCTATGACCAAGGCCGTTGCGCCTTCGGTGGAGCGAAGGGCCAACTCGTCACGATCGGTGCCGATATACACCAGCTCACCCGGTGAAATTTGCTGTCCGCCAAGGCTTAAGGTGCCTTCTAGCACTACCACGGCATGTTCAAAGGTGGCATCAAGAGGAATGGTGGTTTGACTAGCGGTGTGGGCTTCAACCACCACACCAACCAGAGGCGTATCAATACGTGCGGGTGAGCGTAGGCCGTCGAGTTCGCCCATCATCACGGTAATATCCATACCGCCAGCGTCGAGGCGGGGAAGTTCCTCGTGGTGCTCGAATGCTGGTGCTGAGAAACGAGTTTCGTTCGGTTGGGCAACCCAAAGTTGAGCACCGTGTTGCCTACCAGTGAAATTCGTAGGGGTCTCCTCGGCGTGAGAAATTCCGTTCCCAGCGCTCATCAGGTTGAGTTGACCGGGCCGAATCGCCTGTTCATGTCCCAAGCTGTCGTGGTGCATGATCTGGCCCTCGATCAACCAGGTAACGGTTTGGAGCCCAATGTGGGGATGCGGTCCCACATTCATCATCACGTTGTTGGTGGTTGGGCCGAAATGGTCGAGGAAACACCAAGCTCCAACGCTGCGACGTTGCCGTTTGGGCAATGCTCGACGCACGGTGAGCCCGGCTAGGTCAGCACTGCGAGCCGAGTAGCGCTCTAAGCATGCTGTTTCAGGTGGCGTAGCTGGGGAAGTGTCCGGCGACGTTGAGGTGTTGATTGGTCCACTCATCACTACAGTGTGCCGTAGCAATAAAATTTCAACATCTCATGAAGCAACAGTGCTGATAACGCTAGGAGTCCCTAATGCCAAGTGTAGCGATCACGGATGTTCTGCCCGATGTAGTTGAGATGCTGGAAGGTGAAGAGCGCTTAGACGGCCTTGCCGAGCGACTGTATGACCTAGGTGAGCCCCTAAGCAGTGGGTCTTCGGGCGACGCTTTGCGGGGCGTTTGGTTGGGCCACCAATTACATCCTCTTCTGACCGATGTCACCATGGGTATGTACGTTTCCGCCATGGTGCTCGACGTGTTGGGTGGTAAAAAGTCGAAGGCAGCCGCCCAAAGGTTGGTTGGTCTGGGGCTTTTGTCGTCCTTGGGGACGGCTGTTACCGGGTTAGCCGACTATTCCACCGGTGGCTTTTACGGCAAATTCCACCGAGTTGGAGTGGTTCACGCCGCCGCCAACGGCACTGCGACATGCCTTTTCTATCGGTCTTGGCGTGCCAGACGTCGGGGCCACCATGTTGGCGGCATGGTTTGGGCATTGCTAGGTGCCGGGGCGCTAGCTTTCGCAGGCTATTTGGGTGGCCACATGGTGTTTGGCTCCAATCGCCCCAAAGATGATGAAAACGACGAAGACACAAGCAATAGCGGTGCAGATGCCAGCACCGGAAGTTCTTCTGAGACCGACACTTCCGCTGTCCCCGACGTTGACGATATTACTGGCGATGTGGCCGATGTGGCCGAAGCCATGGACACCACCCCGGCCGAGTTGGCCGAAGAAGTCAGCGAAGCGATTGACGACGTGGTTTCTGGTGACCAGAGCCTGGAAAACAGCTAGTAGCTATATTTGAGCAGCTAGAAGGCGGGTCTTAAGTCAGCAGTTCGTACCGGTTGGGTATTTTCGCTTTTTAGCTCGATAGAATTTTGGGCAGGCTCGCGGCGACAGTTCGGCGCGTATGGGTCGCGTGTGGAACGACCACACCCAAGCTCGCTTTGGAGGCGAAACATGGTAACTACCACCATCACCGTTGAAGGCATGACTTGTGAGCATTGCGTGAATGCGGTTCGAACCGAGATCTCGCAACTACCTGGGGTAGCCGACCTTTCAGTCGAACTAGACAGCGGTTTGGTAACCATTGAATCTGAATCCGAGCTAGATTCTGCCGCGCTTGAAGCTGCGGTTGATGAAGCTGGCTACGCCATAGTCTGATGACCTCCAGCGATGGCGACACCAAGGGTGGGCTTACTACACCACTGGTGGCCCCAAGCACCGTCACAATTGAGTTAGATGTTGGGGGCATGACATGTTCGTCGTGCGCCGCTCGAGTTGAGAAGAAGCTGAATCGGCTAGATGGGGTGCAAGCTTCGGTAAATTACGCTACCGAACAGGCCCACATCGTGGCCGATCCCGGTGTCGACGTTGAAGCATTAATAGCCACGGTAGAAGCAACCGGCTACACCGCGGCTCTGCCAGCGCCACCGCTTGCGAGCACGACTGAAGAGGTCGCGCCCGAGCGCGATTATGAAGCCGAAGCATTGCGTACCCGATTTTTGGTTTCGGCGGCATTGGCCCTACCAGTCATGGTGCTATCGATGGTGCCCGCTCTACAGTTCGATAACTGGCAGTGGCTGGCGTTAACGCTCACTTCGCCAGTGGTTGTTTATGGGGCTTATCCCTTCCACCGGGCCGCCTGGATTAATGCCAAACATGGTGCCACTACCATGGACACGCTGATTTCCCTGGGCACCTTAGCTGCATATATCTGGTCGCTGTACGCGCTTTTTATTGGTGAGGCCGGCCACGCGGGAATGAAGATGTCGTTCGAGTTCGCCTTGGCGCGCGGTTCGGGAACCCACGAGATCTACCTTGAAACCGCGGCAGTGGTGACCGCCTTCATTTTGGGTGGCCGCTATTTTGAAGATCGTGCCAAGAAGCAGTCTGGTGCTGCACTGCGTGCCTTAATGAACCTAGGGGCTAAAGACGTAGCCGTTCTTCGCAACGGTACCGAAACCCGAATTGCCATTGACCAGTTGGTGGTCGGCGATCTTTTCGTGGTGCGTCCCGGCGAAAAAATTGCTACCGATGGCGTGATCGAAGAAGGAAACTCTGCGGTCGACACTTCGTTGTTAACTGGTGAAAGTGTCCCGATTGAAGTGGGGCCCGATGACGTTGTTATTGGTGCCACCATCAACGCCGGTGGCCGCTTAGTGGTGCGCGCCACCCGAGTTGGCAACGACACCCAGCTGGCTCAAATGGCACGGTTGGTGAGCGAGGCCCAAAGTGGCAAGGCACCCATTCAACGCTTGGCCGATCGCATCTCGGCCGTGTTTGTGCCGATCGTAATTCTGTTGTCCATCGCCACTTTGGTGGTGTGGTTAGCCCTGGGCCATGGTGCTACGGCCGCGTTCACGGCTTCGGTGGCGGTATTGATTATTGCTTGCCCATGTGCACTTGGTTTAGCCACCCCAACCGCCCTGTTGGTAGGCACCGGCCGCGGGGCACAAATGGGCATTCTGATTCGTGGCCCTGAGGTTTTAGAATCCACTCGAACCATCGACACCATTGTCTTAGATAAAACTGGCACCGTGACCACTGGTGAGATGAAGATGGTCGACTTCGTGGTTGCCCTGGGCGTTGACGAAAACGAAGCATTAGCCGTTGTGGGTGGCTTGGAAGACGCCTCGGAACACCCGATTGCTAAGGCTATTGCTAACGGTGCTCGCTCCCGACTAGGCACCTTGCCTTTAGCCGAGGTAAAGGCTTTTACCAACCACGCCGGTTTGGGAGTTACTGCGCAGGTTGATGGCACCGAAGCTTTCGCCCTTCGTCCCTCGTACGCCGAATCGCAAGGTTATTCACTCTCGACCGAGTTGCAGGAAGCCTTAACCGAGGCCTATGCCGAGGGAAAGACGGCCATTGTGGCGGGTTGGAACGGCCAAGCCCGCGCGGTGGTAGTGGTCGCCGACACCGTTAAGGAAACGTCGGGCGAAGCCATCGCCAACTTCCGTCACTTGGGCCTGGAACCAATCTTGTTAACCGGTGACAACCAGGCAACCGCCGAAGCCGTGGCAAAGGAAGTTGGCATCCACCAGGTGCGCGCTGAAGTTATGCCGGCTGAGAAAATGGCGGTGATTCAAGAGCTACAAAACGGCGGTGCGGTGGTAGCCATGGTGGGTGATGGTGTGAACGATGCCGCGGCCCTTGCCCAGGCCGATTTAGGGCTGGCCATGGGAACCGGGACTGACGTGGCTATTGAAGCCAGCGACCTAACGTTGGTGCGAGGGGATCTGCGGGTGGCAGGCGACGCCATAAGGCTGTCGCGGCGCACTCTGGGCACCATCAAAAGCAACTTATTTTGGGCCTTCGCCTATAATGTGGCAGCCATTCCTTTGGCTGCGTTGGGTTATTTGAACCCAATGATTGCTGGTGCTGCCATGGCGTTTTCAAGCGTCTTTGTGGTATCTAACAGCTTGCGGCTTCGTCGATTTTCATAACAAAATTTTCGACTAAGCTGTTTCTTTTTCACCGATTCAGATTGTAGGTGTAGCTCTGGTGTTCGACGAGACGCTCGACGAAGCATACGGAGAGGTACTTAGGCGAAACCCTGGAGAAGTTGAGTTTCACCAGGCCGTGGCCGAGGTCCTCGGGTGTATTGGTCCTTCTATTGCCAAGCACCCCGAGTTTTCCCACCGCAAAGTTATCCAACGCATCTGTGAACCAGAGCGTCAGATTATTTTCCGTGTTCCTTGGGAAGATGACCGCGGTGAGGTGCATATCAACCGTGGTTTTCGTGTCGAGTTCAACTCAGCTCTAGGCCCCTACAAGGGCGGCTTACGTTTTCATCCGACCGTAAATCTAAGCATCATTAAGTTTTTGGGTTTCGAACAGACCTTTAAGAACGCGCTTACCGGTTTGCCGATTGGCGGTGCTAAAGGCGGCTCTGACTTCAACCCTAAAGGCCGTTCGGAAGGCGAAATCATGCGGTTTTGCCAAAGTTTTATGACCGAGTTGTATCGCCACCTGGGTGAATATACCGATGTTCCCGCTGGTGATACCGGTGTTGGCCAACGTGAGATTGGTTGGCTATTTGGCCAGTACAAGCGCATCACAAACCGCTATGAATCCGGTGTGTTAACCGGTAAAGGTGTGGCTTGGGGTGGCTCTTTGGTACGCACCGAAGCTACCGGTTATGGCACCGTATATTTCCTTGAAGAAATGTTGAAGGTGCGCCACGAAGATTTGGAAGGTCGCACCTGCGTGGTGTCGGGTTCTGGAAACGTGGCCATTCACGCTATTGAACAGCTGCAAGCCGAAGGGGCCAAAGTGGTGGCCTGTTCTGATTCAAACGGTGTAATTCATGATCCTTCCGGTATCGACCTCGAGTTGGTTCGACAAATCAAAGAAGTCGAGCGTGGTCGAATTTCGGAATACGCCGAGCGTAAAGGCGACTCCACCTACTATCCCGATGGTGTTATATGGGACATTCCCTGCGAAGTGGCCCTGCCCTGTGCGACCCAGAACGAAATTAGTGAACAGCACGCTAAAACCTTGGTAGCCAACGGCTGTATCGCGGTGGCCGAAGGGGCGAACATGCCCACTTCGCCTGAAGCGGTGAAAATTTTGCAGCAAGCTGGTGTGGCTTTCGGTCCGGCTAAGGCCGCCAACGCCGGTGGTGTGGCAACCTCGGCTCTAGAAATGCAACAGAACGCTTCTAGAGACTCTTGGAGCTTCGAATACACCGAAGAACGTTTGCGCAAAATCATGGAGAGCATCCATGAGTCGTGTTATGAAACCGCGGCTGAATATGGTCAACCAAACAACTACGTAACTGGTGCCAACATTGCTGGTTTCGAAAAGGTTGCTAAAGCCATGGTGGCCTTCGGTCTAATTTGAGTTGTCGTTCCGGCGTTGTTTAGAGCGCCGGTGCCCAATCGGTGCCCATCAGGCGCCGCGCCAAAGACCCCAAATTTTTTAAAGCGTGCTCTTTCGCGTGCTCAACATGGGGGCCTTCCCATCCCGCGTCAAGGGTTTCCCAAAATAGTTTGTGCCATTGCTCAAACCACGCCGGTTGGAAATCTTCAATCTCGTGTACATCTTGATGGGCCTGGAACATGGCACCGTTGTATCGGTTCTCGCCAATAAGGACCTTGCACCAATAATCCACCAACCGCGGAATATGACTGTTCCAGTCAACCTCGGCGATCTGCTCGAAAACTTCTTGAAGCAGGTCGTCGAACACGATGGCTCGGTAAAATTCGACCACAAAATTATGAATCTCGGTGCGGTTGTCTAGATCTAACTTCGTGGTGACCTGCGCAGGTGACATAATTCTATGCTGGACTAGAAGTAATGCTCGGGTCAATAGTTCTGGTTAATAGCTTGAGAGGTTCGAAATGGATAACAACGGTGGAGGCGAAGCGGCTTGCTCGCTTGGTGAGTATGGCGACCTGGTGGAATCGATTCCCACCGGAGTTTTGGCGTCGCTCCTTCACAACATTCCTGATGGGGTAATTATTGCCAACCGAGCCGGAGACATTGTGTTTTGGAACGCTGGTGCCACCCGACTTTTTGGCTGGAGCGAAGAAGAAGCCATAGGGCAACCCCTAGACATCATAATCCCGGAGCGTTTACGGAAACGCCACAACGACGGCTTCCACAAGACCATGGAAACCGGTATCACCAAATATGGTGACGACTCTATGCTGCAGGTGCCAGCAGTACGTCAAGACGGCAGCAGTTTTTCGGTGGCCTTTACCGTGTCGCTCTTGACGCAAGAGGGCCAAAAATCTCCCTACGCCATTGCAGCGGTGCTGCGTGATGATACCGAACGTTGGCAGCTAGCCCGAGCAGCAGCCAAAGCCCGCTCTAAGCAGCCTTAGCCGCGGCTTCACGGGTTTCGGTCGGCTGGCGGACAAAGATAACCAAACGAACCACCACGTCGGCCGCCCAGATGGATAGACCGGCAGCTATAGCTTCATTTACCTCGAACAACGCCCCCAAGGCCGCCACATTAGCCGCAGCTACCGACAGCCAAGAACGCGCCAGCGCAAAACCAGCTGATAGTGCGACATGGCCGCCGCCTCTCACCACCGGTCCAAAGTAGCTGAGCGAGGCCATAGCAATTTGGGCAAATCCCCCTATCGCTAGAGTGCGCAAAGCTGGCGTAATGTCGGCTTCAGTCGAGCTTTGATAAGCCAAGACCAAGACTGCCACCACCCACCAAGTAACCCCCAGGAAATACTGAACCAGTCGAGCCCCGGCCCACGAGAGCTGACGCTGCTTAATCCGCGGGAGAAGTGCCACATTGGCCACGATGGCACTGGCGTAGATCACCATGGCAACAGCGGCCACGCCCGGGCGGTTCAAAGCGGTGAAAACACTGATTAGAACAGTGGCACCGCCGGCCACTATGACCGTGGCATAAATCTTCCCTGCTGTGGCAACCGGTGCCATTTTCATGCGGGCCTGAGTAGCGGTAAAAAACGGTAAGGTGCCCAAGAGCACCAAGCCCACTAAACCAAAGAGGTTAATGCTGAGGTGCGCGCCGTGCAGGTTAAGCGATGACACGGTACCGCTTCCCAAAGCAGCGCCAATGCTGATTCCAACCACGCCAAATGCAATGGCCGCTAAGTAGGCGTCGATGGCGGGTCGGTACCTGGGAGTGGTGGCATTTTGGCGAATGATGACCAGCAAGGCAGCTAATAGCAACAAGGCCAGGGCAACCACAAGGGCACCTAGAACCAACAACCACGACTGTTGGTATTCACGGCCTGCCGCCACTGCTACCGCACCGCCGGCAACCATCACCCGCTGGATGAAGGCAGCTTGATCGTTGGGTGCTGGTGAAGTGGACCATGTGACCGCCAACATTTGCGTGGCGCCAGAGATGATGGTGAGCACGCCACCAGCCAAAAACCAGTGCAGCGGCAGCCATGCGCCAGTGTCGTGTGGGAGCAAGGCCATCAGAGGCGTAGTCACAAAAAACGCGAGCCCCAACCCAAAGGTACGGCGTGCTTGGTAATGAGTTCGACTTACCCGATCGGCAGTGTCGCGTTTTGGAGTTGGTGCCGTCACCAGAATGGCCTTATATTTCCCGATCTCTAATGGAAGCTCAACGAGGTCGAAAACCTAGTAAGTCCATGGCGGCTGGAGTCAACATGTCGGGCGTCCACGGTGGATCCCAAACGATCTGCAGGTCAATCTCGAATTCCGGTAGCGCTTCTACAAGCACCGTTCGGGCTTCTTGTGGGAGCGATTCAGAGACCGGGCAGCCCGGAGTTGTTAGGGTCATTTCCACATGCAGCACGTTGTCGAGCGCCTCAATGGAATACACCAAGCCAAGTTGCACGATGTCTAAACCCAATTCAGGGTCGATTACCGCCGAAAGCGCACGACTGGCTTTTTCTTCGGGCGATTGTTGGGCAGAACCTATGAGGTAGGTTCGACTGTCACTCATGCTGTCGCCTCCTTATGGGCCGCGATTACCCCTCGAGGTGTTATCGCTAAGTTCAGGGTAACGGTGAGCCCGGCAATTGAGATGGCGGCCGCGCCGAGACGCACCGGCCAAATTTCACCCACAATCAATCCCCCCACCACGCCAGCGAACCCCGCTGTTGTTAAAACCAGGGTTGCTTTGGCGGCCTTTAGATTGAACAAGTCGCCAAAGAGCAGTGGTTTGCCGGAAGGGGCCTTGTTGATACCGCGACCGCGTAGAGCGCTATAGCCAATGAAGGGCACAATTTTGTGGGTGTGGCCAATCACCGCCAGACCCAGCCAGGCTGCGATGGCCGCCACTTCAGCTGAAATTAACCGCACACGGGTGAGAGTGGAGAGGTTGGCAAAACCGATAACGGCGGCTAGCGCCACGGCCACGACCAAAAAACCGACTGAGATAAACAGGAACGCGTGCAGAAGTTCTAATTTACGCCGTCGATGAATGACACAGGCCCGTAGAGAAAGTACGTGTGCCACAAGACCAGCCACTACCAAAATGCCGCCCGCCCACGACAACGCTGGAACGCCAAATAGTAAACCGGGTGTCAGCACGACAGCCCCGCTCGACATCAATCCGACGGCTGCCACGCCTTCTTTGGAGCTAGGTCGGTGCGCTAAGAGAAACATTGGCCATAGTTTTTCGGCTACGGCCACATAAGTAAGCCCGAGCCAACCCAGCAAACCCAAGTGGGCATGGGCCATAACTCGGTTAGGCAGAAGTGGAAACCATCCAGCTTGGCGGTCAAACGCGTAGACCACTCCAAAAGTCACGGTCAGCACAAATAACGTGACCGACGCGCGAAGCCCCCAAAGCGGAAGGCTGTGGTCACTGGACAACAGCGGACCCGAAAGATTGTAGACGGCCAACACCACGCTAACGGCACCCACAACTGCGCCAGTGGCAACAAGATTTTCGTAGCCGTGTGCGAATCCGGTGGGAATTAGCCAGGCGGTGGCGACCCATCCGATGAGGGTGGCCCAACCGACGCCAACCGAGCGCAATTTTCTACGGGCTACAACCGGACCGAACTGGTGCAACGCCCCTAATACGGCTGTTGATAGGAACGCCAACATGGTGACGTGTACGGCGGAAAGTGCCCCATCGTTCATGGGTGAATTAACGAATTTATCGGAAGCCAGGGCCACGCCCACACCAGCTCCTACTAGCCCAACTCCGGCGGCACCTAGAAAACTGAGGGGCAAACTTGGCGGAGGTACAACATCGGGCGCGCCAGGCCCAGGTACTGCGACCGGCGGAACCATAGGTGTCACTGTGGTCATCGTGGAAGCCTCTTGCCAATAGTTCTATAGGGTACTAGAAATATATGGTAGGGGTTGGTTTAGGTCAACCCACCTTAACTTGCCCCCTTAACTGTAGGAGCTAAAAATGTCTGCCGATTCGTCAACATCAGGGGATACTGCTCGTGGGGGTGCTGCGGCGGAAGCCACCGCTACCACTAGCGAAAAGCAGGTTGTAATTCTAGATGCCCGACCGATTTTGGCCGACGGAGGAGAACCCTTCGGAGCGATTATGGAGGCTGCCCAAAAGGTAGAACCCGGTGGTGAACTCCATGTTTGGGCACCTTTTGAGCCCGTACCATTGCAGGGTGTTCTAGGCGAGCAAGGTTTTAGCTATTCGTCTCGTGAAGACAGCCCCGGCAACTGGTTGACGGTATTTAGCCGAGAAAACGACTAGTCGGACTAATTGCTATGTCTGGGGTTTCTCGCAAAGTCGGGCACAATGGTCATGTGGCTACGATTCAAGAACAAGCGCGTGCCCTTGGCGATCCAACCCGGCATTCAATTTTTGAGTACATCTATGAAGATGAAGAATTGGTGAGTGTTGCCGAGCTCACTGAGCATTTTGGCCTGAACCACAATGCTATTCGCCAGCACTTAAACAAGCTGCTGGCGGCAGGTCTGGTGCTCGAAGAGCGGGTACCTACTGGTGGGCCCGGACGACCGCGCGCCATGTATCAGGTGGCACCTTCGGCTGAGAGCCGTTGGGGCGTGGCTGGGCCTTACGAGCGTTTGAGCTTAATGCTCACCGAGATTATTCGTACTGGCGATGCGCCCGATGAGGTCGGTCGTCGTGCTGGCGAACGTTATCGCTCGGGTGAGGCCGAAACCCTTGACGAGGTGCTGGCCGAGGTTAACGAAGCCATGGCCCGTGAAGGTTTCGAGCCCGAAATTGTTGAACACGGTGAAGGCCGTGTTGAGGTGGTTCTTCACAATTGCCCGTTTGCGGCTTCGGCAGCTCTAGATCCCGACACGGTGTGTTCTTTACATCGTGGTTTGGTAGAAGGTGTGACCGGCAGTCAATCCAAGGTCGTGCTCGACCAGCTCATCCGGCACGACCCTCATGAGGCTGGTTGTCGTATGTGTCTGCGGGTAGATGCTGAATAAGGTTTTCTAAGGCCTTGTTATTGGTGACAAGCACACGTTTAGAACGGCTTTTGTGACCCTTGGTAAGGGTGACGGAACTTGGGCTGACCAGCATTGAATTAGCCAAGAACTTAATCAGGGCCGAGTTGGCTTTGTCGTCGGTGGCTGGTGCCGCTATTGACAGCTTCAGTTCTTGGCCGTGCAAGCCTAAAAACTGTGAACGTTTGGCACCGGGTTGAACCCGTAGCTTAAACAGCCATCCATCTGGACATTTCTCGGCCCAAATGGGTATCACGATTTCGGGCCGTGGTCTTCCGGAGGGTCACGCCAGTCGATTTTTACGCGACCGGCTTCGTAAGGGTGGTGTTGCAGCCAATTTCGGGTGTAGCTGCACCACGGCACGACAGTTAATTTCTCAGCTTCCGCCCAGTCGAGGGCGGCTTCAACTAAAGCGCCAGCCACGCCACGTCCGCCAATTTCTTCTGGCACTGAAGTGTGTTCCAAAATCAGCTCGTTGTCATCGAGCGAATATTCAAGCTTGGCCAAGTGTCCGTCAACGTGAGCGGCGAAGCGATGGCCATCTTGTTCGTTGATCACTTCGATTTCCATAGCATCACCGTACCGGAGTTGATCATTTGTCTTCGGCGTTTGTGCCAGAACGTGTTTCTTTAATCAGGTCGCGCAGGACCACGGCGTTGTTGTGTTCTTCATCGGCCGCCGCGTAAATCAGCGTTACCGGACCTTTGTCGGCCAGCGTAAATAGCTTGCTTAAATCATCGTTTTTCGAGGGGTCGAGCTCTGCGCGATAACGCTTTTGGAATTCATCCCAGCGTTCGGCATCGTGTCCGAACCACTTACGCAGATTGTTGCTAGGTGCAACCTGTTTCAGCCACTCATCCAACTCGAGGTCTTCCTTTTTGATGCCTCGGGGCCAAAGACGGTCAACCAGGATTCGTTTGCCAACCGATTTTGACTCATGGTCGTAGGCTCTTTGGAGCTTAATTGAATGGCTCATGTCGCCTCCTAGCGACGGCGTGGTTTTACCTAGGCTTCAGAATAGAAAACCTCTTCCCCGATCAGTTGCCCGCTATGCACACGGGCCACATTCTGAGCGATGAGGCTGGCGCGCTCGGCGCTAGGGCCAACCCAGCCGAGGGATAGTGTTTCGTGGAACAAACTCAACCAGCGCTCGAAATGCTCAACCTGGAACGGGCTTTCATTGTGAACAATGGCATGAGCTCGAAATGGGTTACCAACGTAACCATGTAGTCCCAGTAGATTTCGGCACCAAAAAGCTGTCAGTTTAGGTAGATGTTCCGCCCAGTCCACCTGTGCAACGTCGTTAAATAGCGGACCCAAAATGTCATCTTGAGCCACATCGGCGTAAAAACGGCGCACCATTTCTGCAATTTCTGCGGGAGAGTCTAAATCGCAATTGCGAAAGTGATGTTGACCTTGACCCATGTGCCTTCCTAGCTGGTTAATTGCTGCGGGTACAGTGTTTAGAGTGATAGTTCGAGTCTAGAGTGACTACTTCTTTTATCTACCATCAGCTAGATAATCGAGGTGTTATTCTAAGGATGTCAAGTAGAAGATGCTAGAGTGAAGCTTCCTTGGGCCAAACGCAATCTTTCATCATTTCGCTGGGACGGAGGTCTGTGATGGCTAGCGGTGAAGAACAACTTCCACTCGAAAAACAGGCTGGGCAATACGCCATCCGCGGTGCGATATCGGGCTTTATTATTGTGCTGGTTCTGGTGACCGGAATTGGCCTCTGGCAAGACCAAACCAGTGCCTCGGCGCTTGGCGTTGGCATCTTCGTGGCCGTCTGGGCAGGCTCTGGCTTCGGTGCCATGATGGGGGCCGCCATCGCAGCCATGAAGAACACCTCCTGGTTCGAGTAGGCCGCACTTCTAGCCAGCAACCGGGTTAGCAACAGCAACTGGCGTTCGGCGACTTGTGAAGGCACACGCCGCTAAATATTGGCGCCACGGCGTGGTGGGCGTGGTAGCCGGATTGACCTCTGGCCTTTTTGGCGTGGGTGGCGGCATAGTAATTGTGCCACTCTTGGTGGGTTTAGTTGGCTTTGGTCAGCGACTGGCGCACGGTACTTCTTTAACTGCCATTTTGCCTATTTCGACCGCCAGCGCATTGGGATACGCCACCCAGGGTGAGGTCGAGTGGGTTATTGCGGCGCTTATTTCTGTGGGTGCGATGTTGGGTGCGATTGTGGGCTCGCATCTCTTGCAGCGATTACCGGTTCGGGCTTTGCGCCTCGGATTCGCACTGATTCTTATCGTGACCGCGGTGCGGATGGTGGCGTCGTCGGGTGATGGTGGCGGTATTGGTGATTTGGGCTTGGCCGGTGCCCTTGGTTATCTGGTTCTGGGCTTGGCTTCGGGGGTGTTGGCTGGCACTTTGGGTGTTGGCGGGGGTGCGGTGCTGGTCCCGGCACTCACTTTCTTCGCTGGCTTCCCGCTATTGGCCGCTAAGGGAACCTCGTTGTTGGTCATTATTCCCACTTCGTTGATTGGCACTTGGCGCAATGTCGTCGCCAAGAATACTGACGTGATGGCAGGTTTGGTGGTTGGTGTAACCGGCATCGTGTTCGGACTAATCGGAGTGCAGATTTCAATGGAGCTGAGTGCTAAATGGGGCTCGGTGCTGTTTGCCATGTTGTTGGTGGTAGCGGCGGCGAAGTTGGTTTTCCAAGCCGAAGAAGACGAACCGACGGTGACCGTAATTCCTGATCCTTCAGCTGAGACTGCTTAAGCCCCTGCTTTATTACCGGTCGCGACTATGGTTTTGAAAGATTTAGGGGGTTTTGATGTTAAACGAGAATTTTGAACTGGGGCAGATTGGGCTTTGGACAGGCGTCTTCGATGCCATGCCGTCTTCTCTCGCCAAAGAATATGTGGCCTATATCGAGGAGCTAGGTTTCTCGACGTTATGGCTGCCTGAAACCGTGGGGCGTGATCCGTTTGTGTCGGCCACCATGTTTCTAGGTCACACCACCAAATTAAACCTGGCCACCGGTATCGCCAACGTTTATGCCCGCGATGCCGTGACCATGGCTAATACTCAGCGGGCTTTGGAAGAAGCTTTCCCAGGAAGATTTTTGTTGGGCTTAGGTGTGAGCCACGAGCACCTGGTTAATCGAGTTCGCAAACACGATTACTCCAAGCCCTACTCCTATATGGTCGACTACTTAGACGATATGGACAACACCATCTTTAAAGCTGTTGGACCTTCCGAGCGTTCGGGCACCGTGCTGGCCGCTTTAGGTCCGCGAATGTTGAAGCTGGCAGCAAGTCGGGCTGATGGTGCGCATCCTTATTTCGTGCCCGTGGCACATACCGCCTACGCACGTGAAATTCTGGGCGGTGAGGCAATCTTGGCGCCCGAGCAAATGGTGATTCTAGATACGAACGCCGAATCTGCTCGAGCCACCGCTCGTTTACACATGAGCCCATACATGCGAGCACCCAACTATCAAAACAACCTGCTGCGACACGGTTTTGTCGAAGATGATTTGGCCGATGGGGGTAGCGACAAGCTGGTAGACGCCATTGTGGCTTGGGGCGATGTATCGGTAGCAGTGGAACGAGTGGCGGCGCATTTGGACGCCGGTGCCAACCATGTGGCGGTGCAGCTGTTATCGGCTGATGGGGCTTCGTTGCCTAGGGAACAGCTAAGTGAGTTGGCTAGCGGGTTATTAGCGCTCTAATCGCTATTCAATCTCGAGTGTTTTCGGGGCATCTTGGTCTGATGTTTGATGGACCTGAATTTTGGTGCCCTCGTTTTTGGAATTTTGGTTCTGTTCGAACTTTTTACTTTGCTCAGAGATGGGCTCGGTGACTTCTTCAACATAAGCCGGGAAGTGCCGCGGGGTATTTAGCAGTACCGCCACTGTGATCACGGCCATTACCAAAACACCTAAGAATATGGCGTGAGTTGAATTATGTAGGGCCATAATCTCGCCTTGGTGGCTGTTGCGCTCCAACATTGTGTTGGCGATGGCACCAAAGGCGGCGGCACCAATACTTTGACCAAAGAAGCGGGCGTACATAAGGGCACCGGTAAGCGTGCCACGTTGTTGCCAGCCCACGGTGTTTTGTAGGCCGACCATTAGCGGAGTGAAAATTAGCCCCATTCCCACACCCATCAGGCCTACGTAAACGACGGGCTGCCAAACCGAGGCGTTCGCCGTGAGAGTGGAAAGCCCAATTCCCGAGGCCAAGGCGAATAAGGAACCAATTAATGCTGTATCACGAAAGCCGATGCGAAGGTAGAGGCGGGCCGACAGACTTGAGGTTAACGGCCAAGTGATGCTCATGGTAGCGAGGACGAAACCGGCTGCGACCGGTGCTAAACCGAGTACGATTTGGCCCCAGTTCGGAACATAAACTGAAAGTCCGATTACCGTCATCCCAGCGGTGATTGAGGTTATTGCGGAAGCGGCAATACGGCGTTCGCGCCACACCCAGGGCGGCAGCATTGGCTCGCGGGCGCGGCGTTCGACAGCGGGCAGGGCCATAGCAGCGGCAATGGCGATACTGAAGATAATTAGACTTTGTGGTGAGCGCCATGGCCACGAACTACCACCTTCTAGCAGGCCGAGAATGAACATTCCGGCCGCTAAGAGGATAAGAAGCGCCCCGGCATAGTCGATACGATGTTCGCGTCGGGTTACGGATTCTTGTAGTCCCCTGGCCACCAAGATGAATGCGAAGATTCCCAGAGGAATGTTGACGAGGAAGATCCATCGCCAGGTGAGGTATTGTGCGAAGATGCCTCCCAGGGCTGGGGCAATCACCGCTGAGACGCCCCAAACGCTGGCCAGATAACCTTGGATGCGGCCACGTTCTTCCACGGTGTAAATATCGCCGGCGATGGTGTTAACCGTTGATGAGATGGCGGCACCACCAATGCCTTGAACGGCGCGTGACACAATTAGAGCTGTCATGCCCCAAGCGGCGGCTGAGGCGGCTGAACCGATTAGAAAAATAACGATGCCGAATAAGAGAATTGGCTTGCGGCCGTGCAGGTCGGAAAGCTTGCCGTAGATCGGAATTGTAACGGTCTCAGCCAATAGGTAGATAGAAAACACCCAGCCAACCCGGTTGAATTCGCCCAGGTCACCGACCACTTGGGGAATGGCCGTAGCGAGAATCGTGGTGTCCATTGCCACTAAGGCCATGGTCAGAATTAGTGCTATTAGAACCGGCGTCCGAGCGTCGCCTTTTAAACCCATTGCATCATGCCCCCGTGCTGATGAAAGTACAGGTTAGGCGGTGTGTCTTTCTATTACGTGTTCTCGAAGCCCACGTTAAATTGGTGGAAACCGGAATCTAAGAGCGTTGTGAGGTTGTTTTCGGTTGAGCCTTGTGACCAGTTACGAAGCACCACTCGCATTATCCCAAGCGCGGCGGCGGCCATAAGTTCTGGAAGGATGGTATGTCCCGTTTCAGGTTCACGTATTTCAAGCGCAGCTGCCAGTTGCTCCTCCCACTGGGCTTGCAAGGCTAAACTTCGGGCGTAGATCGACGGAACACTTAGGATTATGGCTGCCTTGTGTCGCATCTCCTCTTGATGCGTCAAGTCAGCGGTAATTGAATGAAAAATTGCTCGCAACGAATCCCAAGGGTGTTCGTTGTCCGGACGTTGCTGCAACAAGGTGATGAGCTCGGCTAAGTGTTCGGAATAGTCAGCTAACACCACGTCTTCTTTGGTGGCGAAGTAGCGAAAGAAAGTGCGTTGCGATATTTCAGCTAGAGCCGCGATTTCGTCGACAGTCGTTTCTTCAAAACCATGTTTGCTGAAAAGCTCCATCGCTGCGAACTCGATGCTCTGGCGGGTCTTGGCCTTCTTGCGTTGTCGTAGTCCGGATTGTTGCACCCAGTCATCTTAGTATGTTCGCCTATATTTGAGTGGCAGTAGCTGACATATGGCAGCGACTGTCGTAAAGTGTGCTAGGGCTCGACGCAGTCGTGGTGGCAGCGTCCATGGATAAGAGGATTTAAATCATGACGACATTGCTATACCGAATTGGGTATGTTGCGGCTAAGAAGCGGGGTCTTATTGTCGCGGGATGGGCGCTGATATTGCTTGTCGTAGTTGTTTCCAACCGGTTGATTGGGGCGAGTGCAGTCGACAACTTTGAAGTGCCCGGAGTTCAATCTCAAGCCGCTTATAACTTGCTGGCTGAGCGCTTTCCAGAAAAGTCAGGGGCAACCTCGATGGTTGTATTCCATGTTGAAGAAGGTGTGATTGACGATCCTGGTTATGCCGAAGGAATCCGCCAGACTATCGGGCTCATCTCAGAGCTAGAGGGCGTGCTTCAGGTGGCCGATCCATTAGCAAATCCACAGACAATCTCAAGCGATCGAAGCACGGCTGTGGCCTCGGTACAGTTTAATAAGTCCACTGCTGAATTAGGCCATCGAACTTTAGACGCATTAGTTGCAACGGCTGCTCCGGCGCGAGAAGCCTCGGTTCAAACTGAGTTCACCGGTGAGTTACCCACCGTGCTGAAAGAACAATCAACCGGTCCAGCTGAGGCCATTGGAATAGTAGCAGCGCTGGTTATTTTGCTGTTTTTGTTTCGCACACTATTTGCAATGGCGTTACCTCTAGTTAGTGCAATCATCGGTTTGGCGGTGGGGTTATCGCTGGTGGGGCTGTTATCTGGTTTCATTGAAATCCCTACCGTCGCACCACGCCTAGGGATGATGATCGGTCTTGGCGTTGGTATCGACTACGCGCTCTTTGTGCTTAGCCGACATCGTGACAACCTCCGCCATGGGATGGAAGTTAACGAATCAATAGCCGCCACGAATGCGACCGCGGGACATGCGGTAACCATTGCCGGAATTACGGTGGTAATTGCAATCCTCGGTTTGCAATTAGCAGGTATCCCATTTGTGTCGGCACTTGGCTACTCGGCTTCTCTAGTAGTAGCCATAGCGGTTTTAGTGGCGGTCACGTTGTTGCCCGCACTACTGGGGTTTGTTGGCAGACGTATATTACCCGCTCAAGTGACAGCGGCAGCTCAACCCAATCTTGACGCCAAAGAACTGACTGCTACCACTGGTTGGGTGAGATGGGCAAACGTGGTTTCGCATCGCCCTTGGCCTGCGGCAATTGTTGGAACAGCTCTACTGCTCATTGCTGCGTTACCAGTGCTTGATATGCGCTTGGGCCAAGCCGATGCGGGAACTCATCCAGTTAACACCACGCAGCGGCGTGGTTACGATCTTCTGCACGACGCTTTTGGGGCTGGATTTAATGGTCCCTTGCTAATAGCTGTCGATTTGGTTGAGGCTGGAATTCCAGATGCGCCTGAGATAATTGTTAATTATTTGCGTAGCGAACCGGGTATTTCGTTTGTGTCGCCACCGCAAATAAACAGTGCTGGTGACACCGCGGTGATTACGGTTATTCCTTCTACTAAACCCCAAGATGAGGCCACTTCTAATCTCGTTCACCGTCTAAGAAACGATGTGCTACCAGCGGCAGTTGAAAATACCAATGTGGGCGTCTATATCGGCGGACCGACGGCCAGCTTCATTGACCAATCTGACAAGATTGCTTCTCGCCTACCGTGGTTTATTGGTGGTGTAGTTGGTCTCTCATTTGTGCTACTTATGATCGTGTTTCGATCGATATTGGTGCCGTTAAAGGCCGCGCTGCTCAATTTACTTTCAATTGGTGCCGCTTACGGCGTGGTTGTAGCCGTGTTTCAATGGGGATGGGGCCGTTCCCTGATCGGGTTAGAAGAAACAGTCCCAATCGCGTCGTTTGTACCGATGATGATGTTTGCCATTCTGTTCGGTTTATCTATGGATTATGAGGTGTTTATCTTGTCTCGTATCAGAGAAGAGCACCTTCGAGGTCATTCAAACATCGATAGTGTGGTGGTTGGACTTGGGGCTACGGCGTCGGTAATTACAGCCGCAGCGCTAATAATGGTGGCTGTGTTCTTGGGCTTTGTTTCTAGTCCTGACCCGGTCGTAAAAATGATGGGAGTGGGTTTGGCTACCGCCGTGGCGGTGGACGCTACGGTGGTACGGATGGTTCTTCTACCTGCCACGATGGCTTTAGTAGGCGAACCTAATTGGTGGTTACCCAAGTGGTTGGATCGGATGTTGCCGCAACTTCACATCGATTAGAGGTTGCTGGTTAGGTTAAGTCAAAACTGTTTAGGTCTATGCTGAATTAATGGTGGGCAACCTTGGCCATTCCTCAACTGAGAGCCTGTCAATTTTGATAGTTGAGGATGACGACAATATTGCGGAGCCGTTGATTGAAGGATTATCGAATCATGGCTTCAACCCGGTACGGGCAAAAAATGCTCAGGATGCATTTAACCTAATTCACAAGACGCAGTTTGTTCTGCTTGATCTTGGCCTGCCTGACCTCGATGGGACTGAGGTGTGCCGGCGAATCCGTCGTAGCAGCGACATTCCAATAATTGTTGTGACCGCTAGAGACGATGAGATAGATCGTGTACAACTTCTTGAGCTGGGTGCTGACGACTATATAATAAAGCCGTTCAGTTTCCGTGAGTTGGTGGCTCGAATCGGTGCTGTGCAGCGCCGTTCGGTCCCTTCTGGGGCCACCACGGTTGAGAACCAACGCCTAGGCAGTATAGAAATCGATCGGTCGGCCCGTCGGGTGTGGGTGAATGGTGCTGAGGTTGACCTAACGCCCAAAGAGTACGATTTATTAGCGTATTTGGCCTCTGAACCAGGCGTAGTTCGTACTCGCGAAGCCATTATCTCTAGCGTGTGGGATGAATTCTGGTGGGGGCCGACAAATACCCTTGATGTGCATATCGCGGCTCTGCGCCGCAAGCTTGGTCAGCATAACCTAATCGTTACTTTACGTGGTGTGGGTTACCGCTTGGATGTCGAAGGCGAATGATTCGTGGCACGACGTCTGTTACTTACCTACCTGACGCTCACAGCCTTAACACTGGCCGTGGTGGTAGTCCCCTTGGGGCAAATCTTTGCCAATCGTGAACGTGATCGGCTCACCTTCGATATCGAGCGAGATGCCCAAAACATAGCGTCACTGGTGGAAGACCATCTTGAGATGGGGATCGATCCTCAGATCGATGAAGTGGCGAAGTCGTATCGTGATTTGGGCGGTCGCATTTTGGTTGTTGACAAGGCTGGTCTAGGAGTGGTCGACTCCGACCACCTTGGCGAAGAACATCGTGACTTCGCCACCAGGCCGGAGATTGTGGCTGCATTGGACGGTGACCGAACATCTGGTACTCGCAATTCAGAAACGTTGAATGCGAAGCTGATATATGTTGCTGTTCCTGTGGCGTCAGGTGGGGTGGTGCACGGTGCCGTCCGGTTGACTTACCCCATGTCGACCCTGGATAAACGCATTTCTGATACTTGGCGAAAGCTTGGGGTGCTCTCGGGGGTGGTGTTGGTGGTTGTGGCGATTGTTGGTTTGGTATTTGCCCGGAGCATAACCAAACCGCTTTTGGAATTAGAGGAAGTTGCTAAGGCCCTAGCCACTGGAGATTTAGAAAGTCGTACGCAGGTTTCTACGGGTGGGCGCGAGCTAGAGTCACTCGCGGCTGCGTTCAATACCATGGCAGCTGCCTTGCAACAACAGCTTGAGGTGCAACGTCGATTTGTGAGCGATGCGTCTCATCAGCTTCGAACTCCGCTAACAGCATTACGACTACAGCTAGAAATACTTGCAACTCGGGTTGACCCGGTTTTAGTTCCTAAGTTGGAGGCGACCATAGATGAAACTGATCGTCTGGGGGCCTTGGTGAGTTCCTTGTTGAGCCTGGCCCGCGGAGATGCCTCGTTTGGCAAATTGGAACCACTGAATCTTCCGTTGGTAATACAAGAGCGGGTGGAGTTCTGGGAGCCTCTGGCCAGTGAACGCAATGTAAGTCTGAACATCGAAATATTTTCTACGGCCCAAGTACGGGCCGTGACGGGTGCAGTCGAACAAATTCTCGACAACCTAATTTCAAATGCTCTAAATGCGATAACCAACGGCGGCAACATCATCGTTCGCACCCGCGAGAGCGGAGATATGGTGCAGATGCAGGTGTCGGATGACGGTCCCGGTATGAGCGAAGCTATGCGGCAAGAAGCCTTCAAGCGGTTTTGGAGGGGTGGCGTGTCGGCGGACCAATCGGATCGGGGCGGATTCGGATTAGGCCTTTCAATTGTTGAGATGTTGGTGACCGCATGTGGTGGCACCGTCGCGATTTCCGCGGGCGACAACGACCTTGGGACCGCGGTCACGGTTGAATTCTTAAAATCTTAAGAATCTCTTCAGGTTGTACTAACGATCTGCTAATGCAACCCTTCGTATCGTTTGAGTATTCACCGAGTGGGTGTTCTGCCTTAACGAAGGGGTACTCAAAATGGAACGTCGCAAAGCAATCCGTGTAGCAGGGGCCGCGTCACTGACGCTGGTGGCGGGGGCTGCGGGCATCGCTCTGAACTCAGGAATTGTAGGCGCTGGTCGTGATGAACAAGTTGGCCAGGTGTTGGTGATTGATCCTGTCGGATATGCCAACGCCACTAACGGGCTATATGACGGTAATTCGCACGACCCAGAATTAGAGCGGGTACTTAAAATAGCTAAGTCAAAAGAACGGGCGTTAACAATTTCTTCGGCCAGTGAAGTTGCCAAAGAGAACGATCATCATGACAAAGATGATGATGATTGTGACAAGTCAGGCAAAGATCACGCGTCAGACCGCCATGGCGATGACGATCATGACAAAAAGTATTATCACGGTGCTGATGATGATGACTAGAGCCAAGCGAGATTCAGCTTCAGTTGCGTCCACAACCAAGGTCGGGGGCAGCAAGGCTAAAAAGACCCACCCGGCCGCCGCGTCGCGGGTCTTGGTTGGTGGATTGAGTGTTGCTGGGCCGATCTTAATGGTCACCGCCATGTCTGAAGTTCCATCGTCGTCACCCACTTCATCAGACCTCAAGATCGCTACGTCGCTATTAGATACTGAGAACAACCCTAAGGTGGTTTGGGTCGGACAAAGTTCATCTCGCGCCGTGACCCAATCAAAGGCCAGTTGACGATGAATACGGCACTATTTCTTCCTACCAACCCAGGTGGATCAAAGGATGAAGGCCCAGTTTCCGAGGTGCACTTTCACGCAATGGGAACTGAGATTCATCTAATAAGTGTTCGTGGTTCCTCCCAATTGATGGCTAGTGCTGTTGAACGCATTAGGTACCTTGAATCATTGTGGAGCCGTTTTCTTGAAGACAGTGAGGTCAGCGTGCTCAATCGGAGTGCGGGCCGACCTCAAATTGTTACCGATGAGACTCTTGCGCTGGTGGAGCGATCTATTGAGGCTTGGCGATTGAGCGATGGATGTTTCAACCCGTGTGTTGAAGTTGCCATGGCCGCTAACGGTTATGACCGCGATTTTAAAGAGTTGGAGTTAGTGCCTCCTCGGGTACCGAGCGGTCGGGCAGCTCCTTCGCCACAAGAAATTGTGGTGCTTCACGACACCAACATCGTGATCCTACCCGCCGGTGTACGAATTGATGCTGGAGGAATCGGTAAAGGTTTGGCAGCTGATTATGTAGTCGACCTACTGATTTCTTCGGGGGCGACTGGCGCGCTTGTGAACGTGGGTGGCGATGTGCGCGTTGCTGGTGACCCTTCGTCTGAGGCCGGGTGGGTAATTTCGATACCGCACCCCCTACAAAGCGGAGTTGAACTCATTAAATTTAGAATCGAAGATGGTGCGGTTGCTACTAGTTCCCGTCTAAAGCGACGCTGGCGAACTTCAAACGGCATGGCACATCACTTGCTGAACCCGCTAACCGGTCAACCAATGGTGACCAAGGTTGTGGCAGCTTCAGTAATCGCAGCCACCGGTTGGCAGGCCGAGGCGTATACAAAATTGATCTTTATGAGGGGCATTACCGCAGCCCAACTGCCCGCCAATATACATGCCTTAGCAGTACTAGATGATGGACGGTTTGTAGCGACGCGAGGTGTTGAGGAGATGGTTGAATGAATCAGCATCTGGCATGGTATGTCGCTCGTGCCACCGGAATTGTGGCATGGATGCTCTTGTCGATAGCCGTAATTTTGGGCTTGTTCTTTGCTACCCGAATGGGTCGAGGTCGGGTAACCCCAAAATGGCTTTTGGACCTTCACCAATTCAGTGGTGGTTTATCGGTTGTTTTTACGGCGCTTCACGTTGGGTCTCTCGTGGCCGACAACTATGTGAGCTTTGGGTGGGTTGAGGTGCTCGTGCCGTTTTCCAGTCATTGGCGTACTGGAGGTGTTGCGTTGGGGGTTGTAGCGACCTACCTGTTGGTGGCCGTGGAACTCTCATCATTGTGGATGCGTCACCTGCCCCGTATTTGGTGGAAAAGGGTGCACCTGGCCAGTTATTGGCTCTTTTGGATGGCCACTTTTCATTTCTTGATGGCGGGCACCGACGTATCGAATCCGATTTCACGGGTAGTGCTTGTGGTGGCTATTGCGTGGGTCGTCTTTCTCAGCTTGATTCGAATCTTGAGCCAATCGAAGTCAAAGCAGCCCGTTAAGGGCAAGGTTTCAGCCAGGGGGTAAAAGCAAGTTGGGGTGGCTTACTCGGTTTCAACCGATGCAAACCACCCCAACTTGGATACTGGTTAGGTTTTAGAAGGCGTTGGCTACTTGGCTAGCCAAACTTCAGTCCAGAAACTTTCGGCCGCTATTACGCCGTTGCCAGCAATACCACCAGGAATGGTCCAACGCTCGAGGTTGCGCACGTCGTTGGTGGTGAAGAGCGAGGTCGCTGTAGAGCCCGTCCAAGAGAACGGCACATTCTCGGCGAGTTCCATTCCAATCGCTTCAACGGCCGCGTAGCGGGTGCTGAAGTCGGTGTTGGAACGCAAGATTTCTAGCTGTTCGGCCAAGTCTTCGCTCCAGTAGTTGGAAACATTGGCGGGCTCGGAGGCTGGGTTGCCAAAGGCCGATTTCAAAGTGGTGTAGGGGTCGCTTTCACCGCCTGCCCGGAAGCAGGTGGTTTGGAAGTCTCCTAGGAACGGTGGGGTTGTGTCAGGTCCACCGATTACTCGGGTCACAATAATGGCCTGTTCAAGCGTGGCGATCGTGACATCGATACCGATTTCTTTCCACATGGACTGGTATCCCTGGGCCAAGGCTTCGGCCGATGGGTCTGGAGGACACATCAGCTCCAGCGTGACGGGAGCCCCAGCGGCCTTTCCATCGGAACGGTCGGGGTCATTCACGTATTCTTCCAGAAGCTCGCGACCTTTTTCAGGGTCATTAGTGGGCCAGGCGGCCGCTACCTTATCCGAGTACCAGGGTGAGTCGGGGCTGAAGAATTGGGTCTGGTTGGGGCTGATACCCTCGCCACCCAAGACTGCCACCAGGGCCGATTGGTTTAAGGCATAGGCCATAGCGCGACGTACTCGGACGTCATCGGTCGGAGGTATTCCAGTGTTGTAGATATTGGACCCGCCATTATTACCTAGAGCTTGGAATGACTGGATTTCACCGCGCTCAGCGGCTTCTTGGGCCATACGTACCGCCGTCTGGCGAAGTGTTTGGCCGACTTGGTGGTCGCCTGAGCGAACGGCTTGGAAACGGGTGTCTTCGTCAGGGATAGGGCGGAAGACGATTTCATCGAGATAGGGCAGTTGATTGCCGGCATCGTCGGTGCGCCAATAGTCTGGGTTGCGCTTCACAACGAGTTCGTTGTCACGTTGCCAGCGATCCACAATGAAGGGTCCGGTACCGACTGGTTGATCACCGCATGCCTCGCCAGCGGCCCGGCAAGCCTCGATGGAAAATGGCATGCCGACTACACCGGTTAGGAGGTCGGGGAAGGCGGCATTACCGTTCTCAAGTACGTAGGTGTAGCTCAGTTCGTCATCGACCCGAAGCTCTTTCACGACCGTCAGGGTTCCGATGGTTCGTGCGCCGTCGGCGGTTAAATATTCTTCGAAGTTGGCCTTGACTGTTTCCGCGTCTAGCGGGGTGCCATCGTGGAATTTAATGTTGGGACGAAGGGTTACCGTCCACTCGGTGAGGTCATCGTTGGGCTCGATCGATTCGGCGAGGAATGGATAGATTTCACCGTCACCACCCCGTGCAGCAATAGGGTCGAAGAAGCTGCGCGCCACCAACATGCCCGAGTTTCCGAAAGTGCCCCAGGCAGGCTGGTAACTGTTTGTTTCGGCCTCTAGGCCAACGACTACTTTGCCGCCATATTCTGGGGTTTCGCCGGGTTCGTCAGGTTCGTCGGTTTCGATTTCGCCACCGGCCGGTGCCGTGGTGCTGCTGCTTGGTTTGTTGGCGTCGTCGGACGAATCACTACTACACGCCGCGACCAAGCTGAAGGCCATTATTACGGCCAATGCTTGGAATACAAGTCGCATCTTGCGACTAGCTAATGCCATCTTGTCCCCTCAGATCAGGTTGATGTACGACAGACTCGTGTTTAGGTGACGTAGGCCACCGACACGAGCCGCCACTATATACGCATGTATAGCTACGTGACGTGAGTTTCCGTTTTTCGTATCTCTGCCAATAGTTCTAAATCAAGACGGTCCAGGGTGTCGGCGACCGAACGGTGGGACACGACCTGAAGAGGACCATCCCAGTGATACCTAAAGACGCTATAACTATGGCCAGATTTATCTATGTTTATAAACATTCTGGTGTCGACGTGCTTGTACTGCCAAATACCAGGTAATCCAGGGCGACACACGTAGCCCATATGCATGAAGTCGCCCGGGCTTAAATAGGGCGTTTCAGCACGATTACTAAGGATTAAGCAAAACTGCTCTAGCGGAGACCAGTCTAAAAAGCCTTCAAAATGAAAGTGATTTGACGTCTTGGAACATGTCGGTGTTGGCGCTTCATGCTGCGTTGTTAGCGTCATGTTTCTTTCCTCGGCGGAGTGCCCACTTGGGGTTAATCAGATTGCGAGGGAAGTGGTTTAACCGTAGTTAGGTGCTGTGACACTTAATTCTGGCAGCTAATTCTGGCAGCGGTTTCTTGGTGGCTTGCCTCGATGTCGTTGAGGTGTCGACCTCGTTACTTGTGATCGGTGTCTTGGCGTGTTTTGGGTTCGGCTGGAGTGTTGCAAGGCGTTAGTAATTAGAGGTCTCTAGCACGGTGGCGCCGGGGATGTTTCAATCGTTGATTTGCGTCGTAACCGTCTCACGCGTCGGTGCAGCGGGCCGCAGATATGTGCCTTGGTCTGCCGCTTGGCCTACGAGTTTGCCAGTCAACTTAGATTCTAGTGGCACTTGCTTCTGAAGCTTTTTTGTGGTGGGCGTTGGCTTTTAACTCCTTATCTAAACTCGGCGCTATACGCAGCTAATAAACATTGAAAACACTGTAAAATAACCGATACAATCTGTAATCTCAAAATAAAAAGCTTGTAATGCGAACAGTTGTACCCTACAATGAAGGTATGAGTTCGTCAACAACAACCCCAAGCACCAACCCAAATGCGATGTCGTCGGATGAGGTGAATCAACGGTTTTTGGGTTTGGTGTCTGAGGTGGCCGATCTAGCTTCGCTTGTGGAGCCTGGTTTGTGGTCAGCGCCGGCCCAGGCTGAGGTTTTGGTTGGTTTGTTGGGTTTTCAAACCCAGATCGAGGCTGTGGTTTCTCAGCTGGCGGGGTTGGTGGATGCTTCTATGTTTTGGAGTGTTGATGGTTCGCGTTCTGCTGGGGCTTGGTTGGAACGTCGTAGTGGTCGTGATCGTAAAGAAACCAATCAGATCTTTAAAACCGGTCGTGATTTACGCGAGATGCCTGAAACCGAAAACGGTTTTGGTGCTGGGGTGTTGTCTGGTCGTCATGTGCGGGTTTTGGCTAAAGCTAAAAACAAGGTTCCCGAGCTGTTTGGGGAAGCTGAAGCAATGTTGGTGGAACAAGCCAACAAGTTGGTGTTCGCCGATTTTGTTCGTTTGGTTGATCATTGGGTGAAAATCGCTGACCCAGCTGCAGCAGAAATCGCAGCGCAGAGATGTTTTGAGCGTCGTAGTGTGTTTTTGTCGTCGGGTTTTGATGGCACCGGGTTTTTGGATGTGCAGTTCGAACCTTTTGGTCATGAGCGGTTTAAAACCGTGTTGGAACGAATCGAACAAGAACTCTGGCAAACGGATTGGAACCTAGCCAAAGCCAAATTGGGTGACAATATTACCAATGGTGATCTTGGCCGTAGCAGTGCACAGCGTCGATACGATGCTCTAATCGAAATGGCTAACCGTGCTGCGCATATCAGCCAGCCATGCCCTAAACACACCCCCACAACCCCCACATCCAACGGTGTGACCCGTGGAGATGGTGATCAACTCCACGACCACCACGAAAGCGTTACAGCTCGGCACCGCTGTCCTGGAGATGGTGGTGATCAGCCTGGCGGCCACCACCCCAACAGCCATAACAGCAACCATCCCGAGAGCGGCGGTGTAAACAGCTTCAAGGACGGCCATCCCGACAGCTTTAACGGGAGCAGCAGTAGTGGTGGTGGTGGGGTTGGTTCTGAGATGGTTGACGACCGTGATGTTGTTTGCACCTGTGATGTCACTATGACTCGTTCTGGGCGGGCTCGGATAGCGCCGCTTATCACAGTGCATATCGACCATAAAACCTTAACTGGGGCGATATGTGAACTTG